>Ga0189286_100007_pt1 | contig 252734 bp, 233 predicted proteins | sample UW69minimetaG_FD_130330 | JGI IMG/M metagenome (GOLD analysis project Ga0189286, IMG submission 130330) | Marine microbial communities from the Costa Rica Dome - UW69 mini metaG | ecosystem: Environmental > Aquatic > Marine > Oceanic > Photic zone | place: Costa Rica: the Eastern Pacific... | reverse complement strand
GTCTTTCCGGTACATATGACACCGGGACAAACCGCGACAGCTTCGTTACAGACTATAACAACCTGCTGGACCAGATTGACCAGTTGGCTGGTGACGCAAGCTTCAACGGTGTGAACCTTCTCGGTGGCAACGACCTGACAGCAACGTTCAATGAAGATGGGTCCTCTTCACTGACGATCTCAGGTGTTTCATTTAACGCAGCTGGTCTGGGTTTGAGTGACACGACGGCAGCTGCTTTCGGCACCGATGCTGGCATCAATGCTGTTTCTGCAGCGCTCGATTCTGCGACAGCAACACTCCGGTCGCAGTCTTCTACATTCGGTAACAACCTTGCCGTGGTGGAAAACCGTCAGAGCTTCACAGAATCTCTGATCGGTGTTCTGGAAAGTGGCGCTGGCGGGCTGACCCTGGCTGACACCAACGTTGAAGGGGCCAACTTGCTTGCTCTCCAGACACGTCAGGCTCTGGGTACGACTGCTCTGTCCCTGGCTTCGCAGGGCGACCAGGCCGTTCTTTCGTTCATTCGATAAGTTCTTATCGACGACATCCGGAAAGGCGGGGACCACGGTCCCCGCCTTTTTTATTGCGCCAGTTCGATAGGAATTTGGGGTCAAAAACACCCCAAGAACACCTCTTCTTAACCCTGATTGCCTAAGCTCACTTCATCGATGTTGAGTTGGTTACTGAAGAGTAAAGGCCTTTTGAATGGCAAATCCGGCGCAAGCCTACGGAAATATGGCAAAACTTGGGAACGACCCAAGGGAACTTGAGGCAAACCTCCTGCTTCGGGCAGCTTCGCAACTCCAGAAAGTTCGGGACAATTGGGAGCCTCGGTCGAAGGACATTCTCCCTGCCCTACACTTCAATCGACAGCTATGGTCGATTTTCGCGACATCAGTGACAGGTGAAGAGAGTGAACTCCCTTTAGATATCCGCCAAAACCTGGCAAACCTTTCTCTTTTCGTGTTCAAGCAAACACTGGCCGTACAAACCTCGTCGGACCCTCAGAAGCTAGATTCGCTGATCAACATCAATCGGCAAATCGCTGCGGGCCTCTTCCAAAAACCCACAGTAGAAGCCGAAGACGCTACTCTCTAATCTCCTTACGTATCACAAAAATCCCGGCGTCAGACGCCGGGTCTTTTTTGTTGGAAGAATACCTACAAGCAAAGAAATGGTATTCCAGCCTAACGAAGGAAGTTCAGCAGGCTGAGCTCGTTGATCCGCGAGGTCACCTGGTAGGCAGCCTCCAGTTGAATCTGAACAACACTAAGCTTCGTGGCAACTTCATATGAATCAGCATTCTCGACGTCATCAATGATGCCTTTTGACACTGAGATTGACCCCCGCGCCTGATCTTTCGCGCCGTCGATCTTGGCTTGCAGGAAACCCATTTCCATCAAGGCATCCTGCGGCGACCGGGTGTTCGTATAGGCAATTGTTTCAGCCACACGCTCCACCATCTCGCCATAAGCTTGCTCTTCCAGAGGATCAACACCAGTGTATGTGGTCACTGCCAGAACAGCAGTCGATTTCATCAAATCAATGATTGAACTATCGTCTGCCCGTACACCGTAGGAAACCGTCTCATTCTCACCGATTTTTGCAAGTGCCGGCGCACTGCTAGAGGTGTCACCCGTGTACCAGAAAACCGTATCGGTCTCAGTTCCATCAACAAGATCCGTGGCAGATGTAAGTGGTGCTCCGTTCACTCTTTGCGGCGGGTTGCTTTCAAAGAAATTACTCGCCGCTTCTGACGCGGAAGCTGCCTTGAGGGATGTCTGGGTCAACTCCTGAAGAGCAGTATCAAAAGCCGTCTGAAAATTGGCAGCAGTCACATTTGCATTCGCACCAATCAAAAACTCATTCTCACCCAAAGGAGCCGTTGATTTTGCCGACAAAGTCATTGTCTCACTCGTGCCGTCAGGCATCGTGAACTCAAACGTGATCGTCTCGCCCTGTTGAGGCAGCGTGGCGGTAAAATCCACATCCAGAGATGGCGGCGACCCCACGGGGCCGGTTACAGTCGTCCCGCTCAGAGTTGATGTCGTTCCGACAAGCTTAGCGCCAAAAACACTCGGATCTGCATCTTCCGCCACGGTGAAGGTCGCCCCTACCGTACCGATTGTGAGACGCCCACGATTGTCGGCACCCATGTCAGCCTGGGCCCGCTCGGCAATCAAATCTTGCAGGCCTGCTCGGGTCGTATCGCCATAAAGCAACTCATTTGGCAGCGCGATTGGCGGCGCGGCAGTATCCCTGCCCCCAAACATATACCGCCCTTCCAGCTCGGTATTGAGGAGAGAAGCAATCTCGTCAAACTGAGAAGCAGCGGACAATTGAAGTTGAGTCTGACCAGCACCTGTCAGGTCAAACGATGTTGTCAGAGAATCTGTACGAAGCTTGGAGGCTATTTCATCCATCCTGGTCAACGCCGTAGACTGAACGCCAAGACGCAGGTTCACCAACTCCATGGTTTTCACATAGCCTTCAAGGGAACTGATCTGATCGCGGAGCGAGAGAACAACAGAAGCATCGGACCCAAGACCACCATAGGTCTCAGCCTTTTTTCCGGTCACCAATTGTCGACTCAGATCATCCTGTGTAGCTTTCAACGAATTGACGTCGTCCTGCATCCGCAGAGTTCTGGCGAGGGATGAGATTTCCATGTGTCTTACTCCACCTTATCCTAGCGGCCAATATTCAGCATGATTTGCATCAGTTCCTGAACCGTGGTCATAACCCGCGCATTGGCGCTATAAGCTGTTTCAAGAACCAATAGGTTCGACATTTCTGCATCAATATCGACACCAGCGTCGGCGTCATATTGTGCCTGCAACGTATCGCGAATGATTTTGAACGAAGAAACAGCGTTCTCCGCATTTGCAGCTTGCGATGCTTGATAGTCGACAACGCGTCTGGCAAATGCGTCAATGGATCCCTCAAACGGAGCTGACGGGCTCCCAATACCAACATCGGCGGCATAGCTGCGGATATCATTTGTCAGTCGCTCGATCAGGTCCAGCGGCCGCGTTGGGTCACCTACGTCTGTGGCCGGCGAAGTATTGTATGTTACAAGAAGCGAGCTATCAGATACCACCGCATCGTTAACCCGAATACGTTGAGCAATACCTGTCTTCTGACCACCATTGTCCAAACTGTTCGAGTAGATTGTCTGGCCATTGCCGTCGACAAACAAGGCAATGCCCGTACCTGCATCGGTAAGCGATGCGGGTGTCGTTGTCGTCGACAAAGAATTGATGTCTGACGTAGCACCAGCGCCGTCGTCCACAAATCTCAGAGTTGTCCCCGCTGGGTTTGAAACGACGACCGCCGCAGGAAGCGCAGCGTTGAGATCCGTAACGATGTCAGCAATCGGCTGAGTCCAATCGATCCCTATAACCGTGTCGTTTGGATTGTTTGTTGCCGTGTTGCTAAGCGGGAGAATACTGGGGTCTTCAACCTTGACAATGGTAACATTCGTTGTTGTCCCGCCGATCGTGTAGCCGAGATTAATTGTATTGCCAGAGAGCATACCGGCTGTGTCGACCTCAAAACCGGAGGCTGCACCGGCAACCACTGCGGTACCATTCGTCGTTTCTTCCGACAATGACAGCATAAGTTCCGACGCCAGCTCATCAAGCTGAGATTGCGCTTCGGTCAGTGTGTTGTCTCTAAGCTCAACCAACGCCGCGATCTCGCCAGACCGAAAAGCACCTGCAGCGATAAGATCCACAGACGTGGACCCAGCCGTCAGAGAAATGGTCCCAACTGTTCGCAGACTAGGATCAGTGCTGTAGACAGATGTGGCATCCATTGAGGTGCGCTCATCAAACGAGAGCTCAGCCGCCGCGGAGTCCAGCAATGCAAAGCCACCGCCAGTGAAAAGGCTTACAGCCCCATCTGATCGAGAGACAACATTGATATCCATCAACTCAGCAAGTCGGTCGATGGCAATGTCGCGCTGATCAGCAAGATCGGCTGTGTCACCCGTCGTTGCATTGGCGCGAACGATCTGGTCATTAATCGTTTCAATCCGCTTCAGCAATACATCAGCTTCTTGGATTGCCGCACCGATACCAGCCTCTGCCTCAAGACGCAGGGTCTGAATCAGGTCAGACATGCTGTTTAGAGAATCGGCAAGATCGTCGGCTTCATTGAGCACGTTTGCACGAATTGCGGCATTCTCAGGCGTCGTCGCCATCGCCTGCAATGCATCAGTCAACTCAGCCAAGCGTGAAGAAATGGCGATACCGGAGTCTGACGCCCCCATGGCTGTATCAATTCGCGACAGATAGTTAGCAACCGTCTGCGCTGCAATCGTGTCTGCTTTGGAGACGCGGAGCTGTTGCTGCTGCAACAGATCAATATCCCGCTGAGCGGCAGAATAGGCGACACCAATGCTGCGTCCATCAACCAACTGGTTTTGGGTTGTAAGCGTTTTGCGCGTATAGCCTGGCGTACCGGCATTGGCAATATTCCGCGATACCACATCAATACCCGCCTGCGTGGCATTAAGGCCGCTAATTGATGCGTTGAGTGCATTAGTGAGTGTCATCGGAATACCAATACTTAGGAGGAGAAATTACGGAGCTTTCCTCAAAGGCCTACTTATCGTTTCATGTTCAGCGTTTCGGTGATCATCTCATCAGCCGTAGTCACGATCCGCGTGTTCGCAGAATAAGCCTGCTGGGTGATAATCAGCTTTGAGAATTCATCAGCAATATCAACGTTGGAGCCTTCAAGAGCCGCCGAGACAATCGAGCCGCTGGCACCCGTCACCGCTTCACCCGACCCTTGAGTCGAGGCAAACGCACCGCCGTCCATTTTTTGCAACTCATTGGCGTCATTGAAACGCACAACCGTTACCTCAGCGAGATCGACCGACTTGCCGTTTGAATATGTCCCTACAATCCGTCCATCATTGGACACAGCCACTTCAAGAAGAGAGCCGGAAGCAAACCCATCTTGATCAAGCGTATTGACTGAAACCGAACCGTTCGTGTCTTCGAACTGAGTGATATTGGCGGTCCCATGATCGAGTGTCACGTTGCCGAGATTGTTGCCGTTGATTGTGAGGTTCGTAATCGTTGCCGACGACACAGCCGGGGCCAGCTGCCCATTTGCGAAAACATAATCCTGACCAATATTGGTCCATTTTGCAGCAGTGCCTGTTGCCGTATCGCTCGTTTTATAGAACATGTTCCAGGTGTCGCTGTCAGGGAGGCCTGCTGGACCATCACCATCGGTGTTTTCAACCTTTGCCCAGCGAACCTGAACCTGCAAAGGCGCGCCCAAATCGTCGTAAACGGTTATGGAACCACCTGCCAGCGAGCGATCAAGAAAGAGAGGCTCCTCGGCGGCCTGCACGAACCCATTGCCAGCGCCACCGGTAACAGTGGTCGGGTCATTCGCGAATGTGCCAGCAAGCAACAATTCACTACCCGCTGTCGTCGGATCCGAGTTCACAGTTTCTGGATAGGCAGGAAGATTGGCCTCGTAGTCAATTACAGTCGTTTGGTTTGCGTTGAGGAAAGACCGGTTGATCTGAATAGCTGATGGAACGTCCCCGACCGGGTTACCCGTCGCGATGTCAATGTCGACACCCTGCAAATAGTAGCCAGAGCTGTTCACAAGATAGCCATTTCGATCCATCTCAAAATCGCCTTGGCGGGTGTAGCGATCGACGTCCAGGAGCACAGGTTGATTGTCCAGAGATCCAACAGCTTCAGAGACAACAAAAAAGCCATCGCCATTGATCGCCATATTAGTTGCAACTGAGCTGGCATTGATCGCGCCCTGCACATTATTGGTGTAGGCGGGCTGCGCATAGGTCGTGCCAGGCAGATAGAAGTTCTGGCCGCTGGACGTCACGGAATCATAAAAACTCGCATCCGTCCGCTTAAACCCGGTTGTCTGTGAATTCGCGATATTATCTGAAATATAGGATAGCGCTGTGGCTTGCGCCCGAATCCCTGAAATGGCCGTCGACATCGCACCGTTAAAGCTCATCTGTCCTATCTCCTTAAACCTGCCCAATGGATGGGGGGAAACTCGTTGGTGGGTAGAACGCAAGGACTGGGCCATACTTTTTTTCTTTTATTTTCAATAGCTTAAGGCATTTTCCCATACATACAACCGGGCAAAATAAGCGCCCTGCCCGGCAAAATCTGCCGCAACGTCGGCAACGAATTTAGAGACCCTCTGTTCAATGTTGAGAGAGGGGTTCCCAGGGGGTTCCTGGCCTTTTGCTTGAACGTACGACCCGCTAGCCCTAGGTTCTGTGGCAATTATGAACAGGGAACCAGGCCGCACGAGGCGGCCAACCAAATAAGGCCGAGGAAGCATGAAGTTCGAAGGTACTAAAGATTACGTCGCAACAGACGATCTACGGATCGCCGTCAACGCGGCAATTACGCTGGAGCGCCCCCTTCTGATCAAGGGCGAGCCTGGAACTGGGAAAACCGTTCTGGCAGAAGAGATGTCAAAAGCGCTCGATGCAGAGCTCATCACTTGGCACATCAAGTCCACCACAAAAGCCCAACAGGGCCTCTATGAGTATGACGCCGTCTCCCGCCTGCGCGACAGCCAATTGGGCGACGAACGGGTCAATAACATTTCGAACTATATCGAACGCGGCAAACTCTGGGAAAGCTTCGAGCGTGAAAAACGCCCTGTTCTGCTGATCGACGAAATCGACAAGGCAGACATCGAATTCCCGAACGACCTGCTCCTTGAGCTCGATCGGATGGAGTTCTTCGTTTACGAAACCGGTGAAACGATTAAGGCAGCACAGCGCCCTATCGTTGTGATCACGTCCAACAATGAAAAAGAACTGCCCGACGCCTTCCTGCGCCGTTGTTTCTTCCACTACATTAACTTCCCTGACGAAGAGACGATGAAGCAGATCATCGCGGTCCACTTTCCAGACCTCAAAGGCCGTCTGATCCAGGAAGCATTGAATGTTTTCTACGAAATCCGCGACGTGCCAGGCCTGAAGAAGAAGCCTTCCACATCGGAATTGCTCGATTGGCTGAAACTCCTGCTGGTGGAAGACATTTCCCCGGAAAATCTCAAAGAACGCGATCCTTCCAAGCTCATCCCGCCGCTTCACGGCGCTCTACTCAAAAACGAGCAGGATGTGCATCTGTTTGAGCGTCTGGCCTTCCTTGCCCGTCGTGAGCGCAACTAGGACTTGGGCAACAAAAGGAGACGAACATGTTCGTTAACTTCTTTCATGAGCTGAAATCGGCGAATGTCCCGGTCTCCTTGCGTGAATATCTCACGCTCCTTGAGGCCATGGACCGCAAAGTCATCGAGGACAAGGTAGAGGATTTTTATTACCTCTCCCGCTCCGCTCTCGTTAAAGACGAGCGCAACCTCGATAAGTTCGACCGCGTCTTTTCTCATGTATTCAAAGGCTTGGACTCGCTCGAAGAAGGCGACATCGCCCAGATTCCAGAAGAATGGCTGAAGTCGCTCACCGAGAAATTCCTGACCGACGAAGAAAAAGCCCAGATCGAAGCCCTGGGTGGTTGGGAAAAAATCATGGAAGAGCTGCAAAAGCGGCTCGATGAGCAGGAAAAACGTCACGAAGGCGGCAATAAGTGGATCGGGACCGGCGGCACCTCCCCGTTCGGCGCGGACGGCTACAATCCGGAAGGCGTGCGCATCGGCCAGAAAGAAGGTCGCCACGGCAAGGCCGTCAAAGTCTGGGACAAGCGCGAATATAAGAACCTGGACGACGGTGTGGAGCTTGGAACCCGGAACATTAAGATGGCCCTTCGCCGCCTTCGCCGGTTCGCCCGTCACGGCCAACCGACCGAACTGGATCTGGACGACACGATCAAGTCAACGGCACATCAGGGCTATCTGGACATCAAGATGGTTCCTGAGCGCAAGAACAAGATCAATGTCCTGATCTTCTTTGATATTGGCGGGTCTATGGACAGCCACATCAGGCTCTGTGAGGAGCTCTTCTCCGCTGCGCGGACGGAGTTCAAGAACATGGAGTATTTCTACTTTCATAACTGTCTTTATGAATATGTCTGGAAAGACAACAAACGTCGCCATCAGGAACGGATGGAGACCTGGGACGTTCTCCACAAATACCCATCAGACTACAAAGTGATCTTTGTGGGCGACGCGACAATGTCCCCCTACGAAATCACCTATGCCGGCGGATCCGTGGAACACTGGAATGAAGAACCCGGCGCGATCTGGCTTGAGCGTATTCAGCAGATCTATGAAAGCGCCATCTGGCTGAACCCGGTTGCGGAACGCCATTGGGAGTACACGCCCTCCATTCAGGTGATCGAACAGGTCTTCCAGGACCGCATGTTCCCGCTCACCCTGGAAGGGTTGGACAATGCCATGAAGGAACTTTCCCGGGCATCATAATCGCCACAGGGTTTTCCCTCTCAATATTGTGAGTTTAGGGCCGCTTCAATTTCTGAATGCGGCCCTTATCTTTAACCCTCCCCAAAAGGAGTACTCTCATGCAATTACATGCAGATCTGACCAAGCGTGCGGTCATCGACAGCGCGACCCTTGACTGGGTTCCCTCTCCCCTCGCCGGTGTCGAACGGCGCATGCTGGAGCGGGATGGCGATGAGGTCGCACGCGCCACCACCATCGTGCGCTACGCACCAGAGAGCTATTTCGACCCGCATGTGCATGCTCTGGGTGAAGAATATGTGGTCCTGGAAGGAACATTCTCAGACGAGCATGGGGACTTCGGCAAAGGTTTCTACGTCCGCAACCCACCGGGTTCCAGACACCGTCCTCACTCCAAGGATGGCTGCACCATCCTGGTCAAACTTCGTCAGATGGACCCGAGTGATACCGCACAGGTGAATGTAGACACAAATGCCGGGGAATATGTGGAAACCGGTGTTCCGGGCCTGACCTTGCTTGAGGTTCACAAGGATGAACGCGAGCAGGTCGGCTTCTTCCGCTTTGCCCCCGGCACCAAAATCCCGCTACACAAGCATATCGGCGGTGAAGAGTTCTTCGTCATCGAGGGCTCCTTGTCTGACGCCAACGGTACCTACACATCAGGCACCTGGGTCCGCCAGGAACATGGCAGCTCTCACGAGGTCATCAGTGAAGAAGGCTGCGTGCTCTATTCAAAGTCGGGGCACCTGCCGCGCTAGGCCGGTCCGGGATCATGTCGCTCGTCCCCTTATCTTCGACGGTCTCGACAAAGCGATGCGCGACCCGCTAGCCACGCGGTTTTTTTACGAACCGCCCGGGCGTCTCACCCAGAGTACGCTTGAACATAGCAATAAAGGCACTGGGGTTTTCGTATCCCAGATCAAGCGCCACATCAGTAACACGCGCGCCCTCCGACAGCTGAGCAATCGCTGTCATCAGCCGCGCCTGCTGCCGCCAGGCGGCAAACCCCATCCCCATCTCCTGCTTGAAGACCCGCGCAAGTGTCCGCACGCTCATCCCGCAAGCACGGGCCCAATGCACCACTGACCGGGCATCTCCTGGATTCTCCAGCAACGCGTCGACAAGCGACCGAAGCCGCGGATCATCTGGCAAAGGCAAACGGTAAGGAACTGCGCCAGCTATCGCTACCTCATCAAGCGCCACCTGGGCCAGTCGGTCCGTCGCACTGCCCGGCTCATAAATCGGCGCACGCGACACAAGACTAAGGATCAATTCCCGCAGAAACGGCGTCACCCACAACACCTGACAATCATTTGGCAAACGCCGCGCAGAATCCGCCGACACATAGAGTGTACGAAGCTGCGCCGCTGCTCGGTTCCCAATCCTGTGGGGCATTTGTGGCGGCACCCAGACAGCCCGCTCCGGTGGAACAATCCAGGCGTTTCGCTGACCTTCGACCTGAATGATCCCCTGAGCGGAATAAATCAGTTGCCCATGCGCATGGTCATGCAGCGGGATCCCCTCTCCGGCCCTCAGATCGATGGCCAGCCAAGTCACGGGCCGATGGTCGGTATGTTGTCCTGATTGAGGCATTTATTGTCATAATATCACAAGACGGCCAAGCATCCCTACACCAAAGTCAGACCATTCTGATCGGAGCGCTCAAATGGCAGAGAAAAATTTCACCCCACCCTTAGGCTTTCATGCCCTTACCGGCCTTTACGACAAACTCATCGCGAGCACGACGGACGAAAACAGTTGGCGCCCTGCCTTTGTCAGGCAGGTCTCTCCCCGGCCAGGCCACCGAATACTGGAGTTCGGCTACGGCACCGGTGGTCTGTTAAAAACCTTCACGGACACAGAACCCAGGGCCCACTATGTCGGCCTTGATCCCGATATGTCAGCGCAAAGGATTGCGCGCGACAAACTCGCCGACAGCCACGCGAAGATCACATTTGTAGAAGGGTTCGCCGACGCCCTGCCAAACCATAAAGAACTAGAACCCGCCTCTTTTGACCGCATAGTCTGTTGCCTGATGCTTCATCACCTGACCCGAGATGCGAAGCGGGCAACCCTTGGGAATGCACACCAGCTTCTGAAACCGGGCGGCGAGTTACACATAGCCGACTGGTCGAAGCCGTCGTCCCTAAAAATGCGCCTTGCCTATCTGCAAATTCAGCTGATCGACGGTTTCAAAACCACCGCCGATAACGCCCGCGGCCTGCTGCCGATTTTCATGGCCGACGCAGGGTTCCATAACATCACCGAAACCATATCAACCCCAACGAGGTATGGACAATTCGGCTTCTTCCGCGCGACAAAAGAAGCTTAGGGTCGGACGATTGCTCCATCGACGAGATGGACATTGCGGTCCGCCGCTTCGGCAAAGTCGATATCGTGGGTTACGGCAATAACGGTCGTGCCCTGTTCTTTGGCGAGCCGCACAAAAATATCTCGAACAATGTCTGAATTCTTCGTATCGAGATTGCCCGTTGGCTCATCAGCGAGGATCAATGTCGGAGCATTGCCCAGAGCACGGGCAATGGCGACCCGCTGCCGCTGACCACCCGACAGTTGATCCGGGTGTTTCTCCGCCTGATCCCCAATTTCCAGATCATCCAGCAGTTGACGCCCTCGGGCTTTCACGTCTCGATCCGAAAGCTCACCAAGCCGTTTCATGGGGATTGTCACATTATCGAGGATCGTGAATTCAGGCAGCAGAAAATGAAACTGAAAAACAAATCCCAAATGCGCCAATCGGAACTGCGCAAGCTGATCTGCGTTCAACTCGCTCGTGTCCTGGCCTTCAACAATCACGCGCCCTTCCGTTGGCGCATCCAGGAGGCCCAGAAGATACAAGAGGGAGGATTTGCCCGACCCAGACGGCCCGGTAATGCTGACGAATTCACCCGCTACTGCCGAAAAATTAATGTCGCGGACCAGCGTCACCGGCATAGTCTCCTCCAATATCCGTGTGACGTCTCTCGTTTCCAATACAATACGCGGCGACGGATCGCTCATGCCGCCCCCCGGATAATCTCGACAGGCTGAACCTTGCTCGCCCGATGTGCCGGGATCCAGGCCGCCATGATCGCGGCGATCAGGGCAAACACCGCTCCGATGACATACTGATAGAAACCCCTATCAAGTGGCAGGCGGGAGTCGTCATAAAATCCTTCAAGCTCGAACTTGACACTTCCCAAGGCCTCAACGAGGCCGTATCCCACGGCCCACCCGAGCAACATGCCGATAACGCCTAGCGCAAAACCCTGAAGCAGAAAAATCTGGCGAATATCATAAGCACGGAAGCCCATCGACATCAGGATCGCAATGTCCCTGCGTTTTTCCATCACCACCGTGGAGATGATGTTGAAGATGCCGAAGGAGGCAACGATCATGATCGCGCTGACAATGGAATAGAGAATGGCATTCCGCACCACAAAGAGGGAGAGAAAATCTTCGTTCACTTCCTGCCAGGATTCTGTGCGATAGGTCCAACGCTGTTCAATCTTCGATGCAATCTCAATCGCTGTATTTGGGTCCGGCAGCCGAATCCGGATCTGGTCGGCAATGTTAGGCTTGTTCATGAGGACTTGAGCATCTTTCAGCAAAACATAAGCACGCCCCTCATCAAGCAGAACGTTGCCCGCCCGAAAAATGCCCACGATTTTCATACGCACAACAAGGCCGGTGGGGGACACCACAGAAGCCAAATCGCCAACCTGAAGCTGCAGACGTTTTGACAATCCGGTCCCAATGACAATGCCATCAGATGTGGTCTTGAGAGCCGCCATATCGCCCTCAATCATGTCATCTTCGATTGTCGTGAGCTCCACCTCTTTGTCCGGGTCAACACCCAGAATAGAGACACTGCGGTCCTTGCCGCCATACCGCACAATCACCTGACCCGTAAGCACAGCAGAGGCGATGGCGTTCTCCTCCCGCTCAATCTGCTCAACCTTGCCTTTATAGTCTTTGATGCCGCGGAGACGCTCGCGGGGCTTCACACCTTTCAAAGACAGAGCTCCCTCCTCATAGGCCTGAAACAAGGGCTGGATTGACGGATTGCGGAATTCATCTTTGATGGTGACGTGGGGCTGGCTGTTGATCAGCTTGTCGGTTAGGTCCTGCTCAGACCCCTGCATCATCGCAGACACCGCGATGAAAAACCCAACCCCCAGAGAGACGCCAAGAACAGACACGAGAGTCTGCCGTCGGCGATGCGTCAGATGAGCAAGAGCAATCTGGATATTGACCCACCGAAACATGGATCACTGCCCTTCTCTGGTCACACGCACCTCATCACCGTCTCTGAGAGCAGAGGACGCGTCGCGGATGACCCAGGCACTTTCATCAAGCCCTTCGAGCACCTCCACAAACGTCCCATCAATCGGACCAAGCTTTGGCATGTTCTTCACCAGGACATTGTTGTCATTCACTGTCCACACCGCACCGTTTATGACCGAACCACTCGGCACAAGCAGTGCGTCTTGCATTTCCCGGAGAATGATATTGAGCTCGGTTGTCATACCGGCAAGCAAGGGCGTGTTGTCAGGCAGAGCGATATGCACACGGTATGTCCGCGCGATCGGATCTCCAAAGGGAGTAATCTCCTTAATGCGCCCTTCCAGGGCTTGACCTTCAAAAGCATCAGCTCGAATAAGCGCCTTTTGACCAACAAGGACCCGTGGAATGTCCTCCTCGTCGACCTCTGCTTCGACCCATAGCTGAGACGGATTGCCGAGGACGAACAGCACCTTGCCAGCAGCCACAAGGTCACCCACATCAAGCTGCATCTCAGAGCGCATCACATCGCCACTGATGGCCGCGCGAATAAAATGTTCTTGCAACCTCACGCGGGCGGCCTCTAACGCAGCTTCAGCAGACCGGAAGTTGGCTTCTGATTGATCCTTGGAAGCAGCGCTCGTATTGCCGGATCGAAAGAGACGGCGATAGCGCTCGACATCCGACGTCGCATATTCAAGTCGCGCTTCGAGCTCTCGCACCGCCGCACTTGCTTCCCGGTAATCGAGGACTGCAAGCACCTCCCCTTCAACGACAGAGTCGCCCTCCTGTACCAAAACTTGTTCAATACGACCAGACACCTTGGCGCCGACACGCGCCACATGCACGGGCTCCACGGTTCCCGTGGCGTAGACGGCGACGACCGACGGACCTCGTATCGGTTGAACCGCAATCAATGTCGACTGCGCAAAAAAAGAAAAGTAGAAAAACACGGCCGCCGCCAGCCCAGCGAGCCCCGCCCCTATGATCCACCGGCTTCTTGTCACAACGGCCTCTTTTGTTCTTCAAACAAACCCTGATCAGACTCGACGCGTTGCATCAATAAGATTCTACATCATAAAAATGGTATATAGTCAGGCTAATACAAGGTCCCTTTGCGTAAATGCGACTACCAAAGCCACAGGTTTCCATTATTCTCCGCGCCCTGAGGGTGGAACAAAATGATGCAGATCATCAGTTGGCTTAAAAATGAAAAATGGAAGCGTCCGGACATCCTCTTGATGTTAATGGCCATTGCGGTACCACTTTCCTTTGCCACCTGGAACTCCTTACTCAACAATTTTGCGATTGAACGTGCAGCCTTTGATGGTGCTGAGATGGGCATTCTGCAATCGCTGCGCGAGGTGCCAGGCTTTCTGGCATTCACCTTTGTCTTCGTTCTTCTAGTTCTGAAAGAACAGAGCTTTGCGCTGATTTCGCTCGCAGTGCTCGGCATCGGCACAGCACTCACCGGGTTTTTCCCCACGACAATTGGTCTCTACTGCACCACCGTCCTTATGTCGGTCGGCTACCACTATTATGAGACCGCCCAACAATCTCTGGCTCTGCAATGGCTCCCAAAAGGGGAAGCACCAGTCGTCCTCGGGCGACTACTCGCTGTCGGCGGTTTCGCAAGTCTGCTCGCTTACGGATTGATATTCATCATCTGGGAGTGGATTGGGCTCGACTACAAGTGGGTTTATTTGGCCGGTGGAGCCGTAACCGTCCTCATCGCCCTGACCGCCTGGGTGCTCTTTCCCACATTCGAGGCGCCGACTGTACAGCGAAAAACCCTCGTCCTGCGGCCTCGCTATTGGCTCTATTACGCCCTCACCTTTATGGGTGGCGCACGACGCCAAATCTTCGTGGTATTTGCCGGTTTCATGATGGTGGAGAAGTTCGGCTATTCTGTAACTGCCATCACTCTGCTCTTTTTGATCAACCAGGCATTTAATATGGTGCTGGCGCCCAAAATTGGCGGTTTGATTGCACGCTTTGGCGAACGCCGCGCTTTGACGTTTGAATATATCGGGCTGATCGGCGTCTTTGTGACCTATGCCTTTGTTGAGAATGCGACGCTTGCGGCGGTACTTTACGTAATTGATCACGCCTTCTTCGCGCTCGCCATCGCCATGAAAACCTATTTTCAGAAGATCGCAGATCCGGCGGACATTGCGCCAACAGCGGGCGTTGCCTTTTCAATCAACCATATTGCAGCGGTTGTGATCCCCGCCCTTTTCGGCCTGATCTGGCTTGTGAACCCAAGCCTTGTGTTCCTTTTGGGCGCAGGCATGGCCGCGATTTCGCTGGCTCTCTCCAGACTCATTCCGACCCACCCGGAAGAAGGGCGCGAGCTGAGATGGCACAAGCCACTCTTTGGAGCCCATCCCGCGGATTAGGCCGTAAAGGCCCTCAGTGAAAATCCCGACTTTTTGGCATCAGACGCGCTGCCCGGAGCTGCCGCTCATAGAGCTTCTGTAAGGACCGTGTGCGCGGGTCTTCACCCGGGCGTTTCACTTCATCTGCATGGGCAAGACCATTGTCACCGATCTCATATTGTCCGTCTGTAAGGCCTGCCAGTTCGTGGGTCCAGTCCTCCAGCCAGTCGGAGACGACATGGATCACCCCTTCCGCTTTCTGCACCCGGCCGCGCACAGCGAGGAACCGCGCTTGCAAAACCGTGCGTCGATACCGCTCAAAAATCTTCGGCCAGATGATGATATTCGCAACCCCCGTCTCATCTTCCAGCGTGGCAAAAATCACCCCGCTCGCGGTGCCCGGCCGCTGACGCACCAGAACAAGTCCGGCGAGATTCACCCGCGTGCCATCCCGAATGGCCTCATCATCCAAACGTGCATTTGTCACAACCCGTCGCGCGTCCAGGTTTGAGCGTAGGAAAGAAACTGGGTGTGCCTTTAAAGACAGGCGCATGGTGGCATAATCATGCACCACCTGCTCACCGAGAGGCATGGAAGGCAGATGCACATCCGGCTCTTCCTGAAACCCCGCCTGCTCCAGATGCTCAAAGAGCGGAAGCGCTGCGGGTGCCTTCCCGTTCTGGCCCTTCTTATGCTGCCCCCACCCTCCAAGACCCCGCACCCCCCAAAGCGCATCGCGACGATCCAGACCGATGGAGCGAAACGCATCCGCATTCGCCAGAACTTCAATCACCCGGGGCGTAAGGCCGGTCCTCAGCCAGAGATCGCGAACGGAATCATAACCACGCAATCGCTTGTCTTCGACAAGTTCCGCCGCCTCTTCCCGAAACCCTTTAATATGACGCAGCCCCAACCGCACCGCGCATGTGTGACGCGGTTTTGTTTTCCACTGTTTGCGATAATGAGCCCTCACCTCATCCTGAGGAGAGGTCGGAGACCTCGTCTCGAAGGATGTGTTCCCCTTACCCTGCTTCGAGACGCGCGCTGAAGCGCGCTCCTCAGCATGAGGGAAAAAAATTCCGCCCCCCAAAGGCTCCAACGTTGAATCCCAGTCAGACGCATTCACGTCTGCAGGTACCACCTCAACCCCATGTTCCTTCGCATCCCGCACCAACTGAGCAGGCGCATAAAAGCCCATGGGCTGAGAGTTGAGGATCGCCGCACAAAAAACATCCGGGTAATGGCATTTCAGCCAGGCCGACACGTAAACCAAGAGAGCAAAGGACGCCGCGTGGCTCTCCGGGAAGCCATAATCGCCGAAGCCTTCAATCTGTTTGAAGCAGCGTTCCGCAAAATCCTGCTCATAGCCCCGCGCCACCATGCCGCCAATGAACTTGTGCTCGAAGTCATAGATGGTGCCGTTTCGCCGGAAGGTCGCCATCGCCCGGCGCAACCCGTCCGCCTCTGGCGGCGTAAACCCGGCGGCCACAATCGCAATCTTCATGGCCTGCTCCTGAAAGAGCGGCACCCCCATGGTCTTACCCAACACCTCGCGCAATTCATCAGAGGGAAAATCAACAGGCTCTTCTTTGTTCCGTCGCCGCAGATAAGGATGCACCATGTCCCCTTGAATGGGACCGGGCCGCACAATCGCCACCTCCACCACCAGGTCATAAAAGGTTCGAGGCTTGAGCCTCGGCAGCATGGACATCTGCGCCCGGCTCTCCACCTGGAAGACACCGACCGAGTCCGCCTGGCACAGCATGTCATAAACCGCCGGATCATCCTCCGGCACGGTCCTGAGCCCATGACGAATACCGTAATGGGTTTCCAGGAGATCAAATGCCTTTCGGATGCAGGACAACATGCCAAGTGCCAGAACATCGATTTTGAGAATACCCAGCGTGTCGAGATCGTCCTTGTCCCACTCAACAATAGTGCGGTCTTCCATCGCTGCATTCTGGATCGGTACCACTTCTTCCAGAGCCCCCCGTGTGATCACAAACCCGCCCACATGTTGAGAAAGGTGCCGTGGAAACCCGATCAGCTCGCCTGCAAGAGAGAGCGCCATCGCGATCAGTGGATCATCCGGATCAAGTCCTGCCTGTCGCACTTCATCAGCGGCCACACCTTTCGATGACCAGCCCCAGGTCATCCGCGCCATGGCACCGACCACATCTTCAGAAAGACCCATGGCCTTCCCCACGTCGCGGATCGCACTGCGGGCCCGATAGGTAATTACGGTCGCCGCAAGTCCAGCCCGATCCCGCCCATATTTCTGGTAGATGTACTGAATAACCTCTTCGCGCCGTTCATGTTCAAAGTCCACATCAATGTCCGGCGGTTCATTGCGCTCTTCTGAGATAAACCGCTCGAACAGAAGGTCTACTTTGACCGGGTTAACAGCCGTGATGCCGAGGCAATAACACACAGCCGAGTTCGCCGCCGAGCCCCGCCCCTGACAGAGAATATGTTGCGACTCCGCAAAGCGTACAATGTCGTACACCGTCAGGAAATAAGGCGCGAATTTGAGACGCTGAATGAGCTCAAGTTCCCGCGTCAGCGTATCCTGTAACTTGTCCGTAATGCCATCTGGAAATTTTTCGGCCACACCATCCCAGGTAAGCTTCTCCAGAAGCGCCTGAGGTGCCAGCGCGTCATCAAACACATCGTCAGGATATTCATAGGCCAACTCATCAAGAGAGAACGTACACCGCTCCACAATCCGGGCGGTCTCGGAAATGGCTTCTTCGTACCCCCGGAAAATACGAACCATTTCAGCCGCATCTTTCAAATGCCGTTCTGCATTCGCTTCCAGACGAAAGCCGGCCTCATGAATGGTGCAGTGCTCCCGAATACAGGTCATCACATCCTGCAGGCGGCGGCGCTCAGATGCGTGATAGAGCACATCATTCGTCGCGACGAGAGGAACCCCCATGGGCCCGGCGAGACGGACAAGCTCTTTCATTCGCCTTTTATCATCGCCCGTGTAAAGGCGGTTCAGCCCAAGCCATACCTGACCCGGAAAACGCGCAGACAGATCGCGAAGAGAAGCGTCAAATATTTTCCCCGGTGTCAGCGGTGGCATGGCGATAAAGCACTGCCCGTCCCCATAGGACGTAATATCGTGGAGCGTGAGATAGCACTCACCTTTTGGGGCACGGCGATTGCCCAGCGTGAGCAGTCGGCAGAGCCGCGCATAGGCCGGACGGTCCTGAGGGTAAGCAATCACTTCAAACCCATCCTGAGTGATCAGTCGCACACCCGGCAGGAACCGCAACCCCTGATCCTTTGCCGCTTTATGCGCACGGACAATGCCTGCAAATGTATTACGATCTGCAACACCAATAGCCGACAGCCCAAGCTCCACCGCCTGCATCGCCAGCTCATCCCCGTGCGACGCGCCTCGCAGAAAACTAAAATTGCTGGTGATGGCCAGTTCCGCAAAGAAGGTCACAGCACCTCACCTCCCCCCTCATCCTGAGGAGAGGTCAAAGACCTCGTCTCGAAGGATGCGTTACCCTCTCCCTGCTTCGAGACGCGCGCTGAAGCGCGCACCTCAGCATGAGGTTGAGAAGAGGCAGAACCTCTTTTTGAGAGAGATTTCAGTAAATCAAAGTCACCGACAATGAGCGTTTCCTTCTTTGCCCGGCTCCAGCCTTTAAGTTGACGCTCAAAAGAGATCGCATCGGTGGTACGCTCGAATGTTTCAGAGAAGATGAGAGAAACTGGGCGCCGCATTGATGTATACCCATCAAATTTTCCTGCGTTATGCTCCGCAACCCTCTTCTCTACAGACAGCCGCGTAAGACCAACATCGTACGTACCATCTGAGCAACGCAGAATGTAAACAGACGCGCTCACCCGAACACCCCGTGCACAAACCATTTCGGGTTTACCGTCTCACGACCAAAGAGACCGTCCCGATAGAGCCAGAAGCGACGGCCTTGCGCATCTTCAACACGGTAATAATCCCGCACATGTGCCCGGCCCTGAGAAGCACTGCCATGCCGCCACCATTCCGGCGCAATCCGTTCCGGTCCTTCTGAGCGCGCCACGTGATAGATCACCCGCCGCCAGCGAAACTGGCGCGGCGGACCATCGGGCACTTCCGCGATTGTTTCCACAGCTTCTGCACAGGGCAGCATACGAAGCGGCCTCCCCACCCGCTGACGCTCTTCTACCCGCCAGTCATGGGGCTCCCGGTCTTCTTCCAAAGGGCGTATGCCTGCCACTGCCGGGATAAACACAACAGCATTTTCCGGAATATGGCTTTCACGCGGTTCGAACCGACCGACCCTGTCAAACCCCAGACGGTTGCCCAACCGGTCCACCAGAAAGCCAAGGTCTGCCGGGTGGCGCTTAAGGCGGCTCTTCTTCACCTCGGTAATATCAGCTTGCGTATGAGCGATCGGGTCCGCTGCCGTCACATGCAGCACCATCGCTTCAATACCGAGGCCAATTTCCAGTCCTTGACCAAAGCCGGTCAGCCGCTCAGAAAAAAGAGCCGCGATATGCGCGCCATCATCACTGGGCACGCTGGTCCCCACATCAATGCTGAACCGCATGCCATCGGTTCGAAACAGATGAAGCTCCAAGCGGCGCGCGCCCTGATCAGCCTGGTGAAGCAGGGGCACCATCTCATCACTCAACAGACGAATGGCCTGCTCAATATCCGTGAGCGCCATCAACCCTTCCGCAAACTGCAGACGGGTACGAAACGGCACCAACGGCATATCGGGAGAGATAGGTTCACTGGCGCGGCCCAAAGCCTGATCAAGACGCGCGGCCAGAACTTTGCCGAACCGGGCGACCATTGGCGCCCGCGGCAGCGTATGAAGGTCTCGCACCTGCTTCATACCCAATCGCGCGAGATCATCCACCATGGCCATATCCAGCCGAAGAGCACTTAAAGGCAAAGGGTCAAGGGCTGCCCGCACTTTGTCTTTCGCTACAAGCGTTACCGCACGCGGGCCATAGCGCGCCATCGCCCAGGCAGCTCCCGGATAAGGAGCCACAGCAACCCGCGCCGACAGACCAAAATCGGCCAGACGCCTCATCAAATCCTCCACCAGTCGCGCTTCTCCCCCAAACAGATGTCCGCAGCCGGTGATGTCGAGAAAGATACCGTCAGGTTCTTCATGCACCGGGGTCGGATCTGGGGCCGTCCAGGGCGTATAGCGCCCACACCAGTCGCTCAACTGTTTGAGCGCCCGGGCATCTGCGTGCGGGTCTTCCCCATGTACCCCAAGCCCTGAAACAACCGCCAGCGCATCAGTGATAAGCTGCCCACGAGACACGCCCAGCCTGCGCGCCTCCTTATTAAGCGCGACAACACGCTCTCCCCCTTGTCGTGCGCCGCGCAAAGCCAGAGGGGCATTCGGATCAAGCTGGGTCGCGCGCGCCAGCCGATAAATCGGCCAGTCAGGGAGCCAGAGAGACAGTATCCGTTTTTCTGTTGAATTATCAGACGACACAGACCTAAACCACTGAAATATATAATTAAAACAGAGATAGACAGAATAGAACAAAATAAGAACATTAGAGTGTGCCGGAAACTGTGACTGAAGGCGAGTCAGTTTTCGCGTATGCTTAACGGGTGTTCTGTTTGGAGGCCTCTATGACCTGTTTGAAACCCGTTTTCGTTCTCAGCATCTCTGTTTTATTGCTCGCCGCTTGTTCCACCGCAGAAGACCGCGCCCGGGAACAGGCGCTTCAGGACCGCGCAGACGATCAACACTGCCGGGAACTAGGCTTTGAACCAGAAACCGAGCCTTATGGAAACTGCCGACTGAAACTGAGGGAAGTCCGTGCCTCACAGGAAGCCCCGAACCATCCAAACTTCGGTGTGGGGGTTGGCATCGGGATTGGATTGTGAGCCATGAAAACCCTTGTCATAGCTTTGTGTATTACCGGCGGCCTTGCCTTAAGTGCCTGCGCAACACCTGAGCAGCGTGCGTCAGCAGCCGCTGCTCAGCGTAACGCAGACGAAGCGGAATGCACGACCCTCGGCTTTCAGCCTGAAACAGAGGCCTTCGCTGATTGTCTCTTACGCCTGCGGGAGATCCGGAGCGAAAACGCCAAAACGCGCGCGCTGAACAATGCCCGCCGCGACCCGTTCTGGCCCTGGTACCGGTCGCGCTACAGATATCCTTATCGTTATTGGTAACTAGCTCGCCTCTCGCACATCGAGAGCCTCATCCGACGGCGGAAGAGAGAGGGAGACCTCGCGCCGTCCGTTGGCTCCCCGGTATTGTTCAGACACACAGGAAACAAAGCTGCCTGCATAGGCGTCCCAAGCAAGCTCTGACAGGAAGGGGCGGCCACCTTTGCACTTCTCCAGATCTACCTGCCAACTGGGCCGGTCAATGGCACGCAAGCTGCCCTCTTCCACTGTTGACGCCGCCGACACACACCATCGGGTGAGCGCGGCACTGGGGCTTGCGAGCTCCCCAAACCCGCGCATCAGGATAAGGGGGGTGCTCGCATCTTCTGCCGCCAGATGAAGCCGCCGACTCGCGCGCAAGTTAAAATGCCGGGAGGTCGCTGGCACCTCACCAACAACGGCAGCAAACACACCAGCGCGAACACATTCTTCCAGAGCCCATAACATGTCTGGCTCCCGCGCTGGGTTCACCAGAAGGAGATGGCCAGGGTCAATGCCAAACCCAGCGAGCCCCGGGCCGTAAAGCGCGCCTATGTCATAGGCGCCCCAGCTTTGCTGGCACCAGGCAATCAGCCTGTCCTTCCCGCTTGGCGTACCGGACGCATAGGTCGCCCGTGTGACGAGAGCTGCGGCAAAGCCGATGGCCGCTCCCATATCGCCATAAGATGCTGCCCGCACCTCATGCACGCCCCGACAGGCGAGACCACCACCCGGCAGCCGTGTATCCATATCGTCGAGGCCGAACTGAAACCGCCCCTCTTCCTCCTGAAAAGGTGGGGTTTCCAGTGCCGCAATCTGCGCCCGCAGACCGGCCATCAGTTCTGTTTTCTTCAGGGACTGCATACCATAGCCAAATGTTCCCCATATGTTCTCATTTGACTATATGAGAGTCAAGACAGGCTAGAGAGCCACCTTTCGCGCCAACATCTTCACCTGCCCCTGCTCGACTGATGAATGCACAATCTCAAAACCGGCTGTTTTCAGCCGGTTCCGGACATCTGGTTCGCTCAGCCGCAGCTTGGGGTATGAGCTTTTGTGAAGCATCCAGCCGCTCTCTTCCCGCCGGTGAATAAGGTCATGGACCTCAACACGGTCACCCCGGTCCTCCAGAAAACAGGTCATGATCCGCTCTTCTGTCTGCGCAACGGGAATAAACCGGTCCACCCCTTCCAGAACATGAGTGAGATCCCGAAACCCCAACAGGAGCTGACCGCGCGACGCGAGCACGCCATGAACCTCACCGAGGAAGCGGTCAACATCCTCAAAAGACGGGAGGTGTGGCAGCGTATCTCCAAGACAGACGGCAAGCTCAAAGCCAGGCAGAACGGCGCCCTGCAGCTTCATCATATCGCCTAGCACTCTATGCACAGCCAAGCCTTCGGTCCGACTTTTCAACTCATCCAGAAGTTCCGCAGACTGGTCGACCGCCGTGACCTGGTAGCCAATCTTTGTGAGCGCAACACTGTGCATGCCAGGACCGCATCCAAGGTCCAATGCCCGCGCCCGACCTGTCTCACATTCAAGGTCCAGACCACAAAAGAGCCCCTTATCCGCCCGAACGCGGGCATCAAAATCACCCATCATGGTTAGATAATCCGCCGCCAGCAGGTCGCGGTAATGGTTGCTCACGTCACTCATTGAGATCCATATAAAGAATTATTTATGTCTTTATATAAATCCCTCAAATACTATGGCAAGCCCTAGCCCTCAACAAACCCAGGCCACTGGCCCATATAGTCGACAAATTTGTCGCTAAGCCCCTGGTCATTGAGGTAAGCCGCTGTTACCGGAATAGTTACGGGCTCGAACGACGCGTCCTCCGCAACCTTGTTTGGGAAGTCATGCGTTAAAATCGCCGCACGCCCAAGCAGAACAAAATCGCATCCCTGGTCAAGGCAGGCCTGGGCGTCTTCAGGCCGTGCGATTTTACCGGCAACACCGAGCCGCACATTGCCTCGATCCAACTCGGTGAAATAATCCATGAGCTTCTTGCCTTTGAACTCTTCGTCAGTTGGTTCTTTGAAAACATTCCAAAGCGACATGTCCAGATAGTCGATCTTATCTTCGCGCATCAAGCGCTGCGCGACTTCAACAATCTCGTTGAGCTTCAGATCAAACCGTTCTGGCGACAAACGAACACCGAGATGAAACTCCGCCCCGCACCGGGCGCGAATGCCATCGATAATATCGAACAGAGGTCGCGACCGGTTTTCGAGCGATCCGCCATACTTGTCGTGCCGTTGGTTCACGCCAGGGCTCAGAAACTGGCACAGGATGTATCCATGTGCCCCGTGAAGCTCAACACCATCAAAGCCTGCCTTCTCGGCCCGTTCTGCCGCGGCGACAAAGTCTTCGATCAGCTGATCGACCTCAGCTGTCAACAGGGCACGCGCCCCAAACTCTTCATTGTCTGATGGACAATGCGGTTTTTCGCCAATGAGCTCTTCCGGCGATCGCATGCCCGCATGGTGCAACTGCACCACAGCAATACTGTCCCGCGCTTTGATAGCCGTAGAAAGCCGTGTCAACCCCTCAACATGGTCATTAGAAAAAATGCCAAGCTGCCCCGGAAACCCCTGCCCCGCAGCCTGCACATGCGCTGCACAGGTCATGGTCAATCCGAAGCCACCTTCCGCCCGCATAGTAAGCCAGCGAAACTCTTCGTCGGACAGACGTCCATCATCGTAACTTTGAGTATTGGTAAGCGGCGCCAGCATGAAGCGGTTCTTCATGGCAGGGCCCCGCGTGAACGACAAGGGTTCAAACAGATCAGTCATTTAACATCCAAGATTTGAGTAGAAATCAAAGTAGGTTCAGGCCTCTTGTGCCGTGCCCCAATAGTTGAATCCAGCAAAACGCGGGATGTCCGGCAAATACATCGTCTCAAGGTTATTCACTTTGAACCCGCCCTGCTCCAACACGCTCGGAATGTTGCGGTTGAGATTGCAGCCACCTGCGATCCGTTTCCAAAATGGATTGACGCGATCCTGCCACTTCCGCACGCCTTCATCAGGCGCAAGACCGTGCTCACAGAAGATCAGATTTCCGCCCGGCCGCAAAACGCGCTTCATGCCTTCCAGCGCTTTCTGGGGATCAGGGATCGTGCAGAGTGAATAGGTCATCATCACAGTATCGACCGAATTAGTGTCCAGCGGAATTTCTTCTCCCGGCAAGCCCACAAACTCCACATCAAAACCCAACCCCGTCGCCCGCTCTCCAGCTATTTTCCAACTCTCTTCTGAAGGGTCCAGGCCAATAACCCGCTCCACGCGGGAGGGGTCATAATGCTCAAGATTAAGCCCGGTTCCGATACCGATTTCGAGGACCCGGCCTTCGGCCATCGGCACGACTTTTTTTCGCTGATAGGAAATCGGCTTTGCCCCACAGGCAAACTTGCTATTGATGATCCGGGGAACAATGTATTTTTCATAAAAACCCATGCGCTCTCTCCCAATGTTGACGGTCCAGAGTATAGCCGCAAAAAGGGGCCTTAGCGCCAGTCCGACACACCAAAGCGCAGCAAACGATCCTCAGCAATCTCCCCGACACACCGTCCCCGCCCACGTTGGGCCAGCACGCCAGTGCGGGCCAAATTTGCCTGTCTCAGAGGAGAAAACATCCGAACCCCTTGGGAGAGCGCGTCCCAGATGTCCTCCGCGGTAGGAATTGCCTGCCTTTTTGCCCTATCCGAAAGTTCTACCGAGTCGGCAATCAGAATAGCGCTGAGCGCCGCTTCTGCTGCAGAACGTGCATACACCGCAACAATATCTGCATCCCCACCCGCACTATTGGGCACACGGCGACCGGCAATAGCGATCCCCCCTTTGATGACACCAGGGCGCAGGCCGCGGACCATTTCAAGCCATAACGCCCCGCGCAGATCAGACGGCACATCGAGCACAGCGTCAAAATCAATAGAGAAAGCGCCGCACTCACCACTGACAACATAGGCGGATGCCAGATGAGGCCCTTCGCCCATATGCCGAACAGTCTGATCCGCCAACGCTCCTGCGACTGCATATTGCGCTGCTGCAATCGATTGATCAGGGTGCCCCGCATGAACCGCAGTCCGTGCCGCTTCCAATGCTGTCCGCGCTGCTTCACTGCGCGGCAACACGTCAAGGTGTCCACGGGAAACCAAGTCCATATCGCCCTCAGCGTCGCGAGCCGATTGCTTGAGAAAGGCGACACCCGTCGCAACGGCACTGTCAGACACCGAGGCATCTTCGGCGCTGACACCCAGATAATAGGTTGCACCCAAAATTTCGACTGATGTCTTACTCACATCTCACCTACCAGCCAGCTTAAGCATCAAAGCCCAACTTCATTGCGCTGCTAACCCCGGTGCGGTCCATACACCATCGCTGTTTGCATCAACATAGATCGGATTGGTGAATGCATATGGTTTGAACTGTGGATAGACCACAGCGTAATCCTCACCGGGGTCACCAGACACCTCAACAGTAACATAGCTGTCTTTTTCAAACCCGAGTTTGAAAGCTACCACCTCTCCATTGGCAACAGGGAAGTTCCGAAGCGCTTTGCCGTTGACGCTGATCGTTAAAGTGGACGCATCGATCCAGGGAGCAGAAGATACCCGCACTGTAAGCTCCGCACTTGCACCAGCGACCATCTCTCCAAGCCCCTTGTCGCCGAGCATGACTTCGAGCATCGGCCCTGTCGTGCCATAAACCCGTCCCTGTTGAACAGCGGATACAAAAGCCGCTTCATCAAATGCTTCAATAGTGTCTTCCTCAACCGCAATCATGTTTCGTGGCAAGCCCACCTGCTCGGATGCGGTATGGGAGTCACTATTGGCTGTCGCGACAATTTTCTCGCCCTGTGAAACAAGTGAGAGCCAGTCACGACGGAGGGCAATTTCAGACTCTCGGGAAATCCCGTTCATCACTTCCATGGCGTCAAAATCAATATCGCGCGTGCCCGTGACGGGATCTTGATCAATAAGGCGACGGTTACCCTCGCCATCCAGCGGCTCGCCTGCATTAAACGAACGCCCAATACCCATATGGTCAAAATATGCCGCACGGTCCCCAAACCAGTCCTCCTCCCAGGCCGGACTCCCAGGGGCAAACCTGTCATCCCACCGCGCATGGTTGAGCTGAATAAGAGAGTCGGAACGCCGCGCCTTAAGATCGTCAATAACTTCCCGCCACCGCCGGTTCTCATTTGCAAACGCCCCACGGCGAAAAGCCAGAGCTTGCGCGTCTACAGGGAAGGCATTCGCATGACCCAACGTATAGGGCGCCCGGTCGCTGGCCACCTCTCCGGTAATCTCTGTGCCTGCTATGGTCGCAACACGATCCCCGACCTCAAGCCGGTCGATAGTTGCTTGGAAATCAAAAATCGTTTCGTGTTCAGTTGCCACAAGCACCTCTGCGCCCTCTGCAAGATAGGTCGCGACGCGCTTCACCCTCGGCATCACTGTGTCAAAACTCGGTCCCGAATGAACGTGGAAATCTGCAGAAATAAACCCAGACGTCTCCACAACCAGATTAGGCTCAGCAAGTGTGAGCACTATATCATTGCCTGCCTCAACAAGAATCTCGGTCTTCTCCAAAGAATATTCAGGCCCCCGCGTTCCATAAACACCGTACTTGCCGGGCGGCAATAAAGCGTAAGTTGGGTCTTTATCTGTCCCCATCAGAAAAATCTGATTGACGCCCGTCAGGCGGAAAGAGCTCTCGTCCCGCAACTCGACTGCCCCCAGCAGATTGCCGCCAAAAAGAGGGTCAGGTGTGTCATCAAGGCCCTTGAAGGTCAAACGCATGGCAGAGCCTCGCGGAAGAGCTACTCGGGACGGCGCATCCAGATCCACTGTCTCAAGCGTCGCATCCGCCTCCCCCACCTGAAAGGGCACGCTGAGCTCTCTGCCTCCTTCTGCGACAATACGCAGCGTGTAGGCACCTATTGGCAAGCGAGCCGAGAAATCGCCCCTGTCATCTGCTCTGGTTTGAGTGAATGGTGTCCCGTCACTCAGGTCCACATGGACAACAGCTCCGGCCTCTGAAATACGCCCGGAGACTTTCGCCGCGTCAGCGTAGATGCGATCTGTAACTCCAGCCACATCCGCACGCGGCGCCAGGTGCAACACTTCTTCAAAGCTAATCTCATCGCCTGCCGCAAGCTCCGTGAAGGGCACCTCAAGCAACTGCATGAGACCGACATCCGATCCGTCACCTGTGAGAAACGGTTCAGTGATCGCCAGGAAGGAGAGAGCTGAAAAATCCGCCAGCGCAAAAAAAGGAAGATCTACTGCGGAGCCATCGGCATTCGAACGCTTCGCCGACACCATTTGCCATCCATAGGTGATCGGCGCATCGGCATCTGCCGGGCTCAAAGCAACAATCAAATCGGCGGTCCGGGCAAAAGTTGCAATCTCAGTCGGGCCCCGTGTCACGAAGCTCTCCTGAACGAACCCGTTAGATCTGTTGGGATCGATCGTCGACGCAACAAACGGAACCAGCGAATAATAGTTGAAGAAGATGCTTGTGTAGAGCGCCACACTGGGCTTGCTATCTCGTTGGGTCAGATGTTTGGAGATGAAGAGCTTGTCAGGTTCATCGGCGTCGAGACGGTAACTGGTCTCGACAATCACCCCACCCTGGCCGCCAAAACTGCGAATGACAGCAGACGTTGCCCCTACCTTAGCGTCAACGCGTTCAATATTCACCGGCGTATCACGGGAACTGTCGATAAGGTCCTGGGCGCCGACATAATGGTCATCTGCCCGGCCGCAATAACCAAGGTCAATCAACGTGCCACCGCGCACGGACAGTTCACTCTCATGGGCGATACCGCTAATGACCGCGCAGACAGACCCATTGCTGAGGATCCAGTCTCCAATGCCGCCTGCGGCGTCAGGACCAGACTGAACATATTGAGCGGCATTTTCCGCGGTGATGCGCGTCGCGACAAGCTCCGCCGCCCCGGCCATTGATATGACCCCGCTCATCGACATGGTCACGCCGATCACAGCCGCTGAAAGTCTCTTTTTCATCTGCGTCCCCCGATACCCTACGTCCTCAAACTTGGTTTGAGAGAGCGCAAGCTATCACAGAGAGAAATGGAGAACACCGCAAAACAAATTAGCAACCATCTAAAGGCAGGTTAGTAGCATTCTAGGCAGCGTCCGGCAGGCTCAACGTCAAGCCATTGAGCTCTTCAGAGAAAATCAACTGGCAGGAGAGACGTTCATCATCACCTGCCAGATGCTCGTCCAGCCGGTCGAGCTCTTCGTCGCGCGGTTCATGCAACTTGCTTTGCCACTCCGGGGCCACGCGCACACGGCATTCGCCACACACGCTGGACCCGCCGCACTCAGCGCCAAGGTTCACTCCGTGGGCGCGGACAATTTCCATCACCCGCCATCCTTCAACAGCGTCGAGCTCGCGCGCAACGCCGTCGCGATCTGCAACGACAATCTTCATGGGCCTCACCTTTAAAGTATTTCCAGGTTAAGTGCCAAATCAAGTTTGGAGGTTCACCGTAAGGAAATGCGCAAAAGAAGTCTGAGCATGGCTTTTACACAAGCCTTGCTCACGGGGGTTAGGGGAGAGTTGTTAGGCGACGCCGAGCTTCTTCTGAAGGTTCGACGAAGACGTTGTGTACTGGAAAACGATTTTCGCGTCAGGATCGACAATCCGTTTGGCTGCCTGAGCCATCAGCGCCGCTTCATGGAAGCCAGAAAGAATAAGCTTCAGCTTGCCGGGATAGTGATTGATGTCCCCAATCGCGAAAATACCGTCTGCGTTGGTCGCGAACTTTTCTGTGTCCACGGGGATAAGGTTCTCATCCAGATTGAGACCCCAATCCGCGATTGGACCAAGTTTCATAGTGAGACCAAAAAACGGCAACAGCGTATCGCATTCAATCTTCGTGAGCTCACCATCCTTCGACTTGTAAGTCACACCTTCCAGCTGACCATTGTCACCATGAAGTTCGGTGATCTGCCCCATGTGGAAGATCATCTTTTTCTCTTCCACAAGCGCGTGCATTTTGTTCACAGAGTCAGGTGCTGCGCGGAAACCGTCACGACGGTGAATAAGCTGCATGCTGTTGGCGATAGGCTGAAGGTTGATCGTCCAGTCGAGCGCGCTGTCCCCACCACCGGAAACGAGAATATTCTTGCCTTTGAAAGCATCCATCTTCTTTACTGAATAGAAGACCGATGTCCCTTCATAAGCTTCAATGCCTGGGATTGGGGGCTTCTTCGGCTGGAAGCTGCCGCCGCCCGCAGCGATCACAACAACTGGCGCTTCGAAAGTGAGCCCACCGTCGGTTTTTACCTGCCAGTTGCCATTGTCGAGCTTCTGAACCTGCTCGACCATTTCATTGTAGTGATATTCAGGACCGAAGGGCCTCGCCTGCTCAAGCAGATTGTCCGTCAGTTCCTGGCCGGACACGATAGGAAGACCCGGAATGTCATAAATCGGCTTTTCAGGATAAAGCTCGGCGCACTGGCCGCCAGGACGATCAAGAATGTCGATCACATGAGCCTTCAGGTCCAAAAGGCCCAGTTCAAAGATCGCGAAAAGCCCACAAGGGCCCGCGCCAATAATGACCACATCAGTCGTAATCGTGTCCTGGCTCATATCGGTCCAGTCCTTTCAAAAGGTCGCAAAAAAACAAGTGGGCGAGCCAATAGCAAGGTCCCGCACTCACGTAAAGAACGTTGTGAGAATGTAATAATCATGCAAAATACAATTTCAAGTGTGAAAATCTATAAATAACACTTCTTTGATGGATTTTAGAGCTGAATGCGACGCTCTGCCCTCGTGACAAACCGACAGCAATGCTTATGTTAGGCGCAGAAATCGGGTGGTCGATGTTATGGATCCTCCACCCCCCTTTTCGGAGTATTTCATGACCAAGTGCGAGACGATGGCCGATGTCCGCCGGGAGGTCGACCGCCTCGACCGTGAACTCGTTGCCCTTCTAACAGAACGGCAGGCGATGATGAATGAGGCTGGACGTATCAAAGCAAGCCGCGATCTGGTGCGAGATGAGCCCCGCATTGAGCAGGTCGTTGCCAACGTACTGCGCGAATCAGAAAAGACAGGCCTCTCCCCCGCGATTGCGGAGCCAGTTTGGCGCCTCCTCATCGAAAAGAGCATCGAACACGAGTTCGGTGTCTTTGATGAACTCAACAAAGTGTCCTAGATTTCTACCGTTTAGGCTGGTTCCAATAATTGCCCAATATGAACAATGGTAAAATGGAACCAGAAATCTGAATTGTACACGTCGGGTTTGCGGTCAATCCGGCATTGAAATCCGATGCTAATGTCTTCCCAAGGCAAGCGATCCCGAATAACCGGCCAAAGAGCGTCCTTACGGGTCTTAATCACTAGGTGCCGTGTATTGTTGTCTCAACCTCTTCAAACTCCGCTATCAGCGTGTCGGAAGGCTTCTGATGGACCAGAGGTCGAGCCCCCTGAAATCAACCTGCGTGGCGATCTCGCCTGCGGTGAGTTGAAAATCGTCATCTGTGGGCACGAGATAGACGATGAGATCATCCTGGAACTCAGCAGACTGGAAATAGTCGACAAATGCCGCCGCTGAATAGTCAGCCAACCCGTCCTTGAGGTGATCGATATAGGACTGGTGTAGGCATTGTCGGACGCATAAAGACGCGGCAGATCTACCGTCGAAAAGGCGACCTCCCCGCCCTCAAAGACCATTAGGTCACCATCAAGCGGGTCATACGCAATAACATTGGGAATTCGCGCGCAGCAAGGTGTGTAGCGTCAGCACTTGAGTTCTTCTTGTTACGTACCTTCACAGCTGTGTCGCGTTCTGCAGCCTCACTGAAAGACCCAGCATAGGGCACGAAGCACTTCGGCTGCACATGGCGAATATATTCCATAGCCTGGCTCGCAGCAGCCCCCTTGTTGCGGGCCACCATCTGATCTTTCCGATCATCCGGCACAACACAAAACAGACCGGAAACCCAGACGCCCCACCGGCAAAAGCCGTCATCAACAAGTCGACAGTCTGTGGCAGCACAAAATTGTTGAGCGCATTGCTGTCTACAGCGAGCAGACAGGAGAAGTCCCCTGCCGACACATAGAGGCCGCTATCGTCACGGAAATCACCCGCCTGCAGGATCGAGAAGTGAACAGGCGAGCCGTCTACCTGGTAGACACTGTTGAAAGGCAGCGCCTCAACATTGCTAAATCCCATCTCCCTGACCGGCTTGACCGTCGATTGAGAGGGAAAGTCAGGAACCAAAATCGGCAAGTCCTTGCGAACCTGAAGGAGAATTTCAATATGCATATGGTCGGGGTGGTTGTGGGAGATGTAAAGCACATCCGCGCTATTGACGATCTCCAGCGCGTCCTGCTTCGGCGGGTAGGCATGCCACCAACCAGCGATAAAGCAAGGCCCGAAAAGCCAGGGATCTGTCACAATTCACACACCAGCGACATCAATTGCGATGCAAGCATGGGAGACGAAACGCACCTCAGCGCGTAAGGGTTCTGACGAACGGGCTGCATCCGGCAAGGTGAGGCAATAAGCGTCAGACTCAACAAGGAGTTTCCCGCTCTCTTGGCTGAAAGGAAGCTTTGGCTTTTTCAGCGCAACACTTCTGTAAGCCAGAGACTGGGTGTCCAATTCCCATCCATGCAGCGGGCATTTGGCTGTCCGCCCTGCGTCGCAAAGCTACAATTGACCATGGGCATGATCACAAATGCCTGACACAACCCAATCGACCTGCAATCCCGAGAGCTGAAAGAGAAACCCATCCACCGAATGAACACCGGGCTCAAGCCTCGCAAGGTCAATGCGTTTTGTCTCCCGCCGCAACACCTGCCGCTGTAAATAACCTACCTGTTTGATGACATCCATCCCGGTGTCGCTCCCTTAAGCTGCGGCCGACCGTTCTGCCAAAAACTCAACAAACTGAAAATCAAGCTCCGTATCAATATCCGCGGAGCGTTCTTCGGGCATTTCAAAAAGAAATGTCTTCGAAAGAAACAACCCGGTGTCGCCCACTAGTGCCGCACGTCGCCAGACATAAATAGACCCGTTCATATCAAAGGTCAGCGGCGCATCCTGACGCCGGACAATCGGTGGATCAGTTGGTTTTGACAAGCCAACAGACCCGTCACCACGCTCCTCCACCAGATTGAAATAGGGAGAACATTTTGCTGGCGAGCCGGTTATCACATTGTCTGCGGCCCTCTCTTCCAGAAGAGAAACAGCGCCCACAATGTCATTTGGCAAGCGCAACGGTGATGTCGGTTGCAGGTCCACAATGACGTCGAACGTCGTCCCCACCTGTTTCTCAACCATCTCGACACAATGCATGATGGCAGGCAGCTTCGCGGCCTTATCTGTCGCAAGCTCGGCCGGGCGTTCGATCAGGTGATCAACCCCAGCTGCACCTGCAGCCGCTAAGATCGCCTGGTCGTCACTTGACACAGCGATATGGTCAAACAAACCACTCGCTTGCGCCTGCTCAATGGAATGCGTGATAAGGGGTTTGCCCAACAAGGGTCGGATATTCTTGCCCGGAACACCCTTTGAGCCGCCCCGCGCCAATATTGTGCAAAGACGTGTCACACCCGTTCTTTCTCACCAAAGACTTTGCCGAATTCTTCCTGAGCCTGCTGCAGGTCGTCCAACTGGCCGATATCGATCCAGTATTCGTGGATCGGAAACGCACTTGCGAGCCCGCCTTCTGCAATCAGCTGATCAAATAGCGTCGGCATGTCATACATCTCGCCTTCGGGCACGTGGCGCAACACAGAGGGCGACAGAGCATAAACGCCTCCATTCACAAAATAGTTTTGGGTGGGCTTCTCGCTGATCTCGGTAATCTGATTGCCGCTCATCTCAATGACGCCATAGGGCACCTGGAAACGATACTCGCGCACACCCATCGTCGCGTCAGCCACCTGATCCACATGGAAATCGAGCAGCCGTCGAAAGTTGATCGCCGTCACCAGATCAGCATTCATCACCAGGAACGGTGCATGCGGCGTTTCTGGGAGAAGCGTCAGAGCACCGGCTGTGCCCAAGCGCTTACTTTCCTCCAGATAGGAAATATCAACACCCCATTCATGACCATCACCAAAATAGGCCTCCACCTTTTCAGCTTGGTAATTCACCGACAGGAAGATACGTTTGAAGCCTTGCTCCGCAAGACGCTCAATGATGCTTTCAAGCACAGGCTTGCCACCAACGGGAATAAGGGGTTTGGGAAGGTTTTCCGTCAGAGGTCGAAGGCGCGTGCCCAAACCACCTGCCATAATCACAACCCAGTTATCGCTTCGATCGTCCTGAACGATGCGGCTCAGTGTCTCAAGGCCGCTGAGCCCCCCATCTGCATCAACAATCGGCACCTGGGCGATCTGATATTCCCGCATCCAACGCATGACCGTTTTGCGGTCAATATCAGGGCCTGCAGTAATGGGGTTCGCCTTCATGACGTTGCCAACAGGCGCTTCCAGTTTCTCCCCCCGCAAAATAGCGCGGCGGACGTCCCCGTCAGTGATAGTTCCTTGGAGACGACCGTCGTCGCCGACCACCAGAGCGATCTGGAGCGTACTTTGATCCAGGTTCTTGATCGCCTCACCGAGGGTAGCGCTCGGCGCCAGAACCGCTTTTTTCCAATGAGCCATTGAGTCTCCTATTGGACGATCAGGTCATCCGCCGCATAAGCGCGCGCGGCATGAGTACCAAGAAGCGACCAATAGAGCTCAGGACGAAGTCCCGTGCCTGGCCGTTTAACTGTTAGGTTTTCAGTGGTAAAAATTTCCCCAGCAACAATGGGCTTAGAAGCGACCAAGGACTTACGTCCAATCGCCATATTGCTAATTTCTGCGGGCCGCGGCTCTTTGGTCCCATCACCAAGGCCTGTGGATACCCGTCGAACCCCCTCTACAAAGGCGCTCAACTCTTCTGGTGTCGCCGACGCTTTATGATCAGGGCCTGGCAATTCCTTATCGAGCGTGTAGTGCTTCTCAATGATGCAGGCTCCCATTGCCACTGACGCTATCGCGTGAGCAATACCTTCGCTGTGATCTGAAAATCCAACAGGTAGACCAAACTTCGAACGAAGCGTCTCAATTGCTCTGAGATTTACGTCAACGTCCGGTGTTGGATAAGAACTCGTGCAATGCAACAGCTTTACGCGGGATTTGAGAACAGCTTTCCCCGCTTCGCTCTCAAACGCTTCTTCGAACGCCTTTTCGCTAGGCATGCTCTCGCCAAGATACCCATGCGCCACCACGCCAAGCATGGTTTCCACTTCATCCAGCGTCGCCATACCTGTCGAGAGGATGAGGTCGCGGCCTGCCTTCGCGCAAGCATGCAAGAGCGGTGCGTTAGTAAGTTCGCCCGAACCGACTTTCAGCGTTGCAACGTTAAGTTCATTGGCGAGAAGGTCCAGGCTCCCCAGATCAAAAGGAGTCGAGAGAAACTTCACGCCTTTTTCAGCACATCGTTGAATGAGTGTCCGATGGGCGTGCACATCAAGCTCCAGCGCGCGCAGCATTTCCAACTGCGTTTCACTCTCTTCAGTCGTTTCTTTCTGATAGTCAGCTTTCGGGGCGCTCCGCGTCACCAACGCTTCCGCATTGAATGTTTGAAACTTCACAACATCCACACCAATGTCAGCGGCAACATCGATCATCTCAATGGCACGCCCCAGTGACCCATTGTGATTGACACCAGCTTCAGCGATCACCGTGACTTGGTTCATGGCCTCACCTCTTTGAGAAGCATAAAGGCTTCTGCAGCCGCGCATCCCGCCTCCGCACCACGCACCTTCTCTTTCGCATCTACAATTTCTAGGCTCCGTGGAAACGGTGCGTCACCTACCTCCTCACCATAGAGCCCAATGATGGATTTCTTTTTCGCAGACCAATCTGTGATGTTCTCATAGACGGATGGGATAAAATCCAGACCGCCAGGCCGCCTCACTATGTCCGTTTCCGAGAGTGTTTCGTATGCCAAAACACGCCGGACATATGGCGCACGAAACCATTTGGTGCAGGACAGGGCCGCATCAAAAGAAATTTTGTGGTCTGTGTGGGCATCGCCTGGGAACGGCAAATAGACATCAGATGGATGAACCTGCGCAAAGATGTCAGCGATCTTCTTCACAACCTCACCGATTGGCGCAACATCAAGTGCTGCCGTCTCATACCCAAGGCGGTGAACCGACTGAAAACCAAATGCCTTTGAGACCGCTTCAATCTCACATTCGCGCGTCGCGATACGTTCGTTTGAATAGCCAGAAGAAGCTGTCATCTCCGTCAGAATCAACCAATGCAGTTTGGCACTAGCTTGACGGGCCTTCAACAAAGCCCCCCCACACCCGAAGGTCTCATCGTCAGGATGAGGGGCAACGACCAAAATGTCAGACATGCTCCCTCCCCTTCAAAACGTACTACGTTTCTGAACCAACCGCCGCTGGTCGGTTTCTTGGACAAGGACATCGCAAATCTGCCTGCCCGCTGTGCCATCTCCATAAGGGTTTTTTGCCGCGGCCACCTGCGCACGGTACTGGTCGTCGAACACAGCCTTTTTCAGCGCTGTCTCGATCTTTGTTGCGTCGTAATCAACAAATTCGACATTTTCGGCGTGTTCACGACCGACCTGGCGGCTTCCCACATTCACCACTGGCAGCTTCAGAAGTGGCGCTTCAATGATCCCACAACTCGAGTTACCGACCAGGGCAGATGCATGGCGCATGAGGTTCACAAACACAGCCCGCGATAGGTTTTTGTAGGCAACAAGCGTTGGATGACGGTTTGCGTAGTCAGACAGGAGACGTGACATAACGTGATTACCGGGATCGCTGTTTGGACTGGAAACAAAAGTGGGCAAACCGCATGCGCCAACTGCATCAAGGGTCGCCTTCATTTGCCGTTCCGCATCATGCATCTCAGGCAGTAAGGGATGCTGGATCATAATGAGAAAAGGTCCCTCAACAGGCGCCACGTTCATCATTTTCCAGACACAGGCCAAGTCGATTTCAGGCTCATCTACAAGCCGATCAAGACCAGGCGCGCCAACATTGTGAACGCGCCAGGGCTCCTCTCCGAGACGCAAAACCCGTTCCGCACTTCCAGCAGAAGCCGTCATGTGAAGGTGCGCCAGTTTTGTGACCGCATGCCTGACAGAATTGTCGATATTGAAATCATCCGCAGTATCGCCACCGGCAATGTGAACGACGGGAACGTCGAGATAGCCACCCGTCAAAGCAACGGTAATTGCCTCTTCCCTGTCACCGACGACCACCAAAAAATCTGGTCGCCGATATGCAACAACGTCGACAAGTCCTTGTAATTGGATTGCGGCTGACTTAGCGCGGGCGGCATCGCTGTCAGAAGCAAGCAGGTTGTCGATTTTTGCGACGATTGGATATCCATCAGCTTCGACGTCTTTGACAGTCAAACCATAGACCGACGCAAGATGGCTGCCGGTAACAACAATCTCAGGTCGCAATGACTTTGACTGAGATACCGCCTCAATCACGGGGTAAAGGATGTCGTACTCGGCTCTTGAACCGGTAACGAACATCACACACCGACTGTCAGAAGACATCGGACATCACCATGCGGACAGACCATGAGCGGCTGTCCAAGAGATCACCCCCGGACCCAAAGACCCTCCCACCCATATAGGTGACGGGACCTCCTGGTCTAAAACCGACCTTCTCGATTGCTGGGAACATCGGATCAAACACCGGCAGCCACATATTGAGACGCGTCGCGCCATCATCGCGGGCAATGGCCGCAACACTTCCGATAAGAGCACCGACGGTCTCCGGTGTTGCAGCGAGCTCGACAATATCCACGGCATCTTCATGGCGTTTGAAGACAGCGAGACCCAACCCGCCTTCGCCACCGGCAACGCCAATGCGATAGTCATTTTCCGGGTCTTCAAGCATGCGCCAGTTATAGAAAGCAATATCACGTCCAAGCGAGACTTTGGCTGGTGAGGGTGCGATGCTCGGAAGCCAATCGCTGAAACGGTCAACCTGAGCAAAACTCCGACCAGGTGTGTCTGGAAACTTCATGTCGTCAATAGAGGCAGACATTAGTGGAACTGGAGCCATATCCTCCCACCCCAAATTCTGCACAAACCCACGATGGCTATTACTGTTAGGGAATCCGAAGACCATCCGGTATCCCTGTTTGGCAAGCCGGTCATACAAGCGTTCAGCCAACTGTGGAAACAGGCCCATCCCCTGATAATCTGGATGCGTCATCGTCGTCATGGACAGCGCGGCTTTACCGACATCTCTGCCGATCGCAAGTGGCATCGGCGATACAGCATAGTGCGCTGCAAGCGTGTCGCCATCCCAGGCCAGCTCGATCATCGGCGCATCAATTGGATTGTCACGATACCGCCAGTTCCAATAATCCTTGGACATGGGTTTTCCGAAAACCGCTTGGAACAATGCCAAAATGGCCTGCTCGTCACCAGGACGGAAGGGTCGAAAATCCAACTCGTGTGCATGAAACGTTGTTGCTGCATTCAACATGGGTTTTCTCCAAGCAGGACACTTGAGGGAACATTAATAAGGCGCGCTTCGATATTGCGGGCACCCTCAAGTGGCATGGCGGGCGCCCCGGCATATATCGGCAGGTCATTCATCAGCGTCCAGGTGGGCCGCGTCATGAGGCCTGCGTCATTTGTTGCCTCGAGCACCGCATCACGCGTTTCGACTGATGGCTCGTCAAGCAAAAGACAGTTCAACCAATAATTGGCACGACCAAAACACCGTTCACGGAAAACACTGACACCCGGAACGGCGTCGAAGGCAGACACATATCGTTCGGCAAGAGAGCGCTTGCGCTCAATGTAGGATGGAAGGCTTTCAAGCTGTGCACAGCCAAGTGCTGCATTGAGGTTCGGAAGACGGTAATTATATCCCACAGCATCATGGTCGAAGGCCCACCGATGGGCCACTTTCGCCGTTGTCGTCAGATGCTTGGCGCGAGCTGCTAGCTCTGCATCGTCCGTGACAATCGCACCGCCGCCACCGGTTGTGATGATCTTGTTACCATTGAAGCTGATCGCCGCAACTCGGCCAAGCGATCCGCATTTTTCACCTTTATAGACACTGCCGAGGGACTCGGCCGCATCTTCAACAATCGGAATGCCATACCGGGCCGCAACCGCAATCAGGGGCTCCATATCAACCGCGTGGCCATAAGTGTGCATGGGAACGATGGCGCCAAACCGACGCCCTGTCAGTCGATTGCGCAATCCTTCCATGGATCGTTCGCCAATGTCAGCCAGGTAAGCATCAAGTTTGATGGGATCCAGGCCAAGCGTTGTGGGATCACCATCCACGAAATGAGGGACGGCACCGAGATAGGACGCTGCATTGGGTGTTGCAACAAACGTGAGCGCTGGCATCAAGACCTCATCGCCATTGCCGACACCGACAACCTGCAACGCAATCTGAAGCGCAGCCGTGCCGTTTACGACGGCAACGCCATGGGCGACGCCTGAATGAGCGGCGACCTCTTCTTCAAACTTTTCTACGTAAGAGCCAACAGAAGACACCCAGCCCGTATCGAGACAGTCTTTGACATAATCCCACTCAGCACCCTCAAAATGAGGAACGTGAAGCGGCTGGAAGGCATGGTTTTCTGACACACCAATAGCCGAGCGGATCGCCGCGACCACTTGGTCCGGATCTACCTGTTCTTCCTGCAGATGGTGTGTCGCAAGACCCATGGGGCTCTCCTCAGGCGGCAGCTTCCTCGCGCACATCATAGTTCCCGTAATAACCAGGGATCTCTTCTGAACGCAGGTAAAGGCCAGAACGAACAGCTTCGATCAGTTCCGGCACAAAGGCTTTCACAGAGCGGCGCGGCACAAATCCCAATTCGTTTTTTATCTTGGCAAAGGACACGCGGTAGTTACGCGGATCGCTGCCCTTTTCGACATAAGAAACCTTGCCATCAATGTGGGTCAGGATTTCGTCGATGATCATCGCCTTGGTGTAGTTGTTTTCATCAGCACCAACATTGAAGACTTCGCCGCGCACCTTTTCTTCCGGTGCTTCAAGCACCCGAATGACCGCCCCGGCAATGTCGCGCACATGGCAATAGGGACGCCACGTATCCTTGTCATAGACATCCAGCGCTTCGCCTTTGGCGAGCGCGGCCGTAAACTCATTCACCGTCAGGTCAAACCGCATGCGGTGACTAAGACCAAACGCCGTGGAGATACGAAGCACAGTCGGGATTGCTTCAGATGTTCTCCCCTGCTCCAGCAGGAACTGTTCAAATTCGACCTTGGTTTCTGCGTAGATGGAGAGCGGCTTCAGCTCAGATGTCTCATCTGCTGGCTCGTCGCTATCCCGCATGCCGTAGTTTGAACAGGTCGACGTAAAGACAAATTTATGAATGCCTCGCCCTTCTAGCGCCTTAAAGACGGTCTCGGAACCGGCCTGATTGACCGAGCGTGTAAGCTCGGGGAATTTCTTGGAGATAGGGTCGCCAACAAGCGAAGCGAGAAGCACCACGTCGGTGACACCATCAAGCGCACGCTCAAGGACCGCTTCGTCCCGCAGGTCCCCCATGACCAAGCTGAAGCCTGGCTCGTCATAAAGACCTTCCAGAGACAGCGAATTTGAATAGAGGAAATTGTCGAGAACCCGGGTTTTATATCCACGCTTCAAGAGCTCACGCACCATCACGGAGCCCACATAACCGGCGCCGCCGATAACCAGCACATGACGCGGCCCGACTGCCCCACGCTTCACCGCTTTGTCGAGCCGCAAAAGTTCGTCCTGAAGGGCTTCAGCGGCTGCCAGGGGATCTTCCCCTTCGATCCGCGCCGCACAATTGCGGATCGCCTGCGCATAGACATCGCTGGCGCCGTTCAGGTGCCCGCTGCGCATCTCGCCAATTCCATCAATCGTCAGTGCCATGTTCTGAGGCTCCCAAAGAGGGGTCGAAGTCCATGAGACCAAGCCCGAAGCGTTGGTCCCCAGAATGTCGCTGAAATGGTTAATGCCTCCTTTAGAAACCAAGACTTAACCATAAAAAACGCCCCTTTCCTGCGGAAAGAGGCGTCTCAACAGGGTTACCCCTGCCTTAATCGGTGGTTTTACTCAGAACTGCTTTTCAGGCAGCCGAACAACAAGTCCATCAAGGTCGTCAGAAACTTTGATCTGACAGGAAAGACGGCTGCCGTCACGCACATCAAAGGCAAAATCGAGCATATCTTCTTCCATCTGCTCGGCAGTGCCGGTCTTCTCTCTCCACGCATCGTCGACATAAACGTGGCAGGTCGCGCAGGCGCAGGCCCCGCCGCAATCCGCATCAATGCCCGGAATGGAGTTCTTAATAGCGCCTTCCATCACCGTCATACCGTTTTCACAGTCAATGGTGTGGGACGTCCCGTCATGTTCGATATAGGTGATCTTCGCCATGGCTCCCGTCGAATCTTTCCTGTTAAGCGTCGCCGGGCCTCGTAAGCGTGCCCGCGCCAAGAAAATGACGCCTGTGTCATTATTTTTCAAGTGGCGATTTGCCTCAATATCGGCTGAAAGCCCACCACCGACCGCTCCGAATAAGCAGCAGGCCGGGAAATATCACGCGTGCTTGCCTGTCGTCCAGCCGGATTTGGCCAAATGATCGCTCGCATGGGCCACCGGCACCTCTTCCAGCGGAGTTGCCAGCGTGTCATTCCAGCGATTGAGAAAGCCAAAAGCCGAGATCACCGCGACGATATCCACGATCTGGTCCTCCTCGAAATGCGGTTTGAGGGCCTCAAAGTCCTCATCGGAGACCCCATTAGGCACCTGGGCGGAAAGCTGTGCGACCCTAAGCGCCGCCCTCTCCCCTTCTGAAAAAAGGTCGGACGTCTCATATTCCCAGATCTGCGCGAGCTTCCGGGCATCCAGGTCGTCCGCATTTTCTGCCCCATGATGGGTATGCGCCTGACAGTAAAGACACCCAGCGGACCTGCTCGCCATATAGGCGATCATCTGCCTGAGGCCGGGAGACAGCGCACTGCCGAGATTGACCTGCGCCATCATGCCCACAAAGGCTTTCACCAGTTCCGGACGCCGCGCCATGATGAGAAGCGAATTGGGCAAAAAACCCATTGAAGCCTCCGCCAGCGCCAGATGATCTTCCAGATCGGGCAGACCTGCCCGGTTCAACGGTGCCAATCGCGTCATAAAGTCCTCCCCGACTTTTACTGTCACGGCCCTATCCAGAAGGCGGCAGGACCATAAGGTGCGCTAGAGGCTATGCGGCGAAGCCCAAGACTACCAGCACAGCCTGATCACATTTGCAGGAGCATCCCACGCACCATCCGAGCCCTCAATTTGCAATTGAGCGATGCGCAGCCTCATAATCCCGCAATCCACAGACCGCCGACTGGAGTTAAGGCCCATGCTTCCCGAACACAGAGCGCACAGCGAGGCCATGGCCCAGAACGCAAACGCCATGGTGGACGGCATTGTCTGGCAGACCATCGCCCTGTCGCTCGGCTGTGCGACCATCATCGTCACCACGATGGTATTGGGAGCGCTGAACGCAATCCCGCTCTGGGTGGTGTCGCTCATCATCTATGTGAGTGTCTATCTGAGCTACACGGCGCTTCATGAAGCCGTGCATCAGAACATCACCGGCGCCCGAAAAGATCTCGCCTGGATCAACAAGGCGATCGGCACGCTCTCCTCGTTTTTCCTGGCACACTCCTATGAGATGCACAAAACCATTCATCTGACCCATCACCGTAACACCAACGATCCCGAGCATGATCCGGATCATTGGGTGAAGGGCTCGAATTTCCTGATGACCGCACTCCGGTCCATGACGATTTTCAACGGCTATTTCCTCTATTGCCAGAGGCATTGGGACAATCCGCAAATGCGCAGCGCCTATTGGATCGGTCTGCGCGATACCGGCCTCACCTTCGCGGCGGTTCTTTTGATCGCGATCTTTGTCGATTGGCAGCTGGCGGTCTTTGGCTATCTGATTCCGGCAACTCTGGCCGCCATGACCCTTGGTCTTCTGTTCGACTATGCAGTGCATGTGCCCTACGTCGCCCGCGCCCGGTTTGAGAACACCCGGGTATTCGTCTTTCCCCGCTGGCTCGACACCATCGTGACCTGGGCCTATGTGCAGCAGAACTATCACGGGGTGCATCACGCTTTTCCGCGCATCCCGTTCACCAAATACCGCCAGTTCTTTCGGAAATCGGAAGAAGACATCGTGGAAGCAGGCCTGCCTGTTGTGCGACCGCTCGGCTGAATGAACACCTAAAGATATGACAAAGCCCCTCAACGTCCTTTTCATCACTGCAGATCAATGGCGTGGTGATTGCCTTTCCGCCCTCGACCATCCTGTGGTGAAGACGCCGAACCTTGATGCACTCGGCCAGGATGGCATGATGTTCACGAAACACTATGCGAATGCCGTGCCCTGCGCGCCAAGCCGGGCGTCGCTCCACACAGGGCTCTATCTGCAGAACCACCGCGCCTGCACCAATGGCACGCCCTTGGATGCCCGCCACACCAATTGGGCGCTGGAAGCAGAAAAGATCGGCTATGACCGGGTGCTGATTGGCTATACGGACACGGCAAACGACCCCCGCGAATTGCAGGACGACAGTCCCTGGCTCCGCACCTATGAAGGACCACTGCCGGGCATTCGTCCCATCGCCATGATGGGCACCTGGCCCGGACCCTGGGCAGACTATCTGAAGGACAAGGGCTATCCGCTGCCGGACGATCTGCGGCAGACCTTCGGGTGGCGCGATGAAGGCCCGGACTATGAGCATGGGCGCGCGACGCCGAAGCCGCTTGTCTATCCAGCAGACGATAATGATACGGCCTATCAGGTGGATCGCTGTATCGACTATATGGAGACCACCCAGGACCCGTTCATCATGCACCTGTCGCTCTTGCGCCCCCACCCGCCCTGGGTCGCGAGCGAGCCTTACGCAAGCATGTACGATCCAGAAAGCCTGCCTGGCTATATCCGCGCGGAGACGGCGGAAGAAGAAGGTGCCATTCACCCCTGGCTCGAACATCAATTGGAACACCGCCTTTATCGCGCACCCGACAATGACAAAAAGCAGCGGCGCATGAAGGCGGTCTATTACGGCCTCATGACCGAAGTGGACCATCAACTCGGACGACTGATCGCGTTCCTGAAAGAAAGCGGCCAGTATGACAACACGCTCATCATCTTCACGTCAGACCATGGGGAGCAGATGGGCGATCACTGGATCATAGGGAAGACAGGCTATTTCGACGGCTCCTACCACATCCCGCTGATCATTCGGGACCCCCGCGCAGATGACACACGGGGCGATCGCATCAACGCCTTTACGGAGAATGTGGACATCATGCCGACGCTGCTCTCGGCCATTAGTGCGCCCGTTCCGCCCTATTGCGACGGCCGGTCTCTAGCGCCCCTGCTGGAAAGCGGCACTGTGCCCCGCGACTGGCGCACGGAAGCCCATTGGGAATTTGACTTTCGCGACCCCGCCGACGACAAGGCAGAACAGCGGCTCGGCATCACGCTGCATCAATGCACCATGAATGTGATCCGCTCAGAGAAATACAAATACGTGCACTTCACCAATCTGCCCCCGCTCTTTTTCGATCTGGAAAAAGACCCACATGAATTGGTGAACCGCACGACCGATCCTGACTACCTGCCCCTCGTCCTGGAGTATGCCCAGAAGATGCTCTCCTGGCGCATGGCCCATGACGAAGCCACCCTCACCCACGTCACCCTGACCGACGACGGGCCGGTCGAGCGGGTGACTCAGAGGTAGCCAACAACACACCACCCGTCCCCACAAGCTAAAGACGTCACCCCGGCCCCCGAGCCGGGGTCCATACTGACTTTCGGTAAGCCGACACGCTCAATGGATCCCGGATCGCTAAGGCGTCCGGGATGACAAAGGTGGTGTGCGTGTTGCCCGGACTTGATCCACTGCTGTCCGGTTAAAGTTCAAGTCCATGAGAGTTCGATTTGCTTGCAGTGGTTGTTGGTTTTTGGCCCTGGGTCGTGTCCTCGATGGGAATGCCGTCGGCGCGGTCGCTTTGACCCCAAATTACTCCGCAGAATGCAAATTCTTCAGGCGTTCACGAGCAGCACCCGCCAGGAACTGAGAAACGTTACCTGTCTCGGCTCTGATTCTTTTCAGCAACGCCTCATCAATAGTAATATTTAGTCGTTTCGTTCGGTCTGGTAGATGAACCTTAACCAAGGTCGGAAAGTGTTCTGAAAGATCGCCGCGGACAAAGAATTTTTCAATCGCGCTTGGCACCGGAAGCTCCAGTCCCTCTTCAAGCAGCAGATCAACATGCGCTTGTAGCGCCGCCTCACCTTCTTTGACAGCTTGGGCGGCAGTCTGACCGGCAGAAACACATCCATCAAAATCAGGGAACCAAATTCCCCAATCTGATTTTGTCTCTTTTTCAATAATCGCTACGTAGTGAGTTTCCATTTCTCTAACCCAATTTCAAACCAGCCTGACGTTCAATACTTCTCAATGTACCTCTCGGCATATCGCGTTTGGGAAGGGGAACTGTGACAATTCCTCGCTTTGAAGGGTGCTTGAATTGCGCGTGATTTCCCTTCTTACGAACTTCGACCCAACCATCTTTCTTAAGCCGTCGAATGATTTCCCGGCTATTCATATCCATCAGAGAATATGCGCATATTATGCGCATGAGCAGAAAAAGTCAATATCACCCCACCATCCCCTCAATCTGTTCCGCACTCACGCCGTTCGCCTTTGCGACGTCGAGGATCTCGCCCCATGTCGTGTCGTCGATGGGAATGCCATTGGCACGCCGCTCGGCTTCTGAAATCCGTTCCGGGTCACCGGGCGACAGGACCGGCTCGCCGGGCGTCTGCTCCGGCGAGGCTTTGAAGTAATCCACCATCGCGTCGATCTCTCCGCGCATCCAGTCCCGGTCGCCGAGCCGTGTCGGATCAATCACAATGGCAAGCATATGATTGATGATGGAATTGTGCCGCTCATTGCCGGGCTGGATCGTGCCGCCGCCGGTGAGAACCCCCGCCAGCACCTCCGCCATGAAGGCAAGGCCGTAGCCCTTATGCGCACCAATCGCTAGGAGCGCGCCGCGTGGCTCGTCAAACATGACAGACGGATCCGTTGTCGGGGCACCGGTCTTATCCAGAAGCGTATCAGGCTCCACCTCTTCGCCCTTGTTCATGGCGACACGCACCTTGCCGAGGGCCACTTTCGATGTCGCCATGTCGAGCAAAATGTCTTCCGTCTTGTCACCGCCTGGAACCGCGATACAGATCGGGTTGGTACCGAAACGGGAATCCGAGCCCCGGAAGGGAGCCACCAGCGGCGAGTGGTCCACCACATTGGCAAAATGGATGGAGACCATGCCCGCTTTCAGTGCCTGCTCCCCATAAGTGCCAACGCGACCAATGTGATGGGCGTTGGCAAGGCTCATGAGCGCCACGCCCGTCTCCTTCGCCCGTGCAATGGTCTGATCCATCGCCTGACGCGCCACGATCTGCCCATAGCCTCGTCCGCCATCAAACCGCAGGATCGCCCCATCATCTTTCACTAGCTTCACCGACGTGTTGGGCTTCAACAGATCCATATGCTGGATAAACACATAAGCCGGCACCATGCCCACGCCGTGACTGTCGTGCCCAGTGAGGTTTGCCCGCACCAGATGCCAGGCGACAAGCTCCGCTTCCTCTGCCATACTCCCCCCTCCCATCAGAATGGCTTCGACGACCTTTTGCAGCTTCTCAGGTGCGATCAGCATGGGTTTCCTCCGATGAGATGAGTGAACTCACTTGTTTTCCTCAGCCTAATTCGGCACACCTGAGATGGGAAATGTTTCAAATCAAAGCGGTTCCAGGAAAAGCGCCAAGTCTGATTGGGCGGTTTTCTGTCCGGAAATGCGCGAAGAGTGGGGCACAGATTGGACCAGCTGGATTGTGTGGTGATTGGCGCAGGCGTTGTGGGGCTTGCGGTGGCGAGAGCCCTAGCCCTGCAGGGCCGCGAGGTCGTCGTGCTGGAAAAAGCCAAGCTCATCGGCAGCGAAACCTCTTCCCACAATTCTGAAGTGATCCATGCAGGCATCTATTATGCCGCGGACAGTCTAAAGGCCCGTTTCTGCGTGGAAGGCCGCAAGCGCCTCTACCCGTTCATGGAAGAGCGCGGCATTGAGCACAAAAAATGCGGCAAGCTGATTGTTGCAACCAATGCGGCCCAAGTCGCAGAACTTGCAAGCATCAAACAACGCGCCGAACGAAATGGCGTCGACGACCTGCGCCTCGTGGAAAAAGCCGAACTTCGTGAGTTGGAACCGGCCCTCAGCGCCGAAGCGGCCCTTCTCTCCCCCTCCACCGGTATTTTGGATAGCCACGGGCTGATGCTCGCCTACCAGGGCAACATGGAAGATCACGGCGGCGCCATCGCCTTTGGCAGCTCAGTCAGCGCCATGGAGGCCCAGGATGCTGGCATCGTCCTTCACGTCTGTGGCGACACAGTGATGACCCTAAAAGCGAAGACCGTGGTGAATTCAGCAGGCCTCACAGCACCGCTTCTGGCAGCCAACACAAAAGGTCTCACACCGGCGCATCAACCGACGGCTTATTATGCGAAGGGGAACTATTTCACTCTCGCGGGCCGCGTGCCCTTTTCAAAGCTCATCTATCCTGTGCCGGAGAAAGCGGGCCTCGGCGTGCACCTCACCCTCGATCTCGGCGGCCAGGCCCGTTTCGGACCGGATGTGGAATGGGTAGACGCGCCGGACTATGCCGTGGATCCAGCGCGGGGAGAGAGCTTCTACGAGGCCATCAGAAACTATTGGCCGGACCTGGCAGACGGAAGTCTGCAACCGGGCTATGCAGGCATCAGGCCCAAACTACAGGCGCCCGGCGAACCAGCGCATGACTTTAGGGTCGATGGACCAAAGGACCACGGCCTGCCCGGCCTCGTGAACCTCTTCGGGATTGAAAGCCCAGGCCTCACCTCATCGCTAGCCATCGGCGACTATGTCGCCGATCAAGTCAGAGACTAGTCAGCCAGAAGAACCTCAATATGCGCGACGGTCTCGTCAACCGTATTCCGCAGCATCATAAGTGCATCTTCGCGCGCTTCACCGGATGGGTCAGCCAATTGTTCGGCAGTCTCAGCATGGTCGGCAACCGCCCAGGCACCAACGCCGCGCGCAGAACCTTTAAGGCTATGAGCAGCATCTTTCCACTCTTTCGGCGACGTACAGGCTTCGAGCCGCTCAACATAGACACCTGCCTGGCACCGGAACAGACCCAGCAGTTCACATTCAAGTGACCGGTCACCCAGCGTATATTTGGAAAGATGAACCAGATCGATCAAAGCACTCTCTCGTCTACTCCCGACACACGCTGGCATTTCAGCCCGCAACGCCATTCCCCCAGACATACGCAACTCCAATAAACGCAACACAAGAGCGGCCAGTATCGGCGCCAAAGCTTACCGAAGACCTTTTCCGACCCCTTCAATCCGGACAGAAACGCGCAATCTTGTTAACAGTATTAACGAAATCAAAAAATCGGAAAACCTTAGGAAAACTGCGCCGAACAAAGGCTGACCTTAAAAAGGTTAACAGCTTCAAGTCTAGAATCATCCGGACTCGGAGCTTTTCCCTTGACTTTATGGTTAATATTTGGTAAATATTAAAGTGAGGTTGCAAGAGCCTCGTGACTCGTAAGAACCCCTCGTAGAGCCCCCGGCGCGCCCCCTCGCCGGGGGCATTTCGTTGGGCCAACCGACCTCCAAATTGAGGCTACTGGCCCTTTTCCACGCCGAGAATTTTGTACCCCGCAGGTGTCAATTTGCAGACCAACCAGTTGGGTTTCACAGGGTTGGCAAACCAGGGTTCCGCCCAGCCCCGCGCAATGCAGGAACGGATCGTTCGAATATCGATTTCCTGGCCTTCATCATCAAAGAGCGGCAGCTTGCCACCAGGCTCCTTCAAGCCGCGGATCAGATACCGGATTTGGGCCCAGGTCGGTTTGGCATGCCGGTCAGCCGCCCGGGCAGCAGCACCGTCCACTTCTTCTGTTTCCGTCTTCATCTCGTCACTGCCAGGCATAGACTTGATCCCGTCGGAGTGCCGTACGCATCGCGCTCAATCCGGCTCGAAATCAAATCCTGAACCTTTGCATCAAATGCAGCAAGCTCTAGCGACAGTTCCCTATTGACAAAGAGCTCTCTCACCCACTGCAGCTTGACTCAGAGGGCGCAATCCAACACCCTTAAAAGCCTCAGAGGCCAAGAGAAAAAAATCCTTATGGAACAAGTAGATCGCCCCACATCTTCTCTGTCCGTCGCAAGTGAACCAGCGGCTGGCCCCAGCCTGTCCGCAGCCCCTGCGAACGAGGATTCTGCTGCGACCGGGGAGCTCTACCGCCTGATGTCCCGGCGCCCGAGCCGGACGATTTTGACAATGGCGGGCGCGCTCACAGCGCTTTGGATCGGTTCCATGGTCGCCTATGTGGCGGGGTTCTATGGGCTGAATGGATTGGCGACCGCACCTCGCGCAGAGTTGGCCCTGTTGGGCGCAGCTAGCATCGCTCCGCTGACCCTCATTTGGCTCGTGGCCTTTATCGCCTGGCGCAGTCAGGAAATGCGCCTTATGGCAGACGCCCTCGCCCGCACAGCGCTCCGGCTGACTGAGCCGGAAGAAACCGCCATTGGCGATGTCGCCCGCCTGGGCAATCAGGTCGCCCATCATCTGGACACGGTGAATAAAGGCATAGACGACGCCCTTGCCCGGGCAGCGGCCCTCAACATTATGCTGCAGGAGCAGCTCACAGACATTGATGCAGGAAGCGAGCGCGCGGAGCTTCGGGCCGCCAAGCTGCGAGAGATGCTGGGCGAGCACAAACAAGCCCTGGAAGGTCTGGCACAATCATTGGGCAATGAGACCGACACCGTCACGCGGAACCTGTCTGGCCAGATAGCCTCCGTGCGCAGTGTCACAGCAGCTGCCGAACAGAAGATGGAAGCCGCGAGCGAGCGGCTGCGCCATCAGTCAGAAGCCCTTTCCCGGGCTAGTGAGGCCGCCATTGGCGGCGCTGATGCCACAACATCCATGCTCGACCGCCAATCCTCCCGCCTGGAAGTTGTCGCCCAGACTGCTTTGTCCAAAGCGGACGGCCTCACCGAACGCTACGAAGCCCAGCGGAATGCCATTGCAGAGGCAGCACTAGCCCTTGAGAGCGAACGCAACCGTCTGGATGCCTCCTTCGAGAAACATCGCACGCTCATTGAAAACACCTCGGGACAAATGGCAGAACGGACGGTTGAAATCGACGAAGCTGTTGCCCGTCTTTCCCGCGAACTCACCCACTCTATGGAAACCGCCTCATCCCGCGCCAAGGAACTGGGCTCTACCTTTGCCGGCGAAGTAAGCGCCATTACCCGCGCCGCGAACGATGCAGCTAATACCGTTGGAGATGCGTCGCGCAGCGCCAGCGATGGCCTCGAAGCCGCCACCGCCACCTTTGGCAATGCCGCCAGACAGACCAAGGAAGCAGCACAAGCGGCCTCAACGTCTCTTGAAAAGGCGGCCTCAGAGATCGAAAGCGCTGTTACTGCCCGTTCAGACGCTGCGGCCAAGAAGCTCGATGACCGTATTGTGGGTCTACGGTCCGAAATGGAAAAATCCGCAACAGATGCCGAAGCTGCTGGCGAGCGCCTGGGCGCGGCAATGTTTGGTATTGGCGGCGCGGCCAAAGAAGCAGGAAGAGCGCTCCACTCGGCAAGTGAAGAGCTTGAAAAGAGGATGACGGAACTGCCCGAGGAAGCTGCAGACGGCGCACAAGCCCTTCAGCGGGTCCTGGAGGATCAGGTATCCGCCCTCGCCTCAATTGCCGAAATCGTCGTACGCCATGCGCGAAATCTGGACCGTAGTGGATCACAGCGTACCGTCGCCCCATCCGTTACAACCTCCCAGGCCACAACACCGCAAAGCAGCGTAGGGCGTCCTCCAGAAAATGGCTCGTGGGGCATCTCAGACCTGCTTGCCGCTGCGGGACATGCCGAACGCCCTACCCCACAAGCCAATGACGGAGAGCTTCATAGAAGGTCCTTGCACATCATTGAGAGCCTGCAATCCATCGCGATCGACCTAGACCGGGCCCTTGAACAAAGCCCACCAGCAGACCTTTGGCGCCGCTATCAGGCGGGCGAGCGAAACGTCTTTGCCCGTCGGCTGTACAATCTGCAGGGCCGAGAACTTTACGATCAGATTTCGCAGAAATACTCCGTGGAACGAGAGTTTCGTGAGAATGCGGACAAGTTCATGGGGCAGTTCGAGCAATTGCTCACAGAAGCTGCCGAACGAGATCGGGAAGGCATCCTCGCAGACACCTACCTCACGTCAGATACAGGGAAAGTCTATCTTCTGCTTGCGCAGGCAACGGGACGCCTCTCCTGACAAGATTAGGTGTTCTGAAACAGATCAGCTCGCCGGTTCTGATCGCTCCGCGGCAATAATTTCATCGTAAGCCCACAGCGCGATGGCGGAGAGAACTTCAGCATTCGCTTCGTCAAATGCGCCCACGACATCGATGGTTCGTGAACTCTCTGACTCTTTCACGCTTTCAAACCGTCGGCTTGCAATCACGGTGTCGCTAAAGCGCCGAACAAGCTTTGAGTTGATCTGAACCCGAACATCATCCATTTCCGACCCTTCGCTCTCCACGCCGAAACGCGAAATAGAGACCTGCAGGAGATAATCAGATCGAATACCCGCGGAGCGAGCACCCACGGCCTGAAAGCGTGCGCCCTGGTCCATCGCATCAACCAAAAGCACCTGCACCATGTCAGGCACCCTGTCCGCCCACCGCGCCCCTGAGAAATATCTGATCTCATTGGCGGAGGGTTGAAAAACGATGCGGTTCGAGTTGAGAGCCGCTGGCGCTTCTGGCGCATCAACAACAATCTGCGTCGATACCTGTGGTCGGTTCTCCCCGAAATCAATCGAAGGAGCCGTGAGGACATAAATGTCAGGCGCGTCATGCGTTCCCACCGTAGCCAGCGCGCAGGCCTGAAGCGCAACCGCACCCAATGCAATTCCAATAAACCGTGTAAATCTGACTTGAGACTTCTTCATTTTATCGTCCTGATTCCGGTTCATATTCTGGTGTGTCACTTCCGAGCAGGAAGCCAGCAGGATCTCCCTCCGCACGGGAGACAAAACGCTCCAAGGCAGCGACCATATCCCTAGCCTCTTCAATGAGAAGCGGCAACTGGCCCAAACCGTCTCGAGCAAAACTGTTGATAGAACTGCGATTGCTGGATAGCACGAGCTCAAGCTCATCCGCCACGCGAGCGTAGGAAGCAGCAGCACCCTTTGCTTCCCGAACCAGTTCGGTCACATCATTTTCCATCAGGCGATCAGCGGTACCCGCAAGGTTTTCTAGCTTGCCAGTCGCAGCAGCGACGTCTGAGGTAATTGTGTTGATATTCTCAAGTGTTCCAGAGATATCACCGGAGCTACCCGCCAGTTCAGCAGACAGCGTTTCCAGATTAGACACGATGGTCTTGATCGAACTCTGATTTTCACGAACCAGCAGCCGGAGGTCCCTCAAAAGAGCGTTGGCATTTTCGATGGCGTCTGGCGCACTCATGAACAGTTCCTGGAAGGCAGACGGCGCAGCGATAATCGTGGGATAGGATTCCCCAGCCTGCGGCATCAGCGGCGGCGATGTAGACGTCCCGCCCGTCAATTCAATCTGTGCCACGCCAGTCAAGCCAAATAGTTCCAATTTGGCGTCTGTATCTTCTTTCACCGGCGTCCGGGCATCCAACTCAACGAGCGCAACTACCTTGCTGGGATCATCTTCGGCGAGGTGAAGGTCGACAACACGGCCGACGGGGATCCCGTTATATTGGACAACCCCGGACTCAGTCAGACCAGACACAGATCCTGAGAAGACAATCTCATAGTAAGCATACGTCCGGTCGAGCTGCACCCGGCCAACCCACAACGCGAACAGGAACAGGGCTGCGATCGTTGCCAAGGCGAAGGCGCCAATCATGATATTGTTGGATTTAATTTCCATTTATCTTCTCTATCCCTACCCGATTGCCGACGCCTGCGCCGCCCGCGCTCGAGGGCCCGTAAAGTATTCTTTGATCCAGGGGTGATCGCTGCGCAGCATATCATCCATAGTCCCTTGCAACGTAACACGCTTGTCAGCGAGGACCGCGATCCGATCGCACGTCGCATGCAAAGTATCCAGATCATGCGTGACGAGGAAAACCGTCAGTCCGAGCGTTCTTTGAAGGTCCCGTATCAGCGTGTCAAAAGCGGCAGCGCCTATGGGATCCAGTCCCGCTGTGGGTTCGTCCAGAAAGAGAATATCGGGATCAAGCGCCAGAGCCCGTGCCAGCCCGGCGCGCTTGCGCATACCGCCGGAAAGTTCCGAAGGATACTTGGTGCAGGCATCAGACGGCAGACCGACCATGGTGATTTTGAGAGCCGCCAGCTCGTCCATCAGATCAAGTGGAAGGCCAAGATGTTCCCGATAAGGAACCTGGACATTTTCAGCCACCGTGAGGGCAGAGAACAGAGCACCATCTTGAAACAGAATGCCCCATTGTTGCTCAAGCCGTTTCCGCTCTTCTTCTTCCATCTCAGAAATCGTGCGGCCCAGCACCGTCACTGTGCCAGCTGTTGGACGTTGCAGACCGACAATGGAGCGAAGCAGCACGGACTTGCCTGTTCCTGAACCGCCGACAATTCCTAAAACCTCGCCTCGTTTCACATCGAGATCGAGATTGTCATGAACCACCTGGGACCCAAACTGGTTCCGCAAACCTCTCACGCGAATAATGGGGTCATCATTATTCAATGATCAGATCCCTATCGCAGTGAAGAAGACGGCAAAAAGCGCATCAAGCACGATGACCATGAAGATCGACTGCACAACAGACCGCGTTGTTTGCACGCCGACAGATTCGGCACTTCCAGTTACCCGCATGCCCGCATAGCACCCGATCATCGCAATCACGAGCGCCATAAAGGGTGCTTTCAATATGCCCACACCAAAGGTCCAAAAATCTGCAGCCTCCGACAAACGCACAATGAAGACCCCAGGCGACGTGTCCAACATCTGCCAGACCATCAAGGCACCACCAACCAGGCCCATAATGTCAGCAACAAAGGTGAGAAGCGGCAGCATGATAACCAGGGCTAACACACGGGGCACCACGAGCATATCCATGGGGTCGAGCCCAAGGGTACGCATAGCGTCTACCTCTTCGCGCATTTTCATGGAGCCGATTTCAGCGGTGAACGCACTCCCCGAGCGGCCAGCAACAATAATGGCGGTGAGGAGAATGCCGATCTCACGCAAAAACGTGATCGCGACCATATTCACCGTAAAGACTTCCGCACCGAATTTTTGGAGTTGGACCGCGCCCTGCTGAGCAAGAACGCCGCCAATCAGAAACGTCATCAGACAAACAATCGGCAGCGCGTCAAGACCAGCACGTTCCATGTGATGAACCAGCGGAACAACGCGCAGCCGACTAGGGTGCTTGATGGTGCGCCAGAGAACTTCTAGCAGAAGTCCAAAAAAGCCCAGAAGGCCGCGGGTTTCATTCGCGACCGATATGAGCGTTGCCCCTACCCTGTCAGCGAGTTGGATATATGCAGGGGGGCGTGGCAGACGCAAGTTGAAACCAAATCGGTACCCTTCAGCCACATCTAGCAAGGTCCGGATTTCAGGTGTTTCGCCGCGATAGGAAACCCGGAGACCCGCAATCCTAAGCTGCTCACTGGTACGGTGAAGCAGCCAGGCACCAGCCGTATCAAGCCTCGTCAGACCCGTGAGGTCGATCACTGCGTCTCGGCCACGCGCGCGCTTCGGACTGATTTCTCTGAGCGGTCCATCAAGATCACGGACCAGCCGGACTGTCCACGCACCTTTGGCACGCACCAGGAAGCCAACCTCTGCCTCCTCGGTTTCCAATGTCGCTGTCGTGGTCCCGCTCATAACCGCTTTGATTGCCCCTATCCGACCAAATCCCCGTCGGGTGTACGGTCTTATTTGACCAAGTTCCCTCAGTTTCTTGTACCACAAGAACCGCGTCATACGGCCACATTGCCTGAGCTTTTTGGGAGACTAGTTTGACCTCTTAGTTATTCATGTATGATGACATGTGGTTGCAACACCACCAAGGGGTACGGGCGTTCGAATTTAGCGCCGCATTGAAATGAGGAAAGTGATGAACCAGTTAGTCAAAGGCCTTTCCATTCTGGGCCTGTCTCTCGCACTGCCACTGGCGGCTCATGCAAGCGAACCGGATTTGGGCAAAGGCGCGAAGGTTTTTAAGAAGTGTGCTGCCTGCCACACCCTTGGTGAAGGGGAAGACAATAAGATCGGCCCGAACCTCTATGGAATGTTTGAACGCCCAGTTGCCTCCGCGGCAGATTTCAACTTCTCAGACGGGATGACGGCCCGTGCCGCTGAAATCGGCACCTGGACCGATGAAAACCTGGCTGAATACCTGACCAAGCCGCGGGATTACGTGCCCGGCACCAACATGTCTTTCGTTGGTCTTCGGAAAGAGAAGGATCGGATCAACCTGATCGCCTATCTCCGTCAGGAGACGGGCGCACCAGTTGCTGAAGCAGAGTCCGATAAAGAACAAGAGGACGAAGCCGAATAATCTGGGCGAATCAGTCTCGAAAAAAGCGGCTTCAAGCGTTTGCAGGGAAACCGGACTTCCGGTTTTCCCTCAGGAAATGCGATGATCAAAAACAAAAAGCCTCGGGCTTTGATTTAATCACGCCCGGGGCCGTGGGCTGCCTGTTTTGTATCTATCTAAATCCAACTGTCTGGCCCGTCGGCGGCGCTGAAGCCCCCAGACACCGAGCAACAAAGCGCCAACTGGCAGGTACATAAAATAGGCATTTGGCTGATCGTTTGGGAGTTCGACCGACAGGACTTCCCAATCGAAATCAATGCCGGCCTCCCCAGCTGGACCGCCAAACACCACATCATCGACAAAGGTTCCGCCCTCTTCGGTCCGCAGGATGAGGCCCGCATGTTCTAAGCGAACCTCCACCAACGCTTTCTCCCCCAGCGGCAGAAGGACGGTGCGGGTCTCAATGTCTCCCTCAAGCGTCTCACCCTTCGCGGTGAGACGAAGCGAACTATCAGCAGCCGCACCTTCAATAAGCGACGCAGCTTCAGCATAGGGAACCGTTTGAAACGGCGGAATAATTTGGTCCACCCAATATTGCGGTCTAAACAAAGTGAACGCAACAAGCAGCAAAACAGCTGACTCCCAGAGCCGATTGCGTGTCACAAAGAATCCCTGAGTTGCAGAAGCAAACACTAGAACAGCGGCTGTTGCACCAAGGACCGTCAAGAACAGGTCGACCGGCCCCTCAATCCCGATCAACAAAAGTTTCGTATTGAAGATAAAGAAAAATGGAAGAACGACCGTCCGTAACGAATACGCAAAGGCCACGATACCCGTCTTGATAGGGTCCGCCCGAGAAATCGCTGCCGCCGCGAAGGACGCAAGCCCGACAGGCGGTGTCACATCGGCCATGATCCCGAAATAAAAGACAAAAAGATGCACGGCTATCAGCGGAACAACCAAACCATTCTGAGCACCCAGATCCACAACAACTCCAGCCATCAATGCGGACACAACAATATAGTTTGCCGTTGTGGGCAAGCCCATGCCCAGCACAATGGAGAGAATGGCGACCAGCCCCAGCATGGCAAGCAGATTGCCGCCGGACAAAATCTCAACCAGCTCGGTGAGCACCTGCCCCACACCGGTGAGAGATACGGCACCTACGATGATCCCGGCAGCGGCGGTCGCTATCGCAATTGCCACCATGTTCTTCGCGCCAAGTTCCAACCCCGATGCGAAGTCAACAAAGCCCGACTTCAAATCAGACGCAAATTCTCGACGACCCCGAAGAGCCCCCAGAACGGCGCGCTGGGTAATGAGGATGAAACCGATGGCGACGGTCGCCCAAAAGGCCGCAAGCCCCGGCGATAGCCGCTCCACCATCAAACACCAGACCAACACTCCGATGGGCAGAATGAAATGCAGTCCGGTTCGCCCGATATCTGCAATGCGGGGCGTTTCGATGATCGGAGCATTGGGGTCTTCAGGGGGCAAGTCCGGATACCGCGCCGCATAGCCAAGAGTGAGAACGTAGAAGAGAAGGAATCCAACCGCGAGCACGTAAGAGGCTGCCGCGCCAAACAGGCTCTGGGCTGCAAGGATGCCGTAATACCAGATACCCGCCACAATCAGGAAGGAGCTGATTGACACACCAGCACGCAGCAGACGCGCGAGACCAGTTGGTGGTGTGCCCGCACGGGGCAAGCCTTCCATACCCGCCTTCAACGCTTCCAGGTGCACGATGTAAATCAGCGCAATATAGGAGATCACAGCAGGCAAGAACGCATGCGTGACGACCTCCAGGTAAGATATCCCCACATACTCAACCATGAGGAAAGCGGCCGCACCCATAACGGGCGGCATGATCTGCCCGTTCACCGAGGAAGCAACTTCGACAGCACCCGCCTTTTCGCTTGAGAACCCAACCCGCTTCATCAGTGGAATGGTGAAGGTGCCCGTCGTGACCGTGTTCGCGATGGACGAGCCAGAGACGAGACCGGTCATGCCAGACGCAAGCACAGCCGCTTTTGCCGGGCCACCGCGCATATGGCCAAGAAGCGCAAAAGCCACCTGAATAAAATAGTGGCCCGCGCCCGCCCGGTCGAGCAAAGAGCCGAAAAGCACAAATAAGAAAACGAAACTCGTCGAGACACCCAGAGCGATCCCAAACACACCCTCTGTGGTGATCCACAAATGGCTCATGGCCCGCGAAAAGGAAGCCCCCTTCCACGCGATAAGATCAGGCGCCATGTTTCCGAAGAACACATAAGCCAGAAAGACAAGCGCCAACACGGTCAATGGCGGACCGAGCGTCCTACGGGTCGCTTCCAACAACAGCACCAGACCGACACCGGCTGTCACAAGATCGGCTGTATTGGGGAGGCCTGGTCGTGAGGCGAGCGCATCATTGAAAACAAAGAGATATGCCGCAGACACAGCACCCGCGATCCCAAGGACACAGTCCTGCAGCGGCACCCACTCCCGCGGCGAGCGCTTCAATGCCGGGAAACTCACAAAGGCCAACAGAAAGGCAAAAGCGAGATGGATCGCCCGCGCCTCGGTATCATTTAAAACCGCAATATATCTTGCGACAAGAAAGGGAAGCGGCGAGGCATACCAGAGCTGAAAGAGTGACCAGGCAATCGCAATACCTGCGATCACTTTCCCCGTTGTGCCGTCATGAGTGCGCGCGCCGGTTTCAGCCGCGACCAGCTCTTCTGCAACGCCCGGTGATGGTTCGCTCAACGGAAGTCCCTCCGCCTGCGATCCCTATTCAAGAAGCCCGGCTTCTTTATAGTACCGCTCAGCCCCAGGATGGAGCGGCGCTGTCAGCGCATTGCGAACCATGCCTTCTTTGGTCAGAACCGCGAAGGCCGGATGCAATTTCTTGAAATCATCAAAGTTCTCAAACACGGCTTTAACAAGCTGATAGACAATTTCTTCGTCTACATTCGCAGATGTTACGAAAGTTGCCGCCACGCCAAAGGTGGAGACATCTTCCGGGTTTCCATTGTACATGCCACCAGGAATGGTCGCTGGCCCATAGAAGCTGTTGTCGGCAATCAGCTTGTCGACAGCCTCACCGTCGACATTCACAAGCACGGTGTCGCAGGTGGTGGTTGCTTCCTGGATTGAGCCGCTTGGGTGCCCGACAGTAAAGACAATCGCGTCAATCTTATTGTCACAAAGCGCGAGCGACTGCTCCGCTGACTTGAGCTCAGAGGCCAAGGCAAAGTTTCGGGTCGTCCAGCCAAAGGCTTCCATCACAACTTCCATGGTGGCGCGCTGGCCAGAGCCTGGATTGCCGATATTGATCCGCTTGCCCTCAAGGTCTTCGAAAGAAGTGATGCCCGCATCTGCACGGGCTACCACGGTGAAGGGTTCTGGATGCAGGGAGAACACTGAGCGCAGATCGGAGAAAGCACCCGTCTCAGCAAACTTCGACGTTCCATTATAAGCATGGAACTGCCAGTCCGATTGAGCGACACCCATTTCAAGGTCACCCTCGCGAATGGCGTTAATGTTAAAGAGCGACCCGCCGGTACTTTCGACAGAGCAGCGGATGCCATGCGTTTTGCGTTCCTTATTGACCAAACGACAGATTGCACCACCCGTGGGATAATAAACACCGGTAATGCCACCAGTCCCAACGGTGACAAACACCCGTTCCGGCTCGGCATAGGCGCCCGCGCCAGCAGCGATGGTTAGCGCGAGAGCTGCCACCCACATCTTCAAACCCGTCACAATCCGGCTCATCACCGCACTCCCTGTTTTGCCTAAGACCATCCCATAGAAAATTGGGACATCATCCTATTGAGCCACATGGTAAAGCGCCAACGACACAAAACAAACAAGGAAAAGCGGGGAAAATGGGACAGTTTGGCTGGAACATTTCCTGCAGCACACTGCCAGAACGACCTCCGAGCGTTCCAAATTGAAACGTTTCGGCATTTCTGTGTAAGGTTTGCGGAACGGGGGTCATGGACAAGTCAGTTGGTAAAGAGTTAGCGTAAATGCAATCCACGACCATTTTAAGACGCCTGTCGGCTCTTCTGCCTGCCATTGTGCTCATTGGCGCGCTGTGTGTGTCATTTTATGACCCGCGCGGTTTGGCCACTGCCCTGTCCAATCAAACTTTCGATCTCTATCAGCAGATCAAACCAAGACCGTCTGAAGCACAGAAAAGCGTATATGTGGATATCGGCCCGACCTCGTCCGCCCGCTATGGTCATTGGCCCTGGTCGCGAGCCCGTTTGGCCGAACTGGTTGACGCAGCGCGGAAAGCCGGCGCAGAGACAGTGGTCCTGGACATGCCCTTGCCGGAACCTGATACCACATCGCCCCGCGAAGCTCTCAAGGTCTGGTCACCCCTCCCACCCGAAGCAAATGTGACCGCCCTTGCCGCAGCGCTCGCTGACCTTCCAGATCACGACATATTGCTGGTTGAATCCCTCAAAGCCGGTTCCTCAGTTGTCACTCTGACGCCCGGCAAAGGTGTGAGCCAAAATGCACCGTCTCAAGTCACCGACATTGCTGATGTCGGCGGCAACCCGCTGCGCTACGCGCCAAGATATGACAATTGGGTTCCTACCCTCGGACGTCTGTCTCGAAATGCCGATGGCAATGGGGCGGGCCTACCAAGTCAGCGCCCGTCAGATCGGGTGCGCAGCATTCCAATGCTCGCAAATCTCGACGGAAAGCTCTTCCCGGCTTCTACACTTGAAGCATTGCGGGTCCATCAGGCGGCTGAAGGATATGAAGCCCGGGTCACAATTCCTGAAGGGGCATTCGTGATCTGTGAACCTGCCGGTCTCGCAGAAGTCACTATTGTGGGCACGGACAATAAGGTCCAAACCCAAGCCGATGGGTCTTTGCGCCTCTATTTCCGTTCAATGTCTCAGCAATCAACTTACGAAGCCTGGCGCATCATGAGCGACGCGGACGCTTTCGACCTGAACGGCAAAATTGCGGTCATCGGCTTTTCGGTGAATGGAGCCGAAAGAACCTATGACACAGTTGTGGGTCCCCTTCCCTCTGGTGCGATCATCGCAGAAGCCATCGATCAGATTGCCTCGAATGCTTACCTTACCCGTCCGGCCTGGGCGCAAAATGCCGAGCTCGCATTTCTGACGCTTATCGGGATCATTACCATGATCCTGGTAATCCGTAAGCGGGCTGGCTGGGGTTTTGTGTTCATGGGGCTAAGCCTTGGCGCCGCAGGTTATGGCGCATGGTACCTGTTCGACACCGAAGGCTGGCTCCTGGATCCGGCCTTCCCGGCTGCCTCTCTCACCGCTATTTTCTTCACCACTAGTTTGGTGAACCGGTTCCGGATCGAGGCTGAGACACGTTTCATTGAAAACCAGATGACCCGTCGTCTCTCCTCAAAAGCGCTTGCAAAGGTCATTCGCAATCCAAAGCTGATCCCCGCGCAAGGGGAACAACGCACGGTCACATCTCTGGCCGTGGGACTGCGCGGCTTCAACGTGATTGCAGATCGGTATTTGGAAGACCCTGTGGCTTACACAGATATTCTGAACCGTTTCTTCTCACCACTTACAAAAACGGTTCATGACCGCAAAGGCATGGTCGACAGATATACTGGCGACACCATGATGGCCATATGGAACGCTCCCTTGAGTGAACCCGATCACGCCATGAAAGCCTGCGATGCCGCGCTATTGATGCGCGAACAGTTGGATACGCTAAACGAATTTTTGGAAGAAGACGCCAAACGACACAATCTGAGCCACATTCCGCTTTCCGTCAGCATTGGCGTAGAGACTGGCTCCGCGATCATCGGCAATATGGGCGCCACTCAAAGCTACGATTATGGCGTCCTGGGGGAACCAGTCAGCATCGCCCACTATCTGCGCCACCACGCGATCAACTATGGTCCCGCAGTGATTGTCGGCGATGGCTTCAAAGACGCCGTTGGAGACAAGTTTGCCTTGCTTGAGGTCGATCTTGTATCAACACCGCGCCATCCAGATGGCTGGCGGGCCTATGCCCTGCTTGGCGATTCCATTGTTCGGGCCAGCCCCAAATTCAGAGCGTTGGAAGATGGTCACCGCAAACTCTTCGACGCCTATCGGAACCAACGGTGGGACGCAGCCCGCGAAGCCTTGGGTCATTGCCGGGGCCTCAACGGCTCAATCTCGACGCTTTACGACTTCTACGAAGCACGGATCAAGCAAATGGAAAACGAGCCACCCGGGCCGAATTGGAATGGGTCCTATTACGCGGGCCGCTTCTAGCGCTTATTGAACAAATCACTTGGCGGCGCATTCGGACGTCGCCATGATCCCACCCTATGACACGTCTCACTTGCAGCATCGAAACTTGGCCGCTTGCCGCCGCATTCAACATTTCCCGCGGCGCAAAAACGGAAGCCCAGGTTGTCGTTACCACTTTACAAGACGGCGACAAGATCGGGCGTGGCGAATGCGTTCCCTATGCCCGCTATCGGGAAACCCTGGAAGCTGTAGTGGAGACAATCAATGGTCTCTCATCTGCAGTTGAAAATGGTCTGAGCCGAACCGACCTACAACTCACCCTGCCCCCAGGTGCCGCACGCAACGCCATCGACTGCGCGTTCTGGGACCTTGAAGCCAAGCGGTCGGGTAAGCGAGTGGCGGACTTGATTGGCATGACACCAACACCACTCACAACCGCATACTCTCTCAGCCTGGACACCCCAGAGAATATGGCCGCCGCGGCCACTGCGGCAGCGGCCCGGCCTTTACTCAAAATTAAACTGGGTGGTGAGGGAGATGAGGAACGTATTGCGGCAGTTCGTGCAGCAGCACCAGATGCAAAACTGATCATCGACGCAAACGAAGGATGGACGCCCGATAACCTCATCCACAATATCGAAACAATGGCCCGATATGACGTCGCTTTGATCGAACAACCCCTGCCCGCGGGCGACGATGAGATATTACGGTCCTATGGCAGTCCGGTTCCCCTTTGTGCCGATGAGTCCTGTCATGGCATCGCCTCCCTTGCACCCCTTGTTGGGCTCTATGACGCCGTCAATATCAAGCTAGACAAGACCGGGGGTTTGACCGAGGCACTCGCCACCGCACGTGCAGCCAGAGACATTGGTTTCGATATCATGGTGGGCTGCATGGTGGGCACGTCGCTCGGCATGGCTCCAGCAACGTTGGTTGCCCAACCCAAAGACCTAGTCGATCTGGATGGCCCCCTTCTGCTCAAGGAAGACCGCCGACCAGGCATCACTTTCCAGGGGAGCGATATGCTGCCCTTCAGCGCTGAAGTGTGGGGATAAGCGCGACATTTGCACCTGAGCACGGCGAATTGATCACTTTATACTCGTAAGAACTGGGTTCCCCACCTAAACTCCTGCACAACGACAAACAACAAATTGATCTAGGCGATGAAACTCCGCGTGACTTCCACGGCGGCTGCTCTGTTGGCAGTCGTTCTTCTGACTTTGCCGAAAGCGGCGCTGGCTGAAAATGAGCCTGGCGGACGCCCAGCATCACTTGTGCAGGTAGATGCTGTGATCTCCGAACCTTTCGGACAAACCGCACCCGTGATCGGCCGTCTGGTGTCCAGACAGGCTGGCGTCGTCGCGGCGCGTATTGCCGGCGCGGTCGCGAAGATGCACGTTCACATAGGAGATCATGTGGAGGAAGGCGACCTGATGGCCGAACTCGTCTCCGACAGTCTGGAAGTAGAAGTAAGACGGATGGAAGCGGCACTCCAGCGTGCAGAAGCTGAACTTGCAATCCGCAGAAATGAGTCGGAGCGGTTGCGGCGCCTCAGAAACTCAGCCGCCTTCCAACAAGGTCAATATGAAGACAAGAAGCTCGAAGTCACCACGCTGGAAAGTCGGGTCACTGAAGCCAAAGCAGATCTGGAAATCGCGCGCTTGAACCTGGACTATGCGAGCATTCGCGCTCCCTATTCTGGAACAGTAACGCTGCGGCAAACCGAAGCCGGCGCTTATGTGCCCCTTGGCGCTCCCGTCGTCAGTCTCGTCAACGACCAATCGCTGGAAGCAGAAGCAGACATTCCCTCAGACCGAATGGCAGGGCTGCGTCCCGGTCGCAAGGTGACCGTGGAAATAGCGGGCGTCGAAGCGCCAGCCACGGTGCGAGCGGTGGTCCCCGTCGAAAACCCCCTTACCCGGACACGGGCCGTTCGCTTTACACTTGAAGAAGACGCTGGAACCCAGTTCACACCGAACCAGACCGCGATTGTTTACATACCGATTGGTGATCGACGAGATGTGGTGACGGTTCACAAAGATGCCATCGTCAACCGACAGGGAGAGACAATTGTCTTCATCGTGACAAACGGCACTGCTGAAATGCGGGCCGTTCAATTGGGTGAACCAGTCGGCGGGCGTTTCGTCGTTATAGAAGGTCTCTCAGTGGGTGACAGCGTAGCAGTTCGCGGCAATGAACGTCTTCGTTCAGGCCAACCCGTCCGTGTTGACGAAGGAGCCTGATCGATATGAATTTGATCCGCCTATCCATCGAACGGCCCACCGCCATTCTAGCGGGCGTAATCATTCTTGTCGTTTTTGGGTTTGTGGCGCTCCGCGCCATCCCTATTCAGCTGATACCAGACGTCCGCAAACCGCTCCTGACGATCTCAACAAATTGGCAAGGTGCCTCCCCTGTTGAGATTGAGCGCGAGATTGTCAACCGACAGGAAGATAGTCTAAAGGGCCTCGAAGGCGTCACTCAGATGACCAGCCGTTCGCGCCCAGGCCGCGGCGAAGTCTTTCTGGAATATGCGCTCGGCACCGATATGAACCGCGCCATGCTGCTGGTCTCCAACAGACTGGATCAGATCGGCGACTATCCGGACGAAGCGCGCGAACCTGTACTGCGGTCAGCTGGTAGCGAAGACAATCCCATTACCTGGATTGTCCTAACCCGTCTCCCCGGCAATGAGCGACCGATGAATTCCTATGGGGACTTCGTTGAAGACGTTATTCAGGAGCGCTTGGAGCGTGTCCCGGGCGTCAGCCGGTCGAACGCGTTCGGTGGCACAGAGCGCGAACTGCAAGTCATCATTCATCCAGATCGCCTGGCGCGATATGGCCTGACAGTCCCGGACGTGTTGCAACGCTTGCGCGCCGCCAATGCGTCGATTTCCGCTGGCGAGGTGGAAGAAGGTAAACGCGCTTACATTGTTCGAACCGAAGGAGAACTAAAATCCGTCGATCAGGTTCGCAATGTCGTGCTCCGGACCACGCAGGATGAGACCTCTGGACGCATAGGACGAGTCGTCGTCGGTGACATTGCCTCTGTTGAATTTGGCTTCAAACAAAGGACCGGCCAATTCCGGAGCCTTGGCATGGACGCCATGTCCGTCAACGCCGTGCGTGAAGCAGGCGCCAATGTCATTGAGACCATGGAAGGCATTCGCGAAGCCATCAACGAGCTCAATGAATTTGAGCTTCCAAATGCAGGGCTTCAGGCTGTGCAGTCCTATGACGAGACGGTCTATATCGAATCCGCGATCAGCCTTGTTCAACAGAACATCTTTGTCGGCGGAACCCTGGCGGTAATTGTCCTCATCCTGTTTCTACGCTCCTGGCGGGCAACACTGGTGGTTGCCCTATCGATTCCGGTTTCCATCGTCGGGTCGTTCGTCGCCATGGCAGCCCTCGGGCAATCCATCAATGTAATTTCACTCGCCGGGATTGCTTTTGCTGTCGGCCTGGTGGTCGATGCGGCGATCGTCGTGCTGGAAAACATCTTCCGACTGAAATCGGAAGGTCATGACCGAAAAACTGCCGCTTATGGAGGTACCAAGCAGGTTTGGAGTGCCGTACTGGTCTCGGCGACAACAACGGTCGCCGTTTTTGCGCCGATCCTCCTGATGCAAGCAGAAGTCGGTCAGCTGTTCCGCGATATCGCCGTTGCTATCTCCGTCGCTGTATCGCTTTCGCTGCTCGTTGCTGTCACCGTCATCCCAGCGCTCGCGGCGCAACTTCTCCCGCGCGAGGGAGAGGACGACGTGCTCTTCACGCTCCCTCGGGTCGACAACCTCGCATCTCAATTTGTCGCAAAAGTTCTCCAGGCCGTATCCTGGATGATCGCATCCATCAAACGCGCAGGTAGCACCGTTGCAGCGATCTGCGGTTTAGCCGCACTTGGCACCCTGCTCTTTCTGCCGAAGCTGGATTACCTGCCCGACGGCAATCAGGCCTTTGTCTTTGGCTATATCAGCCCGCCGCCAGGATACAATTTGGAAACAGCTCTTCAGATTGCCGGACGCGTGGAAGACGCCAATCGGGACAATTGGGCACCCACAGCACCCGCAGACAGAGATCCAGATGACCGACCCTGGATGCGGAACTTTTTCTTCTTCGCATCAACCAACTTTGCATTCGTGGGCGCGTACCCAGAGAATGTGGAACGCGCAAGCGAACTCATACCGCTCCTCAGCGAACCTGTCCTTCGTGAACCGGGCACCTTCGGATTCTTCGCACAGCGCTCACTCTTCGGCCGGGGTGTCGGAGGTGGACGGCAGGTCAACTTCGTCATCGTCGGCACCGACACCAATGACATTGTCTCTGTCGCCAGGCGGGCTGCAGACAAAGTAGAAGCACTGCTGCCACGGTCAGAGGGACATCAAATGCGTCCCCAGCCCTCTCTGGAGTTGGGAGCGCCTGAAGTCCGGATCACGCCCAACCGTGTGCGCCTCGGCGACAATGGCCTCTCTGCGGCGGAGCTGGGTATTACGCTGGATGCCTTCAATGACGGCCTGCGCGTCGACGAAATCACCGTCGACGGTCGCCGCATGGATCTGGCCCTCTATGGTAATTTTGAACAGGCCGACGAAACCCAAAGCATCAACAATCTGCCGGTCGTCACGCGCTCTGGGACAATCGTGCCGGCGAGCTCTCTCGCGGATATTGAAATCACGGCGGGCCCATCGGAAATCCATCACCTGGAGCGCTTCAGGGTGATCACACTGCAAGTGCGCCCGGCAGCGGAGCTACCATTGGAAGAAGCCCTATCCATTCTCGAAGGTGTCATTGACGAACTGGAAACGGAAGGCATTCCTCAGACCGTTCGCATGGGGCTTGGCGGCTCTGCCGACCAATTGGAAGAGGCGTGGGGTGAGCTTGTGATGAACTTAGGCTTAGCGATCATCATCGTGTACCTCGTGATGGCGGTGCTCTTTGAGAGCTTCATCTATCCGCTGATCATCATGCTATCTGTGCCGCTTGCGACCGCTGGCGGTGTGGCAGGTCTCGTGATCCTCAATATCTTCACCTTCCAGGCGCTCGACATGCTGACCCTCTTAGGGTTCGTGATCCTGATCGGGATTGTGGTGAACAACGCCATCCTACTCGTGCACCAATCCCTCTATGGACTGCGAGAACAGGGTGAGACTTTTGACGAAGCGATTTCCGGCGCAGTACGGAACCGCATTCGGCCCATCTTCATGTCGACGCTGACGAGTATTTTCGGCATGGCACCGCTGGTGCTCTTTCCTGGTGCGGGCTCAGAACTCTATAGGGGCCTCGGTACCGTCGTCATTGGCGGTCTGATGCTCTCTGCCTTGCTGACACTGCTCATTATCCCGCCCCTACTCAAAATTATCTTGCCGATTTTTGAAGAAGAAACCTATCCAAACCGAGGCAGAGCAACCGCTGCTCCGGCTGAATAGAAGCCTCAGGCAATATCAATCACGATTTTGCCGAAGTGAGATGCTCCAGCAATGTGCTCAAGCGCAGTGCCGAGCTCTTCCAGCCCGTAATGGGCATCGATCACTGGTTTGATATTATTGCGCTCAATGCCACGGACCATATCCTCGAACTGTTCCCGGTTCCCTACTGTGATGCCTTTGATGGTCAGGTTTTGCGAGAAAATCGCTGCCACATTCACATCTTTCATCAGACCTGACAGCAGCCCGATCACAGCGATATGCCCGCCGATCCGCGCGGCCTGCATTGACTGTTGCAGGGTCTCCGCCCCGCCCACTTCGACCACATGGTCGACGCCGCGCCCGCCGGTGATTTTGCGTGCTTCCGCCGCCCAGTCAGGCGTGGTTTTGTAGTTGATCGTGTGGTCCGCCCCCAGCGCCCTGGCGCGTTCAAGTTTCTCATCAGACGAAGAAGTAATGATCACTTCCGCGCCCGAAGCCTTCGCAAACTGCAGACCGAAGATCGATACACCACCAGTGCCTTGAAGAAGAACCGTATTGCCCGCCTTGATCTGCCCTTCCGACACAAGCGCTCGCCATGCGGTCAACCCAGCACACGGCAGACAAGCCGCTTCCGCATCGCTCAACATATCTGGAAGCTTCGACACCCCTTCTTCTGAGAGGCAGATATATTCCTCGGCACAGCCATTAAGGGGCCCGCCGACGGAACCGCTCAACGCCGCTGGTGTGGGTTCCCCGGCAATCCATCCCTGAAAGAAGAGCGGCGACACCCGGTCGCCAACAGCAAAGCGTGAAACGCCTGCTCCAACAGCTTCGATGACTCCAGCACCGTCAGACAGGGGTACCAGCGGCAATGGATAGTTGCCACCAAATCCTGAAACAATGGCAAGGTCACGATAGTTGAGACACGCATTGTTGAGTTTCACCAGGACCCGCCCTGGACCAGGTTCCGGCTTTGTCAGATCCACCGCTTTCAAATTTTCCAGGCCAAAAGCGCCCTCCACCTGCATCGCACGCATCGCAATCTCCCTCAGTCAAATTTTATGGTTTCATTGTCTGTTGAGAGTAACATCTGCATCAGACCAGCCTTCTGTCAATGGAAGGACCTGCGCAAAGGGGCTCAAGTGCAGCGGCGAAAAAAATGACGGAGGGGAAGCCATGGATCGCGCAGATTACAAGAGAGATCTAAAAGACCGACAGGAACGACTCAACCTGGTGCAGCAGGCTATGCTCCGCCAAAATGAGCGGGGCATTGTCGTTTTTGAAGGCTGGGATGCGGCCGGCAAAGGCAGCACGATCCGTCGTATTGCCTGGTGCCTTGACCCCCGAAGCCTCCACGTTTGGTCGATCTCAGCGCCGACGCAGGCAGAAATAAACGGCCACTGGCTGAAGCGTTTCTGGACGCGCATTCCATCGCGCGGCGACATCAGCATCTTCGACAGATCCTGGTATGGGCGCGTGCTGGTCGAACGTGTGGAAGGCTTCGCCAGCGAAGCGGAGTGGCGACGCGCTTACCGGGAGATCAACGAGTTTGAATGGTCTCTTGCCGAAGAAGGCTACCGGATCGTTAAAATCTTTCTGGACATCTCACCGGAAACCCAACTCCATCGCCTAAAGTCGCGCCTCGAAGCCCCAACAAAGCGCTGGAAACTGACAGAAGAAGACATCCGCAACAGATCCAGGTGGGACGCCTATAAGGTCGCCTACAATGAAATGATTGAAACCTGTTCCCCCAAACACGCCCCCTGGCACGTCATTGACGCCAATTCAAAGCAGGAAGCCCGCATTGCCTGTTTCGATCAGATCATCGCGCGCTTCTCCCAAGGGCTCGACATTGAACCACCAGACGTGAGCCCGATGATCCGCACCTATCTCAAAAACGCTTGAAATTATCCGGTGATTGGATGCGGCAAGCGACGCGCGGTTGCCGCGCGGGCAAGCTCATCCCAGATTTGAGTTTCCAGATCCCGTGCCTCCAGTCCCTCAACTGTCTCGGCATGAGCCTGGATCTCAATCAGAAGGCCGGTGAGTTCATCATTTGCCCGATCGAGCTCGCTGATCTTGAGACTTGGATCACTGGAGGAGGCCGCCTGTTCAACGCGAAAACGCAAGTCTCCGGTCGGCAGAATACCCACAGCTCCTGAAAAGATTTTGCGCATTGCTGCGTTTTCTTCAACGCGAATATCGGCTGCGCGCTCAAACTCAGTTGCTGTTTGAAACATCATCAACCCGATTACCGACGAGCTGCCAACCGCATATTCAGACGACAGGTGAGGCGCAATGTCTGTGAGAATACGTTCGAACGAGCGCATCATCACGGTTTGAACATTCGGCTTCATGACCGGCCCTCCGCTTTAATGAGGTCAGGCATCCACCCAACCAGCTGCCGATTGTGAACATCGGTACAGTACCAGCTGGAAAACGCCATGATCGGGTCCACATTGTTCCCGGCTTCATATTCCTTGCCTGCAGAAATCCAGATCGCCAGCCCCTTCACCGCTGAGAAAACTTCCCACCAGCGCAGCGCTACAGGGTCAATCTCGATGCCGGAATGTTCCGACCAGATGGCGAGGGCCTTGTCGCGGTCGATCATGCTGCCAGGACGGGGATCGTTGAACGCCCAGAGCGGGTCTGCTGCCCAGGCAATGTCCTCCAGCGGATCACCCAGATGGCACATTTCCCAATCAAGGATCGTCTTGAGCTCTCCCTCGTCGTCGTATAGGAAATTGCCGGTGCGATAGTCCCCATGCACCACCGCAATTTTCTTCGGCGGCGGCGGCGGGTTCCGCCTTAGCCAGCGAATGGCACCCTTGGCAATCGGCTGGGGACAAAGAGCATCCCCATCAATCTCGCCTTCCCAATAGTCGAGCGCCACTTTCCAGCAGGTGTCGAGTGCGGGATAGTCAGAAGCTGCGGCGAAGCCAATCGCCGCGGGATCTTGACCCGCAATCGTACCGAGATGCCGCCAGAACTGCTCACCAATTATATCGGCGAGCGGCCCGTAGGGGTCCGGTCCAAAGGGTGAGGCGGCCTGACAATTCTCGACCTGCTCCATGATAAAAAAGGGACGCTCCAGCCATTTCTCATCTGTTTCCAGATAAAGCGGCTCAGGAACAGGGACGCCCGTTGGATAGAAAGCCCGATAGGCATTGAATTCAACATCCCGCGCTGTCTCGATCAGGCTTGATTCTGGATCACGCCGCAAAATGAGTGCACGCTCTTTTCGCTCACCACCCTCCGTCCAACGCGCTCGAAAGCGATAGGTCTCCCGACTCGCGCCGCCATGAATGCGCGACAGATCAGTCACCTCAAAATCACTCCCGGCCAGGTTCTTATGCGCGAGATATACGGCTGCTTTTTGTGCAATTTCTTCCATCGATCAGGGCGCCATGTCTAAAAGTTCTTTGAACCCAGATGGTTCATGACGACCCATGATCAGTTGCTCAAGAATGCCCGAGCCATTCTTTACCTCTCCATCTGGCAAGGTCATCTTCGCGTCGACAAATGCCTGAATATGAAGGTAAGGCGGCATCGACCCCGTGATCTCATCGGTCTTGATCGCCTCATATCCAACTTCAAGTTCGCCATGCAGACTGCCATGACCCCAGGTGGGGTTCATGTACCCAAGACCTGTCATGTAGAAGTTCCACTTGGGCGTGAGCTCAATGAAGGTCTTTTCGCGTTTATAGTTTTCCATCTCAATTGTCTCTGACTTAGCGAAACGCGTGCCCGATTGAAACGTGAGGTTGGACCAGCAGGATCGTGTGTGCTCCGGTTCCGCATCCCCCAGACCACAAATCACCGCCGCCGTGTTCCACGGCTCCCCGCTCGCATAGGTGTTGAGGTGATAGAGTGAAATGCAGTCCTCAAAATTGAGCGGTGCCCACAGCCAATAGAATTGCGGCTCCTGGGCTGGCGCAACAGGTTGGGCATCGGCTGCCCCAATCGGACGCGTGCCCCAGGAACGGTCGCGCGTACCCATAAAAGCGTCGCGAGTGACTTCTATGCGGTCGCCATTGACCTCAATCCACCCTTCCCATGTGATGTTTTGCGTCAGGCGAGTCACATCCATCATGGCCCGCGAGCCATTGCGGGTGATAAAGCGCGGCTCTTCGATTGGCTGCGCACGGGCGTGGAACGTCAGGTTTGCACTGATCCCATACTCATTCTCATCAACAAGCAAACGTACAGACTGAAGCGGCTCAATAATCTCCACCGCAATCGGCCCAACTTTCGTGTTGAGGCGCTCCGAATGTAGGATGCGAGAAGCATGGAGATTGTGTTGCACGCCCTCATGCACCACACAGAAAGAAGCATCCATCACATTAAGATGCGGATAGACGCCGAGCGCCGCCGCAAAAAACTGAGACCCATCCTTCGTGTATCCGTTGAAGAAATACCGGTCATAGAAATTGCGGTCTGTCCCAGAATAAGCGATCGGTTCCGGCGTCTGATGTATTGGATATTCGTCAGCTTTGGTGAGCATGGACCTCTCCCTGAAGATCTTGATCGCGGCTTTTCGCCTGCGCTTTTGGCTGAGCATGACAAACAGAGCGTCCAAGTCAAATGCTATGCCTGCCCCTGCGTCGATGGCCCTCATATCGACTCACGAATTGGAGCGCGTACACTCAAGCACGTATTTTCTAGACCTATGGATGGAGCAACTCTAATGAAACTCTGGCTCATGCTCGGCGCGATCAACGGCTTTTTGGCCGTCGGCTTTGGCGCCTTTGGTGCCCATGGATTGAAGGCTCGCGCCAGCGCGACCGACCTCGCCGCCTTTGAGACCGGCGCTCAATATCATATGACCCATGCGTTGGCACTGCTGGCCGTGGCCTGGGTAGCATCCATCGCGCCATCGGCATTGGCCACAACCGCCGGGTGGGCTTTCACCATCGGCATCTTGCTTTTCTCCGGCTCCCTCTATTTCTTAGGCGTTACTGGCAGTCGATCTCTGGTTCTTGTAACTCCCATCGGCGGAACCGCGTTTATGCTGGGATGGTTCTGCCTTGCTATCGCGGCCTACCGCCTCACCTAAGCGGCCCTCTGGACATCCATCATCGCCTTACCTATTTTATAGACCACGGTCTATTTATGGGTTCGAGTTCTTCGAAGTGCTCAGAGCAGGGCCTATGAACCGTTTTCAGGGAGGAACCGCGTGGCTGGAGAAAACATCCTTGTGATCGGCGCCGGGATTGCGGGGTTGAATGCAGCGCTGGCTCTGAGCCAACCAGGACGCAAAGTCACGCTGATTGAGCGCGACCCACCACCACCCGATGCGTCCCCAGATGCTGCCTTCGACGTGTGGGAACGCCGCGGCGTCGGGCACCTGCGTCACAGCCATGCCTTCCTCGCGCGCCTCTATCTACTTCTGCGCGAAAAATACCCGGTCCTGCTGAAGGAGCTTCTCGACGCGGGGTGCCGCGAACTCCGCTTTGAAGACGGCATCCCAACCACTTTACGCGACAGCTACGTTCCCGAACCCGACGATGACGACCTCACGATCCTGACGAGCCGCCGGACAACGCTTGAATTCATCATGCGGCGCTATGCGGCGTCCCTGCCCGGCATCACCTTCATGACGGGGACACGCGTGAAAGGCTTAAGACAGGACCGCGCGGCTGACGGCAAACCCATAATCACCGGCGTGACCGTGGACAATCAGGGACAGGACCAGACGCTCACCGCGGACCTGGTCGTTGATGCAGGCGGCAAAAACGCGCTGGGCATGGATTGGCTGAAGGCTTCGGGCATCCAGGTGCGCCAGGACGTCGAAGGCGCCGGTATCCTCTACTACACCCGCCATTATCGGCTTCGCCCCGGCCAGGAAGAGCCGCCCCGCAGCAAGCTGCCGAACGGCGCTGACCTTGGCTACATCAAATACGGTGTCTTTCCCGCCGACAATGGCTGCTTCTCCATCACACTGGCAGTGCCCGAGGTGGAAATGGAGATCCGTCGCCGCATTGTCCACTCTGAAGTCTTCGACACGATCTGCCGCTCACTGCCAGCCATGGCACCATGGATTGAGGAAACCCGTGTTGAACCCAAATCCAAAGTCTATGGAATGGGTGAATTGAAAAGTCAGTGGCGCCACCTGATTGAAGATGGACAACCTGTGGTGCTGAATTATTTCCCAATGGGCGACAATCTCATCCGCACCAACCCACTTTATGGTCGCGGCTGTTCATTCGCCGCTGTTGAAGCACAAGCCCTCGCAAATGCGATTGAAGCGACCGACGACCCGGCTGAACGCGCCCGCCAATATCACGCGGAAGTCACAAGGGAAGTGCGTCCCTATTATGACAGCATGTTAAAGCAGGATCGCGCTGCCATTCGGCGTGCAGCGAACGGCTTGAACCCAGACTATGAAGCAGGCTTCAAAGCCCGCCTCGCCAAGAGCTTCATCGAAGATGCCATCAACATTGCTCTTCGGTCAGATGTGGCTCTGCTGCGCGAAGCCATGCACGGGTTCCATATGCTGAGCCATCCGGATGCCTGGCTCAAGAAACCAAAAAACTTTTTCAAAGTGATGCGCGTCTGGGCACGCGGCAAAAAGCGCAACAAGTCCTATTACCTGCCGCGCATTGGCCCAAACCGCAAGGAGATGTTTGAACTACTGAACCTCTCTCCTACGGTGGACTGGGAAACATACAAGAAAGCGGCGTGAACCCACCCAATCAATAAGAACAACAGGAAGTGATCATGGTCGATTTCGCCAATCCACGTTTTGTGAAAACCAATGGCCTCAACATGGCGGTCTATGAAGAAGGCGAAGGACTGCCCGTTATTTTTTGCCATGGCTTTCCGGAACTTGGGTTTTCCTGGCGTCATCAGGTCCCGGCAGTCGCCGCGGCAGGTTTCCACGCCATCGCGCCTGATCAGCGTGGCTATGGCAAGACCGGCGGCCCAAAAGGAAAGGACGCTGTCGATCAATATGACATGGAACATTTGCTCGATGATTTGATCGGCATGATGGATGAAATGGGCCTGGAGAAGGCGATCTTCTGCGGCCATGACTGGGGCGGCTTTGTTGTCTGGCAAATGGCACTGCACCACCCGGACCGGGTTGCAGGCGTCATTGGCGTCAACACGCCCTTCACTCCCCGCTCGCCCATGGACCCTATCGCTCTCATGCGTGCTGCCTTTGGCGACGACATGTACATTGTCTTCTTCCAGAAATTCGGCGTCGCAGAGACCCTCTTTCAACAAGATATCGAGAAGACCATGCGCTTCTGGTATCGCAAGAGCGGCATCACATTGGCCGAGTATGACGCGCAGCCTGACGAGAATAAAAAGCTCGCTCTCGGCGAAGCCTTCAAAACACCGGAAAGCGAATGGATGGGCGAACCGCTGCTCACGCCAGAAGAGTTCGACTATTACGTTAACGCCTTCAAACAGTCCGGCTATGAGGGCGGCATCAATTGGTATCGCAACTTCACCCGCAATTGGGAAAAGTCCGAAGGCATTGAAGAAAAAATCAATGTCCCCTGCCTCATGGTCTCCGCCGCCAACGACATTGTGCTCCGTCCCGAAATGACTGACGGCATGGAGAACTACATTCCCGATCTGGAAAAACACATCATTCCGGACTGCGGACACTGGACCCAGTCAGAAAAGCCAGACGAACTGAACGCCCTCGTCACCGATTGGCTGAGGCGACGTTTCACCTAGTTCCATTGGCCTCTCGCCATAACGCCACGTTAGGCGTAGACTTCTCCAAAATGCCCTGAGGGCCGCTGGGAGAGCTGAATATGACACCTGGACTCGTCTTTCTGATCGCGACCTATGGCATCATTCCCTTCTGGTTGCTGTTGGCCTTGGCACCCAACTGGAACCTCACCCAGACGCTTGTGCACAGCGCCTTGATCCCTATCGTCGTTGGGATTGGTTACACATTCTATGTGGCAACCGGCGCCTTCAGCGTCGAGGGCGGTGGTTTCGGCACACTCCAAGCACTCATGGTTGCCTTCACCGTGCCCGAAGCTGTCATCGCCGGATGGCTCCACTATCTCGTCTTCGATCTCTTTGTCGGTGCATGGGAGGTACGAGACGCGCAAAAACGCGGCATCAATCACTGGCTTGTGGTGCCGTGTCTTTTCTTCACGCTGATGTTGGGGCCCGTCGGCCTGCTGCTTTACATTGCCCTTCGGTTCGCAACACGCAAAGGCGGCTGGTCTCTCGACGAAGCAGCGAAGTCGGCCTGAGCCCATGCGCGAAATCGAAACCCTTCTTTTTGCCAATGAGACCTTCTATCGCGCGGTCGCTGATCAGGACATGGACGCGCTGGAAGGCGTCTGGTCGGTCGCCGTACCCGTCACCTGCCTCCATCCGGGATGGCCGCCCCTACATGGGCGCGACGAGGTAATGGAGAGCTGGCAGCGGATCATCCGTGGCCCAGCGCCACCCGCAATCGAGTGCCACGCCGCTACCGCACATCTCATAGGCACGACGGGCCTCGTGACCTGTTACGAGAAGATCGGCGCTGAGTGGCTCATCGCCAGCAATCTGTTTGTACGCGAGGGCCAGGACTGGGCCATGGTCCACCATCAGTCAGGCCCGGTAAGCCAACCACCAGAAGGGGATGAGATCACCCCCATCCCGCAGGCAAACTGACGAGCCGGCGTCAATTCGTTCTCTTTTCAGATAATGGCATACCAACTGACATTTCTGTCACCGGGAGCTTGTTGCAACGCAACACCTTGGGTATGATCCCGCCGACCGAGCACCGACCAGGCTGCAGGACACATGTCGTGCGGCCTGAATGGACGTTCACCAGTCAAACTGATAGGACCGACCGTCGGAAAACCCGGGCATTTGCGCCAATTTGGCGCCTGTCCACGAAATCGACTGAGAAGCGGTTCATAATGGAAATGAGAAGGAGAGGTGGATGTCGCAGGCGCTGGAAAACCAGGCCCTCGCTCCTGTTATCGAGCCGGTTGAGACAAACGATCGCCGGGATGCCACCGTCGAAGCCATCAATGGCGACCGAGCTCTGCGGATTTTGCTGCCGAGCTACCGATCCAACCCAACTACCGGCGGTCAGGGCGTTTATATGCGCCATATCTCAAAGGCGCTGGTCGAACTGGGCCACCATGTTGATGTAATCTCAGGCCCGCCCTACCCGGATCTCGATCCCCGTGTCGGCCTAATCAAGCTGCCCTCTCTTGACCTTTATGCAACACCCCACCCGATCCGCGCTTTTCGGCCCTGGATGTTGAAGTCAAAAATCGACCTCTTTGAATGGTGGAGCCACAATTGGGGCGGCTTCCCGGAGCCCTACACGTTCGGCGAACGGCTTGCGGAATACATGGTCGACAAGATCGACCAGTATGACGTCATGCATGACAACCAGACTCTTTGCTGGGGCATGCTGAAAGTGCGCGATATGGGCCTGCCCGTAGCTGGCACAATCCACCACCCCATCACCATGGATAAACGCATCGATATTGCTGCAATGCCGAACCCCTGGATGAAATTTCTGAAATGGCGCTGGTACACGTTCCTCAACATGCAAATGAAGGTCGCTCACGAGCTTGACCCGATTATCGTTGTGTCGGAAAGCACCCGCCAGGACGTAAATAAAGACTTCGGTCTGCCGCTCGATACGATGCAGGTCGTGCACCACGGCATCAATCACCTGCAGTTCCATCCAATGCCGGAAGTAAAGCGTGTCGACAATCGCTTGATCGTTTGTGCGAGCGCCGACGTGCCGCTCAAAGGTCTCATCTACCTGATCCGAGCATACGACAAGCTGCTGAAAGAGCGTCCCGGCCTGGAACTCCACGTTATCGGAAAGCTCCGCGACGGCCCCACCAAGAAAGAGCTGAAGCGCCGCGGCCTTATGGATAAGGTGACCTTTATCTCCGGCATGAGCGACGATGACATCACCCGTGCCTATGCGGAAGCCACCATGGTGATCTCACCTTCTGTCTATGAAGGCTTTGGATTCCCTGCAGGCGAAGCCATGTCCTGCGGCGCGCCCGTAATTGCCACAACCGGCGGCTCCTTGCCGGAAGTTGTCGGTGACGCCGGTGTCGTTGTAGAGCACTCAAATCCCGAAGCACTGGCCGCGGCCATTGCAGACCTTCTCGACAATCCAGAAAAACGCGACGAACTGGGCCGCAAAGCCCGCCAGCGTGTGCTCGACCATTTCAAATGGGAACGGACTGCGCGCCAAGTCGTCGATATTTACCGTCAGGCCATGCAAGATGCAGACAATAGACTTCAACAAGCTGGGGCTTGAGGACGGCGAGTATGTGCTCGACCTTGGCTGCGGCGAAGGACGACATGTGCATGCCCTCTATCACCACAAAGTCTGCAACGTGGTCGGCATCGACCTCGCGTTTGACGATGTAAAGAAGACCTGGAAAGGCTTTGAACATTGTCCGGACCTGGAACCTGGCAGCAAGCGTCGCTGTACGCTGGCAGTTGGCAATGCGCTGAGCCTTCCTTTTGCAGACAATTCTTTCGACAAGGTCGTTTGTTCTGAAGTGATGGAACACATCCCCAATTACCGCCAAGCATTGGAAGAAGTCGCCCGCGTTCTAAAACCCGGCGGCACATTTGCGGTCTCTGTGCCCCGTTATTGGCCGGAATGGATCTGCTGGGCCTTGTCTGACGACTACCACAATGAGCCTGGTGGCCATGTGCGCATCTTTCGCACAAGCCGCTTGAAGAAAGATGTGGAAGCAACCGGCACCACGTTCAAGCATCGCCATTGGGCGCATGGATTGCATTCTCCCTATTGGTGGTTGCGCTGTGCTGTTGGGGTAAAAAAGACAGACTCCAAAATCGTCAATTTCTACCATCGCCTGCTTGTATGGGAGATCACAGATAATCCCTTCGTTACCCGGATACTGGAAGCAATTGCCGCCCCCTTGATGGGCAAAAGTGTTGTTCTCTATTTTGACAAGCAGGGCGCCCCCTCATGACCCTCCTCACCAAAGGTGATCGCCTGCCAGAAGACTTCTTTCAAGGGTCTGTTGCGCGCATCAAAGAACTGCAGCGCGACAATGGCGCGATCCCTTGGTTTGATGGCGGTGTTATTGATCCGTGGAATCATACGGAAGCTGCCATGGGCCTTGCGGTCCTGGGCGAGATGCAGGCAGCCGAACGCGCATACGCCTATCTCATGGACACGCAGCTGGATGATGGCTCCTGGTGGGGTGAACTCGGCTCAGCGGTCCCCATGGATGAAGAAGAACAGCGCTATACAGGCGGTGAAGAAGGTGCGGGAAAACCCGTCCGCGATACGAATTTTGCGGCTTATATTGCGACAGGTGCATGGCATCACTTTCTGCTGACCGGCGATAAGACCTTTCTCACAGATATCTGGCCCCACGTAAAAAAAGCCATGGAATTCATCCTCGCTCACCAGACCGAACATGGTGACATTCGCTGGGCGGCTGATGATCCTCACACGCCGGAAGATGACGCGCTCATCACAGGCTGCTCGTCCATCTATAAAAGCCTCGAATGCGCAGTCCACATTGCCCGGGAGATGAATGAACCGAGCCGCGACTGGACAATTGCCCGCCAGCGTTTGGGGGAAGCTCTGCGTGACAAACCACACAGATTTGATCGCACCTGGGAGCCTAAGACCCGCTACTCAATGGACTGGTACTATCCGGTACTCGCCGGTGTGTTGACAGGCGAAGCCGCCATCAAACGCCTTGACTGGAAGTGGGACACATTTGTCGCGGAAGGCAAAGGCTGCCGATGCGTTGTCGACGAACCATGGGTGACGGTCGCTGAGTCCGCTGAGCTCGTCATGGCGCTACTCGTATCCGGTCAGCGCAAAAAGGCTGAGCAGCTTCTATCCTGGCAGCACCAATGGCGCTCAGACTGTGGCGCCTACTGGATGGGTTTTCAATTTGAGGACAAGGTCGCGTGGCCGCAGGAACGGCCGGCCTGGACCGCCGCCGCAGTCATCCTCGCAACTGACGCAGTGATCAGCATGACTCCCGCCTCGCACCTATTTGCTGAGCGGACCCTCGCCGAGGCGGCGGAGTAACCGAAGCGACTTCACCGTTTCGATCTCTTCAAACAGCTGCGATGCAATCGCCATTTTGTAAATTTCGTAGGGCGCTTGCCCCCCGTCCTTCGGGTCGGGAAAGACATCGTGGATGGCAAGGATGCCGCCTGGAATGACTTTTGGTGCCCACAAACGATAATCATTGAGCGCATGCGCAAGCGCATGCCCCCCATCAATAAACACCATCGCGAGTGGTGTCGCCCAATGGCGGGCCGCAACCGTCGACGACGCCACCAGCGGAATGACGGTATCCTCCAGCTTGGCCACGCGAAGGGTCCGGCGAAACAGCGGAAATGTATTCAGCATGCCCGTTTCAGCATCTGCGAGAGAGGGATCATGGTGCTCCCACCCGGCCTGATTCTCTTCCGACCCAAGATGATGGTCCAGCGCATAGAGAACCGAGCCAGATTCCTGACAGGCAAGCCCGTAATAGACCGTGGACTTCCCGCAATAGGACCCTACTTCCAGACAAGCCCCCCGCCCGCTGACCTCACGCGCGGCGCGGTAAAGTGCGTCACCCTCAGCCGGATCCAAAAATCCTTTAATGGTCTCAATGTCGATAGGAAGCGTCACACCAGTCATCTTGTCTCATCTCGTTCGTCAAAGTCGCCCGTCTTATAGAAGATTTTCACGACCGTGCCTGAGTAATGGCTGAAACAAATGCGTCAGCACGGCGACGTGTTTCATCCAAGTCCCCGTTGGGATCAAACACAGCAGAGCCAACGCCAAATCCATCTGCACCAACCGCCCACCAATCAGGCACATCCTCGGCGTTGATGCCACCAGTCGGAAGCAAAAGCGCCTCTTCTCGCGCCATAATAGAGCGCCACGCGGCAATAGCATTTGGCGACAGGGCTTCTGCTGGAAAGATCTTCAAGCCTTCAGCACCTACATCCAGCGCGGCAAATGCCTCGGAGGGTGTAAAAACACCTGACACGGGAATGAGACCAATGTCCAAAGCCCCGATGACAAGTGAGGCATCAAGGTGAGGCATGACAGCGAGCTCACCGCCTGCATTGGCGAGTGCCGCCAGATCGTCCACCGTTCTAAGAGTCCCGCCGCCCACAAGCACGTCATCACCCACGGCTCCTCGGATGGCCTCAATGGACCGAAGCGCCCCGTCCACATTAAGCGGCACTTCGAGAATACAAATGCCTGCTTCAACGAGCGCCTCGGCAGTTGATACAGCGTGGGCAGGCTGCAGCCCCCGCAGAATGGCCACGACAGGCATGCGTTCAAGAGAAGTTCGAAACCTGCTCACCCGTCGAGCCCCGTCATGTGCAAGCTTTCTTCCCAAAGGCGCTTCGCCGTATCGGCATTTTTCGCAGCCCGTGACGGCTGCACTCTCTTCTTGCGTGTGAAATACCCGCCAGTCTGGCCTGCTACATCGTCATCAGAGGCTAGATACACACTCGTCTCTGCCCCCTTTTCCGGCGAGATAGCGAATATCTTGCCAACTTTAAACAACGCACTGAATGCCGTGTTGTTGTTTTCGCCAAACTTGGACGCAACAAATCCTGGGTGGAGACAATTTGCTGTCACATGCGTTTCTCTCCAGCGGTCCGCCAACTCGCGGGTAAAAAGAATGTTAGCGAGTTTCGAGCGCTGATAGGCCCGCCAGGCTGAGTAAGATCCCTTTTGGCCATCCAGGTCCGCAAAGTTAAAGTCTGCGCCACGGTGAGCAGCGGACGAGACAGTCACGACCCGCCCCTGATTTGCAGCCACGAGTTGGTCCTTCAACAAATTGGTGAGCAGAAACACACTGAGATGATTAAGCGCGAAGGTAAGCTCAAACCCGTCCGCTGACATCTGCTTGCCAATAAACATAGCCCCCGCATTGTTCACCAAAACATCAAGGGCGGAGTGTGTCGCACGGATTTCATCAGCAACAGCGCGCACATCATCGAACTTTGAGAGATCAGCCTTAAAGAACGTGATAGCGGAGTTTCCCGTGATCGTTTTAAGCTCATCCACAACCTGCGCACCCTTCTCAGGATTCCGGGCAACCAGACCGACCTGGGCGCCGCCCTCCGCCAAGCTGCGCGCTGTGATTAGGCCGATGCCATCAGTCGCACCCGTCACAATGACCCTTTTTTGTCCCATTTTCTCCCACCTCCGCCGTGCCAACCCTATACAGAAATAACTTGTTAACACCTAAACCCGTTTTGCTCCCTGTTTTTGTCCAGCTTCTGACGATCGGTCAACGATTGAGCAATAAACCTCCCCAATAATGAAGGAAGTCGGGATTTCATCAGGGGAATGGCGGATGGCCGAGACGGGACAAGACACGTCTGACGAACAGCGGGAATATGACGCGATTCTGTCGGCAGTGATGGAAACACCGCGGGGCCGGTGGTTCATTGAAGAATTCACCCGGCGCAACAGAACGGCTGATACTGAGAAGCTTCTTTCAGCCATTGAAGCCATTGGAAATGTCGCCCAAGCTGCAACTGCGCCTTCCCAGACCGTGGATGTCCTGCGACTTGAATTGCAGGAGATGAGCGCATCAATCCAACAGACACGTTCTGAGATTGCGGCTATCAAACCGACTGACGGTGGAAACAATCGGATCATGAGCGCGACGGGCGAGCTCGACGCAATCGTGACCGCCACAGAACGCGCCACCTCTGAAATTCTCGCCGCCGCAGAGCGCACCCAGGAAATTGCTGAAAAACTCAAAGAGCAAGGGGCTGACGAAGACTTTTGTGACGAGTTGGAAGCGCACGCGACCGCCATTTTCATGGCCTGCTCCTTCCAGGACATTACAGGCCAGCGGACAACCAAAGTTGTTCAGGTTCTCCATTACCTGGAACATCGCGTCAATTCGATGATCAGCATCTGGGGGGTCGAACCTGGCGATGAAGAACGAGCCATGTCTACCGCGCTGCTCGACCCGAAAGATCCAAGACCAGACGCACACCTGCTCAACGGACCACAGGCTGATGACCAGGCTACGTCGCAGGAAGATATTGATGCGATGTTGAATGACCTGGATTCTGTCGATGACATTGACGATATCGACATGGTCGCTGGGGAGCTAGACACTGCATCTGCTCCAAACGCGCCATCTGAGCGCGTAATCGCAGACGATCTCGAGTTTGCAGAACCAGAAGAGCCGGCTCCAGTCGCGGTGTCACCCACCGACATCGTTGCTAATGACACAGGGGAAGAAATTGCTCAGGACGACATCGACGCCCTGTTTAACTAACATGCTTAGACCAGCACCCGGTTGATCGTGTGCACCCGCCACGTCCCTAAACGCTCGTCTGATTGTTCCGAAAGATCGTCCTGTCCGGTCCAGGAAAGATGCGTCAGCGAATGCGGCGATACATCGAACTGGAAACCACCTTTATTAGGCAAATCCAAAGCTAAGACCATGGCGGCTCGAATGAGCGCCAAGTGGGACACCACCACCAGCGGTCGATCGGGATAATGCAGTGTCAAGCGTTGGATCAATGCGGCGACACGGTTGACCACTGCGTCAAAACCTTCGCCCCCTTCCGGCACTATAGAGGCGGGCTCACTCCAGTCGATCTGGGGATTAACTTTGTGTACCTCTGACTGTCGGCGCCCAGCCCAACCACCAAGGTCCTGGTCCGTCAGGTCCTCCACGACAGTCGCATTCGCTGCAGGATCAAGCGCCTGAACGGTTTGCCGTGCTCGGACAAGCGGTGACGTCAGCCAAACCGCCCCTTGGGGAAGTTGGGACATCAGTCGTCGTGCCATCACCATGTCTGGCGGAACTGTCGGCAAATCAAGACGCCCGGCATATCTGCCAGGGTCTTGCAGCAGCGCTCCGTGGCGCACCCAATACCAGTCTGATCGCATATACCCCGTCCGACTCAAGCGTGAAGACACCCAGTATGCCTGCTCCTTAAGGCTCACCCCACGATAAGGTGACTCAGACAGGCGCTCTCTGCTATGACGGCGCCATCAAAATCGCCCCATTTCGAAGATTTGCACGAGGAATAGTCATGTCGGACCCAATCATTCTTGTCGAAAAAGCAGATGGCATCGCCACCGTAACTCTCAATCGGCCAGACGCCATGAACGCCCTGTCGCTGGAACTTCGCGAAGCCATCGCCAACACATTTCAGGACCTGGAAGCCGACCCCGATGTCCGCGTGGCGGTCCTAACCGGCGCTGGACGCGCTTTCTGTGCAGGGCTCGACCTGAAAGAATTGGGGGAGCAAGGCCTCACAGGGCCAGACAATGCCGTGACCCACAAAGATCCCGTCACCTCCATCAATCAGTTCAGCGGACCGGTGATTGGCGCCATCAATGGCGTTGCGATCACCGGCGGCTTTGAACTGGCGCTTGCGTGCGATGTTCTCATTGCCTCAACAAACTGCCGCTTTGCCGACACCCACGCCCGCGTTGGCATTTTGCCGGGTTGGGGTCTCTCACAAAAGCTGTCACGCGCCATTGGCATCTATCGCGCAAAAGAACTGTCGCTTACCGGCAATTTCCTCAGCGCGGAACAAGCTGCCGACTGGGGCCTTGTGAATCGAGTCGTCGCACCTGAAGAGCTGGTGAGTGTTGCCCAAGGCCTTGCAGCCGACATGCTCACAGTCGTGCCGGAATGTCTGCCTGCCTATAAGAAGCTGATTGACGACGGTTTCGCAGAAGCCTTTGGTGACGCCCTCAAGACAGAGCTCAAAGTCTCTGGCGCTGCGAACTCAAGCGTCTCCGCAGATGCCCTGGAAAGCCGCCGTGCAGGAATCCAGAAGCGCGGCAAGACACAGACCGCCTAAAAAAGACAAGGAACGCAAGGTTTCCCTGGCGTTCCCGCCTCCCCCTCGCGCTTTTCATTGAGGCGCATTAAACTGTGGCTCAATGGACATGCTCTTGGGAGGAGAACCCCATGCACGATCTCGTTATTCGCGGCGGCACGGTTTATGACGGCACGGGAGGAGCCCCACTCAAGGCAGACATCGCCATTGATGGCGCGAAAATTTCCGCCGTTGGAGAAGTAACCGGCAAGGGCCGCACCGAAATTGATGCAACCGGCCAGATTGTGACACCGGGCTTTGTCGACATTCATACCCACTATGACGGCCAGGTCACCTGGGACCCCTACCTGCAGCCCTCCACCTTCCACGGCGTCACAACCGCCGTTATGGGCAATTGCGGCGTCGGCTTCGCGCCCTGCAAACCGGACGAGCATGACTGGCTGATCGGCCTCATGGAAGGTGTTGAGGACATCCCCGGCACCGCCCTTGCCGAAGGCATTGACTGGCGCTGGGAAAGTTTCCCCGAATATATGAAGGCCGTTGAGGAATCCCCGCTTGCATTGGATATCGGACTGCAGGTGCCCCACGGTGCGCTCCGTGCCTATGTCATGGGGCAACGAGGCGCTGACCTCGAACCTGCCAATGATGATGACATCAAACAAATGTCAGAACTGGTGGTTGATGCGCTGGAAGCAGGCGCCCTTGGCTTTTCCACGTCGCGCACAGAAAAACACCGCGACAAAAACGGCGCCCATACACCAAGCTTCAAGGCTGAGCAGGCCGAGCTCCACGGCATCGCAGCCGCCATGGGCAAAGCAGATAAAGGCGTCATTCAGCTAATCGCCGATTTCTGGGATTTCGAGCCTGAATTCGCCATGCTCCGCGGCATGGTGGAAGTCTCTGGCCGCCCGCTGTCGCTCACCATTGAGCAGGACGACCGGCATCCCGACATCTGGAAGAAGGTTTTGGGCGGCATTGGCGATGCAGCTGCCAAGGGCTTGCCTATGCGCGGCCAGGTCCCACCGCGCCCCACAGGCGTGCTGATGGGCCTCACGTCAACGCTGAATCCCTTCCTTCTCCATCAGACATTCAGAAGCATTGCCCACTTGCCGCTTGAACAGCAAGTGAAGGAACTGCGCGACCCGGCCTTCCGGGCGAAGCTGTTGGCGGAAGAGCCAGACTACCCAGAAGGTCAGATCATCACGATGCTCTGCACCGCCTATCACAAGATGTTTCAGCTGGGCGATCCGCCAAACTATGAACCCGCCCCTGAAGACAGTGCAGGCGCTGTAGCAGAAGCATCCGGCAAGAGCCCACGAGAGCAAGTACTGGACTGGATGCTGAAGCGCGACGGCAACGCCCTGCTCTACTTTCCGCTGATGAACTATGAGAGCGGCAGCCTGGATGACGTCCACACCATGATGACCCACCCCAACGTGGCCTTCGGTCTGGGCGATGGTGGCGCACATGTTGGCATTCTGTGCGATGCGAGTTTTCCGTCCACGCTCCTCACCCACTGGGGCCGGGACCGAACACGCGGACCCAAGCTTCCGCTAGAATGGCTGATCCACGGACAGACAAAAGCAAACGCAGAGGTGGTTGGGCTGCATGACCGCGGCATCCTGGCCCCCGGCATGAAAGCCGACATCAACGTGATTGATTTCGACAATCTGCGCCTTCATGCGCCGGAAATCGTCCATGACCTTCCGGCAGGCGGCAAACGGCTCATCCAGAAGGCAAGCGGCTACACCGCCACCATCATCTCCGGCGACGTCGCTTTCAAGAACGGTGTTCCGACCGGTAAGCTGAATGGAAAGCTCATTCGCGGCGCCCAAGCGAGACCTGACGGCGTTCAAATTCCGGTTGCGGCAGATTGAGTCTGAAGACCAGGCGACGCCCTCAAAACACGCTATTGGAGAATCATCCTCTCTCCGGGTATGCAGAACGATGGCCAAGCCCGCGGTTCGTGAAACAGATCTTTATGCCCCCCTTAAGTCTTTCCTTGAGGGCCAGGGGTATGAGGTAAAAAGTGAGATCGGCGCTGTGGACGTTATGGCCCAGCGCGGCGAGGAAGACCCACTCATCGTGGAGATGAAAACAGGCTTCACCTTGTCAGTTGTACATCAAGCCATTGCACGTCAGTCCATCAGCGACATCGTCTACATCGCCATACCCCGGGGAAGCGGTGCGACATTCCGAAAATCCCTGAAGGCCAACATGTCTCTTTGTCGCCGGTTGGGGCTGGGTCTGATCACCATTCGGTTGGAAGACGGGTTTGTTGAAACTCATGCGGACCCGGGCCCCTACGTCCCGCGCAAATCGAAGCACAAAAAGGCTGACTTGCTCCATGAATTTGGAAAACGCACAGGTGATCCAAACAAAGGGGGCTCAACGCGCCGGGGCCTGATGACAGCCTATCGCCAAGACGCTCTTCGTTGCCTCCAAGTTCTGAGTGACCAAGGTCCGACCAAAGCAGCACGGGTTTCCAAAATATCAGGCGTCGAAAAAGCCCGTCGGCTCATGGCCGACAATCACTATGGGTGGTTTGAGCGCATTGAGACAGGTATCTATTCGCTCAGCAAGAATGGACGGATGGCGGTACAGGAATATCAAGAAACGCTGGCGGCCCTGACGCCTCGCAACCAACCCGCCGAAACATCTTCAGAGCGAGCAGATTCATCAGCCTGTCCCCGAACGGACCTATGCCAAACCTTCGAGTCTCTCTAGGCTGATCAGAGGCTTTTGGTGGGGGATTCGGCCATGACTGCACGCAAACCAGGGCGCCACGCACTGGCATTTGTCTTGGTCACCATCCTGATCGACACGATCGGCTTCGGCATCATTATTCCTGTGATCCCTGAACTCATCATGGACCTGTCTGGCGAGCCTATTTCCGCAGCCGCAGGTTATGGCGGCATGATACTTTTCTCGTTTGCTGCCGCTCATTTCATCTTTGCGCCCGTCATGGGAAATCTGGCGGACCGCTTTGGACGCCGCCCGATCCTTCTCATTTCACTTCTGGCCCTCGGCATCGATTATCTGATCATGGCCTTCGCCCCATCGCTGTTCTGGCTGTTTCTGGGACGGATTTTCGCTGGCATGTTTGGGGCAACCTTGGCGACCGCCAACGCCTATGTGACCGACGTCTCACCACCAGAGAAACGAGCGCAAAATTTCGGTCTTACAGGCGCTGCTTGGGGACTGGGGTTTATCATCGGGCCGGTGATCGGCGGGTTCCTTGGTGAAATGGGTCCGCGCATCCCCTTCTTCGTCGCAGCAGGCGTCGCCTTTATCAACGTCGCTTACGGGTTCCTGGTTCTGCCTGAAACGCTAAAAGATCAGGATCGACGGACCTTTGAATGGAAACGCGCCAATCCCATTGGCGCCCTCGCCCATTTCAGAGCCTATCCAGTCCTTCTTGGACTGGCGGGTGCCACCATCCTGTTTCAGCTGGCCCACGACGCAAACCCGGCAGTGTTCACTTATTTCGCAATTCATCAGTTCGGCTGGGGTGAACGGGAGATCGGTTTTGCCCTTAGCTTTGTCGGTGTCACTGTCATTTTCAGCCAGACCGTCCTCATTCGATGGACTGTCAGCCAATTCGGCGAAGTAAATTCAGCCTTTATCGGGTTGGCTGTCGCGGCCATCGGGTTTGCTGCCCTCGGAATGGCAACAACAGCCTGGATGGCCTACCTCGCCTTGATCCCTGTGGCCTTAATGGGTCTCGCCATGCCCGCAATCCGAAGTCTTATGACCGCGCGGGTGCCCGACAACGCGCAAGGAGAGTTGCAGGGCGCCCTATCCAGCCTGAAGGGTCTCACCATGATCGCGGCACCCTTGCTCATGACGCAACTCTTTCGTACTTTCACTGCCGAAGACACCCCCCTTCACCTTCCCGGCGCCCCCTATTTTGCCGCGGCTTTCCTCATGATTTCCGCCGCTTTGGTCTTAACGCGATACGCTCGAAACAACTCATAACAAAAATTTGCAATCGCGACACATTCTCAGTAAAAACAGCGAACGTCGTTGAAAACCGTTTAAACCTGGACTGTCCCGTAGCCCCCATGCGCGACAGATCCAAACCGACGCCATTTTTGCTGACCACCAAAAACAACAGGACATCATGAAGAAGCTTTCCTTCGCTCTTACAGTTGGCGCCTTCTTGGCGTCCGCACCGCTGGCAAATGCTGTAGAACCTGCAGAGATATTGAGCACATATGCAGACATTGCAGAAGCTGGGTATATGGACTCTCTGACAACCGCTCAGACTTTGAAGTCTGCGATCACATCACTTATTGAAGCCCCATCGGACGAAACACTTAGCGCAGCGAAAGAAGCATGGGTCGCAGCCCGTGTTCCTTATCAGCAGACAGAAGCCTACCGCTTCGGCAACGTGATCGTTGATGAGTGGGAAGGCAAAGTGAACGCCTGGCCGCTTGACGAAGGTCTGATCGACTATGTCGATACTGGCGTCTATGGCGAAGAGAGCGACGAAAACGCTTTTTACGCCGCCAACATCATTGCCAATGAAAAGCTGACCATTGGGGGCCGCGAGATTGACGCCACCAACATTACGCCTGAGCTACTTCAGAACCTTCATGAGATCGACGAAGTGGAAGCCAATGTCGCTACCGGCTATCACGCCATTGAATTTCTCCTTTGGGGTCAGGACCTGAACGGCACTGGCCCAGGTGCTGGCAATCGGCCTGCGACGGATTATGCATCAGGTGACGCCTGCACCGGCAGCAATTGCGATCGTCGCGCAGCCTACCTTGTAGCCGCAACCGATCTCATGATTTCCGACCTGGAAGAAATGGTCGCTGCCTGGGGTAACAACGGCCCCGCCCGTTCAGCACTTGGTGATGGCAAAGAAGGCCTTGGCACTATCCTGACAGGTCTCGGTAGCCTTTCTTATGGCGAGCTTGCTGGTGAGCGTATGCGCCTTGGCCTCATGCTTCATGATCCTGAAGAGGAACAGGATTGCTTCGCCGACAACACACATAACTCCCACTACTATGACGCGCTTGGCATTTCCAACGTCTATCGCGGCAGCTATACGCGGGTGGACGGAACTGTTGTCAGCGGTGCCAGCCTCTCTGACCTTGTCCGCAAGATGTCTGCTGATCTGGACGCAGAAATGATCACAAAGCTTGAGGCAACGCAAGCCGCCATGCGGGTCATGAAAGACAAAGCTGACAGCGGTGAAATGGCGTACGACCAGATGATCGGTGAAGGCAACGACAAAGGTAATGCCATCGTTCAAGCAGCCATCGACGGCCTCGTTGATCAAACCCGCACCATCGAGCGGATTGTCGCAGCAATTGAACTCGACGAAATCGAGATCGAAGGATCAGACAGCCTCGACAATCCGGAAGCTGTCTTTCAATAAGCTTCGCTCGCAGTGAAGCCGCCCCTTTCGGCGATTAAGAGGCCCGGTGCCAATCCTCCATGCGGCATCGGGCCACATTTTTGTTCAGAGGCCTAGTTGCGTATAATTCTCAGAGTGAGTAACAAATTCAACATAGTGAGCCTCGCGATTGCGCTCGTCCTCGCCTCTCCTGCCACCGCGGAGATGACAACAGAGGAACGCGCGGCGATCTTGGCGCCGACGACCGACTTCAGCGCGGCAGAACCTCACGAAAATCTGCCTGGCGGCATCGCGACAAACACACGCCGTTTCGACCGGGAAGCCTTTTCACAGCCCTCGCAAAATATGAGCTTCGAAGCTCGAGGCGACTTTTTTGTCGGCAACGGCTTTTTCAAACGCCTTTGGGTCACAGCCCCCAGCTCAACCACCTCTGCAGATGGGCTCGGCCCTCTTTACAATGCGCGCGCCTGTCAGCGTTGCCATCTAAAAGACGGCCGCGGTCACCCGCCTGAAAATGATGAGGACAACGCTGTCTCCATGTTTCTGCGGGTATCCATCCCGCCTGAGACCGACGAGCAGAGACAAGCCATTGCCGATCACCTGATCAATGTCGTGCCTGAACCCACATATGGTGGGCAGCTTCAGGATATTGCCATCCCAGGCCATGCCGCCGAAGGTCGCATGGTGATCGAGTACAAAGATGCTGACGTAACCTTTGCAGACGGGGAAACTGTCAGGCTCAGGAAACCGACCTACAGCTTTACCGATCTCGGCTACGGCCCCCTGCACGAAGACGTCCTCTTCTCTCCTCGTGTTGCTCCACCGATGGGCGGGCTCGGGCTCCTGGAAGCCATCGCGGAAGAAGATATCCTCGCAGCGGCCGATCCGGACGACATCGATGGCGACGGCATTTCAGGCACGCCTAAATACATTTGGAGCCGCGCACAGGAACGCGTCATGCTTGCCCGCTTTGGCTGGAAATTGGGCACCCCCACTATTGAAGATCAGTCATCCGACGCGATGGCGGGTGACATTGGGATATCCAATCCCCTCTTCCCGGCCCATAGCGGAGATTGCACCGCAAATCAGCCCACCTGCCTGGAAGCCCCTGCGGGCATTGGCGGTCCCGGTGGAGAGCTTGAAGCATCCGCCGAGGTCATGGATAAGATCTTCTTCTATTCCCGCCATCTAGCCGTGCCTGCGCGCCGAAACGTGGACGCCCCGCTCGTGCTCCGAGGCAAAGAACTGTTCTATCAGGCAAATTGCACCAGCTGCCACACGCCCAAACATGCGACACGCAATGATGAAGATGTAGACCCCACCCTTCGCGGCCAGCTCATCTGGCCCTACACGGACCTGCTCCTGCACGATATGGGCGAAGGCCTGGCCGATGGACGCCCCGAAGGAACCGCATCTGGCTCTGAATGGCGCACTGCGCCGCTCTGGGGTATCGGCATGACAGAAAGGGTCAATGGGCATACATTCTTCCTCCATGACGGGAGAGCCCGCAACCTCACCGAAGCCATTTTGTGGCATGGTGGCGAAGCGATGGCGGCGCAGGAGGCCTTCCGCACCATGGACAAACCAGACAGGGACGCTCTCATTGCCTTTCTCGAAAGCCTTTAGGTCGACCCTCAAAGGAGGGTCAGCGGCTCTGCTTGTAACTGGCAGCTTGCTGTCACCAGCTTCTGCTGGTGCGATCAGCACCGATCAGACAACGGCATTGCTCACGGCGCTGACCGACCAGCTTATTGTGCCTGGCTATACACACCTCGCGGAGGAAAGCAGCCAACTCGCAGATGTCCTTGATGCCTATTGTACAACGCCAGATACCGAAGGGCGCACGCAGGTCGAGGCCCATTTTCACACAACAATGGATGCCTGGCAGCGGGTCCAGATCATCCAGTTTGGACCCATCTATGAAAACAGGGGACCCGCGCGTTTCCAGTTTTGGCCAGACAAGCGGGGAACAGGACAACGCCAGTTGCGCCAGATCTTGAACAATCAAGACGAGACCGTCCTGCCATCAGGCGCTTTGGCGGAGAAGAGCGTCGCGCTCGGCGATCTGCAGGCACTGGAATATGTTCTATTCAATGATCCCGACGTTACGGCCCAGCCAGACAGCTTTGCCTGTCGTTATGCCCTTGCAATTGCACGCAATCAGGAAATACAAGCCACTGAGATCGTTCAAATGTGGACCAGAAACGGCGGGTATCGCGAGCAGGTTCTCTCGGCAGCGGAGGGTACAGATGTCTTTTTCGATGAAAAAGAAGCTGCAGGTCGCTTCCTAAACGATATGGCTGGTGCCATTGACGTTGTCCGATTGCAGAAACTTGATCGCCCCATGGGCCTGACCCTCACCGGAGCCCGCCCTAAACGGACAGAGAACTGGCGCAGCCAAAGGTCTCTACGCAATATCCAACTCAATCTGGAAAGCGTGCAGCAATTCCTCACTGTCGAGGATGGTTTTGGGGACTTGCTGACCAGCATCGGTAAAGACGAAACAGCAACGGCGATGCGGGAATTGGTCAGTGAAGTTCTTGTCGACATCGCCGCCTTTGATCAACCATTGTCAGAGATTGTGGAAGACCCGGACACCCGCGGCGATCTGGAAAGCCTGCTCGCCAAGCTGCGCAGTCTTCAGTCTGTCGTCCGAGAACAATTGGCGCAGGACCTAGGTCTGGTACCCGGCTTCAACGCGACGGATGGCGACTAGTGGAGATCTCTCGCAGACATACCCTGCAAGGGGCCGCGACGGCTGCACTGATTGCAACACCCCTTCCGGTGATCGCCAACACCGCAACCGCACGTTGGATGGGGTGCCGACAGGTCGGCGAAGCCTATTTGGCCACCCTCTTCGATAGCACAGGCTATGTACATCTCGATGTACAGCTGCCGGGACGAGGACACGACATTGTTCCCTCGCCAGATGGACAGCGTGTTGTCATCATGGCGCGACGGCCTGACCGGTTTGCCCTTATCGTCGATCTGAGATCTGGCGATGTGCGGCACCACCTGACCGCAAGTGATGGCCATCACTTTTATGGGCACGGATGTTTCTCATCTGACGGCGCCCTCTTTTACACAAGCGAAAACCACTATGAAACCGGCGACGGTGTGATTGGTGTGAGGGATACCAACAAGGGGTTTGAACTCCTCGGACATTTTGCGAGCGGCGGCATCGGCCCGCATGAGATCCTGCTGACGCCTGATGGTAAGTCGCTGGCCATCGCCAATGGAGGCATCCGTACCCATCCGGACACGGGCCGCTCAAAACTCAATATTGACACCATGGCGCCCTCTCTCACGCTCGTGGATCACACGACGGGCAATCTTATCTCGCGCCATACCCTCGACGCTGAACAGCGCCAGCTTTCGATCCGGCATCTGGCAGCGGGGCCAAACGGCCTGGCTGCGGCGCTTCAATATGAAGGACCAAAGAGAAATAGAGTCCCCCTATTGGCTCTATTCGATGGGATATACCTAACACTTGCAGAAACACCTTCCGCGGTGGCAAAGGCCATGCGCAACTACGCCGGCAGCGTCGCATACGATGCAAGCGGCGAAGTTATCGCGCTGACATGTCCGCGCGGAAACCTGGTCTCCTTCTGGTCTTCAGACGATGGAACCTATCTGGGCTCACATACAGCCCGCGATGTGTGTGGCATTGCGCCGCTGAAAAACCCAGGACACTTTGCCCTCACCGCCGGAGCGATCTCTCTCCACGCGACACTGCACACCACGAAAACCACGGGGCAATTTGCTGATACGCAGTGGGATAACCATCTGGTCTCTATCGCCTGACGGCCCCACTCCATGATAGGATTTAAGCGCCCGGACAAAGGAGTGTCCCATGACTGATGATACCCAGATCACCTCGGTTGAAGAACTGGAAGAGCTCTACGGTCCAGCGGTTCCCCGCTCTTTGACGAAGGAACAGGACCACCTGACCGATCATTATCGCGCCTTCGTTGAGGCAGCCCCGTTCGTGGTCGTCGCCACATCCGGCCCTGAAGGACTGGACTGCTCTCCGCGCGGAGACCCACCCGGTTTCATCCGGGTGCACGACAGATACACGGTCATGATGCCGGACCGCCGTGGGAACAACCGGCTTGATACGCTTAAAAACATCGTCCGCGATCCGCGGATTTCGCTGCTGTTCCTGATCCCAGGCGTGGGCGAAACACTGCGCATCAACGGAAAAGCCGAAATCATCACAGACCCAGAGCTTTGCTCATCCTTTGCCATGCAGGGAAAGAGCCCCAAGTCTGTGATTGTCACAAAAATCGATAGCGTCTACTTCCAATGCCAGAAAGCGCTGGCAAGGTCCAAGCTCTGGCATCCCGACTCGATTGTTGATCGTTCGACCCTGCCAACAGCCGGTCAAATGGCCGAGGCCATGTCTGCAGAACCACTCGACGGCAAAGCCTATGATGAGAACTACCCCGAACACCTGAAGAAGACGATCTACTAAAACCTGAAATCAGTACTGATCCGCGACCTCTTCCATATCGAACGTGAGGCCTGCACTCTTTTCAAGCCGGTCGAGCAATTGATCACCCATGGCGGCTGCCGGTGTCCAGATGCCACCACCCGTCTGCTCTGACGTGATATCTTTTGCGAGGCAAATCGCGCATTCGCTGATGATCTTTGCCGTTGAGCCATATCCCGGATCTTTGTCGCCTGTGACACGGGCGACGAAAGTCTGATCATCTTCTGTCGTGCCAATGAAGACCAGATTGTAAAAGCCATTCTCCCGCTGCTCTTTCGAGGGTCCTTCGCCGGGCTTCGGCAGCAAGAAACGGCTCATCAGATTACGCGTAGGTCCAAACGCGGCAGCGGCCACGAAACCACCAAGCCCGCCCGCCAGACCATAGGTTGAAAGACGACCTGTTAGCCCCTCTCCCATCATCATCGCTTCGTCATAGAGAAACTCTTCACCATAGGCATAGTCCAGCAGAGCATTCGTGCGTTGCACCACGCGGGTATTGATCCCCGCCATGACGAAAGGCGCAATCCAGGTATGGGCATCCGTGTCATACTCAATCGGCGTTCCACTGGGTTGTTTCGGGCCGTCACGCAGACCTTCAGGGTTCAACGAATAGGGATCACGCATCACTTCAAGCACCTGCTTGTCGCGGCCCATCTCTTCCATCATGTTGATCATGCTGGCAATGGTGCCGCCGCTCGCCCCGCCCTTCATCGCTTTCACCCGCATTTTGACCCGGGTGCAGGGCGCATTCGTTTTCTTCTTCACCTGGTTGTTGAGGTAGAAGACCCCAAGGTCTGAGGGCACAGAGTCAAATCCGCAGCATGGGACGATCCGTGCACCGGTCTTCTCCGCTTCTTCCTGATGCGCATCAATCATCCGGCGGATCCATTGTGCTTCACCAGCAAGGTCCACATAGCCCACGCCATGCTTCACACAGGCCGCGACGAGCTCCGAACCATATTTTGCGTATGGCCCAACGGTCGTCAGAACCACTTTCGTTTGCTGCACGATCCTGTCGAGCGCATCAGCATCCGACGCATCACCGGTAAGGATGGGAATGTCTGCACCCGCAGGGCCCAGGCCAGCACGCACATCTTCAAGTTTCGATTTGGAGCGCCCGCCCATGGCCCAGCGCAGACTGCTATCCTTGCCATAGTGCGCAACCAGATATTCGCATATCAATTTCCCGACAAAGCCGGAGGCTCCCCAAACGATAATATCGTATTTTGCTCCTGGCCCTGCCATAGGGTCCCCCTCTATCCGATCAGGATCCCAGGCTAGCAGGTTGGCGCTGTCCCCGAAACGGGCTTAGTAGGCTTTCGCCGTGACAATCCAGATTGCACCTTTGAGGAAGATACCGCCATCTGAGGGAGGCAAGGCGTCTTGGATGCCTTTGATAATCGCCTGCTTGGTTTCTTCCGAGATAAAGGGGTCACCGACAAATATCCGACGAAGCGGACCCCGCTCAATCAGTCCGTGAGCGGCGGCTTCCGGCGACTCGCCCCAGGCCATATCAAACTCGGCTGGTGCCAGATCAACGTCTTTCCATCCTGCCTCTTCAAGAAGAGAGCGTACACGGGCATCATCTGCAAACGCGAACGGCCCCGGAGCAAGCGGGTCCGGCGGTGTATCATCTTGAATGTGCTGGCGTACGATAGACATGGGCAGGCTCACCCAGGCATTTTCGCGGGGCGTTTTCCAACAGGCAAAGCATAGACGTCCATCATCCGCCATCTGACGGCGAATATTGGTAAAAGCCGCAACAGGGTCTTCAAAAAACATGACCCCAAAACGCGACATGGCGAGCGTTGCATCTGCCTGCAGCTCTTCAGTTTGGGCGTCTCGCTGCTCAAACTGAACATTGCTAAGTCCAGCCTGCTGAGCTCGATCTTTCGCAAGAGCAAGCATCGGCGCAGAGACGTCGACACCCAGGGCTGACGCCGCACGCTTTGCAATCTCCAACGTGGTCTGCCCGGTCCCACAACCAATATCGGTCACTCGGTCCGATGATTTGACCGCCGCCGCCTTCAAAAGTACGTCAGTAACCGGCCGCATAGCCGCATCAAGGGTTTCCTGACCGGTTACCCAAGACTCTCCACCGGGACCATTCCAAAATTCTTTCTGGTCTTGATTGATTTCCAACATAAATTTAATCCCGCCTCAAACTTGTTGTTACCGTTTTCTAGTGCGTCCAACTGCGGCAACAGAACAGTTTGACGCATATGGTGTTTAAAACGAGGCGCAAAAAGGGTCTTTGGAAGAATAAGTGAATAATTGCTCGACGACCTACACCGGCACCTAATATTCCACATCGCGGAATCGCGGTAGAATAAGGCCAAAATTCCTTAACGAGCGTGGTACCCATTCGGAACGAACAGAAGGGAAAGATGGTCGTGAAAACACTCAAAAGGGCACTCGCACTCGGCATCAGCACCAGCGTGCTGATAAGCGGCTCCGCAATGGCAGCGGATACCCAGCTTCTCTGGGGCGACACGCACCTCCATACATCCTATTCCGCTGACGCCTTCATGATGGGCAATCGCGACGCAGGGCCGGATACAGCCTACCGAGTTGCCAAAGGCGAGCCTGTGATCCATCCATTCAATCGGGTTCGGGTGCAGCTCTCCCGTCCTCTTGACTTCCTGGTCGTTGCAGATCATGCCGAGGGCCTCGGGGTTGTGAGAAACCTATACCGAGAAGATCCTGACCTGGGAAACGCGTGGTTCTGGCAAAGATGGATGTCCGCCTTCTTTTTGGGACAAATCCGAGAGGTTATGGACAATCCGGAAGGTGCGATCGCTGATTTCTCCGCTCGAATGCCGGAGGGAAATGTTGCCCCGGATGGTGCAATTGATCCTATCGCAACAAGTACAGGCGAAGAGCGGGTAGGTCCTATAAGGCGGATTATACCCCCGAAAACATTGACATCGATTGCAGCAAGCACATGGCAATCATCGGTCGAAGCAGCTGAAGCACACTATGAGCCCGGCGTATTTACACCCATTATCGGCTGGGAGTGGACACAGGCCGCGATGGGCGTGAGCTTGCATCGTGTCGTAATGTCAACTCTCGACGGCCCCACCGCAGCGACCATTGACCCAGTGGGCAGAGACGATGCGCCCTATCCTGAAGACCTTTGGAGGGAGCTGGACGCTTTGCAGGAAGCGACCGGCGCGCGGTTTCTTTCTATCCCCCACAATTCAAATCGCTCCAGAGGGTATATGTTTGGAGAAAAGACAATTCGTGGCGAGGTCATCACCGCAGACTTTGCGCGAACTCGATTGGGATGGGAGCCCGTCATTGAGGTAGCCCAGTTTAAGGGCGACAGTGAAACCCACCCTGCGCTATCGCCAGATGATGAGTTTGCTGATTTCGAACGCTTCGAGTTCAATGTTCAACGTCCACCGCAACACTGGAACTATGTCGCGTCAGTCGGTGACTATGCCCGCTCCGCGCTTAGGCGGGGTCTTGAGATGGAAGAACGATTGGGCGTGAACCCCTACCAGTTCGGAATGATCGGCTCCACCGACAGCCATACAAGCATACCCTCATCAGAAGAACCGAATTTCTGGGGCAAGATCGCCGTTGACTCAATCCCGGAAAACAAACGTCGAGAGAACGCTGACGGCATCGTGTCAGGCATCAACAGCTTCAACGGCTGGAACATGTCTGCCTCGGGCATCGCTGCTGTATGGGCAACAGAAAACACCCGCGAGGCCATTTTCGAGGCATTCAAACGGAAGGAAGTTTACGCGACGACCGGCCCGCGCATCGCACTGCGCGTCTTCGGCGGCTGGTCGTTTGACGAAGCAGCCACCGGCGCAGATGACATTGCCGACATTGGCTATGCGGCCGGCGTGCCTATGGGGGGAGATCTTTCAAACCCGCCAGCCAATGGCGACGCGGTCCAATTGCTTATCCGGGCAACCCGCGACCCAAAGAGTGCAAACCTCGACCGTGTTCAGGTTATCAAGGGTTGGTTGGACGACAGCGGAAACACACATGAGCATATCTTCGATGTCGCCTGGTCTGATGATCGCCGCCCAGATACGGCTGGAAAACTCCCGGCGGTCGGCAATACTGTCGACCTGATGACTGGACGACACACCGACGATATTGGTGCAACAGAATTTTCTGTCCTTTGGAGCGATCCAACCTTCGATCCCGGACAAAGCGCCTTCTACTATGTCCGTGTGCTGCAGATCCCAACTGTCCGACACTCTCAACTGGATGCAATCGCCCTCGGTCAGGACACCCCGTACGAGGGGCCCGCAACCATTCAAGAACGCGCCTATTCATCCCCGATCTGGTTCAAACCTTCTTGATCCAACAGGAGTATTCTCAAATTCCACTCATCGGAATAAATACAGAAAGCGGCCACTGCTCCTTGTGGACATGGTACCAACTCTCAACGAACAGAGGGGAAAGATGGTCGTGAAAACACTCAAAAAGGCGCTCGCACTCGGCGTCAGCATCAGCGTGCTCATGAGCGCATCAGCAATGGCAGCGGATACCCAGCTTCTCTGGGGCGACACGCACCTCCATACATCCTATTCCACTGACGCCTTCATGGCAGGCAATAGGGATGCAGATCCAGACACTGCTTACCGGCTGGCAAAGGGTGAGCCGGTCGTCCACCCCTTCAACCGGACGCGCGTGCAGCTCAACCGTCCTCTCGACTTTCTAGTGATCGCCGACCACGCCGAAGGACTGGGCGTTCTCGGCCAGATCTATGCAGAAGACCCTGATCTCTCTGGCTCCTGGTTTTGGCGGCGTTGGATATCTGCCTTTTTCCTCGAACGCTTCAGAGGTTCAATTCAGGATCCCGTAGAGGGCACGGCAAACTTCCGTGCCCGCATGGCGACGCCGCTCATCTCACCCGGCGACACGACAGACCCCCTATCGGTCGGCCCGCGAGTTGGACTGGTCGATGCGCTGACCCAGCTCATTCCGCGCGAGACAATCCATGAGATGTCCGCAAGCATGTGGGCAAAGTCAGTCTCCGCAGCAGATGCGCACTATGAACCCGGCATCTTTACACCCATCATCGGGTGGGAATGGACCCAGACTTCCAATGGCGTGAACCTTCACCGGGTCGTCATGTCCACTCTCGACGGTGAAGAAGCAGCCACCATCGATCCTGTCGGATCCGATGAAAATCCCTATCCAGAAGATCTCTGGGCCGGGCTTGATGCCTTGACCGAAGCCACCAGTGCTCGCTTCCTCTCCATTCCCCATAACTCCAACCTGTCCAAAGGTTACATGTTTGCGGATCGGACCATTCGCGGCGAAGACATCACCGCTGACTACGCCCGGACCCGCATGGAGTGGGAACCTGTGGCCGAAGTCACTCAGTTCAAGGGCGACAGCGAAACCCACCCTGCCCTATCCCCTGATGATGAGTTTGCTGATTTCGAGCAGTTCGAGTTCTATCTCCAGGCGAGCCCCGCAAATCTGAACTACACGCCGGCCGTGGGCGACTATGCCCGCACTGCCTTGATGCGGGGACTTGAGATAGAGGAGCGTATCGGCGTCAACCCCTTCCAGTTTGGCATGATCGGCTCGACCGACAGTCATACCAGCGTCGCCTCTGCTGAAGAGCCAAACTTCTGGGGCAAAGTCGGCATCGATTCTATTCCCGAAAACAAACGCAATACTGATGAGGGATCCGGCATCGTGGACTTCAACGGTTGGAACATGTCGGCCTCCGGTCTTGCCGCTGTTTGGGCAGAGGAAAACACCCGGGAGTCCATCTTCGAAGCATTCACCCGCAAAGAGGTCTATGCGACGACGGGCTCACGCATCGCGTTGCGCGTCTTCGGGGGCTGGGGTTTTGCTGAGGGTGCTGAAAGCGCTGATGACCTCGCAGACATTGGTTACACAGGCGGCGTCCCCATGGGCGGCGATCTCACAGGCGCGCCGGAATCGGGGACGCCCGTCCAACTGCTTATTCGGGCCACAAAAGACCCGGAAGGCGCAAACCTGGATAGGGTGCAGGTGGTCAAAGGCTGGCTCGATGCCTCTGGGAAGGCTCAGGAAAAGGTCTTTGATGTTGTGTGGTCAGATGGCCGCGTAGCCGACACAAACGGCAAAATTCCAGCAGTTGGAAACACCGTGGACACATCAACCGGCGCTTACACAAATGATATCGGCGCCCCTGAGCTCTCCTCTCTATGGACGGACCCCACCTTCGATCCGGGCCAGAAGGCATTTTATTATGTGCGAGTGCTGCAGATTCCCACGATCCGCCACTCGCAGCTTGACGCTACGGCACTGGGAATTGCGACACCTTTTGAGGGGCCCGCGACCATCCAGGAACGGGCTTATTCCTCCCCCATTTGGTACAAACCTTAGGAAACTATGGGTTTTTTTATAGTCTATTCCTATAGAGACAAGTAGTTTTACCATAGAAGGAGAACGCTGAGGCGGCCGATATTCTTTCTATTGGAGTTCGCTGTTTATGGCCCTATGATAAAATATTGAACTTAGACATAGACCAGCCTATCCGCTGGACCAACGCCGGTAGAGATGACATGAACTGTTTCCGCACAGCGACGCCCGTAGCCGCCGCGATCTTATTGCTGGTATCGCCGACCCTTGCATTAGGCGAAACCACCTACCAGGAAGTCGCCGACCAAGAGCAAATTGAACGTGACACGGCTGAGGCTGCACAAAACGCTCTTGAGGAAGTGGAATCACTCGCGACATCAATCTCGTTCGCATTTGACTATCTAACGACCTTTGTTAGCGAAGCTCATCCGCCAGACTTTCTAACTCATGCGGAGTTGAAAGCAACGACAGACCGCCTTGACGGGGTGCGGTCAATCCTCGTCGTCGACAAAGAGGGCGCCATTCGTCACGACGCATTTTCATTTCCGGCGCCAAATATAAATGTTGGTAAGAGGCAATATTTCCAACAAGCGATGGCAACCCCCGGACTCGTTGTCGGGGAGCGCGTTATCGGCAGAACAAGCGGTGTGCCGTTTATTCCAGTATCAATCTATAAGCCTGCGCTCAATGGCGTTTTGACGGCCATTGTGGATCCAAGGAAGCTAAGAGACTCACTTGATTGGTGCCGGAATATCAGCGCGTCTTGTGGTGGAGCTATTGTGAATACAGATGGCGGCATTGTGACGGCATCGCCAGCTAGAGCCCCAATTCACGAAGACGTTCGCCAAGTTCTTGTTTCCAAACCTGAACGGCAGGGAACGTTTATCTATGAGCGGCCCAATTTCCGAATGTTAGTCGCCTTCAGAAAAAGCGAGCGGTTCCCCATCATTGTTTGGGCTTCCCAGACCCTCACATCCAACGGCGTGCTCGCCACCCAATAGATAATCCATAGCTGCTCGGCGTTGACCAGGTGTGAGCTCCGCGCCTTGTGCGCCCGCAGCCGAACGGGCCTCCAACCACGCCTGGCCTGGTGTCCGTTCTTCGCAAGCAGACAGCACCGTAAGTCGCCCAAGCTGTTCATCGCCAGGCGCGTGCGCATCAGGCCAAACAAAATAGGCGACACCGCCCAAAAAGGTCAGCATCGCAATCCCTGACCAAATCAGCCGCTTAGACGACGGCTGGGGCTTTCCTAGAACCCGAGCCATATGCGCTTTGCCACGGGCCTGCATCCCGGCGTCAAGCATCTTTCCTCCCAAACCAGCATTTTCATTCTACCATACTCCCCCATTTGCGCATCCCGCGCAATGACCAGGGAGTACATGAAATGACCTTTGACATCCGTTCCGCGACAATCGACGACGTCGCCGCTATTACGCGCCTACACGTCGACAGCTGGAGAGATACCTACACCTTCATGCCTGATTCAGTCCATGTGAATAGGTCTTATGCCTATCGGTATGAAGAGTGGTTGGAAATTTTGAGCAACCCCGACCCGGACCACCTCATCCTGACGGCATGGGACGGGAAGGTTTTGGTTGGTTTCTCAAATTGCCGCCGCTGCGACGACCCCGACCTGCCAGCGGCAAAAGGCGAAATGCACGCAATTTACTTCCGCAAGGACTATCGGGGAAAAGCGATCGGCTTCATGCTGTTTGACAGAATGATCAAGTTTCTGGTGAAAAGAGACTTATGGCCTACTTGTCTTTGGGCATTTAAGGACAACCAATTCAGGCATACCTATAAAGCCATTGGCTTCACAGAGGCTATGCACAGGGACCGTGTCATCGCTGGCGTTGCCATTCCCGAGGTCGGGTATTTGGCGCCTGAATCACCGGAAATTTTCTATACCGCGATCAACCGCCGCCTTCGCGAAGAAGACGCTGGACAGCAAGTGACGCCACCTGCTCGTCCTGCTGCTCCTCTTCCTGCTGCTGCAGTTGATCAAACAGATCCTGAAATGTCAGCGCAAAGTCTTCCGGGTCGAGATTGATACGCGGGCTTTCCTGCGCAAGCAGGTAAGCGACATTGTAGATGGCAACGCGCGTGGCCGCTGGATCTCCGGCGGTCACGCTCGCCCCCGCACCTGACAACGTTCCCTCACCGGTCAGCAGCCATTTGGCATTTACGCCCCGTTTCACGAGATCCATAAGCACAGTGGCTTTGGGCACGCCCTCTCCATGTTCGTACCGTTCCCAGGTTTTCCGCTCAAGTTTCCACAAAGCAGCCATCTTGGACGCGTTGAGCTCCATGGCGCTTCGCACTTCGCGAAGCCGCGCTCCTAGCGCAGCAGCAGATACATCTTCGTTCACCGACCAACCTCAAACAGACATGTCTTACATCAGTGGGCATTCTAGCTGATTTTCCTTCCACACACGCAAATTCTGAATAGAGCCAGAAGGACTAGTGCTTTATATTTATAAAAATCTTTTGGTGTAAAAAATTACCAAATAGAGCTCAAATATTCGCCAAAATTGAAAATCGTGACTACTTCAGATTTTATACTAAAAACGACTACAACTTAAGATAAGTACGAATTAAAACGTAAGTTTTATTTAAAAACAGGGAATTTTTATTTGAACTGTTCACTCCAGATTAACTAGTGCCTTCGATTATAGACAAACGCCGAAAAATAGATCGATCGGTATGGTCATCAAGGCGATTGGGCAAAAAAGTTCGATTTGGGGATAAAAATGAACATTCAGGCAATGGTTCCGGCATCACGCCGGATGGCAAGAGCGAACATCGACACATTCAAGTCAATCGTCGATTCGCTCCCCGTCGCAGTTATGACCTGCGACATGCATAACGATTTTCGCATCGACTATTTCAACGCCAATACAAGCGAAGAACTGGCCAAGGTTGAGCATCTGCTGCCCTGCCCACTGTCAGAGCTGATGGGCCAGTCGATCGACATTTTTCACAAAAACCCAGCGCACCAACGCGCGATCCTATCTGATCCAAGCAAACTCCCTCACAAAGCCCAGATCAGGCTTGGTGAGGAATATCTCGACCTCTATATCACCGCAATCACTTCAACCAGTGGCGAATATCTTGGTCCAGCGCTCACCTGGAGCGTGGTGACAGATCGGGTTCTGAAAGAACAGGAAACCGACCGGCTGCTCCGCATGCTGGATGAGATGCCCGTTAATGTGATGATGGCAGACAAAGAAACGCTGGAAATCACTTATGTCAACAAAACCAGCATCGACACATTGACACCGCTCCAGCATCTTTTGCCAATCAAAGCAGCAGACCTCAAGGGCGCCTGCATTGACATTTTCCATAAAAACCCGGCTCATCAGCGCGCTTTGCTGGCTGACCCAAACAATCTTCCCTGGGAGTCAAATATTTCCCTAGGTGATGAAACTCTCTCTCTTCGGGTATCGCGCCTCGACGATGCCGACGGCAACTATATTGCGCCCATGTTGAGTTGGAGTGTCATCACAGACCAAATCGCAATGGCGAGCAACGTAGCCGAAGCAACAAACCTGGTTGCATCAGCATCAACTGAATTGGACGCAAGCGCAGCAACAATGTCGAGCGCAACAGAAGAGACAACAGCACAGTCCTCATCTGTGGCAGCGGCGACCGAGCAGTTGGAAGCAACTGTCACCGAAATATCCCGGCAGGTGCACCAGTCTTCTGATATTGCCCGCGACGCAGTGGCAGAAGCCAAACGGTCCAATGAATCGATCAATGAACTGTCCGAAAGCGCTCAAAAGATCGGCCAGGTCGTTACACTCATTCAGGATATTGCAAGCCAGACTAACCTGCTTGCGCTCAACGCAACCATCGAGGCTGCCCGCGCCGGTGAGGCGGGCAAAGGCTTCGCGGTTGTTGCCTCAGAAGTAAAAGCACTCGCCAACCAAACTGCGAAAGCCACCGAAGACATTTCGCTGCAGATCAGCGAGATCCAGAACAGCATGGGTGAGTCAGTAGATTCAATTCAGTCCGTAACGGCGACCATTGAAAAAATGGGCGAGATCACAGAGTCAGTCGCTGCAGCTGTCGAAGAACAGGGCGCCTCTACCAAGGAAGTCAATCAGAACATCCAGGGTGTCATGCAGGCCGCTCAAGAAACAAGCAGCGTCGCTGACCAGGTGCGCCAAGCATCAACTGAACTCAGCGAGCAGTCAGAAAAAATGACTGGTTACGTCGATACATTCCTAAAACAGGTCGGAGCCAAGAAGTAGTCCCGGATTTTTCGGTAACCGATCGACCCGGCAGCAAGGTGTTCCCGCGCCTTGCGGCCAACAGCGACCGCAAGATGTTCCCGCATCTTGCGGTCTTTTTTTGCCTTGCTCATCCTTCGCGTTAGAGCACAAGTGTGTTGTTCAGCTGCATTGATGGTCGTAATACTGGCGCTCCTCAGACCTGCAGTATCCGGATGTGCCGCGTATTGCCACACCATTCTCAGTGAAAATAGGAATGTGCTCGTTGGCATCGGTGGCGGCGAACGCATTTATTCCAACGACAATCGCCGCAAAGACAATTATAAAAAGTCCGATGACACGGTTGAAGCTGCGTTTTTTTTGATCAGGCGGCTCATGGGGATAGCTCTCCAAGTGGTCATTTGAGTAGTTAGGGACCCAGCCCGGCCTAAGCGAATAACCACTGTGAACAAGCCTGCGAGCATGAGTGTTCACCAGATCTTGTCGAATGACCGGATCACGCCTTACTGAATCCCTCATACCCCTTAGCGGCTATCTCATCGGCCATCGCCACATAGTCCGGGAAGCCAATGAACGGCATAAAAACACGCGGTTTTCCTGGGACGTTTGCGCCGAGATACCATGAGTTGCATTGCGGGTAGAGCGTCGCCTCTGAGCGCATGTTCACAACCTCAACCCATTTGTTCTCCGCGTCGAGCGCCGCCTCAAAGCTTGAAATGTCGCGCTCATCAGCCCAGCTGATGGCTTCTGCAATATACTCCGCATGCTGCTCTATACCCGTCACCATATTGGCAAGCACCGACGGGCTGCCTGGACCTGTCATCATGAAGAGGTTAGGAAATCCTGCCGTGGCAAGCCCCAAATAAGTCCGAGGTCCAGCCGACCACTTGTCTTTAAGAGACAGTCCCTCTCTGCCTTGAATATCGATGCGCAGAAGCGCGCCGGTCATCGCATCAAAGCCCGTCGCAAAAACCACTGCGTCAAGCTCAAATGCTTGCCCTTTGGCCTCAAGACCCGTGGCCGTAAATCGCTCGATAGGAGAAGAACTCACATCAACCAGATCCACATTGGCGCGATTAAAAGTTTCAAAATACCCGCTATCGGCGACCAACCGCTTGCATCCAATGATGCTATCGGGACAAAGGATTTCAGCTATATCTGGATCTTTCACAATCTCTCGGATTTTCTTTCTCACAAAATCGGCGGCGAATTTGTTTGTCTCAGGGCTCGCACCAATGTCACCAAAAGCCGACAGGAACATGAAGCCCCCATGCCCCCAATATTCTTCAAACCGTGCGTCCCTTTCCTCCGGTGGCACATCAAGGACTGAGTCTTCACGCCGCGGGAAATGCGCGCCAAAGGCAGCAGGCTGTTGATAGGCGGCAGCCCGAAATTGCGCATAGTCCGCTTTAATCGACGCGGCGACACCCCGATCAAGCGGCTTGTTGCGCGCCGACACACTGAAATTGGGTGTCCGTTGAAACACCGTGAGATGTTTGGCCTGCTCTGCAATAAACGGAATGGATTGAATGCCCGAAGACCCGGTGCCGATCACGGCAACCTTCTGACCCGCGAAGTCTACGCCCTCTTTCGGCCAGGCGCCGGTGTGATAGGTAGGGCCTGAAAAAACGTCCAGTCCCTGAAAGTCTGGAATGTTGGCAGCCGACAGGCACCCGGTGGCCATAATCAGATAGCGTGCATTTACCTGATCGCCTCTGTCGGCCTCTACCACCCAGAGCTTGTCAGCCTCATTGTATTTTGCGGACGTAACGCTCGACTGGAAGGAAAAGTGCCGCCTTAGATCAAACCGGTCTGCCACATGATTGGCGTAGGCGAGAATTTCTGGCTGCGGGGAATAGCGCTCACTCCATTCCCATTCCTGCTGCAACTCGTCGGAGAACTTATAGGAATATTCCATACTCTCAACATCACAGCGACATCCCGGATAGCGGTTCCAATACCAGGTGCCTCCCACATCATCGCCGCGTTCAAAGGCTTGAACTGAAAGGCCTTTTTGCACGAGCAGGTGTGTCATATACATGCCGCCAAAGCCCGCCCCAACAACAACAACGTCAACTTGGCGTCCCCGCAACTTCTGGTCCTGCACTGATTTCCCTCCTCGTGACGTTTTTTAATGCCGTTTCTTGGTCTTTTCTCGAGCGTTTGTCAGGCATTCTCATACAAGCCGCGCTTTGGCGGATAAATCCAATATTGACATTGGTGTAAGTAGTGTTTACATAAGCATGACAAATTGTCATTACAGAATGCGATGAGGAGCACATTATGACAAGTCCTGTTCCCTACATTGATCCTGCTCGCCAGCGCTCGCGTATCAAGCCGCTGAAAGCCTGGGGGCACATGCAAAAGCTGATCGCGAACAAAGAAGACACAGCACAGGTCTTCCACATCATTGAAGCGCTGAACGGCAACGTAAAACTTGCCGACTTTAAGCGCTTCATGAATTCGGACCAAGGCCCTGCCCTGCTCGCCAAACGCGATGACCTTCCAACGATGCTGGACAATCATGCACCGTTAAAAAACCTGCCCAACGGCACAGTCGGTCACGCATATGTCGAGTTTATGGAAAGCGAAGGGTTGAGTGCCGCTGGTCTGGTGGCAGAAAGCGAAAAGAACAACGCACACCGCCAACAGTTTGACGATGATCTCACATGGTACGCAAACCGCGGCCGCGACACTCATGACCTCTATCACGTGCTCACTGGCTACGGGCGCGATGCTCTCGGCGAAGCAGCCCTTCTCGGCTACACGCACAGCCAGCATGGCGGATTAGGTATCAATTTCATCGCCTTCATGGGTGGACGAACGATCGCCAAGGAAGCGCCACGCAACGCAAATATCAAAGCAGTGATCGCCGAAGGTCGCCGCAACGGAAAAGCGGCTACCCGCATTGTCGATCAAGACATTGATGCATTGCTGCGCGAGCCCATAGCAGACGCCCGTGCGCGCTTAGGCATCAAAGAGCCTGTGCTCTACAAACGCGCGCTTGAGATTTTCTCAGAATACGAACTGGAACCCTCTCCAGTTGCAGCGTGATACCCGAGTACTAAAAAGAGGTGTAGTCAACTATGCCTCTTTTTGCTTGATTGAATAAAGTAGGCCGGTATCAACCCCAGGAACGAAATCACCATGCCGATGACAAAAATCATCGGCAGGCCGAGATCCTCTGCCGGTACAGACAAAAGCGCCCCGAAAAGACTGAGCCCAAGCGACGACCCAATCTGACTGGCAAGGCGGCTGACGCCAGACGCGGTTCCAAACATAGAAGGTGGGACAGCGGTTGCGATCACGGAGGTCAGTGGCGGCTGGGCAAATCCGTGTCCAACTCCCTGTAGAACAAGCCCCGTCACCAGGACAGGCACGCTGAACAAGTAGACGCCAAGCCCTACCAGCAACAAGCCGATAGACTGTAGGGTGGTCCCCGCAAGAGCGCCAAAGCGTTCGCCATAGCGTGCTGAAAGCGCGCCTCCAACGGGGGTCGCGATCGTGAGACTTGCGGTACGCACCAGCATCATCGCGGCGGCAACCGACACGCTGTAGCCAAAATGCCCAATCAACACCAAAGGTGTGGCCACAAGCCCACCCAGATATGAGCCCTGGAGAAGAAATGAGGTTGCGACAGGTGCGTTGAAATTCCGTGCTTTCAGAAGCATCGGCGGCACAATCGGGTGTGCCACCTGGCGCTCAAACCTGAAGAAAGCCAACATCCCGACCGCGCCAAGAACAAGTGCGCTCCACTTGACCCAGGACGCAACCCCCGCTTCTGATATGGAGCCAACAGAGAACAACAAAAACAACAGAGAAACGATCAGTGCTATATTGCCAAGATGATCAAATGCCGCTGGCCGCGCTTCCGTTTCCGGCAACGCCCTGACCGCAATAACCCAGGCGATCACACCAGCGATGATCTGAAACATGAAAACAGATCGCCACCCGAAAAGATCAACCAAGGGCCCACCCAAGATCAATCCCAATGCCGCTGAGCCGGGCCCACCCATGGACCACCAGCCGATAACGCGCGTCCGCTCATCATCCGTGAACACATGGAACAGCAAGGCCATGGCAGAGGGTGTCGTGGCGCCCGCCAACAACATGGAGATCACCCGGAACGCAATGAGAGACCAGATATCCCAGGCAAAAAAGCAGAGCGCAGCGAAAACCGTAGAACCCGCTATGCCGAAAATAAACAGCCTACGATGCCCATACATATCTCCAAGCTTGCCAAGAAGCGGCAAGGAAACTGCGCTGATCAACATCGGTGCGGAGACCGACCAAGTCGCCAACGCTTCAGTGACATTAAACTCCTCGGCAATTTGTCCAAGCGCAACCGTGAGGATGGTGAACGGAAAGCCCGTCGCCAACATGCCGATCAGGGTTACATAGAGAACCCGGCGAGACCGAACTCGCTTTTCTATGTCGGCATTAGGTGTGCTCATGGGGGATTGGGACTCAAATCGAAACCAAGATGGAAAAATGCGCCCAACCTAATCGTCGAAACCGCAGAGTGCAAAGACCCAAATCAGTCTGGATCGCCTAACGCAGCTCAAAAGAATGCCCGACTCCAATAGCAACTGGATGAAGGTTGGGGGGCACGTCAGTTCGGTTTGGAAGGCACACAATTTCTCGCCATAGACGGAGGGACATTTCTCAGAATAGAACTCTTTGTAATTGTCCAAGCCTTGCCGACATTGAAACCTTCAATCCAACGTAATTTCGAAGCCAGAGGGTCCTGAGCGCGTAAAGCAGAAGAGCGAAAGCATAAACACCGACGATCATGCGGAAAATGAATACGCTTAGGGAAAAACTGACAATTGCTGGATTGTTCGTGATCATCACCGCCTTAACACCAAGAAAACTGGCAATATTAATATTGAAGACTTCTACGAGGTCATTCAGGCTCCCCTTTAGAAATTGATCTACAAAAAAGAGAAAAAGCTGAACGCCATCGGGTCGGGCAACCGGTGTGCCATCGCCAGCATCAACCAAAACAGGTAGACCCAAGAAGAACCAATGAGATTTCGTTGTAATCAATACAAGCATTGCAAGAGGCAAACCGATGCCCAACACCGTAATTTTCAGTACTTCCCGTAACATCTGCTTCGTATGTCTTTTTAACCCTTCTCGTTTTTTCACCCGCTGAATCTCGATGGTTTCCTTCCTCGTCGGGGCGGGGCCAGGAATGCGAATTTCGTCACGAATATGATCGGCAGAAGTCTTTTTATGCAGCTGTCGAAATGCCGAAAATACATAAAATGGAGGAAATAGAACTGTTCCCATGACCACTGTCCAGGCTGCAACTAACGGCCAAGGTTCACCAATTGTCACATTGGTCAATGTTTCAAACATCGCGATCCCCCCAAATCTCTATGTATCCTATCCCGGTCACACTGGTCGAACCGATACCTTGCCGCTACATGGTCAATTTTTAAAGGATAATGTGCCCCTATATTTGTAAACGCCTTGCTTGGAAAATTGGGAAGCAAGGAGACTGACATTGACCTGCTCCCCTTGGAGTCCGCGTTCATAAGTTAGCTCTGTTCAGGGTTTGGTCTCCATTTGACCGGTTAGCATATTCGTGCGGCGTCAGGCCAGCGAGGCTGGAGTGAGGCCGGTTGTGGTTGTAGTCGGCGCGCCATGCCGCAATCATGCGGCAGGCATGGCGCAGAGACGGAAACAGGTGCTCGTTCAGGCATTCCTCGCGCATCCGCCCGTTGAAGCTTTCCACCAGGCCGTTCTGCATGGGCTTTCCCGGTGCGATGTAGTGCCAATCGACCTTTCGGTCTTCCTGCCACTTGAGCATCGCGTTCGAGGTCAGTTCGGTGCCGTTGTCTGAGACCACCAGGCAAGGATATCCGCGCAACTCGGCGATCCGATCCAGTTCACGGGCCACACGCGCACCGCCGATCGACGTGTCTACGACCGCTGCCAGACATTCCCGGCTGAAGTCGTCGATAACGTTCAGCACCCGGAACCGGCGGCCATCTTCCAGAGCGTCGGACATGAAGTCGAGCGACCACCGCTGGTTCGGCCCTTGCGGGATCGTCATGGGCGTCCTGGTGCCCACTGCGCGCTTGCGACCGCCCCGTTTACGAACCGTTAACCCTTCTTCGCGGTAGAGCCGGTAGAGCTTTTTCCAGTTCACCTCCCAGCCTTCCCGCTTCAGCAGGATGTGCAGCCGCCGGTAGCCGAACCGTCGCCGCTCTGAGGCCAACTCCTTCATCCTGGCACGCAGTTCCGTATCAGCCGGACGCTTGGACTTGCGCCGATACACACGCGGGTCGATCCCCGCCAGCGCACAGGCCCGCCGCTGCGAGTAGCTCTTCTCTTTCATGGCCCAGTCCACGGCATTCCTCCTCGAACCGGGCCTCAGAAGTTTTTTCCGAGCATCTCTTTCAGCGTGGCCACATCCATCATCTGCTCGGCCAGCATCTTCTTCAGCTTCGCGTTCTCGGCCTCAAGCACCTTCAGTCGCCGGGCGTCGGACACTTCCATACCGCCATACTTCGACCGCCACTTGTAGAAGGTCGCGTCGCTGATCCCGTGCTTGCGGCACAGTTCCCTCGCGCCAAGCCCAGCCTGGTGCTCCTTCAGAACGCCAATGATCTGCTCTTCGCTGAAACGGCTTCTCTTCATCGTCTGTCTCCTCAGTTGGAGAGCAGGCTAACCTCAAATCGAGGACATTTCAGGGGAGCAGGTCATGGGCACCAGAAGGCCGATGCTGCTACCAACCACGGCCAATGAGCGATGGTCCCTCGACTTCGTCTCAGATGCCTTCACAGATGGCAGGCGGTTCCGTGTTCTGGCCGTGGTGGATGACTATAGCCGGGAATGCCTGGCACTTGTGGCCGATACGTCATTGTCGGGCATACGGGTCACACGAGAGCTGGACACTCTGATCACACGACGCGGCAGACCAAACACGATTGTCAGTGACAATGGGACCGAACTAACCAGCATGGCCGTTCTCAAATGGTGCCAGGAAACGGGTGTTGAATGGCACTACATCGCACCGGGAAAGCCGATGCAAAACGGGATCGTCGAAAGCTTCAATGGCAGCTTTAGGGATGAGTGCCTCAACGAAACTCTGTTCTCAACGCTCATCCAGGCACGCTATCACATCAATCAATGGAAGGAAGACTACAACCACAACAGACCACATTCATCATTGGGCAATCTCACGCCCATCGAATACGCCATGAAAATGGCTTTGCAAAAGCAGGCCGCATAGGGCCAAGATCAAACCCACAGATTCTCCAATTACCCGGAGGAAAGATGAGTCTCAGGTCATGCCGAGCGCATGCAGTTTAAGCGCGTAGTGTTCTTCACCTCGCCTTACCGAGCTGATCACCGTGATGTTTTGATTGACTTTGTAAGCATGCAAACCTCACCCCTTCACTCGAACGCCGCTTGCCAAGCGGCACCCTCTCAGGCCGTGTTGCCCTAGCATGCATTTTCGATGTCAAACCTAGTCACAACCATTTGCGCGTGATCCAGCCAACGAATTCCGCAGCCCGTGAAAATATCGAGCGCTGCATCCAGTCGCTACCTAAAATGATCGCCCCATAGGTCATATCGTCTTCGAATATCTCCGAAAAAGCAGAATTCAGCTCCCTTTCATCAGAAATAAAATTTACCTCATCGTTCACATAAAAACTCCGATAGTCGAAGTTCGATGAGCCTATCATGGACCAATCAGTATCGATCAGCATCGTTTTGGCGTGCAATATCCGGTCTTGAAATTCATAGATTTTCACTTTTCTGCGCAACAGCGTCTCATAAGAAACGTGGGCAGCCCAACGCACCAACGCTACATCACTTTTTCCCGGAACCATCAGCCGTACATCAATTCCCCGACAAGCCGCCGCCTTCAACGCCTTTCGTGTGTGCCGGTCGACGACAAAGTAAGGAGTGGTGATCCAAATTCGTTCTCGTGCCTCATCAATGGCACGCCGCAGCACACACCGCAGCCGATAGCGACACTTCCGGCCATAGTTTGGAATAAGAAACGAGCTTTTTCGCCAATCGGGACACCAGACATTTCTTGCATTTTTTGACTGGCCAATAATAGCAAGCATTGGTTCGACAAAAGCCCCTGGCAATCGGATGTGCGTATCGCGCCACCGCCCAGAACCCATCACAGCGGTAGAATTCTCATCACCGATGTTATATCCGCCAAGGAACACGGCACGATCATCAATCAACAGAACCTTCCGGTGGTTACGACGGTTATACTGAAACGGCTGACGCCAATTCCAAACATAGCTCCAATGAAAAACGACGCCCGCCTTCCTGAGACTTTGGATCGTCATATTTGAGATAGCACCAAATGAACCAAATGCATCAACGCGAAGAACAACGTCAATCCCGCGTTCTGCCGCGTGGGAAAGTGCAGCAACAAACATTTGTCCGACGATGTCATCTCTGAAAATATAGGTTTCCAAAAAAACGTGTCGCTGAGCACGAGAAATTTCATCGAGCATGGATGCATAAAGATCATCGCCCTCAACAAATATCTCATAAGAGCCGGTCAAATATCTGGATCGCGCGACGGTGTTACCACTCCCAAGAACCCTTTCGGATTTTTGGATTTGCCGACCCATCTCTATGAACTTTGATCAGCAACAGAAGATCTGCCCGCGGGCGCATTCTCATTCTCGCCATGATCAATCGACGCCAGAAATTCATCTATCGATTGCACGCAAGCCTGTGTTGCCCACAACCAAGGATGGTGACCGACACCATTTACGGTGTGAAGTGTCCAATTGGTACTCTGTCGTGATAGATCTTGTACATTGACATAAGGCGCGCTGTCATCATCCTCTGAATGGATACAGAGAACGGGAATATCTGCCGAAAGTTTTTCTGCGTCCTTACTTATGTCGTGGTTAAACAAAACGTTCCACAAAGATGTTGTTGCAGAAAAGACGTTATGCTTGGCCACATCCTCTACGACTTCACGTGGATAATCCGGCAGGAAAAAGGGCAGAAATTTTCCCACCACTCGCCGCGTAATAATGCAGCCAAATCCGACAACAACCATATTCGTGAGAAGCCACCCACTTGGTGTCCTTCTAAACCACTGATAAGCTCCTTTTTCCGAGCGAAACGCTGGCAAGCTGATTAAAACAAGTGCCTCAATATTCTGGGGATATCGAGCAGCATAAACGAGCGCAATCGCCGCACCCAGTGAGTGTCCAACTAGCACAATTCTTTCATGTTTCTGAAGAGTGTCGTGCAGAGCGCTCACATGTCGCTCGATCGTATAGTTGCCCAATGGGCGCGGAGAATTCCCGAATCCCAGCAAATCCAGAAAAATCATATGCCCTTTTGGCTGAGCTTCAGAAAGCCGACATGCCCAATATCTGGCCGTGCCCCCCAAACCATGGAGAAACACCAGAGTCTTGCCGCTGCCGCACAGGGCATACTCCTGCAGCCCCTCTGCGTCTGAGCGATACAAAATCCGATCAAGCATGCTCGCAGTTTTATTCACCGCAACAACTCCGGCGTATGTGCCTATTCTTCCTTGACCTTCAGCCTAAACTGGCCACTTACCCAAATTCTGAAAACGGGCGAAGTAAGTTTCTCAGGAATGGACGGAAAAAGCCTCTCGGCGTTACAAACAAAATACATCTTTTTCATCCAGATTCTAATGTTCAGGGCGCAGCTTAATCTATATCTCATCATTCAACCATAACCAGCCCGACGCAGTGAATAACATTCACACATGGATTTTCAGCAAATCCGTAATTCGTCCGCCCCTGAACATTATCAAGTGTCATTTCTCACTATGAGAATTGAGAAAGCAAAAGAAAAAACTCATGACCGCGCCGACTGCCGCCAAAATTCTTATCGTGATGTTCCTCTGGGCGGTCTGCTTTCCGCTCATTACGACGGGCATCGATTTCGCTCCCCATCTGACCTTTGCTACTCTCCGTGCGCTTCTGGCAGGGCTATCACTTACGGGCCTGGCATTTGCATTGGGCCGCCCATTTCCAAAAGGCCGCCGGGTCTGGACGACCCTGACCATCATCGGCATCACTGCCACAAGCATGGGTTTTTTTGGAATGTTCCATGCCGCAGAATTCGTCGCTCCGGGGTTAGCCACAGTTATAGCCAGCACACAACCTCTTTTAGCCGCCATACTTGCTGGGCTTTTCCTCAATGAACAACTCAGCACAAGCGGAAAAATCGGATTGATATTAGGATTTTTGGGAATTTTAGTTATCTCCGCACCGCAATTTTTTGGAGCGGGACAAGCAAGCTATGCGTTTGGCCTGTTTTACATAATTTTGGCTGCGCTCGGCATTACACTAAGTAATGTATTGATCAAGCGTTTAGCTGGTGAGGTGGACGCGCTCATGGCGATGGGATTGCAAATGCTGATTGGCAGTATCCCACTTGGTCTTATCGCAATATCGATTGAAGATCCCACTTCGATCCAATGGACAATCTCCTTTCTCTCCGACCTAATAGCCTTAAGCCTGTTCGGAACGGCATTGGCCTATTGGGCGTGGTTTTCAGTACTGGAAAAGACACCTCTCAGCCAGGCGAATGCGTTCAGCTTCCTCGTTCCAATTTTCGGCCTCGCATTGGGCATCCTTTTTTATGGAGAGGTTTTAAGTTGGCTCCAGATCGCAGGCGTCGCCATTGTAATACTCGGCGTAAGTCTCGTCAGTCGCAAAGGCATCATAGAAAGCTGATCAAAACGATATCCTGGACACCGCATGCAGGGGATATCAGAAGTGAATAGCCGTATGTTTTACGACTCAATCAACCTATTTTCCGAAAGCTCGCGATTAGCAAATTCATCTGGGTTCGTATTAAATTTTTTCTGACATCCTCGCGAGCAAAAAGCATATGTCGTATCCCTATATTCAGATGTAAGTTCGGCCGTCCATCGGTCCACACGCATTCCGCAAACGGGATCACGCGTCCATTCATGCTGCTCCGATTTTCGATCTCTCAGTTTTCCATCTTCCAGCCAGAGAATGCGGTCGGCGATATCTTCTATGCGCGGATCGTGGGTCACAATCACCACAGCCCTGTCATCTTCGCGCGCAATATCGTGCAATATCATTGCGACCTCCAGCCCCCGTTGAGAGTCCAGATTGCCGGTCGGTTCATCCGCCAATATCAGCGGAGCATCATTGATTAGTGCGCGTGCAAGGGCCACGCGTTGCTTCTCTCCACCGGACAATTTATCGGGTCTTGCCCGTCGCCGCGATTCTAGCTGCAGTCTCTTGATCAAAGCTGCCACACGCTTTTTGGCATCGCCCAAATCGCGCCCCGCCAATCGTGCAGGAAATAAAATATTCTGCTCAACACTTAAAGCAGACAGAAGATTGTAGGCCTGAAACACAAAACCAATTTTATTCGCCCTCAACTCCGCCAAATCTGCTTCGCCCAAAGTCGTAATCTCTTCATCCAATACATGAACGCTTCCTGATGTGGGCTTCATAAGTCCGCCCAAAATAGACAGGAGCGTCGTCTTCCCGGAGCCTGAAGGTCCCTTTATTAGAACCAACTGACCTCTCTTTATCTCCAACGAAACATCATCAACCGCCCGGAAGGCTGTATCGCCAGCACCAAAAACTTTCACCACGTTTTCAGCACTCAAGATTGTGTCGCCTGAATTTGTCATCTGCAAAACCTCATGCGCGAAAAACCAGGGCCGGATCGACCCGCAAAACATAGTAAGCAGGCACAATGGAAGCCAGTTCAGCAACAATAAACGTGGCTGCTCCAAGACGAAACGCTGCGAAGCTCGAAAAATCGACGGCCACATCGGGAAACCAGGCCGTCAAAACATAATCCATAGGACCAGTGGCCACGAAAGCCAAAATGGCGCCGATTGCTGCTACGACTCCAGTTTGCAACGCAGCGGACAAGATCAACTGCCAACGAGGTGCGCCGAGGGCCTTTGCAACCGCGAGCTCCGCCGTTCGGTCAGAAATGAATGCATAGGCCGTGAATATAATGATGAGCGCAGCAACTGTTGTTCCAATAAGGCTCATCATCCCAATGAGCGCACCACCCATTTCAAGTGCTAGCTGAAAATCGTTGTCAACAAGATCACTCCGCACCAAGGCCCGGACATCATCGGTCTCACTTACTATTCTTGCAGCCAGCATTTCGGGTGTCACATCAGGTGACCGTTCCACCAACAAAACATTTGTCCCATCGCCAACTTCGAACTGCTTTCGTGCATCTCGTTCATTGATAAAAATGAGCGGGTTGGCCATCGAGAAAGTACCGCGTGACACACCGCCAATTACATAGTTCTGATCGCCAATACGAACTGTACCGCCAACCTCAAGGTCGAGTGATCGCAACATAGGTTCCGGAAGTATGGCTTCCCCCATCTGCGCCACACTCCACCCTGTTGCCGTTTCCCACCGGCCTCGCAGTACAGGGTCATCGGGAATACCGACGACATAGGCCATGCGTTCCATGCCTGGTTCACCCACAGTGCTCGCGCGATAGATATAGCGGGTGACCCTCGCAACGCCATCTACCTGCTTAATCGCAACAACAGCATTCTCCGTGAGAGTGGATTGCGTCATATGAAGGTTTTCAACGCCTTTTTGTAAAACCCATACGTCTCCAGGTGTCTTTTCTATGAATGCAACAAGCTGTCCCGCCTCACCCCGAAAAACGGCGTCGAGATAAAGAGCGAGGAGAAGCGCAAGGGCAATTCCAACAGCGGCAGCACCAACGCTTGCGCGTTCTGCAAAAAGCGATTTGATCGTCCAATAAAGCATATGATCACCGTTGAAAGACGATAACAGGTTCCAAGCGCGTTAAGCGACGCAACGACAGCAGTCCGCCCGCTGTCGCGGCTAACAGCGCAACAATCGCCCCCCGCACAATAACCTCGACTTCGAGAATACGAGCACCATAGAGAGGATTCCATTCAGCTGTTACCCACGCAAACATCTCCGCGAGGACCAGCGCGAGCGGAAATGCTGGAAGACATATCCAAAGACCACCGACCGTCAGTGTCTGAGCCAACCAGGAGGGTCCGGCGCCGATCGCTTTGTGAATGCCAAACTGCCTCAAACTCGACTGGACATCGGCGTAACGAAGCATTGCCATAGTCAACAAGGCAATCAACCAGGCTATCCCCGAAATCAAAAACAAGACTGGCCCAAGCAGGCGATTTCCAAAATCTGAATCTGCATCCCCTAGCTCACCAGGCGTAAAAAGATCTGCATCCGGCATTGCCACCTCAAGTTGTGTTCTGACCGCCGTCAGGTCAACGCCACTTTCCAACTGTATCAATAGAGCTGAGACAAGCGAGAATTCTCCTGTGCCAAAAGGAAGATCAGAATCAAGCACCAAATCGAGCAGCCGATCATATGTAATGAATGCATAAGGGGTAAATGGCGAGGTACTCCCGGTAGAAAGACCTACCACTGTTAACTGATAGTCCCAGACAGTTACAGAATCACCTACGTCCACACCCCGTAGTTTTGCCAGATTGGCGTCCAGCGCAATCTCACGCTCCGTCGTGGGCGCGCGCCCCTCAGTCAGCTTTTCCGGCCCCCCCGCCTCATCAAAGGCAACCAACATGGCCGGCGTGCTTGCGCCATCGCTTTCCAAAATAAAGGGGAGCAACATAATTGGAGGAGCATTTAAAACCCCCGGAACGCTCTCCGCTCGTGACCGTGCCAATTGCGGCAACTTCGATGGTGACAGAGAAAATGTTGTGTTCCCTGACTCGATTGCAATCAAGTCAGCCGGCAACGATGCTGGAAAACTGCGCAAGTCGTCCAATATGCCAACGCGAATGCCATCAAACAACATACTCAACGCAAGCACAGCCGCATAGACAGAAACAGCCAATGCAGCCCGCCCCGGTTGCGACAACCATTGACGCCATGTCCAATAAAACACACCCATTGATCTTCTCGCCGGTTGCTATTCTCAAAACATCGAAGAATTTCCAATCGTCAATCTTGGAAATCGCTCTCACTCTGGCATGACCCTAGACCCGCAAAAATGCCTACGTCTAGCAAAACATGCCAATTGAGCAGGACCTGTCACGCTTTTGTACCGTTCCAAGTGCTCGTTTAAACCACCTCCCGTTCAAAGGCGACCGGGCTTTTCCGACCCAAATCTGAATAGCGGCGTCACGGATTGTAGAAGCCATTTATGTATTCGAGGATCGTCATCTCGGTTCGCCTACGGGTTTCCCAGGACCGTCGCCAGATCAGCTCTGCTTTGATTGTTTTGAAAAATGTCTCGACATTAGCATTAGCATTGGCATGGAAATTTCCTTTGCCGCTCATTGAGGCCCTGAACCCAGTCAGGCGGAAGATCTTCTAATAATCGTGTGAACAATATTGGTTGCCGCGATCCGTATAATAGATGCTGCCCCTTGGCGGCGCCCCGAATGAGATGGCCATGTTCTCCGCCCGGATAGCCAAGTCCCGTTTCATCCGATTTGAGACGGTCCAGCCGATGACCGGCGACTATGACTTTTACAAAAGCCCCGACAGAAAGCCCCTCACCGCCACGGCGGAAATGATGAGATTGGAAGATTGGAAAGCAGCAGAACGCCGCACGCCAATATCCGGCGCAACTCTCTCCGCAGCAGAAGCTGAAGCCGAAGAGTGGAAGGTGCCAGGGGATGCCCCAATGATTGTGAAGGGAGATATTCACCCCGACCTAGCGCCCCGCAAAAGTCTTTTGGGTAGCGTCCGAACAATGGAGGAGGTCAACCGCAACACCACCTATGTTCTCACTGAAGGTCTGAGATACGAAGGCGGGCGGCCGGCCGAAAAGTGGTGGCGCATTGAGACCACCGAAGAGAACAAATGAGCAAAAAGTCCAACGTTGGACAGGGGAAAATGTCCAACGTTCCCGCCCTGTTCTTTCCGGAACATCCATCTAGTGAATTGAAATTAAAGGGTTTTCTCTGGTGGGCCGTGTAGGGATCGAACCTACGACCTAGTGATTAAGAGTCACCCGCTCTACCAACTGAGCTAACGGCCCCACCGCAGATTGGGACCGCTCCCAACCAGATAGAGGCCGTGTTATAGGCGAGCGGCCTCTGACTAGCAAGCCTTTGAAATCGAGAGAAATTCGCCAAAATCGAAGGTTTTCTCGCCCTATTCCGCCTCTTGCAGAAGTGCCATATGGGTCACGGCCCAGCCATATGAGCGCAACCGCCAATTCCCCTCTTCGCGGACCAGCAGGAACGCCCACCCGCCTTCTTCGAAAAATGGGGTCCCGTGAACAAGGCCGCGCCAACTCGTCGGCAGCGTAAAGAAGGCCTGATCGCCGGTCACGGAGAAATCCTGAGGGTCCCCGAATTTGGGATGCAAGTCTTCGAGATGCTCTGCATGGGCACGCATGCCCTCTTTCCAACGAACGACGGCATCCGCACCTTCAAACAGATAAGGCGCGAAATTCTCAACAATCGTTACAGCTTGCTCCGAGAAGATGCCCTCTAACAGATACTCATCGCCACTCGCGATAAAACCCGCAATGGCATTGGGTACGGCCATCATGGAAACATCGGGAACTTCGAGCTCCATGGGATTTGCCCTACCAGAACGCGCCAGGATTGCGCGTGATCTCATAGTTTCGATGAATATAGACACTCATCAGAAAACCAAATCCGAACATCAGGGTGAGCATAGCAGTACCACCATATGAGACCAGCGGCAGCGGAACTCCAACAACAGGAACCAGACCCATCACCATGGCAGTGTTGATAAATATGTAGAGGAAGAAATTCACCGTGACCCCGATCGCAAGTAAACGACCAAACTGATTGCGAGTTTGAAGACCAACGGTGAGACCAAACATCAGTACCATCACATACAAGCCAAGAAGCGTGAGTCCGCCCACAAGGCCGAGCTCCTCTGCAAGCATCGTGAAAATAAAATCGGTGTGTTTTTCCGGCAGGAAATTCAGGTGAGACTGCGTCCCTTCCATAAAGCCTTTGCCAAATACGCCGCCTGACCCCAACGCAATCTTGGACTGAAGAATGTGGTAGCCGGACCCAAGAGGATCGCTTTCCGGATCAAGGAATGTCAGCACCCGTTGCTTCTGATATTCGTGCAGCATGCCCCAGGCGACGGGGATAGCCCCCAATGCCGCGAGCCCGCCAACAATGAAGTATCGCCAGGCGAGCCCGGCCATAAAAAGAAGCACCACTCCTACAATCGCAATCAGCATCGCCGTCCCAAGGTCCGGCTGTCTGAGCGTCAGATAAAACGGCACCCCGATCATCAAAGCCGGCACTACGAGAAACCGAATGCGGGAAACCTGGTCCAGCGTCAGCCCGTGAAAATAGCGCGCGAGCGCCAAGATCAGGGTGATTTTCATAAGCTCTGAGGGTTGTAGCTGAATGAATCCAAGGTCTATCCACCGCTGCGCACCCATACCGCGAAAACCAATGAACTCGACGCCTATGAGAAGCGCAAGGGCCAACCCATAGGCCGGATAAGCCAGGTTCATCCAAACACGAATATCAACAAAAGCGACAACGAAGAGAACGCAAACACCAATACCGAAGCGAACGGCCTGTCTGGAGGCCCAGGGATCAAAATTCCCCTCCGCCACAGAATAAAGCATCGCAATTCCCATTGAGGCAATTGCGAAAATGAGAAGAAGGAAGCCCCAGTTAAACTCAAAGAACTTGTCTTTGAGACTCATTTCCCGACCGCTTGCGTTCAGAAAAGCATCGACCATGACCTAGCCCTCCTGAAATGATGGAATTTGGGAATTCGCAGGGCCCTGAGGTGCCTGCGCCAACCGGTTGGACGGATCGCGCTCCAGAGCCAATCTCATAATATCCCGCGCGACTGGCGCCGCCGTCCGGCTACCACTGCCGCCATGTTCCACGACCACTGACACCGCATATCTGGGGTCTTCAACTGGTGCATAGGCGACAAACAGCGCATGGTCTCTCCGGCGCCATTCGACCTCTTCATTAGTCAACACGCCGGATTCCCGCTCTGCACGCGTGATACGCCTGACCTGAGCCGTACCTGTTTTCCCGGCCAGCGACATGCCAGGCTCATTCAACCGTGCGCGAAAAGCTGTACCGCGTGGGTGGTTGGATACAAGGTTCATACCTTCACGGGCAATGGCGAGCGCGCGTTCCGACACACCAATTGGTTCAGCTGGTTCCCCAAAACGTCCTTCATCACCGACAGAGCGTACAAGTCTCGGCTTAACTGCCTTCCCGCCATTTGCAAGACGCGAGGTCATCACTGCAAGTTGCAGCGGTGTTGTCAGAAGATATCCCTGCCCAATCCCTGCAATCAATGTCTCGCCTTGCTGCCACGGCGCGCCCGTCGTCGCCCGCTTCCAACCACGGCTTGGAACAAGGCCTGGTTTCTCACCGGGAACTTCATATTCGTAGGTTTCGCCGAGGCCGAACTTGTGCGCCATCTCTTCAATACGGTCGATGCCGATTTTTTTGGCAATCTCATAAAAATAGATATCGCAGGAATGCATGATGGACTCGAGCATGTTGACATAGCCGTGTCCGTGTCGTTTCCAGCAGTGGAAATCATGATTGCCGAGCGTTATTTTTCCGGTGCAATGGACTTTTTGATTGGGATTTATCAGACCACTATCAACAGCGGCGGCTGCCACAATCATTTTGAACGTTGATCCTGGCGGGTATTGACCCGCAATCGTTTTGTTGACGAGAGGCTTGTAGGGGTTTTCGATCAACCCGTTCCAGGTCGCTTGACTGAGCCCGACATTAAAGTCGTTTGGGTCATAAGCAGGTGTCGAGACGCTGGCCAGCACTTCACCGTTATGTATATCCATAACCACGGCCGCCGCGGCTTCGCCAGCAAGCCGCTCTGTCGCGAATTTCTGCAGATCCATATCAAGGGTCAGGACGACCTTAGATCCAGGCGTTCCTGGGTCTTTCGATAGCTCTCGGATCACGCGACCATAGGCGTTGACCTCAACATGGCTTGCGCCTGCTGCGCCGCGAAGCTCTCTATCAAGCCGACGTTCCAATCCGCTCTTACCGATGCGAAAACCCGGCAGTTTCAAAAGCGGGTCTTCATCACCGAGATCATTTTCAGAGACCGGTGCCACATATCCAACAACATGCGCTAGTGCCGGACCATGTGGGTAGTGTCGCGTCTCGCCCACATCCGGCTCAATGCCAGCTAGGTCTGGCTCGTGAATATTGACTTGGGCAAACTGCTGCCAAGAAAGGTTTTCCGAAACCGTTATGGGCAGGAAAGCGGGCGACCGCCGCGCATCGCGAAGCACACGTTTCCACTGGGTTTCAGAAAGTGGCACTACACGATTGAGCTTGGTTAGTGTTTCTTCAATGTCTGGTGTTTGCTCTGGAATAAGAAGCACGCGGAAGTTCTGGCGGTTTGAGGCAAGCACTGTTCCGAAGCGATCGAGAATTTCACCGCGAAGTGGTGCCAGCAGCCGCATATTCACGCGATTTTCTTCTGCGAGCATCTGATATTCAGAACTTTTAAGGACCTGCAGATAGTACATGCGGCTCGCCAACCCACCAAACACGAGCAGCTGCGCACCGCCAAGAATGGCCGCGCGCCGCGAGAAGGTTTTAAACCTCGCATTGTCCGTACCGTCAGTCAGCATGCATCCCTAACCCTGTACCAATAGCCGCTGCAGCAGCTGTTCAAAAAGTTTAGCAAATAGGGGGAAAAGCGCCACCGTTGCCGCCATCTGCACAAGCACCGGGCCAGGCGAGAGAACCTGGCCAAAATACAGCGAGGCGAGAACCCAGCCAAGGAACCCGGCAATGACCGAAGAAACGAGGAAACCCAGCCAAAACAAGCTAAACGTCCGGCCAATCATCAATTGTCGTTGAGAGACCACGACCCCATAGATAATAAGGTAAACAAGCGCCCAAAGTCCCAATGGGCCAGCAGAAAGAAGGTCGTAGAAAAGCCCGATTGCAAAAACGCCGTATGGCGGAAACACATCTGGTCGCTGCACGGCCCAATAATAAACGGCAATCAGCCCAAACGCCGGTGCGACCTCGACCCCGAAAATCCGAGAAAACGGTACGAAGCTGAGCAACATACAAAGAAAGCCTGCAAGAAAAGGCAGCACAAGGAGCGCTATCTTCCCGGCACGGCCTGCCGATGAAGGGGAAATCGGCTCGAAGCTCATGTACCACCCTCCGCCGCTGGTGCCGCGGACGGCGTTGATGCGGACGGAGTTTCGCCTTGGACCTCAGATGCGACAGGCTGCAATACAGCAGGCGCATCTTGCGCATCGATTTCTCTCGGGAACTCATATTGAAGGACCCGGATCATATCGAGACGTGACCGATCAGAGAAGGTTTGCACACGAAGGAAACCATCATCAGCCTCAACAAGCGTGCCGATGGGAAGACCTGGCGGCAGCAGCCCGCCATCCCCAGAGGTTACAACCCGGTCGCCAACCGAAATGGGTGCAATCGCGGGCAGAAACTCTAGACGAGGCCAAAAACTGTTATCGCCCGCAAGTACAGCGCGTATCTGAGAAGGCTCAACCACAACGGGCACCCGGCTGTTAAGATCGGTGAGTAACAGGATACGGCTGGCCTCGGGTCCCGTAGCAACGATGCGGCCGATCAGGCCATCAGAATCGATAACCGCCTGCCCGCTCTCTACACCCTGGTTGGATCCGACATTGGCGATGAGGGTTTCAACAAACGGCCCCCCGCTGTCGCCAACCACTCGTCCGGTCACATATCCAATACTGGGATCGACCTGAACATTGAGCAACGCCTCAAAACGCGCAACCTTGGCTTCGAGTTTGAGAGCTGCTTCCTTCCATGCAAGAAGGCGTGCATTTTCTTCGCGCAGTCGTTCATTCTCATCGAACACGTAGGCGTATTGATCGGTGCTTTCGACAACCCGACGCGCAGCGGACACGGGCCGAGACGCCAGCTCCAGAAGAGGGGCAGCTAGATCAGTAACAACCTGACGCGCCCGATCAACGACATAGGTCTCCGCCCGGCCGAGCAGCAAAAGTGCAGCCGCGAGGGTCACCATAAAGATCAAGGATACCCGTCCGGAGACATCTCGGATAGGAAGCGCAGGTCTGTTTGTCTGATCCATCACAGATCAACGCCCCACAGGGGGCTCCCATATCCAGATCGGCCTAATACACCGATGAAAAAACGTGTCGCATGGATTTCATATGTTCAAGCGATTTGCCCGTGCCGAGAGCAACGCAGGAAAGCGCATCATCAGCAATGCTCACCGGCAGGCCGGTTTCATCGCGAAGAACCTGATCGAGGTTGGAGAGCAATCCACCACCACCTGTCAGAACAATGCCTTTGTCGACAATATCGGCAGCAAGTTCCGGCGGCGTTGCTTCCAGCGCCACCTTTACAGCTTCAACGATCGCGCCGACAGGTTCGGAAAGACTTTCAGCAATCTGCTTTTGCGAAATCTTGATCTCTTTCGGCACACCATTCATGAGGTCACGGCCTTTAATCTCAATTGTAAGACCATCGCCTCCATCTGGTGGCACAGCGGCAGAACCAACTTCTTTCTTGATCCGCTCCGCACTCGATTCACCCACAAGAAGATTATGATGGCGACGGATATAGCCAATAATCGCCTCATCCATCTTATCGCCCCCAACGCGCACGGACCGCGCATAGACAATGCCGCTAAGAGATAGAACCGCCACCTCCGTGGTGCCACCCCCAATATCAACAATCATGGAACCGGTGGGCTCTGTCACGGGCAGCCCTGCCCCGATCGCAGCAGCCATTGGCTCTTCGATGAGATAGACCCGACGGCCACCAGCTGAGAGCGCTGATTCCTGAATGGCTTTTCGTTCAACAGCCGTTGAGCCGGACGGTACACAGATCACAATCATCGGGTTCGCGAACGACCGACGGTTATGCACCTTGCGAATAAAATGTTTGATCATTTCCTCGGCGACTTCAAAGTCGGCGATCACCCCATCACGCATCGGCCGAATGGCTTGAATATTGCCCGGCGTCCGGCCAAGCATCATCTTGGCCTCTTCGCCGACAGCGCAAACCTGCTTTTTGCCACCTCGCTCAATGATCGCAACCACTGAGGGTTCATTCAGGACAATGCCGCGCCCTTTGACATAGACCAGCGTATTCGCGGTCCCCAAGTCGATCGCCATGTCGGCGGAGAGCATCCCTAGAAGCCCTTGAAACATGTGTTATCTCGTCCGTTGTGGTTGTACAGGCGCCCCCGCAAGCATGGGGGTAGCCGCAAAGCCCCTCAATTACCAATGAAGTGTCACCAAACATGGTGGCCAAAGGGTTAATAGCGCCAAAAAGGCGGCATAAAAAGGGCGATCAGACCTTATCTTTCCCCATGCCCCGCTTTTTTTGCCAATTAGGAGATCAGGAAGCCTGGAGAGCTTCCGGGGCCGACTTCCGACGTTTCACGATGAGCTTGTTGAGCGCACTGACATAGGCCCGTACTGACGCCACCAGCGTATCAGTTTCTGCCCCACGCCCCGTAACCGTCTTACCATCTTCTTCAAGACGAACACTTACCTCTGCCTGGGCGTCGGTCCCCTCAGTTACGGCGTGCACCTGATAGAGCTGGAGATGCGCCTTGTGAGGGAAAAGCTCCCCTATCGCATTGAAGGTGGCATCGACCGGACCGTCGCCTGTCGCGACAACAGTTTTCTCTTCGCCGGAAACATCAAGCGTGAGTGTCGCTTCCTGAGGGCCTTCCGTGCCGCAGACAATCTTAAGCGCAACAACCTTCAGCACGCCCTCGCCCGCCGCCATCTCATCATCCACAAGCGCAACAATGTCATCGTCAAATACGTGTTTCTTTTTGTCGGCGAGATCTTTGAAACGCCGGAACGCATCTTCAACGGCGTTCTGCCCCAGATCATAACCAAGCTCTTCAAGCTTTTTGCGAAATGCGTGACGGCCGGAATGCTTGCCCATTACCAAAGAGGACTTGGAAATGCCAACGCTTTCAGGCGTCATGATTTCATAGGTCTGGGTGTTCTTCAGCATCCCATCCTGATGAATGCCGCTCTCATGGGCAAATGCATTCTGACCGACAATGGCTTTGTTATATTGCACAGGGAAAGCCGTGACCGAGGACACCAGCTTCGACGCGCGCGCAATCATTTCGCTATCAATGCCGGTTTCAAACGGCATGGCGTCACCGCGGACTTTGAGCGCCATAACGATCTCCTCAAGCGCCGCATTTCCCGCCCGCTCGCCGATTCCGTTAATCGTGCATTCAACCTGGCGCGCACCACTGGCAACACCGGCCAGCGAATTCGCAACCGCCAAACCCAGATCATTGTGGCAATGGGTCGAGATCACAGCCTTGTCGATGTTTGGAACACATGACTTCAGCATGGCGATGAGCGCACCATATTCTTCTGGAACTGAATAGCCAACTGTGTCTGGGATATTGATCGTTGTGGCCCCCGCCTTGATCGCCGCTTCGACACAAGCACACAAATAGTCATGCTCAGTACGCGTCGCATCTTCCGGCGACCATTCCACATTGTCGGTCCAGTTGCGCGCACGCGTCACACTGGAAATCACCGCATCCAGAACATCTTCCGGTTCCATCTGCAGCTTATGCTTCATGTGAACGGGACTCGTGGAAATGAACGTATGAATACGGCCTTGCTTCGCATCGCGCAGCGCTTCACCAGCCCGGTCGATATCTTTCTGACCAGCGCGGGCCAAACCACAGACGATGGCATTCTTCACCACCCGCGCCACCTCCTGAACAGATTCAAAGTCACCATTGGAGGCAATGGGGAAACCCGCTTCGATCACATCGACACCCATCTCGTCCAGTAGCTCTGCAACCTGCAGCTTCTCTTCCAAGGTCATAGAAGCACCCGGCGACTGTTCACCATCGCGAAGTGTCGTGTCGAAAATCAGCACCCGATTGGCAGATTGGTCGGTCTGAGATTGGCTCATCGGTCGCGTCCTTCTACAAGCATTTCCAGGTGAAGTGGCCTTAGGCCTCACAGCCTGGAAATGCGGCCTGGTATCAAACCCAGCTTCCGTCGCGGAGAATCACTCCCGCACAACGATAGGAAGTGGTTGTTTAACGATCTGTTAAGCATGACGGATCGGGCTGTATTTGGCAGTTTTATGCCGTTGGAGAGAGCCGCGCAACCAGCTTGAGAGACCCTAGTAAATCAATCACGGGCCACATGTTCTGTGATGGACCGCAGGTTCCCGGAAAGCGCGCTCCTGGCCGCTTTGATGGCATCCACAGCGAAATCCATGACAGCACGCACATGGGCCATCTGAGCCAAATCGTTCCGTGCCATGAGCCAGAGCTCAAAGGAGCCCAACTGATCAGGACCAATAACACGCTCAAGATCCGGGTCGCGATCACCCAAAATGCAGGGCAATGCCGCTAAACCTAAATGCCCGCGTGCAGCTTCGGCGCGTGCAATAGCGCTGGATGAACGAAGCGCTGTATCGCATGCTTTCTCAGCCCGCGACAGCCACCAGACGGGGCCCAGCGGACTTTCTGTCCGCGGAAAACCGATCAGTTGATGCCCCTTCAGACCGCTCATATCAGACGGTTTATTGTGGTCGGAGAGATATTCTGGGGTGGCATAGAGCCCATAGGCCATCTCGCCTACCTTCCGCATCAACATGTCGCCTTGAGTAGGCCGCGCGGCGCGAATAGCGACATCCACGTCCTTCAACGGGTTCATGATCCGCGGGGCCTTCGCTGGCCCCATAAGCGTTGGGTCCGTCAGCAGTTCCATATCAAGTGCTGGATGGGCCTCCCGAAACGCTGGAACCGCCGACGCAATCACATGTGCAGCGACAATCTCTGTTGCCGCCATACGTACCTGGCCTTCAGATCCCGCACCTGAGGCCGCAAAATCGCGTGCCAGCGACGACAATCGCTGATCCACAGGCTCAAGAGATTGAAGCAACCGCTCCCCTGCAGCTGTCACCTTGTATCCTGTTCGCTCCCGATCAAAGAGACGGGCATCCAGATCTTCTTCCAGGGACGCAACCCGTCGCAGCACCGTAGTGGTATTCACGCCCAACTGCGCAGCAGCGCCCGACAGAGACCCCGCCGCGGAAACCGCCAGAAAATATCGAAGATCATCCCAGTTCATAGCCACCACCTTTTTAGCCGCTTGAATTTAGCGGTCTTTCAGGTAGTCATCACTCTATTTTTGCAAAAATCACTATGCGAAATTGCAATATTGAAGTGATTTCAAGGCTTTACGGGGATAACCCGGCCAGCGGCGAGCTTTGCCGCCACCCGAGCGGCATTCGTATCTGCGCCCGGCGCCAGGGCGACCCCCATCCGTCGGCGCTGATAGGCTTCAGGTTTTCCGAACAATCGCACCTCCGCCCCCTCAACTTGCAGCGCTTCATCCAGCCCCTCAAAAGCGATGCCTTTTTCGTCCATCCCGCCATAAATGACGGCGGAAGCTCCAGGCTCACGGGTTGCGGTATCGACTGGAAGGCCGAGAATGGCGCGCGCATGAAGGGCAAACTCGCTTTGTCGCTGGCTGACCAGGGTGACGAGCCCCGTGTCATGGGGCCTGGGGCTCACCTCGGAGAACCAGACATCATCCCCTTTCACGAAAAGCTCAACCCCAAAGAGACCACGTCCGCCCAGATCACCAGTGATTTTTGCTGCAATCTCCCGGGCACGTGCCAAGGCGGCGACGCTCATTTTCTGAGGCTGCCAGCTTTCCACATAGTCACCACTTTGCTGAATGTGCCCAACCGGAGCACAGAAACTTGTCTCGACGGCACCGCTTGCACCAACCGCCCGAACGGTGAGCAAGGTGATCTCATAGTCAAACTCAACCAGTCCTTCGACAATCACCCGTGCCTGCTCGACGCGACCACCTGACAATGCTGTTTCCCAGGCCGCATCGATCTCGTCAGCGCTTTTCACCAGGCTTTGGCCTTTGCCCGATGACGACATGACCGGCTTGATGAAGCAGGGAAGACCAATCTCCTCAATCGCAGCACGCAACTCCTCAGCGCTGGACGCAAAAGCATAAGGAGACGTCGGCAAGCCCAAATCCTCCGCTGCAAGCTTGCGGATGCCCTCCCGGTTCATCGTGAGTTGAGTAGCGCGCGCCGTCGGGATGACCTCCGCCAATCCTTCTGCTTCAATCTCCGCCAGCATGTCGGTGGCTATCGCCTCAATCTCTGGAACGATCAGATCAGGTTTCTCACGTTCAACAAGTGCTTTAAGAACAACCCCATCAGTCATATTAATCACATGGGCCCGATGAGCCACCTGATGCGCTGGTGCATTTGCGTAACGGTCCACAGCGATCACCTCGACCCCAAACCGCTGCAGCTCAATCACCACTTCTTTGCCAAGCTCGCCAGAACCCAGCATCATGACTTTTGTTGCCGACGGGCTAAGAGGTGTTCCGATACGCATGACCGCTCTCCTGTATGTGCACCACTTGAGCATTTCCAGCTGAAGTTGAAGCACTTCAGCGCCAAAACTTTAGGCGGAAATGCGACAAACCAGACTCAAGGGATGCGAGCTTCTTTTCCGCCCTTTTAGCATCTTTTTTCACCCAGAACTGACTCCAGGTTGACTCCGAAAGAATAGATATATATATGAACACCTATTCATATATAGAGGTTACACATGAAGAAGCGGGATCAGCCGGACGAAGAGGAAACCGTCCTCGTCGCAGAAACGTTCAAACTGTTAGGCGATCCAAGCCGCTTGCGCATCGCACTTGCCGTCATGGATGTACCTGTCGCGGTAGGGGTGATCGCGGAACAGCTCGACCTGTCTCCCTCGCTTGTGAGCCATCATCTACGCCTGCTCCGCGCCGCACGGCTTGTTCGCCCGGAGCGAGAAGGCCGCACTGTCCGCTATTTCATTCACGACCATCATATTGAGCACGTGGTGAAAGACATGCTCGACCATATCCGTGAAGCAGACCGGTCATGAGCCATACGCACTCCCATGATCATGGTGACGGTTCAGGCCACACCCAAAGTCATACCCCGGATGTAAACCGGGGCAACCAACGCCGCGTACTCGCCGCCATGTGTCTGACAGCAGGCTTCATGGTGGCAGAAATCATAGGCGGCATTCTATCCGGCTCTCTCGCGCTGATTGCTGATGCAGGGCATATGGCGACAGACGCCGCCGCCCTTTTCCTTGCCTACATCGCCTTTCGGTTCTCAAACCGGCCCGCCGATGCCAATCGATCCTATGGATATCATCGCGCGGAAACCCTGGCTGCTTTTGTGAACGCACTTACCATGATCGCACTGGTGGGCTGGATCTTGTTCGAAGCGGTCCAACGCTTCTTTGATCCCGTCGAAATTCTTGGCGGCCTCATGCTTTGGGTCGCTGTCGGTGGCTTGCTTGTGAACGTGCTCGCCTTCTGGCTTCTTCACTCAGGAGAGAGAGAAAACCTCAACATGCAAGGCGCTGCCGTGCACGTGTTGGGGGATCTGCTGGGCTCCGTCGCCGCGATCGTCGCAGCAATTGTTATTCTTTATACCGGCTGGACTCCCATCGATCCGCTTCTGTCAGTCTTCGTGGCATTGCTCATCCTGCGCTCGGCCATCGCGCTTGTCCGTCAGTCCGGACACATCCTGATGGAGGGCACGCCAAAGAGATTGGATATTGAAGAGATCAAGAAAGACCTTAAGCACTCAGTTGCGGGGGTCGAAGATGTCCACGATATCCGGGCCTGGTCCCTCACCGCGACACGAGATGTCATGACCCTTCATGCGCGTATCGCAGAGGGTGTCAATCCGGACCACGTCCTTAAGGCGATCAATGACCGCCTTCGCCGCAAGTTCCAGATTGAGCATGCCACTGTCCAAATTGAGACGGACGTATGTGCGCATTGATCTTCAAGGCCTAAACCTTAAGCCGACAGAACCTCCGGCACCATGTCCGCGATGGCTGCCTTAAAGCCAGTGACAGGGCTGGAGAGAACCGGCACGCCAATGTCGCCACAGATCGCAGCCGCAGGCGCCATGGAGGCCTGTGCCAGCACCACAACGTCTGCCGTCATGGCGACATCGCGCAGTCTTGCGGCAATCCCCTCGCGATAGTCGCGCAAACGCCCCTCGCGAAAATCTTCCCAGACGCCGTCAAACACCCGCGCCTGAACCGTGGTGAACCGACCTGTCTTCGCAATTTCTTCCTCAACCAGCGACAAAGTGGGCCCAATTGTTTCCGGCAAGGCCGCGCACACAGCAATGCGCCCACCGATCCAGGCAGCCTGCTCGCCCATGGGCCGATCAATCCGCATTACGTCGGCACCTGGGACATCCGCACGCTCGGCGACACCGCCGAGCGTTGAACAGGTACAGACAATCCGCGTCGCCCCTGCCCGCACCGCCTCGTTAAGGGCTTCCTCCAGCTTGAGCTCAACCCCAATACTGACCGCACCTGCCTTCTGCACCGCGCAGAGCAGATCTTCACGGACAATATGTCCAACGGCCAAGCCCGGTACGAGTTCATCCCGCAACCGGTTGAAGGTCGCGATATGCGCTGGTGACGTATGTAAGAACACAAGGCTAGGCCTCTGTGTTCGAGACGTATTGAGCAGTGACGTGCTGGTCATGGGTATTTCCTTTCAGGTCAGCACCGGAGCATTTTCATTAAAAGCTGCAGACTTTTGTGTTTTGAAAATGCGTTAGATAAAGAAAAAGGCCCCCCGCGATCTTCGCGGAGGGCCTTTCAAAATTCGGCTTGTCGCTAGATCACACTATGTCGGGGTAGCACCTACAGTTTTGGCCACCACAATTTTTTTGAGGAGTTTCACCACCACGAGCGCTCCTGCTACCGCGGCAGCAGGTTTCATGGTCGCAAGCGCAGCAGCGGCGGTGCATGCACCGCGAGTTGTCAGGCCATCAAATGTGATCTCGTTATCCATAAGTCTCTCTTAAGCCGCCTCTATAGAAATGTCACGACACTTTTCTATCATTAGCGTTCAATTTGTGTGACATCACGGATAGCACCCTTTGATGCATTCGTGACCATAGCCGCATAAGCCCGCAAAGCTGGCGAAATTTTGCGTTCCCGAGGTTCTGCTGGTTTCCAGCCTTTTGCATCCATCGCCGCACGGCGTTTCGCGATCTCGTCATCCGACAGAACCGCATTGATCGAGCGATTTGGAATATCGATCTCGATCATGTCGCCTTCTTCGATGAGCCCGATGAGACCGCCTTCAGCCGCTTCAGGGGAAACATGCCCGATAGAAAGACCCGACGTGCCGCCAGAAAAGCGACCATCTGTGACAAGCGCGCACTCTTTCCCAAGCCCCATCGATTTGAGGTAGGACGTGGGATAGAGCATTTCCTGCATCCCCGGACCGCCCTTTGGACCTTCATAGCGAATGACAACGACGTCACCCGCTTTGATATCTTTGGTGGTGATGCGTTTCACCGCCTCATCCTGGCTTTCACACACCCGGGCAGGGCCAGAGAACTTCCAGATGCTTTCGTCCACACCGGCCGTTTTTACGATACAGCCTTCTTCAGACAGGTTGCCGAAGAGCACTGCGAGCCCGCCCTCCTTGGTAAAAGCAGTTGGAACCGAGCGAATAACGCCCGTCTCCCGATCTGTGTCCAACTCTTTGAAACGGCTTTGCTGACTAAAGGCAACTGTCGTACGAACACCGCCAGGTGCCGCTTTATAGAGAGTACGCACATCCTCACTGCCAGTGCGCGTGATATCCCACTGATCCAACGCCTCACCCATCGTCGGCGTATGAACGGTCGAGACATCCCTGTGCAAAAGGCCACCACGCTCCAGCTGCCCCAGGATGGACATTATGCCACCTGCCCGGTGCACGTCTTCAATGTGGACATCCGGTACGGCGGGGGCAACTTTTGAAAGACAGGGAACGCGTCGCGAAAGCTCATCCATATCTTTGAGGGTGAAATCAACCTCAGCTTCGCGCGCAATTGCGAGCAAGTGAAGGATCGTATTAGTCGAGCCGCCCATCGCAATATCAAGCGCCATCGCATTCTGGAAGGCTTTGAACGTGGCGATGCCCCGAGGCAAAACGCTTGCGTCTTCCTCCCGATAGTACCGACGGGTCAACTCAACTATCTGACGAGCGGCACCCAAGAAAAGCTCTTTACGGTCCGCATGTGTGGCAACAATGGTTCCATTTCCGGGCAGCGCCAGACCCAGCGCCTCCGCCAGACAGTTCATGGAGTTCGCGGTGAACATGCCCGAGCACGACCCGCAAGTGGGGCACGCATTCTTCTCAAGCTCTTCGACTTCCGCGTCCGTGCGATCAGGGTTGGCGGCTTCGACGATTGCATCCACGAGGTCGACCGCAATCTCCTTGCCATCAATGACAGCGCGGCCAGCTTCCATCGGACCACCAGTTACAAAGATCGTTGGAACATTGAGACGCATGGTCGCGATCATCATGCCCGGTGTGATCTTGTCACAGTTGGAGATACAGACCATCGCGTCAGCACAATGGGCGTTGACCATATACTCAACAGAATCCGCGATCAGGTCCCGCGACGGTAGCGAATAGAGCATGCCGTCATGACCCATCGCGATCCCGTCATCGACGGCGATCGTGTTGAACTCTTTGGCAACACCACCGGCGGCTTCAATCTCCCGTGCCACCATCTGACCCAAATCTTTCAGATGCACGTGTCCTGGTACGAACTGTGTAAAGGAGTTCACCACGGCAATAATCGGCTTACCGAAATCGTCATCGGTCATACCGGTGGCGCGCCAAAGGCCGCGTGCACCAGCCATGTTCCGACCATGGGTCGATGTGCGGGAGCGGTACGGGATCATCTCTGTCTCCTCATAAGGTGGTCTTTAAAACGAGATAAGTCTCAGTTGATCATAAAAAAGGGGCCTTCGTGAACCTCACGAAAGCCCCTTTAATTTTGTGGCCTAAGCATTCCCAGGGGGCCTCTTCAGGCCACCGTCCGGGAATGCGCCAAAAACAAAGGCGAGGTCGCTTTAGTTCTTTTCTTTGTCGACCATTTTGGTCTCTGCAATCCATGGCATCATGGCGCGCAGCTTTTCACCCACTTCTTCAATAGGGTGATCTGCATTCATGGCGCGTGTTGCCTTGAAGCTTGTCTGACCAACTTGGTTTTCCAGCATCCAGTCGCGCGTGAACTTGCCCGTCTGAATGTCGGTAAGAATCTCTTTCATCGCAGCTTTTGAGTCAGCAGTAATGACGCGAGGACCGGAAACATATCCACCATACTCCGCTGTGTTGGACACAGAATAGTTCATGGTGGCGATACCGCCTTCATACATCATGTCGACGATCAGCTTCACTTCATGCAAGCACTCGAAGTAAGCCATCTCAGGTGCATACCCTGCTTCTGTCAGTGTTTCGTAACCCGCTTTGATGAGCTCGGAGAGGCCACCGCAGAGAACAGCCTGTTCGCCAAAGAGGTCTGTTTCGCACTCTTCTTTGAACGTCGTTTCAATAATGCCGGCACGGCCGCCACCAATGGCAGAGGCGTAGGAGAGACCAAGATCGTGCGCATTGCCGGTCGCATCCTGATGGATGGCGATGAGGCAAGGAACACCCGCACCGCGCTGGTATTCACCGCGCACCGTGTGGCCTGGGCCTTTCGGTGCAACCATCAGCACGTCAATGTCAGCGCGTGGGGAGATGAGATTGAAGTGAACATTCAGACCGTGAGCGAACATCAGCGCCGCGCCTGGCTTCATGTTTGGCTCAAGCTCATTGCGATAGATTTCACCCTGCAGCTCATCCGGCGTCACCATCATCATGACATCCGCCCATTTCGCAGCGTCGGCAACGCTCATCACTGGCAAGCCTTCACCTTCAGCTTTCTTGGCAGAGGCTGAGCCTTCGCGAAGGGCGACAGCCACTTCGGCAACACCACTGTCGCGCAGGTTCAGCGCGTGTGCGTGACCCTGTGAGCCATAGCCAATGATGACAACTTTTTTGCCTTTGATCAGATTAACATCTGCGTCGCGATCATAATAAACGCGCATGGGTCCTATCCTTTTAGTCTTGTGGAGCAGTCTCGTACCGCTCTAATTACCTGTCAAAAATACGGTCTTGTTTCACATGCCTTCCGCGCCGCGGGCAATGGCAACAACGCCAGTGCGCGACACATCCACGAGGCCCAAAGGCCGCATCAGATTTATGAAGGCTTCAATCTTGTCTGGTGTACCCGTCACCTCAAAAACGAACGAGCTGTGCGTCGTATCAATCACCCGTGCCCGGAACGCCTCTGAAAGCCGCAAGGCCTCCACGCGCTTATCCCCGGTTGACGCAACCTTGATGAGCGCCATTTCCCGGTTTACCGATGGGATGTCGTCGACGGAAAGGTCAACCACCTTGTGCACTGGTACCAGGCGGTCAAGCTGCGCCAGGATCTGCTCCACAACGGCAGGTGTCGCTTTCGTCACAACAGTGATGCGCGACATATGCTCTGCGGCATCAACCTCGGCCACAGTGAGGCTCTCAATATTGTAGCCACGGCCGGAAAAGAGACCGATGACGCGCGCAAGCACGCCTGCCTCATTGTCCACCAGGACGGCAAGCACATGTCGTTCGGATTTACTCAGATCACTCATTGCGTTTCATGCCAAATCTTGAAAACACCCGGAGGGCAGTAATTGAAAGGGAAAGCGGACCAAAAGCCCGCCCCCAAGGCTTTATTAAGTGAGGGGCTTATAGCGGATCAGACGCGAAAGGCGAACCTTTATCACCCCACCCTCGTTAGACGAGCATTTTGCCCTCTTCCGTAACCGTTGGCGCATTGGGATCTTCACCGAGGATCATCTCATTGTGGGGCGCGCCCGATGGGATCATCGGATAGCAGTTCTCCGCTGGGTCCACGAGACAGTCGAAAATGACCGGCCCAGGTGCATCCAGCATCTCTGTGATCTTCGCGTCCAGCTCTTCAGGCTTGCTGGCCCGGATGCCGGTCCCGCCATAGGCTTCCGCCAGCTTCACAAAATCAGGCAACGCTTCTGAGTAAGAATGGCTGTAGCGCCCACCGTGGAGCAGCTCCTGCCACTGGCGCACCATGCCCATATATTCATTGTTCAGGATGAAAATCTTGACCGGCAGCATAAACTGGATGGCCGTCGACATTTCCTGCATGCACATCTGAATAGAGGCTTCACCGGCAATATCGATCACCAACGCATCCGGATGCGCGATCTGTGCGCCAACGGCAGCGGGCAAGCCATAGCCCATCGTGCCGAGCCCGCCCGACGTCAACCAACGGTTCGGCTCATCAAAATGATAGTGCTGCGCGGCCCACATCTGATGCTGCCCGACCTCCGTCGTAATGAAGGTCTTGCGGTGCTTCGTCAGTTCATAAAGACGCTGAATGGCGTGCTGAGGCTTAATGAGACCCTTCTCGTCCTGCTTGAAGGCAAGCGACTTCCGGCCCCGCCAAGTGTCGATCTGACGCCACCAATCGGCAAGCGCTTCCCAGTCGGGCTGTGCGACCTTGGATTTCCAGATGCGGATCATGTCTTCCAGAACATGTGCACAATCGCCAATGATTGGAACGTCCACATGAACGTTTTTGTTGATGGACGACGGATCAATGTCGATATGGATTTTCTTTGAGTTCGGCGAGAACGCATCCAAGCGACCCGTTACACGGTCATCAAACCGCGCCCCAACACAGATCATGACATCACAATCATGCATCGCATTGTTGGCTTCGTAGGTGCCGTGCATACCGAGCATGCCAAGCCATTGATCCGCATGCGCCGGATAGGCGCCAAGGCCCATCAGCGTCGAAGTCACCGGGTAGCCAGTCATTTCCGCCAGTTGCCGCAAAAGCAGGCTCGCATTCGGGCCTGAATTGATCACGCCACCGCCCGTGTAGAAGATCGGTTTCTTGGCACCGGCCATCAGCTCTACCGCACGGGTGATCGCAGACGCATCCCCTTTGATCTGCGGGCGATAGGTCTTGTGAACAACATTCGCCGGGCCCTCATAGGTGCCACTCGCGAACTGCACATCCTTTGGAATATCAACAACAACCGGTCCAGGCCGCCCGTTGGTGGCAACATAGAAAGACTCGTGCATAACCCGTGTCAGCTCATCAACGGAGTTGACCAGCCAATTGTGCTTTGTGCAGGGACGCGTAATGCCAACCGTGTCGCATTCCTGAAACGCGTCCGACCCAATAAGGTGCGTCGGCACCTGGCCCGTCAGACAAATGAGCGGAATGGAGTCCATCAACGCGTCCGTAAGACCCGTAACAGCGTTCGTCGCGCCGGGCCCTGACGTCACCAGAACAACACCCGGTTTTCCTGTGGAGCGCGCATAGCCTTCCGCCGCATGAACAGCACCCTGCTCATGGCGCACCAGGATGTGCTTGATGCCTTCCTGCTTGAAGATTTCATCATAGATGGGAAGGACTGCACCCCCGGGATACCCGAAAATGGTATCGACACCGTGATCCAACAGTGCGCGGATGACGATTTGAGCACCTGTCATCTCCTGGCCGGACATGGGGCTTCCTTCCTTCATTCTGAGGGGCTCAGCACGAACCCCGTGAAACAGACAAACCGCGGCCCAAATTGCACGAAACCGATGAAAACAAGAGATTTTCAGGGTTTTTGGCGCAAAGCCGCGGAAAACGAGGGCAATCTATCCACTCGATGTCCAAGGGTCAAGGACTATTCGTAAATAAATGAAAAGATTTTGGTTATTTGGCTTTCCAAATCTTGCGCAGAAACCCTGTTCCACGAAATCATTTGTTGCCGGAACCAGGTCGACTGACGTTTGGCATATTGGCGGCTCTTAATCGCCGCCGCCTCAATAGCCTCCTCCAGCATCATTTCTCTGGCGAGATACCGCCCAAGCTCCGGCACACCCAACGCCTTCATGGCCGGCAATGACGGTGACAAATCCTGTTTAAGCAGAGCCTCCACCTCATCAACCGCCCCCGCCTCGACCATCAGGCGAAAACGTCGGTGAATGCGCTCAATAAGCCAGTCGCGATCAGGTTCCAGCACAATCTTGGCAACAGGCCCCAGGTCCGGAGCTTCTACCGGCTCTGCCTGCCAGGCGGTGAGCGGTCGGCCTGTGGCCCGGAAAACCTCTAGCCCCCGCGCGATACGCTGCGGGTCGTTTTCGTGGACCTGAGCAGCCCAATCTGGGTCCACGTCGCAAAGAAGCCCATGTGCCGCCACCGGCCCAATCTCATCAACCTCTGTCCGGGTCGACGCCCGAATAGTGTCCGGAATATCAGGAACCTCCACGAACCCTTCTGTCAGCGCGCGGAAATAGAGCCCCGTCCCACCCAAAACGATCGGCACTTTGCCGCGTTTTTGCACGTGGCCAATCGCGGACGTCGCCTCAGTAAGCCACTGGCCGGTCGAATAGACAATATCAGCAGAGACATGCCCATAGAGATGATGCGGCGCTTGTCGTTCTTCCACCACCGACGGACGGGCGGTCACAATCCGCAGATCGCCATAGACCTGCATGGAATCCGCATTGATGATCTCCCCATCCAGGCGATCAGCCAGAGCAAGCCCCAAAGCAGACTTGCCGCTGGCCGTTGGCCCTGCGATAAGGACCGCCAAAGGGTCTTGCCCATCTCTGCTGGTCTGGCTCACTCACCACTCCTGAAAACGAAAGCGTTGCCGCTCCCATCATGTCCCATGTTCTCACTCTTATAGGCAATACCAGCGCAGAGCTCACGCAAGATCATGTGGATGCCGTTGTGGGCGCCCTACAGACAGCTGGCGCGCCTGATTGGTTGAACCCCGGACATGCCTGCGATCTGCCCCTGGATGCAGCAGATACATCCACGGTTGCAGCAGCCCGCACAGGCCTGAACGGCGCGGCCATTGACGTGGTGTGTCAGCCGGTTGCCCATCGCCGGAAAAAGCTGCTGGTGGCGGACATGGACAGCACCATCATTGAGCAGGAATGCATCGACGAACTGGCCGACGCTCTGGGCATTCGGGACGCCATCTCCGCGATCACAGAGCGTGCCATGCGCGGCGAGCTGGAATTTGAACCTGCCCTTCGCGAACGCGTGAGCCTCTTGAAAGGTCTCGCAGAAAGCGAACTCCAGCGGGTGTATGAGACGCAGATCACGGAAACACCCGGTGGACGAATGCTCTGCGCGACCATGGCAGCCCATGGCGGCACCTGCGCGCTTGTTTCTGGTGGCTTCACCTTCTTCACCGAACGGGTGGCGAAATCCGTAGGCTTTACGTCTAACCAGGCAAACACACTGCTTGTGGAAAAGGGCGCCCTGACAGGGGAAGTATCCGACCCAATTCTCGGGCGCGAGGCGAAAGTCTCCGCGCTGAAAAATCTGACGGCTGAGCTTAAGATAGATCCGCGCGAAACCATGGCCGTAGGCGATGGCGCCAATGATCTGGGCATGATTGGGGATGCAGGCCTCGGCGTTGCATTCCACGCCAAACCGGTGGTCGCCGCAGCGGCACCCGCAGAGATCAACCACGGAGACCTTTCGGCCCTGCTTTACATTCAGGGATATCGGTCAGACGAGATCGTGAACCCCGCCTGAGCCCAATGCTGTCTCGCTTAAAGCACCGCCGCAGCACATTGAGAAGACTCAGATGTCATGCCGGACGCGTCAGCGATCCGGGATCCATAGGGCATGTCAGCTTTGCGGAGAAAGTCCCGCAGACCCCGGCTTGAGGGCCGGGGTGACAGTTTTTATTTCAAGAAACCTCCGCTCAACCTAGGTCAAACAGGAGTGCTCCGAGGACGGAAACCTATTCCTCTTCTTTGATGCGGACTGCGACAAATCGCAGGTCGCCATTGCTGGCGAGCAGGAGAAGAACAGATTTCCGGCCTGACGCCTTCTCTTCTTCCACGTAAGTTTTCACATCAGACGGACTGCGCACGTCATTCTGGGCAACCTCAACGATCACATCGCCACGGCGAATGCCCTTCTCTGCAGCCGCACTTCCAGGGTCAACAAAGGTGACAACAACACCTTCTACATCATCTGGGACACTGTACTGGCTGCGGGTTGTGGAGTTGAGGCTTGAAAGACCCAGACCTAGAACCTCGGCGGTTCCTTTTTCGTCTTCCTTGCCATCATTTCCGCCACTGGCATCCGCAGTTTCGGTTTCATCCAACCGATCAATCTTGACGTTGAGCGTCTTTTCTTTGCCATCGCGGATCACCACGACATCAACCGTGCGACCGATCGACGTTTCGGCAACCAGTTTAGGCAGATCGCGCATCTCGGGCACTGCCTTACCGTCAAATTCCACGATCACATCACCTGGCTCAACACCGCCATCACTGGCTGGACCCTCAGGATTCACGCCAGCAACAAGGGCACCTTTCGGCTCTTCTAATCCTAGACCTTCAGCAATTTCTTCATTCACCGATTGGATGCGGACACCAAGCCAACCCCGGCGGGTTTCCCCATACTCACGCAACTGCTCGATCACGGAAACCGCTGTGTCGGAAGGAACCGAGAATCCAATCCCAATCGATCCACCAGACGGTGAGATGATCGCCGTGTTCACCCCAACGACTTCGCCTTCCATGTTGAAAAGCGGACCACCAGAGTTCCCTCGGTTGATCGACGCATCGGTTTGAATGAAGTCATCATAAGGACCAGCATTAATGTCCCGGTTGATGGCGGAAATAATGCCCGCAGTCACTGTGCCACCAAGACCGAATGGGTTGCCGATTGCCATCACCCAGTCGCCGACGCGCGATTCGCTTGATTTACCAAAAGACACGTAAGGCAGATCGTCTGTCGGCTCCACTTTGAGCACAGCAAGGTCTGTCTTAGGGTCACGACCGATCAGCTCAGCATCAAGCGCCTCGCCGTCCGCGAAGATCACTTTGATCTCATCAGCGTCCGCAATCACATGGTTGTTCGTAATCACATAGCCGGACGGATCAACAACAAATCCGGAACCGAGCGACTGAACGCGGCGCGGAGCGCCTTGGCGACCCTGTCGCTCCAGGAAATCTTCAAAAAAATCTTCAAAAGGAGAGCCTTCAGGAAGGCCCGGCACTTGCTGACGTGTGTTTCTGCCACTCACCGTCTGTGAGGTTGAAATGTTTACAACCGCAGGAGACAGGCGCTCGGCAAGATCTGCAAAGCTGTCTGGCGCGCCACGTGCAAGACTCGGGGCTACACCGAGAGGTTGGAGAGCAAACACCAAGCCAAAAGCCAGAACAGCTCCCAACCAGGCTTTTCGAGTGGTTTTTCCCTGACCCATCATCGTGTTTTCGGCCCTCACCAACATGTCACATAAACTCCTGATCCACCCGAGCGCGAGAATGGCCCGTGATGCAATATTCATAATCTGCCTGAACATGGGGCAAAGCCGGTTCAATCAGAGTTAATAAAGTCAATTTTCCCAGAATAGAGCCCATTTCGGCCTAGGGGATAAGTAAGACCGCATTTTGACAGAGATTGTGGACGAATTGAGGCGTGAAAGCCGCCAAATTTCATCCACGCACCAACCACACGATCACAACCCCGAGAGCCAGGGCCCCAAGGCCGAAACGGCGCAGCGTTTCGTCAGGTGTGGATTGCGCCATGGCCATCATTTGCTTTAGCCCGCCAGGGAAGGCCGCATAAACGACCCCCTCCAGGACCAAAACCAGCCCAATTGCGGTAATCAAATCAGACATTTAAGCTCGTGAGCGCCAATCGAGGGGGCGCTTTTAGCGCCCACCCCTGCCACTTGAATCACCGAAATAGCGGAAGAAATCGCTCTCAGGGGACATGACCATTGTCGTCGTATCCCCATTGAGACCTTCTTCGTAGGCAAGCATCGAGCGATAGAAGGAGAAGAACTCCGGATCTCTGCCATACGCGTCTGCAAAAATTTCGTTCCGCTTCGCATCACCCTCACCACGGATGGTGTCGGATTCTCGCTGCGCCTCCGCAACCAACACGGTCACATCACGGTCAGCACGTGATCTGATGCGCTGAGCCGTTTCTGCACCTTGCGCACGAAGCTCTTGTGCTTCCCGCTCACGTTCGGTTTGCATTCGGCGATAAACAGCCTGACTGTTTGCCTCTGGCAAATCCGCAGCCCTGATCCGCACGTCCACCACTTCGATGCCCAGATTGGAGCTCGCTGTGTTGAACTCGGTTTTAATGCGGATCATCATGCCACTGCGGTCATCGCGAACAAGCGTTTCAAGGCTTTCTTCACCCAACACGTTTCTGAGGGAAGACACGAAGATCGGATTGAGCCGCCGCTCGGCCAGCGCGACATCACGCACCGACTGGAAGAATTTCAGCGGATCAACAATCTTGTAACGCGCGAACGCATCTACGACGAGACGCTTCTGATCACCTGCGATGATCTCTTCTTCAGGAGAATCGAGGTTCAAAATGCGTTTATCGAAATAAACAACGTTCTGAATGAAGGGAATTTTCCAGTTGAGGCCTGGCTCCGTTATGGCGACCCGAGGATCACCAAACTGAAGAACCAACGCCTGCTCGGTCATCCGAACTGTAAAGAAAGTTGAATACGCGACGACCACTCCCACAAGGAGAAGGATCGCACCACCTAGTCCAATTGCCCGGTTCATTAGCGGTTCTCCTCATTGCGCGCGCCAGACCCAGGCGTCAGTTGATTAAGCGGCAGATACGGAACAGCGCCACCGGCACCTTGCCCCATAAGAACTTTGTTCATGCCACCCAGAACACGTTCCATGGTTTCCAGGAACATGCGTTCGCGGGTCACGCCTTTTGCGTCTTTGTACTCATTGTAGATCGAGAGGAAGCGTTGCGATTCACCTTGAGCCTGCGCCACCGTCTGCTCCCGATAAGCGCTTGCCTCTTGGATCAGCTTTTCAGCATCCCCCCGCGCCTTTGGGACAACGGTGTTTGCGTAAGCTTCAGCTTCGTTTCGCAACCGCTCCTGGTCAGCCCGGGCTGCCTGCACATCACGGAACGCATCAATAACAGCAGCTGGTGGATCGACCTTCTGGAGTTTCACCTCCGTCACGATGACGCCCGCACCGTATCCGTCCAGAATTTCCTGCATGCGTTCCTGAACTGTCACCTGAGCCTGCAATCGACCAGACGTCTGCAGCACCTGGAACGTCGACTGGCCAACCACTTCGCGCATCACACTTTCAGCAACAGCTTTCACCGTGCGTTGCGGGTCTTCAACATTAAAGAGATAGTCTGCCGCATCCCCGATCCGCCAAAGGACGGAGAAGTTGATGTCGACAATGTTTTCGTCACCCGTCAGCATCAGACCTTCTTTGCCAAGGGCTGGAGATGTCCGGGCTCCACGATTGGCAAACTGTGCCGATGCGTTGCCACCCACATCAACCGTATTCACCACGGTTACTTGCGGCGTGAGAACGGTCTCGATTGGATAGGGAAGTTTGAAATGAAGCCCCGGAGGTTGGGAATAGGCATATTTGCCGAAGCGAAGGACAACGCCTTCTTCATCCGTATTCACCCGGTAAACTGAACTATAAGCCAGAAGTCCGAGAACGACCAATGCGAGCACAATCCAAACACCCGCACTACCACCGGCACCGGTTCCAGTGGAACCGCCACCACCGCCGCCGCCTGGAATAAAGTCACGAAGGCGTTCTTGGCCCTTCCGGATCAGTTCTTCCAGATCGGGGGGCTGTTGGCCACCACCACCGCCTCCACCTGAGGGGGGCTGACCCCAAGGGCCTCGACCGCCGCCATTGCCGCCGCCTTGCCAACCGCCGTTGCCGTCACCGTTCTGATTGCTCCAGGGCATGGAACTTCCTTTGTCCGTAAAATCTAGTTGTCGCCGAGTTCGCCAAGATTAGCGAATCCTCTGCCGTTCTTCATCACATGATAGCTGCTCTATTGTCGCATTACACGGCTCACCGATAGTAATTCGACCGCCTCGGCGTTATATGACACTCACCTATCCAACGCAACGCGCGCCACTCTTCCTAAATGGGGTTGAAAGGGTCTCTTCGCCACCTTCTCAACCGAAAGAAATGTAAAGAAAGCCTCTAAAATGGCCACGCTCGACAAATCGAACATCCTGAATGCACTTGCCACCGTTAACGACCCCGATAAGGGTATGAATGTGGTCGCTGCCGACATGGTCCAGGGCCTGGTCATCAAACAAGGCCACGTTCTCTTCTCACTGGAAGTAGATCCTGCGCGTGGCCCGGTGCTGGAACCAGTCCGAAAGGCCTGCGAAGATGCTGTTTATAAGGTTCCAGGCGTACTCTCTGTCACCGCCGTTCTCACTGCTCATAGTGGCGAAGCCCCCCAGGCGGCAAAGCCCGCCCCAAAAACCGCTCCAAAGACCGCGAGCGCCCAAGAGCTCAACATTCCTGGCGTGAAAAAGGTCATTGCTGTCGCAAGCGGCAAAGGCGGCGTGGGAAAATCCACGGTCGCAATCAATCTGGCAATCGCATTGGGCAATCAAGGCCTCAAAGTCGGCCTGCTGGATGCCGACATTTATGGCCCCTCCGTACCTCGCATGATGGGGATCACCGAAAAGCCTGATACCACCAACGGCAAAAAGCTGATCCCACACGAAAAATACGGCATCAAAACCATGTCGATTGGATACATGGTCGATGAAGACACAGCCATGATCTGGCGCGGCCCTATGGTTCAGTCCGCCCTGATGCAGATGATGAATGATGTGGTCTGGGGCGAACTGGACGTGCTTGTTGTCGACATGCCGCCTGGCACCGGCGACGCACAGCTCACCATGGCGCAGAAAGTGCCCCTTGCGGGCTCTGTCATTGTCTCTACACCCCAGGAGATGGCCCTGGCCGACGTTCGTCGCGGCATCGCCATGTTTGAAAAAACCCACGTGCCGGTTTTTGGGATTGTGGAGAACATGGCCTATTTCGTAAGTCCGGGGTCAGGCGAGAAGACATTCATCTTTGGTGAGGGCGGCGCACGACGGACAGCCGAAACCCTTGGCGTGCCCTTTCTAGGAGAGATCCCCATCTACCCCGTTATTCGCGAAGGCCTGGATGAGGGAAGACCCATCACCGCAACCGCTCCACAAAGCGCGGAAGCCGCTCCTTTCGCAGAACTCGCCGCGAAGGTCGCAGCGAACCTGACCGGAACCGGCCCAGAACGCGCGGCGCCAAAAATAGTCATTGAATAATCAACTCGGGACAAGAAAAAGGTCGGCCAATTCCGCTTAAAACAGAAAAGCCCGGCCAATCCCAAAACTTGTTTCTGAGCTCTGTTAACGGCCAGCGACGAGCGTTGCTTTTTCTGCCGTTCCATCAGGGGCCGTGAGATCCCAACTATCACCCACGTTCCGCGACACTGCTTCAACGCAGTAAGGTGGCGTATCCACGCCCGTCTCAAAACAGGCATTGGTCCCATCTACAGACCAAGTCCCATCAGCAGACGTGCCATCGGGCAGAACCTGACTATAGGTGCCGTCACTATTGATCAGCACCGAGCGTGTTCCCGCCGGATTTTCAATACTCACCGTATTGCCATAGAAATTCGCGAACGGGTCTGCCAGCGCCGCACCGGTCATCGCAAACATGGCTACCAAAAAACTGATTACTAGTCGCATCTTGTCCTCCCAAGAATATTGATGCTCGCACCCCATTTGAGGACTGGATGCTGACACAAGCTCTATCCACTTGGGAAGATAAAATCCGCGCGCGTCTTTTTATGCCTACCTATTGAGATAGTTCAGCGGCAATCCTGCCCGTGGCCAGGTACATTTCACCAACCGACCTGATGAGGAAAGCGTCAGATAGGCTGTCCTAAGATCATCGCCACCAAAACAGATATTTGTGGTGATGAAATCGTCCGTCGGAAAATGCTCAATATCTCCCTCAGGTGAAATCGAGGTAATGCCACCATTGAAGATCGTGGCAACACAAACATTGCCCTCTGCATCAACGGCCAGACTGTCAAAATAGTTGAGGCCTGTTGGGTTCCCGATCATCCGGCCATGGTTCGGCGGCCCAGCCGAAATGATGGCGCCGGGCTTCTCAATATCAAATCCCCAGAGCCGCCCTGCCTCGGTGCTGGCCACATAGACAACCTTTTCATCTGGCGAGAGGCCGACCCCATTGGGTGTTTCAATTGGAAAGACAACCTGGGTGATGGAGGACCCGTCCGGCTGCGCATAATAGAGCGCACCGAGATCCTTCACGCGGCCATGTGTTTTCCCAAGATCGGTAAACCAGAAGCCGCCTTGTTTATCAAACACGATGTCATTGGGACCATTAAGCGGAATGCCATCGCATTCGCGATAAAGTTCCGTCACCTCACCCGTCTCAAGATCGACGCGCTCAATCCGACCGCCGGAATAATCATCGGGCTTCCCGCCTGGAATGATGAGCCCGTCCAGGTCGTGCCATTCAAAGCCACCATTATTGCAAACATAGACCGCACCATCGGGACCGATAGCCGCACCATTTGGCCCGCCCCCAAGATCCGCCACCACTTCGGTCGACCCGTCCGGCTGCACACGCGTCAGCGTGCCCCGCTTAATCTCCACAAGCAGCACACTCCCGTCTGCCATGGCGATGGGGCCTTCGGGAAACTCCAGCCCACTCGCAATCTCTTCCATCTGCATCACACCAACTCCCTGATCTTTTTGTTTTGATGCGGAGAGGGTCGGTCAGCGAAAAGAGAAGGTCAACTCAATAGATCACAACAGAGCGGATGGACGCGCCCTCATGCATAAGGTCAAAGCCTTTATTGATATCTTCGAGCGGCATGGTGTGGGTGATGAGGTCGTCGATATTGATCTTGCCATCCATGTACCAATCGACAATTGACGGCACATCCGTGCGGCCGCGCGCGCCACCAAAGGCGGTGCCCCGCCAGCTGCGGCCTGTCACCAGTTGGAACGGACGGGTTGAGATTTCCTGACCCGCGCCGGCGACACCGATAATGATGCTCTCGCCCCACCCTTTATGGGCGCATTCAAGCGCCTGCCGCATCGTGTTGACATTCCCAATGCACTCAAACGAGTAGTCAGCGCCGCCGCCAGTGAGTTCCACAAGGTGCCCAACAATGTCGCCCTTGATCTCTTTCGGGTTGACGAAGTCGGTCATGCCGAACTGCGCACCGAGCGCCTTGCGATCATTATTGAGATCAACACCCACAATCTGTTTCGCGCCCACCATCCGTGCGCCCTGGATCACGTTAAGACCAATGCCGCCAAGCCCAAACACAACGACCGTTGAGCCGGGCTCCACTTTGGCCGTGTTGACCACAGCGCCAATGCCAGTGGTAACCCCGCAACCAATGTAGCAGACCTTATCGAACGGTGCGTCCTTGCGGATTTTTGCGAGAGCAATTTCCGGCACGACGGAATAATTCGCGAAAGTCGAGCACCCCATATAGTGCAGCACAGGCTTGCCCTTATAGGAAAAGCGGCTGGAGCCATCCGGCATCAGGCCCTGGCCCTGGGTTTCCCGGATCGACTGGCAGAGATTGGTTTTCGGATTAAGGCAATAATCGCATTCGCGGCACTCGGGCGTGTAGAGCGGAATCACATGATCGCCGATGGCGAGCGAGGTGACGCCCTCGCCCACTTCCACAACAATGCCCGCGCCTTCATGTCCCAGAATGACCGGAAAGAGACCCTCGGGATCATCACCGGACAGAGTGAACGCATCCGTGTGGCAAATGCCCGTCGCCTTCATCTCGACCAACACTTCACCCGCCCGCGGACCCTCCAGCTGAACAGTCTCAATTTCAAGAGGCTTAGCCACCTCAAATGCCACCGCCGCACGCACGTCCATCACATCTCTCCGTGTTCTTATTATCGTTCAAAGAGCCGCGTCGAGCTTCTTCAGCCAAGATTCAATGCGCTTTCTATTCACCCCGAGATCTGAGTGCCCGATCTTCGAGCGGCTGTAAATCGCGAAGGTCGATGTCCCATCACCCAGGTCTATGGCCTCAAAGGTGATGGTATCGGGAAAGCGCATCAAGGCAGAGCGCTGCACAAACTCCCGTTGACCATCGTCCGCTGGTTTTCGTGTCACGCGGGGCTCAGCCAATGCCACGTCTGCAAACGCATCTTCAAGCGTCTGCGGATCAACTGAGAAAATTTTGGGTGTCGCGTGCGGCTTCGCGTTCTGGCAGTGCGCCTCTGGCGCGATCAGGAACTGATTGGGCTTGCGCGTCAGTTTGAATGTCTTGAAATCCATGGCGTCTCTCCTTTGAGACAGAGGCTACACCCGTTCCAGCACGAGAAGCGAATAGTCTGCGCTATCGCGCTCATCACGTGGCTGTCGAACATTACGCACCTCGCGCCATTCTGAGCGATCAAAGTCCGGAAACCTGGTATCTCCCTCTGGAGAGGCATGCACTTCTGTCAAATAAATGCGCGTCGCTTTGGCAAGGGTCGCCGCATAAATCTCTGCACCGCCTAGGATCATGATCTCGTCAACATCGAGTTCGACGCAAAGCTCTTCCGCTCGTACGAGCGCCGCCTCAACACTGGTGAAGACCTCGCCACCCGGCGCATCATAGTTCGGGTCACGGGTTACGACCAGATTTGGGCGCCCCGGCAATGGCCGCCTTGGAAAACTCTCCCAGGTCTTCCGCCCCATAATGATGGGCTTTCCCATGGTCGTGCGTTTCAGATATTGCAGATCGCCGGACAGGCGCCAGGGCATGGCATTGTCTTTGCCAATCACACCGTTTTCAGCGATAGCCACAAAAAGACAGATATGCATGTCGCCTCACTGCTGAGTCCGGGAGAAAACCACTCATCGCTATCTATCACGCAGCTTGAATAGGCTCAAAATTTTTCGGCTGTATCCATGATCCTCGGCAAAGCCGACTGCAAAATCGGCCGGTCAATTTCGCAATACTTCTTGCTTCGAACCTCGATTGATCCCGTAGAAAGAACATTCTGCAATGGATGGAACCCTTCACCGCTAAAGGAAAAACCCATGACCGTTTACGTCCTCGCCCAATTCAAGATCCATAATCGCGACCAATATGAAAAATACGCCACTGCCTTCCTGCCCCACTTCGCCCAGCACAAAGGCACAGCCCTTGTTTCGGACGAGAATGTTTCTGTAAAGGAAGGCATCTGGGACAATACCAAAGCCGTGCTTCTCTCGTTTCCAGACGAAGCCGCCTTTGAAGACTGGGCGCTGTCCGATGAATACCAGCAGATCGCAAAAGACCGGCAGGCCGCGACGGAAGGTTCCGTCGTCCTCCTACACGGCCTGCAATAGATCAAACAGCGACAGGTGCTGAGATGTGCGGATGCGGGTCATAGCCGACCAGCTCAAAATCATCATAGGTGAAATCAAACAAGCTTTTCACATCCGGATTGATCTTCATCTGCGGCAATGGGCGCGGTTCCCGCGAGAGTTGCAGATCTGTTTGCTCCAGATGATTGAGGTAGAGATGCGCGTCCCCAAACGTGTGAATGAATTCGCCTGCTTCAAGGCCCGTCACCTGCGCCATCATCTGCAATAGCAGTGCATAGGAAGCGATGTTGAAGGGGACGCCCAAGAATACATCGGCTGAGCGCTGGTAAAGCTGACACGACAGCTTGCCGTCAGCCACATAAAACTGAAACAGACAATGGCAGGGCGGCAGCGCCATATTGTCCACATCCGCCACGTTCCAGGCCGAAACGATGAGGCGTCGTGAGTCAGGATTATTCTCAATCTGGTCGATCAGGTTTTTGATCTGATCAATCGTGCCGCCGTCCGGCGTTGGCCAGCTGCGCCACTGGTGCCCATAGACGGGACCGAGGTCCCCCTTCTCGTCCGCCCATTCATCCCAGATGCTCACCCCATTGGCTTTGAGATAAGCGATATTCGTATCGCCCGCGATGAACCAGAGCAACTCATGGACGATGGACTTCAAATGCAGCTTCTTGGTCGTGGCCATAGGAAACCCGTCGGCCAGATCAAACCGCATTTGATGCCCGAAGACAGAGCGTGTACCCGTGCCCGTCCGGTCGGTTTTATCAGCGCCTGTGTCACGGATCCGGCGCATCAAGTCATGATATTGCTGCATGAAAGGTCTCTTCTCAATCTTGGCGGCTATTCTAACAAGCTCTCCGATTCGTGCCACTCGACATTGATGTCACTTGATAGACGGCTCGCCCTTCGCTCTAATTGGCTCATGCCCATTGGGGGAGAATAGAGCATCTTGGGGAGGAAGCTCATGCGTTTGCAGGATAATTTCGAATATTACGCCCGCATCCACGGGGACGCGTTTTACGCCCGCTGCGGCGACCGCGCCTTGACCTATGCGGATGCCAATGAAGAGGCCAATAGGCTGGCTAACCTCCTGATATCGCAAGGGTTGGAGGTCGGAGACCGCTTTGCCTATCTCTCCAAAAACTCCCTTGAAATGTCGATCCTCTATCACGCTGCTGGCAAGGCAGGCGCCGTCCCGGTCCCACTCAATTACCGCCTGGCCCCCGCAGAATGGGCCTACATCATCAACGATGCAGGTGCGAAACTGCTCTTTGCCCATAAGGATCTTGCACCCGCTGTGGATACGGTCCGAGCGGACCTGAAGACCGTCGAGACCTGCTACGCCATCGATGTCACCCCACCCTCCGGCTGGAAAGACTATGCCGCCGCCCTTGCTACCCAGGACACCGCGAATATTCCCGACCGGGGCGTCACGGCCGATCACGCGCTCTATCAGATGTACACGTCCGGCACGACAGGTCGGCCGAAAGGCGCGATCCTCACCCATGGAAATATTCTGGCGAATCTAGAGCAGATGCGGAATGTGATTTCCGCGCGCATGACCTTGGGCGACAAAATCCTGGTTGCCGCGCCCATGTACCACGCCGCCGGAACCATGGTCAGTCTCCACGGGCTCCATTCCGGCGCAGGTGTCGTCATCCATGAAGATTTCGTGCCGGGAAACGTGGTTGATGCGCTTGCCAATGATGGCATCACCACGACGGTACTGGTGCCCGCCATGATCCAGGCCTGCCTCGTCATGGTGCCGGACGTGAAGGACAGAGATTACTCGTCTCTCAAAGCCATGGTGTATGGTGCCTCTCCTATCGCGGAGGAAACGCTTCGCAGCGCCGTGGAAACATTTGAGTGCGATTTCTATCAGGCTTTTGGCATGACAGAGACAACCTCATCTGTCGTCTATCTAAATGCGGAAGACCATGTTCGGGCGCTGAAGGACAAACCGGAATTGCTGCTTGCCGCGGGACGCGCCATTCCCGGCACTCATGTGCGCATTGTGAATGAGAATGATGAGGACGTGCCTATAGGAGAAGTCGGCGAAATCATCTGCAAAGGTCCCCAGATCATGCAGGGCTACTGGAACATGGAAGAGGCAACCGCCGACGCCCTGCGGGACGGCTGGATGCATACAGGCGACGCCGCCAGCATGGACGAAGAAGGCTATGTCTATATCCAGGACCGGATCAAAGACATGATCGTATCGGGCGGCGAAAACGTCTATCCACGCGAAGTGGAAAATGCCCTCTTTGAACATCCTGCCGTCGTCGATGCCGCCGTCTTTGGCATTCCTGGTAAAAAATTCGGTGAAGACGTGATGGCGACCCTCGTGCTGAAAGAGGGAGAGAGCCTTACCGAGCAGGAGGTGATCGAGTTCTGCCGGACAAAACTTGGCGGCTACAAGATCCCGCGCCGGGTCTCCTTCATGGACGAACTGCCCCGCAATGCCAGCGGCAAGGTTCTGAAAAAGGATCTGCGGGAGCCCTATTGGGAAGGCCACACCCGCAGAGTATCGGGGTAACACGCCCTACTTCACTTCATACACGTCGTAGATGACGCCATCATCACCCGTGCGACCCTTGCCAACCGTGACAATATGGTTGAGCCAGTCGTAGCGTTCATCCCCCGTTTCAAATAGGGGGTTAGTGCGAAAATAATATCTGTCAGCACCGCCCGGATCATCCGGCTTTGAGAAATCAAGCGCGTAAGAAAAGTTTTCTTCAGACGCGACCATGCGACCAAAATAGGTCATGAGAATGATCGCTCCATCGTCGGTTTGGAGACTGAGCCGGACATCCAGTGCGCCCGTCCCATCGCCCCGGATCATCGCCCAGTCACCACCGGAATGAGGCAGCACCTCGCCCTTAATACGCGGCCCCTCAATTGTGCCGGACGTTCCGATACAGACCATGCGGTGTCCGTTGGGCGTTGTGCCGCTCTCAAGGGGTGGCGCAAGCTTCACCCGCATTTGAAATAGAAACTCTGTTTCAAGACCCGTCATAGCGTCATGCTCCTCATCAATCATTGCGCAAACGGAGTAACAGCTTGACTATCAGGAAACGAGAACTGAAAAATGACCCCGTCCGAAAACGGCGAGTTGGCATCAAAGTTGGAATTCCGTCCGGACTCACTCTCCAATCTGAGTGGGGTACGGAACATTGAGACCGTTTCCAGGAAAAGCAGGCTTCTGGTTTTCCGTCCGGAAACGTGTCCAAGCAAAGAAATGGAGTCCGGTTTTGATGAAAATCAAAACCAAGCGGGCTCTAGGGGGAGTAGCTATGCTCAACAAGTTGTCTGCAGAAGCGTTCGGAAAATTTTGGCTGGTTCTGGGTTGCACCGATTATTTGCGCTGCCATCGGCGCCCTCCTCTGGAAAGCCCTGCTTTCCGACGAAGGTTAGAAAACAAAGGATTTGAGCCCTAAAATCCGGGCAGAACGCAGCATTCTGCCCCGATCATCACCAGCCATACACCTTTAATTCATGAGATAGAGGTCCTATATTAGTCCTGTCGGGAAACCGACTATGGCGATAAACGGATTTCGTAATAAACCATTCGGACCCGGGGGCGGTACCCGGCGCCTCCACCAAAAGCCCAAGACCTGATGTCAGGAAGCCTGGGTTTTTCATGGGGGCGAAATAGGATCGACGAGGGTGTAAAGGATCTTCTTTTGCTCGGCATGGTTCCGCCGTTATCGGGCCGTTTGATAGTTGCAAATGACAACTACGCTGAGGCACGTCTAGCTGCGTAAGCGGTTCGACTGTTTCGAACTTAGTCCTGTAAGTTAGCGCTTGCAGGCGGGGTTCGGAGGCACCTGGCAACAGAAGCCTCCACTTTTCTCCCAGGGAGGACCGACGGAGACGCAATGTCTGACACCCAGAAGATCACGCCCCGCGACCCTGGTTTCTCCTTCGCCGACGATCTGCCGGTCTATTGGCATTCCGGCGACCCCGCCATCTCTCATTTCTACAATGGCCTGTCCCTCACCTTCCCGGAAGGCGAGCGCTTCTTTGTCGACAGTGTGCGGCATTTTGCTGATCAGATCACCGACCCCAAACTGAAATCCGACGTCCGTGGCTTTGCCGGACAGGAAGCAATCCATTCGCGCGAACATGTCGTCTATAATCAGTACCTTGCAAAGCAGGGGCTTGAGCCGGAAAAGATTGAGCGAATGGTGACCTTTGGGTTGCGTATGGGGCGCAAGCTGCCAAAGAAAACACAACTCGCCATCACCTGTGCCCTTGAGCACTACACCGCTCTTTTTGCAGAAGCTATTCTCGAAAACCCAAAGGTGATGGAGGGTGCACACCCTCAATTCGCAAACCTGTGGCGCTGGCATGCCTTAGAAGAGTCAGAACACAAGGCAGTCGCCTTTGATGTGTTTAAGACCGTTGATCCCGGCTTTCGTGGATATCTTCGCCGGACCATTTCAATGACGCTGACGACGATCAACTTCAATCTGTCAGCACTCGGCAACCAAGTTTACCTGATGAAGAAATCCGGCGAACTCACCAATTGGCGGTCTTGGGCACGCAGCATGAGCCACCTTTGGGGACGAGACGGCGTCTGGCGCCATGTCATCAAGGGCGTCTTTTCCTACTACCGCCCGTCATTCCACCCCAATGACAGGGATACCGATGCACTCGTTGCCAAGTGGCGAACCTGGTACGCGGCCGACATTCAATCCGGTTGAGTTAAGACCACACCCTCACTAGGGTGCCCCCAGCGATTAAGAGAAAGTTCTTTGGGGAGATTGGGGTTATGAAGCGTGTAGCGATCGGGTTTGGCGTCGTCTTATTGGCGGTCTTTATCGGTGTTTACTTCTTCGCTCCGGGCCTCATCGAAGGCAGCGTTAACCTCGTTGAGGAACATGAACCTTATGAGATTTCAGACGAAGCCCGCGATCTTCACAGCACGCTCACCGTCGTCGACCTTCACTCAGACACGATGCTGTGGGGGCGTAACCCGCTCAAGAGAAGTTCCACTGGTCACGTGGACGTGCCCCGCATGGTCGAAGGGAACATGGCGCTTCAGGTTTTCTCTTCGACGACAAAGTCTCCTGCGGGCCAGAATTATGAGAGCAACTCCGCAGACGCCCGTGATCAGCTCACACCCGTAACGGTACTAGGACTTTGGCCAATCAAATCCTGGACCAGCATCTATGAGCGGGCAGTCCATCAGGCGCGGGAACTATACGCCGCCGAAGAGCAAGCCCCCGAAGCACTGCTGGTCGTAACCTCACGTAGTGACCTGGACGCACTTTTGGAAGCAAGAGCCGAAGGCAAACCACTTGTCGGCGGCATCCTGCTCACCGAAGGCAGTCACCCGCTTGAAGGAGACTTGACGAACGTCCAGAAGCTTTATGATGAAGGTTACCGCATCATGGGCCTGCAGCACTTCTTTGATAATCGACTGGGAGGATCTCTTCATGGCCAGTCTGGCGACGGCCTGACCGAATTTGGCAAAGCAGCTGTAAGCGAGATGGAACGCCTCGGCATCATCATCGATGTCGCTCACTCCTCGCCTGCAGTCGTCCGCAACGTGCTCACCCTTTCCAATCGTCCCATTATCGTTTCCCATACCGGCCTCAAAGGGGCCTGTGACAGCCCCCGTAATCTGGAAGATGATCTCATGAAGGAGATCGCGGCCAAAGGAGGGCTCATAGGCATCGGTTTTTGGGATGCTGCTGTATGCGACTATACCCCCGCAGGTATCGTTAGATCTATTCGCTATGGCATCGATCTATTGGGCGTCGACCATGTCGCACTGGGCTCCGACTATGATGGCAGCACGACGGTGCTCATGGACGCAGCTGAAATACCCGCCCTCACCCATGAAATGTTGAATGCAGGCTTTACTGAAGTGGAGATCAGAAAGGTGATGGGCGAGAACGCGGTAAGGCTGCTTCGAGACCTCTTGCCGCAGGAATAGCACGCCCAAGTTGCAGCACTGGACGCCCTCTCGAATCGCTGATTGAATGGGCCTCAACCAATCAGGAGCATGTTTCCGAAAAATGTTCACGGGTTTCGGATAAAAACATGCGCCAAACAGAGATATAGATCATGCTCGTTCCACACGAGAGTGATCCAGGAGACCCAAATGGCCGAAGACCAGATGCGATATGATGTGCTGACGCAGAAAGCTCTGCTCGCCGTTGTTCGCGATGCGCTCAATATTGCGGCAACCGAAGGCCTGCCGGGGGAGCACCATTTTTACATTTCTTTCCGGACCGAAGCGCCAGGCGTGGACATTTCCGATCGTCTGAAGAGCCAGTATCCCGAAGAGATGACCATCGTGCTCCAGCATCAGTTTTGGGACCTAAAGGTGGGCGAAGAGGGATTCTCAGTGGGCCTGTCATTCGACAAGACACCTGAACGACTGGTTGTACCGTATTCCGCCCTTGTCGGCTTCTTCGATCCCAGCGTTCAATTCGGCCTTCAATTTGTGCCGGGCGGAGAGGAAGCCCCAGAAGTTGCGCAGGATGTTTTCAAAGCGCCAGTCGCGTCGACCGAGACAAAGTCGGAGCCTGGCGACGAAGACCATAGTGGCGAAGTTGTCAGCCTCGACGCCTTTCGCAAGGACCACTAATGAACCAACATTGCTGCTTTCTTTAGAACACCGCATGCAATTGAGGGAAGCACAGTGTGCGAAAACCCCGCCCAATATCTTTTCTATGTGCACAAAACTGTCCCAAGATGGAGATTGGTTATCACATCCAATATCGGCTTCCCGAGCACGACAAAGGCCGAGGAATGGCGGTTCACACGCGCCCGGACAGCAGACGACACCAACACCGAAGTCCGCGAAATGATTGATGCGGATGGATATTGCCTTTTTAAGATTGGTGGGACATTCGCAGATATAGAGCGTGACCGGATAAGCACTCGCTGAAGTCCCTTCAAGGCCCGACACCTGGATTTGGCCTGCCTCAAAAGGCATGCTAAAGGAGCCCGCGCGGGGAGCTCCCCGCGAACACCTATTGCCCGTTTGAGCGTTTCCAGGTGAAGTGGATACGGTTCACCGTCTGAAAACGCGACCTAGTTGACATAAACAGAGCCCGGATTTGAGTCTCCTCAAATCCGAAAAGGCTCCAGCCGGAGAGCCCGAAATGAGCCAGACACGCACAGAAACCGATACTTTTGGCCCAATTGAAGTCCCATCGGACAAATATTGGGGTGCGCAGGCGCAGCGCTCACTCGGCAACTTCAAGATCGGCTGGGAAAAACAACCCATGTCGGTTGTGCGTGCTCTGGGCATCGTGAAGCGCGCCTGCGCTGAAGCCAACATGTCGCTGGGCAATCTGGATGAGACCATCGGCAAGGCAATGATCGAAGCCGCACAGGAAGTGATCGACGGAAAATTGAACGACCACTTCCCTCTCGTTGTCTGGCAGACGGGATCAGGCACCCAGTCCAACATGAACTCCAATGAAGTGATTTCAAATCGGGCGATTGAAATCCTCGGCGGCACCATGGGCACAAAAGATCCGGTTCACCCGAACGACCATGTGAACATGAGCCAGTCGTCAAACGACACATACCCAACGGCCATGCATATCGCCTGCGCAGAGCGCATCGTTCACGGCCTTATCCCATCTCTCAAACACCTGCATCAAGCGCTTGTCGCCAAGCAGAAGGCGTTCGATCACATCATCAAGATCGGCCGGACTCACACCCAAGATGCGACACCCCTGACGCTTGGGCAAGAATTCTCCGGCTATGCGGCACAGGTGGCATCTGCCATTGAGCGGATCGAACTGACCCTTCCTGGTCTCCTGCAATTGGCACAAGGTGGAACGGCTGTGGGCACCGGCCTCAATGCACCCATCGGCTTTGCTGAAAAAGTAGCCGACAATGTCGCAAACATTACAGGCCTGCCTTTCATCACCGCGCCAAACAAGTTTGAAAGCCTCGCCGCACACGACGCCATGGTCTTCTCGCACGGCGCGATCAATGCAGCGGGCGCTGCCCTCTTCAAGATCGCCAATGATATACGCCTGTTGGGCTCCGGGCCCCGCTCAGGTCTCGGCGAGTTGGCACTTCCTGAAAATGAGCCAGGCTCATCCATCATGCCAGGCAAAGTAAACCCGACGCAGTGTGAAGCGCTGACCCAGGTTTGTGCCCATGTTGCTGGCAACAATGCGGCGCTCACCTTCGCTGGCAGCCAGGGTCACTTTGAACTCAACGTCTACAACCCTATGATGGCCTACAACTTCCTACAGTCCGTTCAGTTGCTCGGAGATGCCGCAGTAAGCTTCACCGACAATTGTGTCGTAGGCATCGAAGCACGTGAGGATAATATCAAGGCAGCACTTGAGCGCTCGCTCATGCTCGTCACCGCACTCGCCCCCACCATTGGCTACGACAATGCAGCGAAGATCGCGAAGACCGCTCACAAAAACGGAACCACCCTTCGTGAAGAAGCCGTGGGCGGTGGTTATGTCACCGAAGAAGAATTCGACGCTGTCGTGCGTCCGGAAGATATGATCGGACCGAAGTAAGACAGCACGCCCATGTCAGCCCAGATCAAACGATCCATCACCATTTCCGGCCATCGCACGTCAATCACTCTGGAGCGGCCGTTCTGGGATGAATTGAAAGAGATCGCCTGCCGGAAAAAAGTGTCGGTCACCGAGCTTGTCCGCCAGATAGACTCACGCAGAGACGCATCCGGATCACTGACAAGCGCTATTCGGGTCTTCATTCTTGAGCAGCTGAAAAAGCAGCGATCCGACCTTCGCCAGGGCTAGTTTGTTGGACGCTCAACAGGCGTCGGAGCCCCCGAACCCGGATCTTCCTGTAAAGCCCGGTCTTCAACGATCCCTTCAAGCGGCACATCCAACTCAGATCCCGCATCTGGCCCAACAATAAGATCGCGAAGTTCGTCTGGCAGGTCTTCGATCCCTGCCTCTTCAATGTCGCGAACCAATAGCGTCTGCGCCACAGCCTGTTGGATGGCCAAACTATCATTTCGACGCTCCAGTGCTTGGAAGGGCCCGGCGAGTACCATCGTCATCGGCGGCAACGGTTTGGCGCCGGTCAAAGTGACATCTGTTTCCACATCGGCTTCCAAGCGCACCAGATCAGCAAGCGCCGTGACGTCCAGGCCGTTCGCACCTGAAACCTCCACCTCGTTGGGCACATATTTCAGAATGCCTTCGTCGATTGAGAAATCCCCCTCCATCCGACTGTAACTAGTGCGACCATTATTGAGGTGCACAACCGCAACGGCATCAAAATCATCCATTGTCGACAAACCCTCTAAGGCCGTCCGGAACGCTTCAAGGTCAAAGCCGCGAAGCTCACCTTCTGTGATCGCGAGAGATCCTTTACCTGACAGAGTCGACACCAATCCAAGGAGACTGCGGCCCTGCCCTTCCAGCTGCAGACTCGCCGTTGCCTCACCGCTGGCCAACGCCTCGCCGAAGAACATTTCTGAGGCACGATCAACAGATATGTTTTCTGCGGCCAGCGTCAGTCCCAAGCCTGGCACACCATCACCTCCTTCAAAGCGAGCCCCCATGGTTAAGCGACCAGAGGCCAGTTCAGCTGTGACAGGCGTGAAGGACAGGACGCCATCGGCCAACGTCCCCTTTGCAGCAATGTCCTCCAGAACAAGGTCTGCAACACTGGCTTTTGAAACAGCAAGGGCCAGCGTCCCTTTCGCATCAGCGAGCGCCGACCAATCCAACGGATCGGCGGCCCAGGGATCAACCCCATCCGCAACAAACAAAGGATCAAGCGAGACTGAGCCGAGGTTGATATTTGCCTCAAAGGACGGAATTGTTCCACCAAATTCCATTGCGCCACCGCCGGACACCCTGAAGGCACCCGCTATGCCTTCGACTTCACTCAGCCCAATACGATCAGATGCCCACTCCAATCCACCACCGGCAACAAATGCGCCGTCCCGCGCATTCGCCGATATGAGATCAACAACCCCACCGTGCCAACCGGCAACCTGGCTTGCAAAACCAAATGTCGGCGCTGACATTTCGAACCGACCGTTGAACTGCGGCGCCTCAAAAAGCGCATTCGTTTTACCGGTGAGCAACCCGGTAAAACCGCCTGCAGCAAATCGTAGACTGGTATCAAGCGAGCCTTCAGACTGGCCGGAAACCTGCACACGTAAGCGCCCGGCTCCGTCTACCGGCGCCGTCGGCACAACACCAAATTGATCCAGCAGGATCTGCGCAGTTCGATTTTCCAATGTGAGGACAAGATCCAGCTTATCTGCTGCAGGTGATGACTGAACGCGCTGTTGATTTGCAACCAGAGAAACGGAAGAACCCTCTACCTCACCGGACATCTCAAGGGACGCCACGTGACCTGCATCCGTCACCTCACCCCGCAGCACATAAGCGAGCACGCCCCCATCGGCCGAAGGAGCCGCCACATCGAGCAGCAAGCCGCCTAACGATAGTGCGAGCCCTGCATTAATTGTCCCCTCCAGACCACCCGTGGCGAAAGGCCCAATGTTGGAAACGGTACCCACTGCTGAAATTTCATCCGTTCCGTCAAGTACGGCAGAAAACCGCTCGACAGACAAAACGCCATCGGAAAGAGAAGCGGAGACATCAACATCTGTCAGGTCGGCAGCCGCCAACATGAGTTCATCAAACCCGAGGATCACATTCGCGTCGAACGACGAGGGGTCCATATTATCATAGACGTTCTGCACATTCAGAAAACCGTCAAACCATGAAACATCCATGGACGCGCCGCGCAGTTCAACACTCAGAGCGGGACGCCCACGCAGCGCGAAGGAAAGCCCGCCAGTGACAGGCAGGGTGACCTTGCCATCCTCCACGCCCGCTACCATTGAAAGGGAATAGGCCTGCAGAAGTGATGGCTGTAGGGCCAGTTCCGTCTGAAGACGTAGGGACTGAAAATCAACGTCCTTGGCGCGAGTTGCCAGCGGTTCTGATTGAGTCAACTCACTTGCCCAACGTGCCAGGGCAGATGGGTTGCCAACGTTAGCTTCCAGAGACCCATCAAAACGTGGCGTGCCCTGTGCAATGCTAAATATCCCTTTGACCTCTGTTGTTGTATCACCTGGAAATTCAGCGGACAGGGAGTCAAACAGCAACGCGCCTTCCTCAATACGAACATCTGCTTGCACATTGGATGTACGAGCCGCACCGAAGCTAAGATCTACAACACGCAGATCAAGCGCACCGATAAGTGCTTCAGGAATTCGGAGGGTTTCAACAGGAAGGGCGGCAGCGTGGAAGCTTTCCAACATCTGGTCGACAGCAAGGCGCGCTCCTGAAAGATTCGCAGCAATATTGGGGTCACCTTCAAGACCAACTTCCACCGCCCCCTTAAAGGTTGCATCCGCAAGAGAGAGTTCTACGTCGCGGAGCGAAATGGCCTCACTATTGCCAACAAAGCCCGCCGTCATTTGCAGGAAGGGCGAGACTTCTCCTTCAGATTCTATCTGCCCGAGACGAAACTCAAATGTGCCGTCAAGGCGCGCCGACATGGTCGCATCGGTTGAAAGCCCTGAAAAGGAACTGGTCCAACCATGGTCGGGCGCAGCCAGATCGATATTTACAGGGAATGCCCGGTCACCACCGAAAGCACCCGTACTAAAAGACAATTCGTATGGTGCGCTGTCATACTCAAACTCCCCATCAAATCGCAGAGGCCCCACGAGAGAGGTGGCAATCAGCTCACCGTTTACATTTAAAAGACGAGTCGTTTCGTTAGAAATGGCGTTGGTGAATAAAACCGCACCATTTTCAAACACCATGGAGTCGAGACTGACGGCTTGAGGGTCAATGGAGGCATCAAGCGTACTAACGCCATTACTGGCCCAGTTAATTTTTCCATCCTCATTACGACTGACATATACGGTAAAATCTAGCGCGCGAATCCGCACAATATCAATCTCAGCGCGCAGCAATGGCGCGAGGGCAACCTCGCCTTCCAACGTACCAATGCGTGCAAGGGGCACATCGGCTCTCTCACCACCAATCGACAATTCCCGTAGGCTAAACCGTGGTGCCGGCAGTATTACGAAATTGATGTCTCCACCGATTGTGACATCACGTCCAACAGTCTCCGAGATCTGAGACTCAATCTCTGCGCGAAACGCATTCCAGTCGACAATGCTCGGCCCCACAAGTGCAGCGAACAAAACCAGAATGACAAAGCCCGCTATATAGGAAAGAACCGAATTCACTAATGTCCGCTCCACGCCCCCGAGACACCGTCATTTACCAGTGTCCTACTTGCTTTATTTTTGCTCTCATCGACACTGTTCCAAACCTGATACCACGCAGAGCCGATTGGTAGACAAACTATGGATTCTAAAGGCAAAAATATAGTCGATTTCGGGTCAGCGCGAAAAAACCTGAAAAACAAAAAGAAGGCAGACCTGCGCGCTGCCAAAGAAAAACAGGCAGAAGAGAACCGAGTGAAGTTTGGGCGGACGAAAGCTGAAAAGAACCGAGACAAACAAACCAAAGCACACAAGCAGAAACGGCACGATGGAAACAGGGTAGAACCCTTGTTTCCAGCCCCATCACAGGACCCAAAAGAATGAGTTCAACGACCTCCCCGACACCCGGTCCCTTTGCTGGCCTCAAAATTATTGATCTGACACGGGTTTTAGCCGGTCCCTATTGCACCATGCTATTGGCCGACTTTGGCGCTGATGTCATCAAAATAGAGGTACCCGAACGGGGAGATGATGCGAGGCATATCGGTCCATTCATCGAAGACAAATCGACCTACTTTATGTCCCTCAACCGGGGAAAACGCTCCATAGCCTTGAATCTGAAAGACGACGAAGACCGCAAAACCTTCGAAATACTTTTAGAAACAGCCGATGTCGTCGTGGAAAACTACCGCCCAGGCGCGTTTGACAAGCTGGGCTATGATTGGGAGACGCTTCACAAAAGATATCCCTCCCTCATCCTTGCCTCTGCCAGCGGATTTGGTCAGACCGGCCCCTATAGCAAAAGACCTGCCTATGACATGGTGGTGCAGGCCATGGGGGGCATTATGAGCCTAACGGGCCACGAGGGGGATCCACCGACCCGTGTAGGATCATCTATTGGGGACATCGGTGCCGGCCTCTTCACTGCCATAGGTGTCGCCTCTGCGCTCTATCATCGTGAAAAAACCGGCGAAGCCACCCGCATCGACGTCGCGATGCTGGATTGTCAGGTTGCCATCCTCGAAAACGGGATCGCCCGCTATCTCGCCACCGGCCAGATACCTGGTCGTCTAGGGTCCAGACACCCGTCCATTGCCCCTTTCCAGGCTTTTGCGACCGCTGACCGCCACATCGTGATCGCTGCAGGGAATGACATTCTATTTGCCCGCATGGCAAAGGCCATCGGCGCGTTGGACCTCATTGATGATGACCGTTTCGCCGACAATGATTTGCGTCGGCACAATGTCGATGCCCTGTCTGAAGCAATGGAGAAAACGCTGAAAACGCAACCAGCTGACCATTGGCTTACTGTTCTTGAGGATGCGGGCATCCCAAGTGGTCCAATAAACAATGTCGAACAGGTTCTCCAAGACCCCCAGGTGATCGCGCGCAATATGGTCATCCAGGCAAACGATCCGGATATTGGCCCAATCAAGATGCCGGGAAATCCGATCAAATTTTCAGCCTTCCCTGACCCGTCAGAACGCGCCGCCGCGCCAGCCCTGGATGGTGACCGGGATGCTATACTCTCTGAAGCAGACCTGCCAAAAGCTTGATCCAAGACCTTGATAAAGCCATTTGCTCATCTTATTTGACAGGACATGACTGACCAGTCAGTATTTTCTGCAAGGACGGAGTAAACCATGGGTCTCAAACTTGTCGAAACGTCATCCGAGCCAAAAACCATCAAGCGGAACAATGAACGTCCCAAGCAGATATTAAGTGCCGCAGTCGAGCTTTTTCGGGATCGGGGGTTCGAAGCAACGCGGTTGGAAGACGTGGCCGACAAAGCAGGTGTCTCCAAGGCGACGATCTATCTTTATTTTGAGAGCAAAGAGGACCTGTTTTTCGCCCTAATCCGAGAAAAAGTCATCCCCATGCTTGAGCAAACGATTGCCCAGGCAGAAGCATTCGAAGGGCCGGCATCTGAATTCTTGAGGCTCAAGGCCCAGAGCGTCGGACGCCTTTTTGCCCATTCTGAACAGGGCGCCATTCTAAAGCTGGTTATCGCAGAAGCCCGCCGTTTTCCAGACCTGACCGAATATTACCGGACCGAAGTCCCAGAGCGGGGATTGGAAAACATTGCCAAAATGATCCGCCGCGGCATTAATGAAGGAGAGTTTCGTGAATGCGACGCTAAGGCCGCTGCAACTGCCTTCATGTTCCCATTGCTGATGACCGGAATTTGGATGAACTCCGTGGGGCCCGATGAAATCATCGACCCGGATGCAACCATTAATTTCCATTGCGAGAACTTCATCCGTGGATTGAGCATCTAAAGGGCTTCACATTCCCGTGCGCACCAACAAGTCAGCTTGACCCCTCTCTCCCTCCCTGCTCTGATCCGATCAGAAGGTTGCAATTTGCAACCCAAAATAGATCGGAAATTGGGGGATGACACATGGCACTGGATTTCGAACTCACACGCCGGGGTATTTTGACGGCAGGTGCCGCGGCCAGTGCCGCCACCGCACTCCCTGCACATGCGAACGAAAAACCCATCAGTGCTGAGCCGCTCGCTTCAAAGCGCGCCAAGGCCCTCGATCTGGAAATGTCCTATGTCGAGATTGGGGAAGGCGATCCCATTCTCTTCCTCCATGGCAATCCAACATCCTCCTACCTATGGCGAAACATCATGCCCTACGCAGCACCATTTGGCCGCTGCATCGCGCCAGACCTCATTGGCATGGGCGGGTCGGACAAACGTCCCTTGGTTGAGGGCGAAGACCCGGACGCCCGCTACGGGTTCTTTGAGCATCAGAAATATTTGGATGCTCTGCTGGAAAACCTCGGTGTGTCAGAAAACGTCACCCTGGTAATTCACGATTGGGGATCAGCGCTTGGCTTCGATTGGGCCCGTCGCAACGAGGACAAGGTCAAAGGCATTTGTTTTATGGAGGGCTTCACAAGGCCCTTCTCCTATTCTGAGATGGATTGGTTTCCCTGGGTGATGTTCAAGTCATTCAAATCAGGTCTCGGCGATTGGCTAGTGCTTGAGCAAAACATGTTTGTGGAACAGGTCCTGCCTGCATCGGTACTGCGAGAGCTGAGCGAAGAAGAAATGAGCCACTACCGTGCGCCCTATTTGAATGCCGGTGAAGACAGGCGCCCCACCCTCACTTGGCCCCGCGAAGTCCCCTTCGACGGTGAGCCGGAAGACACGCATGCCATAGTCGTCCAATTGTCAGAGTGGTTGCAGACCAACGACCTGCCCAAGCTATTTGTAAATGCAGAACCAGGCGCTTTGATCCAAGGCGAGGTGCGTGACTTCGTCCGAACCTGGAAGAACCAGGAGGAGATCACCGTGCGCGGCATTCACTTCATTCAAGAAGACAGCCCCCACGAAATCGGCGCGGCACTCGAAAAATGGATACCAAAGGTGCAAGCCTAAGTCAGAGCGAAACGATCTTGCCAGGGTTGAGGATATTTTGCGGATCTAACGCCCGTTTGATGGTCCGCATCATATCAACGCCCTGACCGATCTCTTCTTCAAGAAAGGTCATCTTTCCAAGACCAATCCCGTGCTCACCGGTACAGGTCCCTTCTAGCGCCAAGGCGCGACGCACCATGCGATCATGCAGCCGCCGCGCTTCTGCCATGTCCCGTCGGTTCTCTGGGTCGATCAACATAATCGTGTGAAAATTGCCGTCGCCCACATGACCGACAATCGGAGCTGTGAGGAACGAGGCGTCGAGATCCGCTTTCGTCTCCCGAAGGCACCGAGCGAGATTGGAGATCGGCACACAAACATCTGTTGTCATGCCTTTTTTTCCCGGTTCCAAGGCCAGGGACGCGTAATAGGCATTGTGCCGAGCTTCCCAAAGCCGCGTCCGCTCTTCCGCGTTCGTGGTCCAGGTGAAGCCCCCACCTTGATACGCCGAGGCAATCGCTGCAAACCGTTCAGACTGCTCTTTAACACTCGCATCGGTGCCGTGAAACTCCAGAAACAGCATCGGGCGCGGTGGCAGACCCAGGTTTGAATAGGCGTTGCAAGCAGCAACCTGCACCTCATCCAACACTTCAATCCGCGCCACAGGTAAACCCGACTGAATAGTTTCAATCACCGCGTCGATCGCCCCATCAAGGCTCTCAAACGGACAGATACCACCTGCTATCGCTTCGGGAATTCCCTGCAACCGCAGCGTGAGTTCAGTAATAATCCCCAACGTCCCTTCCGAACCGACCAGCAAATGTGTCAGGTCATATCCGGCCGAAGACTTACGGGCCCGCCCGCCGGTAGTGACGATCTCGCCAGTAGCGAGCACCGCAGTGACGCTCAACACGCTGTCCCGCATGGTGCCGTAGCGCACGGCATTCGTGCCCGACGCCCGCGTCGCCGCCATGCCTCCAAGGCTTGCATCTGCCCCAGGATCTATGGGGAAAAAGAGGCCGGTGTCCCGCAAATAGGTATTGAGCTGCTGGCGCGTCACACCCGGCTGAACACGGCAGTCTAAATCCGCCGCATGAACCTCAAGCACGTCATTCATTTGGGATAAATCGACGGTGACGCCACCGTGAACCGCGCTCACCTGTCCCTCAAGGGACGTGCCGGTGCCAAACGCAATGACGGGCACCTGAGCAGCCGCACAAATCTTAACGATCTGCGCCACGTCCTCGGTCGAAGAGGCAAACGCCACCGCGTCCGGCGCCTGGGTTTCATGCCAGCTTTCGTCATGCCCGTGAGCATCCCGCACGGCAGCCCCCAGTTGAAGACGGTCGCCCAGCAAGTCCTGCAAATCAGAAACCACCCCCGCCAAACGGTCTTGATTCGTCTCTATCGTCAATCCGTCTTCCATCGCGTCACTTTAACACGGATTATCTCGACAAACAGACCGGTTCCGGCCTTTGGCTTGGGTCGACACACAGGTTATGATCAAAAAAGCCCCATGTGTGGGCGTGACGGTAAGGAGTTGTCGATGCCTGGACCCTATTCAGAGCCTTTTGAAGCCCCATTGCGGAAAGTGGAAAGTGACTGGATAGACCTGAACGGCCATATGAATATGGCCTACTACAATCTCCTGTTTGACGAAGGCCTGGATGCGTTGTTCAACGTATTAGGCATCGGCTGGGAGTACACCAAGCAAGGCGAAGGCTCCTGCTTTACGGCGGAGATCCACGTCACCTATCTCGATGAACTCAGTGAAGGGGAGCCTGTACGGGTCACCTATCAGCTGTTGGATTGGGATGAAAAGCGATTGCATCTATTTGGACGCATGTATCACGGCACCGAAGGCTACCTCGCTGCCACATCCGAGCAAATGGCCATTCATGTGGACATGAAGTCGCGACGAGCCTCACCCATGCCCGAAAGCGTGCAGGAAGTCGCAGCGGCAATCATGAAAGATCATAAGTCCCTCGACCAGCCGGAACAGGCAGGTCGTGTTATCGGCATCCGACGTAAAAAGGAACAAACAGCCTGATGCGACAGCTGATTACCATTCTCGCTCTCTGTCTCCTGGGATCTCCGACCGCCGCCCTTGCCTTCGCAGAATGTTCTGCCGTCCCGGCACCCGGCGTCGACTGGTCTCGATGTTTCCTGGAAGAATCCAATTTCACCGACAGCGATCTAACAGAGGCAAAGCTGGTGGACACAAGACTGCAGCGGGCCAATCTCTCCCGCACCATCTTCAATGGCGCGGATGCAAGGGACGCAAAATTCGTTGATGCAGAACTGAGTGACGCCAGTTTTATTGGCGCAAATCTACGCAAGGCGGACATGACAAAGGCCAATCTCGAAGGCGCCGACCTGTCAGAAAGCAATCTTCGACGCACCCGCCTGTTCCGAGCCAACCTGAGAGGTGCCAACTTTACAGGCGCGCTACTGGATCAGACCGACCTGCTAAATGCTGATCTATCTGGAGCGACCTGGACAGACGGTGCCAGGGTTTGCGCCGAAGGGTCAATCGGCCGCTGCAAATGAAGCTTTTCCTCTCAAAGCTCGTAAAAATCCTCGCGAAAATATTCGAGGCAGTCATAGACCGCCCGATTGAAGAAAACTGGCGCGAGTTCTGGGAATCACGAGCCTTGACCGGGTGGGTGCTGGCGGCAGCGCTTGGCATCGCCGCAGCCTATGCCACCATCCTTTTTCGCATGGCCATCGCCGGTGTGCAGTGGATCTGGATCGGCACGTTCGATGAGGGAACTGCGAGTGCCGCCGCCAGCGTTCCCTGGTGGCTCTTGATGGCAGGGCCCATCGGGGCGGGTCTCATTGTTGGCCTCGGCATCAAATATCTCATGCCTCTGAACCGCACCGAAAGCGTTTCCGATGTCATTGAGGCGGCAGCCTTAAAAGCCGGCCGCATGCCCCTCAAGACCGGCATCTACTCTTCTATCCTCACCGCCATTTCGCTGGGTGGCGGAGCTAGCGCCGGACGGGAGGGCCCCGCTGTTCATCTGGGCGCCACTATTTCCGCCTATGTGGCTGAGCGCTTTAAATTCAATCCCGAATGGGGCCGCATTTTGCTGGCATGTGGTGTTGCAGGCGCTGTAACCGCGTCGTTTAACGCACCAATTGCCGGGGTCCTTTTCGCTCACGAGATCATTCTTGGACACTACGCGCTCCGGGCTTTTGTGCCCGTATCAATCGCATCGGTTGCTGCGACATCTGTCGCCCGGTTTCACCTGGGCAACTTCCCCGCATTCACCCTGCCAAACTATTCCATTGCCTCCTATTTTGAGTTCCCGGCTTTTGCCCTCCTGGGCATCATTGCGGCGCTTGTAGCCATAAGCTTCATGGCTTCCGTTATTTATGCCGATAAGGTCGCACGGGCCGTTGAAATGCCTGTCTGGCTCCGGCCTGTTCTAGGCGGTGTCATTGTCGGCTTCATCGCCTTGATGGTGCCAGAGGTCCTGGGCGTCGGCTACGAAGCGACCGACAATGCCCTGAAGCAGAGCCACACGCTTCCCTTCCTGATCGCACTACTGATCGCGAAGACTGTAGCAACCGCCGTGACCCTGGCGAGCCGTTTCGGCGGCGGAGTTTTTTCTCCCTCTCTCTATCTGGGCGCTATGGCAGGTGGGGCCTTCGGCATTGTGGCCGCCCACATCTTTCCGGGCATGGCATCGGCTCACGGTCTCTATGCTATTGTCGGTATGGGCGCCGTCGCGGCGGCCGTGCTGGGTGCACCTCTGTCCACGACACTCATCGTTTTCGAACTGACCGGCGACTATGAAGTCACCATCGCCCTCCTGCTTGCCAATGCCATCGCCACAGCGCTAACCCAGGCGACCATCGGCAAGAGTTTCTTCCATTGGCAGCTGGAGCAACGAGAGGTTCATCTTCAGGAAGGCCCCCACAGGCGCGTGATGATGAACATTCATGTGCGCGATGTGATGACCCGGTTTGACCAGGCCCATCCCTATTCAGAAGACGCGCCGAGATTGCTTACCGCTGCCGCTGAGTCTATTCGCATTTACCCCTATGACCGCCTGAACCAGGCCCTTGATCTGATGGACGCACACGACCTTGAGCATTTGCCTGTTTGCGAGCCAGGTAAAAGTGACTTGGCGGTAGGACGTATTACCCGTGTGGCGGCTCTAAAAGCACTCGCAGACGGTCTAATCGCAGCATCCCGCGAAGAACATCACTAAAACTAATATTTCATATTGAGATGAAAGCCCTGCACACCTAGTGCCGGTGCCTCTAAGTGCTTATCTTGAGTCCATCATGTCAGATTCGGACCCATTTGATCTGGGAGACATCCCGGAAGAGGAGACGGCCCGCTCATTGAGCGCCCAGGCCATGGGTGGCATGCGTCCACCCTACCTGCGCGGGCTAAACGACGCGCAGCAGCAAGCAATTGAAGCACTCGACGGCCCGGTACTGGTACTTGCCGGTGCAGGAACGGGCAAAACCCGCGTCCTCACGACGCGCCTTGCGCACGCTCTGTCAACCCGCAAAGCATGGCCCGGACAGATATTGGCGGTAACGTTCACCAACAAAGCGGCGAAGGAAATGCAGCACCGCATCGGCTCGCTGATCGGTGGCGTTGTGGAAGGCATGCCCTGGCTCGGCACATTCCACTCGATCGGCGCAAAAATCCTGCGACGTCACGCAGAGCTTGTAGGCCTGCGCTCAGACTTCACCATCCTCGACATGGATGATCAGCACCGTCTTCTAAAACAGCTCATCAAGGCGGAAGGTATAGACGAGAAGCGCTGGCCCGCCCGCCAGCTGGCATCCCACATTGACGGTTGGAAGAACAGAGGGCTCACCCCAGATAAAGTCCCCGCAGGCGATGCCGAGCTTTTCGGCAATGGCAAAGGAGTAAGCCTCTACGCTGCCTACCAGGAACGCCTCAAAATTCTGAACGCAGCTGACTTCGGTGATCTGCTGCTCGAATGCCTCCGCCTCTTTCAAGAAAACCCGGAGGTTCTGAGCGAATATCAGGACCGCTTTAAATACATGCTGGTGGACGAGTATCAGGACACCAACGTCGCGCAATATCTCTGGCTCCGGCTCCTCGCGCAGAAACACAAAAACATCTGCTGCGTTGGCGATGATGATCAGTCAATCTATGGCTGGCGCGGCGCAGAGGTCGACAACATCCTGCGCTTTGAACAGGACTTCCCCGGCGCCAAAGTCGTCCGTCTGGAACAGAATTACCGATCCACGCCCCATATTCTGGGTGCCGCGTCCGGGCTCATTACCGCGAATGAGAGCAGACTTGGTAAAACCCTTTGGACAGAAATGAACGAAGGCGAAAAGGTCACGCTGCGAGGTCTCTGGGACGGCGAAGAAGAAGCCCGCGTCATCGGCGAAGACATTGAACAATTGCAGCGCGAGGGACACTTGCTCCGCGAGACGGCCATCCTGGTGCGTGCGTCCTTCCAGATGCGCGAGTTTGAGGACCGCTTTATCAATCTAGGTCTCCCCTATCGGGTCGTCGGCGGACCCCGCTTCTACGAACGTATGGAAGTGCGCGACGCCAATGCCTATCTGCGGCTCGTCGCCCAGCCGGACGATGACCTGGCATTTGAGCGCATCATGAACAAACCCAAGCGGGGGCTGGGTGACAAAGCGCTCCAGACGCTTCATCAGCTAGCCCGCCAGCAAGGCATTTCACTGAGCCGCGCGGCACGCCTCATCACGGAAACAGAAGAGCTGAGGCAACCAGCCCGACGCAATCTCAAAGACTTCATCGACATGGTGGACCGCTGGCGCGCTCTTGTGCCCGGCATGGGTCACATTGAGCTGGCTGAAACAATCCTTGATGAAAGCGGCTACACTGAGATGTGGCAGAATGATCGCTCAGCGGATGCACCAGGTCGCCTGGACAATCTGAAGGAACTCGTCCGCTCCATGGAGCATTTTGAGAACCTCGCAGGCTATCTGGAACACATCTCCTTGGTGATGGAGATTGAGCAAGCCGATACGGCAGACAAGGTCAACCTGATGACCCTCCATTCCGCCAAGGGACTGGAGTTCGACACAGTGTTCCTGCCCGGTTGGGAGGAAGGTCTTTTCCCCCACCAGAGGTCGCTCGACGAAAGCGGCCTTGCGGGTCTCGAAGAAGAACGCCGCCTCGCTTATGTCGGCATTACACGGGCCAAGAAAAGTGCCTGCATCTCCTTTGCCTCAAACCGACGTATACACAATCTCTGGCAATCATCCCTCCCCTCCCGTTTTGTCGATGAACTTCCCAAAGACCATGTCGACGTTGTGGAGGGCAACACAAACTTTGGCGGCTATGGATCGTTCTCTCAAAGCCGCTTTGACCATGAATTTTCCCAAAGCAATTATGGCGGCCCCGGCTGGCAGCGCGCGCAAGCCAATGCCCGCTCGGGCGCGATGAAAACCCGCGCGCCGGATCTGGAGGGCCACGCAGAACTCGTCGCCACATCCGACCCGGCTGCCTCCAGCTATGATGTCGGGGAGCGGGTCTTCCACCAGAAATTTGGCTACGGACGCGTGGCTGACATTGATGGCAATAAGCTCACTGTGGATTTTGAACATTCAGGCCGCAAAAAAGTCATCGACACATTTGTAGAGCGCCATGCCTGACACCCACGCTGTCAGGAGCGCAAGATGAGCGCAGGTCATACAGCAAACCAAGTTTGGAAAGTCTCATTCGTCACACCCGTCGCAGACGCTGACGCGTTCGCGACCCTCCTGTCCGACGCGTTCCACCCAGACGCTCAGGCTGTTGCGACGGCGGAAGTAGAAGAGCATGTGTCCTGGTCGGTTGAGGCCTATTACCAAGAAGAACCCGACACCGCTCAGATCGAAAAAATCATTCGCCCACTCGCAGATGAACTAAAACTGGCTGTGCCCCCCGTCACGGTGGACGCCCTGCCTGACATTAACTGGGTCGCCAAATCGCTGGAGGGACTGGCCCCGATTGAGACCGACCGCTTCTTCGTTCACGGCGCCCACGATGCCGCCAAATGTCCCTCCGCCCGCATTCCCCTTCTGGTTGATGCAGGCGAAGCCTTTGGCACCGGCCATCACGGCACCACACTTGCCTGTCTCAAATTCATCGAGAAAGAATGTCAGCGGCGGACGCCTGGGCGGGTTCTGGATCTCGGATGTGGAACAGGACTTCTCGCCATCGCGGCTGCTAAACTCACAGGCCGACAAGTTATCGCCAGCGACATTGATCCCATCGCCACACGGGTGACACGCGAGAATGCCCGCGCGAACAAAGTGCATCCACTCATCAAAACGATCACCACCAAAGGGACCGATCATCCGGACCTTAAAGCGCACGGTCCCTACGATCTCCTCATCGCCAACATATTGGCCCGCCCTCTCGCACAGATTGCCCCAGACATTGAACACCAACTCACCCGAGGCGGAACCCTGATCCTGTCAGGCATTCTCCACGAACAGGAGCAGATGGTACTATCGGCCTATCGCGACCAAGGCCTCTACCTCCTCGACCGGCTACGCATCAACGAATGGGTCACGCTGCGCCTGAGAGGATGACCTATCTTTGATTGTTGGGGTCTACCCAGAAATCCGTGAGAGAGCTAAGATACGCCCATGTTTCAGACCTATGACGATGTGGCCGACCCGACACTGGGCGCTGGCCGAGCAGCAAAACTCCGCGCTGAGTTGAAAGCCCGCGGTCTTGATGGCTTTATCATTCCCCGCGCCGATGAACATCAGGGGGAATATGTGCCCCCGCACGCTGAACGCCTGCGCTGGCTGACTGGCTTTTCCGGTTCTGCCGGGCTTGCCATTGTCCTACAGGACAAAGCGGCGATCTTCATTGATGGACGCTACACCCTTCAGGTGCGCTATCAGGTCGACATCGACGTGTTCGAACCTCAATCTCTGATGGGCATGCCGCCCGCGCAATGGGTGGAGGAAAACCTCCTCGCAGGGGCAAAGCTCGCCTACGATCCCTGGCTGCACACGGTCGAGAGCGTCAAACGGCTCAAGCTGGCTACCGACAAGGTCGGCGGCGAACTGGTCGCCGTCGAGGGCAATATCGTTGACGCGATCTGGGACGATCAGCCGGAAAAACCTAAAGCCCCGGTCGAGCCGCACGATCTGGTCTATGCCGGAGCGCCTGCTGCTGAGAAGCTTGCTGCCATCACCAGTGAGCTTCAATCATCGGATGCGGACGCGACCATTGTGACCATGCCTGACAGCATCGCCTGGCTGTTCAACATACGCGGCGGCGACGTGGCACACTCCCCTCTGCCACTCTCTTTTGCGATTGTGTATGAGGAAGGTCACGCAGAGCTTTTCGTGCATGAGGAAAAAATCTCCGCAGAGACCCGCGCCCATCTGGGCAATGTCGTCACCCTCCTGCCGCCGGAAGATTTAGGCCCAACCCTCGACAAGCTGGGAACCTGGGGCCGCGAAGTTCGGATTGATCCGGCAACCTGCAGCGACTGGATTGCAACACGCCTCACAAAGGCCGGCGCCACACTCAAGCAAGGGGCGGACCTTTGCGAACTTCCCAAAGCCCGGAAGAACGAAACGGAAGTTGCTGGAACCCGCACCGCACACATTCGCGACGGCCAGGCGCTGAGCCGCTTCCTGGCCTGGTTGGACAGGGAGACACCAGGTGGCAAGGTCACAGAAATTTCTGCCGCCAAACAGCTCGAAGAATTTCGCCAGGAAACAGGTGCCCTAAAAGAAGTGAGCTTCGACACGATTTCAGGTGCAGGGCCCAACGGCGCCATTGTGCACTATCGCGTCACCACCGACACAGACCGCGCTCTTGGCCAAGGAGAGCTCTATCTCGTCGACTCTGGCGCTCAGTATCTTGATGGCACGACGGATGTCACCCGCACCATTGCCATCGGAACGCCGACACAAGAGATGAAGGACCGTTTCACACGGGTCCTGAAAGGCCATATCGGCCTTGCTGCTGCCCGCTTCCCCAAAGGAACATCTGGTGCCCAACTGGACGCCCTTGCCCGAATGGCGCTTTGGCAGGCAGGCCTCGATTTTGACCATGGAACCGGCCACGGCGTCGGCTCCTACCTTTCCGTACATGAAGGCCCGCAACGCATTTCCAAGGCAGGCCATGTGCCGCTCGACCCAGGCATGATCGTCTCAAACGAGCCCGGCTATTACAAAACCGACGCCTTCGGCATTCGCATTGAGAACCTGCTTGTTGTCACCCCGCCCGCGCCAATTGACGGCGGCGAACGGGACATGATGGGATTTGAAACCGTGACCCTTGCGCCTATCGATCTATCGCTCGTTGAAGCGAGTCTTCTGACAGAAGATGAAAAAGCGTGGCTCAATGCCTACCATGCGGACGTGCGCGCGAAAGTAGGTCCAGCGCTGGGTGGCGAGGAAAACACCTGGCTTGAAGAAGCGACGCAAGCCATCTGAGGCGGAGCTTTACGCCCCCTCGACCAGAGCAAGCCACTCATCTTCGGTGAGCGTTTCAATGCCCAGCTCGTCAGCCTTTTTGAGCTTCGATCCGGCACCAGGCCCCGCCACCAGCAGATCTGTCTTTTTTGAAACCGACCCGGACACTTTAGCACCAAGGCCTTCCGCCCGCGCCTTAGCTTCAGAGCGTGTCATTTTTTCAAGCGACCCGGTAAACACCACAGTCTTACCCGCCACCGGCGACCCGATGTCCTGTGCTTCCAATGGGTTCGGATCAAGGCCCGCCGCCCGCAATGCCTCAATCGCTTCAATATTGTGCGTTTCCTGGAAGAAATTCATCAAGGCATCGGCGACAGTCTCACCGATCCCATCAATTGCAATAAGGTCTTGATAAGCTTCGGTCTCCGAGCTGGTTATGGACTTCATGGCCACAAGAAACGCATCGAGATCGTGATAGGTCCGCGCGAGCACCCGCGCCGTGGTTTCGCCAATGTGGCGAATGCCCAGGCCAAACAGCAGGCGGTCGAAATCAACGCGGCGGCGCTCGTCAATTGCCGCGAAGAGTTTCTTCACTGACGTTGCGCCCCACCCTTCCCGATCTTTGAGTTTTTTGAGCGCTGCTGCATCCCGCTCTTCCAGAGTGAAAATATCAGCGGGGCTTTTGACCAAGCCGTCCTTGTAGAACGCTTCCACCTGCTTATTCCCAAGCCCCTCAATATCCAGTGCATTTCGCGAAACGAAATGCTTGAGCCGCTCAATGCTCTGCGCCGGACAAATCAGCCCCCCGGTACAGCGGCGGACCACATCCTCTTTGCCGGTCTTTTCGTTGAGTTCACGAACCGCATGACTGCCACATTCAGGACAGACAGTGGGATACTCAAAAGGCTTTGCCCCCTTTGGTCGTTTCTCAAGAACGACACTGACCACCTGCGGGATCACATCTCCTGCACGTTGGACCACCACCGTGTCGCCTACACGAACATCTTTGCGGGCAAGCTCTTCCTCATTGTGCAATGTTGCATTCGAGACGACCACACCACCAACAGTGACCGGCTTTAACCGCGCAACGGGGGTCAGAGCGCCGGTCCGCCCAACCTGAATGTCGATGCCCTCCAGAAGGGTAGAAGCCTGTTCCGCGGGGAATTTGTGCGCAATCGCCCACCGGGGACTCCGCGAGACAAATCCGAGCCGCTCTTGCCAATCGAGCCGGTCCACCTTGTAGACGACACCGTCAATGTCATAGCCAAGCGTTGCCCGCTGCGCTTCGATGGATCGGTAGGTCTCCAACAGCTCCTCCACCGTCGTGCATCGCGCCATCAATGGATTGGTCGCAAAGCCCCACTTCTTGAACGCCTCAACAACGCCAAATTGCGTCTCTTGCGGAAGAGCGCTCACCGCCCCCCAGGCATAGGCAAAAAAACGAAGCGGCCGCGAGGCAGTAATGCGCGAGTCAAGCTGACGAAGAGATCCAGCCGCCGCATTACGCGGATTAGCAAAAGGATCCTTCCCCGCCTCCGCCTGACGCTCATTCAGGCGGGTGAAATCCGCATGGCTCATATACACTTCGCCACGCACTTCAACCACATCTGGAACATTCTTCGCATTAAGTGATAGGGGAATATCTTTGATTGTACGCACATTCGCGGTGATATCTTCGCCAACGCGCCCATCGCCTCGAGTTGCCGCTTGAATCAGCTGCCCTTTTTCATATCGTAACGCAGCGGACAGACCATCAATCTTCGGTTCCGCCGTAATCGCCAGTTCTTCCTCTCCCAAACCGAGAAAGCGACGGATGCGCTGACAGAAATCGACCACATCCTCATCGGAAAATGCGTTCCCAAGAGACAACATAGCCACTTCATGCTCAATCTTCTCAAAGTTGTCAGAAGGGGCGGCACCCACGCGAAGAGACGGACTGTCCGGTCGCACAAGGTGAGGAAAAGCAGTTTCGATTTCCAGATTACGTGCCCGAAGTGCGTCATACTCCGCATCGCTGATGGCTGGCCGATCTTCCTGGTGATAGCGCTGATCATGCTCGGCAATAGCCTGCGCCAGCTGCTCAAGCTCTTTGGCCGCTTCCTTTTCATCGAGCGACGCCACGGACTTCGCCTTCTTGGCAGCCATCAATGCGTGCCTTCAATCAATTGGTCGGCAGCGGCACGTGCTTCCTCAGTCACTTTCGCGCCGGAAAGCATGCGGGCAATTTCTTCACGTCGAGAGCCATCGTCCAACGGTTCAACGCGGGTCACAACAGGGGTAGATTTCGGTGCCTTACCATTTCCGCCCTTGCTGATCAGGAAATGCTTGGCGGCGCGTGCAGCAACTTGCGGTGAGTGCGTCACCACCAAAACCTGCAGAGACTTAGCCAGTTCCGCGAGACGCTTGCCGACAGCTTCTGCGACAGCACCGCCAACACCGGCATCCACCTCATCGAAAATGAGTGTCGTTGCAGAGCTTGTGGATGCCAAAGACACTTTGAGCGCCAGAACGAAGCGCGACAACTCCCCACCCGACGCAATCTTTATCAACGGCCCGAGCGGAGCGCCCGGGTTCGTGGAGATGAGAAACGCGACCTTGTCGATACCCTCTGGGCCAGCATGATCCAGATCGACTTGGGTCACTTGTGTGCGAAAAGTTGCCTTGTCGAGTTTCAGCGGGATCAGCTCCTTCGCAACGGACCTATCGAGGCGCATAGCCGCTTTCAGCCGACCATCCGACAAGGCACCAGCGGCGGCGGTATAGGCAGCTTCCGCATCGCCAAGCGCTTGCTCCAGCTCGGCAGTGCGGGTTTCGCCTGCTTCAATGCCTTCAAGTTCATTGCGCATACGGTCTGCAAGCTCCGGAAGCGCCTCAACAGAAACATCATACTTCCGGGCCGCAGCGCGGAGGGCAAACAGCCGAGTTTCCGCCGCATCTAATCGGTTTGGATCAAACTCCAATGTCCGAACGGCTTCTGAAAGTTGCTCTCGCGCATCAGCGGCTTCATTCAACGTCCGGTCGAGAGCTGCGATCACGCCATCCAAGCACCCCCCAGCCTGGTCTTTGGCCCGCTCGAGGCGCCGGAGTGCCAGATTGATGCGCGCTTCAAGCCCCTTGTCGCCCGACAGAGCGGCTTCCGCCTCGACCACATCATCAGCGATCTTTTCGGAATGCATCATGAGCGTCCGCTCCGCCGCCAGACTCTCCTCTTCCCCCGCCTCTGGGTTCAGCTCATCAAGCTCTGCAACGGCGTGAGTAAGAAAGTCCTGATCGGCGGCGGCTTTGGCGAGAGCCGCCCGATGCGATTCTAGTGCCGTCCTTGCTTCTGCTAGGCTTGCCCAGGTTTCACGAACAACACGCAGTGATCGTTCAAGGCTTCCATACGCATCCAAAAGCGTCCGGTGTCCCGTCTCATCCAGCAGGCCCCGTTCGTCATGTTGCCCATGAATCTCAATAAGCGTATCGCCAATGGTCCGCAAAAGTCCGACGCTCACCAACTGATCATTCACGAAGGCGCGCGTCCGACCATCTTTCGTTTGAATACGGCGAAGAATAATACCCTCGTCAGCTTCAATATCGTTTTCTGATAGAAGGTCAAAGGCGGGGTGTTTTGGATCAAGGTCAAACACTGCGGTGACAGAACCCTTGTCAGCGCCCTGAGCGACCAATCCACCGTCCGCACGGCCTCCAATCGCCAAACCCAGCGCATCCAAGAGAATTGATTTCCCGGCACCGGTCTCCCCCGTAAGCGTGCAGAGGCTACTCTCCAAAGGGAGATCCAGCTTGTCGATCAGCACAATATCGCGAATTGAAAGCGCGGAAAGCATAAGCGCTCCTAGAAAACAGAATTCCAGGCTTTGCTCATCCAGGAGTCCTGGTTTTCTCTGGGTTCTAGGTCATTCCCAGACAGAAGCGCATAACTGTCTTCGTACCATTCGCTTCCTGGAAAGTTGTGCCCAAGAATGGCCGCAGCCGTCTGAGCTTCGGTAACCACACCCAAAGACATGTATGTTTCTGTCAACCTGTGAAGCGCTTCAGGAACGTGAGTAGTTGTCTGATAGGAGACAATAACAGAGCGAAACCGGTTGATTGCAGCCACGTAGGACCGCTGGTTGAGATAGTAACGCCCGATCTCCATCTCCTTGCCTGCAAGGTGATCAAAGGTGAGGTCGATCTTCAGTCGCGCATCTCTGGCATACTCAGTTTCCGGAAAACGCCGAACGACTTCCGAAAGTGTCGCGAGCGCATTTTGGGTCATCCCCTGATCTCGTCCGACATCTGAAATCTGCTCATAGAAACTGATGCCCATTAGATAGTAGGCGTAGGCAGCATCTTTGTTCCCGGGATGCAGAGCAAGAAACCGCTGCGCACTTAAAATTGCCGAGTCATAGTCATTTGTCTGATAGTAAGAGTAGGAGGCCATCAGCATCGCACGACGTGCCCATTGAGAATAAGGGTGCTGACGCTCAACTTCATCAAATTCCGCTGCTGCTTGACGGAATTTTTTGTCCTCAAGCAAATTCAGCGCTTTGTTGTAAATCTGCTCGACCGGGCGTTCATTATAGACGATCTCCGCGTCGTCACCCCCAGAACAAGCACCAAGGACAAGCGCGACGCCCAGCACAATCACCGATGGGCCCCGCCCAAGCTTTTTCACCCATTTGGGTCCGATTCCAGCCACACTGCCTCTACTCATCAAGCCATCGCTCCTGCACATTCAGCCTTGCCGGAAGTCCTCCGGAAAGACCGCACTATATCAACCCTTGAGCGCATACCATAGAGTGCCAAATCCCTATCAGGCGATAAAAAAAAGCCGACTTGAAAAGATCTCAAGCCGGTCAAATTTCTGAAATCAGCGCCAAAAAGGCCTGCTCTGGGCTCAATCTGCGGAGACCATCATCTTTGGAACATCCGCCATCACATCAACGCTTTCGTCGCACGTGACATATTCCCAGGAATCAGGATTCGCGAAAAGTGCGTGAAGCACCTGATTATTAAAGGCATGCCCTGCCCGGCTCGCATTGTAACACCCCAGAATAGGCGCTCCTGCCAAGGCCAGATCACCAACCGCATCAAGGGTCTTGTGACGAACAAATTCGTCTGGCGACCGCAGCCCTCCGTCGTTCAAAACTTCTTCACCGTCCAAGACAACGGCATTTTCGAGGGTAGCACCCTTTGCAAGCCCCAAAGACCGAAGCATTTCTACGTCTTTCAAAAAGCCAAAAGTACGCGACCGCGCCAGTTCCCGCCGAAAACTGTCCGGAGAGATCGTCAGAGCCAGGTCCTGCTTTCCAATGACCTGATTGTCGAAGTCAATGCTAAGCTCAATCCGCAGGCCGTCATCGCAGGGATGCAGGGTTCCGTGACGTAAACCATCCTCCAAAGCGATAGGTTCCAAAACGCGGATATACCGACGCGGAGAGGCAAGGGTCGCCTGCCCAGCTTGATCAAGCAGTGCAATGAAGGCGTCTGAGCTGCCATCCATCACCGGAACTTCTTCAGCATCCACTTCGATCAGCAAATTATCGATCTGAAGGGCCGACACAGCAGCCATAAGGTGCTCAATCGTCGCGACTTTCGTTCCAGCCGCATTGCCGATTGTTGTGCACATCGTCGCATCTATGACGGAGTCATAGCGCGCCGGAATGTCCGTGATCGCCCGATCACTTGTTTCAAGGTCCGTCCGACGAAACACAATGCCGGTATTCGCATCCGCAGGTTTCAACACAAGACGCACAAGCGTGCCCTTATGCAGCCCAATACCGTTCATGGTGATCGACGTGGAAATAGTGGTTTGCCGCAGCACATCAGTCCCAACACAAGTGCTGTCACTGGAATGGGCCAATCGTAACTTGTTGAAGGTAGAACCGCCGCCGGTATTCACCGGTTCCGCAAACGTGTCGTGGTCAGTATTCCGCACTGTCCGTTCCCCATATACCACCCAAACAAACTGAATTTTGAGTGATGCGCCCCTAATCTGTCGGGCAGTTATCTGATGTCTGCACGCCCCTACCCCAGAGGCACGTCAAAGGCCACTCCAGAAGGACCGGCCTGAGTGTGGTTCTAACAAAAGTCGCGAACCCTTCTCAAATAACTCTTTCTTACAGTTTGTTACGTATAGAAAGAACCTTTAAGTCATTGAAAAATAATAATAAAAAGGGGATCGACAAACGGCGTCAACCCCCTTTGTTTCAAGCCTTAGGCGAAGCTTTTAGTTTGCCTGACGCCGTAAGAAGGTTGGGATCTCCAATTGATCCTCCTCGAAAGACGATGCCACCATTCCGTCATCCGCTTTTGGCTGCGGGGCCGGTGCTTGCTGAGCAACTGGCGCTGCCGGTTGAGACTCAGCTACGGCCGCTTGTTGAGGTGCCTGCGGCGCTGGCCGGGCCGGTGCCGCAATAGTCTGAGCAGGCTGAACGGCCTCACGCGACACAACCGGCGCGTGACGTGTCTCAGGCGCAGCTTTAGATCGCCCCGTCAGCCGCTCAAACAAGGACGGCCCACGTGCAGGCACAGCTTGCCTGGTAACAGGCTCCGGACGGGCGCCGAGGAATGACGGCAACTCGCTTGATCGGGCCTCTACCCGGTTGAGACCAGCCGGAATAAAGGGCCGGTTTGGCTCAGGCTCGGAAGACAAGCTAGCCTGAGCTGGTTCCGGTTCGGCAACCGGCTCCCGTTTGGGGATGATAACCTCGGCCTCATATGCGGCTGGGTCAAAATCTGCAGGCAGTGGGGCTTCAAGAGCAAGTTCGGCCTCTGCCTGAGCAGGTGCTGGCTCTTGCACGTCAACCGGTTCTGCTTCAGCCACCACTTCTGCGGCTTCAGCCTCCGCGGCTGTTTCGTCAGCTGACATGCGTCGTCCAGGACGCAGCATGGTGACTTTTTCTGTTTCCGGCAAAGGTTGCTCTGCCTGCTCTACATCAATGCCGGTTGCAACAACGGAAACCCGCATGCTGCCATCGAGAGATGAGTCAAACGTCGAGCCCACAATGATGTTCGCGTCTGGATCAACTTCAGACCGGATTCGGTTTGCCGCTTCATCAACTTCATAAAGGGTAAGGTCCATGCCACCGGTAATGTTAATGAGAACGCCACGGGCGCCTTTCATCGACACTTCATCAAGCAATGGGTTTGAGATGGCAGCTTCAGCAGCCTCCACGGCCCGCTTCTCACCTTCTGCTTCGCCCGTGCCCATCATGGCTTTGCCCATTTCGTTCATCACAGTGCGAACATCAGCAAAGTCGAGATTGATCAAACCTGGCTTGACCATGAGGTCGGTAATCCCGGCTACGCCGGAATGCAGAACCTCATCAGCCATGGAGAAGGCTTCCGCGAAGGTCGTTCTCTCATTGGCAATACGGAACAAGTTCTGGTTCGGGATAATGATCAGCGTATCAACGAACTGAGAAAGCTCTTTGATACCTTCTTCAGCGAGCCGCGCCCGCCGCGCACCTTCAAACTGGAAGGGCTTTGTCACCACACCGACGGTCAGAATGCCTTTCTCACGCGCCGTTCGGGCAATCACCGGCGCACCGCCTGTCCCGGTGCCACCGCCCATGCCGGCAGTAATAAAGACCATATGACTATCTTCAAGGCTCTCGGAAATCTCCCCAAGAGCTTCTTCAGCAGCAGCACACCCTACTTCTGGGCGCGAGCCTGCGCCAAGACCTTGGGTAATTGCCGCGCCGAGTTGAATGCGCCGTTCGGCCGAAGACATGGTGAGTGATTGCGCGTCCGTATTCGCCACAACAAACTCAACGCCTTCGAGTCCGGAATCGATCATATTATTGACCGCATTGCCGCCAGCACCGCCGACGCCAAATACAGTAATGCGCGGTTTCAGTTCAGTTGCCTGTGGAACCGTCAGATTGATGCTCATGTAAGCCTCCTAGGAGCAAATCGTGGGTCGTAATCGAGGTCGAAGAAACAGGCTTACTCCTGGCCCATTTCTGTTGGAGCGGAATGCTCCGGTGAGCGCACTGGTCAATTGCCGCATCTTCCAGCACACCGATGATCGACCTCGCCGTCAAAGTCGGCTTAAACAACACAAAACCTGCATGCGTGTCGCCAAGCCCGATCATCAAAAATTCTCCTTCAACCACCGTCCAATGCGCCGCCATTGACCAGAGTTTTCAGGAACGTCCAAAGCCGGATCCGAATTAATCGTGAGTGGAGCCAACTGTGAATAGGATGCAAGGCCCGCGGCGGCTGAGAAAGCCGGTCCGCCTATTGCCTCTGCCAAGCCCATATATCGAACAGGTTGTCCAACACGGACTTTCTTATTGAGAATGCGCGCCGTGTGCTCACGGGCACCACTAAGCTGTGCGCCACCACCGGTGAGAACCACCCGCTGACCTGCCACCCGATCAAAGCCGCTTTTGGTAAGCCGGTCCCGCACAAGCTCTAGCGTCTCTTCAAGCCTGGGCTGAATGATGCCCGTCAGAATAGATCGCGGAATATGATTGGCCGAAGAGTGATCTGTTTCACCCACCTGCGGCACATCGATCAGTTCGCGTTCATCCGATGGGCTCGCAAGCGCTGAGCCATAAAGCGTTTTCATACGTTCTGCGTGTGCAATCGGTGTCGACAGGCCCCGTGCGATATCGTTTGTAATATGCTGGCCACCAACAGGGACCGCATCGCAATAAACCATCTGACCTTCAAAGAAGACCGCCAGAGACGTTGTTCCGCCGCCCATATCGATGACAGTAACGCCAAGATCCATCTCATCTTCAACGAGGGCTGCTAGGCCACTTGCATAGGGAGCGGCAACCATGCCGGCCACGTTCAAATGGCATCGTTGGATGCAAAGTTCGAGATTGCGGACAGGTCCGTGCTGAACGCTGACCATGTGAAGTTCCACGCCGGCTTTTTCGCCGAACATGCCACGCGGATCGCGAATACCGCGATTGTCATCAACCGAATAATTGATAGGGATGGCATGCAGCACATCCCGGCCTTCCGGCATGTATTTGCTCTGACCAAACGACACCAGTCGAGTTAGGTCATCATCCTGAACCTCGCGGGACGGAATGGGCGCCTGCACGGCAATGGTCTGACTCTTAGGCTCGCCACAGGCCACAGTCACGAGAACGTCCCGCACGGTGGCGCCAGCCATGCGTTCCGCGGCATCAACAGCGACGCGGATCGCCTCTTCGGCTGCATCCATATCAACGATGGCGCCACCGCGCACACCACGAGAGACCTGATGACCGATCCCAATGATCCGCATGGGCGACAGGCCATTGGCAAGCTTGCCCGGCTCAATCTTAGCGATGAAACAGGCAATCTTGTTTGACCCGACATCAAGGGCGGCAACAATCCCAGGCCGTCCGGCACTGATGGGCTTGCCCTGCAATCCTTTTGCGCCCAGTCCCATATTCATGTGTCATCCTCCTGCGAGGAACGACCCCAGTCTTGGGTAACCGCATCGCGTCGCGCTGCAGCATCAGGACTCAAGCGAACGGTAAACCGATCCGGCAGACGCACATCAATCGCTTCAATGTCGCGCGCCAACACCCGTTGGGCTTCATCAATTGCCACCAACTCAGCAAGAGCTTCGCTCACACCAACTTCCGGCAGCAAAACGTCAACGCCATTTTCTAGGCGCAGGTTCCAGCGGCGGTCTCCGACGCGCACATAGGCGCGCACCCGCGCCTGAAGCTCCGGCCAAGCCGCAACAAGCTGTGTGAAACCCTCCGCCTCTCTTGCAGCGCCATGCCCAACAACCAAAGGAAGATGCCCGTAGCCTTCCACGCCATCTTCTGTGATTGGGCGCCCCTGTGCATCAATCACTGCCAAGCGCCCACCCCGCTGCCAGACAGCGAATGGACGACGCTCTACAAGTTCTACATGCACCCGATCTGGCAAAATCCGCGTGACAGTAGCATCCGCAATCCAGTCGAGGCGCAGCAGATTTTCGCGCGCACTCTCAAGATCAACGGTGAAAATGACCTGGCCTTGTTCAACTTGAAGCGCCTTGAGGACATCCGCCCTTGTGGTCCGCTCACGACCGGCAACCGTTACTTCATCAATACCAAAGCCAACCCAGGCAACCGATGCGGTGGCCTGATCCGCGACATAGGTGCCAGCCGCAGCAATGTGTCCACCAACAGCCAGACCATAAAGGGCCGCCGCACCGACAAACCCGGCACTCGCAACCCCTACAAGCGATTTAGGCAAGCGTCCTTCGCGGATAGCCTCAATTGCGCGCGAAAGCCGACTAGGAGGCCGCTGCCCCCGTCGACCAAATGATTTTCCGGATTTGGCGCGCCGCCGCCCGGGCGCAACGGTGCTGGTGCGCCGCGTGGTCTTCGCACCGCGCCCCGAAGCTGATCCGGAGCCGGACGCAGAACGGCGCGGCGCAGCTTTGCGCGCAGGCCTTTTCTGTTCCTTTACCGATCGCATGACGCGTCCTCCACCATCCAACGGACAAGCGCGCCATATGACATTCCTTCATACGCCGCGAGTTCGGGAACCAACGACGTCGGCGTCATGCCGGGCTGCGTATTGACCTCTAACAGAACGAGCTCCCCTTTCTTTTCATCGAAACGGAAATCCGACCTGGTTACCCCCCGGCAACCAAGCGAATCATGTGCCGCATGCGTCACGTCCTGAACACGTTTATTTATATCCGAACTGATTCGGGCAGGCACTACGTGAACCGAGCCACCACTCGAATATTTTGCGTCATAGTCGTAGAAAGCTGTGTTTGCTGTGATCTCTGTGACATTTAAGACTCGGTTTCCAATCACCGCGCAGGTGAGTTCCATTCCCGGTATGTAGCGCTCGGCCATGACGACATCACCAAGGTCCCATTTCGGTGACGAAAGCTCTGCTGGAGGTCGGTTTTCACCTTCCCGAACGATAAAAACACCCACACTTGAGCCTTGGTTATGGGGCTTGATCACATAGGGCGTGTCCATGACATGGCCGCGAGCGGCTTCTTCACGGCTAACAAGTTTGCTCTCAGCAACAGGGAGTCCTGCCGCTCGAAATACGTGCTTCGATTGCTCTTTATCCATTGCCACAGCCGACGCGCGGACACCTGAATGGGTGTAGGGAATGCCAAGCACTTCCAGGAGTCCCTGAACGCACCCATCCTCGCCCCAGCGACCATGCAGGGCGTTGAAAACAGCGTCCGGCTTTATTTGGAGCAACTGCTCCGCCAGATCCCGGCCAGCATCAATCTCAGTGACCTCAAACCCTTCTCCGCGCAGGGCTTTAGCACAATCACGACCGGACACGAGGCTCACTTCTCGCTCTGGCGACCAGCCGCCCTTAACAACGGCGATGTGTTTGTAGCCGCTCACGAAGACACCTCGTCCCGTGTCATGCCAATACGCCTGATTTCCCAATCAAGCGTGACCCCACTTGTTTCTTTAACCCGCCTACGTACTTCCTCGCCCAGCTCTTCAATATCGGCGGCAGTTGCGTCACCTGTATTGATGAGAAAGTTACAGTGTTTCTCACTCACCTGAGCACCGCCCCGCGTGAGACCACGACATCCAGCCGCATCGATCAGTTGCCAGCTCTTGTGTCCTTCAGGGTTTTTGAAAGTCGATCCGCCCGTACGTGTTCGGATCGGCTGGCTTGTCTCGCGGCGCTCGGTAATCTCATTCATCCGGCGCTCAATCTCCGACTTGTCACCAGCAGCGCCTTGAAAAAGTGCACTTGTAAAATAGACATCTGCCGGCGCACTTGAGTGACGATAGCTGTAGCCCATGTCAGCAAGCGAATAGGTGACCCGCTCACCGGCGCGCGTCACGCCTTCTGCTTCGATGAGCACATCCATTGTTTCTTTTTCGTATGCGCCACCATTCATACGAAGCGCACCACCAATCGAGCCTGGAATACCGCGAAAAAACTCCAGCCCCGCGATACCGGCTTCCATGGCCGACCGCGCGACAGCCATATCAAGCGCTGCAGTCCCTGCACGCACCCGATGATTACTCAAAATCTCAATACCCATAAACGGTTTGCCCATCCGGATCACCACACCTGCGATGCCGCCGTCACGGACAAGAAGGTTGGACCCCACCCCCACAACCGTCATGGGAACCTCAGGCGGACAGGCCTTCAGGAAAGCCGCAAGATCGTCTGTGTCCACTGGCCGAAACAAAACTTCGGCAGGACCACCCACGCGGAACCAGGTAAGGGGCGCCATGGGCGCATCCGGGATCAACTCACCGCGAACTTCCGGCAACCCATCAATGAGGTGATCGGCGACCATACTCATGCGCTCCCGTCCAGCTTCTCAAGATCCTGCGGCAGTGCATTTGCCCATTGGGTAATATTGCCTGCACCCAGGCACAAAACCATGTCGCCTGGCCGGGCCAGCTCCGCAATCACTCCAGGAAGCGCCTCCGCACTCTCCAAGGCGAGCGCATGCTTGTGCCCGCGCTCCTGAAGACCTTGCACCATGGTGTCACGATTAATGCCCTCGATCGGCTTTTCACCCGCTTCAAAAACCGGCGATACGATGACCGTGTCTGCATCATTGAAGCAGGAGCAGAACTCGTCAAAAAGATCCCGAAGGCGCGTGTAGCGATGCGGCTGAACCACCGCAATAATCCGGCCGTCACTGGCAGATCGTGCAGCCTGCAACACAGCCGAAATCTCTACAGGGTGATGACCATAATCATCATAAATCTCCACGCCGTTCCACGAACCCGCATGGGAGAAGCGACGCTTCACACCACCAAAACCGGCAAGCCCCTTTGCAATGGCATCTGCCGACAAGCCCATCCTGTGCGCGACAGCCACCGCCGCAAGCGCATTGAGCATATTGTGATGCCCCGGCATCGCCAGACGCAATCCATCAATGGTCGTAGTTTCTCCAGATTTCCTATCTGTGAGCGTCACATCAAAAACAGTAACCGCGCCATCCATACGAACATTGGACGCACGAACATCGGCCTGCGGGCTCGTGCCATAAGTCACCAGCGTTCGGTCACTGACCCGCCCCATAAGGGCCTGCACTTCGGGGTGGTCGATGCAAAGAACCGCAAGGCCATAAAACGGTACATTCTCAATGAAGCGAACGAACGCCTCACGAACGCCATCGAAGCTGCCATAGTGATCAAGGTGTTCCGGATCAATATTGGTGACCACAGCAATGGTGGAGGGAAGCTTCGTGAAGGTACCGTCGCTCTCATCGGCTTCGACAACCATCCATTCACCCGCACCCAGTCGTGCGTTCGTGCCATAGGCATTGATGATCCCGCCATTGATCACAGTCGGGTCAATGTCGCCCGCATCAAGAAGGGCCGCAACCAGCGACGTCGTTGTCGTCTTCCCGTGGGTCCCGCCAATGGCAACACAAGACTTAAGCCGCATCAGCTCCGCGAGCATCTCCGCACGGCGCACAACCGGCAACATACGAGCCCGAGCTTCAACAAGCTCTGGGTTGTCTGCTTTGATGGCAGAGGATACAACCAGCACCTGAGCATCACCCAGATTTTCCGCCACCTGCCCCACCATGACCTTTATACCAAGGTCGCAGAGCCGCTTCACGTTTGCATTCTCGGCAGCGTCTGATCCCTGCACCGAATAGCCGAGATTATGCATGACTTCGGCAATGCCACTCATGCCGATGCCGCCAATGCCGACAAAATGGATCACACCCATATCAAGCGGGGCTGGTCTCATTGGTTTTTCTCCTGGGGTGCGTTCATTCCCCCAGACCCCTCTTGAGGGGCCGAAAGATATTGTTGAGTAGCGGGGGACGGCAGGCTGCCTGTTTTTCTGCGTGCCACGCGCTCAACAAGATCTGCGAGCGACTGAACGGCACGCGGCTTGCCTTCTGCCTTTGCAGCAGCAGCCATGCCCGACAACTTATTACCGTCCGAAAACAAAGAAGACAACGTCTCCGCAAGCCGTTCTGGCGTAAAGCCATCCTGCTCCATCATGATAGAGGCGCCCGCGTTCGAGAGAATTTCCGCATTGGCCTTCTGATCCTGATCAAGGGAGTGCGGAAGCGGCACAAGAATGGACGGACGACCAATCACAGCAAGCTCGCTCACCGTCGATGCACCTGCCCGTCCAATCACCAAATGGGATCTGGCAATCACTTTTGGCATGTCATCGAAAAACGCGGAAAGCTTCGCTGAAATATCTGCGTTCGCATAGGCTTGCCTCACACGTCCCAAATCTTCTCCACGGCATTGCTGCGTCACATCAAAACGCGCACGCAACTCCGCCGGAAGCGCCGTCAACGCATCGGGCACAATGTCACTCATGACACGGGCACCTTGACTACCGCCAAAAACCAGAAGGCGAATAGGTCCACTCCCAATACCTTCAAACGGCACATTGGCCTGTGCCAGCACAGCGTCTCGCACCGGATTGCCGGTCACATGCAGTTTCGGCAAGGCGCGAGGTTTCAAATATTTCGGCGCCGGGAAAGTCGATGCAATCGCGTGCACAAATGGCGCAACAGCTTTGTTGACACGCCCCAGAACCGCATTTTGCTCATGAACAATCGTGGGGATGCGGCGCAGAATGGCCGCAAGCATGGGCGGCATGGTGGGATAGCCCCCAAAACCCACAACAACTGAAGGCTTGGCCCGCCCCATAACCGCCAAAGACTGACTTGTGCCACTCACGATTTTTGCTACCGCTGAAAGAATACCGGCGAGCCCTGGTCCAGAAAAAGTCGCTGAGGGAACAGAGAATATATCCGCTCCTGGAAACAGGCGGTCAAAATGTTGCACGCGCTCATCAGTAATGAGCACAATTGAATGCCCGCGCCGCTTGAGCTCTTGTGCCAGCGCCTGTCCCGGAAACAAATGCCCACCCGTGCCACCAGCAGCAATCATGACAGGCCCTGCCAGAACAGGTGAGATACCACTCATGCGTGGGCCCTCCATTCGGCTGGCTGAGCTCCGGCATGCACCCGTCGACGGGTGAGCGAAAGCAGCATGCCTGTCGCAACGGCAAGAGCCAGAAGGGACGAGCCACCATAGGAGATAAAGGGAAGCGTCATGCCTTTGGCTGGCATGAGGTTCAGATTAACCGCCAGATTGATCAGCGCCTGCGTGCCAATCAACAGGGTAAGCCCTGAGACGGCGAGCTGTACAAAGAGGTCGGTTTCATCAAGGGCGCGGAGGAGCGTGCGAATAACGATAAAGCTGAAAAGCCCGATGATGAGAATGCCAGCGAGCACACCAAACTCTTCCGCTGCCACCGCGAAGATGAAGTCTGTATGCGCGTCCGGCAGGATGAGCTTTACCGCACCCTCACCCGGGCCCCGTCCGAAAAAGCCGCCAGCCCGCACTGCCTCCATAGCCCGATCAATCTGATAAGTATCACCTGATGCGGGATCCATAAAACGGTCCACCCGGCTCGCCACGTGCGGAACCAATTGGTAGGCAGCGACCGCCCCGCCGAGCCCGACTGCACCGAGGCCAATAATCCAGAACCAGGAGATACCGATCATGAACAGGAGGCCACCGAATACCAGCGTGACAAGTGTTGCCTGGCCAAAATCCGGTTGAAATACCAGAAGGCCGATAAAGAGCGCATAAAGCACAAAGGCCAGAGACATGCCCGGCACGGCTTTGGAGCGCGCACCCTCCGCAAACATCCAGGCGACCAGAACAACAAAAGCTGGCTTTACAAATTCAGAGGGCTGCAGCGAAAACCGGCCGAGTGGCAGCCAGCGGGTCGCCCCCTTGATTTCCGGTCCCATTAGCAGGGTCGCCACCATCAGCAGCAACCCGCCGAAAAAGACAACAACCGCCAAACGCCTTACCTGTCGGGTCGTGAAGAAGGAAATGCCGAATATCACAATGAAAGCAGGAACCAGAAAAACCGCTTGGCGGTAGACAAAATGAAAGGAATTGAGAGACAGGCGGTTCGCCACAGCTGGGCTTGCCGCCAGCGTCAGGATAATACCAAGCGCGACAAGCGCCAAGATCGCAACGACTGTCCATCGGTCGATGGTCCACCACCACTCGGACAGAACAGATCGGTTCGCGCGGGAAAGACGGATCATGCAGCTTCCCCTCCATTGCCAATAGCCTTGAGGGCAGCGTGCACCATCTCGCGAAACGCATCACCGCGCACCTCGAAATTTTTAAACTGGTCAAAAGATGCACAGGCTGGAGAAAGAAGAACGACACCGCGACGACCGTCACGCGAGGCGCTCATGGCGTCGCGCACGGCGGCGGCAACCGCTGCGTCAAGAGTATCTGCGGCGACATATTGCACCTGCCCCTCCAACGAAGCACCAAACGCCTCCGTCGCTTCGCCGATCAGATAAGCCTTTTCGATCCGCGGAAAAAGCGGGGACAGGGAGTTGATCCCGCCCTCTTTCGGAACACCACCCGCGATCCAATAGATAGAGTCATAAGCGCCAAGTGCTTTACCAGCGGCCTCCGCATTGGTTGCCTTGCTGTCATTCACGAACAAGATACCTTCTGAGTCCGCAACAATTTCCATACGATGAGCAAGACCTGGAAAAGATCGGAAAGAATACAGAATACGATCAGCAGGGAAACCCAATGAGCGCCCAGCCGCATATGCCGCTGCAGCATTTTGCCAATTGTGCAGGCCCGCTAACGTCTTCAGGTTTTTCAAATCACCGACACGGTCGGTTTTTCCCGATCCGCTGTCATAAAGAACACCGTCAAGGACGCAAACGCCGCGACTGAGAGACTTGTCCGTTGAAACAGGCACCAAAGCAACTGTGCCTTTACCGCAGACTGCAGAACAAATCTCGGATGTCAGGGCATCGTCGATACCGATAATGGCAACGTCCGTTGGCTCCTGAAACCGGAACAGCCGCGCTTTGACAGCGGCGTAATGTTCAAGCGAACCGTGACGATCGATATGATCAGGGCTGATATTGAGAAGAACACCAACATCCGGACGCAGCGTTGGCGCCAGATCAATCTGGTAGGATGAGACTTCGACAACGTACACAGTATCAGACCGTGGCGGATCAAGATCAAAGACCGCCTTACCGATATTCCCGCCGACTTCCGCACGCCGCCCATTGGCAGTGACCATGTGTCCGATCAACGCGGTTGTGGTAGATTTTCCATTCGTACCTGTAATCGCGACAATTTTTGCCTTTGGGTTGAGAGCACGAACCTCGTGCTGAAACAGCTCAACATCCCCGAGTACCGGCACGCCAGCACTCTGGGCAAGGCGCACAACCTGATGCGGTTCAGGATGGGTGAGAGGAATACCAGGAGCCAGGATTAGCGCTGCATATCCATCGAGCCCCCGATCACAAGGATCAGAAATAGAGAGACCAGCCACCTCAGCATTTGCGCGCTGTGTCTCACCGTCATCCCAGACCGTCACCTGCGCCCCGCCTTCAACCAACGCGCGCGCCACCGCCAACCCGGACGCTCCGAGTCCATATACGGCGACCCTGCGGTCTTTATAGGCGCGTGCTGCGATCACTCTAAGGCTACCTCAGTTTCAGGGTGGCGAGACCGATCATCGCCAGGACACCAGAAATAATCCAAAAACGAATAACAATGGTGGGTTCCGCCCACCCCTTCTTCTCAAAATGATGGTGGAGAGGCGCCATACGGAAGACCCGCTTGCCGGTAAGCTTGAAGCTCGCGACCTGCACAATGACTGAGACAGCTTCGAGCACGAACAGACCGCCGATAATGACGAGGACCAGCTCATGTTTGGCAACAACCGCAATCGATCCAAGCGCACCACCCAGAGCGAGCGAGCCTGTGTCCCCCATAAAGACGGAAGCAGGGGGTGCGTTGTACCAGAGGAAGCCAAGACCGGCGCCAAGTAGCGCGCCGCAGAAAACCGCAAGCTCACCTGTGCCCGGCACAAAATGGATCTGCAGGTAATCCGAGAACACAGCGTTGCCGACGAGGTAAGAAATGAAGCCAAAGCTCGCAGCTGCAATCATCACAGGTACAATCGCCAAGCCATCAAGCCCATCTGTGAGGTTGACCGCGTTCGAGGCGCCCACGATCACCAAAACTCCAAAGATGAAGAAAAATCCGCCGAGGGGAATCAGGACATCTTTCAGAAACGGAACCGCGACAGATGTCGCGAGCTCCGGGGGCGCTACATTGAGCAATGCATAGACGGCGATACCCGCAATGATCGTTTCTAAGACCAGTTTCAAACGACCCGGCACACCGTCGCTCGATGCTTTGGATACTTTCAGATAATCGTCAGCAAAGCCGACCGCGCCAAACCCAAGCGTGACAAGCAGGACAATCCAAACATACGGATTGCTGAGATCGGCCCAGAGCAGAACCGACGGCACAAGGCCCAGCAAAATCAGAAAGCCACCCATGGTGGGCGTACCTTTTTTTGTGAGCAGGTGTCCTTCAGGACCATCCTCACGAATAGGCTGACCCTGAGCTTGTCGCGCCCGAAGAGCCCGAATGACTGCAGGCCCAAAAAGAAAAGAAACCAGAAGCGCTGTTACCGTCGCCCCTCCTGTTCGGAACGTGATATAGCGAAACACATTCAGGCCTGGGACCTGATCAGCATATTGCACCAAAAAATCAAACAGCATCTGTCAATCCCCTGCGCCAGACGGCACATCATCGTCACTGTGAAGAGCAAGAAGCCCATCCACAATCAACCCCATTCGCGACCCAAGCGACCCTTTGACCATCACTACATCACCGTCCCCCAACTGTGACGCAAGCTGTTCAAGCAACGCTTCAGACCCCTCCGCATATCCCGCCTTGCATGCTGCAGGCAGGTCTTCATACAAATTCTTCATCAAGGGCCCACAAGCATAGACCTGATCAATACCGGCATCCGCGAGCGGCCCCGCAAGCCCCTGGTGCATGAGCGCTTCATCTTCTCCGAGCTCAAGCATGTCGCCCAGAACCGCGACGCGCCGCCCAGCCCCCTCAACTTCAGCGGCGCCAAGAGTTGCAATCGCAGCCCTCATGGAAGCTGGGTTGGCGTTGTAACTTTCATCGACAACCACAAATTGTCGGTCACCGTCATGAACAATATGGCGTTCGCCCCTGCCCTTAGGCGCATTAAGCGTCGCCAATGTCATGCCCGCGAGTGCCAGATCTGCACCCAGCGCATGCACAGCGGCAAGAATGGCGAGCGAATTCATGACGTGATGTTTGCCGGGGATGCCAAGTTTGTAGGTGATAGCCTGACCGCAGATGGATGCGGAGATGCAGGAACAAGAAGGATGCAAAGCAACCCTCTCCAACCGGGCATCTGCCTTGTCCGACGCCCCGAAAGAAATGACATTGCCCGCTCCGGCGGTCTGAGCCCTCAAACGAAGCCGGTCAAAATGTGAATTGTCCGCATTCAGGATTGCCGTACCATCAGGCTTCAATCCATCGAAAATTTCAGCCTTCGCATCAGCAATCCCTTCGACATTCTCGAAATTGGCGAGATGTACAGGCTCGACTGTCGTGATAATGGCCACGTCAGGCTGAACCATCTGACTCAAAGGCGTGATCTCATTTGCGTGGTTCATCCCGATCTCAAAGACGCCCCACTCGGTATCAGCGGGCATCCGAGCAAGTGTCAGCGGCACGCCCCAGTGATTATTATAGGAGGCAACCGACCCGTGGGTCCGTCCTTGTGCCTCAAGGATCGTTCGCAACGCATCTTTTGTGCTGGTCTTGCCAACACTTCCCGTCACCGCAACAATTTTTGCATCTGTTCGCGCGCGCGCAGCATGGCCGAGCGCCTGCAATCCGCTCAGTGTGTCTTCGACGACAAGAAGGCCTTCATCGGACACACCGTCGCAAGGACCCGATACCATGGCCGCCGCCGCACCTTTGGCCAAAGCGTCCTTCACATGTTTATGGCCGTCGGAATTGTCGCCGATCAGGGCAACAAACAGATCACCCAAATCAAGGCTCCGCGTATCGATGGACACACCAATCGCAGACCAGTCGCTTTTGACGTCGCCGTCAGTGGCAAGGGCGGCCTCCGTCGATGTCCAAAGAGCTTTACTCATGCACTCATATCCCCGGCGCTCACCGCCGCTGCAACTGCCTCATGGTCAGAGAAGGGCAACACCTCGCCCCCGATAATCTGACCGGTCTCATGTCCTTTGCCCGCAACTACCAGACAATCTCCTGCTTCAAGAAGAGCCACCGCCTCCGAGATCGCGCGAGCCCGGTCACCAATCTCCCGCAGCTCGGAAGCACCAGCAAGAACTTGCCCACGGATAACTGCCGCATCTTCCGATCGGGGGTTGTCATCCGTCACAATGGTGATATCAGCCGATTGCGACGCAATTTTGCCCATTTGAGGGCGCTTGCCTTTGTCCCGATCACCACCGCACCCAAACACAACAACAAGCTTCCCGCTCACATGCGGGCGCACAGCCTCAAGTGCCGTCTCCAGAGCATCCGGGGTATGAGCATAATCGATAAAGATCGTCGCCCCATTGGCAAGATGTGCAACCTCTTCTAAGCGCCCTTTTGCCCCTTTGAGATTTTCCAAGGCGCGGAATGTCTGTTCAGCATCGCCGCCGCAGCCAATCACCAGGCCAGCAGCGACAAGCGCATTGGATGCCTGAAACTGACCCACAAGCGGCAGCATAATTTCATAGTGGGCGCCATCATGAACAATCTGGAGAACCTGACCTCTCGGTCCCGGCTGCAAACCAGCAAGACAAATGTCCCGCCCCTTGCGCCCCACAGCAACGATCCGATGCCCTCGCGCCCAGGAAATCGCTTCAAACTCCTGTGCAAAATCAGCATCGACATTGATTACCGCAACGCCGCCTGGCCCCATGACTTCGCCGAACAAGCGCAGCTTGGCATAGAGATAGTCATCAAAATTTGCGTGATAATCGAGATGGTCTCGCGTGAGATTGGTAAATGCACTGGCGCTCACCCGAACACCATCCAGACGATATTGTGCCAATCCGTGGCTGGACGCTTCCAGTGCCAGATGCGTGACCCGTTCTTCAGAAAGCTGCGCAAGCTCAGAATGCAGCCGCACTGGATCCGGCGTCGTATGCGCCAAAGGCCGAACACCTTCAGGCCCAACAACACCAACGGTACCCAGACTTGCCGACCTTAAGCCCAGAGACGCCCAGATTTCACGAACGAAAGTGGCGACCGACGTCTTCCCGTTGGTGCCCGTCACCGCGGCAACCGTGTCCGGCTGCGCCCCATAAAACTGAGCAGCCAGGGCAGACAAACGACGCCGCGGATTGCGATCAGCGATCACCGGCACCTTTGTGTCAGACACAACATCCGGCCCGCCAAGGATCGCCACCGCCCCCGCTTCAACTGCCGCAGGAATAAATTTCGCACCATCTGCTTGAACACCAGGAAGCGCCGCAAAAAGATAGCCCGGCTTTACCGCACGACTGTCTGCAGTAAGTCCGGCAATATTGATCGCCCCGACATTGGGGGGAAGCACTTCCTTTGGGCCAACAAGCGCTTGAAGCTCCATGGCACTACTCCGCCGTCGCAAAGGAAGCGGATTGAACCGGGGAACTCCAGGACTGGACCGGGCGGAGCCCCAAGATGGGCGCAATGCGCTGAACAACGCGCGATGTGACCGGTGCAGCATTCCACCCGGCGGTTGCAAATCCATAGGTGTTTTCAGTAGCCTGCGGCTCATCAAACATGATCAGCATGGCATATTTCGGATCGTTAGCTGGAAAGGCGCTGAGAAAGGAAGTGAGAAGCGCATTACGTGCGTACCCCCCTGCCCGGGCTTTTTCCGCCGTGCCGGTTTTCCCCATCACAGGATAACCAACAACATCCGCACTACGCCCGGTGCCTCGCTCAACAACCAGCCGGTACAAGGCGCGCATGGCATCACTCGTTTCTGTGGTGAGCACCCGCCTCCGAGGTGATGCGCCGTCCCCGCGAAGGAATGTCGGCTGCACGGCAAATCCTCCATTAACCAGTGTCGCATTGGCAGCCACTACCTGGAGCGGTGTCACTGACAATCCGTGACCATAGGAAATAGTCATTGCGGACACGTCTGTCCAAGTGCTGGGCAGAAGCGGACGTCCCGACTCCGGAAGCTCAATATCCGTCCGCGTCAACAATCCCAATTGGCCGAGGAAGCTGCGATGTTCTTCACGGCCAAGCTCCAGCACCATCTTGGCAGTACCGATATTAGAGGAATGCATAAAGAGCTCAGGCACCGTCAGAAAGCGCTTCTGAGCGTGATAGTCATTGATCGTAAAACGGGAAACACGAATAGGCTCGCGAGCATCATATTCGGTCGACAGTTGAACACGACCCGAATTGAGAGCTGCGGCAACACTGAAGGCCTTAAAGGTTGAGCCCATTTCATAGACGCCAAGCGTCGCCGTATTAAATCGCGCGCGGTCAGATGCCGATCCAGGGTCGTTCGCATCAAAGTCGGGCAAAGAGGCCATCGCAATGACCTCGCCCGTATCAATATCCAGAACCACACCCGTTGCACCGATAGCGCTGAACTCATCCAGCGCAATCTGCAATTGCGCTTGCAGCGCATGTTGAACACGCAGGTCCAGAGAAAGCACCAGAGGTTCACCGCTGGCTGCGCCGGATCGGTCTATGTAATGTTCGATCCCAGCAATACCCTGATTGTCGATATCAACACCACCCAGTACATGCGCAGCAACCCGTCCATTGGGATAAACCCGCTTCTGCTCACGCTGAAAAGCGAGGCCTGGCTGACCAAGATTATGAACTGCGACCTGTTCGCGCGGCGTCAAGTCACGCTTCAACCAAACAAACGCTTTATCGCTTGAGAGCTTCTCTTCAAGCGAGTTTTGATCCAACTCTGGTAGGGCTTGCGCCAAAAGGCGCGCTGTCTCTTGAGCATTCATCACCTTGCGTGCATCTGCATACAAGGACGCGGTGATGATGTCCGTTGCCATCACCTCACCATTGCGGTCAACGATGTCACGCCGTTGTTCCGGACCAACATTATCAACAGCAGCAATAGACCGGTCCCCACCACCGCCGGGCGCCAGACCGAGGATAACCAATCTCCCAGTCACGACCGCAAAGGCCATCGCAAACATGGCGACCGTCAACATGATCCGACGACGACCACTGTCGAGGCGGGTCACTTCCGGTGTTTTCTTGTCGCGCGGTGCGGCAAATCTCGGGCGCGCGATCAAGTCGTGCCCAAGCCTGGGGGAGACATTGTCGGCTTCACCCTGTTTGGAACGGCGTACCATCAGCGCACCTCAGAACCAGATTGCGGAGCGGCCCCGGCATACCCGCCAAGCGCGCGGCGCCCATTAGGGCCAAATAGATCTTCATCACGCGGGGGCATTGGCAGATCCTCAAACGTTGCAATCTGCGCAGCCGTAAGGGGCGACAGGTCCAAATGACGGTCAGCCAAAGACTGCAGGCGCTCAGGCTGTGTCAGATAGCTCCATTCCGCCCGCAAAATACGTACTGCGTCTTGTTCATTCAGAATTTCCTGAGCAAGCGCTGCTTTGATCCGCTCCTGCTCTTCGACTTTGTATTTCAGGTTGTAGAGGCCAATAGATACCGCCACCACAAGCACAACAGAGAAGACATTGAGTAGACGGATCATAGGAGATCTCCCTGCAAGGCAGCGAAACGCTTTATCCCCAAAGCGTCTGGGTCAAAAGGGAATGACGGTGCGTCGGTTCGCTCAGCCCCCCGCAATCGGGCAGAGCGCGACCGGGGATTAATCTCAATCTCAGATTTGCTTGCCTTCGAAGCGCCACGGGTGATTGCCTCAAATGACGGCGCTCGACCATCTTGCGCTTCGGGCATATGGCGCGATGGCCGCCCGCCTTTGCCTGTCCGCTCTGTCAGGAACCGCTTCACCAACCGGTCTTCGAGCGAATGAAACGCAACGACAGCCAAACGCCCACCAGCGTCCAGCAAACCTTCTGCAGCGACGAGCCCACGGGCGAGCTCCCCCATCTCATCATTGATAAATATGCGAAGCCCCTGAAACGTCCGTGTCGCCGGATGCACTTTGTCAGCGCGCGCGCGAGGCCCCATCACATCAGCGATCAGCTCCGCCAGCTCTGCAGTTGTCTCGAACTTCTTCTCAAGCCGCCGCTGGACAATCGCCTTTGCAACAGCCCGCGACCGCTTCTCTTCGCCATAGATCCAGATGATGGAGGCAATATCAGCTTCTTCGAACTCATTGACAATATCAGCGGCAGAAACCCCTTCCCGCGCCATGCGCATATCAAGAGGTCCTTCGCTCTGAAAAGAAAATCCACGCTCCGCCTGATCAAGCTGCATGGAGGAGACACCAACGTCGAGAGTCACACCATCCACACCACTCAAGGCGTGCTCATCAAGTACGGGCGCCACGAGCGTCGCCATATCGCCAAAACAGCCCTGAAGCAGCGTCAGACGACCCTCAAATTCCCGCTCCATTTCGCGCCCGCGATCAATCGCCGTGGGATCACGGTCAACCGCTAGAACAGAGCAGTCTGCCGCCGCCAGCAGCGCGCGCGTATAGCCACCAGCACCAAATGTTCCATCTACGTAAAGAGCACCATCTTTGGGCGCGAGCACATCCAGCACTTCAGCCAGCATCACCGGAAAATGGGGGGAGACTGCCGGTGCCTGTGTCACGAACCGCCCCCTGTCGCAGACGGAGATCCGGGCGGAGCATGAGGACTTTTTAGCAACCCGCCATGGCCACTTGCTTCAGCCATCGCTTCCGCAAGATAGGCCTCATACGCCTTGGGTTCCCAAAGCTGGAATTTGTTGCCGAGCCCAACAAAGGTCACGTGATCAATGATCCCAGCTTTTGAGGTCAGCATCTCAGGCAGGCTCACCCGACCATCCGCATCAAACATCAATTCCGCAGATTGAGCTTTGAGCATGTTTGCCAGCACGTTGCGCTCGCGGGAAAAGGGATCAAGGCGGCTCAACATCGTGTCGATCTCCGCCTCAAGATCGGGGCCCCCACCTTCTATGCAGGGATCGATAAGGGAGGGAAAACAGATGATGCCGGGAAATTCCTGGGCAGCCGTCACCGACCGGAACTTAGCCGGCACAGAGATGCGCCCTTTCGCATCGATCTTGTTTGTGAATGTTCCCCGGAACGACAACATGTCCCGCAAGCCCCCCCGTACCCGACACAATTGAATGCGACCACCTGATCGAATTCAGTCCCGTGAAAGAGGTCCGACCCTCCCAACATGGGCCGCATCTGGGTCGGCCTGCCTCTATCCCGGGACACTATGGGATACCATGGGATAATATGGGGGTCAACGGGATTAACCAGTTAAACCTTGGGTTTGAGCGGGCTTTTGACTGTTCGCAAGGAACCAATACTCACACTTCTATTTCAGAACAAAGAAGGAACATTTGCTTAAACTTGCAACACCAACACGACATCTTGAGTGCCAGACCAGGCACCTACCACTGATAGCGCTGAGGAGATAAGGTCAGATGGCCTATAAGCCGGGTTCTGTATCCCGAAATCCGAAGACTTCGACCGATGACCATTCATCTGGGACGCCCGTCGCCGACCGCCTCGTGCAACCAACCCGGATGGCGATCCGAAAACTGACCTGACGACATAAAAGCCGTCCACCATCCCTATTTGGTTTTGCTCCCGGTGGGGTTTACCCTGCCCGTCCTGTTGCCAGGACAGCGGTGCGCTCTTACCGCACCCTTTCACCCTTACCTGAATAAAAACCCAGGCGGTTTGCTTTCTGCGGCACTTTCCCTGAGGTCGCCCTCGCCGGGAGTTACCCGGCACCGTGCTTCCGTGGAGCCCGGACTTTCCTCTGTGAGCCAAGCCACAGCGGTCATCCGGCCATCTGACCGAGACTAGGAATACGCCGGGAAACAGGATTTGTCGAGCAGACTTGGGTCAGCGCGCGTCCCGCAAAAGACGCAGCGTGCCGACGGTCGAAAGATCTGCAGCCCCATCCACCTGAACCGGGCGAAAGTGCCGCTGAAACGCGGTGACAATGTCCGCTGTTACAACACCGAACCACCCATCAACGGCAATGCCATAACCATAATCCGCCAGCTGAAACTGAAGTTCGGCTACTTGGTCCCCTCTGTCTCCCAGGCTCAGAACTGGGCCGTCTATCGGTTCTACTGGCGACACCCAATGCCCCACACCAGCGTCGGCGAGCAGACCCCAGGGAAACTTCTCGCCAGGATCCGACTTGCGCCCAGGTGCCACATCGGAATGCGCCAGCACCCGCGCCGATGCGATCTCGTTCCGCCGTACAATGTCGGCTGCAAGTGCCGTCACAGCATCGATTTGTGCACCAGGAAAATCCGGATACCCAAGCTCATGACCCGCATTGACAATCTCAATCCCGATCGACCGGCTGTTAATGTCAGCTTCGCCTGCCCAGCTTGCGACCCCCGCGTGCCAGGCGCGCCTCTCCTCGTCGACCATTGAGATAATGCGTCCATCTTCAAACACCAGATAGTGTGCGCTCACTTGGGCCGCCGGGTCACACAGGCGCTCCAGCGCGCCCTCCCCGGTCTCCATGCCGGTATAATGCAGGAGCAGCATGTCGGCGGCTCCGCCGATCCGCTCATTGTGGTTGGGTGACGGTTGCACCTGAATTTTATCGAGGATCGACATCTACGAACGGCTCTTCTTTGCGCGCTTGGCGAATATTGACGATCAACACGCCCACAAGGGATACGAGTCCACCAAGTACCATTCTGATGGTCAGCTCATCTCCAAGCAATGTCACACCAAAAAAGACTGTGAACAAAGGAGCCAGAAGCGTTAAGGGCGCGGTCTGCGAAACCTCGTAGCGTTGGAGCAAATAGTAGATGCCCGCATGCCCCACAAGGCTGGAAGCAAAGGCCACATAGAAAATGCCTGACCAGGCGAGCAGGCTGGCGCTCTCGATGATCTCAAGGTGATTGCTCTCAAAGGCAAAGGACGCGCCCAGCAGGAAGGGGGCGGCTATCACAGCAACCCAGGCCTGCAATTCAAACACGCCAACATCTTTGATCTGACGCTGGAAGATCGTCCCGATGGATCCCACAAAGGCGGACGCTGTAACCAGCAAAATGCCGGTCAAAAAGCTGAACACGGCAGGATCAAAGCTCATAATCATCACACCCGCGAAGGCGAGCGAAATGCCCAGCCAACGCCGCCAGTAAATCTGCTCCTTCAAGAAGAGGACCGACATGACAGCGGAAATGGGAACACCCAACTGGGTGACAATGGCAACCACCGAAGCGTCTGCCGCTGCAAGCCCCAGAAAGAAAAAACCAAACCCAAGGGGTCCCGCGCACAGCGAAATGATGATGACATCCCGCATACGGCCCTTAAGAATCCGCAGGAACGGAAACAGCACGACCACGATCAGCGCAAAGCGAATACCCGCAAACAGGAACGGTGGAAAATGCTCAAGGCTCACCTTCCCGGCAACCAGAGCAAAGCCCCAGATGAGGTTGATCAAAACCATGAAAGCGGCGTGTTCACGGGTCATCGCGAGGCGACCCGTGTCGATCTAGCAAAGGCGCCGCAAGACCGTTCTTGCGCTGGTCTGCGGGAAGATCGGCTGGCTCTGGTTTTTTTGATTTTCTTGTCCACCCGATGTTCCATTCTTACGAGCTACAGGTTTCGGTCTTTTGCGATCCGCTCATAGGCGGTGTTGATCGATTTTATTTTCTCTTCGGCAAGGTGGTGAAACTCTTCCGGCACACCACGCGCAATCATCATGTCAGGGTGATTTTCGCGAACGAGGCGTCGATAGGCAGATTTAAGTTCCTCGTCGGACACATCCGCCGAAATGCCCAAGATCAAGAATGGATCTTCTCCATCCGGCCCCAGGTGGCTGGCTTTGATGCGGGCATATTCAAGCTCAGAAAATCCGAAAATATCAGCAACCTGTTGAAGAAAAGCGAGCTCGCCATCGTGAATGACGTTGTCTGCCTTCGCGATATGGAAGAGGCCATCCAGCACATCCTCCAAAACACCTGGCTTGTCTTTATAGATGCCTGCAACCTGGGCGGCGTAAGCCTCGAACCCGGCGACATCCTTCTGCGCAATGGAGTAAATGCGCGACACATTCTTCTTTTCGGCGTCAGGCACCTGGAGAATATCTTCAAAGGCCTTCACCTCGGCTGGGTCGACCACGCCATCGGCTTTCGCCATTTTCGCGGAAAGCCCAATAAGCGCGACTGTGAACACCACCTCATCGTCCCGCAAATTGCGATCAACAGCAAAGTGTCCTGCGACAACCCCCGCAAGTGCCCCAATCGGCCCGCCCACAGCGAGTCCGGCAGCAGCCCCGGCTAATTTTCCCCAAATCGACATGGCGCGCACCTTAATGGGAAATACCGCACGATGCGAACACCTTTTCTTTCGTCCCCACATTTCCCAGGCGACATGTTTTCTAAAGGGCCAACATATGGCAGGGTCCGCGCCATGAAAGAGAGTAAACACTGGGACTTCTGGATCGACCGTGGGGGCACCTTCACGGACATTGTCGCCCGCAATCCAAACGGCCAGCTGATTGCGCACAAGCTCCTGTCAGAAAGTCCAGAGCAATATCAAGACGCCGCGATTCAAGGCATCAGAGAGCTTCTGCAGATCCCGGCAGGAACCCCACTCTCATCAGACCTGATCGGCACCGTCAAAATGGGAACGACCGTCGCCACGAACGCGCTGCTAGAGCGCAAAGGCGACCGCGTTCTGTTTCTCACCACCAAGGGCTTCGCCGACGCGCTCAAGATCGGCTACCAGAACCGTCCCCACCTATTCAAACTAAAGATCGAAAAGCCATCAATGCTTTTCGAAGCGGTCGAGGAAGTGACCGAGCGCGTTTCAGCAGAAGGTGAGGTCTGGCATCCACTGAACACGGAAGAAACCCGAGAGGCCCTCTTGCGTGCCTATGATGCGGGCATCCGTTCCGTCGCCATCTGCTTCATGCACGGCTATCGGTTTCACGACCACGAACAACAGGCCGCCGAAATCGCCAAAGAGATCGGGTTCACCCAAATCTCTGCCAGTCATGACGTCAGCCCCTTGATGAAATTTGTGGGGCGTAGCGACACCACAGTCGTCGACGCTTACCTCTCCCCCATCCTCCGGCGTTATGTGAATCAAGTTGCCAATGAACTCAACGCAGGAAACGACGCCGAAAAAACGAAACTGCTTTTCATGCAGAGTTCTGGCGGCCTGACAGACGCCGCCCTGTTTCAGGGCAAGGACGCCATCCTCTCTGGCCCTGCTGGCGGTGTGATAGGCGCTGTGGAAACGGCCGCCCTGGCAGGGTTCGACAAGATCATTGGCTTTGACATGGGCGGCACGTCAACCGACGTCTGTCACTATGACGGCACCTTAGAACGCACATTTGAGACAGAGGTCGCGGGCGTTCGCCTCCGCGCGCCCATGATGCAGATCCACACAGTGGCGGCTGGCGGTGGTTCGATCCTCACTTTCGATGGCGCGCGGCTCAGAGCAGGCCCACGCAGTGCCGGCGCCGACCCAGGCCCTGTCAGTTATCGTCGCGGGGGGCCCCTTACCGTGACCGATGCCAATGTCGCCCTTGGCAGGCTCATGCCCGATCTCTTTCCAAAAGTCTTTGGACCGGAGGCAAACATGCCGCTGGACAGGGAAGCCGCGTTGCAGGGGTTTTCAGAGCAGGCTGCGAACATTGCAAGCCAATCGCCGGAAGAGGTCGCCGATGGCTATTTGTCCATCGCAGTCGAAAGCATGGCCCAGGCAATCAAAAAGATTTCGGTTCAGCGCGGCTATGACGTCACCGGCTACGCCCTTGCCTGTTTCGGCGGTGCCGGAGGCCAACATGCCTGTCTTGTCGCAGACGCACTGGGCATGGAAAAGATCCACTTTCATCCCTTCTCCGGCATTCTGTCAGCCTATGGAATGGGTCTGGCGAGCATCCGCGCAACACGGGAAGAAGCCGTGGAGGAAAAACTCGACCAAGTGTTCTGGGAAACGTTTAATCCCATAAAAGATCGCCTGGCGACGGCGACCCGGCAGGAACTTCTGAACCAAGGACTAAGTGCAGACCAGATCGAGACAATGACACGCCTGCACCTGCGCTATGAGGGAACAGATACCGCCCTCATCCTCGACCATGACTGCGCCGACATGCGCCACGTGTTCGAGCAAGCACACCAGCTTCAATTCGGCTTCTTTGACAAAGACCGCGCCATCATTGTCGAAGCCATCTCGGTGGAGGCCATTGGTCGCGACACACGTGTTGACGAGGCCCCACCACAGCTTGCTGTCAGAATGGGTGCCGCAACACCAGACCAAACAACGCGTTTCTTCTCACAAGGGAAATGGCATGAGGCGCCCGTTTATTTGCGGGAACACTTGCGCCCTGGTGACCAACTCAGCGGTCCCTGCCTCATCATTGAGCCCACAGCCACCATTGTTGTCGAAGACGGATGGAGCGCAGAGATAACCGACCTCAACCATATGGTCCTGACGCGCATAACCGCTCGCGCCAAACGACACGCCGTCGGCACACAGGCAGACCCTGTGATGCTGGAAATTTTCAACAACCTCTTTATGTCCATTGCTGAGCAGATGGGGTTCACACTGCAAAAGACCGCCCATTCGGTGAACATCAAAGAACGCTTGGATTTCTCCTGCGCCGTCTTTGACCGGACCGGCGGGCTGGTGTCGAACGCGCCTCATATGCCCGTTCATCTGGGGTCTATGGGCGCCAGCGTCAAAACCATCATAGACCAAAACCCGGATATGAAACCCGGCGACGTCTTCGTCTTGAACGCCCCCTATAATGGCGGAACGCACCTGCCTGACATTACGGTTGTGGCCCCGGTGTATGATGAGGAAGACGAGACACGCCTATTCTATGTGGCCGCACGTGGTCATCATGCTGATATTGGCGGCATCGCACCTGGGTCCATGCCTGCCTCGTCACGAAGCGTCGAAGATGAGGGCGTCCTGATCGACAATTTTAAACTCATGGATCAGGGAACCTTCCGCGAAGACGAACTCCGGCACTTACTGACAGACGCAGCTTACCCCGCCCGCAATCCGGATCAGAACATTGCTGACCTTCGTGCCAAAGCCGCAGCCTGCGAGAAAGGCGCACAAGAACTGCGAAAAATGGTCGAGCAATATGGGCTGGACGTGGTGAATGCCTATATGGGACACGTTCAGGACAATGCTGAGGAAAGTGTCCGCCGCATCATTGCAAACCTGTCAGACAGTTCCTTTGAACAGAAGATGGACGATGGATCCGTCATCAAGGTGGCGATCAGCGTCGACAAAGACACACGATCCGCCACCGTCGATTTCACCGGCACCAGCGCAATCAGGCCCAACAATCTGAATGCACCCTCATCCATCTGCCGCGCCGCTGTCCTCTATGTGTTTCGGTGCATGGTAGATGATGACATCCCCCTCAACGACGGATGCCTCAAACCTCTCACCCTCATCATCCCCGAAGGCTCAATGCTGAACCCCACCTATCCCGCAGCGGTCGTCGGCGGCAATGTGGAAACCAGTCAGGCGGTGACCGACGCGCTCTTCGGTGCGCTGGGCGCCATGGCTGCAGCGCAGGGCACCATGAACAACCTCACCTTCGGCAATGACGCCTATCAGTATTACGAAACCATTTGCGGCGGCGCCGGTGCCGGACCGGACTTTGACGGCGCGGATGCTGTCCACACCCATATGACCAACTCGCGGCTCACCGACCCGGAGATACTGGAGTGGCGCTTTCCTGTCGTGCTGGATGATTTTTCTATTCGGCCGGAAACTGGCGGAGCTGGCAAACATAGTGGTGGAGACGGTGTCCACAGAGCCATTCGGTTCCGCGAGCCGATGCATGTCTCCATTCTCTCGAGCCATCGCCAGATCGCACCAACCGGTCTTGACGGAGGCGCTGACGCAGCGTTGGGGCACAACACAGTGCTGCGCGCCGACGGCAGTCGCGAGAAACTGGATAGCCTCGCCGAGAGCAACCTGCAGCTGGGCGACACAATCATCATCGACACGCCCGGCGGTGGCGGATATGGCGCACCCACGAAAAGCTCCTGACAGGAAATGACAGGAGGCAGGGATATGCTGTCGGCAGCCTCTGCCAATGGTCGGAAAAGTGGGTCGCTCTATCCTCGACCGTTTGACGGAAGCTATGTCCCAATCAGAACCAACGGTTGCGCGACGGGGAACCACTTGGCTCCCCCATGGAAGTCTGGTGTCCCAGCCACTATGTTGAGCCCTCAACAAACCAGAGAGCACATCCGATGGCACAACAGTTTCAGGAACTGGCAGCAGCGCACACCAAGTTCATTGAGAAGCAGAAGATCTTCTTTGTGGCGACAGCCGCCACAGAAGGTCGGGTCAACCTCTCTCCCAAGGGCCATGACAGCCTCAAGATCACCGGACCAAATGAACTCATCTGGATGAACCTCACTGGGTCCGGCAATGAAACCGCTGCACACCTTGCCGACACCAACCGCATGACCATCATGTGGTGCGCCTTTGACGGCCCGCCGCGCATCCTCCGTGTTTATGGGGAAGCGGAAACCATCCACCCACGGGACCCAGCCTGGGAGGGGTCTGAAAAACTCATTCCCGCCGAAACAGGGTCACGCCAGTATTACAAAATGAAGATCGACCTGGTGCAGACCAGCTGCGGCTATGCCGTCCCTCTCTTCGACTATGAAGGCGAGCGCGACGTGCTTCGCGACTGGGCTGACAAGAAAGGCCGTGACGGCGTCGAAGATTATTGGGACGAGAAAAACCAGACCAGCATCGACGGCCTGCCGACTGGGGTGTTGGGGTAGCATCCAGCGGCCCCAAAACCACCGACAGAGCGCCAGCCTTAGCCAACACTCCGTCTTGTCGCGTTTGTAGTGGGAACGCGACGGGACCGCAAAAAATGCGGGCTGGGTTAGCCCGCTGCGCGCATCTCTGCGAGGAACGCATCCACCCGTTCCTCAAGCGCGCGCGCTGAAAAAAAACGTCGGATATCAGCGCCCTGGAGCGTAGTTGAGCACCGGCGCCAGCCAACGTTCGGCCTCATCGACGCTCATGCCCTTGCGCGCCGCATAATCTTCCACCTGGTCTTTCTCAACCCGACCTACACCAAAGTAGTAGCTGTCAGGGTGGGAGAAATAGAGCCCGGAAACAGACGAACCAGGCCACATGGCACAGCTTTCCGTGAGTGTAATGCCTGTCCGCTGCTCAGCTTCCAGAAGACGGAACAGCGTCCGCTTTTCGGTATGATCCGGTTGTGCTGGATAGCCTGGCGCCGGGCGGATGCCGTGGTATTTCTCGGCAATCAGGTCTTCCGTAGAAAGACTACCTTCATCCGCATAACCCCAGAACTCGCGGCGCACCCTTGCATGTAGATATTCTGCAAAGGCTTCTGCAAACCTGTCAGCAAGCGCCTGCATCAGAATTTTGGAATAGTCATCATTCGCCGCATCAAACCGCGCCACATGCTCGTCCTCGCCATGACCTGCAGTCACAGCAAACCCGCCCACATAATCGTGGATTCCCTGCTCTGCCACAAAGTCAGCCAGCGCCACATGGGCACGATCATTCTTGCGAGCCATCTGTTGACGAAGCGTATGGAACATCGCGAGGCGATTCTCGCGCGTATCATCAGTATAGAGTTCAATATCGTCTTCCGCGATCCGGTTTGCCGGCCAGAAGCCCACCACCCCCTTAGGCGAGAGCCATTTTTCGCTCACCATTTGATCAAGCAACTTTTGCGCATCATCGAAAAGCTGGTTTGCAGCCTTCCCCATCTTGTCGTCGGTCAAAATGCGCGGATAGCTGCCCTTCATTTCCCAGGTGGCAAAGAAAGGTGTCCAATCAATGTAGGGGACCAAGCCTTCCAATGAGACATCATTAATCGTCTTCAGTCCAAGGAAGGTCGGCTTCGGCGGCACATATTCCGCAAAATCAATAGCAAAGTGATTGGCCCGGGCATCTGCCAGCGACAGCCGTTCGCCCTTGGCTTGACCCCGAGCATGAGCTTCGGCCATTTGGCTATATTCTTCGGCAATACCTGTTTTGTATTGATCCGCCTGCGTGTCTGAGAGAAGTGAATTTGCAACGCCAACCGCCCGACTGGCATCTGGCACATAGACCGCCTGGCCTTTATCATAATTGGGGTGGATTTTCACCGCCGTATGCACACGGCTTGTGGTCGCGCCACCGATCAGTAGCGGCACATTAAAGTCCTGCCGTTCCATCTCGGCCGCCACGTGGCACATTTCATCAAGGCTCGGCGTGATGAGACCGGAAAGCCCGATAATGTCGACATTCTCTTCTTTGGCGGTTTCAAGGATCTTTGCGGCAGGCACCATAACGCCCAGGTCAATCACCTTGTAATTGTTACATTGCAGCACGACACCCACGATGTTCTTACCAATATCGTGCACATCGCCCTTCACCGTCGCCATCAGGATGGTGCCGTTCGAAGAATCTTCTGTAATGCCAAGCTCTTCTTTTTCCTTCTCCATATAAGGCATGAGATAGGCCACGGCCTGTTTCATCACACGGGCGGACTTCACCACCTGCGGCAGAAACATCTTACCTGCCCCGAACAAGTCGCCCACCACATTCATCCCATCCATCAATGGACCTTCGATCACATGAAGGGGGCGCTCGGCTTCCTGCCGGGCTTCTTCTGTGTCTTCTTCAATAAAAGCGGTAATCCCGTTTACAAGCGCATGGCGCAGACGGTCTTTCACCGGCACTTCGCGCCAGGAAAGGTCCTCCACCTTTTTCTTACCGCCCTCACCTTTATATTGCTCTGCCACATCAAGCAGGCGCTCCGTCGCATCATCACGGCGGTTGAGGATGACATCTTCGACGGCGTCTCTGAGCTCTGAGGGAATGTCCTCGTAAATTGCGAGCTGACCCGCATTCACAATACCCATATCCATGCCGGCTTTGATGGCATGATAGAGAAAAACGGAATGCATCGCCTCGCGCACTGCATTGTTGCCACGGAAGGAGAACGAAACGTTGGAAACACCGCCGGACACGTGACAGTGCGGCAGGTTTTCCTTAATCCGGCGTGTCCCTTCGATGAAAGCGACGCCATAATCATTATGTTCTTCGATACCGGTCGCGACGGCAAAGATGTTGGGGTCGAAAATAATGTCTTCCGGTGGCAAGCCGACCGTCTCGGTCAACAGCTTGTAGGAACGTTCACAGATCTCAAACTTCCGGTCAGCCGTATCCGCCTGACCTTCCGTGTCGAACGCCATCACGACAACAGCCGCGCCATAGGCTTTGACCTTACGCGCCTGTTCGAGGAAAGGCTCTTCGCCTTCCTTCAATGAAATCGAGTTAACGATCGCCTTGCCCTGCACGCATTTGAGGCCCGCCTCGATCACATTCCATTTGGACGAGTCGATCATCACTGGAACGCGCGCAATATCGGGCTCTGATGCGATCAGGTTCATAAAGCGCACCATCGCGGCCTCTGAATCCAACATGCCCTCATCCATGTTGACGTCAATGACCTGCGCGCCATTCTCCACCTGCTGAAGCGCAACAGCCAGAGCTTCCTCGTAATTATCTTCGAGGATGAGTTTTTTGAATCTCGCCGAACCGGTCACATTGGTTCGTTCGCCCACATTGATAAACGTGGCGGTCTGATCAGACATGTACTGTATTCCTATCCGTGCACGAAGGGCTCAAGACCCGATAAGCGCATGCGAGTTTCTATCTGGGGTATTTCGCGGGGTGCCGCTGTCGAAACCGCCTCTGTGATCGCTGCAATATGTTCTGGCGTCGAGCCGCAACAGCCCCCGACAATATTGACCAACCCGCTTTCCGCATATTCACCAACAAGGTCAGCCATTTCTTTGGCCGATTGGTCATATTCCCCGAACTCGTTAGGCAAACCTGCATTGGGATGCGCTGACACATTTACATCTGTGATCCGGGACAATGTATCCACATATTGCCGAAGTTGTTCAGCCCCGAGCGCACAATTAAGGCCGATCGAGAACGGCTTCACATGGCGCACAGAATACCAAAAGGCTTCGACTGTCTGTCCGGAGAGCAAACGCCCCGACGCATCTGTAATGGTGCCAGAAATCATCACCGGCAACTCAATACCTGTTTCAGCAAAGACGTTCTGGATCGCAACCAAAGCCGCCTTGGCGTTCAGCGTATCAAAAATCGTCTCGACCATAATTGTGTCTGACCCGCCTTCAATCAGGCCGCGTGTCGCCTCTGCATAGGCGTCTTCCAGCGCATCAAAAGTGATATTCCGAAAACCAGGATCGTTGACATCAGGTGACAGCGAAGCTGTCCGCGGCGTGGGCCCGAGCGTACCCACCACATAGCGGACACGTCCATCTTCCTCTTCGGCAATGTCCGCGGCTTCGCGCGCGATCGCAGCACTTGCGACATTCATCTCATAAGCCAAATGTTCCAGCTCATAGTCACCCTGGGCAACGGAGTTGGAGCCAAACGTGTTCGTCTCCGCGAAATCTGCGCCCGCACGGAAATAGTTCAGGTGAATTTCACGGATCACGTCAGGACGTGTGAGCGACAGGAGCTCATTGTCACCCTTCACATCCACATGATGGTCTTTGAGAATATCACCGCGATAGTCGGCTTCTTCCAGCCCATACCCCTGGATGAGCGATCCCATTGCACCATCCAGCACCAAAATCCGTTTTTTTACGGCACGTTTGAGCTCTGCAATACGCTCTTTTCGTTCTTTATTGTCTACAGTCATAAGCAGACCTCCTTCAGGAAACCGCAACGGGCTTGTAGCCGAGGATGTGGCAGATCGCATAGGTGAGATCTGCCTGATTGAGTGTGTAGAGATGGAAATCCCTGAAACCTAAACGTTCAAGGTCATGAACCTGTTCCGCCGCAACCGTTGCCGCGATCAGCCGACGGGTCGGTAGATCATCATCCAGGCCGTCATAATAGGCCGCGAGCCAGTTGGGGATCGTAGCGCCACACCGCTCAGCCATCCGAACCACGCCCTTGAAATTCGTCGTGGGCATGATGCCTGGAATAATCGGAATATCGATGCCCGCCTTCCGCACCCGTTCCAACAGGTGCTCATAATGCTCCGTCTCAAACGCAAACTGTGCGATGGCACGGGTGGCGCCCTGATCAATCTTGGCTTTCAACAAATCAATGTCATGGTCAAAGCTCACGCTCTCCGGATGACGCTCAGGATAGATGCTGACGGTAACCTCAAAGTCACCAATGGCCTTGATGCCGCGCACCAGGTCTGCGGTGCTCAAATACCCGTCCTCATGCGCTTTGTAAGGACCTTCCATATCCGGCATGTCGCCGCGAATAGCGACGATGTGCCGAACACCGGCATCCCAATAGCCCTGGATAACGCCGTCCACCTCTGCTTTCGAAGCCCCAACACAAGTCAGGTGAGCAGCGGGTTTCAAATCGGTTTCATTGACCATCCGCTTGACCGTCGCATGGGTCCGTTCGCGTGTACTCCCGCCCGCACCATACGTCACCGATACAAAGGCAGGCTGCAACGGCGCCAGACGTTCAATGGCCGCCCAGAGTTTTTCTTCAGCCTCCGATGTCTTCGGCGGGGAGAATTCGAACGAAACCCGCACATTATCTCGCCCTCTAAACCTGTCTCCTAGGGAACTCATACCGCCTCTCCTTTTTTGCCACCACCGGTCTCCGCCGGTTTCTCCGCCGCCCAAATCAACACCGTAAGCTTTGCTTCATCACCGTCGGGTGGGAGCGCAACTTCTTTCACAACCTCAAGTCCGGCACTGCGACACCAATCGCTGATTTCTGCTTTCGCAAAGCCCAGGCGCCGATGCGCTTGTTCATCTCGTAAAAAATCGAGATCGTGCGGCGCAAAGTCTGCAATCAACAGACGTCCGCCAGGTGACAGTACCCGCGCCGCTTCTTGTATCGACGCCGCCGGGTCATCGAGATAGTGGAGCACCTGATGAAGGGTCACGAGATCAAACTCACCATCGACAAAGGTCAGGTCAAATATGTCTCCCTGACGTACATGCACATGGGTGAGGCCCGCATCGTCAAGCCGCGTACGCGCAAATGACAACATCTCTGGGCTAAGATCAACGCCCTCCGCACGATCGGCCTTATCGGCAAAAATCTCCAGCATCCGCCCCGTCCCAGTACCCAGGTCGAGAATCGCGTTCAGGCGAGAATCAGGCACAAGAGCGGACAGAGCGTCCTCAACCTTTACCTCTGGCACATAAAGCGCCCTGATAAGATCCCACTCATCGGCATTTTCCCGGAAAAAGGCGGCGGCCCGCTGAACCCTCGCCTCCTTAACCGACTTCAGCCTCTCCAGATCACGCGCGACGACTGGGTCATCAGCAGGTAATGCCTGCACCAGGAACTGAACCAGGTCACCCTCACCGGTCTGGTTTGCAAGGCGGTAGAAAACCCAACTGCCCTCTCTAAACCGATCTAGCAGGCCAGCTTCACAAAGAAGCTTCAGATGTCTGCTGACCCGCGGCTGGCTTTGCCGCAAAATCTGGGTCAGTTCGCTAACGGTGAGTTCGCTCCGCGCAAGCAGCATCAGCAGCCGAAGCCGAGTTGGCTCCCCCGCAGCGCGCAACCCTGTTAGCAAAGCCTCCACCGACCACCTCAAGCTGGGTCCCTACTTTCGGAACCATGGAAAACACACCCAGAACGATATATACATATCTTTATGTCCAAATTCAAAATAAAAGATGAACTTGATGATCAAGCCACGCCGCTGACAAGCCTCAGGGTTTCAGAGGTATTTCAGCAACATGGTGCCGATTTCCAACAGAGCGCCCGGCGGCAAGCTGGTTAACGACGCTCAGCACGTGATAGCAAAGATTTGTGTTTTCTGTAGTGAGTCCCGCCCTATATAGCCTTAAGATCGCCGCCAATTTGGTAAAACCCAGCAATATTCACGGCGAATTAATAGGGTAGGTGCTAGCAACGGCGTACCTGTAGAGAGTGACATCGTGCGTGGATGAAGACCACTTCAGACCCGCCGACATTGATGATATAGGAATAATATGAACATCGAATTTGGCCGAAATTCCCTTAGTTCAATGGTCGCGGTCTTCGGACTGGCCGTCATTCTTTCAGGATGCGCTACGCGCCCAGATACGGCTGATGCCGCTGCTGTTGCCGCTTATGAAGAGGCAAACGACCCTATTGAGCCTTTGAACCGCTATTTCTTTGAACTCAACAACTTCCTAGACATCATCCTTCTCCGGCCCTCCGCTGAAATTTATGACGGTGTTTTGCCCACCATTGCAAAAGATGGTGTGCGCAACTTTCTTGATAATCTGCGTAGCCCAGTGATCCTCGCCAACGATTTGCTTCAGGGTGAATGGGACCGTGCAGGCGACACGACCGCACGGTTCGGCATCAACACGACCGCCGGCGTATTGGGGCTCGGCGATCCGGCAACTGGCTGGGGGTATGCACGACATGGTGAAGACTTCGGACAGACCCTGGCGGTTTATGGCGTGGGCGAAGGCCCATATTTTTATGCACCGGTCCTGGGACCCGCCCCGCCCCGTGATCTGGCAGGCTTCGGTGTCGACCTATTTTTCGACCCGCTCACCTACATCTTCTGGGACAAAGCTTACACAATTCCGGTGACGCGTTTTGTCTTAAATGGCATTGATCTGCGTGCCCGCAATCTCGATACGCTTGATGAAATTGAGCGCACATCAATCGATTATTATGCTGCCATTCGTTCGCTCTATAGACAGAGCCGTGCGGACGAAATTCAAAACGGCGTGACTGACATTGAAGCGTTACCGGACATCTCCAATATCGATTTTACTTCACACGAGTAACGGCATTATCAAGCGGACTTTAGTTCAAGCGGTAGGAGAGTTGACGAAATGACATTGCAACTATGGCGATCCCCTTCCCCAGCAGTCCGAAATGCTATCATCGGCCTCGTCGTGCTGGTTAGCTTAGCCTTTATCGCTATGCCTGCGTCTGCGGCGCGGGATGAATCAGCCGAAGCTTTTGTCAATGAGGTCGCCTCAGAGGCGATCGAAATACTGGGACAGGATGGCTTTACCCCCCAAGAGCTCGAAGCGGCATTCCGCATTTTGTTCGTGGGCAACATGGACGTTCCACGGATCGGATTGTTCGCGTTAGGCCAATATGCACGGACACCGACAGCGGAGCAAAAGGCAGAATATCTCGCACTCGTTGAGGAGTTTATCGTCAAGGTCTATGCCAGCCGTCTTTCAGACTATACCGACCAGCAGTTCGCTGTTCTCTCTTCTCAGCCAAAGGGAAGCAGGGGCAAAGAGGTCATCGTCAGCAGCCAGATAGAGTTCACCACTGGTCGGGCACCGGTGCCCGTCGAATGGTGGCTTCTAAAGACCGATGAGGGGTACAAAGTATTCGACGTAAAGGTCTTAGGGATCTGGATGGCGCAGGAGCAGCGCTCTACTTTTATCTCGGTTATTCGTAACAATGGCGGCGACTTCTCGTCCCTGCTTGAACATATCAAAACGCAGATCGCGCAAGCCAATCAGGACAGAGATGTCAAAGTAACCGAAGCGGACGCCGCAGTAGCGACAGAGTCAACTCAATAAGTAGCTGCAGGTTAAATGGTCAGGGCGGTCCAGTGGACCGCCCTTGTTCGCTGCCTAATCGTTCCGCGAGAACCGTTTATATTTGATGCGGTGGGGAACTTCTGCTTCAGCCCCCAACCGACGTTTTCGGTCTTCCACATAGTCCGCATAGTTACCCTCAAACCACTCCACGTGGCTGTCGCCCTCAAAGGCGAGCATATGCGTCGCGATACGGTCCAGAAACCAGCGATCATGGCTAATAACCACAGCGCATCCTGCAAAATCAATCAACGCATCTTCGAGTGCCCGGAGCGTATCAACATCCAAATCGTTGGTCGGCTCATCGAGCAACAGAAGGTTGGCACCTGACTTGAGCATCTTGGCCAGATGCACACGGTTACGCTCCCCACCCGAAAGCTGCCCAACCTTCTTCTGCTGGTCCCCGCCTTTGAAATTAAAGGCGCCCACATACGCACGGCTCGGCATGGTTTGTTTGCCAAGCTCAATCACATCTGTGCCACCTGAGATTTCCTCCCAGACATTTTTGTCGGGATCAAGCGCGTCGCGACTTTGGTCCACATACCCGAGCGTTACCGTGTCGCCGATCCGGATCGCACCACCATCTGGTTGCTCATCGCCTGTGAGCATCTTGAAGAGCGTAGATTTACCCGCACCGTTGGCGCCAATAACACCAACAATACCACCAGGTGGCAGCTCGAAGCTCAAATCATCAATAAGCAATCGATCCCCAAAGCCTTTGTTGAGATGGTCGGCCTCAATCACAACACCCCCAAGGCGTTCTGCAACAGGAATAACGATCTGAGCTTTCCCGTTCTGCTCCTTACCAGCTGCTTCAAGCAGATCGTCATAGGCTCGAATACGCGCCTTGCTCTTTGCCTGCCGGGCCTTGGGCGATTGTCGAATCCACTCCAGTTCGCGAGACAGCGTACGTTCCCGTGATGCCTCGTCTCGGCCCTCCTGCTCCAAACGTTTCTGCTTCTGTTCAAGCCAGGAGGAATAGTTCCCCTCGTAGGGAATACCGCGACCGCGATCGATCTCGAGTATCCACCCGGTCACCTGATCAAGGAAGTATCGATCATGGGTCACCAGAACAATCGTGCCCGCATAGTTGACAAGATAGTTCTGCAACCAGGCAACGGATTCAGCATCCAAATGGTTGGTTGGCTCATCGAGCAGCAGAATGTCCGGCGCCGCGAGCAACAACTGGCAAAGCGCAACACGGCGACGCTCACCGCCAGAGAGTTTGGTTACATCCGCATCCCCCTCTGGGCACCGCAAGGCGTCCATCGCCATTTCGATCTGGCTATCCAGATCCCAAAGGTTCTGCGCATCAATAATGTCCTGAAGCCGCGCCATCTCTTCCGCGGTTTCGTCAGAATAGTTCATGGCAAGCTCATTATACTTGTCAAGCATCGCACGCTGTTCAGCGACGCCATTCATCACATTTCCCAGCACGTCCTTTTCCGGGTCCAGCTCGGGCTCTTGCGCGAGGTACCCCACCTTTGCGCCTTCAGCCGCCCAGGCTTCCCCAGTGAATTCCTTGTCGACGCCAGCCATCACCCGCAAAAGCGTTGACTTCCCGGCGCCGTTGACACCCACAACGCCAATTTTTGCCCCGGGCAGGAATGACAGACGGATATCGCTGAACACCTGCTTGCCGCCGGGATACGTCTTGGACAATCCATCCATGACATAGACATATTGGTAGGACGCCATTTATTCACCTCTTAAGAACCAGTTTTGCGGCCCACTCATAAACGATTAACCAGATTACGACAACGCGTGTCTGGCACCAGCGCGTTAGGCACTGATTAACAGCCCCTGCCTACTCTTATTCACATCCGGGTGGGGATATAACTGGGTGATGATGTGTTCAACATCATAAAATGGAATAAGTCGCGTAGCGACCATGGCCGATCTGCGGCGGCGGCAGCCGTTGGCCCGCGCGAAACCGCTAGCGCCATCGCAAATGCGCTCCAATACGGCATCTATGGTGTTGCGGTTTGGGACCAACATTTCAACCTCATTACGGCCAATCGGCAATATGCTGACCTCCACAAGATACCCAGCACCCTCCTGACGCCAGGGTCAAACCTGCTTTCGATCATGCACAATCTGAAAGTCCGCGGTGTTCTGTCATCAGAAACAGATCCAGACACGCTAATGGAGCTCATTCAATCCACGCTGTTGGAGACCGGACAACTCACGTCTTACATAAGGTTTTCAGACGAGACGATTTTGGAGATCTCAGCAGAACGGACATCAAACGGCGATACAGTGGCGTTCCTTCGAAATGCGACGCGGGACAAAATGCTCACCAGCCAAGCCCGTGTAGCGGAGAAGAAAGCAGAAGCCTATTCCGATGCCATCGCCAACTTCCCACTCTCTGCAAGCAAAAGGTCATTCACTGGACATCCTCAAGAGATCGATCAAATCACGTGCAGCGTAGCCTCCTTGCTGCAAGTTGACTGGTGTGTTGTCTGGACCAGAAGTACCATTCTAAATGAGGCGACTGCTGCCAGCGCCTATCAAAACGCCACCGGCAAGCACGTCGAAATTGAAAATCTCGTGCTGCCCGATCTTGCCGCGTATCTTGCGGTGTTAGAGACCTCCAGGGTGATTGCCATTGGCGATCTCGACAAACACGCTTTCGGTGAAGCGCATGGCAATCGAGCACCCCTTGACGACTATGCCTATGCGTCACTCGACACACCATTCCGCCAGAATGGGCGCATCATGGGTGTGCTGAGCTGCATCGACACGAAAAGCGCTAGAAACTGGTCCGCCACCGACAAAATGTTTGCCATGTCAGCTGCCGCTCACATTGGTAATCTGATAAGCACCACAGAACAAAGCAACCTTTGGGAGCTACCAACCGGTGAAATAGATGCCGGTCGCCAGGCCGCCGAGTAGGACCACCCAGGCGGAGAAATTCGTCCAGAGCGCTTTCTGCGAGGCTTTCTTTTCACTCCATGTGCGAGGCGAGATGCTCTTCGCAACAAAGACAATCTGAGCGGCCAGGTTGATACAGACAATGTTGACCGCGAGCAGAATGGCCGCCCCGCCCGCTGACTTCATATCACCACTCCCCAGCATCAAACCCAGCACCACGGCAGGCGGCATAATCGCAACAGCAACCATCACCCCAACTAATGCGCTTGAAAGGCCCGTCGTCAGTGAGAACACGGCTGCCGCGCCCGCTGCCAGCGCCAACGCAATAGCCTCATAACCCGCAAAGGTCCGCGACGTAATCTCCACTGAGAGAAAAGGACCTCCGAGAAATTTACCCAGAACCATCGCAAAGAAGATGGCCAGACCAAGCCCTGCAATATTGGTGACCATGGCCCTGCGCATCAGATCCTGCTTGCCCAATGCGACCCCAAATGCAAACGCCAGATTGGGCCCGAGCAGCGGGGCAATCACCATCGCGCCGATCAGCGCGGCCACATTATCCGCAATCAGACCAACTGCAGAGACGATCCCCGACAGCACAACCAGGACGAGAAAGTCAGCATTGAGCTCAGCCCCTTTTTCCACCGATTGCAGAATTTCTTCGCGAGGAGCCGACCGTCCGCGAAAACTGAAGGTTCGGGCTTCCGGGTCCTTCTCAGGCTTTCCCTGGTCCGGCGCGACAACGGCTTCGACAGGGAGGATCGTCAAACGCCAATGCGCGTCCTTCCCCATCGCTCTGTGAGTGGCATCAATGATCATCTGAACGACGTTTGTCTCACAGACGATCCGGACAAGGCAGCGATCATCTTCGCCAAGCTCTGCATAGATATCTTCGCCTCCATGCTGCTCCCCAAGCGCGGCAAGCGTCGGCGCATAGCCGCTGGGAGCAGTGATTTCGACTTGGCGTTTGGGCACTTAAGACCTCCGATTCTTCTGCACCACAGCCTATCAGAGGAAAATTTCGTCGCCCATGGGGGGCCGCAATCGTGTCAGGAAGGAGCCGAATGCTGCTCGAGCAGTTGCGCCCATCCGACACGGCCAGTTTCATAGGAAAAATCATCGCCGAAAAGCTGGCTCTGCCAGTTCGCCGCCATTCCCGCATAACTGCTGCGACAGCATCTCGCACAGGTCCAGGGCACACGCACGGCCGATCGCAAACGGCGTGCCGGTGACGCAGCGCCTTTGTTTCTGGAAGGCTCGCCCTTACCTGAATCCTCGCGCCCTCACCCTAAAAACAAGGCTGGAAAATCAAGCGGTTAGATAACGCCGTTTTGGTGTTTGGTGGGCCCGGCAGGACTCGAACCTGCGACCAAACCGTTATGAGCGGTTCGCTCTAACCAACTGAGCTACAGGCCCTCCGAATGTGGGTATATCAGAACCTGAGCGCTTGCCAAACTGCTGAACTGCCCCAATTTCGACCCAATCCCCCGCCAGAGTGACCCTGCGCATGAAGCATAGGCTCAGGAGCAAGATCAATGCCTCACTCAACCGCCAAAACACCTGCCATCGGGCGTAGCCAATGGCTCATCATGGGCCTTGGAGTCCTTGTGGCCCTGGGCCTTTTCACCCACGCCGCCAAAGCAGAGGAAATTCAGCGCACCATTACAATCACTGGTCAGGGACAGGTGTCCGTAAAGCCAGACCTCGCCATCGTAGAAACAGGCGTGGTCACTCAGGCCAAAACCGCTGCCGAAGCGCTTACCGCCAATACTCAAGCGATGCAGGCCGTCTTCGACGCAATCAAAGAGCTTGGCATTGAAGATCGAGATATGCGCACGTCCCAGTTCTCTGTGAATGCCATTCATACGCGGCCAGAGCGTGGCGAAGCATCACGCATTAGCGGCTACCAGGTCTCAAACCTCGTCTCCATCACGCTCCGTAACCTCGACAGGGTTGGCGAAGTGATGGACCGGGTCGTCTCAACGGGCTCGAACGAACTGCGCGGTATTCGCTTCCAGGTTGAAAAGCCGGGCCCGCTGATGGATGGTGCCCGCGAAGACGCTGTTAAAGACGCGCTCCGCAAAGCGAAAATCTATGTCGCTGCTGCGGGCGTGGCGCTTGGGCCCGTGCTCACCATCAACGAACATGGTGGTGGCGGACGGCCTCAGCCAGTCTTCGCCCGTGCCATGGCCATGGAAGCAGCTGATGTGCCCATTGCAGCCGGTGAGCAGACACTTTCAACAAGCGTGACGCTTGTGATTGGCCTCGAATAGACGCGCCTAAGCAAACGCCTCAAAACAGAACAGCTTAAGCGGCCCGCGAGTGGCCGCTTTTGTTTGTAGTGGACGCAACGCTGTTATCGTCATTCATCTGCAGCACGGTAGGCTCAAACTTCTCGGCTTCTGCCGCATCCATCTGGCCAAACGCGCAAATGATCACCAGATCTCCTGGCTCCGCGCGACGCGCCGCAGCGCCGTTAATGCCGATGGTGCGGGAACCGCGCGGCGCTTCAATCGCGTAGGTCGTAAAGCGCTCGCCATTATTAATGTTGAGCACATCCACCTGCTCATGCGGCAGGATGCCGGACTGGTCCAGCAGATCACGATCAATGGAGATCGATCCTTCATAGTGCAGGTCTGTCATCGTGACGGCTGCCCGGTGGATTTTTGCTTTCAACATGGTGAGGTGCATGTCTTCATTCCTCATAACTCGCAGCAAAACGCTTCCCATCAATCTCACTTAAGAGGGGCCCCACTTAAGAAGGCCCGGACGGATGGAAGTGATCGGTTTCGCCCAACAGGGGGATTAGTTGTCCAGGAAGCTCCGCAGTTTCCGCGACCGGCTTGGATGCTTGAGCTTCCGAAGCGCCTTCGCTTCAATCTGACGGATACGCTCACGGGTCACAGAGAACTGCTGCCCCACTTCTTCCAGCGTATGGTCCGTGTTCATGCCAATGCCAAAACGCATCCGCAGAACCCGTTCTTCACGCGGTGTGAGAGAGGCCAGAACCCGGGTCGTTGTTTCGCGAAGATTGGACTGGATCGCCGCATCGATCGGCAGGATGGCGTTCTTATCTTCGATGAAGTCGCCCAGATGGCTGTCTTCTTCATCACCAATCGGCGTCTCAAGCGAGATCGGCTCTTTGGCAATTTTCAGCACCTTGCGCACTTTTTCCAGCGGCATGCCGAGCTTCACGGACAATTCTTCCGGTGTAGGTTCACGACCAATCTCATGCAGCATCTGCCGCGATGTCCGCACCAGCTTGTTGATCGTTTCGATCATGTGAACCGGAATACGAATGGTCCGCGCTTGGTCAGCAATCGAGCGCGTAATCGCCTGACGGATCCACCAGGTCGCATAGGTCGAGAACTTGTACCCACGGCGATATTCAAACTTATCAACCGCTTTCATCAGGCCGATATTGCCTTCCTGAATAAGATCAAGGAACTGCAAGCCACGGTTGGTGTATTTCTTCGCAATGGAAATCACGAGGCGAAGGTTTGCCTCAACCATCTCCTTCTTGGCGATGCGCGCTTCGCGCTCACCCTTCTGTACCGTGTGCACAATGCGGCGATATTCAGCAATGTCGAGACCGGTTTCCTGAGCAAGCTCCTGGATCTCGTCGCGAATTTCTTTGATCGTCTCTTTGTCGTTCTTCGTAAAGTCAGCCCAGCCTTTGCCTTTCAGGCGGCCAACTCGGCGCACCCAATTCGGGTCGAGCTCGTTTTGATAATATTGCTGCAGGAAGTCTTCCCGCGACACACCATGCGCTTCAGCAGCGCGCATCAAACGACCCTCAAGGCCCATTAGGCGCTTGTTGATCTGATAGAGCTGGTCCACCAGGCTGTCGATACGATTATTGTTGAGCGCCAGGCTCTTCACTTCCTGGATCACATCTTCTTTGAGCTTCTTGTAACGACGCTCCTGCGAGGTTGAGAGCTCTTCAGTCTGGAGCGCCAGCTCGTGCTTCTGGTCCTGCAAGCGGCGCAGCTTCTTATAGTCACTGGCAACCGCATCAAAGATTTCGAGAACTTTCGGCTTGAGCTCAGCCTCCATGGCGGCGAGCGAGAGATTGTTCTCTGCCTCCTCGTCCTCTTCCTCTTCTTCCGGCTCTTCTTCGATTACCTTGCCTTCAGCCTTGGCGCGTTCCTTGTCGAGCGCGGCCTGGCTCTTATCGACCTTCTTCGCATCCGGGCCCGCATAGGTGGCATCCAGATCGATAATGTCGCGGAGCAGAATGTTTCCTTCATTCAACTCATCGCGCCAGATAATGATCGCCTGGAAGCTAAGAGGGCTTTCGCAGAGACCCGCAATCATGGTCTCACGGCCAGCTTCAATACGCTTGGCGATGGCGATTTCGCCTTCGCGCGACAGAAGCTCAACAGATCCCATTTCACGCAGATACATGCGGACGGGATCATCTGTGCGCTCAAGTGTTGTTGTCGAAGAGGATGCCGCTTTGGTGACAGCGCCAGGTGCCGGTCCTGCTTCTGCAACAGCGGTGCCTTCCGCAGCAGGCTCTTCTTTTTTATCGTCTTTGTCGTCGGTTTCGGCTTCGTCATTCTCGATGACTGTGATGCCCATTTCAGAGAGCATCGACATCGTGTCTTCGATCTGTTCAGAGCTGAACTCTTCAGACGGCAGAACTTTGTTCAATTCATCATAGGTAACAAAGCCACGCGCCTTTGCCGCCTTGATGAGTTTCTTAACGCCCGCATCCGACATGTCGAGCAACGGCCCGTCGCGCTCTTCGCTTGTCGTTTCTGCTGGTTCTGCTTCTGCCGTCTTCGTCGCCATTCAAAAACTCTCCGCCTGACCTGCCAGATTGATCTCAAGACTTTCAACACAAGTGTCCCACCGGGAGACTAAAAAATCCGCAACATCCCCTCATGCGCGGAACCTTCGGCCTGCCAATGCAAACGCTGAACCGACTAATGAGCCGATGGAGCGTATGGTCTGTCTCATTTCAATCGCCGGTCGGTTGGTTTCCTAATCCGTCAAAATTTCGAAAGCCCGCCCAACTCAGCATGCAATGCTTTAAGCCGGGTCAGATTTTCGTCAGTCATTTCTTCAGCCAACGCTCGTTCCGCTGCCTTGAGCTCCATCTGCAAATCCGCTGCCCTTTGATGCCATTGAAGCAAGTGAAGCCATGCTTCTTCTGCTTCCTGTTCGTCCGCATCGGCCCATGCAAATATCTCGCTCCGCAGCGCCGTCCCGCTCTCGAGACGGTGAGCGATGTCCGATAATCCCCTCTTGTCCAAGTGGCCCCTCAGTGCTTCCCTGTCAAGGGGCGCATGGACGGCGGCTATATCTATGATTTCATTGCGTATTTTGTCAAGCATGCGGTCTTTTATTTCGACGGCCGACAGGTCCTCGCAATAGGCCTCCAAAAGCCCAGGATGGTTGAGCAAGGTAAGGATCAGCAACTGCTCGCGGCGACTCGCCCCTTGATCCCCGCCCCGCGCCAGTGAGCTCTGTTTGAGCTGCGGTGTCGATGGCTGCCGAAATGCCGGGCCGCCCTTGGCATTCCCTCGGGGATTCCAAGGCTTTTTCGATTGATATCCGCCATTTTGGCGCTCATTTCGCCAGCCTGTGCGCCCGCTCGCCCCTTGATGGGGCCGCAGGAACTTATCGAGCCGCTCGTTCAAAGCGTCCCGATAGAAACCCTGAACCGTCGGGTCGGAAATTTCGCGAATAACCTCAGAAATCTTGGATTTTAGCTGGGCTTTTCGCTCCGGTGTGTCCCAGGTGCCCGACTCAACCTCCTTGTCCCAGACAATCTCTGAAAGAGGTCGGGCCGCCGCCAGAACTTCTTCCATGGCTTCAACACCGCCGGATTTCACCAGATCATCCGGGTCCTGGCCCTCGGGCAACAGCGCAAAACGCAGGGAATGCCCCGGTTTAAGCAGTGGAAGAACACGCTCCACAGCCCGGTAAGCCGCCCGTAGCCCCGCTTTATCGCCATCAAAACAAAGAACTGGCTCAGGCGCCAACCGCCAGAGAAGCCCGATCTGATCCTCGGTAAGAGCAGTCCCAAGGGGCGCCACGGCGTTGGCGATGCCCGCCTGCCCCAGCGCCACCACATCCATATAGCCTTCAACCACAACCACGGAGCCCTCGTCATAGGACGGTTTGCGGGCCCGCGCGAGATTGTAAAGAAGACGCCCTTTGTGAAAGAGCGGTGTTTCCGGCGAATTCATGTATTTCGCTTTTGCGCGAGGATCGAGCGCCCGGCCGCCAAAAGCGATCACCCGTCCACGGGCATCTTCAATGGGAAACATGACCCGGTTTCGAAACCGGTCATAGGGTTCGCGAATATCCTCGCCGGATATGAGCAGCCCTCCTTCAACCATTTGAGGGATCTTGAAGCCGCGGCCCATCATGTAGGACTTGAGCCCTGAGCGATCGTCCGGTGCAAACCCGATTCCAAAATTCTCAATCGTCACGTCGGACAGGCCACGCCTCGAGAGATAGGCGCGGGCTTCCGCCCCTTTGCCCCGTGCCAAGCTTTCCCGGAAATAGTCCTGCGCCGCCGCCATCACATCAACCAGGCCGGTTCGCTTTTGCTCCCGCTCCGCTTCTTGCGGGTCACGGCGTGGCATCTCCATACCCGCTTCGCCCGCCAGCCGTTCCACAGCTTCCAGAAAGGAAAGGTTTTCCGTCTTCTCCAGGAACTTGATCGCGTCCCCATGCTCACCGGTAGAGAAGCAATGGTAGAATTGCTTGTCGTCATTCACCGTGAAGCTTGGTGTTTTTTCATTATTGAAGGGTGACAGCCCCACAAACTCCCGGCCCCGCCGGGTGAGTTTCACTTTCCGGCCAACCACATCCGACACACGGATGCGGTTTTTCAGCTCTTCCAGGAAAGATTTCGGAAAACTCATCAGGGCTCCAAAGGACGCACAAATTCAGATGGGACAGCTTATCTCATCGCCACCGCCGCTGCATCCAGCAGAATGTGCCGCAATCCAGCCTTTTTGACCAAGCGCAATGCTCTTTGGGACAATTCCGCTATTCTGGGCATCAGAACCACCCAGGAACGAACCGGGTGGTCATACTGCAAGGAAGGAAGCCTCATGAGCCCTCTCGCCCTTGTTCTCATTGTTCTCGGCCTGCTGATCGCGATCAGCCGTGCCCCCTTGATTATCGCTCCCGAAAGCACCCGGTCTTTCTATCTGAAGCTGATGCAGACCGACCGGCGCATGCAGGGGCTTGCCCTGCTGATCATCCTTCTCGGGGCGGCGATGATCTGGGCATCAGCCCCCGAGGCAGGAGCTGTCGCAGTCGCGGTCTATTGGCTCGGACTTCTCATTCTTGCAATAGCCGCATTTTTTATCCTATTGCCCGGCAAAGCGAGACGCCTGGCGACCGCCACCTGGGGAAGCTTCAGCACCAGCGTGCTGCGTGGATTAGGATGGGTGGCATTGGTTTTTGGTCTGCTGGTCGCAACCTACGGCCTAACCCTATAGGCCCTTCAGCTCATCAGAAGCACCGGCCGAAAAGCCTCTGTCGCGTCTGACAGAAATCGCAGCCCAAAATCGCGACCGGCTCCGAATATCTGGTGTTCTGGCGTAGCGCGACATTCAGGGCCGCTGCGTTCCCGGTTACGGTGCCGCTGATCATCTTCCTCTCTGCTCGCAACCGCATGCGATGACATGAAGCGACTAGTCGGACAGCTTGCTCAGGAAACACCGCAACGCCTTGGCAAAAAGTTTAGGCGTCTCAAGTGCTGGCATGTGCCCCGCCCTGAATGTCACCAATTCATGATCAGGCGTTGCGTCGACAGCTGCCCGGCTCTTCTTTAAAGGCACGATCTGGTCTTTTGTCGCCCAGGCATAGAGCACCGGCATTTTAAGCCTCGCTGCTACAGCACGGATGTCCGCTTCCTGAGTCGCAAAGCTGCGCCAGGCATCGACCAGCGGTTGCGCAATGTCGAAGCGGGCATCAATGATCCGTCGCCGTTGCACTTTAGCCGCCCGCCTTGGAAGCACACGACCATAATAAAGCTTGAAAGCGGGCGAGAACCATCGCTTCTGGTCTACACCTGCCTGGAAAAAGGCCACCATGCGACCAATGGCAAACCGGGCAAACCCGTCTACTGGCGCGAGTCCCCCAGGGTTCGACAGGACCAGCCCGCGCACATTTTCTGGATGCCGGTCAGCATAGAGAATGGCCGCCGCGCCTCCAATCGAATTGCCATACAACACAAACCGCCCAAGCTTTAGCGCCTCCACGAACCCCTCAAGCAGGACGGAATAGCGCTCGGCAGACGCCGACTCCGTGTCCTGCCCGGAGCGTCCCTGTCCTGGCCAGTCGAGCGCAATGATCTCAAACTGGCCTCCGACCAAGCCTGCCAGTTGCTCAAAGTCTCGGGCACCATGGCCGATGGCATGGAGACAGAGGACGACAGGCCCTGCCCCCCATCGCTGATAGGCAATATCGACGCCGCCTATATCAACCCGCGGCGACCCTTCTGCGGCGCCTGTTTCATATCTTTTCATGCGCATTCCCTAAAAGAGATATTTATATCACTTTTAGAATATGGGATACTTGCTGACGCGATTCAATAGGAGAGTTCCCATGCCTGCTGCCCCACCCACCAAACAACGTGCAAAATCAGAGGCAACGCAGGAAAAACTGGTCACTGCGGCGGCAGAAGAATTTCGCACCGTCGGTTATTTCAACACCGACACGAACAAAATCGCCGTGCACGCAGGCTATGCCCCTGCCACCTTCTACAAACATTTCGAAAACAAGCTTGCCATCTTTCTGGCAGCCTATGAAGCTTGGGTTGCGGAAGAATGGCGAGCGTTGGAGGCAAGTGACGACAATCCAGAAACGTTGGTCAAAACGGTCCTCACGCATCACAAAAAGCATCTGCTTTTCAGAACAGATCTGCGCGCCCTCGCCGCCACAGAACCGGAAGTGAAGCGCTATCAAAACAAGCTTCGCAGGGAACAGGTGAAACGTCTCGCGGTGCTTGCCCCAGACCTTGCGCCTGACGAAGATGACTGGTCTGTACCGGTATTTCTACTCCTCACGATGGAACGCGTGTCCGATGCCATCGCCGATGGGTCCGCCAGAGCGAGCCATGCCAGCGAGGCAAAACTCATTGCCCATATCATAAAGTTAATCGACAGCTTGAGACATTAGCCGATCGCCGCATCCACAGCCCGCTCCATCAGCGCGCCGCCGATCCAGGAGATCAATGGAATGGCGAGGTAAAACGCCAGCCGTCCGATGGTCGAGAAATCAATCGGCCATTCGCGAGCGGCCTGAATACGCGCTTCCAACGCCAGAAGCCCACCCATTTTGGAGAGAGCCACATCATCGTCCTCCGCAGCTTTAAGACGCGCCCAGCATCGATCGATCACTTTCCTCACGTCCTTCAGCTGCCGCTCCTTCTCCGCGAGGAGCACCCGGTGCCAGCCGACAAGAGGGGCAATCAGATACATGATTGCGACGCCGCCAATCCCAATGAAAAACGGCAACAGAGTACTTCGATCAATCTCGCTGCTCAGAAAAAAGAGCGTGCCGATCGTTGCGCCCATGACCCAGGAAAACGACCCACGCATGGCAGCTTTGGTAACTGGGCGGAGTTTCGTCAGGTCAAAAATGTCGGGCGCCGCAACTTTGCTTCGGAACCCTGACCACAGCTGGCCCTCGCGAAACGCGATATACACAGCCTTCGAAATAAGGGAAAACGTCAACGGTGCAACGACGAAGAACCACACTGCCGCAAATTGCACCGATTCAGGCGGCAGGAAGTTATAGCTCCCTTGCAGCCCGATCCGCTCCATCATACCCGGCAACGAGGGAAAGAGAGTGATCAGACCCAAAACATAACCGACTACGCCGGCAACCCGCGCCCCAACACGGTTCTCGCGATAATGCTCGTCCCAATATCTCAGCAGTTCATCTTCTGAAATGCCGAGCATAGCCGCTGCGTCCGCCGCTTCATTCCGCTGGGCGACCAGATTGTAGGAGGCAACAGTGCCCGCAAACCCTCCAAGCAGGCAGAAGACCGTGGCAGCCCAACCATAAGGCCCCAACCCAAACAAAAGCTGCGTCGTATCCGCCTCGTCTTCGAAAAAATTGTTGCGGGTGGCGAGTTCATTCACCCCCACTTCAGAATATATACCCGTCGTAAAGGCAAACACCCAATAGCTGACCCACAAGACCCCAGCGATCATGAAGGAAGCAGGCCAGGGACGACCACCCAGCCGCCAAACAAGCCACTGATCCCAAGCGTAAAGCTGGTCGCGTTTGAGCGATGGATCCTGTAGTGCCAAAGCCGCCTCCCTTTTTCGTTGTGTAAGATTGTTGACTGCCCCTGCGGCAAGGTCAAACCCGTTGCTCCCTATACGCTTGTCTCGTTAGGCTGGATGTCAGGGAGACACACATGACATCCATACCGACCGAAACCACCGTCACCAATGCCTGGCTGACCGAGCGCCTCAACAAAGCCGGACATGAGGTCGAGGTAACAGGCTTCACGGCAAAACGCATCGGAACAGGCCAGATCGGTAAATGCATTCGCTACGACCTGCAATTGACCGGCAAGACCGACGGTGCCCCCACCAGCCTGGTGGGCAAGTTTCCCTCGGACGATGAGACAAGCCGCGCCACCGGCGTGATGCTCAAGAACTTCATCAAGGAAGTCTCCTTCTACCAGCAGCTGCAAAAGCGCCTCACCATCGCGACCCCCAAATGTTACTTTGCGGCCATCGACGGCGAAGGGCCGGATTTTGCCCTGCTTCTGGAAGACTTAAGCCCCGCCATTCAGGGGGACCAGCTCGCCGGATGCTCTGTGGACGTCGCCCGTGCGGCAGTTCTCGAGCTCGTGGGCCTGCATGCGCCGAGCTGGAATGATGAAACCCTGCGCGGCAAGGACTGGTTAGGGGAACCCGACGCAGACAGCACCGAACTCAACCGTGCGCTCTACCAGGGGAATATAGACGGCTTCGCAGAGCGCTACGGAGCAAAGCTTAAAGCAGACGAATTGGAGGTCATCCGCAAAGTCGCGCGCGCTGCACCCCCAACAGGCGAGACATTGCCCGACCCTTTCTCTCTCGTGCATATCGATTACCGTCTCGACAATCTGCTCATCAATGAGACCTTGTCGCCGCCGAAGATCATCGCAGTCGATTGGCAGAGCATTTCGTTGGGTAGTCCTCTCGCCGACGTCGCCTATTTCTTAGGAGCCGGACTTCGCTCAGAAACCCGCAGACAGGCGGAAGAGGAGATCGTTCGCGCCTACCACACGGCCTTGCTTGACGCGGGCATCAAAGACTATGGCTGGGACGCCTGCTGGACCGACTATCGCAAAGGCGTGTTCGCAGGCTTTTTCGTGACCGTCATCGCTTCGATGATCGTGGAGCGCACAGAGCGAGGGGACGAGATGTTCCTCACCATGGCGAGACGCCACGCACGGCACGCCCTGGAGCTGGGGTCTGATGAGTTTTTGACCTGATAAAAATTTGCCCGCGTGTGGCAGGTCGAAAGGCAGCGAGGCAGCTTAGGCGCCAAGCTTGCCTTTGATGACAGCACCCGCTTTGCCGAAATCCATCCGGCCTGCATAGCGCTTTTTAAGCTCGCCCATGCAGCGGCCCATGTCTTTCAGGCTCTCAGCACCCAGTTCCGCGACAACCTCAGCCGCTGCCGCTTCCACTTCTTCCGGGGTCAGCTGGGTCGGCATAAAGCTTTTAATCACGTCGATCTCTTCCCGCTCTTGGGTCGCGAGTTCCGCGCGGCCAGCATTTTCGTACGTCACCGCTGATTCTTCGCGCTGTTTGATCATCTTGGCGAGGATCGCGAGGATATCATCGTCGGAGACAAGCGTGTCGGCCCCTTCGGTCCGTGCGGCAATATCACGATCCTTGATCGCGGCCTGCATCAGGCGAATAGTGCCCATGCGGCGCTTATCCTGGGCTTTCAGAGCCTCTTTCAAAGCGGCTTTGATTTCTTCGCGCATCTGTCTTCTGCCTCATCGACATGTGATCGGGACGCGGGGAGGTAGCACGGGGCACCCCCTCAGGCCAGCCCTAAGCTGTGAGGCTAGCGGAAAGCGAGAACGCTACTCCAAACACTTGCCCGGCGCAACGCCGTCAGGTGCGCCATAAGCCATTGTTTTTGAATGGATTTTTTTATGTGTGACTTCTGAGCGACTCGCTTGACGTGAAGCAGCCCTTCCCTTAGTTTCCGCGCAATTTAGCGGGTCTCTGCGGCCCTGCGCCCTCCCCAAGGAGTGAAGAAATGAGTGTGTCGACACTGTCCGCCACGGAACCAAGCTTGTCTGGTTCCGGGAGGGAGTCGGCCCCGTTCTGGTGCGCGCAAAAGCTGCAAACAGGGGTGCCGCTAAATAAGACCGGTAGACATCTGACAGCAGGATTAGCCTCATGAGTGCGCGCACCCCAACAGCCCTTCTCGTCTTAAAAGACGGCACCGTGCTGGAAGGCATGGGGCTTGGCGCCACCGGCGAAGCCCAGGGTGAAGTCTGCTTCAACACCTCGATCACCGGCTATCAGGAAATCCTGACCGACCCGTCTTATGCGGGCCAGATCATCACCTTCACCTTTCCCCATATCGGGAATGTGGGCGCGAATGATGAGGACATGGAAACCACCAACCTTGCCGCCAATTCCGGCGTGTGCGGTGCGGTGCTCAGAGCCAACATTACAAACCCGTCCAACTATCGCTCAGCCCAGCATTTTGACGCCTGGCTGAAAGCCCGCGGCATCATCGCCATTGGCGGCGTGGACACACGGGCGCTCACAGCCCGCATTCGCGATGAAGGCATGATTGATGCGACCATCGTGCATAACCCCGACGGCAAGTTTGACCGCGATGCCCTGCTGGCACGCGCAAAAGCCTTTCCGGGCCTGGAAGGGGCAGACCTCGCCAAAGAAGTGACCACCGGCCAGACCTACACCTGGGACGAAACCCGCTGGGAATGGGACGACGGCTTCGGCACCAATGACAAGCCGAAACACCATGTGGTCGCGCTCGACTTTGGCGTGAAGCGCAACATTCTGCGCTGCCTGGCCAGCACCGATTGCAAAGTGACCGTCGTGCCTGCCTCCACATCTGCAGAAGACGTGCTGGCCATGAACCCGGACGGGGTCTTCCTCTCGAACGGCCCCGGCGACCCGGCAGCGACCGGCACCTATGCCGTGCCCGAGATCAAAAAACTGGTGGAGAGCGGCAAGCCCCTCTTCGGTATTTGCCTCGGCCACCAGATGCTTGCCATCGCGCTTGGCGCAAAAACCGAAAAAATGCTCCAGGGCCATCACGGCGCCAACCACCCGGTGAAAGATCACACCACCGACAAGGTGGAAATCACCTCCATGAACCATGGCTTCACCGTGGACCGCGACAGCCTGCCCGACAATGTGGAAGAGACCCATGTCTCCCTCTTTGACGGCACCAATTGCGGCATCCGCCTGAAAGACAAGCCTGTCTTCTCTGTCCAGTACCACCCGGAAGCAAGTCCCGGCCCGCAGGACAGCCACTATCTCTTCGACCGCTTTGTAAAGCTCATCGCCGAGGCAAAGAGATAGTCATGAAACAAAAAGAGTTCAAAGGACGTCTGCTCGTCGCGATGCTGCGTATGCAAAGAAAAGTCGGACATGGAAAGTACTTCGAGCCCGCCGACGCAGCCGCAGAAATGAACCTGCAATACGAACCAGGACAAGTACAATTATCTGTTGATGATTTCAACGATATGGGCTGGATAAACGAAGCATTCACATTGGGTGGCGGACCTGACGGTGGCCTAAGTTGTTCTCTCACTTCGCGCGGCGTCGAAGAAGCTGAAGATATTGAACACCTATATCCAATTGATACGGACGAAGCCCCATTGACCGACGAGAGCGGTGCCCCATTCGCTCTTGAAGTTTCCGAACTAGCCGGTGATCAAGACGGGCTAAAGATTGACGAAAGCAACCCGACGGCAGGCACGCATCCAACATCGTCTGAAGGAAAACACTACATCAACATCTCAAACGAAAGCCTCGCTTTTGGCGAAGAACCCAAGGTAGTTCCGGGGGCCAATCGGTTTTTGAGTAGAAAAGACAATCAGCAGCCCATTGAAGCACTCACAAGTGCTGTTGAAGATCTAATTGAAGCTGTTCGGGCTGACCGAACCAACGATTTTGATGACAAAGAAGGTTACCTGGGAGAACTCCTCGTTCTCGAACTTGCGCTAGCACAACCTCAGGTTAGCGTCCCTCTTATAGAGGGAGTTATTAAGGGTGCCGTTAAGACCCTCACGACACTGTTTGCCGGTGCCGTAATTGGCAGTCTTGCTAGCAATGTAATTGCGCTTGCCAAACCTCTAATTGGATCGCTTTTCTAATGCCCAAACGTACTGACATTGAGTCCATCCTGATCATCGGCGCCGGTCCCATTGTGATCGGTCAGGCCTGCGAGTTCGACTATTCCGGCACGCAAGCCTGTAAGGCGCTGAAAGACGAGGGCTACCGGATCATTCTGGTGAACTCGAACCCCGCGACCATCATGACGGACCCGGACCTGGCGGACGCGACCTATGTGGAGCCCATCACCCCGGAAGTGGTCGCCAAGATCATTGAGAAAGAGCGCCCGGATGCGCTGCTCCCCACCATGGGCGGTCAGACGGCACTCAACACCGCGCTGTCGCTCGCCGACAATGGCACGCTCAACAAATATGGCGTCGAGCTGATCGGGGCGAACCGTGAAGCCATCTCCAAGGCCGAAGACCGCAAGCTCTTCCGCGAAGCCATGGACCGGATCGGCCTTGAAAATCCGCGCGCGACCATCGTCGCAGCGCCCGAAATCAAAAACGACAAGGGCGAGATCGTCGACTATGACCGCGCCATGGGCGTGGCTCAGGCGATGAAGGTGCTCGATGAGATCGGCCTTCCTGCCATCATCCGCCCTGCCTTTACATTGGGCGGCACCGGCGGTGGCGTCGCCTATAACCGCGAAGAGTATGAGCACATCATCCGCACCGGCCTCGATGCGTCCCCTGTGGCGCAGGTGCTGGTGGATGAAAGCCTGCTCGGCTGGAAAGAATATGAGATGGAAGTGGTTCGCGACACCGCGGACAATTGCATCATCATCTGTTCCATCGAAAACGTGGACCCCATGGGCATCCATACCGGCGACAGCATGACGGTGGCCCCGGCGCTGACGCTGACCGACAAAGAATATCAGGTGATGCGGAACGCGAGCATCGCGGTCCTGCGCGAGATCGGCGTTGAGACCGGCGGCTCCAACGTACAGTTCGCTGTGAACCCGGCTGACGGGCGTCTCGTCGTCATTGAGATGAACCCCCGCGTGTCGCGCTCCTCTGCGCTCGCATCAAAAGCCACCGGCTTTCCGATCGCCAAGGTTGCAGCGCGCCTCGCTGTTGGCTACACGCTCGATGAGCTCATGAACGACATAACCGGTGTTACTCCGGCTGCGTTCGAGCCCACCATCGACTATGTGGTCACCAAGATCCCGCGCTTTACGTTTGAAAAATTCCCGGGCGCAGAACCATTGCTAACCACCGCCATGAAGTCGGTCGGGGAAGCCATGTCCATCGGGCGCACCTTTGCTGAAAGCCTGCAAAAAGCATTGCGCTCCATGGAGACAGGTCTCAATGGCCTCGACCCGGTTGAGTTTGAGGGCCTCGGCGAAGGTGACGATAAGAACGCCATCCGTAAAGCACTCGGCACGCCGACCCCCTTCCGCATTCTCTATATCGCCCAAGCCATGCGTCTTGGCATGGACCATGATCAGATCCAGGCAGCCTGTTCCTTCGATCCCTGGTTCCTGGAACAGCTGCAAATGATCGTTGATGCGGAAAAACAGGTCGAAGCAAACGGCCTGCCAACTGATCCGCATGATCTGCGTGATCTAAAGGCGCTTGGTTTCTCAGATGTGCGTCTGGCAGAACTTGCTGGAACAACAGAAGCCGACGTGCGCAAAGCACGGCTCGGCCTTGGCGTAAAGCCTGTCTTCAAGCGCATCGATACCTGCGCCGCAGAGTTCAAATCACAAACGCCTTATATGTACTCAACCTATGAGACCGACTTTGCAGGCAATGCAGCTTGCGAAGCGGAAGTCTCCGGCGCCAAGAAAGCAATTATCCTGGGTGGCGGTCCGAACCGCATCGGCCAGGGCATTGAATTTGACTATTGCTGTTGTCACGCCGCGTTTGCCCTCAGCGACGCTGGCATTGAAAGCATCATGGTGAACTGCAACCCGGAAACGGTTTCCACCGACCCGGACACATCAGACCGGCTCTATTTTGAGCCGCTCACCAAAGAAGATGTGCTCACCATCATCGAAAAGGAACAGGAAGACGGCGAGCTTCTGGGTGTGATCGTTCAGTTTGGCGGACAGACCCCGCTGAAACTCGCAAACGACCTGGAAGAAGCAGGCATTCCCATACTCGGAACCTCGCCGGACGCCATTGACCTCGCAGAAGACCGCGACCGCTTCAAAGCCCTGCTTGATGAGCTGGGTCTGAAACAGCCGCCAAACGGCATTGCCCGAACAGCGGAAGAAGCTCAGGAAATCGCTGAGCGCATCGGCTACCCGGTCGTCATTCGCCCATCTTACGTGCTTGGTGGCCGTGGCATGGAGATCGTGCGCGATACTGCCCACCTCAACCGCTACATCAAGGAAGCCGTGGTGGTCTCTGGCGACAGCCCGGTCCTCATTGACTGGTATCTGAAAGACGCCATTGAAGTGGACGTGGACGCGCTCTGCGACGGCAAAGACGTTTTTGTCTGTGGAATCATGGAACATATCGAAGAAGCCGGTGTCCATTCCGGTGACAGCGCCTGCTCGCTCCCGCCCTACTCGCTGCCAGCAGAAACAATTGCCGAGATCGAACGCCAGACCAAAGCCATGGCGTTGGCTCTGAACGTTGGTGGTCTTATGAACGTGCAATATGCGGTTCAGGACGGCACGATCTTTGTGCTGGAAGTGAACCCACGTGCCTCACGCACCGTGCCCTTCGTCGCCAAAGTTGTCGGCAAGCCGATTGCAAAAATCGCCGCACGGCTTATGGCAGGTGAAAGCCTTGCCTCCTTCAACCTCAAAGCCAACAAGTTCGACCATATCGCTGTGAAAGAAGCCGTCTTCCCCTTCGCCCGCTTCCCGGGCGTCGACACGGTGCTTGGGCCGGAAATGCGCTCAACTGGCGAGGTCATCGGCCTGGACAAAAGCTTTGGCGTGGCCTTTGCAAAAAGTCAGATCGGCGGCGGCACCTCCGTCCCCACAGAAGGCACGGTGTTCATCTCGGTCAAAGAATCAGACAAAGAGAAAATTGTCGACGCTGCCCGGAAAATGGCATCCATGGGCTTCAAGATCATCGCCACCAGCGGAACGGCCCGCGTCCTCTCTGCCGCAGGTCTCGAAGTTGAAATGGTAAATAAGGTCCTGGAAGGCCGTCCACACATTGTGGACGCTCTGAAAAACGGCAATGTGGACATTGTCTTCAACACGACCGCGGGAGCCCAGGCGCTTGAAGACAGTAAGTCAATCCGCCAGACCGCACTGATGGGCAAGGTGCCTTACTACACCACTGTCGCCGGTGCCCGCGCCGCCGCCGAAGGCATTGAAGCCATCCGCAGCGGTCAGTTGGAGGTGGCCCCTCTGCAATCCTACCAGGAGAGCCCCCCCAATTTACAATAGGGCCGCAGAATAGGGTGCAGAATTCGCAATTGACGTGAGCCACTTGCTCATCCGAAGATATGACCAGGCTCGCCCCCCGTTCTGGCGTGGCAGCCCCTCGATCAAGAAAGATTATCTGAAATATGGAAAAAGTGCCGATGACTTCCGGCAGCCATGAGGTTCTGGAAGCTGAGTTGAAGAAACGGAAAAGCGTAGATCGGCCGCAAATTGTTGCGGCGATCGCAGAAGCGCGCGCCCATGGCGACCTTTCAGAGAACGCGGAATATCACGCGGCGAAAGAGGCGCAGGGACACAATGAAGCCCGCATTCACGAGCTGGAAGACAAGCTCGCCCGTGCGGAAGTCATTGATCCGGCGAGCCTGTCCGGCAACACCGTGAAGTTCGGGGCAACTGTCGGCGTGGCAGACGAAGATACCGATGAAGAGAAGAGCTACCAGATCGTCGGCGACGATGAGTCAGATGTGTCTCTTGGCAAAATCTCCGTCTCCTCTCCCATTGCGCGCGCCATGATCGGTAAGGAAGTGGGCGACAGCGTGGAAGTAAACACACCCGGTGGTGGCAAGTCTTACGAAATTCTTTCCATCGACTACAAATAAACCATTTCACACCTATCTATTGGCAGGAGCATTTTCAACAAAGTTGTTAGACTTTTGTGGTTCGAAAATGTGACCAAACAAGAAATCCAGAGCCGTGGGATCTCCCGCGGCTCTTTCCTTATGGAGTTCCCTCATGTCCGACACAAGCGCACCTAGTTTGGAAGAAACCTTCCCTCTTCCAGGCAGCCCGGAAGAACCAAACTCACTGCGCATGCTTGGGCGGGAGCTGTTGGACTGGAACCCGGAAGCGCAAAGGATCAAAGTCGGATTTCAGACTCGCAAAGAGTTCCGCAATCCCGCGGGCATCATCCAGGGCGGCATGATCGCAGCCATGATTGACGATGCCTTTGGGCCCATGTGTATCCTGGCATCAGACCGGACAAAGGTGCCGCTGACCCTTGATCTCAATGTGAGCTATATGGCCGCTGGCCAGAACGGGAAATTTGTCTGCGAAGCCCGCATCATCCGGCAGGGCAAATCCATCTCGTTTGTCGAGGGCGAACTGTTTGATGCAACTGGCGAGCTGGTTGCCCGTGCAACATCCACCGTGCGTCTCATTCCGATGCCGCAGCGGTAAGGTAACGCAAGCGCCTCACTTATCAAACATGGCTGTTTGAATTTGCTGCACCCTCGCCGCCCACATTTCAGGAACTGATCAAGCGCTAAAGATCACGCAGTAGGTCCTGTAGCTTGGCAACCGCCGCATCGCCCTTCGTCAGATCGGTGGGAAACAAGACCACCTGACCATCAATCGCACTCATGATGAGCTCCGCAAGGGGGCGCTTCTCCGCGTCAGGTTCGTCCAGCATGCCCGACAGCCAGACGATCCACCCTTCTGCCATTTGTTCGACAATCGCGCCAAAAAAAGGATCGCCACGGCTGGCGCGGCTCGAGAGATCCAGCCAGAGGCGCAGCTGTCCCGCCGTCGCCTCGTCCCGCACCATCGCCCAGATTCTTGTGACGGCATCAGCGGGCCTAAGCGGCTCTGTGCCGAAGACCGCGTCCAGGACATCGGTAAACCCACCACCAATCTCGCCGAGAACTGCGGCCAGAATCTCGTCCTTAGTGTCAAAATAATAGAGAAGCATCCGGTCGCTGGTGTCAGCAACCTCAGCCAAACGGCGCACACCAGTATCGCCAAGACCCGCTTCCAGGAAATGGGTCGCCAGTTTCCCGACGATTTCTGCGCGTTTTCTATCTCTTTTACTCAAACCACTGGCCTCCGAACTTTTTTTGTAGCACTTACTACGAAAACTTGATATGTAGCACATGCTACATTTTTTAAACTGCTCTCACATACCCGAGGAAACAGATGTCGCCATTTTGGCAATATTGGATAAAGGCAACCTGCGGCTCATTAGGGCTACTCGGTCTTATTCTAGCAGGGGGAGCCATCGACGCGACGGCCGGTCCAGCGAGACTCTACTTCCAATTGATTGGCGACTCGGGACAGCTCGACCTCAATCCACATATGCAGGTCACGCTCGGTGTCCTGGGCGGTGTGTGTATTGGTTGGAGCGTTACTTTTTTTGCAACCTTCCAGGCAGCTCATGAACTTCATGGCGAGGCCGCCGCTAAAGTTTGGCGCCTGACGCTCATCGGTCTGACAGCCTGGTACGTGGTCGACAGCACATTATCCGTGGTCACCGGATTTTGGGGTAACGCTGTCATCAACACACTGTTTTTTGCCTCACTTGTCTATCCAATCATCCGCGCGGGCGTCCTGAAGCCCGCACAGCCCAACCGCAAGCAACTGGGTTTTTGAAAGGAAATCAAATGTCCTCACTACACTCACTATCGTATGGTCGACAGATGATGATCATGGTCGTTCTCTCGGTCGTGGCCTGGATAGCCTTCGCGTCATTCTTCAGGGCATTTTGGCCAGGCGGGTCTCAACCAGCGCAAAACCTCACCCTCTTCGCGATTTGGTTTGTGTCCGGCACAATCATATTCGCGGGGCTCCTGTTCTTCATTTACCGATTATTTCGCACACCACCTGCGTGGCGCGCCAACACTGCGCTTGCCCTAACGGCTCCCGCTTTGGTTTGCGATGTTTTGACCATCAATTTTTTTGAAAGCTGGTTTCCTAACGGCGGCGGCGCAGATGACAGAATCTATGCCGCCTTTATTGTAGGCGTTGTCGGCATCTTCCAACTGGTCGGTCTGTTCACCACAGACCCGCATGACACCCAGCCCACTGTTTCGTAAGCGTACCCACCTGACCACCAACCTCACATCAAGGAGAAATTGATATGACCGCTTTTCGTATTTTTCTCGGGACGTACTTCATCGTTCTGGTTGCCTACACGCTCATTGTGGGCATGAACCATGGCTGGGACCTGGGCGCCGTCTTCTTTGGCGACATAATGGCGGTGAATTGGGCGGGCCAGTTCAATCTCGACTTTATGGGCTTTCTCAGCCTCTCCGCCCTTTGGGTCTCATGGCGCCACGAATACACGCGCGCAGGCCTTGTTCTCGCTGTCCTGGCCTTCTTTGGCGGCATCGTTTTCCTGGCGGCTTATCTGCTCTATGCAACCGGCCAAGCGAATGGAGACATGAAGGTCCTGCTTCTCGGACCAGCCAGAGCGAACTCTTAGGACTGAGCCTCGTCCATTAGCTCGTCCAACGGCACGCCCGGCGCATGCTTGGAACGCCGAATCGTAAGAGAGGTGCGCACACTCGCCACATTGGGCGCAGGCGTCAGCTTTTCTGTAAGGAAGCTCTGAAAGCTTGCGAGATCCGGCGCCACACATTTCAGGATGAAGTCGATCTCACCATTGAGCATGTGGCACTCCCGCACCTGCGGCCACGCCCCAACCAGCTGCTCAAACGCCTGCAGATCAGCCTCAGCCTGAGAGTGCAGCCCCACCATGGCAAACACTGTGACGTCGAACCCAAGCCCCGGCCCATCCAGCTCAGCGTGATAACCGGCAATATATCCGGCCTTTTCCAGCGCACGCACCCGACGCAAACAGGGCGGCGGGGAGATCCCCACCCTTTTGGCCAGCTCAACATTGGTGATCCGACCATTTTCCTGGAGCTCGTTCAGGATCTGCAGGTCGATATCGTCAAGCTTTGCGCGCTTCATAACCACCCCGTCATCAAAACCCAATTAACAAACTTGGTCAGTGCCAACCCGTCAGATTCCCAAGGAGCGCCCGCAGAATTGCAGCAAGACAGCTGGCTGAACATGTTCTATTACTCCTTTTGGAGACGCTTTTCAGTAACAAAATTACCCAAACGCGCACGATCATGACCGAATTCCAGCCCTCACCGTCCCAGCAACTGCCACACGGCACCTCTTGTTGGATCGTGACCAACGGCATGGCAGGCTTTGAAATGCAGGCGATCGGCGTCGCCGAAGCGTTGGGTCTCTCCCCAGAATTGAAACATGTGGCCCCACCGGCACCCTACAAATGGATGGCGCCCTGGGGCCCTGCTGCTGCCAATGAGAGCATCGCGGCGCCCTGGCCTGATCTTGTGATTGCGAGCGGCCGCCAAGCCATTCCCTACGCTCGAAAAATCAACCGGGCGTCTGGGGGCAAGGTCTTTGTTGCCATTCTGCAAAATCCAAAGGTCTCCCCCTCTCATTTCGACCTTGTCTGGGCGCCTGAGCACGATCAGCTGACCGGGCCGAATGTCATCAGCACGCTGACCGCACCTAACAGGATTACGCCTGAGAAGCTCGCAAAAGCGGCCGATGAGCTCAGCCAGCGATATGCAACTCTGCCACCAAAGAAAATCGCGGTTGTTCTAGGCGGCCCCAATAAGGTCTACCGGTTTTCCTCAGCGGATATGGCGAACCTTGCCAAGGCGCTAAAGGAGCTTGCAGAGCGGGAGAATGCAGGCCTCATGGTCACCACTTCAAGGCGGACCAATGCAGAGGCAACCGCCGTCCTGCGCGAGGAACTCCGTTCGGTGCCACACGACATTTACGATGCTCTGTCAGATGCGCCGGAAGACAATCCCTATCCAGGCCTCCTCGGGCTCGCCGATGCTATTATCGTCACTTGTGATAGTCACAATATGGTGGGCGAAGCGACAGTGACCGGAAAGCCGGTATATCTTGTGGAGCTTGAAGGTGGATCGGCTAAGTTCCGCCGTTTTCTGGACGCGCTCTACGTTAACAATGTCGCGCGACAATTTGACGGCTTGCTTGAAACATGGTCCTACGCACCCTTAAATGCTACGCAGGAAATCGCGGCAGCCATCGCCGCAGCGTATAGTTGCAAAAACAAAAGTGATTAATGCCATGAGCTTGATCGATCTTGAAGCGCTCCGCGCGACACCTCTAAAAACCGATCCCTACGACTTTCTGGTCGTTCCAAATTTCGTAACAGGCGACAATCTGGATCGCGTCATCCGCGACTATCCAAACGTGACAACGCCTGGCTCTGTTCCCCCATCAGAGTTGGACATCACCGGCGACTTCGATGCGCTGATGAAGGAAATGAACGGTCCTGAATTTGAGGCAGTTATCGAAGAGAAATTCGATCTGGACCTGTCCGACCGCCCGACCATGTTCACCGTGCGCGGCCATTGCCGCGAGACAGATGGTAAAATCCACCCGGACAGTGAAACCAAAATCATCACAGTCCTGCTCTATCTCAACAAACCAGACGAGTGGAGCCATGAAGGCGGCAAACTGCGCATCCTGCGCAGCGCCACCGATCTTGAAGATTATGTGGATGAAGTCCCTCCCTACGGCGGCACACTGCTTGTCTTCCGCCGGGCTGATCATTCTTGGCATGGACATGAACCCTTCAAGGGGCCGCGCCGAGCGGTGCAAATGAACTGGGTCACCGACCAACGGGTTGTCATGGCCGAACAACGCCGACATAAATTGTCGTCCACCGTTAAAAAGCTGAACCCATTTTCTTCGGCTTGAACCAGATCAAAGCAGCGGTCCCTGCGAACCGCTACATCACCAACCAACGAAACGCAGACGAGATCGAAAGACTTTCATGACCCTCAATATCGAGACCTTCACGAACGCGGATCTTTCACAAGGGTGGCGCCCTGGGAACAATGCAGGTGGCGCTTCGCTCTTTAAAGCACTGGGCCATCCGTTGGCGGCGCCCAAGGGCCATGCGATCGTTGAACGCCTGAAGGGTCTGGGGCCTGTCGCGATTTATGATCCGACCGGGATAATTGGCAACTTTCATTCCTATTATGATCTCTCAAAGGTAGAGATTGACGGCTATTACGTGCAGCGGGTCGAAGACCTGGGCCAGCCTTTCCTCGGCCATGAGGCAAAACCAGTCTCAACTTGCGCGGACGGCAAGGCGAGTGCAGTTCTTGTTTTATTGTTCGACGCGGAAAAAGTCCTGGGGCCCATCTCCCATTGTTTCCCGAAGGATGCGACCATCATCACCCTCGACGACATGCGCATCCCCGACGAGATGCTGACCAACCAGCGTAACTATCTCGACCCGATGAACTTCGCCACCAACTTTGCCTTCCTGCGGGATCACAAAGGAGCCAATGGCTCAGATGGGCTTCACACCACAGTCGCCAGCGCCAACTATTGGGCTACTCACGGCGCAAAAGATCCCAAGCTTTGGCTCTGCCTGTTTGATGAAGAAGGTAATGAGCTGGCGGCCTGGGAAGAAGGCCTGCCTGCAGCCGGGTGTCCCTACGCAATCAACAGCGAGACGGTCCGCAAGAAATTCAACTTGGAGGATTTTCAGGGCTCTCTCTTCATTCATGCGATCCGCATTGCGGGCCATGATGTGGTGAAGTACGCCATGGACGTCTATGGCGATAATGGCAAGAGCCTGACCTGCAGTCACGATGCCAATGCCTGGCCAGCCGATTTTTACGCTGGAATGCCTGCGGGCGAAGAGGATGAAGAGCTCACATTGATTGTGCAGAACTCGCATCCCATGCCCATCCCGCCAAAGTCAGTCGGTTTCAACATTGTCGGTGCGCAGGACATTGCCTGGCATGAAGAAGAAATCCCTCCCTTTGGCACCAAGACACTGAACGTGAGCGAAATGCTGCCCCAGGCAAAGTTCCCGGATCAGATTGAAACTGTGGCCGGGCGCTATTTTGTGCGGCCCCGCTATGAAGTCGTCCGGACCAAAACCGGTCAGCGACGCATGGCCCACGGCAATGTAGAACGCACGGACCTGGAACCTAATCCGGAGATTCCGGGGCTCGAAGCAACCATGGGCAAAGGCTACATCATGCCCTTGCCGGTGCTCCCGACCGACCTGTTCAACTCCACCCTCCTGCCCACACCGATGGCGCGCTCCGAACAAGAAATGCCGCTGCGGATCGAACTTATGGACGCAGACGGATCAACCGTGGCCTCAAAATATCTAGGTCGTATCCAGCGCCGAGATCACATGGCGATCAATATTGATGCCTGGCTCAAAGAGGAAAGCGCGAAACTTCCATCGGGCCATGGCCACGCAGAGTTTCTCTATGACTTCCGCGAAGGCGGTGAGGCAAACGGCTGGCTGCACGCGCTCGGTCGTTATGAGCAAAAATCATCTGGGCACCGCGCAGAAACCATCTTCGGCGCGCATATCTACAACACGGCCATCATCTACAAAGACGAGCCTCAGTCTTACATTGGCAAGCCACCAGGCCTCACCACGCGGCTGTTCTTGCGCCTCGGCGATGATCCAAAAGACACGCTCTGTCACCTGGTCTACCCGGCCTCCACACCCTGGCACGAAAAGTCAGACACACGCCTGATCCTGCACAACGCAGAGGGCGAGCCGGTGGCGGAAAAACGCATTCAGATCAATTGTGGTGGCTCCCGTTTCTGGCGCTACCATGAACTCTTTGATGCAGAAGAGCGCTCCCGCGTGTCGGTGAAAGGCAATGATCTGGGCTACATAATCGTCCGGGACACGACCTGTCGCTTGTTCGGTTTTCATGGTCTGATCAATGGCGATACCAGCTTTTGCCTGGATCACATGTTCGGATTCTAGGATCAATCCGTCTGATTGATTGACTCCGCCGACCCTTCTGGCGAGGGTACCGCTCTCCTTGTCGGTCGGAAGTTAAACATGCGCTTATTTGTTCGAATCTTCCTCGGAATTTTTGCTCTCGCCGTGATCGGCCTCGCGATTTTCCTCGTCCCACCACATCTGCAAACACAAGGCATCAAGCCCGATCTGCCAACCGAACAGGCATTGCGCAATCTGATGACGGCGGAAGACGGCCCCATCGCCGTACACTATGTCCTGACCGCGAGTCAGAGTGTGCGCGGCCGACAACTGGCTCACACCACCTTTCTTGTCGAATGGGCCAATGGCAACCTATTCGCTATTGACGCTGGGATGGACGAGACAGGTGCCGCCGATTTTGCAGAGCTGATGAACCGCATCAGCGGCGGCGGCGAAGCGCAATTCTTCGGAACTCTCGGAGCTCAGCTGGGAAGCGAGCTTGAGCGCGTGAAGGGCATCGGCTTCACCCATCTCCACATCGATCACACGCAAGGCGTCACAGCTTTTTGTAGTGACCGTGGTGCAGGCACCGATCTTCTACAAACCAACGACCAGCGCGACGAGCACAATTTCAACACGGTAGAAGGTGCAGAGATCGTGACAAAATCCTGCCTGTCGCGGGGTACCTTACAGGGGCGAGAGATATTGACCAACGACGCCTTCCCTGGGCTTGGCCTTATTGCTCTGGGTGGACACACCCCCGGCTCCACGCTCTTTGCAGTGGGGCTCAAAGATCATCTTTGGCTCTTCTCTGGCGACACGACCAATACGAAAACCGACCTGGTCAACAATAGAGGCAAAGGCTTTGTCTATTCCGGCCTCTTCGTGCCGTAAAACACAGGCCGCACAGAAAATCTGCGCCTATGGCTGACGGGGCTCGACACCAACGCAGATATCGACGTCATTGTCTCCCACGACCTGGAAGCCTTGCTGGCAACAGGAATGCCAAAGTTCAGCCAATAGCTTGCTCACCGCGCTGATAGCGATCCAGCTCATCTGGATCGAATCCTTGGTCATTGTCGATGAGCGGGTCCCGCATGAAGTCATCCTCCGGGGCGACCACCGTCGCACGCTCAACGAGCTTGCGACACAGTCTGTCGATGAATGTCTGATTGCGGGAGCTGCGCGCCGCCATCCAGGTCATCAGGCGGACGCTGCGTTCCATCTTGCGAATGTCTTTGTCAGTCGTACTCATTCTGCGGGCTCCGTGACAGGGCGTGAAACATCTGCCTTTTCGGGTGCCGGTGCTTCCTCCATAACCGGCATGACCCGGCAGGGAACACCCTTGAGATGCGGGATGCCCTGTTCGCGATCGAGGAAGTCTGGGTCATCACGACACAGCTGAGCGTCGGAATAGTCCAAAGCACCACTCAGATGGCCTTTACCCTGCTGCATTTCCGGTTTCCACCAGCCATGAGGAACCCGCACCAGATCATCCGGCATGGCGTCCTTGATGGCGAGCTTGGCTTTGATCCTGCCGAGTTCGTTTTCGACATGCACCCATTGGCCCTCTTCTACACCACAAGCCTTTGCCGTTTTCTCGCTGAGGAAAATCTCTGGTTCAGGATGCCGGGCACGCATTTCAGGGATATGGCGCTGCGCGGTCTGGAAGAACCCGTCTTCACGAACGCCGGTGAACATCTTCAAGGGGTAGTCCGGATCCTGCGGCGGATCTTCGCGGAAGTAAGGCAGGGGATCAAAGCCGAGCTCCTCTAGTACCGAAGACTTCAATTCCACCTTGCCGCTCGGCGTCGCAAAGCCGGTCTTCTCATACTGGCGGAACGCCGGTTTCTTGAAGTAAACTTGCGTTTTTACAAGCTCCTCCCATTTCATACCTGTCCGGGCGATACGGTAGTCATAAAAATCTTCCAGCGTATCCCAGGGCACAAGCTCGGGGCGGTCGAGCGCACCGACAATACCTTTCCAGAACTCAAATGTGCTGCGGCATTCACCTGGAGGGTCCATGGCCTTCTCGGAGAAGCGCACAGTGGACATCCAGCCGAACATTTCGTGCAGCCATGGGCGCTCGAGCCAGCTGTCAGCGGGCAACACATAGTCCGCCAGTTGTGCAGACGGGGTCATGAATTGCTCATGCGCCACGATGAGATCCTGATTCATCATCGCCTTGTGGATGAGCGGCATGTTGGCGTAGCTCATCAACGGATTGTTGCCGAGAAAGAAGAACGCCTTGACCGGGTACTCGCCTTCGCCAGCCATAGCTCGGAAGGTGGCTGAGGGTGTCGCCATATAGCTCCCCGTAGCAATGTTCGCATACTCCTGGCCGTACACCCGTTTGTTAGGCTCGTTGAAAGCCCGTTGCCCCCGATAGGTGAAGGCAGGATGGTCTTTGGAGCCGAGCTGTTTCAGCTTCTGCTCAAGAGGCAGGACTTCATGCATCTCGATCTCGGTCTCGTTGATGATGTCCGGATTGAAGCCCTGCAGCATCTCGCCGCCCGGCACGTCCACATAGCCGCAGATTGATCGGAGAATGCCTTGAAGGCGAATACCCGACGTGCTGTTGCGTTGCATGTCAGTAATCGGCGTCCAGGGAATGATCGAGGGGCCTTCCGTCGCATACATACGGGCGGCTTTGGCAATCATCTCGGGATCACAACCGGTGAGCTTTGCCACGCGTTCCATCGGAAACTCGTCGACCCGCTTCTTCAGGTCTTCAAAGCCGATGGTCCAGTTCTTGACAAACTCCTTGTCATACAGCTCTTCATCAATGATGACCTTGAGCCAGCCGAACATCATTGCCACATCGCTGCCCACCTTTAGCGGCAGCCAGATATCGGCACGCTCGGCGCTGGAGCTGCGGCGAGGGTCCATGACGATGAGTTTGGCGCCCCGCGCCTGCGCCCCGCGAATCCAGTTGTACATCGGTGTCCAGCTGTGGCGGCGAGGATTGTGACCCATCAGCACGATGCACTTGGTGTTGTTAAAGTCACCGATCGGGAACCATCCATAGGTAAAGCGATTGACGGCCGCCGTGTTGCCGGCGCACAGAGCTACACCGCTGATCCAGTTGGGCGAGCCCACATGGTTCATAATCCGACGGCCAAGGCCGTGGTCAGTGGCAGTGTTCCACTGGCTGGTAGAGACCGCCCAGGCTTCCGGTCCATGATCGGCAATCACCTTCTTGAGGCGCGTGCTGATATCAGCCATCGCGTCTTCCCATGACACCTGCTCCCATTTCCCCGAGCCGCGTTCGCCAACGCGTTTGAGCGGATGCTGGATTCGGCTGGGATGGGCCATGCCTTTTGGGGCGATGATGCCCTTCATGCAGATATTATCGCGGAAAATGGGATTGTCAGACGAGCGCACCTTGGTGACGCGGCCTTTCTGGACTTCACCCACCACCTGGCAGGCAATGTCACAGGAGGCGCAGATCAGGTTCTTGGTAGTGATCCCCTCTTTGACAGGGCGTTCCGTGTACTTCGCGTTGACAATGTCTTCGGGGTTGAAGGGCGCTGCTGCTGGCATTTTTTCCTCCCTGGTTCGGAAATACCATTTACATACATACGTGAATGTATGTAAGATACAATAACGAACCACAACACAGAGTTCAAGACCGAAATGCCAGCAACATCCACACGCGCCCGAACCCAGGCAGACCGATCCAGCGAAATGCGGCAAAAGCTGATCGCCGCGACCATTCAATCCCTGATCGACAAAGGATATGCGCGGACAACTGCCGTTGAGGTCTGCGCCAGGGCGGGCGTCACCCGAGGGGCCCTGTTCCACCACTTCGAGAGCCTGCCAGCCTTGATCGCAGCGGCATTGAGCGACACTTATGATCGACTGCTGCTCGAGTCGCGCCCAAGTGAAGCAGACATAACCATTGAACAATGGATCACCTGGGCCTGGTCCCGCGTCAGCCAACGGCAATTCAAAGCCGTCATCGAAATCTGGCTTGCCTCCCGCAACGACCCGGAATCCACCGCCGACATCCAACCAGCCATCGAGCGGTACAAAGAAATTTTCACACCATCAGAGAGCAACCCACTCTACAAACGCTTTGGATCAGACAAAAAGGCAGGCGCTTTTTATAGGCTGGCGGTGGAGACCATGTTGGGCCTGGCCCTTGGGCGGGCGGCTAACCCGAATGGCGCAGCGCTCGACCATGAACAGATTGTCCTCGACCAGCTTTGTGCCTATGCCCGCGAGATCGACACCCAATGACTACCATTGCCGGGCTGATTTATGCAGGCGGTGGAAGTACTCGCTTCGGTGCTAACAAGGCGGAAGCCACCCTCCAAGGGCGCCGCCTCATCGACCATGTTGCAGAACGCCTCGGGCGCCAGGTGACGACCCTTGCGGTTGCAGGACCTGTACGCCTCACAGATGCCAAAAACCTGGATGATGGCGCACATGTTGGCAAAGGCCCTCTCGCCGGTCTGTTCGCAGGCCTCAAATGGGCTTCAGACCTCCCCGGCATTAATTGGCTTGTAACCACCCCCTGCGACGTCCCTGTTCTGCCGACAAACCTCGTCGCCCTTCTCACAAAAAACCTCACGGACACACCCAGAGTGTTGAACATCGAGGAACGCTGGCAGACAGGCTGTGCCCTATGGCCAACAAGCGCCTATGCGATCATTGAGGGGCTCCTGATAGCTGGCGAAGACCTATCCCTGCATGCAGCGCTAAAGCAGCTTCATGCAAAAACTGTCGAAACCTACCCAACATCCCTGGATGGTGCCTTCACCAACATCAACACCCGGGATGACCTGATCCAACTTGAACGTGAGCTCTCAAAATCACATGGCTGAAATGAACAAGGTCATCGGGGTCATTGGCTGGCAGAACAGCGGCAAAACCACCCTGGTGGTGGAGTTGGTGAAACATTTGACCGCCGAAGGGTTCAATGTCTCAACGGTGAAACATGCCCATCACGCCTTCGACATAGACAAGCCCGGCAAAGACAGTTTCAAACATCGCGAAGCCGGTGCCAGAGAAGTGATGGTCGCCTCGGACACACGATGGGCCCTGATGCGGGAGCTACAAAACGAGACACAGCTCTCGCTGCCGGACTTGGTGGCGAGAATGGACGACGCTGACATTATCTTGGCGGAGGGCTTCAAATCAGGCCACCACCCGAAGATCGAAGTCTGGCGTGACCCTGAGACCGAGCTCCTGGCACTGAGCGATCCCAACATCATCGCCGTGATTGCCCCGTCCCGAGCGCCTATTCCCAATTGTCCCTGCACTATCCTTGCGCGCGACAAACTGGGACTCATCGCAGATCTCCTTCTCAAAACCTGCGGGCACAGATTGGAGACCCACGAAACTGAGACCCAGGAAACCGGGACCCAGGAAACCGGGACCCAGGAAACCGGGACAAAGTGACACGGCCGCAGGAAAAGCGGGGGTTTTTGCCCGATTCGCCTTGAAATTAGTTTGGAATAAGTCTAACTAGCACTCCAGAAGTTAGATTAATTCCAAACTGGGAGTTCCCCTTATGAGCGTATTGGTCGGTAAAGCCGCCCCCGATTTCACCGCAGCTGCTGTTCTTGCCGATGGCGACATCGTCGATGACTTCAACCTGAAAGAGCATCTGAACGGCCATTACGGCGTCATTTTCTTCTACCCTCTCGACTTCACCTTTGTCTGCCCGTCGGAAATTTTGGCTTTCTCAAACCGGGTACCGGCCTTTGAAGAGCGCAACACCAAGGTGATCGCCGTCTCTGTCGACAGCCAATACAGCCACTTTGCTTGGCGGAACACCTCGCCAAATGAAGGCGGCCTCGGCCCGGTCCAGTTCCCCATGGTGGCCGACATCACCAAGCAGATCGCCCGTGACTATGACGTCCTGATCCAGGAAGACGGCGTGGCGCTGCGCGGCACCTTCCTCATCGACAAGGAGGGCATTGTCCGCCATCAGCTCGTCAATGACTTGCCCATCGGCCGGAACGTGGACGAAGCAATCCGCACCCTCGACGCTCTCCAATTCCACGAAGAGCATGGCGATGTCTGTCCTGCAGGTTGGAACAAGGGCGACGAAGGCATGAAAGCGGACGCTGACGGCGTTGCTAAATATCTGGGAGAGCACGCAGAAGCGCTCTAGTCCAAGACCTTCAGGCCCGCCGCGATCACAGTTTCGCGACGGGCCTTTTGATTCCCTTGCCCCCTTTTGACCCGCCGCAGGAGTCCCTATATTGAGGCCCTGCTTGAGGAACAATTGACCGATTCCCCCGGCACCGAAATCAACCGAGTACGCACCATGTCAAACCAGCATCATTCCAAAGTGACCATTATCGGCTCAGGCCCCGCAGGCTACACAGCCGCCATCTATGCCGCCCGGGCGATGCTGGAACCGACAATCATTCAGGGCATCCAGCCGGGCGGTCAGCTCACCATCACCACGGAAGTGGAAAACTATCCAGGATTTGCTGAAGAAATTCAGGGGCCCTGGTTGATGGAGCAGATGGAAGGCCAGGCCCGACATGTCGGCACCAACATCGTGTCCGACACCATCACTGAGGTGGACCTGAAAGCAACGCCCATCCGCATGGTCGGTGACAGCGGCGACATTTACACAACAGACGCCCTCATCATTTCGACCGGCGCTCAGGCCAAATGGTTGGGCCTCCCGTCAGAAGAAAAATTCCAAGGCTTTGGCGTCTCCGCCTGTGCAACCTGCGACGGTTTTTTCTATCGCGGCAAAGAAGTAATCGTTGTTGGCGGTGGCAACACGGCTGTGGAAGAAGCCCTCTTCCTCACAAATTTCGCGAGCAAGGTGACCGTCGTGCATCGCCGGAACGAATTCCGCTGCGAAAAAATCCTGGCTGATCGCTTGTCAAAGAACGACAAGATCGAAACTGTCTGGGACACGGTTGTTGACGAAATCGTCGGTGACACCGACCCGCTCGGCGTAACCGGTGCTAAAGTGCGCAACGTCAAAACAGGCGAAGAAAGCACCATCAATGCAGACGGTGTCTTCATTGCCATTGGTCACGCGCCCTCAACAGAGCTTTTTGCAGATCAGCTGGAAACCAAGCAAGGCGGCTATCTGATAACCGCGCCTGACAGCACAGCAACCTCCATTCCTGGTGTCTATGCAGCTGGTGATGTCACAGACGACACTTATCGCCAAGCGGTCACGGCGGCAGGTATGGGCTGCATGGCAGCACTTGAAGCAGAAAAATTTCTGGCTGCAAGAGAAACTGTTGCTGAGGCGGCTGAATAGCCAGCGCTCCTTGCAGCGAACTAGTGCACCCGGTTTTCTGAGCGCATACGATCAGGTGTGCTCCCCGTCCATCCGTTAAATGCGCGAATGAACGAGTTGGGGTCGTCATATCCTAGCAAGAAAGCAATCTCGGCATTTGTGTAGGCAGACCGGGTGAGATAGTGCGCCGCTAGTTCCTCACGCAGCCGGGTGATTTCTTTCTGAAAGCTGGTTCCCTCTTCCGCCAGACGCCGCTGTAGCGTGCGGTCGCTCACGGCCAGTTGCCGCGCGACTTCCGACATTGTGCACTGCCCGCCTGCCAGGCTCTCGGTCAGGCACGCCCTGACCCGAGCGCGAAAACCAGCTTCAGGGGCAAGGTCCTGCATCCGAGTCCGAAGCTCTGGCGCAAAAATGGACCACATGGATTCGTTTGCCGTCAGAAAGGGACGCTCTACATCGGCTTGCGAAAAGACGATCCGACAAACATCGGACTCAGAAAGACGACAACCGAAGAATTTTTCGTACCCGCCTGTGTCCATTGCTGCCTTGGGAAGCATCACCCCCAGAGGAACAAGGGTTCCCCGCGTGGCCGAACGCGCCAAATGCACAAGAAACACCTGCTCCATCAGAAAATAGCTCAAAGGAATTTCCAACGTCGGCGGATCAGGCTCGATTGTCACCTCTGTCCGGTCTTGGTCACGTTTAATTTTAAGACGCAGCGGCCCCACCAGAGGTTTGTATTGCGCCAAGCGATCAAGCGCTGCACTGAGATTCCGGCTGCAGAAGCACGCGAACAGAGGAGGACTGAACGTCTCCGCAGAAAACGCTTGCGCCACTTTGAGGGGGAACAAAGGATCCCCCGAGGCCTTCATGATCGCATCCCAGAGACGAAAATATTCAGGGGTCGAAAGTGTTGGAGTCTCTCGTGTAAACAGGTCGAGAGGCAGGCTGGCCGAGCGGAGAACATCTTGGGCGGAAATGCCCAGATCTCCCAGCAGAGCCTGCCAGCCAAAATCCACAACAAATTGCGACCCGCTATTGGTCATTTCGCAGCACTCAATATCGCACGATCAAAAATACGGTCTCCAAACCACTTCCGAATGAACAGAAGCGGACGGGCGAGTTGTCCCGCCGCATACCGCGTTTTGGGACGCCTGGCCTTCACCGCCCGCGAAACCACTTTCGCAATCAGCGAGGCAGGTGAAGCTTTCCCGTTCGCATATGAGTCAGAGATCGCCCCAGCAACATTGCGCGCCATCGGCGCATAAGGCCCATCGCCCGAATATTTGATCAACGGCTCCTCCGTCACATGTCCGAACTCAGTTTGAATAATGCCAGGCTCCACAACAACCACGTCGATTTTGAAGGCCGACAGTTCAAGCCGCAGGCAGTCAGCCAATCCCTCAAGTGCATGTTTCGATGCATGATACCACGCCCCCATAGGCGTATAGATCTTTCCGCCCATCGAGGTAATAAAAACAATCTTACCCGCTTTCTTTTCTCGCATGTGCGGCAGCACCAACTGAACCAGGCGGGCCCCGCCAAATACATTCACCTCAAATTGGTAGCGCGCGTCATCTGCCGGAATATCTTCCACTGCGCCCAAAAGACCGAAGCCAGCATTATTGATGAGAACATCAACGCCGCCATGGGTGTTTGAAATATGGGCGATGCCAGCGGACATACTCTCCTCTTTGGAGACGTCCATCTCTATGACGTCCGCACCCAATTTCTTGAGGTCTTCCATCTCCCCGACCCGCCGCGCAGCCGCAACCACAATAAGCCCGTCTTTCAGCAGTTTTTGCGCTATAGCCTTGCCCATGCCCGACGACGCTCCTGTCACCAGTGCGACCTTCTTCTGACCTTTTGCCATGCCCGTCTTCCCGTTCACTGTTCATAACCACAGTAAAGATAGGAATGACCGGGTGAAACATCACTCGCCAAAGGCGCCAACAAACTGGCGAACCCCGCCAATTGTATAATCGCCCATATTCGGCGGGAAATTAGATGATGTCGACGGAATAGACCCAGGCGGTGTAGAGCACATAGAGCGATAGAAAAACAAATCCCTCTGCCCGGCCAATCGCGGCTCGGCGCCAAACAAGCGGTGCCAGCAAAAGTGCGACGCCGAGAACGATCCATACATCAATATCTGCAATGCGGCCCGCTATGGGCATAGGCGTGACGATCGCAGTCGTACCCAGTATACCGAGCACATTAAACAGATTGCTGCCCAGAACATTGCCCATCACCACATCAGCATGCCGCCGATAGGCCGCGACAATGACGGTGGCAAGCTCTGGCAGTGACGTCCCAATCGCCACAAACGTCAACCCGATGATTGCATCTGACACGCCAAGTTGCCTGGCAATCGCTGTCGCCCCTTCAACAAGGGCATAGGCACCCCCTGCCAGAAATAGGAGACCTGCCAGGCAAAACAGGATTGCCATCGAGAGAGAGATCCGCGACGCGCTGATATCGCGTTCAACCCGTCGCAAAATTTCCTCCCCGTTTTTGCTATTGCGGCGCTCAACAAGGAAGGCGAACGTGAGATAGGCGACAAGGGCAGCCACCATCACGGCACCAGCAGGACGGTCAACAACACCACCAAACGAAAGACCAACCAGCACTATGCTCGCGATCAATACCGCCAACGCGTCTCGCTTGACCTCCCGTCCGCTGCACGCGACGGGGGCCAGGATCGCGGCAAAGCCCAGAATGAGAAGAATGTTAGCGATGTTGGACCCGACAACATTGCCAAGCGCAATGTCGGGCACCCCACCCACTGCAGCAGTCAGAGAGACCATAAGCTCAGGAAGCGATGTCCCAAACCCGACAATCACCATGCTGACAAACAAGGTTGAAAGATGGAATCTGTGAGCGATAGCGATGCTCCCGCGAAGGATTGCTTCACCGCCCAAAAACAACAACACAAAACCGAGACCAAGAAGGAAAATGTCCATATACGCTACCTTTCCCCAGAAGGTAGGGCGAAAGGACGGTGACGACAATGAACAAAATGCCGTCTGGCCATGAATATATAAGTGAAGCCTGACTAGGTCACGCACTCATAAATGACTAGCGTGGTTTTGGGATTGCTGATTCACTTCTTCTACAGAGGAGAGCCGCATGACCCACCGTCGCTACGAACTGACTGATTTCGAATGGTCGATCATTG
>Ga0189286_100006_pt1 | contig 257565 bp, 253 predicted proteins | sample UW69minimetaG_FD_130330 | JGI IMG/M metagenome (GOLD analysis project Ga0189286, IMG submission 130330) | Marine microbial communities from the Costa Rica Dome - UW69 mini metaG | ecosystem: Environmental > Aquatic > Marine > Oceanic > Photic zone | place: Costa Rica: the Eastern Pacific... | reverse complement strand
TGCCTGAGGCTGGGCGATGGCGTTTCCGTGGTGCGGTCTTGCAGGATGTGATCGACCCGGAAGGCAACGTTATTCAGCTCAGTCAGCGAGAGAAGGATTCGGGCGGCTGAAGGCACTTGGAAGAGAGAGCTTTCCACGGATTGCTGTTTTGGGAAGGCATCCGTTGAGCTCATTCATTCATTAATTTTTCGACCGCTGAAATTGCGGAAAAGGCCGCGCCGTGCACGGTGGATTGTGCGTCTCCTCCCAAAGCTTCTCCCGCAAAGAAGACCTTCCCGGAAACTGGTGCGAGGATTTCGCTCAGGTCGTAGGGACTTCTATTTTCCATGGAGTAACTACCCTGGATGTATTTTTCCGCACTCCAATTCTGAACTACAGCGCCGGAAAAACTGGCTTTCGCAACGCCTCCGAAAATTTCGTTGAGCTCTGAGAGAATGTCGTTCAGCAAATCGGCGTTATTAAGGGCCGATCGGCGTGTCGGCTTTTCCGAGACCGAGAACAGTCCAAGGATGTTTTGGCGCGTTGGTTTGCCAAAGACTGCGTCATAATAGATTTTTTCCGCCCATGTGTCGGCCAGGATGTTACTCCGAGGCCCTTCAAACAGCATGTCTGGGTAGAAACGCTCCGAGAACCGCAGGAAGGCTTTAAAGCCTGATCCAAAATCAACGTCCTTTAGAGCTGTTAGATTCGGCGGTGTCAGGTTCTTTGAGAAGGAGATTTGACCGCGTTTTAGGACAGAAATAGGCACAGTGACCAAGACCTTGTCTGTATCAAGTGAGCGACCGTCCTTGAGCCTCAAAGACAGGCGGTTTCCCTGCTCTGCTATGTGCGTCACTTGCGCCCCGAAAGAAATGTTTTGCGCAATAGATGGTAACACGAACCTTTCGAAAAATCCGTACCAAGTGGTGTCTAAAAACTTGACCTCTTGATAGAAATTGCGAAGCGCGTTGAACTTATTTAGCCGATTGTTGTGCCAGAATTTGTAGGTTTGAGGACGGTAGTTGATTGTCCGAATGCCCAAGTCTGTTGGTCCCTGTCCTATCATGCGACCAAAGATATTTGGGTCGTCGTGGATCCACTCGGCGCCCAAATCGAGGGGCATATCTCCTAATCCCTTAAACCGCTTGACGCGTCCTCCCCAATTTTTGGACGCTTCCAGGATCTGAACTTCAATTCCGGCTTTTGCCAAGTGGTATCCCGCGGTTAACCCGGCACTGCCTGCGCCGACAATGGTGACTGTTTGGGGTTTTCGAGCCTGCACCAAGTGCGGTGCGCATAAAAGTGACGTAATGGACAAACGAGTGAAAGTTCTGCGCTTCATTTATGGCTCACTTTTCTTTCAGTTAAAGAGGCTGGTGGGATCATCTTGCACAGTGTTGCTTGGAAAGAATGCGGCATCAACATGATTAAAAAGCATAGAGACTACGGGATTTCCCAAGGGGAGCAGGTCTCACCGAAGCCGTTTCAGATTTCCCCCAACAACCGCCGGATCCGGCCTTCCCAGTCATCCTGCACCCGTCCAGACTTTCCCATGGCTTGAAAACCAAAATAGAGGTGCAGGATCATCTCGGCCAGATCGGCGCGGTGGGTGGGGGACAGGCCCACATCGCGCGCTTCCAAAACCGCCAAGATGCCACCTTTGAGACGGTCGGCCATTTGCTGGGTTTTTTGCGCAACCTTGAGGTTGTCCGGCGCGACCTCGACCATGGCGTTGCAGATGAAACAGCCGATGTCGGCTTTGTCCGTGGGGGCAAACATCGGCATCAAACAGGTGGTGGCGTCAGGCGCACCGCAGGCCTTCAGCGCGGCCACGTTGGTGGTGACGACCTCGTTGTCATAGCGCTCCAGCGTCTTGAAATAGACCGCTTCTTTGTCGGCAAACGCTTTGTAGAAACTGCCCCGTGTCAGCCCCATGGCGGTGAGCAGATCGGGCAGGTTGGTGGCCTTATAGCCTTGGCGCCAGAAGATCTGCATGGCGCCGTCTATAGCCTTGTTGATGTCAAATTCTCTGGGGCGGGCCACTAGATTCCTACCTCACGCAATGCTCACGGTCAGTTGATTTGTACCATTTGGTTCCGAATTGTAAATAGTCAATAGGAACTGATTGGTTCCTAACTCAGATCATTCAACAAAGGGACCTCCCCCAATGAACGTTTTTAAATCTCTGATCACGGGTGCCGCGCTGTCTGTGGCTGTGGCCACCTCCGCTTTTGCCGCTGGCGTTGAACTCAACGCGTCTTCCACTGGTCTTGCGATGCAGGGCTATGACCCGGTGGCGTATTTCACCGATGGCGCGCCGACCAAAGGCGACTACCGCATCACGTCGAGCTACAACGACGCCAACTACTGGTTCTCCAGCGAAGAGCACAAAGCCGCGTTTGACGCGGACCCAGAGGCCTACCTGCCTCAATATGGCGGCTACTGCGCCTTTGGCGCAGCGATGGGTTTCAAGTTTGATGGCGACCCGGAGCACTGGAAGATTGTTGACGGCGAACTGTTCCTGAACCTGTCCAAAGACGTGCAGGCGCGTTGGGCCGAGGACATTCCAGGCTTCATCGAAAAAGCCGACACCAACTGGACCACCATCGCAGACAAAGATCCGGCCAGCCTGCAATAAGGCATCTGCCACCACTCCCTTGGCCGTTGGCCCCCACCGCGCAATCGGTGGGGGCTTTTTGTGATCCGGGCAATGATTGACGCCGGTTGCGGCTTTGTCTAAGAGGCAATTAACCGTTGGGGTGTCCTGCGTGACAGGGCTGAGAATCGCAAATGCGTAAACCCATCGAACCTGATCCGGGCAATACCGGCGGAGGGAACGGTGTCAAAGACGATGACGTTTTGCCTGCGCGGAATCCCGTTTCGAACTGGGAGGCGTCACGTATGGCCCATATCGCTTTGACAATTGCAGGCTCCGACAGTGGGGGCGGCGCGGGTATTCAGGCAGATTTGAAGGCGTTTTCCGCGCTGGGCACCTTTGGCACCAGCGTGATCACCGCTGTGACAGCACAGAACACACAAGCGGTGACCGCGGTGCATCCGATCCCGCTGGATGTGGTGCGTGCACAGATCGATGCGGTGCTGTCGGACATGGACGTGGGCGCAATTAAGATTGGCATGCTGGCCACGCCGGAGATCATCCACACAGTGGCTGATGCGATTGCGGACTTCACCGGTCCGGTGGTGCTCGACACGGTGATGGTGGCGAAATCCGGTGACAGCCTGTTGGCCGAAGAAGCTGTGATGACGCTGCGGGATGTGCTGGTACCACGGGCCACGGTGATCACGCCAAACCTGCCAGAGGCGGCGGCGCTTCTCAAAGAAGAGTTCGCAACCAGCGAAGAGCAGGTTGTGGCGCAGGGGCAGGCGTTGTGTGCGGTGGGCGCGCAAGCGGTGCTGATGAAGGGTGGCCATGCGGACGGAGACATCTGCCACGATTACCTGATGACCTATGAGGGCATGCAGCTGGAGCTGACCGCGCCACGCAAGCAGACCAAAAACACTCACGGCACTGGTTGTACTTTGTCATCGTCAATTGCGGCGGGGCTGGCAAAAGATTTGGCGCTGCCTATCGCAGTCATGGAGGCGCATGAGTACCTGCAAGGGGCGATTGCCGCTGCCGATGATCTGAAGGTTGGTCACGGGCATGGGCCGTTGCACCATTTCCACCGGGTTTGGGACGCGTGACGCTTTATTCCGTCATAGGGGCAGGCGTGGCTGGTCTGGCCGTGGCCACGGAGCTTGCCGAGCGCGGGGCTGAGGTGCAGGTGTTTGATCCCGCTGGACCCCCCGGCCCGCACGGCTGTAGCTGGTGGGCTGGCGGCATGTTGGCGCCGTGGTGCGAGTATGAAAATGCCGAGGAGCCGGTGCTGCGCCATGGGCAGGAGGCGATTGGCTGGTGGTCGGCGCATACCGCGGTGACCAAGGCGGGCACGCTGGTTGTCGCCAACAAGCGCGACCTGCCAGACATGCGCCGCTTTGCGCGACGGACCGAAGGCTTTGCCGAAGTGGGGCGCGAGAAAGTGGCCGCGTTAGAGCCGGATTTGCACGGTTTCGGGCAGGGGTTGTTCTTTGAAGACGAGGCGCATTTGGACCCGCGCAGGGCCTTGCAGGACTTGTACCGCGGCTTGGCGGACAAGGGCGTAACGGTGCACAAAAAGATCGCGCCAACCAACCTTGAGAATGCGATTGATTGTCGGGGCCTGTCGGCGCGGGAGTATCTCTATGACCTGCGTGGTGTGAAAGGCGAAATGCTGATCATTCGCGCGCCGGATGTGGAGATCACCCGTCCCGTACGCCTGCTGCATCCGCGTATCCCGCTTTACATCGTGCCGCGCGGCGAGGGGGTTTACATGCTGGGCGCGACCTCGATTGAGAGCGAAGATAGCAGCCGCATCACCGCGCGCTCCATGCTCGAGCTCTTGAGCGCGGCTTATGCGTTAAATCCAGCCTTTGGCGAGGCGGAGGTGCTGGAAATCGGCGTCGATCTGCGCCCTGCGTTTCCTGACAACCTGCCGCGCATTCGCCGGTTGGGTCGGACAATTTACGCCAATGGGTTGTACCGCCATGGCTATTTGCTGGCCCCTGCGCTGGCCAAAGGGGTCGCCGATCTGGCGCTTCACAACATTCATTCGGAGATGGTCGATGAAGATCGTGCTTAACGGAGAGGCCCGCGAGGTGGCGGCCACGGATTTGGCTGGGCTTTTGGCCGAATGCGGGTTCTCGGGCCGCGTGGCGACATCACTCAACGAAGAGTTTGTGCCCGCCGGACTACGCGCGGCGCAGACATTGGCCGATGGCGACCGCGTTGAAGTGGTCGCGCCGATGCAGGGGGGGTGAGCGATGGGTAAGACGTTTTATGGCGTGGAACTGCCAAACCCACTGATGTTGGGCACGGCGCAATATCCAAGCCCGGCGATTCTGGAAGAGGCCTTTCGCGCGTCTGGCGCAGGTGTGGCGACGGTGTCTTTGCGGCGAGAGGGCGCTGGTGGTGCGGGGCAGACGTTCTGGCAGATGATCGCGGATTTGGACGTGCTGGTGTTGCCCAACACGGCGGGCTGTCACACGGTTAAAGAGGCCGTGACCACCGCGCATATGGCGCGGGAGGTGTTTGACACCAAGTGGATCAAGCTGGAGCTGATCGGCCATACCGACAGCCTGCAGCCGGATGTGTTTCAACTGGTAGAGGCCGCGCGGATCCTGTCTGAGGACGGGTTTGAGGTGTTTCCTTATACCACCGAAGACCTGATCGTGGGCGAGCGTCTGCTGGAAGCGGGCTGTGAGGTGTTGATGCCCTGGGGAGCGCCGATTGGGTCAGGTCGTGGGTTGAACAACACCTACGCACTGCGGGCGATGCGCGCCGAATTCCCCGACGTGCCCTTGGTGGTAGATGCGGGCATTGGCCTGCCCAGCCATGCGGCGGCGGCGATGGAACTGGGCTTTGACGCTGTTCTGCTCAACACCGCCGTGGCGCGCGCCGGCGATCCGGTGGCCATGGCCAAGGCGATGATAGCCGCCGTGGAAGCGGGGCAGATGGGCTATGAGGCCGACCCGATTGAGGCGCGCGATATGGCAGAAGCCTCCACCCCCGTTATTGGAAAGGCGTTCCTGTCATGAGCCTGCACAAGTTTTATCCGATCTTTGATGATGTCAGCTGGCTGAAGCGCATGTTGCCGCTAGGCATAAAGCTGGTACAGCTGCGCATCAAGGACGACAGTGACGACCACGTGCGGGCGCAAATCACTGAGGCTCAGGCGCTGTGTCGCGAACATGGCTGCGTGCTGGTGATCAACGATTACTGGCAGGCGGCGATTGATCTGGGCTGCGACTGGATTCACCTCGGTCAGGAAGATTTGGACGACGCCGATCTGAAAGCGATCCGCGCAGCGGGCCTCAAGATGGGTGTGTCGACCCATGATGATGACGAGTTGGAGCGCGTGCTGGCGATGCAGCCGGATTATGTCGCTCTGGGGCCGGTTTATCCAACCATCCTGAAAAAGATGAAATGGCATCAGCAGGGCCTGCCGCGTGTGACCGAGTGGAAAGCGCGTGTGGGCGAGGTGCCGCTCGTGGGCATCGGCGGCATGTCGGTGGAGCGCGCGCCGGGCGTGTTTGAAGCCGGGGCAGATATTGTCTCTGCGGTCACGGACATCACATTGAACGACGATCCGGAAAGCCGCGTTCGCAAGTGGCTGGAGATCTGCAAGTGAGCCGCTACGCGCGTCAGATGATCCTGCCGGAAGTGGGCGCGGATGGGCAGGTGGCGCTGACCACAGCGCATGTGCTGGTCATTGGCGCGGGCGGTCTGGCGGCAAGTGCGCTGCCTTTGCTGGCAGGGGCTGGCGTGGGGCGCATCACCATTGTTGATGGCGACACTGTGGAGCTGTCCAACCTGCACCGACAGACGATGTTTACCGAAGTCGACCAGGGCCAGCCCAAGGCCGATGTGGCCGCCGCGCGGTGTCAGGCGATCAACGGTGAGATTGATGTCAAATCCGTGGTGGCGAAGTTGACGCCTGCGAATGCGCCGGGGCTGCTTAACGATGTGACTTTGGTAATGGATTGCGCCGACAGCTATGCGGTGAGCTACACGCTGAGCGATTTGTGTTTGGCGCAAAACATCCCGCTGATCACCGGCTCGGTCTTGTCTCTGTCGGGCTATGCGGCGGGTGTTTGCGGCGGTGCGCCGTCGTTGCGGGCGTTGTTCCCGGAGGCCCCGGAAAGCGGCGCGAGTTGTGCCACCGCAGGCGTGATGGGCCCCGTGGTGGCCTTGATTGGCGCGATGCAGACGCAGATGGCTCTGGCGACCTTGATGGGACATCAACCCAGCCCGCTGGGGCAGATGGTGCAGTTTGACGCGCGTTCCATGCGCAGCGCGCCGTTTCGGTTTGACACTGCCCCAGAGCCAGAGACGGCATTTGGCTTTGCCTCCCCTGAGATGCTGACCGACGCAGACACCATTGTGGAGCTGCGCGGCACCGAGGAAGCGCCAGAGCCTGCACATCCCAACGCGATCCGCCTTTTGCCGGATCAGTTGAAAGAGAACTTGCCAATCGCCGAGGGGCGGCTGGCCTTGTGCTGTGCAACGGGACTACGGTCCTGGCGTGCGGCGGAATTCACCCAAGAGATTTGGCCCGGCGAGATTGTTCTTGTCGCGGCATCTGCTTCTTAGAACGAGAGGAAACGTGATGAAGCACCTTATCGCAGCCGTGGCCCTGATGGCCGCAACCCCCGCCATGGCGGCGGACAAGATGACCCTTCTGCTCGATTGGTTCATCAACCCTGACCACGGCCCGATCATCGTGGCCGCAGAAAACGGCTACTTCGAAGAAGTTGGCCTTGAGGTCGAGATTGTGCCTCCTGCCGATCCGTCCATGCCACCGCGCCTTGTGGCCGCTGGTCAAGCCGATCTGGCGGTGTCTTACCAGCCGCAACTGCACCTGCAGATCCACGAAGGCCTGCCGCTGAAGCGCGTTGGCACGCTGGTGGCGACCCCCCTGAACTGTTTGCTGGTTTTGGAAGACGGTCCCATCAAGACCCCTGCTGATCTGAAGGGTAAGAAAGTTGGTTTCTCCGTGGCTGGCGTGGAAGAGGCTGTGCTGGGCGCCGTGCTGGGCAAATATGGCGTCTCCACCGACGACATCGAGCTGGTAAATGTGAACTTCTCCCTGTCCCCATCGCTGATGTCCGGTCAGGTGGATGCCGTGATTGGCGCGTATCGTAACTTCGAGCTGAACCAGATGGACATCGAAGGCCGTCCCGGCACCTGCTTCTACATCGAGGAAGAGGGCGTGCCGTCCTATGATGAGCTGATCTATGTGGCGAACCCGGACACCATGGATGCGGACAAAGTGGCGCGTTTCATGGCAGCGACCGAAAAGGCGACCCAGTACATCGTGAACAACCCGCAAAAGAGCTGGGAAATCTTCTCTGGGACTTCCGTGGAGCTGCAGGATGAGCTGAACGAGCGCGCCTGGGCCGACACGCTGCCACGTTTTGCCCTGCGTCCAGCAGGCTATGACGCTGGTCGCTATGTGCGCTTTGAGCAGTTCCTCAAGGACAGCGGCATGATCCCGTCGATCAACCCGGTTGAGGCGATTACCATCGACGTGACCGCCCCGGCGATGAGCCAATAATGAGCGCTCAAAACTACGGCCGTGCCTTCGCGCTGATGCGTGAGGCGGCAGGCGAGGCATGGGGGGCGTACACCCGCCATGCCTTCGTCGAAGGGCTGCGCGATGGCTCGCTGCCGAATGCGGCGTTTCTGCATTACCTGCGGCAGGATTATGTGTTCCTGATCCACTTCTCCCGCGCCTGGGCGCTGGCGGTGGTGAAATCGGAAACCCATGAGGAAATGCTCGGTGCGGTCGCCACCGTGAACGCGCTGGTGGCTGAGGAAATGCAGCTGCACGTGGGCATCTGTAAGGCGGCAGGCATTCCACAGGACGAGCTGTTTGCCACGCCGGAGCGCGCCGAGAACCTCGCCTACACACGCTATGTGCTGGAGGCGGGCTATTCAGGCGATCTGCTTGATTTGCTGGCCGCTTTGGCGCCTTGCGTGATGGGGTATGGTGAGATCGGCGCGCGGTTGGGCGTTGAGAAAACCTCTGACACCTACGCCGACTGGATCAACACCTATGCGGGCGAAGGCTATCAGGGCGACTGTGTTGCCGTGGGTCAATTGCTCGATGGCGCATTGGAGCGGCGTTTGGGCAAGGACTTCGAAAACAGCCCGCGCTTTGCTGCACTGTGTGACAAGTTCCGCATGGCGACCGAGCTGGAAGTGAACTTCTGGCAGGTGGGTCTGACTCCATGACAATGGCACCCGGCATCACCTTGCAAGGACAGGCCTCAATTGAGGGGCGGCAGCTGTTTGCGCCGCTCACCCTGTCTTTGGATGCCGGGCGCTGGACCTGCCTGTTGGGCGGGTCGGGCGTGGGGAAAACCACGGTTTTACGGCTGATGGCGGATTTGCCAACAGGCGCGGATTTTGACGGAGAGATCACGGCCACAGACGGTGCGCCTGTTGCGGAGCGCATTGCTTATATGGCGCAGGATGACCTGTTGCTGCCCTGGGCGACGGTGGAGAAAAACATTGCCTTGGGTGCACGGCTGCGGGGCCAAAAGGCGGATGCGGCGCGGATGGAGCGCCTGTTAGACCGCTGTGGTCTACAAGAGCATCGCGGCAAGAAACCGAGCGAACTCTCCGGCGGACAACGTCAGCGGGTGGCTCTGGCGCGCACGCTGATGGAAGACAAGCCCATCATCCTGCTGGATGAGCCATTCTCGGCGTTGGACGCGCAAACGCGGGCAGCGATGCAGGATTTGGCGGTCGAGCTTTTGGACGGGCGCACGGTGATGGTGGTGACCCATGATCCGGGCGAAGCGGCGCGGCTCGGCCATGCGATCCACGTGATGACCCCCGCAGGGTTGACGGCGGTGCAGCCGCCCACAGCAGAGGTGCCACGGGCGGTAGACGCGCTTGAGACGCTGACTTGCCAGTCAGACTTGTTGAAACTTCTGATGGGGCAGGCGGTATGAAGGTATTCCCAGCCGTTGCGGCCACGCTCTTTGCGCTCACAGTTTGGCAAGTGATTGTCTCCTTGACCGACCTGCCTCGGTTCATTTTGCCGGGGCCTGCGTTGGTGGCGGAGACGTGGTGGACCAACCGCTGGGTGATTGCTGAACACACGCTGGTGACCGCCAAAGAAGTCATCATCGGCCTCGCCATTGGCACAGCGCTGGGCATTGTCACGGCTTTGCAACTCGCCACATCAAAAACTGCACGCATGTTGGTGCAGCCGATTTTGGTCTTCACGCAAGCGCTTCCGGTGTTTGCCTTGGCGCCAATCCTGACCCTGTGGATGGGCTTTGGCCTGTGGTCCAAGATCGCCATGGCGGTGCTGATCATCTACTTCCCGGTGACCTCGGCCTTCTTTGACGGGCTGATGCGCACACCGCCGGGCTATCTGGATCTGGCGAAAACCATGCAGGCCAGTCCTAGCCGGATTCTGTGGCACATCCGCGTGCCTGCAGCGCTGCCCAATCTTGGCGCAGGGGTGCGGCTGGCGGCGGTTTATGCACCTATTGGGGCGGTGATTGGCGAGTGGGTTGGGGCATCTCAGGGGCTTGGATATCTGATGCTGCTCGCCAATGGGCGCGCCAAAACCGACCTGATGTTTGCCGCCATGCTGACCCTCGGCGTGCTCTCGGTGTTGCTCTATGTGATGGTCGCGAAACTGACCCGTCGATTAGGGGATCGGGAGACCTGATCTGCTATGGCGCAGGTTCAATCCCAAAGCGGTTTGGGTGGTTTTCCGGATAATTTGCAACAAAATCAGATATTCTTGACTGAATTGCTCCGGAACGGGTGTGTCTTAAGACTACTTTAACCACCTGTTGGCACTCATTTTCCGGTAGATTTTTTGAGTTGTAGATAGACCGCAGCATGTCGAATTTGCGTATCACACGACGGTATCTCCGCTGGCGAAGCGGCATCGCGCTGAGCATTGTGCTCGCGGCCGCAATCGCAGCCATGTGGGTGGCGCTTATGGGGCGCGATACGGTGGCGACACGCAACCAGAACACAGCTTCCATGGATACGCTTCTGCTATCGCTGTCGGAAATGTCGATGGCGTTTCAGGAATTGCGGATGTCGCTGGCGTCACAACGCGGCGTGAACTCGCGTGCGCATGTGCGGCGGGCGTCGTACGCGGCTGAAGAGGCGGCAGAGCGGATTTCGCAGGAAAAAACCCTCAAGACCTTCTCGCCCGAAGGGCAGAGCATCTTGCGGCGTGATGCGATGAACCCGCTCCTGGAGCTTGAGGACGTACTGTTTCTGGCTGATGTGGCGGTGGACCCACGCCAAAACATGACCGATGTCGCCCGCGCGGCGGGCATGGCTGGCGATCTGGCGATGCGTCTTTTGCCGATCTTCAATCGCATCAAAAAGGCGGAGCTGGCCGCCGCGGAAGAGGCTGCGGACAAGCAGGTCACTTACGGGGTTTTTGCGCTGGTCATCACGCTCTTTGGGGCGGGGTTGGCGGCGCGGTTTGTGCATCTGCCAATGGAGCGCTTTGTGATCCGGGCGCAGTCCGAGATCGAGCGCAACCGGCGCAAGGCGGAGGCGGCTTCTGAGGCCAAATCCATGTTCCTGGCCACAATGAGCCATGAAATTCGCACGCCGCTGAATGGCGTTTTGGGGCTGGCGGATGTGCTTAAAGACACACGGCTTGAACCGGAGCAAAAGCGCATGCTGTCGATGATCCAGAGCAGCGGGCAGGCGCTGTTGCAACTGATCAACGACGTGCTCGATCTGGCCAAAATTGAGGCCGGTAAGGTTGAACTCTAGTTTGAAGCCTTTGACGTGCAGGCCTTGTGTCAGGAAACTGCTGAGTTGTTTTCCGGCCAGGCCGCCAAGAATGGCGTGGCGCTGACAGTGCATGCGGCTCCAAGCGAGACGGAGTGGTTTGTGCACAGCGCGCCACAAGCGTTGCGGCAGGTGTTGGCCAATCTCGTCGGCAATGCAGTGAAATTCACCGAACAGGGTAATATTGAGCTGCATCTGGAAGATGTCGCGCCACACAAAGGTGAAGAGCGTCGGTTGCGGATTGTGGTTAAGGACGATGGCATTGGCATCGCGCCGGGCGCTCTGGAGCGGATTTTTGATCAGTTCGAGCAGGCCGATTCCAGCACCACCACGCAGTTTGGTGGCACTGGGCTGGGCCTGTCGATTGTGCAGCGCATGAGTGAGGCCCTTGGTGGTGAGATCACGGCGGAAAGCGTTTTGGGCGAAGGCTCGGAGTTCATTCTGGAACTGCCGGTGGGCAACGCCACCGCAGTGATTGCGGAGCCTGCGCCGTCTGAGGCGATGCAGTTTGGCAAACGGGTGCTGGTGGCGGATGACAACCGCGTCAATCAAGTGGTGGCACGGAAGATTTTGGAAAATCTGGGCTGCGAGGTGCTGTCTGCTTCCAACGGGCTGGAGGCGGTGGACAAGGCCGCGATTTGCGAACCGGACCTGATTTTGATGGATGTGCGCATGCCGATGATGGATGGCTTGCAAGCCACCCGTGCCATTCGGGCCGACACGCGGCACAAGGCGGCTTCGGTGCCAATTGTGGGGCTGTCCGCAAATGCGCAGGCGGAACATCGGGACGAAGCGGTGGCCGCCGGCATGTCCGGCTACGTTGAAAAACCCGTCACGCGCAACGCGCTGAAGGCGGAGCTGTTGCGGCATTGGCCATCTGAGACTGAGACACAGGAGGATGGCGCATGCGCCTGAAGAGTTTTGCACTGGCCGCGGCGATGACGGGTGCCTTGAGCGTGCCAGTACAGGCGGGCGAAGGTGCGGTGTGGTTTTACGCCTGGAACAACACCATCCCGCAGGAGGTGGTGCAGGAGTTTGGCGAGCGCCATGGCATGAATGTAGTGGTCGACACCTTTATGGTGGCGGATGAGGCCGAGGCCCGTCTCGCCGCTGGTGGCACCGAGTATGATCTCGCCGTTGTGCCGGTGGAGGTTATGCCGCGCTTGGTGAGCATTGACGCGCTGCGTCCCTTTGATGCCAAGGTTCGGGCGCAATTGAATGGCAGCCATCCGCAACTGATGGAAAAGCTCGAAGAAGCCGTGCCTATGGCCAGCGAGTATGCGGTGCCGTTTTTATGGGGCACCACCGGCGTGATGGTGGACATCGACGACGTGTTAGAACGCGTGCCGGAAACGGCGCTCAACAGCTGGGATCTGGTGTTTGATCCGAAGTATGCCGCCGAGCTTGCGGATTGTGGCATCACCATAGTGGATGCGGTGCAAGAGGTGGTGGCAATTGCGCTCAACTATCTGGGCCGCAATCCAAACTCGATGGCCGAAGAAGATCTGGACGCAGCCTTTGAGTTGCTTGCGGGCATCATGCCTTACGTGCACACCATTGACGGCAGTCAGCAGGAACAGGTTTTGCAGAATGAGGCCTGCGTGGCCCTGACCTGGAGCAGCGACGCGCTGGCACCGCAGTCTTTGCTGGGACGCAATGAGGTGCGGTATTTTGTGCCCCAAGAGGGCACCGTGCTGTGGGCCGATGTGCTGGTGTATCCAGGCGACACCGGCCATCCGGAGCACAGCTACGCGTTGTTGCGTTACATGAATGAGCCAGAGGTGCTGGCCAAAGTCTCGCAGTTCTCCCTCGCCTTGACCGATATTCCGGTGTCGCACGAGGCATTGGCGGATTTGGATCTAGAGATTTTGGAACAGGTGGCGCCCAAAGATCGGCGCGAGAAGCTGTTCATGCTGACGCCGCGCACGGGGTCAGAAAAACGCATACTGGATCGGCGCTGGCGCCGGATGCAGTTGGGGTTGTGATCTGAGATGTCGCTTCGGGTGGGTCAGTAAGAAACAGGCCCGTCCGCCTTATTGAGCATCACGCCAAGGATCGGTTTCACCTCTGACAGGATTTGCTCGACCTTGGTGATGTCCTCGGCGGTGGAAATGCCGCCGCCCGCCACCACCAGAACCGCGTCGACGTTGGGCAGGAAGCCCAGCACGTCGTCAAATTCCAGCGCCGGTGGCATGTCAAACAGCATCAGGTCCGGGCAGAGCGCCTCTTCCAATTCTTCCAGCACTTCGGCAGTGATATCGTTTTGGAACAGTTCTGCGGAGTTTTCGCTGGCGCTGTCGTTTAAGGCCACAGCGAGGTTCGGCTGCACCCGTTGCAGGAAGTTCTCCGGCGCGATCACGCCGCTGAGGTAATCCGCCATGCTGTCTTTTGCGGAGAGGCCCAAGGTTTCGGCCAGGCTTGGCGCGCGCAAGTCCATATCCAGCAAGACGGTGCGCACAGACTCTAGGCGTGAAAACGCCATGGCCAAGTTGATGGTGACAAAGCTGCTGCCGCAGCCACGGGTGGGCGCGGTCACAGCAACGCGGCTCCAGCCATGCTCGTTGAGCGCCTGCAACAGACGGGTGCGCAGCATATCAAACGCCGCATGGGCCGGATGGCTGCGAGTGGCGCTGACGATGAAGTTTTTCTCCAGATCCGCTTCCTTGAGCGCGGCCACGGTCAAGCCTTCCCAGAACACATCCGGGTCATGCACCACAGGCAGGCGCGCCTCCTCATAAGATGCGTCATTTGATGCCTCGGTAACCTCCTCATCGGGGAGGTCGGTCTCGTGGGTCTGGTCTGTGCTCATGGCGCGTGAATCCGCTCTGTTTGGGGCAAAACTATCAGGGCAATGCGGACAAAAGAAAGGCACCATTGCGGAGATAGGGGGACAGGGCCTCTTAGAAGTCACGCCCCAGCGTTAAGGCCTCCGTGATTTCTCGGATTACATCGGCGCGGGCAGGGTGGTCCGCGTCGGCGTAAAAGGCGTGTGCCGCGTTGGGAAGAACAGTGGCCTTGTCTGGCACCGAGACGAGCCAATCCTCTGACGGTCGTCCCGGATCAGTCTCTCCAAAGAACACCTGTGTTGGCACCCCAATGGCGCTTTCATCGCGCAAGCGTGTAGAGGAGACGCAGATCAGGCCAGTTAGGGGAACGCCGGCTTGTGCGGCTTTCCACAGCGCCGTGCCACCGGCGCTGTAGCCGAGGCCGATGAGAGATCGCTGGCTGGCTGGCATGTCGCAAAGCTTCCTTACCGCCCGCGCCATGCCACCTTCGTGAAACAGATGCTGGTGCAGCGCCTCGCCGCTGAGGGTCGGTTGACCACAAAGCTCGGACAGGGATAGGCGTTCGACGCCCGACAAACCCGCGCTCAGGCACAGCGCTTCATCGGGCGCACCGTGGATATCGGTGACAACGAGTAGCCGTACCTCAGAACCCAAGCAGATTGGTCTCATCAATCGCCTTGGTCAGGAACAAATCGCGGCGACGTTCCGGCTCCCAGCCAAGCACCTTCTTGGGCAGGCTGTTGTCAAACGGCGAGAAATGCGCGCGACTTTTCCAGTCGGCCAAGGACGGATTGGACAAGCCCCCACGGCGCAGCACTTGTTTCTTCAGAAAATACTTCACAGACGCAGAGGCGTAAAACGCGGTCAGGTTGCCGGGTTTCACGTTGATGCGTGCACCGAGGCGCGCGTGGATCGCGTCAAAATAATCGGTGGCGGAGAACATTGGCTCGCCCACCAGATTGAAGCTCTGCCCCAAAGCATCGTCATTTTCCGCCATCAGGATCAGCCCTTCGGCAATGTCCTCGTTCAGAACAAACGGCAGGATGTGCTTGCCCTTGCCCCAGATGCGCACCGCGCCTGCGCCATGCCAGCGTCCAATGCCCCAGTGCTGCAACGGACCGCCTTTTCCCAGCACAATGCCGGGGCGGGCAATCACCAGCGGCAGGCCGTGTTTGCGGTGCATCTCCAGCAGCCGCGCCTCACATTCCGCCTTAGACCGCGCATAGATGTTCCGATCGCTCATGTCGTCGCCAAAGCCCAGGCTCTCGCGAATGGTCACATCTGGATCGGACATGTCGTAGCTGGCGATCGTGCCGGTGTAGATAAACCGTTTCACGCCCGCGGCTTGTGCTGCCTGAGCGATGGTTTCGGTGACGGCAACGTCGTTTTTCAGCGCCGCCTCCCAAGTGGCATCCATGGACTTGCCAAGGTGATAAACGATCTCGATGCCCTCCATCGCCTCGGCCAATTGATCCGGATCGCGCAGGTTGGCGCCAAACAGCTCCACATGGTCGGCGATGTCATCAAACGGCCCGGAGGCGCCGCGCGACAGCACACGTACATCGCGGCCTTTGGCAACCCAGGCGCGGGTCAGGTCGCGGCCAATAAAGCCGGTACCGCCGATCACAAGTACAGACGGTTTTGGCTTGGCGCGGCTTGCGGGTTTCGGCTTTTTGGCAGGTTTCGGCATCAACGCGATGGCATCGTCAATCGCCTGCATCACCAGCGTGGCGTTGTCGCCATGGAAACGTGCATCCAAGTCGCGGCCCGAGCGGATGGCGCTGTAAAACGCCGCTGTGAGCCCGGCAAAAGACAACCCGTAAGGCGATTTGCGATTGAGAGACACCAACTGCCGCGCGCCATTCACCACCCCTTCGCGCAGATGCTGGCCTGCCAGTCCCATCTGGCGCAAGAACGGGTTGGCGACAATGTCGGCGGCGTTTTCCGCATCCACGGTCAGCACGTCGTGGGCATAGTCGTACCGCGCGGTGGCGGTGGAGCCATGCAGGATCACCGAGCGGTCGTCCATGGTTTCCACCAGCGACAGGTTCAGCGTGATCGACACATCCCCGGCCGAGGCCAGAATTCGCCAACCCTGCGGGCGCGTGGTGTCGCCGGGGATCTCCACCGGCTTGGACAGGCTGAGATGCTCAACGCTCAGCGGGCCAAACAGGTCCACCGCAAAGGCAAACAAATGCGGGCCCAGCTCCAGCAGCATGTTTTTGGGTTCCCGCAGGAGCCACAAGCCATAAGGCCCTGAGCGCAGCGGCATCATCGGGAAGTTCCAGTTGATCTCTGCGCTGGCGACGCGGCCAATCTCACCGGCCTCAAGCCGGGTTTTGAGGCGCTGATAGCCCGGCGTGCCCATGAAGTTGTGCCCGGCGGCAACGACGCGGCCTGCCTCAGTGGCGATCTGCTGGATTTGTGCGGTTTCGGCACCGGAGAGCGCCACCGGTTTTTCCACCAAAACGTGATGGCCCGCGGTCAGGCAGGTTTCGGCCAGCGCCCGGTGCGTGCCGGGGGGCGTAACAATGTGGATGGCGTCCGCCACTTTGGCCGAGAGCAGCTTGTCCAGATCGGTATAGGCCGCGATGCCATAGGTCTGCGCCAGCGCATCGGCGGCGGCGCGGGATTGGTCACAGACCGCGACCAGCTCCACGCCCGGTGTGGCCAGAATGGCGGCAGCGTGCCAGTCAGCGATGTAACCAGCCCCCAAAAGGGCGGCGCGGATCGGGCGGTCGTCGGACAATGTGTTCATGCTCATTTATACTCGATGATGCGCATGGCGCGGCCACGGATGCGGCGCCAGTGGAACAGGATCATGCCCATCACATTGGGCAGTTTGGACAGGGTCAGAAGGCGCGCGTGACGCCAGGCTTCCCAATAGGGCAGCCCCTCGCGGACAAGGCCGTTTTTGGTGCGGATGTAGTTGGCGACATAGAGCGCGAGCACCAGCAGGAACAGCAAGGCGCTGTCCATCAGGCCCCAGAGCGCCAGCAAAGGCAGGAGCAAGCCGTAGATGATCCCGCGCAGCTGTTCCTTGCGAAAATACGGCGGGTGCATCCAGCCCACTTGGGCAAAGCCATGGCCGGTGCGTACGGCGCGTTGCCACCATTGACCAAAGCGCAGCATGGCGGCGTCGTGGCGGGTCATTTCCTGTGGCAGGCGCCGTAGTTTCCAACCGGCTTTGGCCAAGCGCACGCAGAATTCATCGTCCTCGGCAGCAATTACGGTTGCGTCAAACCCACCGGCTTCGACAAAGGCTTTGGAGCGCACCATCATGTCGCCACCACAGGCGACAATCTCGCCCGCAGGCCTGTGCCATTCAAAATCACAGAGCGCGTTGTAGACGCTGCGCTCGGGATAGAGCTCCGCCCGCCAACCGGTGATCAGGCCCAGGCTGTCATCTTCGCGCAAGGCCTTTTCCCCGGCCGCGATCCAGCCGTCGACCACGATGCAATCGCCATCCACAAACTGGATAAATTCCGGTAGGTCGCCGGTTTGCGCCAGTGCGTCAAACCCCGCTTGGCGGGCACGGGCGGCGGTGAAGGGCAGGCTGTTGTCCAGCTCCACCACCAATGCGCCCACCTTGCGGGCTTCGGCGACAGAATTGTCCCAGCTGCCGCTGTCGACATAGACCATCTCCTCGCCCTGCGCCTTCAATGAGGCGAGGCAGGCGATCAGACGTTTGCCTTCGTTGCGGCCGATGATGATGGCGGTGGTGCTCATGTTTGGCCCCCGTCCAAAAGATCACCCAGACGTGCGGCTTCCTTGTTGATGTCGAAAGCCTTTTCCACCATGGCGCGCCCTGCAATGCCCATGGCGGTGGCCCGTGCAGGATTGGCGAGGATTTTGCCAATGGCGTCGGCCAGTGCATGTGGGTTGCCCGGAGGCACCAACAGGCCGGAGGCCCCATCGGTCACCAATTCTGGAATGCCCGCAATATGCGTGGTCACAACCGGGCGGCGCGCGGCCATGGCCTCCATCAGCACAACCGGCACGCCCTCGGCGAAGCTGGGCAGGACAAAGAGGTCAGAGGCAGCCAGCGCCTCGGCCACTTCGGATTGCGACTTGTAGCCCGCAAACGACACGTTTTCCGCAAGCCCTGCTTTCTTCGTCTGCTTTTCCAGTGCCTTTCGCCCCGGCCCATCCCCAATCACGGTCAGATGGATCTTGGGGAATTCTGCCTTCAACGGCTCCAAGGCGCGCAGCAGAATTGGCAGGCCTTTGACCGGCGCAAGGCGCCCCACGAACAAAAGATTGGTCTCCACCGGATCCTCGCCCGCGTCATAGCGCGCGGGCTCCACGCCACAGTGGATGATATGCAGCTTGGACCAATGTTTGGGATTGGAAAACGCCATCGCCTGAGAGCGGCAGAAATGGCTGATACAGGCGACAAATTTGGCCCGTTTGATTTTCTCGTCCAACCGCCAATGATCCGGTGCAAAGAAGATGTCCGGCCCATGCAGGGTGAAGCTGTAAGGAATGCCCGACAGCTCGCTCATCAGCATGGCCACGGTACAAGACGACTTCGCGATGTGATTGTGCAGATGCCGCACGCCTTTCTTGCGCAAATGGGCCGCAAGCACGGCCGCTTCCAGAAAGTAGAACAGCTGAAAAATGCGGTTGCGCAGCCCCGGAGGCGAGGTGCGAAACGCTAAGATCGCAGCCCGAAAGAACCGGATAGGGTTGCGTATCAGTGCCCCAAAAACTGCACCCAATAGAATGACCGGAGATTTGGCGGCAGCAAGAATATAAAAGGTGGCTTTGGCCTCGGCCTTTTGCTCGTCTCCCACCAGATGCTCCACACCGGTGCGGCGCACGGAGCAGGTTTCCACCGGCTGGCCTTGTGCACGCAACGCGGCCACCTCGCGCTGGATAAACGTATCGGTGGCGCGGGGGTATTCGCCTGTCAAATAGGCGATGGGGGTCTTGTCTGTGTCGCTCACGACGGCGGGGCCTGCTGCTCTTGCTGCTCAATCGCCGCCTGCATCGCAGCCGCAAACGGCAGCATTGTGACGGGGCCAAGGCGATTGTGCATCATGGTGTTTGAATAATGAACGGGGCGGTGGCGCGCTTCCAGCACGGCGCGGCGCAGAAGGCCGGGCATGGCGGCGCTGTTTGGTGTGACAAAGGCCGCCAGCCGCCAAAAAAACAGCGGTATGGGCAAGACCCTCTTTGGCCAGCCACAGGCGCGAAACGCGGTCAGGAAGGCGGCGCGGCTGGGCCGATCATCGTCCAGCACGTTGAGTGTGCCGACGCCGGTGTTTTCATGGGCGGCTTTCACCAGCGTTTCGGCGGCCAAATCGACGCGGCACAGAGGCACTTCGCCGCCGCTGTCGATTTTTAGCAACGTGCTGCCAACCGCCGGCCCGATATGGGCATTGAACAGGTGGTCCGGCCCCCAGACGGCCCCAAGACGCAGGATCGAGAGCGCGTAGCCGTAGAGCGATGCGCCATCGTGAAACAGTGTCTCCTGCGTCAGCTTGGCCTGCGCGTAGGCATCCCGCCCGTCGGTGTTCACCGCTGTGGCTTCATCCACCGTGCCGCCTTTGGGCACGCCGCTCACGTCATAGACCGAGAGCGACCCCGCCAGCACCACATGGGGCACCTGCGCGCTGATCACTGCGTCAATCACCGCCACCGAGGCCGCCACCGTGTCACGTTCCTGATCTCCGGAAAGCGTTGCGGCACAGTGGACCAAGGTTTGGATGCCGGTCAAAGCCTGTGCCAACCCATCGCCTGCCGAAGTCAGGTCCATGGCAATGATTTCAACGGTTTCGTCTGCTTGCCAGTCAGCGGGCACCTTCGCCATATCGCGCACAAACAGACGCAACGCGGTGCCCTCGGCGCGGGCACGCTCCACGCAGTGGCGCCCGATAAAGCCTGTGGCGCCGGTTATGGCAAGGGTGGCTCTGCTCATGTGGCCCAAGGCATGGGCGCCATCGGCTCACAGCGCGTTGTCATATCTTGTGCGCAGCCATCCGCCCCGGAATTCTGAATGGCCAGCGTGACCTCGTTGAGATGGAGCGCAAAATCCGGTGACAGGCGGCACGGGCGACCCTCGGCCAAGGCGTTGAGCATTTCGGCAGGTCCAAGCGCAAAGTTCATCGCCGCCGCGCCCCATCGTTCCACCTTTGGATGGGTGTCGCCTTTGATCTTTTGGCGTGTGCCAATCGGATGTTCGACCAATCGACGGCGCAGGGTGAACCGGCGGTGGAATTTGACCGGCGCGTCATTGTCCCAGGCTTGTTTCACTTGCAGCACGCCTTTGTCGCCAAACACGCGGATTTTGTGATCGTGGCTCGCCACGATTGAACAAGTCAGCCGCGCGGTGATGCCGTTTTCAAAGAACAGCGTGGCGGTGGAAAAATCTGGCGTACCGGTGATCTCTTTGCCCGGCAGACACTCTGCAGAGGCCGCCACTACACGACGCACCGAGCCAAACATGCCAATCAGCCATGTCAGGTAGTAGCCGGCGTGCTCCAGCGTGCAGCCGATGGCAAACTCGTCTTCGGCAGGCCAAGGCGCGCCGCTTTCGCTTGTCCAATCGGCATATGGTGCTTGCGGGATAAAGCCATCATCGAGCTCGGCGTAGATCAGGCGCACAGGGCCAGCGACATCGTCGCGAATGGCTTTGCCCAGGGTTTGCGCCGCCTCGCCCAGCACCGAGCAGGGCGCGGAGGACAGCAGCAGGCCTTTTTGTGCGGCCAGCTCATGTAGCGCGATGGCGTCGGCCATATCGGTGGCCAAAGGCTTTTCGGAATAGACGTGATGTCCTGCTTCCAAGCAGGCTCGCGAGACCTCGTAATGCGCGCCGGGGTTGGTCAGGTTCAACACCAGAGAGCCTTGGGGCAGGTTACCCAGAAACCGCTCCAGACTGTCCGCTGTGTGCAGGCTCCAGTGATCAGCAAAGGCTTTCAGGCGCTGTGGATCATGGTCGTAAACCTGTGTCACCGCGATGTCGGGGTGGGCTGCAAAGGACCGCATGTAGAGGTCGGCGACAAAGCCGCAACCGATGATCGACACACTGCGGGTTTGGGCGGCTGACATCATGGGAATCCTTTTGAACCAATACGGCATGACTATAGGTATTTTGGTGCGAAATACCACCAAAGCAGGGCGTTTGGGCAGGGGAATTGTGGCGGTTTTGAACCACTTGAGGGAAATTGCAGCACAGTTTCTGACGTTGACTGAGGGAGTTGTTAAACTGTGCCAAATTTCAGGATCGAAGGGCGGCTAACGTGCAGTTTTCCACCATCAAAGGGCCGGTCACGGTCAATGTTGCTGATCGCGCTACATTGGAGCGCGTAGTGCGGGACAGGTTTGCCGCCCATGAGGGCTTTGCGCTGGCGACCATTAACCTCGATCATCTGGTGAAACTGGCCAAGGACGAAGGCTTTGCACAGGCCTATCTGGCGCAGGATTTTGTGGTCGCGGATGGCAATCCCATTGTGTGGCTGTCCCGCAAAGCTGGCAAACCTGTCGACTTGTTACCGGGAGCGGATTTGGTGGTGCCACTGGCGCAATGGGCGGCCGCGGAAGGCACGCGGGTGGCGTTGATCGGCAGCACGGAGGAGGCTTTGGCGGCGGCGGCAGAGGCTTTGAAGGCACAAGCACCGGGATTGGAAGTCGCGGCATGTATCGCGCCACCAATGGGATTTGATCCTGAAAGCGACGCGGCAGAGGCTGTGTTGAATCAAGCCGCTGAAGCTGGCGCGCGGATGGCGTTTCTGGCGCTGGGCGCACCGAAGCAAGAACGGCTGGCCGCACGCGGGCGACAGGTTGTGCCGCAGATGGGCTTTGCCAGCATTGGCGCTGGGTTGGACTTCCTCGCCGGCACGCAAAACCGTGCTCCGGCTTGGGTCCGGAAGTTGGCGCTGGAATGGCTCTGGCGCGCGCTGAGCAATCCGGCGCGACTGGCCGGGCGCTATCTGCGCTGTATTGGAATTTTGCCGCGCCTGATGAAAGAGGCGCGTGCGCAGCGGGACTAAGTCGGGCAGAGCCCGACCGCGGGTGGGCGTGCTTTGATCTATTTGCGCGCGCTAGGGTTCCCTCTGTGTGAGTGGGTTTTTGGGTTTTGCGAGGGTGCAGAAGCGCCCGCCCATGGGGGCGGTCGGGCGCTGCCCGGCGGCGTGCAGGGCACGCCACTTTTCGGGCTAGGTCGGAATGACGCGCGGCTTACGGCGCTTCAAGCGCACCGCGTCTTTCAACCGACCCTTCAGGCCGCGCGACGGAAGGATTTCCCGATCCATCTCAAACACCGCGCCATTCAGTGACGGATCCTCCCAAAGCACCAGACCTGCACCCCATTTGGCCGCCACGGCAGGGTCGAGCCCGTCGGCTAATCCCATCTCTGTGTTCAGCATGCCGGGCATCCAGGTGCTGATCACAATCTTAGGCAAACGATCCCCAAGATCGGCCACCAAAGCGCGGGAGAAGGTTGTCACCGCGCCTTTGGACACGGAGTAGGCCGCGCTGCAGGGCAGGGGGTGCATATCCGCAAAACTCGACACATTGAGAATGCGGCCGCGCCCTGCCTCGGTCATGTCCTTGAGCGCCTCAGAAGTACAAGCCACCGTGCCCCCAAGGTTGATCGCGACAGTCTGCATAAAGCTTTCCGGCGTTTCGTCCAGCATATCGCGGTGCGGATAGACCCCGGCGTTGTTGATCAGTATCGAGACCGGCGCGATGGCGCGGATGCTGTCAAAAGCGGCGCGCACTTGGGCAGGGTCGGATACATCCGCCGCCACCGGCGTGAAGCTGTCGCCCGCCAAGGCCGCCGTCTCTTGCAGCGCGTCTTCACGGCGTCCCAAACCGGCCACCAGCAGGCCGCGCCCGCAAAACTCAATCGCTAAGGCCCTACCCAATCCAGAGCCCGCGCCGGTGATGACTGCCAGTTGCTTAGCCATTTTGGGCCTCCTTCAGGTTCGCAGCCACAACCTCCCCAACCCGCAAGGCGTTGGCGGCAATGGTCAGGGACGGGTTCACCCCCATCGATGTTGGCATAAAGCTCGCATCCGCCACCCAGAGGTTTGCTGTGCCGTGTACTTTGCAAGTGCGATCCAGCACCGACGTTTTGGGATCGTCGCCAAACCGCAGCGTGCCGCAGGGGTGGCCAAAATTCAGCTCCGGTCCCGCGCCGGTAAAGGCCATGCGGATGCCCTTGAGACGTTGCTTCAAAGCTTGGCGAAATGCCTTGCGACGGCTCAGCAGCTCCGGCGCCATGTCATAGCTGATCGCCAAGCGACGCGGATCAGCGGGATCGTGAAACACCCTGTTCTCGGCATAGGGCAGGTCTTCCAAAATACCGACGAAGACTTTGGCGCTGCCAAACAACCTCACGGCAATCGCGGCGGGCAGGCGGGTGAACTGACGCAGCCAGCGCAGCTTGCGCAATGGCGAGCGGTCGAACGCCATGTTGAGATAATGCACAATCTCGCCATAACGCGCCTCGACACCCAAAGCCTGCACCATGCCAAAGCGTTGCCCGTCTTGGTGATACAGATCGCGGAAGGCGAGAGACTTGGACGCCCCGTCACTGTGTTTGCCTTTGGGCGGCCACAAGGCAAACATCTCGTTGAGGTGAAACATCAGGCTGCGGCCCACAAGGTCATTTTGAATGCCAAGATTGCCCGATGCCATCAACAGGCGCGGGGAATGTAACGCCCCAGCAGCAAGCACATAGCTGCGCGCGGTGAGCGTCGCCTCTTTGTTTTTGCGCGTCACATTGAGGCCCGTCACCGTGCCGTCTTTGGACAGAATTTCCTGTACTTCGCATAAGTCCAAAAGAGCGGCGTTGCCTGTCTCCAAAGCCGGCTCCACGCCCGCCGAGCGCCCGTCCATTTTGCAATCGTTGGGACATTTGCGGCCCAGATAGGCCTCAAAGCCGTCTTCATCGCGCACGGCCATGTGGCCCTGATACGGGTTTAGCCCAATGTCCCTCATGGCGGACATCAAACCTTGATCTGCCGCGCTCATCACCGTTGGCGGTTGGAGATTGCCGTCCGGTTGCAACGGATCCGGCGTGCCACGCACGTGATAAAGCGCTTCGGCGCGGTCAAAATAGGGCGCCATCTCGCCATAGCTGACAGGCCAGCCGCCGGTTGGATGCGGGCGGGCGTCGCTGTGGTCCAGATCATGAGGCGCGGGGCGCTCCAACGTGGCCGCGTAAAACACCGAACTGCCGCCCACACCAGCGCCCAATGGCGCGTTGAAAGTGGTGGTCACCCCGTTCACCGTCGCTTCCAGAGGTTCGGGCCAATAGCCCCGCACCAACCGCGCCTCACGGTCCCAGATATTGGGGTTAAGCTCGTGTTCTTCTGCGCGAACACCGGTTGGCCCGCGCTCAACAAACAACACCGACAGGCCTTGCTCCGCCAAATAGCGGCCAATGGTGCCGCCGCCCATGCCGGTGCCAATGACGATCACGTCCCAAGAGGTACTGCTGGCCTCGGCAAGCGTGATCATTGCGTGGCCCGGGCCATGACCGGGTAAAACACCGAGCGCATCCGCCGCGCCGCCGAATTGGTCACGTGGTTGTTGTCAAAATACTGGCCCACGCCGCCCTGCACCGCGTCACACAGGAATTGGTCACAAAACCAGCCCCAGCTGTCCAGGATGGTTGCGCCGCTTTTGGCCAGTGCCGCCGCCGCGCCGCGTTCTCGGGTTTGGGCATCGGTCACGGTGATCTGACCAATCCGGCGCGCCAGTTGCTCCGACAGGCGGCCATGCACCAGCGCGCGAGCGACTTTCGGGGCGTGATAGTTCTGAATTTCCGGCGGTTGGCGCAGGATGTAGACCTGCCGATCCAGATCGCCGATGTCCGCAACTGTGGCGGCCAAAGCCGTCCCCAAAAGCGCGTCCTGGGTCATGTTGCCATAAACGTCACTGCGCAGGCGGATGGTGTTGTGCGCGTCACTGCCGCTGCCTTTCCCGGAGGCATAGTAAGACCAGCGCCCGATCAGGATGACGTCCTGCAGGTGGCGCATGTCGCGCAGCGCTTGGCGGATTTGCGCATTTGCTTCCGCACAGGCGGCATCCTGCGCTGGGGTGGCCGCGCTTTCACGCTTTTCCAGATCAAAGGCCGGGGCACAGCCCGCGCGCCAGATGACCAGGGCGCTGCGGTCGGCTTCGCGGGCGGCTTGCTTCAGCCCCTCATAGTAAGCCCGCACATGGCTGTCGCCCCAGATGATCAGGCTCGGTGAGCTTTCCTTGGGGCCAATCGGGCAAATCTCGATGCCCTCAAACGGTCCTTCGTCGGGCACGTAACAGTCTGAGAAGTCCTGCAAGAAATCGCCCGTGGCCGCGATATGCACCTGCGCCTGTGGGCCAAAGCGCTGCGGCAGGCCATCGGCTTTGAACACCATAAACGACAGTCCCACGACACTGACCGAGGCCAGCGCGGCGGTGAACAACAGACCCCAGGTCGGCAAATTCTTGGCCTGACGTACAGGCTGTTCCACCAGCCGCCAGGAGAGCACCGCGAGGACAAAGGAAATCGCGATCCAAAGCGACGTTTCGCCGGGACCGCGATACTGACCTTGCAGGTATTTGGTGAAGGTGAAGACCGGCCAATGCCAGAGGTAGAGCGAATAGGAGATCAGCCCGATCAGCACGGGGATGCGCATCGACAGGCCACGGTTGACCCAGTTGTCATCCTGTCCATTGCCGATCAACAGCGCGGTGCCGAGCACCGGGAAGATCACTTGCCAACCGGGGAAGCCTTCGCCCGGCACAACCAGCACAACCGAAGCCAGCACCAACGCTAGCCCGGCCCAGCTCAGCGCTTGGTGACGGCGCCACAGATCGGGCCGTTCGATGTTTAGCACGGCCAAGCCAACACCGGCCAAAAGCTCCCAAGCGCGGAAGGGGAACAGGAAGAAGGCCGCCGGATGGGACAGGGGCGTGGTCGCCAGATTGCTGACAAACGACAGGCTAAACACCGCGCCCAAAGCCCAGAGCATCACGGTTTTGTTGCGGGCAAACAGCAAAAACAGTAGCGGCAGGAAGATGTAGAACTGTTCCTCCACCGACAAAGACCAAGTGTGCAGCATGACCTTGTCTTCAGCCGCCCCGTCAAAATAGCCGGACTGGCGGAAGAACAGCACGTTGGAGAGATAGACCGTGGCGGCAATCACGCCTTTGGCGGTTTCGCGGAAATCATTGGGCAACAGGATCAGCGCGCCAATGATGAGCACCACAAAGGCCATGACAAAATAGGCCGGCGCAAGGCGTTTGATGCGGCGGATGTAGAATTGACCCAAGGCCAGCCGCCCGGTCGCCTGCTGTTCGCGCCACAGGATGCCGCCGATCAGAAAGCCGGAGATCACAAAAAAAATGTCGACCCCAATGAAACCACCGCCAAATCCCGGCACGCCAAAATGGTAAAACACCACCGCCAGCACCGCGATGGCACGCAGCCCGTCGATCTCCGCACGGTGGCCTTTGCCGGCTTTCAAATCAGCGGCAAGTTTGGGCGCGGAGGTTTCTACCTCAGGCGACTCTTGGGTGCTCATGCGCTTGCGCATCCTTGGGTTGCTTTTTGCTTTTCTCCAAAAAACATAACTCCTCGCTGTGCCGCAAGCGCCACTGCGCAGCAGAGTTAAGTTGCTTTAACACAGAGGTTTTGCGACAACGCTCTGAAACCGCCCGCTTTTGCGGGATTTGGCGCGGAGGCAAATGCTGTGCAGACTGACCAAAATGTGTCCGCCACAGAGCCGGATTGGTCGCGGGAAGTGCCGCAAGGCTTCTGGGACCCCGGTCCCAAGTTGCTGCGCACGCTGCGCCGCTATCAGGCGGCCAAGGCGCGGGGCGGTCTGCTTGGCAAGCTGGCGTCCAAACGCTGGGTGCTGTCACACCGCTTCTGGTCAGTGATTACTCAGTCGGAGCTGCATTTGAATATGCAGATCGCAGGCGGTCTGCGCCTGCCGCATCCCACCGGCATCATTGTGCACCCCAACGCCAGCATTGGCCCGAACTGCCAGCTAATGCATCAGGTGACCCTGTCGGGCGCGGTGGTGCTGGAAGGCCATGTGGACATCGGCGCGGGGGCCAAGGTGATTGGCCCACTGACGATTGGCGCGGATGCCGAAGTCGGCGCCAATGCGGTGGTCACGGGCGATGTGCCCGCCGGGGCCGTGGTTGGCGGCGTGCCTGCGAAGGTTTTGAAAATGAAGCCGGGGTACGGCGACTAAGTCACAGGATGGTGCGGCGTTTGGGCGGCGCGGGCTGCTCGGCGGCCACGGACTGCGGTTCTTCTTCGCCCTCTTCCCGGCGGCTCATCGGGCTGCGGCGAAACGCAGACTCCGCACCACGCCGAATTTGCGCCAGCCGCTCCGCGTGGCCAAACAACGTGCCCGCAATCAGCCAGGTGGTGGGTGTGAGCGTGGCGTTGGGCAGCATGTCGATCATGTTGAACCCCAGCATCAAGGCCAGCGGCCCAAGATAAGGCGACAGCCCGCGATCGTCACGCTCCTGGAGATGCTGTTCGTCTAACAGCGCAAAAGACGCATCGCGTTTGAAACTGTCCCGCTCCGCAATCCTAATCCGGCCCAACTCACGGTGAACAAGGAAGATCGGCAGGGCCATCAGGCCAAATTGCGCGATGTATCCGGCCCAACCCCAGACACCCATCACGATGATCCAGTAGCCATCGGTGACCGAGGTGATCAGTCCTGTGGTCGGGTTGTGGATGTGGTTGCGCCCCCAGATGCCCCAGCCAAACAGCGGTTTTTCCAATGCCCGATCAAGCAGCACGTCCTCGTTCTCGATCCGGAAGCTCAGCGAATGGGCACGCTCCGCACTCACCTTTTCGGCCTGCGCAATGATGGCATCGCTCGGCACCAGCCCGGAGGTCTTGAGCACCGGATAAGCCAACATCATCAGCGCCAGAACCGCAGCCACCTTCACCTGCGCGCGGGTGTTGAGGAAGACAATCAACAGGCCCGCTGCCCCGGCATAAACCAATGTCGCCAAGGTTTTGCAGAGCACCAGTACGGCTGCGAGATAGAAGGCGGCAATCAGGTATTTGGCGCGGGTGCGGCTGGTGTCGGCCTTCCACAGGGTCAGCGCGGCCAGCAGCGCCGTGAGCACAAAATAGGCCAACCAGATGCCATGGTAGAGGAACACCATCGGGCGGTAGCCATTGCCACGAATGGTCTGGCTGAACAGGTGCTGATAGTAGCCGTAAACCCAGTTGTTGAGCTGCGGGCTGAGCCGCACTTCGAGCAGGATGGGCAGGGAATAGGCCAGCCCGGCAATCATCAGCGCCAACAGCAAATCGCGCTGATCTTCGCGGGTACGCAGCAGGGCGCGGGCCATCAGGAAGCCAATGATGCCAATAAACTGGTTGATTGGCTGGGCAATGGCGTCCTGAAAATACAGGCCACGCACGTAGTTCTCGGTGAAGACCAGCGGCTCGCCATTGGTGAACACAGTGAGCACCGGACTGAAGATCATGATCCCCAAAAGCCAGCGTGCCAGAATACTGTCCGGCAGAAGCTTGGGGCGTTGCGGCAGCACAAAGAACACCACAATCAGGATCGCGAGATTGGGCAGGCTGCCTTTGTCCAGCGCCGGCATCAGCGGGAAGTCAAACTCAGCAGGTGGCGGGGGCAGCAGCAGGTAGGCGCCCAGCAAAGACCAGATCAGCGCCCGGCCCGGAGACAGGCTGACAAACAGCCGCCAAATGACCACCGGCCAAAGCATCAGCATCAACGTGGCGAGCATGTTGGGCATTGGGGGCAGGTCTTCCTTTGTCAGCGGCGTGGTCAGGGCCACACAAACGCAAAACGCGCGCCATGACTATAGCGCGCGTGTCTCAAACTGTCAGGGTGTGGCGTTCACACGCCGGTGCCAGCCATCACCACGGCCACGGTGCGCCAAACCACCGAGACATCGGTGCGCAGGCTCAGCGCGCGGTCATAGTGGCTGTCGTGAATGGCACGCTCGGCAAAGGAGCATTCGTTGCGCTCGGAAATCTGCCAGAAACCGGTGATGCCTGGACGCATACGGTAGTAGGCGGTGCCCGGGTACAGTGCGGTCTGTTCCGGCATCATCGGGCGCGGGCCAACCACGGACATGTCGCCCATCAGCACGTTCAGGAACTGTGGCAGCTCGTCCAGCGAGGTTTTGCGAATGATGCGTCCAATCGGTGTGATGCGCGGGTCATGCGCCAGCTTCTGCTTTTCGTTCCATTCCAGACGGGCCGCTGGGTTGGCGCGCAGATAGGCCTCCAGCTTGCGGTCCGCGTTAGGCACCATGGAGCGCAGCTTCAGCATGGAGAAACGTTTGCCGTTTTTGCCCACGCGTTCCTGACGGTAGAACGGCGACGCGCCATCCAGTGAGATGAACAGGGCGAGCAGCAGCACAACCAGCGTGACGGGCACCGCAACGATCAGGACAAACAGGAGGTCGAACGCCCGTTTGAACACGCTGCGGTATGCGCTGTAGCGCACCGGCGTGACCTCAAAGGCCTGTTCAAAATCTTCACGCGAAAAGATCGCCATTCGGTGTCATCCCCGTAACCCAACTAGAAGGGCATCAAATTGAAACGCAACATCGCTTCGCCGGACCAGCCATGGCCCGAACGTGTGTCTCACGTACCTTGTTTGCTTAAGCACCCCGGCAGCAGGGGCTGATCACATAGGTCCTTGCGACGTCGCTCTTTTCGATGCTCCTTCATAAGAAGCGCCCACCCAGGCCTTACATTAGTCGCAAATTTACAGAAATCCACCTTATCTTTCGGATAGTTTTGCCTAAGTAATTGATAATAAACGATTTGATGCATTCCGTTTTTGGCGTTTTTTGCAAACTTGGTTAAAATTTGTGGCAACCCTGCCATTTTGTGGTTCGTGTTTGGAAACGGTGATGTAGGCCACTTTTTGATTGTTTCTTAGGGTGAAAAATTGACTTGACGTCACCCAAACAAAACTTGGCGGCGATTCGCCGAAAACCGGCGTAAGCGGGGTGAAATGTGGCGCAATTGTGGCCGCTATTTGCCCAATTTCAGGATCATTGCCGCCAATCCACCGGACACTGCCAGCAGGCCAAACACTTTCGTCAGACGTGTCAGCTTGCGCCGTCGCCGCTGGCGCGGAGTTTCCAGAACCGGAATGGCGGCCACGGCGCGCAGGCGCAATTGACGCTCCAACTGGCCACGGGTCCAGATCACCGGGCTGCGCATCTCCAGCACAAACACCAGGCTTAGGGCGACCATGACAGACAGCACGCCACCCATCGCCAGAATGCGTTTGCGCGAGGGCGCAATCGGCCAATCCGGGGGTAGGGCTTTTTCTAGTACAGTAAAGCTGTCGGTTTGCTGACTGGCCTCCAGCATCTGCTGCATCTCCGCCTCGGCCTTGCCAGCGGTAATCGCTTGATACTGTTCTTCCAGCTTGGTCAGCTGCCGTTCCAAGCGGTTGTATTGCTGTTCAATACGCGGCGTGTCTTTGAGCGCGGCTTCGATCTCGGCAATCTCGATCTGATAGAGTTCGCTCTCTTCCTGCAGCCGGCGCAGGCGTTGGGCGCGTACAGAATTGCCGCTGCTGGAAATACCCACGTTTTCCAGAAGCTGACGCTGCACTTCCAGCTCGATTTGCTGCAAATCCACCAGACGGGTGCGCAGGGCCTCAACCCCGCCGGGCAGTAGCACCGCGTTTTCTTGTTTATAGTCGGCGATCTGCTGTTCCAGATTGGTGATCGCCGCGCCAATACGGCGCTCTTCCCCATCAAAGAACGACAGGGTTTCGCTCACCTGCTCGGTGCGGCGTTTCTCTTCCTGTTCCAGCACATTGTTCACAAGTTCGTTGGCGACATTGGCCGCCAGAACCGGATCGGTCATGCGCACAGACACCAAAAGCGCGGAGGGGCTGATGTCCTGACGCCAGCGGAAATCCGGGTTGGTGATGTGGATCACACCGGCCGCCTTGCGCAGCAGCTCCACCTTCTGCAACTCACTCAGCGGCGCGTCGTTGTAGAGGCCAAACTTGTCGATGATGGTCAGCAGATTGTCCCGCGCCATTACCCGCTGTTCCACAATTTGCAGCTTTTGCAGAATGTCGGCGTTCAGCGCACCGGGCGATGTGGCCCCGGTTTTGATCGAGGGCTGCTCGATCTGGATGGTGGCATAGGTCTCATACTCGCGCGGCAAATCCAGCACGTAGGCCAGCGAGATCAACCCGCCGATGACAATGATGCTTGCCCACAGGAAGAACCTCCTGCGCAGCATGCTCAGCACCTCGCCAAATGATTGGAACTTGTCCATGCCCGTCCTCAATATCGTCCTGGCGCGACTCGGATTCGCGCTCTTGAAGACAATTTATGACAAGCGAATGTGGTTATCCCGTGGCGCAAACCGGAAAATTTGCGTTTTCCATACCGGCCTGCGCGCCCAGGGTGACCATGGCGAGCACATGCCCACCGCCGGTGCCACATTGCCCGGACAGTACGGTGCCCTCAGGCACCTCGCCCACAGAATGCATAAAGCGCGCGGTAAATCCGGTGCTGCGCACGTTGAGCGTGACCTGAATGGTGTCAAAGCCAAAAAGCGTCTGGGTCAGGGGATATTGTGCTTTGTACACCGCCTCTTTGGCGCAAAACAGCCGCCGCGCCATCAGCGCCCGACGCGGCGCTGGCACCTCCATCAGCCAGGCGCGTTCCTGCGGTAGGCAGATTTCTGCGGTCAGGTCGTCATGCAGCGGCGCATCCGGTTCCACATCCACTCCCAGCGCGCGGAAATGCCCCGCTGCGCCCACCATGGCAACGCAGCTGGTGGCGTCATGGGTGATGGAGCCGGTCAGCCCTTTGGGCCACTGCGGTGCACGGTCCGGGCGTGTCGGCACGGCCTGTTCGGGCAGTCCCAAAGACTGCATTGCCAACCGCGCGGCTTGCCGACCAGCGGCAAATTCACGCCGCCGCTTGGGCACCGCGCGGGCAATGGCCGGGGCTTCTTGCGGCCAGACCACCGCCACGCCGCGCGCAGGATCGGTCACGGCCACGGAGAGTTGTGGCGGGGCAATACGCTCTGCCAGAGATTTTAGGGCCACAAGGTGCTGGTTGGGCGACAGGCTCATGTCCGTGCCCTCCGGCGCGCCCGCATGGCGCGGCGCTTGCTCATGGTTTCCGCGCGGCTCTGGGCCTGGTCGCTGACGTCCTCGGCGGCTTTGGCTTCCGGCGCGTCGGCCGGTTTGGGCGTGCCGGTCAACTCCTGCACGCGGCCCGCCAGCGCATTCAGCGTGGGGAAGCGAAACACATCGGTGATCGACAGTTTCGCTGCGCCAGAGCGTGCTCGGATTTCGCGGTGGGCCTGTACCGCCAGGAGGCTGTGCCCGCCAAGGTCAAAGAAGTTGTCGGTTGCCACCACTTCGCGCACGCCAAGCACCTCGGCCCAGACATCCGCGACCAGTTTGGCAATGTCACCACCGGCAGCCACCGGCGCGGCCGGGGCCGCAGCCTCGACTTTGGGCGTCGTGATTTTGCGGGTCTCTTCCGGCCGTGGAAGTGCCTTGCGATCGACCTTTTTGTTTGGTGTCAGCGGGAACTCCTTCAGCGTCACATAATGCTGTGGCCGCATGAAACTTGGCAGGTTCTCGCGCAGTTGCGCCCGAATGTCTGCCTCTGCAGGCACATCGCCGCGCAGATAGGCCACCAGCCGCACGTCGCCCTCGGTATCTTCACGCGCCATGACCACCGCCTGCGCCACGCCGGGTACCTCTTCCAGCCGGGTTTCAATTTCACCCAGCTCAATGCGGTAACCACGCAGCTTCACCTGATGATCGACACGCCCAAGGAAGTCGAGCTTGCCATCCGCGCGCCAGCGCACAAGGTCGCCGGTCCGGTAAAGCCGCCCATCCCCAAACGGATTGGCAATGAACCGCTCCGCCGTGAGCTCGTCACGCCGCCAGTACCCACGGGTCACCCCCGCGCCGCCAATCAGCAATTCACCGGCCACGCCCACTGGCACCGGCGCGCCAGCGTCGTCCACGACATGGACCTGCGTGTTGGCAATGGGATCGCCGATGTTTGCCACGCCTTCGCTGGCATCCGCCATCGATGTGGTCGACCAAATGGTGGTCTCCGTTGGCCCATACATGTTCTGAACCTTGGCTGCGCTCGCCGCGTTCAAATCGGCCACCAGACTGCCAGACAGCGCCTCGCCGCCCACCATCATTTGCTGCACACCCGAGAGCGCAAACCGCGCCTCTTCGTTGTCGGTCAGAAGCCGCGCCATCGATGGGGTGCACTGCAGGTGGCTGACCTCATGACGGATCATCTGCGCCGCAATCGACACATCTTCCGGGTCCAGCTCGCCGCCTTCGTTTGCGCGTTTCAGCACCTCGGCCAGCGGTTTGAGCCCTTCCAACACGGTGGCACTGTCGATGCCATAATCGATCAGGCAGGCGATCTCGGTCACGCCAATGCGCTTGACCTGCTCAACCCGATCCAAGGCATCTTCCACCGTGCCAAACAGCCCGCTGTCCTCAAAATACCGCAGGAAGGCAAAGTCGAGGATTTCCTCCAACTCATTATCGCTCAGCACCCCAAGGTCCAGCTCAAAGGCGTTGTTCACCCCTTCGGGTTTCTTGAAGGCCGGAAAGGCCCAGGCGTAGCTTTTGATCAGACCGGCAGCGGCGCGCAGGTAGTCTTTCATCGGCTCGCGCGCGATCTCACGGGCTTTTTCCCGGTCTTCGGCCAAGAAGCTGTGCAGCATCAAAGTGACGCTAAAGTCATCCGGGTTGTGCCCCGCCTCGCGCAGTGCATCATGGTAGAGCGCGATCTTTGCGCCCACTTCTTCCACGCTTTGCCCCAACAGGTGCGTCAGCACGTTACAGCCGTTGCGCCCCGCGTCTTTCCATGTTTCCGGATTGCCCGCCGTGGTCACCCACAATGGCAGCTCTTTGGACACCGGCCGCGGCTGCGTCATCACCGGATGCATGGAGCCGTCTTTTTTCGGGAATTCCACTTCCTCACCACGCCAGAGTTTGCGCAGGTCGTCCATCTGCTCAAACATCACATCGCGGTTGCGCGGCGGGGTGTTTTCGGGCCGCAGAACAAAGTCATCCGGCTGCCAGCCACTGGCAATCGCAAGGCCAGCGCGTCCGTTGGTGAGGTTGTCGATCACCGCCCATTCTTCCGCGATGCGCGCAGTATGATGCAACGGCGAGACACAAGACCCGGCCCGCACGCCAATCTGTTTGGTCACAGCCGCCACCGCCGCGCCGGTCACCGACGGGTTGGGGTAGGGGCCGCCAAAGGCGTGGAAATGCCGCTCCGGCGTCCAGACCGCGCAGAACCCATGCGCATCGGCAAACTTCGCACCTTCCAGCAGCAATTCGTATTTCTTGGAGCCCTGACCATCGTCATTGCCCCAGTAATAGATCGAGAAATCCATACCGCCCGCGGTGGCAGGCAAACGGCCACCGGAAATCTGCGTGGTGGTTTCATCGCCCGACAGCACCAGCTTGAAGCCGCGCGAGAGCGTCCAGAACAGTTCCAGCACCGAAATGTCAAAAGACAGCGACGTGACCGCCATCCAGCTATCGCCCGCCTTATAGGGGATGCGCGCGTCCATTCCGGCAAAGAAGTTGGCGACATTGCCGTGCTCGACCATCACGCCTTTAGGGGTGCCGGTGGAGCCGGAGGTGTAGATCAGATAGGCGAGGTCAGCCCCGGCGGCGATGGCCTCCGGGTTGTTCGCCGAGGCCGTCGAGAGCCGCGCGTCCGTGTCCATCTCCAGCACTTGTGCGCTGTGGTCTGGCAAGTCACGGGTGAGCGCGGCTTGGGTCACAATCACATTTGCGCCGTTGTCGCTGATGTAGTGTGCCAGACGGTCGGCGGGGTAGGCCGGATCCATCGGCACATAGGCCCCTCCGGCTTTCAAGATCGCCAGCGCGGCCACCACCAGATCGGGCGAGCGGCGCAAACAAAGACCAACCAGCGCGCCACGGGTCACACCCATGTCACGCAAAACATGCGCGGCGCGGTTGGCCCGCGCGTTCAGATCGGCGTAGCTGAGTGCTTCATGCTCAAACACCAACGCGGGGGCGTCTGGCGTCTTAGCCACCTGCGCCTCAAACTGCGCCGCCATGGTGAAGTCTGGATTAAACGGGGCTTCCGTCGCGTTCCACCCGGTCAGCACCTCAGCGCGTTCCGCCTCAGGCAGCACATCCAGATCAGCCACGTTGGCGGCTGTACCAATCTGCGCGCAGATCAGTTCCAGCCGCGCCACCAAACGTGCGGCATGCTCCGGTGCCACGCGGGCCGCATCAAAATGCAGCACAGCGCCAGTTGCGCCAATCGCAACGGTCATCGCCGCGCCCTCGATGGGACCAGCCAAACCGCCAGTTGTCACCGCCAAATCCGGCATCGATGGTACTGAGAGCGCCGGATCACGGGCAATCAAATCGCTGGCAAAGCTGCCTATGGCGTCTGCCTGTGCCACACGTTCCGCCATCGCTGTGTTGGCTTCGGCCACCGTGTCATGCAGCAGTTCTGCCCCCACGCGCAGCGGCACCCATGGCGAAATCAGCCCGGCGGCTTGCGGATGCGCCGCGCCGCGATAGGCCACGTCACAGACCTCCGGCAGGCCTGACCGCAGCGCCCAAATGGCCACGGCGGTCAGGATACTCTTGGAGGGAGTCTCGGAAATCTCTAGCGGCAACTGCCGCATATCGGCCAGATCACCTGCGCCACGGATCAGCGGCAAGGTGGCTGGCACAAATTCACCCAAACGCGCGCGCCAGAACGGCTCGGCTTTGGCAATCGGCGTCATAGTGGCGGACAGCGCGTCGCTGGCGGCTTTGTCCAACAGCGGCAGGCGTTCGCCCGCGCGGATCACATGGCTGGCGGTCTCTTCTTGACCCGCAGCATCCGTCAAGCCGCTCAGCACAACCGCGCCTCGGCCACAGGCCACGGTCACACTGGCCTCATCCACGGCCAGCACAGCGCCCGGCTCACCCCGCCCCGCGCTTTCGGCCACTTCGGCTGACTTTATCAGCAGCACCCGCCCGGCGGCGACCATCTTGGGTGCAAACAGCGGGTTGAAGTAATCGTCGTGATCCAGCGCGCGCACCAGCGCCACGACATCCTGTGCATCGCGGCGGAAATCAATCCGACCTGCAGCCTCTGGCCGTTTGGCGCGGCCAAAATAGCTGCGTTGGCTCATGTCCTGCGCGCGGGTGTTGGCGAGGTCTTCGCCCAAAGCGCGCATTACATCCGGGAAGCTTTCAATGGCGGCGGCGTAACATTTGGTGTTCAGCGTCAGGGCGGTGTCCGCCTGCCCAATGTCAAACATGCGCTGGGCGACAATCTCGCCGGTGTCTGCGCCCGCTTCCATCTTGTGCCAGGTGATGCCGTGGCGCGGCTCCTGCGCCATGCGCGCCCAGACCGGGGCGTTCAAACCGGCATAGCGTGGCAGTGGTCCGTCATGGAAGTTCACCGCGCCCTTGGCGGGCAGCTTCAGCACGGTGTCTGACAACATGTCCAAGTTGGCGACACTCAACAACCAGTCAAACCGCTCCCCCAGCAGTTCACCAGCAATATCGCTGTCCGATGAGATCACCCGCAGCCCGGCCTCAGTCGCCCACTCGCGGATCTCCGGCGCGCGCGTGATCACAGCGGTCAGCGTGTTGCCGGTGTCCAGCCACAACGTGGCGCATTGGATCAGCAGGCTTTCGTTGCCAATCATCACGGCAGACATCGGCGCGGCGTTGGTGAAACTATCAAGGCTCATGAGGAGGCCTCCTTGCGAACAGACAAAGTGGGGATTTTGGACGGTTCGCGCTGCGTCCGAGTGAAGAGAGATTTTAGGTAGTGGGTGATCAGATCGCGCAGGAAATGATCCGGGTCCCGCTTGGGTTTGCCGCCGATCACCCGGCGCAGTTTCCACAGACAGGCACCCACAACATGCGCCAAAGTGGCGGCAAAGGCATAGGCCCCGCCGTGATTTTTGCGGAAATAATGCAGGCGGCTGTCAAACCAGTATTGCGGCATGCGCTGCCAAGTTTTCATGCCGGTAGACACGGACCCGATATGGGTCACCGAACTGGTGCGCACATAATCCGTATGCCATCCCGTGCGTTGCGCGCGCAGGCAGAGGTCGGTTTCTTCAAAATAGAGAAAGAATGTTTCGTCAAACAGGCCAATTTGTTCCAGCACTTCGCGCCGCATCAACATGGAGGCGCCCGCCAGCCAATCCACACGCGTGGTTTCCGCCGGAATTGGCAGGGGGACAATGTGGGCGTGCAAAGCTCGGCTGATCAGTCCGATACGTGCCGCGCCTTCCAACTCGCTGCCAATCGAATGGAAGCGAAACGCGGTCAGATGCGGTTCGTTGTCTTCGCCATGAATGTAGCTGCCCGCAAAGCCGCAGGTGGGCATCTGCGCCATATGGTCCAGCAGCGCGCGGATGCTGCCCGCGTCAGGGAAGGCGTCAGAGTTCAGGATGAAAACAAAGTCAAATTCCCGCTGCGCCAGCCCATGGCGAATGCCAAAATTGTTGCCCGCGCCAAAGCCGTCATTGCGACCCGACTGGACCACCTCGACGCGACCTTCCGCCCAATCTGCTTGGGCCACGCCCGCGGACATCACATCAAACGAGCCATCGCCACTGTCATTGTCGACAATCACAATCTGCCCGTCGATGCCCGCCATTTCCCGCGCCGCCGCTTCGGCCGCTTTCAGCGTCATCTCCGGCGTGCGCCAGTTCAGGATCACGGTCAAAAGGGAAGGTGCACTCATTCTGCCGCCCTCCGCGCCGCGCGTTTGGGCAGGTCTTTTTCGGTCGCTGCGATCACCTTTTTCATGCGGGTTGCCAGCACCCGCACATTGGGCTCCAGCACCATGCTGTCATGATCGCCCGGCACCTCAAACACCTGCACATCGGGCACCCATTGTTGCCAGTCGTTGTCGTGGAACACATAGGCCCGATCCGCATCCACCAAACGCCCGTCGCCCATGTCCCATTTGCCCACCAGCGGCGGACGGAACAGCACCAGATTGCCCTGCCAAGCATGCATCGGATATTGCGCCACAGCTCGCAGGAAAGCCGCCTCGATCTCGGCATCATGGAACTGCTGCCCCTGCGCCTCGGCTTCGGTTTCCTCACTCGGGCGACGTTTCTCAATCTCCCAGGCAATCCGGTTTTTCGCCCAGATCAGCGGATAAGCCGCGCCTTTAGATTTCAACTCTTGCATCTGAATGCGCATCCGGTCCTGGCGTGACAGCGGGCGGCGCACTGGCAGAGGCGTGTCGAGCATCGCCACCAGCGCGACCTCGTCGCCTTGTGCCTCCAGCTGATGCGCAATTTCGTACGCGGTGATGCCGCCGCCGGAGAAACCGCCCAACAGGTACGGGCCTTCCGGCTGCACCTGTTTCATCTCCGCAATGTAATCCGTGGCCGCCTCGACCAGATCATCATGCGGCGCGGCATCGCCAAACAAGCCCCGCGCTTGCAGGCCATAAAACGGTCTGTCCGCACCGATCAGATGTGCCAGATGGCGCAGGTTCAACACATTGCCAAACATGCCGGCCACCAGGAAGAACGGCGTGCGATGCCCGCCTTCGCCCTGATGCATCGGCACCAGATGGGTGAACCGGCTTTGCGGGCGCGCCTCTGACTCCGCAGGAGCGTCCCCAGTTGCGTCGTCCCCCAGCGCCGCGTCACCCACCCGTTCCGCAATCATCGCGGCGCAGGTTTCAATGGTGGGAGCCTCAAACAGCACCGAAATCGGGAACTCAATTGCCCAGGCCTTTTTGACCATGGCAAACAGGCGCACCGCGATCAGGCTGTGCCCCCCAAGGTCAAAGAAACTGTCGCGGATGCCAACTTGCTCCACGCCCAGCAGATCCTGCCAGAAGCCTGCCAAGGTGCGCTGAATATCGGTTTCCGGCGCGACATAATCGGTTTCCAGCTCCGGCCGTTCAAAGCTCTGGCTTGGCCCGTTGTCCTCATCCGCGCCCGCCTCAGCCTGTGCAATCAAGGCGGCCAGATCAAGCGAGGAAATCACCACCTGCGACCGGTCCCCGCGCAGCGCGGCTTCAAACAGATCTGCCCCCATCTCCGGCGGAATGCCTTGGGACAGATTGTGCGCCAGTCGCTCTTCGGCGGCGGACAGCGGCGCCTGCGCCTGCGCGTCTTCGTCAAAGGTAACTTCCGCCTTGCTCAACGGTTGCGCCTTTGCAAAGCCCGCAGCGGTTTCCACTTGCCGCAACGACAGGCCTTTGACCTCAATGCTCACCGCGCCATTGGCATCAGCCAGCACCACGTCAAACCGGGCGGAGCCGGCATCGCTGCTGCCCTCGACCAAGGTCACATGGCTCATAACCTCGGCAGGCAGTGCCCCATGGCGCAGCAGCCGGTCATAGCCCACCGGCACCCACAGATGCCCCTGCGCATAGCCGGGGATCAGGTCCATGGCCCAGCCGGTGGCAATGTCGAGCAAACCGGGGTGCAGCTGCAACCCGTCGCCGTCAAACTGCGCATCCAGGCTCAGGCGCGCGAGGCCCTGTTGCGCCCCAAGCGCGGTATCGCGCAGCACTTTCCAACGCGGCCCAAAGCGCATGTGCGCCTCCTGTGGAGCGCTCAACGCGGCACCAAAGCCGTTTTGTTGCACCGGACAGTTCGCCTTGAGCGCCTCCAGATCCAACGCCGCCGGCGCACCGGATCGCACCGGTGCCAGCCGTGCCTCGGCGTGGGTTTGCCAGCCGGGACGGCCGTCAAAGCTCACCGCTGTTTGTACTTCAAACCGATAGCCTTCATCCGAGCGGATCAGGCGCAGCCGCATCTCCGAGCCGCTGTCATTCACGCGCATCGGGCGCAGGAACAGCAGGTCATGTATCGCAAAGGGCGCGGTTTCGCCCTGCGCTTTCAAGGCCTCATAGGCCAAGGAAATGTACCCGGTGCCGGGCATGACCGCGTCGCCGTCCAGCGTGCGGTGTTCGTCCAAAATCCAGTCTTTGGCAGACAGGCTTGCGGTGAAAATCCGGTTGCCCTGCGTATCAAACCCGGCACCTTGCAGCAACGGGTTGTCGATGGCCTCGGTCGGCACCTCGACCACGTGTCCCTGTCGTGCGGCAACCGCCTCGGCGGCCATACCAACCTCGGCCCAAAGACCCCAGTTGATCGCCCGCACGCGGGTTTTGTCGGTCTGACGCGATTGGGCGTAGGCGTTCAGATAGGCGTTGGCGGCGACATAGTCGATTTGCCCTGCAGGTGCGGTGGCAGTGGAAGACGAAGCAAACAGCACCAGCCAATCAAGGCTGCCATCCGGGAACAGTTGCTCGAGCACCTGCGTGCCGTGCAGCTTGGGTGCCAGCACATCGTCGATGCCTGCCGAGGTTTTGGTCAACAACGGCCCGTCGTCGATCACACCTGCGGCGTGGATCACACCGTTGATGGGGCCATAGGCCGCGCGCGCAGCCTCAATGGCTTCCGCCATTTCGTCCACGTTGCACACGTCCGCCGCCAGCGGCAGCACGGTGCCGCCAAGGCTTTCCAGTCGCTCCACAGCCCGAATGCGCTGAGCCATGCGGTCATGCGGCGCGTGCCCTCGCAGGTAATCCGCCCAGCCGTCACGCGCAGGCAAGCCTTCGCGGGCCAAAAGCACCACGTTGGCGCCGGCGCTTTGGATCATGCGCTCCGCCAGCGTCAGGCCAATGCCGCCAAAGCCACCGGTGATCAGATAGGTGCCGCCGTCTTTAAAAACCGGCATCTCCGCGCCGTCCATCGCCACCTCGCGATAGCTGCGCTCAAACCGTTTTTCGCCCCGCCAGGCCGCGATCTGCCCCCGAGGGGCGGCCAGAATGTCTTCGAGCAGTTTGCCGACCAGCCCATCGCGCGCTTTCTTCGCGGGCGGCTCAACGTCTAGCAGCGCACAAGTCACGCCGGGCAATTCCCGCCCAATCACCTGCACCGCGCCCAACACAGTGGATTTTTCCGGATAGGGCAGCGCCTCTTTGCGCACCTGCACCGCGCCGGAACTCACCGCGGTGATGTGCAAAGGTGTGGGCAGGTTCTCGTCGCTCACTGCTTGGGCGAGGAAGAACAGGCTCATCAGCCCCTGTTCCTGATTACGATGGAAAAAGCTCGATCCCGGACGGTGGCTCTCATCCTCGGTCAAAAGCCACATATGCACAACACGATCCGGCACACGGCCCTTGCTCATCAGGCTCTGCAGTAGAGCGTCATAGCCGTCGCGCCCACGTTCTGGTGCAAGGGCATAGCTGTCCGGGCCGGTCTCAGCAAAGGCGTCGCCGGTGGACACGGTGACCACATCCTGACCCACGTCCCGCAGACGTTTGGCCAGCGCTGCGCCGGTTCCGCCTTGATCGGTAAAGATCAACCAGCTGTGCTTTTCCGCGTCGCTCAGCGCGCTCTCAACATCAATCTCACATTCCGCCAATCGTGGCGTCCACACCGGCGCATAGCTCCAATCGGCCGTGTCCTCGAGCCGCATCAACAACTCGTCCTTGGCCTCGATCTGCCCCTGACCTGGCTCAATGAAATAGCGGCTGCGTTGGAAGGCATAAGACGGCAGCACCACCTTCTGACGCGGCACGTCGCCCCAATATTGGTCAAAGTCCACTTCCACGCCGCAGGCCCAAAGCTGGCCCAAGACGGTGAGAAAATAGGCATCATCGCCAATGTCATCTTCTGGGTGGCGCAGGGAGGACAGAACTTTGTCGGCCTTCACCTGTCCGTGCATTTTTACCAGCGACGACAGTGCCTTGCCCGGGCCGACCTCCAGAAACACCCGACCGTTTTCTTGCGCGAGGGTGGTGATGTCATCGGCAAAGAAAACCGTATTGCGCAGGTGGCTCACCCAATAGTCGGGATCGGTTGCCTCGCTGTCGAGCAACGCGGCGCCCGTGCGGTTGGAAATGATCGGCAGGCGCGGTGCGTGAAGCTGAATTGTGCGCAGGTAATCCCCGAACCGACCCAAGATCGGCTCCAACATCCGCGAATGTGCCGCAATGTTGATCGGCACCCGCTGCGTCTCAATCTCCTGATCCGCCAGCTTGGCGGCCAAAGCATCCAGTGCCGCATCCGGCCCGGACACCACGGTCAACGCGGGCGCATTCACCGAGGCGATATCTATCTCGTCCGTCAGGTGTGTTTCCACCTCGGCCAACGGGAGCGGGATGGACAACATCCCGCCCGCAGGCACCGTGTCAAACAACTGCCCGCGCAGTTGCACCAGCCCCAAACAATCTTCAAAGGACATCACACCGGCAAGACAAGCAGCGGTGTTTTCCCCCATGGAATGGCCGACCAGCGCTGCGGGTTTCACACCCCAGCTCATCCAAAGCTGCGCCAGCGCGTATTCCACCATCATGATCAGAGGCAGTTGCAAACTCGGCTGTTTCAGCCGTTCCTCAGCGTCGGCAACAGCCTCCCCTTCGGCCAGCCACAGCGCGCGCAGTTCTTCGCCACCTTTGCCCGCCAAATGCGCAAAACCACGTTCCATCCACTCTTCAAAAACCGGCTCGGTCTCAAACAGATCGCGCCCCATGCCAACATACTGCGCCCCGCCGCCGGGGAACATGAAGACCACCTCTGGCGCCTCCGCCTCAGCCGTGTGCGTAAACACCCGTCGTAGGTTGCCGCTTTCCAGATAGTCCGCCGCTTGTTCGTGGCTTTCGGCCACCACCACACGCCGTTTCTCAAACGCCCGTCGCCCGTTCAGCAAAGTGTGCGCCACATCGGCCAGCGGTTGCTCCGGGTTGGCCCGCAGGTGCGCAGCGAGATTGGCCGCATTGGCGTCCAGCGCCTTGGTCGACCGGCCCGACATCGCAATCAGCTGAAACGGCCAATCACTCTCTTGGCTCTCCGCCCGCGCAGGGGCTTCTTCGACCACCACATGCGCATTGGTACCGCCCACACCGAGGCTGTTCACGCCCGCACGACGCGGCCCCTTGTGGCTTTCCCAACCGCGTAAGCTGGCGTTCACCGCAAACGGGCTACTCTCAAAATCAATCGCCGGATTGGGCTTCTCAAATCCCAGGCTTGGCGGCATCTCTTTGTGGTGCAGCGCCAAGGACGTCTTGATCAGGCTCGCCGCGCCAGCGGCTGTATCCAAATGGCCAATGTTGGTTTTCACCGAGCCGATGCGACAGAAGCTGGTCTCCTCGGTGGTCTCTCGAAACGCCTCTGTCAAAGCCGCAACTTCAATTGGATCACCCAAATACGTGCCGGTGCCGTGGCATTCAATGTAATCGACCGTGTCCGCAGGCACATCGGCAATTGCCAAGGCATCGGCCACCGCCGCCGCCTGTCCGCCCACGGAGGGCGCCAGATAGCCAGCCTTATCCGATCCGTCATTGTTGACCGCAGAGCCTTTGATGACGGCCCAGATGTGATCGCACTCAGCAATCGCATCCTCCAGCCGTCGCAACACAACCACGCCCGCACCGGAGCCAAACACGGTCCCTTGCGCGCGGTGGTCAAACGCGTGGCATTCGCCGTCGGGCGACAGGATCTCGCCATCCTCAAACACATAGCCACGCCCATGCGGCAGCTCGAGGGTCACCCCCCCAGCCAGCGCCATGTCACATTCCCCGTTTAGGATCGACTGCGCAGCATAATGCACCGCCACCAGCGACGTCGAGCAGGCGGTTTGCAACCCAAGGCTTGGCCCATTCAAATCCAGAATGTGGCTCAACCGCGTGGTCATGAAGTCCTTGTCGTTGCCCGTATGGCGCAGCAGGAACATGCCGGTGCTGTCCACCAGATCGCGGTTGGAGCAGATGTTGAAATAGAAATAGCTGCCCATGCCGCAGCCGCCAAATACCCCAATCGGCCCGCCAAAGTTCTCCGGCATATGGCCCGCGTTTTCTAAGGCCTCCCAGCTCACCTCCAGAAACTGGCGGTGCTGCGGGTCCATGATCGCGGCCTCTTTCGGCGACAGGCCAAAGAACTCGGCGTCAAAATCGGCGAATCCGTCGACCGTGGCGGCGGCGGGCACATAGTTGCGATGCGCCATCTTGGCCCGGCTCTCGCCATTGGCCAGAAGCTCGTCTTCACTCAGCTTGCGGATGGAGCGGATGCCGTTGCGCAGGTTGTGCCAATACTGATCAATCCCACCCGCGCCGGGCAGGTGGGCCGCCATGCCCACAATTGCAATATCCGTCTCTGCGACCGGTTGGTCCGTCGGGCTTGTCACCACATCCACCTGCTATTCCATTACGCCTTCGTCGGTCCCCTTCTGATAGGGGGACTCTTACACTTGGCTTAAAGATAGAATCCCATCGAACCAGTAGGAAGGTGAAATCAGGGCAAATTGAGGGCAGAAAGCTTAACAATCGCGCTCTGATGTAGCCAAAAGGCGAGGCCACCTATGCCAATGCCTACGGCCCAAAACACCGCATCATGGCGCGCGTCCCAGGCATCATGTGCCCGCGCCAGACAGACCACCGCGGGATAGGCCAGCACCATCGCCAACCCTTGACCCAGCAAGGCACCGGTGAGACCATATTGGCTTGCCCCGATCATCAGGCCGACCATCATCAGCGCCGCCCGTGTCGCCGCCAGCAGGAAGAACCCACGGCTGTCCCCGGCGGCCAGTGCGGCCTGGTCGTAGGTCAGGGCAATCACCTGCGGGATTTGCATCACCGCCAAAAGCACCACCACGCCACCGGCCAGCGCGTAGCGCGGATCATAGAGCGCGGCGACCAGCCAGACGCCGACCAAGGCAAACAGCGTTAGAAGCCCCATCAACCCGCCGCTCAAAAGCATGCGCATCTTGTGCAGTTTGGCGCGGTTCTCGGCGCTCTCGCTGGGCGGCTTTTCACGGTAGATCGGGATCATGATCCGCCGCATCAGCATCCCACCCAGCAACAGCGGGAAGGACGCCAAAAAGTAGCCAATGTTATAAACCCCAAGCGCGCCGAGGCTGAGGTGTTTACCGAGCACAATCTTGTCACCCTGAGACAGTAGGAAACCGGCGGCGGTGGAGAGGAAAATCCACTTGCCAAAGTGGATTAGTTCTCCGGCGGCGGGCTTGTCCCAGCGCGGTGTGTTGATCGTGCCGGGCAGGAAAATATAGTAGAAAATCAACTGCATGACCGTGGTGGTCACCGCATTGGCGACCAAGGCCCAAACCGATCCAGTGGCCCAGGCAATGGCCACACCGACCACCAATCCAATCACCTGCGCTGACAGGTCGATCATCGTGATCCGCCCCAGCGCAAGGTGCCGGTTGGCGCTGTCCTTTTTGGTGGGGAACAACCCCATGATCAGCAGGGTCAGACCGACCACCGGCAGGATCTCGGCCAGCTCCGGCGCGTCATAAAACGCCGCCGCTGGCACAGCCAAGGCCCAGGTCAGGATCAGCAGGAACACCCCGCGCAACACCTGGATGGTCCAGGCGGTGTCAAGGAAGGCGCGATCCTCGCCGCGTTTGCTTTGCAGGATCGACTGGGTCACGCCCATGTCCGACAGGTTGGACAGCCCCTGCAAGAAGACCCAAACAAGGCTCATCAGGCCAAAAGCTTCTGGGAAGAGCAGGCGTGTGAGGATCAGGTTGGAGGCCAGTCGCAGCGCTTGCGAGCCGCCATAGCCAAGAATGGTCCATCCGCCACTGCGAACGGCGCGGGCGGCAAGCGAATTGCCCTGTGTGAGGCTTTTGAGGCGGCTCATCTGCCACGTTCCCAAGTGCTGGATTTTTGCGGTGAAAGTTTCACCACAATCGAGACCGCCGCATAGACCGCAAACCCCAACGGGTCGCGCACCATCATGGTGAGTTTTGTGCCAAGACTAAGCGTGAATTTGTCATCGTTTTTGAGCAGCTCCGGAAACCGTGCCCTAATTTCGTCTACACCGGCGTTTTGACGCCGCCGCACTTTGACCAGCGCAGCGAATCCCTCAACCAGCGGCCAGTCATAGCCCGCCTGCGTGCCGATCCGTTCCTTCGGCGCGAAGTTCATCCGCACAAACGTGTCGTCCGAAATGATGCCGGGGAACTCTTGCCAGCGCGCGCGACCGGCGGCGTTCACCGCAAACAATCCGGCTCCCGGCACGCCATGAGTGATAAAGGGCACTTTGCTGTAGGTGCGCGCATAGGCCCGTGTGGCCCATGTCTTGGCGCGCGACAGCCGCAATTTGCCGCTGGCATATCGTGGCGCATCTATGTTCAGCGCTTCAGCAATTTGTCCCATCAGAGCAGGGTCCACCAGAACATCGGCATCCAAATAAGCGCGGCTGCCAAAGCTGGCGGCGTCATCGGCGGCGTTCAGCGCGCCCATTTTGCCCAAGGCGGGCAGGTCCAGAACCGTGAAGCTCCAGCCTTTGTCTTTCGCTTGTGTACGGAAGCCCTCGGCAATCTGCACAGTGTCGTCCTCACAGCCATTGGCCGCCACCACAATCTGCGCCACCGCTGGCCCGTCGGATGCCAAAACCGCCTTCAGACACGGGCCGATATGGGCGGCCTCATTGTTGGCCGGAATGAGAATGCTCAGCACGGAAAGGCTCGCCTCTGACGTCACGTTTGGCGCAACTTATCAGATCGGCTTGGGTCGGGGCAGTGGGATTTCCCCTTTCACATCAACCCTGTGTCACAAAAGCCCGCTCAGCGGCAGCACCAGCGCCGGGGCGTCTTCAAAGGCCACAGCCTCCATCTCGGTCAAAAGATAGTTGCGCCCGTCTGCAACAGCCCGCACCTGCATGCCCTCGCGGCTGAATTCATACGCGCTCTGTGTTCCCGGCAAGATCGCCCGATCTGTGCCCGGCCCACCATGCAGCAGATCGCCCGGACCCCGCGCCACCAGCACATCGTTGCCGCCCATGCCCAACAGCACATCGCGCTTGCCGGTGCCCTCAAGCCGGTTGGTGTCGTCATCACCGAGGTAAATCCCGCCGTGCAGGAAGGTGTCCTCCGCACGGTCTTCGCTCCAATGGGGCCCGGTCAGGTTATAATCCATCAACACATCATGCCGGGGTGTTTTGTCCCCCAAATACCGCAGATGTCCCCAGCTTCCCCATTTGCTCGGCTTGCCCACATCGGTAAAGGCATTGAAGCTCTGCCCACCCAAACTGCGCCAGCTTGCCAGCAGCTCCTCATACATCGCGCCCATCTCGGCGCTGGTGCTGAACTCCGTAAAAAACGCCGTCAGCGCCGCGTCATTGGCCTCAACACCCACACCCACCGCATGGTTGCCGCCTTCATACATCACCAGTTTCAGACCGTTCTTACGCGCCACATCGCGGTGATACGGCAACAGTTTCCCGGTCAGCTCTTTCAACTCCCCCTTGCGCAGCCAGTCCGCCGCCTGCGCCGCCACGCCATCATGCGCGTGCGCGTCCACATAAGCCGTCAGCGCCGCCCGTTGCAGCCCTTCTGCTGCGCCTGCCACTTCGGCCTTTTTACGCGCGTCCGCCAGCCAGCCACGCAGCTCCTGCGCGCCCTCATCTTCCAGCCCAAGCGTCACGCCGAAATAACCGGTCACCCCGTAGGCCTCAAACAAGCTCACCGGGGCCGGATTGCCCTCCGCTTGCCACAGCGGCGCCTGCAAAAGCCCCTCTTCAAAACCCGGCCAGCCGGTGTGTGTCGCAATCACCCGCGTCAACCGCCCCTCGGCTGCGTCGCCATAAACCTCGCCCCAAATGCGCGCCAGCTCGGCCGCCCGCATTCCGGCAAACTGCATTTGCACGTCCTGGCCTTTGCCCCAACGCGCCTCGCCCTCTTTCAAGGCCCATTGCGCCTGCTCAAAGCCCCAGTTCCACATCTCGTTGGAGTATTCGACATGGGCGTTGAGCGCGGCATCCAAATGGTCGTGCACATAGCTGGCAAAAGCGGTCAGATAGCCCTCATCCGCCAGATGCGGCATGGTGAACCATGGGTCTGCGCCAATCTCATTAGCCAGCCGCACCATCAGCTCCACTGGCACCCCGCGCCAGCCATAGGTGAAATCACTCACCAAGGGCCGCCCGTCCCAGCTGGACTGGGTGGAGCCGTTGGTCTTCATCCAATCCATAAACCGCACCATGCGCAGGTCATCGACCACGTTGAGCCACGCCGGATTGAACACCGCCCCGGCCTCCGCCAGCAGAATGTAGGGCTGCGCCATCACCTGAATGTCGCGCACGTAATCGCCGGTCATATCCGGGTCCGGTTGGCGGATCTTGATGCCCACCGGACCTTCGCCCGGGGTGAAGTCAAACCAGATTTCGCCCGGCGCTTTGGAGGTTACTCGCGCCCGCCCGGTAAGCTCAATCTCTCCCACGCCTTGCCACGTCACCCGATAGCGCCCGGCCAGCCCGCTGGCCTCTTCCGGCAGGTCGGTCAGGATCAGGGCCTCGACCGACTCGATGTCCTCCGGCACGCCCCAGACCCAGCCTGCCTCGTCCAACAAGCCACGCGCATCCAGCTCTTCAAAACTCACGCCGCCCCATTGGCCGGGCAAATGCCCTACCCAAGGCCGCGCGGTTTTCATCACGTCGATAAACGGCTGCTGCGTGGACCAATCGCTGATCCCGCTCAACCCCATGGCAAGCGCCGGGTCGGCCAATCCAAGCCCGGCTAGCTGCGGCGCATCTCCGTCAGGCGTGCGAAAGGGCACACCGGACGGCACCTCCCGGGCCGCCGCTTGCTGCAAAGGTTTCAAAACCAGCCGATGGATTTCATCGCGCACCGCTTCCCAATAGGTGCGCACATCTGTGTGGATGCTCTCCGGAATATCCAGTTCCAAAGGCAACTCCGCCTCAAAAAGGCTCACATAAGTGATCGCAGCGGCCAGGAAATAGGTGGTCGGCGTGCCATGTGGCGCGTCGTCGGTGTAAAACACCTCCGCGTCCAGCCCATCCAGCACGCCGCCGTCAATCAGCTCCGTCAAGGTGCTCGCCACCGGGATCAGGTCAATCTGAACATCCGGCCGGGCCTCGCGCAGCGCGCCGACATAGTCCTCAAACCACTCGTGATAATCGCCGCTATTGAACCGCTGATACTTGCGCATCTGCCGCGCACTGGGCGGGAACTTTTTGACCTGACTGCCCATATCGGCCCAGCCTTCATAGATCGCAATCCGCACCGGGCCGACGGCATTCTGCATGTTGTCGATCACCTCCAGCGTGGCCGACAGGGGGGAGGCATTGTCCGGGTTGTCGCCATGGAAGGCTTTGTCGGCGTCTTGATACTGAATGAAGTTCGCCGGGGTGATCACAATGCTGTCCCAGTCCACATCGGCAAAGTTGCGGTAGTCCCGCGTCCAGCCACGGGTCACATCGTTGAACCGCCATCCGGCGCTGGGCGTCTCACTCTTGGCAAAATCGCGCAGAAAGCCCCATTGTCCGTCCAGCTTTAATTCCGTGCCCTCCGCCACGGCCATTTTGCTTAGCCAATGTGGCACCGTGGTTTCATCGGTGTCGGTCAGGTGATGCACCAGGCTGTTGCCAAACACATAGACCGTCTGCGGGGCAGGGGGCTCCGTGGATTGGGCTGTGCCCTGCGCGGTGGCAATCTGCGCCGTCACCAATAGGGAAACCGCCGCAACCGCCGCCCCAAGTCTCTGTTTCAAGGTCTTTGTGAACACGCGCCGCGTCCTCCTGGCCTGTTGTTGGGTCCAATATGGGCGATTTGGGGGGCTGTTCAAAGGGGATTGCTCGGGAATAGGGACCTAGGGTTAAGGTTGAACGAACTACGTAGTCTTACCACCTTGCCCGTGGCCCCACCCAAAAGGCACTGTTGGCGTCAGATCAGGCAGTTTGGGAGGCATCCATGATCGGCACAGCTCTACCGCAGGACCGGGGGTTTGATACCAACCGCTTGGCGCAGCTGTCGGGCTGGATGGACCAACTTGTCACCGATCGCAAATACGCCGGCTGCGGCGCTTTGATCGCACGCGATGGCGACGTGGTGTTTGACCACGCCACCGGTCTGCGCAGCATCGCCTCCGGCGCGCCATTTGAGCGGGACACCGTTGCGCGGATTTATTCGATGACCAAACCGGTCACCACGGTGGCGTTGATGATGTTGGTGGAGCGTGGCCTTGTGCATCTGGATGCGCCGGTGTCCAACTTCATTCCTGCCTTCAAAGACTGTCATGCGCTGGTGCCTGGCGCCTCGACGATGGATCAGGTCGAGCCCTGCGCCACGCCCACTTTGCATCAGTTGGCGACCCACACCAGCGGTCTGAGCTACCCGTTTAACCCCGGCCTTCTGGCTAAACAGATGGACGCGCAGGACCTGATGTTCAAAGCCAACCAGGGCGCATTGGCCGATATGGCGGATCAGGTGGCGGCCCTGCCATTGGCGTTTCAACCCGGCACGCGCTGGGAATACTCCGTCAGTATCGACATTCTGGGTCGCGTGATCGAAGTCATCACCGGGCAAAGCCTTGCCGACTTTCTGCAATCGAAAATCCTCGACCCGTTGGGCATGTCGGAAACCGGCTTCTCGGTCATCCCCGGCACCGAGGATCGGTTTGCCGATCTTTACACCCCGCTTGAAGGCGACGCGATGGCGCTGAATCAAGCAAAGATCGGCGTGGACACCCTGCGCCTTGTGGACACAACCGACGGCTCGCCCTTCCTCAATGCTTCCATGCACTCCGGCGGTGGCGGGCTTGTGGGGACCATGGACGAATACCTGCGCTTTGCCGAAATGCTGCGCCGGGGTGGCGCGCTGGGCGATGTGCGTCTGCTGTCCCCGCGCACCGTGCACTTTATGACCTCCAATCACCTGCCCGGCGACATCGCTTCCATGGGACCGATGAGTTTTGCCGAACAACCGATGGATGGCATGGGTTTTGGTCTCGGCGGCGCGGTTGTGCTTGATCCAGCCCGCGCCCGCTGTCCGGGCAGTGTCGGCGATTTTAGCTGGGGCGGCATGGCCTCCACGTTCTTCTGGATCGATCCGGTGGAAAAGTTGTCGGCGGTCTTCTTCACTCAGCTCTCCCCGTCGAGTTCTTATCCAACCCGGCCACAGCTCAAAGCCTTGGTGCACGCAGCCTTGACCAGCTAAAGGTTAACGGCGCGAGTGCGCAAAAATACGCACCTCGGCAAAACAGCCGTGATACCGACGCCATACCGACGTGGATTTTGGGGGGTTAACGAGCGCTCTTCAGCACCACCCGCGCCACCAGATTGAGCGCCAAAAACAGCACCGCCGCCGCGCAGACAATCGACGGACCGGCAGGGGTGTCCATCTGATAAGACAGCCCCAATCCGCCCACTGCCGCCAGCGCTCCAATGCCCGCTGCACCAAAGGCCATCGCCTCTGGCGAGCGCGCCACCGCGCGCGCCGCAGCCGCCGGAATGATCAGCATCGCGACAATCAACAACGCGCCGACAACCTTGATCGCCACGGCCACCACAATGGCGAGGCCAAGGGTCATAAGTTGTTGTTCTCGCTTGGGATTGATCCCGCTGGCATAGGCCAGCCCGCGGTTCACAGTCGAGGTCAAAAGCGCTTGCCAACGCCACGACATCAGCCCGATGACAACCGCTGCGCCGATCCAGATCACCAGCAGATCAACCTTGCTCACTGCGAGGATGTCGCCAAACAAATAGGAGTTCAGATCCAGCCGAACACCCCGCAAAAACGACACCGCCACAAGACCAAACGCCAACGCTGAATGCGCCAAAACGCCCAGAATGGTGTCCACGCCATAGCCTTTTTCCGACAGGTTGGACACGGTCAATGCCATCGCCAAAGCCACCCCAAGCGCCCCGATGAAAACCGACACGCCAAACCCCAACGACAGCGCCACACCAAGGATCGCCGCATGCGCCGTCGCGTCGCCAAAATAGGCCATGCGGCGCCAGACCACAAAGCAGCCCAAAGGCGCGGCAGCAAGGGCCACACCCACGCCTGCAAACAGCGCGCGGATCAAGAAGTCGTCAAACATATCAATGAGATCCGTGGTCGTGACCGCAATCATGTGCATCGTCATGATCGTGGTGATGGTGGTGGTCATGCTCGTGCCGATAGAGCGCGAGCGCGCCATGGGTGCCGGTGCCAAACAGCGCGCGATATTCTGGTGCCGAGGCGACAATTTCCGGCGTGCCGTGACAGCACACATGGCCATTCAGACAGACCACACGGTCCGACGCGCTCATCACCACATGCAGCTCGTGGCTGACCATGAGAACAGCCGCACCGGTGTCCTGGCGCACTTGCTCGATTTGGGTGTAGAGATCGGCAGAGCCGGGTTGGTCCAAGCCGGTGGTCGGTTCATCGAGAATGAGCAGGTCCGGTTTGTCCATCAATGCCCGTGCCAACAACACGCGCTGAAACTGCCCACCAGACAAACCGGCCATGGGTCGGTTTTGCAGGCCATCCGCCCCAACCTGTTGCAGCGCCGCTTGAATTTCCGCCGCACTGCGCCGCTTAGGTAAAGATAAGAACCGCGCCGCGGTGAGCGGCATCGTTGCATCAATGGCAAGCTTTTGTGGCACGTAGCCAATCCGCATGCCTGCGGCTTTCAGAATGGTGCCGCTATCCGGTTTTAAAGCCCCAATAATACAGCGCAGCAATGTTGACTTGCCGCTGCCGTTGGGACCTACGATAGTGACAATCTCACCCTTGTCTATTGTCAGCGCAACGTTGGCCAAGGCCTGATGGTCGCCGTGTTGCACCGACAAGCCGTTGACAGTTACCAGCCTCATACGGCGGTCTCCGTGTCGCGACAGGTCGGGCACATTCCCTCAGCCTCAACAATGGTGTTTTCGATCTTAAATCCAATTTTTTCAGCCACTTCGCCGAGTGTGGACTGCAAAGGTGCTGCGGTTTCAGCTACAGTTTCACATTCGCGGCAGATCAAGAAAACCGGGGTGTGAGAGTCTCCCGGATGGGCACAGGCGATGTAGGCGTTGAGCTTTTGGATCTTGTGGGCAAAGCCATTGGCCACCAGGAAATCTAGCGCGCGGTAGACCACCGGTGGCTGCGCGGCGAAGCCTTCATCTGACAACATGCCAAGGATGTCATAGGCCCCCATGGCGCGATGTTCCTGCAGCAGGATTTCCAGCACACGCCGCCGCCCTTTGGTGAGCCGCAGCCCTTGCGCTTCGCAGGCGTCTTCGGCGGCTTTCATACCACCGCCGACACAGGCTGAGTGATCGTGCTGTCCAAAGCCCACTGTTTGCATGTCGCCTCTCCACTCAAAAGGATGACTTGATATAGTATAACATTTGCACTAGAGCCAGCGCAAATATTCAAACCAGAGGATACCCTCATGCGAATCATCAGCGCGGCCTTCGCGGCCTCTCTTGTAGCATTTTCCGCGCAGGCCGATGCCCCAAAGGTGGTGACAGATATTGCGCCGATTCAAGCGCTTGTTGCCAAGGTGATGGACGGGGTCGGCACCTCCAAGCAGCTTCTTCCCGCCAATGTCTCACCGCATGACTACGCCATGCGCCCATCCGAGGCCCGCGCGCTGCAAAACGCCGAGCTGGTGATTTGGGTTGGGGCCGAACTGACCCCAATGCTGGAGGATTCGATTGAGTCTTTGGCGAGTGAGGCTGCGACGCTGGAACTGCTGCATCTGAATGGCACGCGCGAATTGGAGTTCCGGGAAAGCGAGACGTTCATCGAAATGTCTCTGGGTGGCAAAGATCCTCATAATCACGGTGATGATCACCACGACGAGCATGAAGAACATGCAGATCATGACGACCACGACAAGCATGATGATCACGATAAGCATGATGACCATGCTCATGAGGATCACGCTGATGAGGATCACGACGATCATGGAAAGCATGAAGATGAAGAGCATGCGGAGCATAAGGAAGGTCACGACGATCATCACGATGAACACGACGCACATGGCTCCCATGACGGTCACAGCCACGAGGGTGTCGACCCGCACGCCTGGCTCGATCCTGAAAACGCCCGTTTCTGGGCTAGCGCAATTGCATTGAAGCTTTCTGAAATCGACCCGGGCAACGCGGCGGCCTATCGCGCCAACGCCGCGGATCTGGATGCGGAACTGGCCGCTCTCACGACATCGATTTCAGAACAACTGGCGCCGCTTCAGGGCAAAGGCTTTGTGGTGTTTCACGATGCCTACCAGTATTTCGAAACCCGGTTTGACCTCGCGGCGTCCGGTGCTTTCTTAAACGGCGATGGCGCATCGCCAAGTGCAGCGCGTTTGGCGTCGATCCGTGATGTGCTGACAGAGAACAACATCACCTGTGTCTTCACAGAGCCGCAGTTCAACGACGACATCGTGAAAGCGATCAGCGAAGGTCTCGATCTGCATTCTGAGGAGTTGGACCCAATCGGCGCCAAGCAGGACGCACCAAATTATGTGGACCTGATCCAGACTTTGGCCAACCAGTTTGAGGCCTGCCTGTCGCACTAAGGCGTCAGGTCCAATGCAACTCTGCGGGGCGGATCTCAAACGAGATGTGATGCGCCCCGCCTGCCAACCCATCCAGCGTGTGGTTTGCTAAAGCACGCCAATACGGCTGGATGGTCACCGCGTCGTCTTGCAGGAGTTTTTCGCCCTGAGCGACCAACGCGCGACGCTTCTCGATGTCTACCGTGCCGAGGGCCTCGTCCAGAATGGCGTCAAACGCAGGGTTTGAATAGCCAAACTCGTTCCACGCCTCACCACTGCGATAGGCCAGCGCCCAGATTTGCACGCCGAGAGGGCGGTGGTTCCAGTCCGTGGCGCTAAACGGGAAGCTGTCCCAGTTGTCCCAATAGGTGTTGCCGGGCACGACACGGGTTTTGGCTTTGAAGCCAGCGTCCCGCAGCTGCGCCACAACCGCGTCGGTGGTGTTTTTGCGCCAGGCGTCGTCGATGGTGTGAATCTCCATCTCAAAGTCTTCGGCGCCCACTTCTTTCAACAATGCCCTAGCGCCTTCGGGGTCGTATTCCGGCACGCCGATGTCGGCGTATTCCGGGTGAGCTGGCCCAATGTGGTGGTTTTGCGCCACCTCTCCGCGTCCATCGTTGCCCAGTTCCAGCAAAATGCCATTGTCCACGGCTTTCATAATCGCTTGGCGAACCCGCGCGTCCGCGTAGGGTTTGATACCGCCCACCTCAGCCGTCTGATTGGGGCGGACCACAACCGTGGCCATGGAAATCACGTCGTGTTTGGTCCAGCCGTCAAAACTGCCAATCAGATCGGCGTATTCGCCATCAACGGAGTAGGTCATGTCGATTTCCCTATCCCGTGCCGCGCGGGACCAGGCGGCAGGGTCGGTGCCAAAATCAAGGAACTCGATCCGGTCCAGCCAGGCGCCATTGCCTTCGTTCCACCAGCTATGGTTGGCATTGCGCGCCAGTACGCCTATTTCGCCAGGGAGCAAACTCTCGGGCAGGTAAGGTCCTGTGCCAATGGGGTTTTCCAACATCTTCGCCGCATCAAATCCGTCCGGTACAATCGCGGCAGGGTAATCCGCCATGCCGGGGATCAGGGAGATGTCTGGTTTGGGCAGATTGAGCCGCACCGTGTGACCGTCCACCACCTCAATGGCACCTTCCAGCGCTTGGTTGGTGTTTGGATCAATCAGCGTGGCAAAGCGCCCAGCCATGGAATTGCCAGCCATGTCGCGGTCACACCAGCGGCGGATGTTGCGGGCCACATCCTCTGCGGTGAAGGCGGTGCCGTTGTTCCAGGTCACGCCTTTGCGCACAAAGAGCGTGTAGGTTTTGGCATCGTCAGAAATCTCCCAGCTTTCTAATAGCGCGGGCTTGAACGTGCCGTCGCTTTCATAGGTGATCAGGGTGTCCAGCCAGCCACGTGTGAAATTGGCGATCTGTGGCCAGTCAAACAGACGCGGATCTTTGAGGGCGCGCACCTCTTGCTGAATGCGGACCGTACCGCCTTGTTTTGGCGCCGATTGCGCGGCCGCGGGCGTGGACAAGCCCAACATTCCATAAGCGGTGGCGGAGGTGGCCCCGAACGCGCTCGCTAGCGCCAAAAACTCCCGCCGGTCCACGCCGCCTCGTCGCACCCTGTTCGCGTGGTGCAGAAGGTGGGAGGGCAGCGGCTGTCCGTTGCGTTTGGTAAAAGTCATGGCGTCCTCTTTTGCGGGCGGAGGTCGAGGTGGCGTGTTCGTATTCTTCACCGTGTCCGTTGCAGGGGCAAGACATAAGCCTGTGATCTGACAGGTGTTTCCGGCAGGACTCAGCTTAGGATGTTTTTCTTAAGGGCTGTTTAGCCACGACCGCGCCCTATGGTATGCACAGTTCAAACAAACCTTGAGGCCAGTTCGTTGCGCATTTTGAGCGTCACATCGGTGCGAAATGAAGCGCCCTATCTGTTAGAGTGGATTGCGCACCATCGCGGCGCGGGGGTGACCGATTTTCTGATCTACTCAAATGACTGCGATGATGGCACGCATAAGATGTTGTCTTTGCTCTCGGAAGCCGGCGAGGTGGTGCATGTGCCGCATGTGCCAGAGCCGGACAAAAGCATCCAGTGGCAAGCGCTGCGACAGGCATGGAAGCACCCGCTGCGCAAAGCGGCAGACTGGATCATGGTCACGGATGTGGATGAGTTCCTCAATATCCATGTGCCGGGACATCAAATTCCGGATCTGTTGGGCAAAGTATCGAAAGACACCGACGCAATCGTCTTGCCGTGGCGCCTGTTTGGCAACAACGCGCATGTCGCCATTGAAGATGTGCCAGTCACGGAACAGTTTACCCGCTGTATCCCGGCAGGGGCGCAATATCCGGTGGCGGCCAGCCTGTTCAAAACCCTGTTTCGCGCCAAAGGGCCTTTCAATCAGTTGGGCGTGCATCGTCCAAAGCAGAAAGATCCGGAAAAGGCTGGATTGCCCAAAATTGTTGATGGCTCTGGTCAACCGGTGCATCCGTTTTTGGCCAAGACCCCGCAGCGCTTGTCACTCTATGACCTAGGCGTCGCGCGGGACTTGGTGGAGTTGAACCACTACGCGGTGCGCTCGGCAGCGGCCTTTGTCGTGAAGCGCGACAGGGGGCTGCCCAACCGTGCCACCAAAAAGGTCGACCTCGCCTACTGGGTGGAGCGCAATTTCAACACCGAAGAAGACACCTCCATCGCAAAGATGCGCCCGTCAACGGAGCGGGAGCTGCAGCGATTGCGGGCCATTGAAGGCGTCGCCGAGGCGCACGCGGCAGGTGTAAAGTGGCACCAGCAGCGGTTTGAGGCTTTGATCACCCAGCCGGAGGTGCAGGAGCTCATGTCACAAATCCTCTGCGCTGGCAGCAGTCAGGTGCCCCCTCGCGATTTGCAGCGGCAGTTGGTAAAGTGGTATCAACAAGCCAACTATAAGAATTCCTGACACAAACGTGCAGGCGGGCAGCGGATAACAAGGGCCATAGTATGGGCAAAGCGGCGTTTCACTATCGCGAACTGACACACACACAGGTGTCAGGCAGCACGGTGCTGTCGTGCCTGAAGCTGGACGATGCTGCGAAGCCGGAGTGTCTGGCCTTCTTCAAAACGGGCCTTGCGGAAAACGGGTTAAAGCCGGGGTCCGACACCAAGATCACCAACATGCGCAGCGTGGGCAACGGCTTGATTGTTAACCTGACCTACGAAGATGACGCCCCGGCAGTCAATGTGAACGGCGAAGAATGTCGGTTGACGATTGAGACTCAGGAGTTGGAGATCTTTGCGGCGCTCAACGTGATGCTGGCGGTGCGCAACGGCGAAACAGCGCAAGCCACCTTGGACTGGCTGCGCTATCACGCCCGCCACCACAATCTGCAAGGTGCAATGATCCTGGATCGCGCCGAGCCGGGTACCGACACGGCTTATCTCGAAGAGTTGGAGGCCAGAGTGTCCGTCATTGCCGGGCTCAAGCAGGTCATGGTGCTGCGTGCCGACACGCCACTGGGGGCTTTGGACTTGCCCTCTGAGGCCCATCCCTACAACGCGCCAGATGCACCGGGCAAAGACCGGATGGAAATTCCGGCTCCCTCCCCATGGGACTCGCCGCTGGCCGAACTGCAACTGATCGAGATGATCCGCTACCGCTGGCTCAACACAGCGCGGGCAGTGGCGTTGCAGGATATCTCTGATCTCGTCATGCAGATCAAAGGCAAGGGCACGAAAGGTCGGACCCTGTTTGATATGGCGGTGAAATCTTCATCCGGCGTGGTGACGCTGGTGGGGCAGCACTGTTACCCATGGCGGGTGCGCAATGGCGAGATGGTGAGTCATGGTGACCACATCTGTGTGCAGTTTGACGCCGCCAAAATGCGCCGTCGCTGGGTGGTGGCCCCGCAAAAGACCGGGCCGGACGTGGTGTGGCGGCTGATCCGTGTGGTTGGCGCAAAACCCGAGGCAGACGAGTGGGTTAAATTCTATCGCTGCATGGGCCTGCGCCACCCCACCGATAGTGTGGGTCAAATTGTGCCCAAGACTTCACTGATCGAAGAGGCGGAGCTGATCAAACTGTCCAAAAAGAAGTTTGACCACAAGCCGATCCGCATGCCGGAAATCGCCGCCCCCAAGGTAAACCCGGCTGACAACGACGTGGCGATCATCACCTGTATGAAAAACGAAGGGCCGTTTATCCTTGAGTGGCTGGCGTATCACCGCGCCATCGGGGTGAAGGACGTGCTGGTCTACACCAATGACTGCAACGATGGCACCGATACCTTCCTAGACCTGTTGCAGGACAAAGGCTTTGTGCAGCACCGCGAAAACCCGTTCAAAGGCACCAATCTCAAACCGCAACACGCCGCGCTGCAAGCGGGCGAAAAAGAAGAAATCATCCAGAACGCCGATTGGGTGATTTCCATGGATGTGGATGAGTTCATCAACGTCAAAGTGGGCGACGGCACGCTGCCCGCGCTGTTTGAGGCGGTGGGCGATGCCAATTTGATTTCCTGTACGTGGCGGTTGTTTGGCAACTCAGATGTTCATGAGTACGCGGACGAACCGTTGATGGCGCAGTTCACCCGCTGTGCCCGCGAAATGACCCGCAAACCGCATCAGGCCTGGGGCTTCAAAACACTTTACCGCAACATCGGCCTCTTCAAGAAGCTCGGTGTGCACCGGCCCAAAGGCCTCAACCCCCAGCTTTGGTCTCACATCAACTGGGTCAATGGCTCCGGCCAACCGCTGCCCAAGGACATGTACCGCAACGCCTGGCGCTCCACGACCGACACCATCGGCTATGACCTTGTGCAGCTCAACCATTACGCTGTGCGCTCTGCCGAAAGCTTTCTGGTGAAGCGGGACAGGGGCCGTGTGAACCACGTCGATCGCGATCAGGGCATGGCTTATTGGTTCCGGATGAACAACAATACCGAGGAAGACACCTCGATCCAGCGCATGATCCCGGCGATGCAGGCGGAGATGGATCGGCTGTTATCGGACCCTGAGATTGCCGAGGCGCATGCGTTTTCCGTGGATCGCCACCGCGCCAAAATCGACGCGCTCAAGGAAACCTCCAACTATAGCAAGTTCTATGACGATCTGACCAGTGCCCGCCAGGAACGTCTGGCGCGCTTGCACCCGCATTTTGGTGCCAACGTCTTTTTGGCTGGTCCCGAGGTCATCCCCGATTGGGTGGTGGAACGCGACTTGCCAGAGGACTTCTTTTTCACCGTCGAGAAGCAAGACACGGCGCACTAGCATAAATTGTCGTGGAATTTCCAAAGACAGCCCAATGGTTTCCGCGTAAACTGTTTCCAAAGTAAGAACAAAGGTTGAGGTAAAATGGCCAAACTTCCCGAAATCGCGTCCCTATGGATTGGCGGGCAGCTTTCCTGGTTGGAGCAGCTCTGTCTGAAATCCTTTGCGGATGCGGGCCATCACACCACGCTTTACAGCTACGAAGAGATCCCAAATGTGCCTGAAGGGGTGCATGCGGCGGATGCGGCAGAGATTTTCCCGGGCGAGCCGATGCATCGTCATGCGCGCACCGGCAGTCCGGCCATTCATGCCGATCTGTGGCGGCTCAACATGCTGAAAAAGACCGACAAGATTTGGGTGGATGCGGATGTCTATTGCTACCGCCCGTTCAACTACACCCGCCAATCGGTGTTTGGCTGGGAAAAAGAAGGGCTGGTCTGCAATGCGGTGCTTGGCCTGCCAAAAACCTCCAAGGCGCTCGATGCGATGTTGGCCTTTTTTGAGGACGAATACGCCATTGGCCCGTGGTTAAAGCCTTGGCAGAAAAAAGAGCTTCAGGCGGAGAAAGACGCAGGGCGTCCGGTGCACATGACCGAGCAAAACTGGGGCTTTACCGGCCCAGCGGCGGTGACCTATTTCCTGCAACAGTCCGGCGAAATCAAATATGCGGAGCCTGAAACGGCGTTTTATCCGGTGTCGTTTAAAGACCGCAACAAGATGATCCGCAGCGCGTTTGACATTGAGAAAGACTGGCTGACCGAGGAAACCAAGGCGGTGCATTTCTGGGCACGGCGGATGAAACCGCGGCTGGAAGAGAAAGAGAACAACCGCCCGCGGCGTGGCTCGTTCATGCACAAGGTCATGCAAAAGCACGACATTGACCCGGATGCGGCTCTGATCCCACCCAAGAAGAAAACCGCCAAAGCCCCGATCACCGATCCGGAGTTTCAGGCCAAGGTGGCAATTGAATCTCTGAAAGGTGAGGCTTCGGTTGAAAAACTGTCGCGCGATTTTCTGGTGGAAACCGGGCAAATCAAACAATGGCGCAATCAGCTGATCGAGGGCGCGCCCAGCCTTTTTCGGGAGGGCTGAGCGTGGCGGACGGTGATACAAAACCCGACGCGCCCAGCCAAACCGACTGGCAAAGCAATCTGAAGGAAATCGGCGCAGAGCGCGGGTTTTTTGAGGAGTTGGGCGAGGAGCATTCGGCGCTTTATATCAAACAGGGCAAAACCCTGATTGTGACCTTTGAAAACCTCGACCACGTTTATGAGGACAGCGCCGAGCGCATGCCATGGGGCTACAATTTTGTCACTGCGCGCGGCTGGTCGATGCTGGGCATGATGGCGCATAGTTGGTCGTGGTATCGTGACGAGGCGGTGTTTGATTTCTTTGACCGCCTGCGCGACGAAGGCTTCTTTGCACAGTTTGACAAAGTGGTGTTTTACGGCGCTTCGATGGGGGCCTATGCAGCCTCAGTGTTCTCCGCAGCGGCCCCCGGCGCAACAGTCATTTGTATTTCCCCGCAGGCCACACTTGATCGCGAGATTGCCAGTTGGGAAACCCGCTACCGCAAAGCCTGGCACCGGGACTTCAGCGGGCGCTATGCCTATGGGCCGGACATGATTGCCGAGGCCGGTGAGGTGAATATCTTCTACGATCCTCGCATGGGTCTGGACGCAATGCACGCCGCGCTGTTTCGTGGCGACAACGTACGCAAATACCGCTGCCGCTATATGGGGCACCGGATTGCCTCGCTCTGGATCATGTTGGGACTGCTGAAGCCGGTCATTGAGAGCTGCGTGGTCGGGGACATGACCGCGTCCAAATTCTACAGAATGATGCGCGCACGGCGCGATGTAGGGCGGTACCAGAAAGAGATGCTCAAAACGGTTCTGGCGGACGGGCGTCCGTGGTTGATCGCCAACTACTGTTCAGCCGTGCTTGCGCGGCGGCGCGGGCCAAACTTCCGCAAAGCCCTGCGGGCTGCCCGCGCCAAAATGGGGGGCTAAGCCACCTTACACGCCACGCAACGTATCGCCAAAGCTGATGGTAGGGGCCAAAGTCACTTGGCCCTCTTTGTCCACGTCGTTCACCCGCGCGGCGATGATCTCCGCCGCCTTGGTGCCAATCTCGCGGCGGCAGGCGTCCATCGTGGCCAGCTGTCGTGGCAAGCCTTGCAACAGCTCGACACCGTTGAAGCCCGCCAGACCAATCTGGCCCGGGACGTCGATGCCTTTCTCCAAAAGGTAGAGCAGACCGCCCGCGCCAATCATGTCGTTGCTGTAGTAGATGAAATCCACATCCGGGCTGCGCTCCAGCACCGCTTCGGTCATCTCGCGGCCTTTCGCCAGCGCGGACCCGCCGGAATAAAATTCTCGATCCACCACCTCAACGCCGGATTTGGCCAGCACTTCGGTAAAGCCTTCAAAGCGTTTGCGGGCGCGGTGATCGAGCGGCATTTTGGTGCCTAGGAAGGCGATTTTCTTATAGCCGGCTTTCAGGATTGCGGCGGCCATTTCCCGGCCAGCGCGGCGGTGCGATATGCCCACCATGGCGTCCACAGGATCACCATCGGTGTCCATGATTTCCACCACTGGAATGCCGCTGGCGTTGAGCATCGCACGGGAGGCTTCGGTGTGCTCCAGTCCAGCGATGATCACACCAGAGGGCCGCCAGGACAGCATTTCGTAGAGAACTTTCTCTTCTTTTTCAGGGAGGTAATCTGTCACGCCGACAACCGGCTGCAACTCAGTGTCTTCCAGAACCTGGCTGATCCCACTCAGAACTTCAGGAAAGACCATATTGGACAGGGATGGGATGATCACCGCCACAAGGTTCACCCTCTGACTGGCCAGCGCCCCGGCGATTTTGTTGGGCACATATCCCAGCTCTTTGGCCGCTGTCAGTACCTTGTCGCGTGTGGCTGCGGACACGTCCCCGCGGTTGCGCAACACGCGGCTGACCGTCATCTCGGACACCCCCGAAGCTTCAGATACGTCACGAAGGGTCAAGGAACGGTTTTTCTGAGTCACTGATATTCTTCCCGATAAGACTATCGGAATGTTACCGCGATCAGTTGCGCCTGTTCAAGCACTCGCTGCCTGCGCACATGCGCACAGTTAACAGGACCGCTTACATATCCGCCGAAATGGCAAAGCTCTCCACTGGCTCCTTCACGTTGTGCAGCGAGACAGGCCCAAGCGGCTTGCTGTCAGGGGCGTGTTGCGCCACGCGGCCAGAGGCCACGATGCGGTGGCCCACGGTTTTGCCGTAGTCACCGAGGCGCGCAGCGATGTTGGCAGGGCGGCCAATCACGGTGAAGTCTAGCCGCTCCTGGGAGCCAACGTTGCCGTAGGTAACCTACCCGTAACAGATGCCTATCGAGCACTCACAACAGCGGTTTGGATCTTCCTTGCGCAACTCCGCCAGCTTGGCAACAATCTCGCGCGCGGCCTGCAATGCCTCGGCGCCTGCATCGGTGCCATCTTCGGTGTCGGGGAACACCGCGAGCACAGCGTCGCCGATGAATTTCAAAACCTCGCCGCCATGGGCATGTACAATCGAAGACGCGGTATCAAAGAACGTATTAAGCAGCTCGATGTAATCTTTGCGCCCCAGTTCCTCTTCCAATCGGGTGGACCCGCGCAGGTCGCAGAACATGATCGCAGCATCAATGTCATCGCCATCGCCACGCCGGATTTCGCCGCCTAAAACCCGGGCGCCGGTGCGGCGGCCAACATAGGTCTCCAGCAGGGACTGGGCGTTTTCTTTCTGGGTAAACACCTCAAAGAAGCGGCTGATCACGGTGGAGACTTCAAAGATCAGTCCAAGGTTGGCGGTGGTGAAGCCTTCGGGGTGGTCGCTGGTCAGGGTCAGCACGTTGATTTGCCCGTCGCTGAAGAACAAAGGCATCGCTACATAGTCCGTCGCGCCTTCGGCCTTCAGGTCCTCCATCACTGGAAACTGCATCTCTGATTTGGCGCAGGTGAGTTTCTGCCGCACGCCCCCAAGGCCTTGGGAGACATAGCTCAACGGGCTGTTTTTAAAAGACGGGTGGTCATAGAGCTCATAGGACGGCGCAAAGGTGGTGATTTCCTCTTCGTCGCGTTTCCAGATGTAGTTCTTCCCGGCAATCATTGGATGCAGCGACCAGATCATCGCGCTCATCCGGGCGACAGCAATGCCGTGCTCGACCATCTTTTTGCCCAAGGCACCAATGAAATCCTCCGGCGTGGTCTCAAACGCCGCCCCGCGCATCAGCCAATCCACCAGCGGCCCGGTGATGTTGCCATCCGCCACCGGATCAAGCTCCACGCCGCCTAGGTCAAATTCTACCTGCGCACTAGGCATAAAGCCGATATGCCCATTGATCGCGCGGCTTTCCGGCATGGCGTCGTCGTAACACCAGACGCCATTGTAAATAGTCTCGCCATCCAGCAGTAGGTCGTGATAACGCGCCGTGCCTTTGAACGGGCAGAAGGTCTGCAACTCGGTCTCATCCGACAGCGGCGCCAGAATGTCTCCTCTGGGGATGTAGATCTGCGGTGGCAGCCGGGTCTCATACATCACTTTGGCATTGGTGCTCTCGGCCAGAACCTGCCCGTTTCGCAAAACCCGTACGGTGGAGGCAATCGGTTTGATCTCAATCCCGTAGCCCGCATTGGCGCCAAAACGTGAACCTTCCATGCCCTGAACCTTCCCTGATCGTCACCCCTGTCACGCAGTGTTCCCTATGTGGGGTGTGAACAAAAGGCAAACAAGAGGATGGGCGGCACATCAAGCAATTGTGTGCCGCACCCGTTAGAGCACTTCTATCACATCTTTGTCGATTGAGAGCACATAGCCTTTGCGGGCGATGTTCTTGACGAGGAGCTGGCTCACCATCTGATTACCCAGGGAGTCCCGTAGCCGTTTGATGCGTGTGGCGCCAGCGGCCTCTTCGCAATCGGTGGCCGGTTTGCCGGAGATCATGCTCTCCAGCTCAATGCCAGACAACACATCGTCATCCATGCGTGCCTCTGCCAGAACCGACAGCGTTTCCATCGCCGCGTCAGTCAGTTTGAAGCCCATCTCGTTGAGATACACGGTTTTCTCCTCGCGGCTGACAATCAATGACGTCACCTGAATACCCGCGCGCTCGATCTGTGCCATGCGGCGGTTCATGGTGATCAGCCCAACAAGAAACACCAACGCGGCAATCATCATTCCGGTGGCGAACACCAGCAACACCAAAATCACCATACGATAGCTGGCAAGCGTATCCGCAAAGGCCGTACCGGATTGCGCCAGAATCTCGAGCAGCTTGATCTCCGCCTGACCGGTCAGGTCATCATTGGCTAGGAATAGCGCCTCGACACGGGCGTTAAACGCATTGGCATCCGGCAAGGTCAGCAGCAACAGCGCGGCACAGGCCAAAAGGATCAGAACAATCGCCCCAATCCCAAGTGCCACGATCCGCCCACCGCTGCGCCGTGTTTCAATAACGGAGGTAGAATTGTCCTGCACTGTCTTCCTTTCCGGAAAGCTCTGAGGCGTCAAACACCGAGAGCACGTTTAACAAGGTCCATCCGTCTTTCCCAATGCGGGCGGCAACTTCTTGCTTTGCAGATCCGGCATCACAGCCGTTTTTGAGTTCGATCACACCGTAGTGCAGGCGCAACGGCGCGTCTTTCTTGGCTTTGTAATCGGCATAGCAGTCGGCCGCATGTGCCACACTGGGCGCAGCGAGGGCCGCGATCAGCGCACCAATACAAAGGCTATATGTCATGAGCTGTTTCATGAGCCGACCTTGGCGCAAACATCGCCTGTTATTCAATAACCAAGTTGGTTTTCGAGTCTGATATCTCATAACAAGGTGCTGATATTGTGAGATTTTTGGAGTTGCGGCGAAAACGGATGGGCAAACCGGCGCACAGCCCGGACAACATTCAAAAAACAGGACTTCGCCATGACTTCCAAGACGTTTATCGCCTCCGTACTGAGTATCGCCATCATCCTCACCGGCGCCACCGCACCGCGTGCCCACGCCATGGATGAGGACGCCATCGCCGCGCTGCTGTTTGGCGTGACCGCGCTGGCTGTGATTGGGGCCGCCGTGGCGGACAACAAGAAATCTGACCCGGCTCCTGTGGTGTCAAAACCAGCGACCAAGCCGAAACCCAAAAAGAGCCACAAACCCAAAAAGAAGCACAAAGCCTGGCTGCCAAGCCACTGTGCCAAGCGGTTTGAAACCCCGAAAGGCCGCATCATCCAGGGCTATGGTCAGCGTTGCCTGTTTCGCGCCCAATACCCGGCCTACCGCCTGCCAGAGCAGTGCTACTTCAAGCGCAAAGGCGCAAACGGCCGGATCGCTGGCTACCGCAGCCAGTGCCTGAGCAAGAACGGCTACAAGGTGGTTTGGCGCTAATCTGATCCCCACCATCGAGCGGTGTGCAAGCCGACAGTAAGATCGGCAACTGCCCGGGCAGACGAGGGGCTGCCCGGCTTTTTTCTTGCCTTTGGCTCCATGGAATGGTTCTCAACATGGCATGACAAAAGTGACCATAGCTCCCGATTTTTCCTTAGAAGAAGCTGCCTTTGCCCGTGGCTTGAGCCGTGTGGCCGGCGTGGACGAAGTCGGCCGCGGCCCTTTGGCCGGGCCAGTGACGGCCGCGGCGGTGGTGCTGGACCCCAACAACATTCCCGCAGGTCTCAACGACTCCAAAAAACTGACCACCAAACGGCGCGAGGCACTGACGGAAGAAATCCTGAAAGTGGCCGACGTCTGCATCGCCCATTGCACGGTCGAAGAGATCGACGCACACAACATCCTGCGCGCCAGCCACATCGCCATGGAACGGGCCGTCGCGGGGCTCAGCTCAGTGCCGGATCACCTGCTGATCGATGGCAATTTGATCCCGTCTAGGTTGCAAAATTCATCCGAGGCAATCGTCAAAGGGGACGCGCGTTCGCTGTCGATTTCTGCAGCGTCCATCGTGGCAAAAACTGCGCGCGACACCATCATGATGGATTTGGCGCAACAGTTCCCTGGTTACGGATGGGAAACAAACGCCGGATACCCGTCCCAAAAGCACAGAGAGGCGCTCGTCGAACTGGGGGTGACCCCACATCATAGGCGTTCGTTTAAGCCTGTGCACAATATCTTGTATCAAGCGAAAAACTAACTCTCTGATTCAAAAAAGAAATTGACGCCGAATCACGTTTGACTCAAACTTATCCACATAACGAGCGCATCAAAAAAACCGCGCCGTAATGAGGCAGAGAATGAAAACGATGACCAAAGCGAAGGGCGCATCCGCGCTCCCGATCAATAGTATATTGTCCGGCGACTGTATCGAAGTGATGAACAGTCTGCCTGAAAACTCGATCGATCTAATCTTCGCAGACCCGCCCTATAACCTTCAGTTGAAAGGCGAGCTGCACCGTCCAGATAATTCCAAAGTGGACGCGGTTGACGACGAGTGGGACCAGTTTTCGAGTTTCGCCGCGTATGACAAGTTCACACGCGAATGGCTGAAGGCGGCACGCCGTCTTCTGAAACCCAACGGGGCAATCTGGGTGATCGGCTCCTACCACAACGTTTTCCGCATGGGCGCGGAACTGCAGAACCAGGGCTTCTGGATTCTCAACGATGTGGTCTGGCGCAAATCCAACCCGATGCCAAATTTCCGTGGCAAACGCTTCACCAACGCGCATGAAACCATGATTTGGGCCTCCAAATCCGAAGGCGCGAAATACACCTTCAACTACGAAGCGCTCAAAGCGCTCAACGAAGGTGTGCAAATGCGCAGCGATTGGGTGCTGCCGATCTGCACCGGTCACGAGCGTCTGAAAGACGAAAACGGCGACAAGGCCCATCCGACACAGAAGCCGGAAAGCCTGCTGCATCGCGTATTGGTTGGCTCGACCAACCCGGGCGACGTGATCCTTGACCCGTTCTTTGGCACCGGCACCACCGGCGCTGTCGCCAAGATGCTCGGTCGTGAATACATCGGCATCGAACGCGAAGCCGCCTATCGCAAAGTGGCTGAAAAGCGCCTCAAGAAAGTGCGCAAGTTTGACCGCGAAGCGCTGGCCGTGACCGCCTCCAAACGTGCCGAGCCTCGTGTTCCGTTTGGTCAGCTAGTGGAGCGTGGCATGCTGCGCCCTGGCGAAAACCTCTATTCCCTGAATGGCCGTCACAAAGCCAAAGTTCGTGCCGATGGCACGCTGATTGGTGACGACATCAAGGGCTCCATCCATCAGGTTGGTGCGCATCTGGAAGGCGCGCCAAGCTGTAACGGTTGGACCTACTGGTCCTACAAACGCGAAGGCAAGAAGGTGCCAATCGACCTTCTCCGTCAGCAAATTCGCGCAGAAATGGCGGCACGTCCCAACTAATCTGCTTTGCATTATCCCAAGACCCGGGTCGCCCGTCGCCCTTGCCAGAATGGCAAACCCGCGCACGGACGATCCGGACCCAACGCAAAGCGCTCTGGGGCGCGTCAACTTCCATACCACAGATAACCAATACCGCCGGATGCCTGTAGCCGAACTGACTACGAAGGTATCCAGACTTCCCCGCCGAACTCCGGCGGGGTTTTTTTGTGCGGCGCAGGGGGTGTAAGCTGCCCCATGGTCACCTATCTCAGCCGAGGACAACGGAGAGCCAGCCAATGGTCGAGCAGACGCAACATGACAAGCCGGTGTATCTGGACCGGTTTGAGGACGGCGAAGAGCGCACCGACAGTTACACCGAGGCGGTGCTGGAGCGTCACAAGCGCGAAGGTCTGGATCTGGCTGTCAAAGCCCGCTGGGTGGCGATGTCCATCATTGGCGTCTTCCTGCTGTTCACAGTGCATTGGCCGGAAGTCTTCTACTACGAGTTCATCCTGTTTCTGCTTTGCGTAAACGGCTGGCTCATCCGCCGCGCCGGTCGGGTGGGGCGCTCCAAGCTGGAGCTGTTCCTGATCTTTGTCGATCTCTTGTTGATGGTTGTTGGGATCATCGGACCCAACCCCATTGGCCTGGATGACTGGCCGCAGGCGATGCAGTACCGTTTTGGTAATTTCCAGTATCTGTTCCTGATCTTGGCCATGGGCACTTTGGCCTATTCTTGGCGCACGGTGATTGCGATTGGCACCTGGACGGCTGGCATGTGGGCGGCGGCTTTGGCGCTGTCGATCTGGCTCACCGATCCGGTGCCAGCGATGAGTGATGCTGTTAAGTTTGCGCTGCCGGGCTGGCCGGATCTGGCGCATATTTTGGACCCCAATAATTTCAATGTCCGTCTCCGGATTCAGGAGATTGTGGTCTTCCTTCTGGTCGCGTTGACTCTGGGCATCTCCATGCGGCGCTTCAACGGGCTGTTGAGGTCCAATGCGGCGCTGGAACGGGAGCGCACCAATCTGTCACGCTATTTCTCGCCCAACGTGGTGGAGGAGTTGAGCCAGAACGACGAGCCGCTCAAGCAAATCCGCTCTCACAACATCGCCGTGCTGTTTGTGGATATTGTGAGCTTCACCGAGTTCGCTGCCACACGCAAACCCGAAGAGGTGATCGAGACCCTTCGTGATTTTCACGGGTTGATGGAGCGCGCAGTGTTTGCCCATGAAGGCACGCTGGACAAATATCTCGGCGACGGTTTGATGGCGACGTTTGGCACGCCCAGCCCGTCCGATCACGACGCGCAAAACGCGCTGCGCTGTGTGCGGCAGATGATGGCAGATGTGGACGTCTGGAATGACTCCCGAATAGCCAAAGGCCAGCCACCATTACGTGTGGGTTTCGGTGCGCACTACGGACCGGCGGTTTTGGCCGACATTGGCGCCAACCGGTTGGAGTTTGCCGTGGTCGGCAACACCGTGAATGTGGCGTCCCGTCTGGAAAGCATGACACGCGGTCTGAACGCCCGACTGGTGATCAGCGACGGCATGCGCTCCGAAGTGCTGAAAGAGGGTGGCGATGAATGCCTGGATGGCCTCCAGAGATTCACCGATCAGGACGTACGTGGCGTGGCGGAGAAGCTCACCGTTTGGGCCTTTGAGCGGCCAGATGAACATGGGACGTGACATATAATTGCCGTTCAGACGGTATTAGGTTTCGTCATCCCCCAGTGGCGGGGCTGTCAGCAGGAACACCATTTGGAAGACATAGTGCAGAATCAAAGGCATCAGAGAAAGGATCGCCACCGTGAGGTTGAGCGACGCACCGGTGACCAAAAGGCTTTCATTTACAACTAAGACCAATACCGCAGTGAGTACGTACAGCTGGAGCAGGTGGCGGCGGAACTCAGGTGAGACCTCTCTGTCGTTTGGGCTGGGGGCGAAATGTTTCATCACGTCCCCGTCACGCTTCATGCCCAGTACCAAGATGACGGCATAGAGGGTGCAGTAGACGCTTAGAACTCTCTGGTTCAACCACGGTTCAGACCACCAAATCTGCAAGCCCAACGCGCAGAGCCAAATCGCGAGCACAACGCTTACTGCTACACGCGCACTGCCAGATTTCTCTCGCTGTCGCCTAACGATGAGTGGCAGCACCAACCAGATTTGAACGCCTTGCGCGCACACCGCTGCCCAAACAAACGCAACCGGCCATGAAACGCCAGATAGCTTCAATCCCGCCCAGCTACCGCTGAACACAAACGACATCAGCAGTCTTGCCGGGGAAATCGGTTGCGAATACTTGATGAGCATCCACAAGTACAAAGTGAAGCGATGAAACATTTTGGACTGCTAGAGGCTCACCGCGGCATCGGGTTTTTGGCCTTGTTGTAAGGCTGCCAGTTGGTGATTTCCGGATAATACATGTCCCGCCACTTGCGCACGCGCGGGTTCATGACCTTTTTCCACACCGGCGGGATCATCGCGGCGATGGTCATGATCGGATAGCCAAACGGCAATTGCGGCGCCTCAGCATCGGTGTAGTTCTGCAAAAGCGGGAAGCGGCGGTCCGGTTTGTAATGATGGTCCGAATGGCGCTGCAAATTGATCAGCAACCAGTTTGAGGCTTTGTGGGCCGCGTTCCAACTGTGATGCGGCTTCACATGCTCATACTTGCCTTCGCCCTTATGTTTGCGCGTCAGCCCGTAGTGCTCCACATAGTTCACCAGCTCGAGCTGCCAGATCGCAATCCACGCCTGCCAGATAAACAGCGCCACACCCAGCCAGCCCCCAACAAGTAACGCCAGCAACAGCATCCCGCATTGCAGCGCCCAGTAGCGGAAAAACGGGTTCGACAGATCGGTCCACGGCAGGCTTTTGCGCGCCAGCATGTCCTTTTCGGCCTTGAAGGATGATTTCAGCGAGCCAATCAACACGCGCGGAAAGAAGCGGTGAAAGCCCTCGTTGTAGCGCGCGGTAACCGGATCACGCGGCGTTCCGACGTAGCGGTGATGCACCAACAGGTGTTCGCTGCGGAAATGCGAATAGAGCACCATCGCCAGCAAAATATCTCCGAGCCAACGCTCGCCTTTGGGTTTTTGATGCATCAGCTCATGGCTGTAATTGATGCCAATGGTGCCGCTGATCACGCCAACGCCAAAGAACAGACCAATCAATGCCCCTGTGCTGAGGTGATCCGCCCGCGTGGCATAAAAAATCAGGCCAAAGATCGTGAGGAACTGCACCGGTGCCCAGATCAGCGTGACCAGTTGATACCACTTCAGCTGATCATCGCTCGTGTCCAGGTCTGCGTTCTCAAGGTTCAATCCCGTGACCGCGTCCAAAGCGGCAAAGAGATACCAGGTGGTGATCGGCACCAGCACCACCCACCATCCGCCCAATCCAGCTGTGATCCAGACCAGCGGGATCAAAAGCAGGGAGCACCAAAAGGGCAAAGCGCTGGTGAACTTGGCAACGTGAGAGGAGGCGATCATAACCACAGTCCTTTGACTTCATTGCGCAAACTATGCGGCGAACCGCGCGCATGTGCAATGAGGTCAAGTGCCGCGATAGAGATCAAAAGCTTTGCGCATCGCGGTAGGGAGGTTGCCCGCATCAAATTGATCGGCGTCAACAAACCCACCAAGGGTGGCTTTGCGGTCCATTGGCACCAGCGCGGTTTTCACCGTTAGGCGCAAATGGAAATGCGTAAACGTATGCCGCGCCTCAGCGTTCAGCGTTTTCCACTCTGCCTTGATCGGGGCGTCATGTTTGGGCGCTGCGCCTTCGGTCCACTCGGACCCGGGCCAGCCCAACATGCCGCCCAACAACCCACTGTCTGGTCGGGTTTCCAGCAGGTAGGCCCCGTCCACACGTTTGGCGATATAGACAACGCCGTGGCGGATGGGTTTGGGTTTCTTGGGCGTTTTCTTCGGCAATTCCGCAGCAGTGCCCGCCGCCTGTGCCTGACATGGAGAGCGCCACGGGCATAGCCCACAGGCTGGATTGCGTGGCGTGCAAATTGTTGCGCCAAGGTCCATTACAGCCTGCGCGTAATCTCCGGGGCGTTCCTTTGGGGTGAGTTCAGCGGCTTTCTCGGTCAACTCGGGCTTCGCTGCAGGCAATGGCGTGTGAATGTCAAACAGTCGCGCCATGACGCGCTCGACATTGCCGTCTACAACGGTGGCGGGCTGATCAAAGGCAATCGCGGCCACGGCCCCAGCTGTGTACGGCCCCACGCCTGGCAGTTTGAGCAGCTCTTCCACAGTGCCAGGAAACACACCGTCATGTTCCGCTACGACAAACCGCGCGCATTTCAACAGGTTGCGGGCGCGCGCGTAGTAGCCTAGCCCGGCCCATTCCGCCATGACATCCGCATCTTCTGCTGCCGCCAGATCCCGCACCGTGGGCCATTTCGCCGTGAACCGCTCAAAGTAGTCCTTAACCGCCGCCACAGTGGTTTGCTGCAACATGATCTCGGACATCCACACCCGATACGGATCCGGCTGCACACCTCGTGCGCGATCCTTCGGTCCCACCCGCCACGGCATTTTGCGCGCGTTGTGATCATAGAACGTCAGCAGGTCGGCGCTGTTTGGCCTATCACGCAAGTTTTATCCTCACTTGGGTTGGGTTTCACTGGCGCCCTCGCGCCGAGCCACTAAAATAGTGACCGACCAAAGGATGCAAGACCAACATGCGCAAAGCCTCAACCAAAGGGTTTTCCCGCACCTCTTCGCTGTTGCAAGAGCGCATCCGCAAAGCCAGCGAAAGCCGGGGTTTTGCGGAATCGCGCGTGTTGACCCATTGGGCAGAAATCGTTGGCGAGGACACCGCGCGCATCTGTCAGCCGGTGGATGTGAAATATGGCCGCCAAGGGTTTGGCGCCACGTTGACGGTGCTGACCACCGGTGCGCAGGCACCGATGCTGGAAATGCAGAAAGAAACCCTGCGCACGCGCATCAATGCGGCCTATGGCTACAACGCCATCACCCACATGCGCATCACCCAAATCGCGCCCACCGGCTTTGCCGAAGGGCAAGCGGTTTTTGGCGCGGCGCCCAAGGCTGAAAAGATCAAACCCGATGCCGCTACCTGTGCCGAGGCCGCTGAAGTGGCCGCACCGGTGGGGGACAATGACCTGCGGCAAGCGCTGGAACGCCTTGCTCAAAACGTAATCACAAAGAACAAAAACGCAAAGAGAGGCTCTGAATGAACCGTTTTATCCCTGCAATCGCCGCTGCGGCTGTCGCCGTTGCTGGTGGGGCTTACTGGCTGACCAACACGCAAACGTCTGCAACCGAGACGGCGTTTAGCTTGCCGGAAATCAGCAACATTCAAACGGTGTCTTCCGAAGGCGCAGCCAACGAGCATGGCATTGTCGAAATGGTCATGGGCTCCGAAGACGCGCCAATCACCATCATTGAGTATGCGTCCTTTACCTGTCCGCATTGCGCCAGCTTCCACGAAAACGTGCTGGAGCCGCTGAAGGCAGATTACGTTGACACCGGCAAAGTGAAGTTTGTGTTCCGCGATGTGTATTTTGACCGCTATGGCCTCTGGGCCTCCATGGTGGCGCGCTGCGGTGGTCAGGAGAAGTTCTTCGGCATGACCGACATCCTGATGAAAACCCAGAAAGACTGGACCCGCGCCGGTGATCCTGTGGCGATCTCTGACAGCCTGCGCAAAACTGGCCGTCTGGCAGGTCTGGAAGACGATCAACTGCAGGCCTGCCTGCAGGACGAAGACAAAGCCAAAGCGCTGGTGGCCTGGTTCCAGGAAAACGCCGCAGCTGATGACGTGAACTCCACGCCAACGTTGATCATCGACGGCGAGAAGCATTCCAACATGAGCTACAACGATCTGAAAGAGATTCTCGACGGCAAGCTCGGCGGCTAAGCCATATCTATTTGACCGGGCGGGTTACTCTTGCCCGGTCACCCCGATGCGTGCCAGAAGCGCGTCAATCGGCGTCCAATCCTGCAATTCCAATCGCACCGGCAAGGTCAGCACCTGTGGCCGCACTTCCAGTGGCAGGCGCACGGCGTCCTTTTCGGTTGTAACCAATTGCGCGCCAATCTTTTGGGATTCCGCATAAAGTCGCGAGAGCATGGCAGGCGGCAGCGCCTGATGATCCGCCAGAGCCTCTGTGTGCACCAAAGTCGCGCCGAGGCTGCGCAGGGTCTCAAAGAATTTTTCCGGATGGCCGATACCGGCAAAGGCAAAAAACGGTGTTTCCGTCCAATCCATGCCGGTTTGCAGAGGCACAAGCGTGCCTTTGGCGTGCGGCAGGCTCACCTGCGTGCCCCAGGTTTCCGCAAACCTGGCCTGCGCGGCATCATTGCCAATCGACAGAACCACGTCGCCACGCGCCATGCCTGCTGCCACCGGCTCGCGCAATGGTCCCGCCGGGATGCAACGCCCGTTGCCAAACCCGCGATGCGCGTCCACGACAATCACACTGGCGTCTTTTTGCACGGAGGCGTTCTGAAAGCAGTCGTCAAGCAGGATGACATCTGCGCCCGCAGCTTCAGCCTCCCGTACACCTTCGGCGCGGTCTTTAGACACCCAGGTGGGGGCAAAAGCCGCCAACAATAGCGGCTCGTCCCCGGTTTCTTCCGCCTTGTGCGTGCGTTCGCTGACCTGCACCGGACCTTCAAGCGTGCCGCCATAACCGCGGGACACCACATGCGGGGTCTTTCCCATGTCGATCAGCCGTTGTGCCAATGCGATGGTGGTGGGCGTCTTGCCTGTCCCGCCTGCATTGATATTGCCGACGCAGATCACTGGCACCGAGGCCTTGTAGCCGTCCGCCTTGCTAACGCGTGATTGGGTGGCCTTGGCGTAAATCCCACCCAAAGGGGCCAAAAGCCGCGCCTGCCAGCCTGGGCGGTTGGGAGCGTTGCTCCAGAACAGTGGCTCCCTCATGCAGGCTCCTCCTGCGTGTCCATCAACATATGCGCGTGCTCAAGCACCTTGTCGGACACCGCCGCGCTGTCCGATACGACCTGCCAGCCCGCATGGGCCATGGCGGCCACCTGATCTGGCGCTGCTAAGAACATCAAAGCGGCTGTCAAACTGTCGGCGTCTTTTACAATGCGCGCAGCTCCAACATTGGCCAGCCGCGTATAGCTGCCCAGATAGCGCCGCACCGATGGCCCATAGAGGATCGCGCTGCCCAAAGCCGCAGGCTCCAGCGGGTCGCGTCCGCCAGCACCGGCGATCAACGAGCTGCCCACAAAGCTGATCGGCGCGATGCGATACCACAAGCCCAACTCGTCGGGTGTTTCGGCAAACAGCACCTGCGTGTTTTCTTCGGGAAAATCGCCATTGTCCCAGTCTGCCACGCGCCAGCCACCTGCCGCGATGGTCTCGCGCATACTCTGCGCATTAGCCGGGTTGTCCGGCACCACCACCAGCAACATCCGGAACGACAACCGCAAAACCGCGCGATAGGCGTTGAGCACGGTTTCCAGCTCTTCCGGCTGCAATCGCGCCGCCAGCCAGACCGGCCGGCCCGCCAAACAGCTGCGCAGCTCGTCCAGATCGCTTTCACGCACTGGCAAGGCCGGGGCTTCTTCCATCAGGGTGCCGCTGATCTCGACTTTGGAGCTGTCGCCGAGCAATTTGCGCAGGCGAATGGCGGTGGCTTTGTCTTGGGCAAAAACCGTGTTGAAGCGCGACAAGGTTCCACGAATAGGCTCCGGCCCCCAACGCCGTTTTTGATCGAGCTTGGGGCGATGCACTTCCAGCATCATTGAGGGAATATCACGTGTGCGCACCGCATCAATCAGCGCGGGGCGAATGCTGGAGCCCAGCCAGATCATGATTTCGGGCTGCCAATGCGCCAGAAACACGGCAATGTCCGCAGGGCTTTCAGACGGGCAGGGTTGCCAGATCACACCATCCGGCAACGTCTGGGTCAGAGGCACATCATGGGGGGTGGTCAACAGCACCCGCGCATCTGTGCGCTGCGCTGCAAGCCGGAGGCCCAATTTGGCCAGGGTGCGCGCGCGTGTGGGATCGGTGCTGTGCAGCCAGATGACCGCGCCTTTGGGGCGCGGACAGTCAATCGCGGCCAGCCTGGGGGGCTGGCGGCGCGCAAACGCAAGATACGCCGCAAGGCCAAGCGAGCGCGCCATCCGGAAATCTTACCCGAGTTCTTCGGTGGAGGAGGCCGCCGCCTGCTCATCCCGCAGTCGGTGCAGATGCGCAATGAAGTAGCGCATGTGGGCGTTGTCCACAGTCTTCTGCGCTTCGGCTTTCCACGCGTCATAGGCGCTTTCGTAATTCGGGAAGATGCCAACCACATGGATGTCATCCACATCTTTAAAGGCGGTTTTGGTCGGATCGATCAGTTCGCCACCAAAGACGAGGTGCAGTCGTTGTGCCATTTGTGGGCCACTCCTGTGAGGTGCTGAATTGGCCGCAACCTACGGCGCTTGGGCCAAAGCCTCAAGGGGAGGAACGCACCCCTTGGCGCAAGTTTGACAGGAATTGCCCCCATTGCGCCGTGTCGCATGGCGTTGAGCTGCGCTTTTTGCTAGAGCGCGCGGCATGAAACCCTTTTTGATCCTTCAATTGCGCCCTGAAACCGTTGCCTCTGACGCGGAGTTCCGCGCCTTTCTTGAGAAAGGCGGGCTTGCGTCAAGCGAGGTACACCGCGTGTCGCTGGATCAGGAAAGTTTGCCAGCGGATCTGGATTTGCACAGCTACTCCGGCGTGATTGTTGGCGGCGGTCCGGGCTGTGTCAGCGATTGCCCAACTTCACGCAATTCGCTGGAGGCCAAAATGGAAGCGCAGGTGATGTCGCTCATGCCGCGGATTGCCGGCGAGGACATTCCATTCCTCGGCTGCTGTCTTGGCATTGGCGTGCTGGGCCATCATCTGGCGAGGGCGGTGTCCAAAGATCGGTATGGCGAAGAAGCCGGCCTTGCGCGCTGTTCTCTCACGCCGGATGGCCAAGCCGACCCGCTGCTGGAAGATGTGCCGCAGGAATTTGACGCCTTTGTGGGCCATAAAGAAGCGCTGCAACATCTGCCGGAAGGTTGTACCCACTTGGTGCAGTCGCCGTTTTGCCCGTTCCAGATGATCCGCTATCGGCAAAATGTTTACGCAACGCAATTCCACCCGGAAGCGGACGGCGCGGAGTTTGCCAACCGGCTCAACATGTATCGGGACAAAGGCTACTTCCCGCCGGAGGAAGTGGACCGGCTTATGGCCTTATGCCGAGCGGCAGACGCCTCGGCCCCACCCAGGATTGTCGCCAACTTTGTGCGCCGTTACCGGGCGGCGTGAGCTGGAGCCAGCGCCGCGCAAATCTGATCTTTTAATGGTTTTGGCGCTGCAATCACACCGGCCAAACGCGGATCGGGATTGTTGAACCGCAGCGGTGCGCCGTTGCGGTCTGCCGTCGCCGCGCCCGCCTCGCGGATGATCAGATCGCCTGCGGCCACGTCCCATTCCCAGGTGGGGCGCAGTGTGACCATGGCGTCAAATCTTCCCTCCGCCACCAGCGCGGTGCGATAGGCCAGTGATGGGCGATAGCCGCGTTTAAAGTCTGGCGGCGTCCCTTGCCAGTGGGACGCGTCCATCACCGGACGGGCGACCAATACTTTGGCCCCTGTCATGTCAGACCGCGCGCCTGAGGTGATCGACGTGCCATTCAAAAACGCGCCCTGACCCTGTGCCGCGCTATAGAGCTTGTCCCGGCGCGGCAGGAACACCACCGCAGCCGTCACAACCCCCCGCTCCGCAATGGCCAACGCATGGGCCCAAGTGTCGGAGCCTTCGATAAAGCTGCGGGTGCCATCAATTGGATCAATAATGAAGGTTTTCTCCGCGTGAATGCGGTCGCCTTCGTCCAAAGACTCCTCGCTCAACCAGCCATAATCTGGCCGTGCGGACCGCAGCGTGTCCTCCAGCATGTCGTTGACCGTAAGGTCGGCCTCAGTAACAGGTCCCGCCCCTTCCGGCTTGTGCCAGGCTTTGGCATCTGGCCCATTGTAGCGCGTGGCAATCTCGCCCGCCCGCTGCGCCGCTGCAATCAGCAGATCAAGATCAGTTTCCGGCAAGGGTCATCCCCGGAATGAGCAGAGACGGCACGACTCGCGACAGATAGCAGCGGGCATCATTGGCGGGCACAATCGACATCATCATGTCGTGCAGGTTCCCGGCAATGGTACATTCGTTCACCGGATAGGCAATTTCACCGTTCTCGATCCAGAACCCGGCCGCGCCACGGGAATAGTCGCCGGTTGTCGAGTTGATGGTGGAGCCAATCAGCGAGTTCACCAGAAGGCCGGTGCCCATGTCCTTGAGTAACTCCGCGCGGCTTTTGTCGCCTTGAGTCAGCGACACGTTCCAGCTGCTTGGGGAGGGCGGCGAAGAAATCCCACGGGCGGCATTGCCGGTGGAGGCCATGCCCAGCTTACGCGCGGTGGCCAGATCCAAGGTCCAGCCGGTCAACACCCCGTTGTCGATGATCGCGCGGCGCCGAGTTGGCAGGCCTTCGGCATCAAACGGGCGGGAGCCGGACACACGGGGACGCTTTGGGTCTTCGATCAGCGACAGACCCTCTGGCAACACCTGCTGCCCCAGCTTCTCCCGCAACCAGGACGAGCCGCGTGCCACCATGCCGCCATTGGCTGCGGCCAGCACATGGCCGATCAGCGACGATGAAATACGCTCATCAAACAGCACCGGAAAGCTGCCGGTTTCCGGCTTACGGGCGTTCAGCCGCTCCACCGCGCGTTGCCCCGCGGAGGCCCCGATCTCTGTTGGATCGCGCAGGTCGTTTTGAAAAATCCGGGAGTCGCCATCATAGTCGCGTTCCATGGCCTCGCCTTCACCGGCAATGGTGGTGGCGTAGATGCCACGGCTGCTGCGGGCATAGCCAGCGGCAAATCCGTTGGTGGCGGCCAAAAACACTTCGCTGCTGCTGTAGCCGCCGGTGGCCGATTGCACTTGCGTCACGCCTTCAACTGCCATGGCGGCGGCTTCTGCGGCAATCGCATCCGCTTGCAGGCTGGCAGCAGCAGGCTCATCCGTCGGATCGTTAAGTTCCAGAGCCGCAATATCCAGATCCTGCGCCAACAGGTCTGTATCCGCCAGCCCAACATAAGGGTCTTCGGGGGCTTCCTTGGCCATCGCCACTGCGCGTTCCGCCATGACGGCGATGCTTTCCGCACGGGTGTCGGAGATCGAGACATTGGCTTGTCGTTGGCCAATTAGCACCCGCAACCCAAGATCCACACCTTCGGAGCGCTCCGCCTGTTCCAGCTTGCCTTCACGCACATCAATCGACACAGACGTGCCGCGCATGACCATCACATCTGCCGCTTCGGCCCCAGCCGCCTTGGCCGCGTCCAACATGATCTCTGCAAGCTGCTCGGGAGTCTGCGCCATAAAATGCCTCGTGTTTGGTTTCGTGACAGGTAGTCGGCCCGCGCCCAAGGCGCAAGCCTGCTAACAGGTTAGCGCCGCTGCAACACCCGGAAGGCCGCTGAGGCCATCCAACCAGCCGCAATCGCAATAGCCAATGACATCAAACCGTAAAGCAGCGGTTGATTGCGGGACATGTCAAACAGCCAGCGCTCCAACCCGACCTTGTTCACATTGATCACGGTCTCGTAGTTGGAGATCACTTTGCCGCCGCGCGTCAGGAAAATCCGTGTGGGATAATCGCCTTCGGTCAGGTTTGCCGGCATTTTGATCGAGGTACGGAACAGGGTTTGCTCATCCACCGACACCGAGTTTTCGAGCACCTGATAAGCACCCTCGTCGGTACGGATACGGATCACCGCTTCACTGAAACTCTGCGCATCTTCGATGCCCATTGGCGCGCCAACGGAGCGGATCGCACGGGGGATCGACACGCTGTGGCGTTGGTCCTCCACATTGGACATGGCTTCGTTGAAGGGGGCAGACGTGGCAACGGCATAAAAACTTGGCGCGTGGTCAATCTCCACCGCGTCGGTGTTCACCCAAATACCAAACTTGCGTTCCTTGCGGCGCACGGTCAGCGGACCACTGGGGCCGGACACCGCGATCACCACCTCAAGCGGCGGATCTTGCAAGATCGGGCTTTCGCGTTTGACTGCGCCAAACAACAGGATTTCGGAGCCATCAAAGTCGGCGGTGATGGCCACCTGATCTTGGCTCAGACCCAGCACAACTTCTTCGGCGAGAACCGGCGTTGCAATCATCAGGAACAGCGACAGAAGCAAGCGTTTCATGCTCAATGCCCTCCCGCTGCGCCGATGGAGAACAATTCGCTGGGCTCCAGCAACAGGTCCAACGCCAGTTTGGCACAAACCAAAATCACCAAAAGCGCCAGCAAAATCCGCAGTTGCTCGGCCTTTAGGTAGGTCCCCAGCCGTGTGCCAATCTGAGCGCCAATCACGCCGCCGACCAACAGCAGGACCGCCAGCGCGATGTCGACCGTGTAGTTGGTGGTCGCGTGCAGCAGGGTGGTGAAGCCGGTCACAAAAATGATCTGAAACAGCGAGGTGCCTACAACCACTTTGGTTGGCATGCCGAGCAGGTAGATCATCGCAGGCACCATGATGAAGCCGCCGCCGACCCCCATGATGGCCGAGAGGATACCCACCAGAACCCCCACCATTAGCGGCGGGATTACGGAGATATAGAGACCGGACACACGGAACCGCATTTTGAGCGGCAGGCCATGCACCCAGTTGTGCTTTTTGCGTTTGGGAGGCCCTGCGTTTTTACGTGACTTGCGGATCGCGTTCAGGCTTTCGATGAACATCAAGGAGCCAATCACACCCAGGAAAACAACGTAGCAAAGCCGTACTAGCAGGTCGACCTGACCTTGAGATTTCAAATAGTTGAAGATCACCACACCCAGCGCCGCGCCTATGAGGCCGCCGGAAAGCAGCACCGTGCCCATCTTCAAATCGACAGTCTTGCGCCTGAGATGCGCCAACACGCCGCTAAAGGACGAGGCCACAATCTGGTTGGCTTCGGTGGCGACGGCCACGGCGGGCGGAATACCGATGAAAAACAGCAGCGGCGTCATCAAAAAACCGCCGCCAACCCCGAACATGCCGGACAAGATCCCAACCATGCCGCCCAACCCGAGCAGCAAAAAGGCGTTTACGGAGACTTCGGCGATGGGGAGGTAGATCTGCATATTTTTTGATAGCGCCAGTGGGGCCGCAAAAGCAACCTGTCTGGACCGCTAAATCACTGACAGGCCAGATCAATGCCCGCAAACTGGACTCAATCAGGTTTGGTTTTTGGAAAGTGGTGCCGCTTTGGGACGCGTCAAAAAGAAAACCCCGCCAACATCGCTGCGGCGGGGTTTTGCGTGTGCAGGCGCTGGGCCTTAGCGTTCCTTGATGTAAGGCTCCGCGCTGGCTTTTGGCGGGATTGCTTTGCCCACAAAGCCCGCAAGGATCACCACGGTCAGGATGTAGGGCAGGGCGCCCAACAGCTGGACCTGTACCTTGATGCCAGAGACGTTCTCGATGATGTCAGGACGCAGTTCCAGCGCTTGGAACAGACCGAACAGCAAACAGGCCCAGAGCGCATAGACCGGACGCCATTTTGCAAAGATCAGTGCGGCCAGCGCGATGAACCCACGGCCGGCAGTCATGTCTTTCACAAAGCCCGCCTGCAATGCCGAGGACAAGTAAGCGCCAGCCACACCGCAGAGTACGCCACAGATCAGCACTGCGGCATAGCGCAGCCAGACCACGGACACACCTGCCGTGTCCACCGCAGCCGGGTTTTCGCCAACGGCACGCAGGCGCAAACCAAAGCGGGTGCGGAACAACAACCACCATGTGAGCGGCACGGTTAGCAACGCCAGATAAACCAGCGAGGAGTGGCCAGAGATCAGTTCCGAATAGAACTGCTGCAACGGGCTTGCCTCAGCAATCATCTGGCTGAGTGGTTTGCCCGCCGCCTCGGCATCCTTTGGGCCAATCGCAAACGGCAGTTCAATTGGATTAAAGCGCGCATTGCCCTCCAGCGGCGGCGTGCGCCCCCCCTGACGGAACCAGCTTTGCGCTACCAGTACAGTCATGCCTGCCGCGAGGAAGTTGATCGCCACACCGGAGATCAACTGGTTGCCGCGGAAGGTCACCGACGCCAACCCGTGGATCACCGCCAGCGCTACAGAGGCGCCCACACCGGCAAGCAAGCCAACCCAGGCACTGCCAGAATAGAAGGCCACAGCGGCAGAGAAAAACGCTGCTGCCAGCATTTTGCCCTCAAGGCCAATGTCGACGACGCCGGAACGTTCCGAATACAAGCCTGCCAAACAGGCTAGCAGGAGCGGGGTCGCCAGACGCACAGAGGTGTCCAGCACCTGAAGTAGGGTCAGAAAATCCATCAGGCGTTCCTCCGGCGCATCGCAATGAAGAGTTTTTCAAGCGGCTCACGCACCATGTTGTCCAGCGCCCCGGTGAATAGGATCACCAGCGCTTGAATAACCACAATCAGCTCGCGAGGAATGCTCGTCCACAGCGCCAGTTCTGCCCCGCCCTGATAAAGGAAACCAAACAGGATCGCGGCCAGCAGCACGCCAAACGGATGGTTGCGCCCCATCAGCGCCACGGCGATGCCGATAAAGCCTGCGCCTTCGGTGCTGTTCAGGATCAGGCGTTCGCTCTCGCCCATGGTGGTGTTGACCGACATCATGCCCGCCAGCGCACCGGAGATCAGCATCGCAATCACGGTGATGCGCACTGGGCTGATGCCTGCATATAGCGCGCCGGATTCCGAATGCCCAAAGGCGCGGATCTGATAGCCCAGCTTGGTGCGCCACATCAGCAGCCAGACAAACACGCTCGCCGCCAGGGCCAGGAAGAAGGTCACGTTGGCTGGTGCGCCACGGAACATCTTGTTGCTCTCGGTGGAGAACATGTCCTGGAACGATGGCAGATGTGTTGCGTCCGGGAACTTCGCAGAGGCCGGATCCATTGCGCCCACCGGGCGCAGCAGTTCCACCAACACATAGTTCAGGATCGCTGCGGCGATGAAGTTGAACATGATGGTGGTGATCACGATGTGGCTGCCGCGTTTGGCCTGCAGATACGCCGGGATCAAAGCCCAAAGCGCACCAAACAAGGCGGCGCCCACCGAAGCACCGAGGATCGCAAGCGACCAATGGGGCCACGGCACGTAGAGGCAGCACAGCGCCACGCCCAGACCGCCCAGCATTGCCTGACCTTCGCCACCGATGTTGAACAGACGTGCGTGGAAGGCGACAGACACCGCCAGACCGGTGAAGATGAAGTTGGTGGCATAGTAAAGCGTGTAGCCCCAACCGGACGACCGCATCAGCGCGCCGTCAACCATCAGTTTCAGCGCTTCAATTGGATTTTCGCCAATGGCCAAAATCACAAGCGCAGAGAAAAACGCCGCCAACAGCAGCGAAATCAAGGGGATCAGGACGATGTCAGCCCATTTAGGCATCTTATCCATCGGCGGGAACCTCCTGTTGTGTGGTGTCGTTGCCGCCGTTGCCATTGGCCACAGCGGATGTGTCGGTGATCCCGGCCATCAACAGGCCCAGTTCTTTTTCGTTGGTCTGAGCCGCGTCACGTTCGCCGGTGATATGGCCGTCAAACATCACAACCACGCGGTCCGCCAAAGACAGGATTTCTTCCAGCTCCACAGACACAAGCAGGATCGCCTTGCCCTGATCGCGCAGGTTTACAACCTGCTGGTGGATGAACTCAATCGCGCCAATGTCCACGCCGCGTGTCGGCTGCCCTATCAACAGCAGGTCCGGGTTGCGCTCAATCTCACGGGCCAACACGATCTTCTGCTGGTTGCCGCCAGAGAAGTTTTTTGCGGCCAGCTTGGGATCGGGCGGACGCACATCAAAGCGCTGCATCTTGGCTTCGGCCTCGGTGTAGATGCCCTTGTTGTCCATCAGCAGGCCGTTCTGGATTTCCGGCGAATGGTGGTAGCCAAACACGGTGTTTTCCCAGGCGGCAAACTCCATGATCAGACCTTCGCGTTGCCGGTCTTCCGGCACGTGGCTGATGCCTGCCGCGCGACGGGCCTGCCCATCGGCACCATGGCCGCTGAGCGGGATTCCCGCGCCGTTCATGGTGATGGTGCCGGTGCCATTGGCAAACCCGCCAAGCACTTCGAGCAGTTCGGACTGACCGTTGCCAGCAACGCCTGCGATGCCCACAATCTCGCCCGCCCGCACGGTCAGGTCGATGCCTTTAACCCGCTCCACGCCAGCCTCATCGACAACCCGCAAACCTTTGATGTCCAGCACGGTTTCGCCCGGTTCCGCAGGTTTCTTGTCCACGCGCAGCAGAACTTTCCGGCCCACCATCAGCTCTGCCAGATGCTCCGGCGAGGTCTCGGCGGTTTTCACCGTCGCAGTCATCTCACCACGGCGCATCACAGACACAGTGTCGGTATATTCCATGATCTCGCGCAGCTTGTGCGTGATCAGAATAATGGTTTTGCCCTCTTCGCGCAGACGATCCAGAATGCGGAACAGCTGATCCGCCTCCGCGGGCGTCAAAACGCCAGTGGGCTCGTCCAGAATGAGGATTTCCGCCTTGCGATACAGCGCCTTGAGGATTTCCACCCGTTGCTGGTGCCCCACAGAGAGGTTCTCGATCACCTCATCCGGGTCCACGTTCAGCCCGTATTCTTCGGCCAGATGCTTGAGCTCTTTGCGGGCGTTGCCCAGCGAGCTGTTCAGCATCGCGCCATCTTCGGCCCCCAGAATGATGTTCTCCAGCACGGTGAAGTTCTCCACCAGTTTGAAGTGCTGAAACACCATGCCAATGCCCGCGCGGATCGCAGCCTGGCTGTCCGGGATCAAGGTCTTTTGCCCCTTGATGAAAATCTCCCCGGCATCGGCTTTATAGAAGCCATAGAGGATCGACATCAGCGTGGATTTGCCCGCGCCGTTTTCGCCGATGATGCCGTGGATGGTGCCCGGTTGCACCGAAATCGAAATGTCCTTGTTTGCCTGGACAGGGCCAAAGGCTTTGGAAATGCCTTTGAGTTCAATGGCAGGCGCCGTCATTCAGGCTCTCCCAGTCCTGCGAAGCCAACCATCCGCGTTGCGCGGCCTTCGGCATCAAGTTCCACATAGTATTGGCCCAGCTGTTCCTTGCCGTCAGCCATGCGAAAGGCAACCGTCAGGCGGTAGTGGCCCTTAGTCTCGCTGGTGTTCACCACCGCCGCCGTCGCGCCAGGCGCGTATTGCGAATACATCCCGATATATCCGTTCAGCGCATCCATATCGGAGATAGGCGCTTCGGATCGTGGGTCGATGTATGTGAAATTGTCCGCAAGCGCTCCTTTGAGAGCTTCTGCGCGTTTTGTAGCGTCGGTTTCCCCCCACGCGACAAAGAATGCGTTTAGCGCATCTACCATCTACGGGTCCCCCTTTAAGGTTTGAGGGCCGCACCGCGATGGTACGGCCCTCATAAAGAGCTCCGGGTTCAAGCCCGGAATCTGCTTATTCTACTGGGCAGGTGTTGTCGCTCATGTAGTCGTGTACGGCCAGCTCACCGGACGCGATCGCGTCTTTTGCCATGTCCACTTTCGCTTTCATGTCCGCAGACACGAGGGAAGCGTTGTGCTCGTCCATGGCGTAGTCGATGCCGCCGTTGGCCACACCCATCACGTTGAAGCCGGTTTCCAGGTCAACGCCTGCCTTCATGGCTTCGTACACCGCGTTGTCCACGCGCTTCATCATGGAGGTCAGAACTTTGCCGGAGTGCAGGTGGTTCTGGTTGCTGTCCACACCCACAGACAGGATGCCTTCATCCGCTGCGGTCTGCAGAACACCAACGCCGGTGCCGCCAGCTGCTGCGTATACAACGTCCGCGCCCTGTGCGATCTGTGCTTTGGTCAGCTCAGAGCCTTTAACCGGGTCGTTCCATGCGGCAGGGGTGGTGCCGGTCATGTTCTGGATCACGGTGGCGTCTGGATTCACAGCTTTCACGCCCTGAACGTAGCCACAGGCAAACTTACGGATCAGCGGGATGTCCATGCCGCCGATGAAGCCCACGGTGCCGGACTTGGACGCTTGCGCGGCCATCATGCCAACCAGGTAGGAGCCTTCGTGCTCGTTGAACACCACGGAACGCACGTTGGGCGCGTCTACAACCATGTCGATGATCGCAAACTTGGTGTCAGGGTAGTCAGGTGCCACTTCGCTCAGCACGTTGCCGAAAGCAAAGCCGGTCATCACGATTGGGTTTGCACCCGCTTCTGCAAAACGACGCAGAGCCTGCTCACGCTGAGCTTCGGACTGCAGTTCGATTTCGCGGAAGGTGCCGCCGGTTTCATCCGCCCAACGGGTCGCGCCACCAAAGGCCGCTTCGTTGAAGGATTTGTCGAATTTGCCGCCGAGGTCAAAGATCAGCGCTGGCTCTGCCAGAGCTGCACCTGCGGACAGGGCTGCGGCTGCGGCTGCGCCGAGGAATTTGTGCATGAGGCTCATAAATGTCTCCCATATATTGAGCGGGTCGGTCGTTGTTTTGGCGAGCTGCCGTCCCATCTATTGTTTAGATCCCGCCGGATCATCGTGTTACTAAGGCGATTGAGACCGTTAGCGTCAACGATTTTTTGACCGTTTGGGCAAAAATGACCGTTCTCGAATCACACCTAAGACTACCTTAACGCCTTTTTCATAAGGCTGGCAGTGATTTGCTCTCCGTCCGGTCTGCTGTAGTAGCCAGGCCGCTCACCGCAGATTTCGTAGCCCGCCCGCTGATAGAGCGCAAGCGCCGCTGCGTTGTCCTGCGCGACCTCCAAAATCGCCCAACACGCTCCGCGTGTTTTTGATTCGGCTTCGAATTGATTCAATAAAATAAGGCCAAGACCCTTGCGCTGGTGGTGCGGGTCCACCGCGATGGTCAGCAACTCCGCCTCATCCGCGATCACTCGGCCCAAAGCGAACCCCACGTCACCTTCGATGGCAAAGGTCAGTCGTGAGGCCAACATGTCTGAAATTTCAGCAGCACTCCAAGCGCGGCTGTGGGGGAAAGCGGCTGCATAGATCGCCGCCATCGCCTCTGGCGTCATGGCAGGATCACCGGTGCCGGATCTTTGGGCGGGGCTGCGTCCGCTGGTTTGATGTACAGCGGGGCAGGGCGCGCCGGGCTGTCTTGGTACCGTTGCGCGGCCAATCGCGCGATTTGTTCGACAAGGCTTTGAGCTTCTGGCGTTACAAGAGGCGTTTCTTGCGCGATCTGCGCCAGCTCGTCTTCGGAGGCCAAATAGGGCGTGCCGTCTTTCGGGAATAAATACCCTTGGCCACGGGGGGCGCTGACCATTGCCACAACGTCTCCACTCAATCCGGCTTCAATCGCATCAAAGCTATTCACGCCAACGGCGGGAATGCCCAGCCCAAGCGCCAGCCCACGCGCCGCAGACACCGAAATCCGAATACCGGTAAAATTGCCAGGCCCAACGCCGACGCCAATCGCATCCAGTTCGGCAAAGGTTTTGCCACCTTCGGACAAAACCTCTTCCAGCAGCGGCATCAGCCGTTCGGCCTGTCCGCGCTTCATCTCTTCCACCCTGCGCGCGATGATCTCATCTCCGCACAGCAAAGCGGCCGCGACATGCGCGGCCGATGTGTCAAAACTCAGAACCAGAGGGTTGGTCATGCCCGTGGCTTACACCGCAACAGGGCGCACTTCGGTCACTTCCGGAATGTAGTGACGCAGCAGATTTTCGATGCCCATTTTCAGGGTCAGCGTGGAGGACGGGCAACCGGCGCAGGCACCTTGCATGTGCAGGTACACAACGCCGCGATCAAACCCGTGGAAGGTGATGTCGCCACCGTCCTGTGCCACAGCCGGACGCACACGGGTGTCCAGAAGCTCTTTAATCTGACCCACAATCTCACCGTCTTCTCCGGTGTGTTCTGCATGGCCGGAAGACGCCGCCGCATCGCCTGACATCACGGGCTGACCGGACTGGAAGTGCTCCATGATCGCGCCAAGAATGGAGGGTTTGATGTGGTCCCATTCAATGCCGTCTGCCTTGGTTACGGTGACAAAGTCATTGCCAAAGAACACACCAGACACGCCGTTCACTGCAAAGATCCGCGTGGCCAGAGGGGACGCTGCTGCGCCTTCGGCTGATGGGAAGTCGGCGGTGCCCACTTCCAGCACAGTTTGGCCGGGCAGGAATTTCAGAGTGGCGGGGTTCGGTGTGGATTCCGTTTGAATAAACATTGGCAGACCTTTCCTATCGCATTTGATATGCGCCTGCCTTGGTCATTAGTCAAGGTTTAGATTCATTCTAAACTGAGGTTTGTAAAAGCGCGACGTCAGGTCACAGCTTCCAGCTGCTCCTTGGTCAAATCGCCGGGCACCACTGTGATCGGCACCGGAAGACTGCCGGAGTTGCGCGACAGCTGAGACACCAGCGGCCCAGGCCCCTTGCGGTCATTGCCTGCTCCGAGCACCAAGACGCCGATCTCTTCGTCTTCTTTGATCTCCGCCAGGATCTCGTTCACCGCTTCACCCTCACGGATCTTCAGCTCCGGATCGACCCCCTGACGGTCCCGCATCCACTTGGCAAAGACCTCATAATGCACTTCGATCCGCTCCCGCGTTTCTTCGCGCATCAAGTCACTCACGCCAATCCAGTGGTTGAATTCTTCTGGCGGGATGATTGACAGGATTTTGACACCACCACCGGTCCGTGCGGCCCGCATCGCTGCAAACCGCATCGCATTCAGACATTCTCGGCTGTCATCCAGCACCACGAGAAACTTGCGCATAAGGCCCCTCCGTTTCCGCGATCATGCCGCCTAGCGCCTTGGCGCGCAATGTTTCTTTCTGTCTCGTTACGCAGTGGTCGCGGCCCAGTCCCAATACATCTCGCGCACGCGGCGTGTCACCGGCCCAATTTGATACTGGCGCTTGTCAAAGGCTTTCACCGGTGTGACCTTGTTCATATTGCCTGACAGGAACACCTCGTCCGCCTTTTCAAAGTCGCCATAGCCCAGAATGGTTTCATGTACGGTCACGCCGTCTAAACGCAGGTTTTCGATGTGCCGCGCGCGAGTGATGCCCGCTAGGAAAGTTCCATTTGGAATTGGCGTAAACACTTCGCCATCGCGCACCATGAACACATTGGCGGTGGCGGTTTCCGCCACATTGCCCATCGCGTCACAGGTCAGCGTGTTGTTGAACCCTTTGGCGCGGGCTTCGCGCAACATGCGTGCATTGTTGGGATAGAGGCAGCCTGCCTTGGCATTCACCACGGCGCTTTCCAGAACCGGGCGGCGGAACTGGGTTTTGCAGAGTGATACTGCCGCATCTGGCGACGCCATTGGGATTTCCTCAAGACAGACGGCAAAGCCGGTGGTGTCCGCACTGGGAACAATCGCCGTCGCGTCGCCGTCCAGCCCCCAATACATCGGGCGGATATAAACCGCCGCGCCGGGCGCGTAGGCTTTCAAACCCTCTTTCACAATCTCCACCATGTCGTCGGTGGAGACAGTTGGCGTGAGCATCAGGGCCTCGGCGGAGCGATTGGTCCGCGCGCAATGCTTGTCCAAGTCCGGCGTCAGACCATTCACCAGACGCGCCCCGTCAAACACATTGGAGCCCAGCCACGCGCCATGATCAGCGGCGCGGATGATCGACAGATCTCCGTCATGCCAAGAGCCGTTGTAATAGGTGCGGATGTTCGTGCCGGTCGCCATGGCGCAGGTCCTTTTGCTGATTTGAGCGCGAGACTAGGCCGCGCTTGCCGCAACGTCCAGTGGGTCACAGTAGGAAGGAACGCGACGTATCGGCCAAAGCAAAAAGGCCGCAGGACAATCCCGCGGCCTTGAAAGTATTTTGATGGAGAAGCGCTTACTTCAGGCGCTGACCGTTGGCCAGAACTTGGCCTTTGTCGTTGACTTCGATTTTGGACACCAGTGTGTCGTCACCCTCACCCGGCTGGGTGAACATGCCCATCATCATACGCGCGCCCATCGCCTGATCTTCCGGCAGCAAGCCCATGGAGATCAGCTTGTCCATCAGGCCATTGATACCTGCAATCTTGATATCAACGCTGCCTTCCGGACGGGGCAGCCCGTCAAAACTCTCCAGATCGGTGTTGTCAAAGGTGAAGCTGCCCGCGCCTTCCACGGCGGCACCGGCCAGGTTCAGCTGGATATCGTTGATACTCAGGGAGTTCAGCTCACCTGGGATTTCCGGGCTGTCTTCGTCAAGTGTCAGGATGTCCATCGCCACGGTGGCCAGACCGCTCACGTCTACAATCAGGTTGGCCGGGTCACGCGGCAGCACCTGGCCGGGGTCAAACATGCCCCACAGCATCTCGGACACGCTCAGGTCCAACAGTTTCACGGTCAGGCCAAAGTCCTGCTGTTCTTCAGAAGCGGCCAGCGGCACGGAGAAGCCATAGCCCATCTCGCCAAAGCTCACATCAATCGGCAGCGGGAACTCGCTGCTGGAGATGTTCACGGCCACATCGGAGATCGTGCCGTCATAAGACATGATGTCGCTGTTCATCTCGACACCTACGACACCGGCACCGCTGGTGTAGGACATTGCCACAGGGTCATCACCGTCCATGGCGTTCATGCTGAAGGTCGAAGACTCCAGCGCGTAGCTGCCATCCACATCAAACCCATCCGCAAAGAACGCCGCAACATCCTCACCGTATTCGCCGGTTGGCACGCTGGCGGAACCGTCCAATTTCAGCTCCGCAACGGAGAGGTTCACGTCAAAGGCGTCACCGGAATCCGGGTCCGTACCTTTGGCCACGAGGCTCACGTTGCCAATGGTGCCGGTTTGGACGCTATTGATCACGTCTCCAAACGTGGTCTGCGAGCGACCAGCCAGATCGGCCATGGTCAGCGCAATATCCATGTCCGGCACGGTCTCGCCGTCCACAACAATGCTGTCCACGGTCAGGTCCAGCTTGCTGGCGGCATAATCATAGACCATGGCGTCAACGGTACCGGACACGATGTTGTTCATGTCGGCAGAGCTCATGGTCAGGGTGATTTCGACGTTTTCATCGTCCTCAACCACATTCACCTTGATCGGCGCGTTTTCTGGTAGAAGCACGCGCACGGTGCCGTCGCCCACGTTCTCAAAGGACATGGTGCCCATGTCGATGGCCACGGTCACGTCCTCTTCAGGAACCGCCACGGTCATCACCAGGTCATTCACGCTCAGCACGTCGCCACTGGTGCTTTCGTTTGCGGTGATCTCGTAGCCGAAACCGGTCATCGAGTCGCGCCAGCTGCCCCAGACTTCCTCTGCGGTGACATCTGCCCAGGCGGCCTGAGCGCAAAATACCGTGGCCAAAGCCGTGGTTGTGAAAATGCGGGGTGCTGAAATCTGCATCAACTTATCTACCTTTTCAAAGCCTTCCCCTTAAAACTGGGTCTTCGGTGGGGCGGGGTCAAGGGCCAAACCGGTGGGTTTTTTCGCTTGGGGTGGACGCCTTGCCGCGATCGCCTTACTTCAAGGGAAATCAAACATTCCAAAGGGTTGTTTGCTGACATGCGTCGGCAAAAATCAGCCTTCCCCCGCCAAATCCGGGCCTTTGCGCAAAGTGAGACAGATATGATTGACCTGACCAAAGACAAAAACGGCCTCTGGGTGGTAACCATCAACCGGCCGGAAAAAGCCAATTCCCTGACCGAAGCCATGCTCACAGAGCTTGCCGAAATTGCCGAGTCGGCCCAAGACGCCCGCGCGCTGATCTTAACCGGCGCCGGCAAGGTCTTCTCTGCTGGCGCCGATCTGGACGAAGCCCGCGCTGGCCTGGCCACCAGCCCGGTTTGGGAGCGGTTGTCCGGCGCCGTTGCGGCGCTGCCCGGCCTGACCATCGCAGCCCTAAACGGCACTTTGGCAGGCGGTGCCAACGGCGTGGCCTTGGCCTGTGACATCCGAATCGCAGCACCGCACGCGAAGTTTTTCTATCCGGTCATGAAACTTGGCTACCTGCCACAGCCCTCTGATCCGGCCCGCCTCGCAGCCTTGGTGGGGCCTGCCCGCGCCAAGCTGATGTTGATGGGGGGGCAGAAACTCACGGCTGAAGAGGCGCTCACCTATGGTCTGATCGAGCGCATTGTGCCCGCAGAAGACGTGCTTACCGTTGCGCAAGAGATTGCGGCGGACACTTTGGCTGCCAAACCGGAGATCGCATCCGGCATCAAGCAGATGTGTCTCTAAATACCCAGTTTCCCGCATGTATCATTTTGGTCATGTTTTTGGACCAATCTGTGCGGGTGCTTGACCCAAAGGCACCCGTGTCGCACAACGCCTGCGCCGGTGCGGCTTGCCACGCTTGCCCATCACTGGCGCCTGTGTCCACGGTGTGAGGGTCTCATGAGCGAAGATCAGTTGATCGCGCAGCTGCGCAAAATTGTTGGCAAGCGTCACGTCCTGACCGGCGCACGCCGCACGCAACGCTTCCGCAAAGGCTTCCGCTCCGGCGAAGGTGACGCCCTCGCAGTGGTGCAGCCAGCGACGCTTCTGGAGCAATGGCAGGTGCTGCAAGCCTGTGTGGCAGCGGGCAAAATTGTCATCATGCAGGCTGCCAACACCGGCCTGACCGAAGGCTCCACCCCCAAAGGCACCTATGACCGTGAGGTTGTGCTGATCAACACCCGCCGCATGGACGACATCCAGCTCATCAAAGACGGCAAACAGGTGATTTCCTTCCCCGGTTCGACATTGTTCAAGCTGGAAAAGCTGCTCGCACCCATTGGCCGTCAACCACATTCCGTGATTGGCTCCTCCTGCATTGGCGCCTCTGTGGTGGGCGGTGTCTGCAACAACTCCGGCGGCTCGCTTGTGGAACGTGGTCCCAGCTACACCGAGCTCTCCGTCTTTGCGCAGATCACCGAGGCGGGCGAGTTGCAATTGGTCAACCATCTCGGCATAGACCTCGGCGTCACGCCAGAGGAAATCCTGACAAATCTGCAATCTGGCAACTTCGCCGCCGAAGATATCCACGACGACAACCGCCGCGCTTCTGACACCGACTACGCCCGCCGCGTTCGGGATGTGGACGCCGACAGCCCGGCGCGGTTCAACGCTGACAAATCCCGCCTTTATGAGGCCGCAGGCTGTGCCGGAAAACTCGCCGTCTTTGCTGTGCGCCTGGACACCTATGCCAAAAACGATGCGGAAAAGACCTTCTACGTGGCTGCCTCGGATACGGCGGCACTTGGCACTCTGCGCCGTCGCATTCTGAAGGATTTCAAAACCCTGCCGGTCAGCGCCGAATACCTGCATGAGGACGTGTTCGACCTCTCTGATGTCTACGGCAAAGACACGATGGTGATGATCGACAAGCTCGGCACCGACCGGTTGCCCACCTTCTTTGCCCTCAAAGGCAGCGTCGATGCCCGCGTGCAAAACGTTCCGGGTCTCACGCATTTCACCGACAAGTTCATGCAGTTCGTCGCCCGCCTCTGGGCCAATGTGGTGCCCAAACGCATGCGCGCTTTCCGCAAGGCCTATCCGCACCATTTGATTTTAAAGATGCGGGACGGCGGCATCGACGAGGCCCGCGCGCTCCTGACTGAAATGACCACCAACGGTGCGCTTGACTTCTTCGAGTGTGACGACCGCGAAGCCAAAATGGCCGGTCTTCTCCGTTTTGCCGCGGCAGGCGCTGCCGTGCGCTACATGAATGTGCACAGCGCAGAGGTCGAAGACATCATTGCGCTCGACATCGCCCTGCGTCGCAACGATGAGGATTGGTTCGAAACCCTGCCCAAGGAAATCGACGAACAACTGGTCAGCAAGCTCTACTACGGCCACTTCATGTGCCACGTGCTGCATCAAGACTATATCGTGAAAAAGGGCTGCGATCCCAAAGCGCTCAAGGCGGCGATGCTTGATCTTTTGGACCAACGCGGGGCTGAGTATCCAGCCGAACACAATGTTGGCCATCTTTATCCAGCAAAGCCGGGCCTCGCGAAATTCTACAAATCGTTAGACCCGACCAACAGCCTGAACCCCGGCATCGGGAAGATGTCGCGCAACAAACACTACAGCTGAATTCAGCGCTTTCGTCGCCCGCCCGGCGTTTTGGAGTGAAACCCCGGCGGGCGCTTGCTGACCCAGGTGATAAACTTGGCCAGTCTTGGATGTCTCTGCAGCATCTCAATAGAGTTATAGACCTGCGCCAACTCGGTTTCCGTCAGGGTGGCGTGGATTTCATTGTGACAGATCTGATGCAACAACGCGGTTGGCCCGCCTTTTACTCCGCGCAATCGTGGGATCAGGTGGTGCTTGGATTGCCGCGCCTCCGGTGGAATAGGACGGCCACAGAGCGGGCAAATCGGGTCGCGCGCTGTGTCGGATGCCGCATCTGCCACGTTTTTCCCCCCGTTTTTGATTGAGTTACCAATGCCCGCAAGGCAAGAGGATACTCAAAGCGCCCATTTCAGCAAGTGGACCTCTCATGGACGGCACAGCCTTACTCAACTCAGCTCTCGAACATATCGACCGCCTGTGGGGCATTGCCCAAGGCTGGCTGCTCAGCCCCGCCGCCTGGTCGCAATTTGGCCTGCTGCTCGTGGCCTACCTTGCCGCGCTCTATGCCAGCCGCAAGCTGCACCCGCTGCTGGATCGCTGGCTCACCCCGCCAGAGGGGCAGGACAGCTACATCGCCCGCGCCCGCCGCTTTGTGTCGATTTTCCTGCCGCTGCTGCTGCCGCTTCTGGCCTACGTCTTCATCGGCATAGGTGAAAACGTGACGCGCTCGCTGTTTGGTTCCGGCGCGGTTATCGCCTTTGGGAAAAGGGTGTTCCTGTTCTTGGCTGTGCGTATTCTGGTCAAGGAAATCATCGCTGATCCGGTGATGAAGGTACTTGGCCGCTACCTGCTTGTGCCCGTCGCTGGCCTCTATGCGCTGGGCATTCTGGACGAGGTCATGGCCTATCTGGACGCCACGGTTGTGCCACTGGGCAACCTCTCCTTCTCCGTACTGTTTGCCATCCGCTTTGTTGTGGTGGCGAGCGCGATCTTCTGGCTCGGCCGTTGGTCCAACGAGCAATCCAGCCAGTTCATCAAGAAACAGGACGAGATGCGCCCGGCCATGCGCGAGCTCATCGCCAAAACCTTGGAAATCGGCATCTTTGGGGTCGCCTTCCTGCTGGTGATGAACATCATGGGCATCAACCTCACCTCCCTCGCGGTGCTCACCGGTGTGATTGGTGTGGGCCTTGGTTTTGGCCTGCAAAAAATTGCCTCCAACTTCATCTCCGGCGTGATCCTCTTGCTGGAAGGGCAGGCCACGGTGGGCGACTATGTGGAGTTGGACGGCGGCGAGGCCGGCACCATCATTAAAATGACCGCCCGCGCCACCATTCTGGAAACCTACGATGGGCGCTGGATTGTGGTGCCCAACGAAGATTTCATCACCACCCGCGTGGTGAATTACTCCGACAGCGGCTCCGCCAACCGCTACGAGGCGCCTTTCTCGGTCAGCTATGACACCGACATCAACAAAGTGCCGGACATCATCGAGGCCGCCGTCGCCAAACACCCCGGCGTGTTGAACGACCCGTTCCCGCCAGATTGCGAGCTGCGCGGCTTTGGCGACAATGGTGTGGATTTTGCCGTGGAGTTCTGGGTCGAAGGCATCGATGATGGCCGCAACAAATTCACCTCTGATGTGCTCTTTCTGATCTGGAACGCGCTCAAGGACGAAGGCATCACCATTCCGTATCCACAGCGTGTGGTGGAACTCAAAACACCTCTGCCAACCGCGTGAGTGATGCGCTGATCATAGGCGCTGGCCCCGCTGGCCTTATGGCGGCTGACGTGATCTCCGCGGCGGGCCATTCGGTTGTGGTGGCGGAGGCCAAACCATCTGTGGCGCGCAAATTCCTGATGGCGGGCAAGTCTGGCCTCAACCTGACCAAAGACGAGCCGTTTGAGACCTTCCTGAGCCATTTTTTTGAGGCCGCCCCCTCTCTGCGTCCGATGCTGGAAGCCTTCGGCCCCAAAGAAGTTGCCGACTGGGCCGAAGACCTGGGCCAAGAGATGTTCACCGGGTCATCCGGTCGTGTCTTTCCCAAAGTCATGAAAGCCTCGCCGCTCCTGAGGGCCTGGCTCAAACGGTTGTCCGACCAGGGCGTAGAGATCCGCACCCGCTGGCGCTGGACAGGCGGCAATTTCCGTTTTGACACGCCGGATGGCCCACAAGAGATCAGCCCCAAAGTCTGCATCTTGGCCTGTGGTGGTGCCAGCTGGGCGCGTCTTGGCTCTGACGGCGCATGGGCTGACTGGCTCAAAGCGCCTGTCGCGCCCTTCCGGCCCGCCAACATGGGCTTTGAAGTCGACTGGTCCCCACATATGGAACGCCACTTCGGCACGCCGATCAAAAACGTAACCCTCTCTGCGGGCGATATCTCCCTACGCGCAGAGTTTGTCATCTCCGAGCGAGGCCTTGAAGGCGGCGGCATCTACGCCGTCTCCCGCCAAATGCGCGAAGGGGCGTCGCTCACGCTCGACCTTTTGCCGGACATGAGTGTGGACGACATCCAAGCCCGATTGTCCCGCCCCAAAGGCAAAATGAGCCGCGCCAACTTCCTGCGCAAAGCCCTCAAGCTCTCACCAGAGAAACAGGCTTTGCTGATGGAGTTTGGTCAGCCGCTGCCAGAGGACCTGACCCCTCTTATCAAAGCTCTGCCGGTCACCCACACAGGCCCACGTCCCATGGATGAAGCGATCAGCACCGCAGGCGGCTTGCGCCTCGATGCGCTGGACAACACCCTTATGCTCAAGGATCATCCAGGCACCTTTTCCGCAGGTGAAATGCTGGATTGGGAGGCCCCCACCGGCGGCTACCTTCTCACTGCCTGCCTCGCCACTGGCCGCTGGGCCGGTTTAGGTGCCACCAACTGGCTGGCCCGCAACACCGAGTTTTCTCATTCGACAAATATCCCGGGGTGAATTGGCCGTAGGCCAAGAGGGGCTGGCCCCTCACTTTTTCTTCGGCAGCAGGCGCTGAAACGCCTCACGGCTCCGCGTAACCTTGATGTAGCCCAGCAGCTCCTCATTGTCGGTCGGGAACCCCTCAAACTTCGCCCAAGTGGCGCAGTGGGTCAGGATGATATCCGGCACGGTCATCTCTTCGCCCATCAGATAGGTTCCCTGCCGACGACGCAGCACGTTCTTCAAGCCGCGACTGTACTCCCACATCAGGGTCTCTTTCACCGCAGGCACCTTGCGCTCGTCCGGCAGGATGAAGTTGTGACGGCTCGCGGTCCAAAGCGCCGCTTCAATCTCATCCAGGATCTGCTGCGTGAAACTGTCCTGATGCGCCCGCGCGATGTTGCCAGCCGGGTAGGTCAGCGCGCCATGTTTGTCTGCCAGATAGGTCAGGATCGCGGTGCTGTCGGTGATCGCCGCGTCGCCGTCTTTCAGGATGGGAATTTTGCCCGAAGGATTGAGCGCGCTCACCACCTCGGAATGCGGCTTTTCCGGCGACAGTTTGTAAGGCTGGCCCAGTTCCTCCAACATCCACACCACACGAAACGCGCGGCTGGTGGGGCTTCCGATCACTTCATACATGGCATCCTCCCTGCTCATTGAGGGGAGACTGCCCGCCGATCTCTCATGAAACAAGCGCCGCGTGTCGTCGTGACGCCTCGTCGCGCTTTACCGCCCGCGCTGACCCAGCATCGCCAGTCGCAGGAATAACCGCTCCACCAGCGCCATCTCCGGCGCCCGCTGTCCGGCGGAGCGCAGCTGCAAGTCGGTGTCGGTCAGGCCGGTCAACGCCTGCTCCAGCTTGGGCGCGCCCCAGCTCGACGCCTGTCGCACCATACGATCGCGCCGTGGTCCAAAAATCGGCGGACGCATCCGGGCAATCCCTGCGGCGGCCCCACCGGGGTCTGCCGCTGCGCCATAGAGCGCCCGGAAATGCCGGGTGGCCGAGATGATCAGCAATACGGGGTTCACGCCTTGTGCTTCCAGCTTGCGCAGCACCGGGCCAATCTCCCGCGCACGGCCTTCCGCTACGATGTTCAAGATGTCATCCAACGCCGCCTCGGTCGACACTGGCGCACAGGCCGCCACATCATCAGAGGTCACCGGCAAGTCATCTCTGAATTTATAGAGCGCCAGTTTTTCACAGGTCTGCCGAAAATCGCCGGGGTCCAGCTCTCGCGCCAGATTGAACAGGTCGGTCATCGCTTCCTGCTCAACATTGCCAAGACCGGCAGCCTTCAAGTCGGCCTCGATCTCCTCGCGGCTGGGCGGATCGTTGTAAATCCCCACCGCATAGGCATTGCGATGGGTCTCAAACGCCTTGCGCATCTTGGAGCTGGCCTTGAGCTGCCCAGCGGTCACCACAATCTGTGCATCACCTTCGGCCCAATCCTCGAGCGCGCTCAGAATCGCTGGCGCTCCGGCATCAGTTGCGCCTTCGACAAACACCACACGTGGTCCGGGAAAGAAGCTCACTTCCTTGATGGCATCCAGCACGGCGGCTTTGTCTTTGCGCAAGTCCGCCCCGGGAATACGCGTCAACCGCATTTCCTCTTCACCCTGCGGGCCAATCAAAGCGGCAATCACCTCTTGGCGCTTCAGCGCCACGCGCATCGCGTCGGGCCCGTAAATCAACAGGCCGGTGCGATCCGGTTCCGGATTGCCAAAATACCGGTTGGCGTCGCGCGCAGAAAGCTTCATGCCGTCTCAGACGCCGCATAGGCCTGAAGATCGACCACAATCCGATCCGCCAGAATCACCATCAGCCGTTCATAAGCGTCGTCTTTTGCAGCCAGCTCCGAAACCGTGCTGCCGCTGGCCGAATAGCTTGTGAAGCTCGACACCTTGCCGGTGGTGCGCACCTCTTTGTTGTCCATCCCGCGCAAAGCGTAAGTCACGGAGCCAATGACATCAAAGCGGTTGGTCACCTGGGCAGAGGTGCGGCCCACGCCACGTTCATCCAGATGCAACGCCAACGATAGCCCATACTCTGGTGCGCCACCCGGTTGCCCCAAACGATTCTCCAGCTCACGCACCAACACGTAACTTTCATTGGCCTTGGGCTCATCCACCAGCACATTGTTGAGCAGCATCGAAGCCGCCCCATCCGTGCCATAGACAGGCTCAAATCCACAGCCGCTCAGGGAGGTGCCCCCCAACGCGGCTGCAGACAACATAAAGAAGCGGCGGTTAAACGACGACATTCACAATCCGACCGGGGACAACAATCATCTTTTTGGGCTGGGCCCCATCCAGCGCTCGGACAACAGCTTCATGCGCCAGCGCCAGCTTTTCAACCTCTTCTTTTGGCAGGTCTTTGGCCACGGTGATCTCACCCCGGCGTTTGCCGTTGATCTGGATCGGAAGCGTCACATTGGCTTCGACCAGCATCGCTTCATCGGCTTTTGGCCATGGCGCGTTCACGATCAGGCCTTCGCCGCCCTGATGGGCCCAGATGTCTTCGGCGAGGTGTGGTGTCATTGGCGACATCAGCTGTGCCAGGGTCATGATCGCTTCGCGTTTCGCCGCCTTACCCGCCTTGGATTTGGCAATGGTGTTGGTGAAGGCATAAAGCTTCGCAATCGAGGCGTTGAAGCCGAAGCTCTCCACGCCCAGCGTCACGTCACGGATCGCTTTGTGGGTCTCACGCAGCAACTCGTCGTCACCTTGGCCCTTGGCACCGTCGTCCATCTCGCCAATCTTGTCACAGAGGTTCCAAACACGGGTCAGGTGCTTGTACGCCGCTTCCGCACCGGAAGCCGTCCACTCCACATCGCGCTCGGGCGGGCTGTCAGACAGCACAAACCAGCGCGCGGTATCGGCCCCAAAGGCGGTGATGATATCGACCGGGTCCACCACGTTGTTTTTGGACTTTGACATCTTGGCAGAGGGAATGACCTTTACCTTCTCGCCAGTCTCTTTCACAAAAGTGCCACCGTCACGCTCTTCCACTTCCGCAGGGTAGTGATAGATCGCGCGGCCGTTTTCGTCGGTGCGCTCTGCGTTTTTATAGATCGCGTGGGTCACCATGCCTTGGGTGAACAGCGCGTCAAACGGCTCTTTTGCGCTTTCCGGCAGGTGGCCACAAATGTGCATCGCGCGGGCAAAGAAACGCGAATAGAGCAGGTGCAAAATCGCGTGTTCAATGCCGCCGATATATTGATCGACGTTCATCCAGTATTCGGCATCCGCCATGGAGGTTGGCGTGTCCGCCTTTGGCGCAGTGAACCGTGCAAAGTACCAGGAGCTGTCCACAAAGGTGTCCATGGTGTCGGTTTCACGTTTCGCAGGCGCGCCACAATTCGGGCACTTACAATCGCGCCAGCTAGGATGACGGTCCAGCGGGTTGCCCGGCACAGAGAAATCAATTGCCTTGCCGTCTTCATCATAGGGCAGCGCAATTGGCAGGTTCTCTTTCTTCTCCGGCACCACACCGCATTCATCACAATGCACCACCGGAATCGGGCAACCCCAATAGCGCTGGCGGCTCAGACCCCAGTCGCGCAGGCGGAAGTTGGTCACGCCTTTGCCCCAACCGGCTTTTTCGGCAAAATCGATGGTTACATCGATGGCTTCCTGACCGGTGGCCTCGTCCAATCCAGCAAAATGGTTTTGCCATTTCACCTTTTCTTCTTTGCCCGGCACAAACGCGGTGTTTTCCACCGGTGTCTCGTCATCAATCGCAAAGAAGGTGTCGACCACGGGCAGGTCATACTTGCGACAGAAGTCCAGATCGCGCTGGTCATGGGCCGGGCAGGCAAAAATCGCGCCGGTGCCATAGTCCATCAGAATGAAGTTCGCGATCCAAACCGGTAGCTCCCACTCAGGGTTCAGCGGGTGCTTCACACGAATGCCGGTGTCATAGCCCAGCTTCTCGGCAGTCTCGATCGCCTCTTCCGTGGTGCCGCCCTTGCGGCACTCCGCCACAAACGCCGCGACCTCAGGATTCGCCGCTTCCAATTCTTTGGCAATCGGGTGATCCGGCGAAATCCCCACAAAGGAGGCGCCCATCAGCGTGTCGGGGCGAGTTGTATAGACTGTGATCGGCTCACCGCCATCGGTGCGCTCAAAGCCAAATTCCAGACCACGCGACTTGCCGATCCAGTTCTCCTGCATCAGCCGCACTTTGGCAGGCCAGTTGTCCAACCCGTCCAGCGCGGTCAGCAATTCGTCAGAATAGTCCGAAATCTTGAAGAACCACTGCGTCAGCTCACGCCGTTCCACCAGCGCGCCAGAGCGCCAACCACGGCCGTTCTCCACCTGCTCGTTGGCAAGCACGGTCATATCGACCGGGTCCCAGTTCACCACCGCGTTCTTACGGTAGACGAGACCTTTCTCAAGGAAATCAAGGAACAAAGCCTGCTGCTGCCCGTAATAGTCCTCGTCGCAAGTGGCAAACATGCGCGACCAGTCCAGCGACAGGCCCAGCGGCTTCATCTGCTCAACCATCGTGTCAATGTTGGAATAGGTCCAATCCTTCGGGTGGCCACCGCTGGCCATCGCCGCGTTTTCCGCTGGCATACCAAACGCGTCAAAGCCCATCGGGTGCAACACATTGTGCCCGGTGGAAATTTTGTAGCGCGCGATCACATCCCCCATAGTGTAGTTGCGCACGTGCCCCATGTGCAGCTTGCCGGACGGGTAGGGGAACATCTCCAGCACGTAATACTTGGGTTTGCTCTCATCCCGAACGGCCTTGAAGGTCTCGGTCTTGGCCCAGGCCTCTTGCCAGCGGGCTTCAATCTCTGCGGGGCTATAGCGCGACATGCGGTGGCACCTTTTCATCTATTCGTGTCAGCCACTTCAAAAGCGTGGCGCGGGTTGCGCAAGGTGATAGGCCGCCCGCGCGCCTTGGTCCAGTCACAAGCGCCGCAATTTGACCTATCACATGGCTTACCGTGGCCTATTTTCGCGCTATACACCTCTAACAAGACTATTTGAGACAGGTTGTTGGCGTGAAAATCCTCTTCATTCACCAGAATTTCCCCGGACAGTTCAAACATCTGGCACCGGAGTTGGTTGCGCGCGGCCATGACGTGCGCTCAATTACCCTGCGCGCCAAACAGCGCGGTGCCTGGCAGGGGGTGGAACTCTACCCCTATCAAATCAAACGCAAACCTGCGCAGGGCTTGCACCCGTGGATGGTGGATTTTGAAACCAAAGTTCTGCGCGCCGAGGCTTGTTATGCCGCCGCGCGCAATATCCGCGATCAGGAAGGCTACACGCCGGATGTGATTGTCGCCCATCCGGGCTGGGGTGAGTCGATGTTTTTGCGCGATCTTTGGCCGACCGCGCGCATTGGTCTCTATTGCGAGCTTTATTATGCGCTCCATGACACCGACACGCATTTTGACCCGGAATTCCCCAAGCGCAATGCCGACACTGATTCCATCCGCCTGCGGCTGAAGAACCTCAACAATATGATGCATCATCAGTCTGCGGACCTTGGCATCAGTCCAACCCAGTTTCAGGCAAACACCTTCCCGCCGGAATACAAAGACATCATCAGTGTGATTCACGATGGCATCGATACAGATGTGGTGAAGCCGAATCCGGACGCCTCGCTAACGTTGCAGGATGGCACGGTTCTGACCCGCGAAGACGAGGTCATCACCTTTGTGAACCGCAACCTGGAGCCTTACCGCGGCTATCACGTCTTTATGCGCGCGCTGCCGGAGCTGCTAAAACAGCGCCCAAACGCCCGTGTGCTTATCGTGGGCGGCGATGAGGTGAGCTACGGCGCAGCCCCACCGAAAGGCCAAACCTGGAAGCAAATCTACATCAACGAAGTGCGCGGCAAAATTCCGACCCCCAACTGGGAGCGCGTACATTTCCTCGGCAAAGTGCCTTACGACCAATTCCTCTCCATGCTGCAAATCAGCAAGGCCCATGTCTACCTGACCTATCCCTTTGTGCTCAGTTGGTCTTTGATGGAGGCCATGGCCATCGGCGCGCCGATTGTCGCCAGCGACACTGCACCTGTGACCGAAGTCATCACTCATGGTGAAACCGGCCGCTTGTTCCCATTCTTTGATGGCGAGCGCATGATCGGAGAAATCTGCACCGTGCTGGATGACCCCGACATGTGCGCCGAGATGGCCAAAGCCTCCCGTGCCTATGCGGTAGAGAATTATGATTTGCAGAGCTGCTGTCTGCCCAAGCAACTGGAGTGGATTCAAAAGCTGCACGATATGCCTCCGGGCGCATTGCGTAGCTGAAACAAAAAAACCGCAGCCTCAAGACTGCGGTTTTTTGAGAATCACTGGAAGTCAGATCAAATCTTGCGATCGGCAATCCGAATCTGCCGCGCCCGCGTGAGAATCGCATCTTCCACCGCGCGCGCCGTGCTTTCCGGCACCGCCCGTCCGCCACTGGATTGCAACGCCACATTCAAAGACCGCGCGTCGAGCGAAGAATCACGGATGTAAATCGTGGCGCGGTAAGAGCGTCCACCACCAGGAGGGGTGCCATAGCCAGTAGAGATCACGCCGCTAAACGGGTCCACCGTCTGAATCGGCAAGAAGTCCAGAACTTCCATTGAGGCCGCCCAAAGGTATTTGTTCACCCGAACGGTCTCATCTGAGTTGTCCGGACCAAAGATGTCCCAGATGGTCTCACGTTCCTGACTGTATTCGGTGGTGCGGCCGTCGGCCAAAAGGCCAGTGGGGTTTTTGTCCCGGTTGCCACAGGCGCTGAGAGACAGCGCAGCAACAAGAGCGGCCAGCAGGACGGGGCGACGGGTAAGTTCCATAAAACTGCCTCAAGACGTGGTTTGTACCCGTCCTAGCCAACCCCCGCGCGTTGGGCAAGAGTCTTACGCCTTATATAAGGGCAAGCCTCACGCAGCAGCGAAATCGCCCAAGCCTGCGTATTGGTTGATGTATCGGCGGTTTTTTGCTTGGGAAAATGGACTGTGACATGTCTGCACCACGTCTGGTCATCTTCTCTTAAACCTTCGCGCCGTGCTTGCCAAAACACCCTGAAAAGAGCGAGAGACTACGGCATACCCAATCAGGGATTCTCCGGGTTGGGCGCATGAATTGGAAATCCGAGGGAAAAATCATGAAAAAGATTCTCTTCGCTTCTACTGCACTGGTCGCCACCGCGGGCATGGCAGCAGCAGAACTGACCTGGTCCGGCTCCGGCCGCTTGGGTGTTGTATACACTGAAGACGCAGCAAACGACACCGTTCTGGATCACCGCTTCCGTCTGACCGTGAACGGCGTGACCGAAACTGACGGTGGCGTTAAGTTTGAAGGTCGTATTCGTTGGCAAGCTGACGACACCGCAACCAACGGTGGCGGCGCAACCGGCGGCGCAGGCGCAGCTGGCTTCGCGATCTCCACTGGTGGTCTCCGCGTTGACGTTGGTCACGTTTCTGACGTGTTCGACTCTGGTGATGTGATCAACTGGGGTGGTTACGGCGTTGGCTACACTGGTTTCCTGGACCAGGCAGCGAACTTCTCTAACTTCGAAAAGCGTGGCTTCGGCAACGGTGCTCGTCAGGTTCAGACCATCAAAGCTCTGTACACTGTATCTGACTTCACAGTGTCCGCTTCCTACACTCTGAACGACACCTCCATCGCAGGTTCCGACGAAGCATGGCAGATCGGTGCCGGCTACAGCTTCGGTGCACACCGCATCGGCGCAATGTACGGTGACAACGCTGACTCCAACCCTCTGGCGGGCAAGCAGTGGGCAATCGGTGCTGACGGTTCCTTCGGTGACTTCGCATACGCGGTTCTGGTTGGTGATAACGACACCACCGATGACACCATGTACGGTCTGTCCGGTTCATACGCCGTTTCCGCAGCTGGCTCCATCTCCGCATTCGTCTCCGGTGGCGGCGGCTCTGGTGTAGACACTTCCTACGGTATTGGCTACTCCCACTCCCTGGGTGGCGGTGTATCCCTGGCCGCAGGTGTTGGTTCCGGCACCGACGGCAAGACCAAAGCAGACGCAGGCGTGACCTTCAGCTTCTAATAGCTGAGAGACGTCAAGTCTTTGGGGCGGGCTCGCAAGAGCCTGCCCCTTTCTTTTTGTGCAAAACCATGGTTTTTGCAGAGCCGTATCAACAGAAGGCCTGCCCATGTCGCTCTCCGAAATTCAAAGCCGCATCGCCAAAGCTGAAACCGCCGCCGGACGTCCCGCTGGCGACACCAAGCTGATTGCAGTCAGCAAGCGCCAGCCTGATGACGTTGTTGAGGCGGTGCTGAAGCAGGGCCACCGGCTGTTTGGGGAAAACCAGGTGCAGGAAGCTGCGGGCAAATGGCCAACCTTCCGCGAAACCTATCCCGATGCCGAGGTGCACCTCCTAGGGCCGCTGCAAACCAACAAAGCGCGTCAGGCACTGGGTCTGTTCAGCGCCCTCCATTCTCTTGACCGTCCCAAACTGGCCAAAACCCTGGCCCGCCTCGCACAGGAAGAAGGCACTTGTCCCGAGCTGTTCATTCAGGTCAACACCGGTGAGGAGGAGCAGAAATCCGGTGTACTGCTGGCCGATGTGGACAGTTTTGTCGCCGACTGCCGCGCGATGGACCTGCCAGTTGTCGGCCTGATGTGCATTCCACCTGTGGACGAAGAGCCATCTTTGCATTTTGCCCTGCTTGCCAAGCTCGCCGCCCGCAATGGTCTTGCCGGTTTGTCTATGGGTATGAGCGGCGATTATGAGCGTGCCGTAGCGCTTGGCGCCACCCATGTGCGGGTTGGCTCTGCCATCTTTGGCGCGCGCAGCTACTAACTGGGTTTTACGATCACCCGCGTGCCCGGCACTGCTCGGGCCGCGATCCAGTGTAAGTGCCTGCGCTCAAAAGCAATACAGCCTTCGGTTGGAAAGCCCGGTCGCCGCCATTGATGCAGGAAGATCGCCGATCCTTTGCCGGCCTGCGCCTGCGGCCAATTCCAATCGGTCAGCAGGATCACATCATACAGCGGGTCCGCCCGCCGCAGTTTCTCATGACTTGGCGCATAAGGCGCGCACACCATTTGGTTGTAGTCTAGGTCCTCACTGGCATCCGACCACAGATCATCTTTTCCAATAGCGGTCGCCCAGGGCGCGGGCTGAACAATGCGATCGGCGCGATAAAGCAGGCCCGTGATGTGATGCACACCCAAAGGCGTCGCGCCATCCCCCTCACGTTTGTCGTGTCGGATGCCTCCTTTACCGAAGCTGCAGGGAAAATATCGTCCCATAAAGCGCACGCCGCGCGGGGTCAGAACCAGATCATATGGGTTCACAGCATATGTCCCGACTTCTGCGCTTTGGTGGCCAAATACGCTTGGTTGTGGGCGTTTTCGCCGACTTTCAGCGCCACCCGTTCCGCCACCGCCACACCGGCGTTTTCCATCATGGCAATCTTGCGGGGGTTGTTGGTCAGCAAGCGCACTGAAGAAAACCCCATCTCTTGCAGAATTTTGGCCCCAATCCGGAAGTCGCGCTCATCATCCTCAAAGCCAAGGCGGTGGTTGGCCTCTACGGTGTCAAACCCCTGATCTTGCAGGGAATACGCCCGCATTTTGTTGGCCAGCCCAATGCCGCGACCCTCTTGATTGAGGTAGAGCAGTACACCGTTGCCCTCTGACCCCATATGCCCAAGCGCCGCGTGCAACTGCGGACCGCAATCACATTTCAAACTGCCCAGTACATCCCCGGTGAAACAGGCCGAATGCAGCCGCGCCAACACCGGCGCGTCCCGATCCGGCCGTCCGATCTCAATCGCGTAGTGCTCGGCACCACCATCTTCTGGCCGAAAAATATGCAGCCGCCCGGCCTCCGCAGCTGCCATCGGCAGGCGCGCATGGACCACCGGATGCAGGGGGCTGGTGGTTGCCAAATGTGGGGCCGCCAAAGCGGACGGGATCACCGTCAACCCATGCTCCAAGGCAAAATCGCCTGCTGCGCTCAGTTCCACGGTCAACGCCGCGGGCAACAGCTGCGCCGACTTCACCAGCTTCAGCGCCGCGCGGTGCAACGTCGCATCGCCGGTACGCGCCGTGGCCAGCGGGCCCTTCATTGGGGTCTTCAGGTCATCTTCCGGGCTGACAATGCCTTTGATCCAGCGCAGATCGGCATCGGTAGGCAGCGCAACCCGCGCAATATCGCCGTCATAGGCCCGCGCTTTGAGCGTCTCCGCCCGTCGCGCGGTCAGCGTCAGATCGGGTGCCGCTCCCAGCGCCCACACATCTACCAAGCGTTCATCTGTGAGCGTTTCTGCAGCCAGCACCAGCAAAGGCGTCCCGGTACCGGTCAGCACAATCGGCACACCCATGCGCAGATCTGCCCGCGCGCGGGCCAATCGCTCGATAATGTCAGGGGCAAAACTCATGCGAACCTCAGTCTTCAGCCAATCCCATGTAGCCTCTTCTGCAGCAATATGAAACATTTGGTGGTGCTGAAACACGAGGGCGTGAGCAGATTGCAGCAATTCTTGTTCTGATCGTGAAGCCTCCTCACATGGCTACCAAGCAACGCATTACGGAGAGACGCACATGGCACAGTTGAAAAAGATCCTGCTGGTAGATGACGACGAAGATCTGCGCGAGGCGCTTTCTGAGCAACTTGTGATGACCGAGGATTTTGACGTGTTTGAGGCCGGCAACGGCGCGGAGGCCATGGGCCGTGTCAAAGAAGGTCTCTATGACATCATCATCCTCGATGTGGGCCTGCCGGATACCGATGGCCGTGAGCTCTGCCGTCTGATGCGCAAGCAGGGCGTGAAAAGCCCGATCTTGATGCTGACTGGCCATGACAGCGACGCCGACACGATTCTGGGCCTCGATTCGGGTGCCAACGATTACGTGACCAAGCCCTTTAAATTTCCCGTCCTGCTTGCGCGGATTCGTGCGCAGCTGCGTCAACATGAGCAGTCCGAGGACGCGGTGTTCCAACTTGGGCCATACACCTTCAAGCCCTCTATGAAGCTCTTGATCCGCGAAGATGAGAGCAAGGTGCGCCTGACCGAAAAAGAGACAAACATCCTGAAGTTTCTCTATCGCGCCACCGAAGGTGTTGTGGCCCGTGATGTGCTGCTCCACGAGGTCTGGGGGTACAACGCCGGTGTCACCACCCACACGCTGGAGACCCACATCTACCGCCTGCGTCAGAAGATCGAGCCCGATCCTTCCAATGCGCGTTTGCTGATCACAGAGTCCGGTGGCTATCGACTGGTGGCATAATCTTGCCGATTTCTCCGCGCTGGCCTTTGGAAACGGCGCGGAGATACTAAATATGTTACGTTGATGTGGATCAAAGCAATATCTGAGACACATCATTTACAAGTGACCTAAGAGTTCCCGCCCATGTCCGGGTAATGACATGAACCTCCCTGTTGGACTGGCCCGAGCTCCGGCTCGGGCGCTTTTTTCTCCCGCATCTTACATTCCCCCAAATGCGCAGGATTTCGCATTGGCACTCTGCCCCCACATGGCTAGGGTCGCGAGGAGAACAAAACGGGAGCGCGCCACATGTCTTTCACCCTTGCCACCTGGAACATCAACTCGGTGCGCCTGCGCGAGCCAATTGTCCTCAAGCTCATGCAGGAAGAGGCTCCGGACGTGCTCTGCCTGCAGGAATGCAAAAGCCCGGTGGACAAAATCCCAACCGAGGCTTTCGCTGAACTGGGCTACACCCACATGGTGGCACGGGGCCAGAAGGGCTACAACGGCGTGGCGATCTTCTCCAAAATTCCGATGGTCGAAGCCGGCAGCGAAGATTTTGCTGACCTCGGGCATGCCCGCCACATCGCAGGCACGCTGGAAAACGGCGTGACCGTGCACAACTTCTATGTGCCTGCCGGTGGCGATGTGCCGGACCGCGAGAAAAACGAAAAGTTTGGCCAGAAGCTCGACTACCTCGCGGACATGCGCGACTGGTTCCGCAAGGAACAACTCAAGAAATCGATCATGGTAGGCGATCTGAACATTGCGCCGCGCGAGGATGACGTCTGGGATCATAAGAAACTTCTAAAGGTGGTCAGCCACACGCCCATCGAGGTGGAGAAGCTGGCCGAAACCCAGGACGCTGGCGGCTGGGTTGATATCACGCGGCAGGACATTCCTGAGGGCAACCTCTACAGCTGGTGGTCTTACCGCGCGCGTGATTGGGACGCGGCCGACAAAGGCCGCCGTCTCGATCACATCTGGGCCACTGGTGATATCTGCAACGCGGGCCACTCCAGCCGCGTGCTGCGCGATGCCCGTGGATGGGAAAAGCCGTCCGACCACGCGCCGGTCTTTGCGACCTTTGATCTGTAAGACCGCTTATCGCGCCCACGCCGCATAATCGGGGTGGGCGTCCTTCATGTCTTGGTAGAGCCAGACCATACGGTCAACAAACCACAGCTTGCCGCCAATCATCAGGCTGAGCCCAAACAACGTCATGCCGGGATCTAGCTGCCAGAGCCCCCAGATCCACGGCACCATAACAACGCCGGACACCACGCCAAGCGCGATGGCCCATCGCGTATGATGACTGGGGATCGGTACTGTCTTTCGGTTGAGAAATACCCGCTCGCCAAAGGTGCCGTGTGCGGCCCAACTTTCGGTGGAGCTTGGGGGCGCAAAGGCACGCGAGTTCCACCAGGTCCATAAAACCACCAGCGCCACAGGCAGCAACGCACCCCAGCCAAGCCAAACGCGGGAATAAATCGCCAACGTCATCAGTGGCAAAATCGACATGCGCGAGTACACACTCCACGGATTGGCGTGCCGTGCCCAGGCCGCATCGTCCATCGCAATCATACGTTCCGAGAGTGCAAAGATGTCCCATTTTGAGGGTATATCTGGCCAACTCCTCTCTTGGTTTCTGCGCCGCACCTCGCCATATAGAGGGCAAGTTCCAGACGGAGACCAAAGATGATGGATATTCTTGGCGGAGGCGCCCCGGCCGCGCCCGCAGCAGGTGATGTGATCAAAGACGTGTCAGAGGCCACCTTCATGGCCGAGGTTGTGGATGCCTCTATGACCGTGCCGGTGATTGTGGATTTCTGGGCGCCGTGGTGCGGTCCCTGCAAAACCCTTGGTCCCGCGCTTGAGGCGGCCGTGACCGCCGCGGGCGGCGCGGTAAAAATGGCCAAGGTCAATGTCGACGAAAACCAGATGATCGCGGGCCAAATGCGGGTGCAGTCGATCCCAACGGTCTATGCTTTCTGGCAAGGCCAGCCGGTGGACGGATTTCAGGGCGCACTGCCCGGCAGCGAGATTGAGGCCTTTGTGGCCCGTGTGGTTGAAGCGGCCGGTGGCGAGGTGCCGGATGGCGGCCTAGCGGATGCGCTGGCGGCAGCCGAAGAAATGCTGGCCGAAGGTGATGCGGCTTCGGCTGCAGAGACCTTTGCAGCAATTGCCGAGCAGGATCCGGAAAATGCCGAAGCCTTTGCTGGCTTGGCGCGGTCTTACCTCGCTCTAGAGCAGGTGGATCAGGCTGAGGCTGTGATCAACGGCGTGCCGGAAGCCATCTCCGCCGCTGCCGAAATCGAAGCCGTACGCGCCCAGATCGAACTGGCCCGTCAGGCGGAAAACGCCGGTCCAGTGGCCGAACTGCGCGCCGCCGTGGACGCGGACCCGGACAACCATCAGGCCCGTCTGGATCTGGCGCAGGCGCTGCACGGTGCGGATCAAGTTGAAGAGGCCGTGAACGAGCTTCTGGAGCTTTTCCGCCGCGATCGCGAGTGGAACGACGGCGCGGCCAAAGCGCAGCTCTTCACCATCTTTGAGGCGCTCAAGCCCAATGATCCGGTGGTGCTGAACGGTCGCCGCAAGCTCAGCTCGATGATCTTCGCCTGATCCCGCTTTGCGGATGTGCGAAACCAGAGTAGGCTGGCCGCCATGATCAAAGCCGCTGACCTGCCGGAGACACTGTCTGTGTTTCCCTTGCCCGGGGCGCTGTTGTTGCCCCGGTCGCGCCTGCCGCTGCATATTTTTGAACCGCGTTACCTCGCCATGATGGACGACGCGCTCAAGACCCGCGAGCGTCTGATTGGCATGGTGCAACCCAACGAGGTGCCCGGCCGGGACGACAACGGCCTACACACCATCGGCTGTGTTGGCCGCATCACTCAGTTTTCCGAAACCGACGACAACCGCTATCTGATCACGCTCACCGGCGTGTCGCGCTTCCGCGTACTGGAAGAAATCGACGGGTTCACGCCCTATCGCCGCTGTAAAGTGAGCTGGGACGGCTTTGCCCGGGACCTTGGCCCAACGGAACATGACACCGATTTTCAGCGCCCGGTCTTTATGGACCTTCTCAAACGCTATTTTGAGCAGCTTGACCTGTCGACGGATTGGGACACGCTCAAGGATGCAGATGACGAGCTGTTGATCAACTCCCTGTCGATGCTGTTGGAATTTACCGCGGAGGACAAACAGGCCTTGCTGGAGGCGCCGTCTTTGTCCACACGTCGGGAAACCCTTGTGACCCTATTGGAATTTGCGCTGCGCGGCGGCGCTGGAGAGGACTTGATGCAATGAACGCCCATACAACCCCAGGCCCGGAATTTGACCGCCGTATGTTGGAGGCGCTGATCTGCCCGCAGACTCGCACCCGTCTGGAATATGATGCGGCGCGTCAGGAGTTGGTGTCCAAAGCCGCCAATCTGGCGTTCCCAATCCGCGAGGGCATTCCGGTCATGCTGATTGACGAAGCGCGCGTGCTGGACTGATCCCCAAAAGGGAGGGGGCCAGCCCCCTCTTGGCTGCGCCAAGTCACCCCCGGGATATTTTGAGAATGAGAAAACGCCTTAGCGCATCAGCTTGGGCAATTCGCCATTTAACCCCGCCGCTTCACGCATAAAGCTCCGGCGCAAACCGGGCATTGCGCCAACCAGTCCCATGCCCACATCGCGCGCGGCGCGCAGCAAGGGATTGTCGTTGGAAAACAGCTTGTTGGTCAGGTCCGTTGCCGCCACCAATGTGGCTGTGTCAAACCGCCGCCATTCCTGATACCGCGCAAGCACCAGCTCTGAGGCAAAGTCCTCGCCGCGTTGCTGCGCCTCTGTCAGAATCTGTGCCAGTGCCGCGACATCTCGTAGACCAGCGTTGAGGCCTTGCCCGGCAATGGGATGCATCCCGTGGGCCGCATCGCCGACCAGCGCCACGCGGTCCGCGATGAACTCGTTGGCAACCGACAGGCTCAAAGGGTAGGTGAAGCGGTTGACGGTGAGTGCGATCTCACCCAGGAAATCGCCAAAGCGCGGGCGCAGCACCGCTATGTAGTCTTCATCGGACAGCGCATGGATCGCGGCGGCGTTTTCATCTGTTTCGGACCAGACAATCGAGCACATGTTGCCCGGTAGTGGCAGGATCGCCAGCGGTCCCGGCGGCATAAAAAACTGATGTGCCACGCCATGGTGCGGCAGCTCGTGTGTGATGGCGCAGACCAGGGCGGTTTGGCCATAACCCCAGCCGGTGCGTTTGATCCCCGCGCGCTTGCCCACGCCGGTTTGCCGTCCATCACAGCCAACCAGCAGCTTGGCGCGATGGGTGCGGCCGTCACTAAAGGTTGCCGTAACGCCGGAGGTGTCCACGGCCTGATCGGTGACCAATGTGCCCGAAATCAGCGAAATGCGGGGCTCCGCTTCCATGGCCTCCAGAAAGGCGCGGTAGAGGAACCGATCTTCGAGCATAAAGCCCATTGGGCCTTCTTCGATCTCGGTGTGATCAAAATGCAGGAAAAACGGCGCCGGCCCTTCGCCCGCGCGCCCATCGCTGACTTTGATGTCGCGCATTGGCTCGGACTGCTCCGCCACTTTGTCCCAGACGCCAATCGCCGCCAGCAACCGTTTGGAGGCCAGCGCCAGCGCATAGCCGCGCCCATCAAAGTTGCTGCCTGCCCGTTCGGGCGCAGGGCGCGCGTCCACCACGGTGACGTCAAAGCCGGCCTGCGCCAGCGCCAGAGCCAGGGCGGGGCCGTTCAGCCCGCCACCGGCAATCAGAATGTCGCTGTCAAATGTCATGGGGCCAATATGGGGCTCTCGCAGGGATTGTCCATGTGCGTTTGCGCCGCTACCGTCGCCCCAACCACAAATTCGGAGAGCAAAATGTTGGATTGGCTGGAGAAAAGCGCGGCGGACCTGGGGCGGGGCATTGAAAGCGGGGCGATTGACCCGGTGGCGCTGACTCAAGCCTTTCTTGGCGCGATTGACGGCCATGATGCGCGCGACCGGATTTATGCCCGTGTGACAGCCGAGCGTGCCTTGGCCGAAGCCGAAGCGGCAGCTGAACGCGCCCGCGTGGGGCAGCGCCTGTCGCCCTTGGACGGTGTGCCGATCAGCTGGAAAGATCTGTTTGACACCGCCGGCGTGGCCACGGAGGCCGGCTCGGCTTTGCTCAAAGACCGCGTGCCGACCCGTGACGCTGAAGTCTTGCGCAATGCCACCGCCGCAGGCCTGATCTGTCTGGGCAAAACCCATATGAGCGAGCTGGCGTTTTCCGGCATTGGCCTCAACCCAATCACCGCCACGCCGCCTTGCGTGAATGATCCCGGTGCGGTGCCCGGCGGGTCTTCGTCTGGCGCAGCGGCCTCCGTGGCCTTTGGTCTGGCGGCGGCAGGCATTGGCTCTGACACCGGCGGTTCCGTGCGCATACCGGCGGCGTGGAACGATCTGGTGGGCCTCAAAACCACCGCAGGGCGTGTGTCGTGCGACGGCACCGTGCCGCTTTGCCGTAAGTTTGACACCGTGGGTCCGTTGACCCGAACCGTGGAAGATGCGGCGCTGCTCTTGGGCATTCTGGAAGGTAAACCCGTGCCGGACCTGCGCGGCGCGTCGCTCGCAGGCACCCGCATGGCTGTGCTTGAAACCGTGGCGCTGGATCAGGTGCGCGAAGCGCCACTTGCGGGGTTTGAGCGCACTCTTCACCGCCTGCGCGAAGCGGGCGTAGAGCTCGAGTTTCTGAAGGCCGAGGAGATTGCTGAGGCAATGGCGCTCTCCGCGCCGCTGTTTACCGCCGAAGCCTATGGCGAGTGGAAAGAGGTGATCGAGGCTGCGCCGGACAAGATGTTTGAGCAAATTCTGGAACGCTTCCGCTCTGGCGCGGCGTTCAGCGGGCCGGACTATGTCGCCGCCTGGCACAAGCTTGATGCCCATCGCGCCACCTGGAACGCGCGGATTGCGGGGTATGACGCGGTGCTGCTGCCCACCGCGCCGATCTTGCCTACCAACATTGAGCGCCTGATGCATGACCAAGAGTATTATGTGACCGAAAACCTTCTGGCCCTGCGCAACACGCGCATTGGCAACCTGATGGGCTCTGCGGCGATCACCTTGCCAACCGGCGTGCCAAGCTGTGGCCTGATGATGCTGGGGCAGGGCGGCTCGGAAGAGCGTCTCTTGCGGTTGGCGGCGGCGGCAGAACCGCTGTTTGGGCATCCCTGACGGGGGCGATGGGGCCAGCCTCCTCACTTGCGCCTTGCGCAAGTTCTCCCCGGGGATATTTAGGGACTGTGAAGCCTGAGGCGACAGATCGCTTTGGTATGGAGAGCGATATGCGCAAGTTTGAGATTTTTGTGGTCACCGCGCCGGGGTTGGAAAAGCCTTTGGCGGCAGAAATCGCCAAAGCCGGGTTTAAGAAGCCCAAGATGATGCCCGGCGGCGTGCGCTTTCGCGGCAATTGGCAGGATGTCTGGCGTGCCAACCTGACCCTGCGTGGTGCGGCACGCGTATTGGCGCGGGTCGACAATTTCCAATGCATGCACCTGAAACAGTTGGAGCGGCAGATCAGCGAGATGCCCTGGTCGCAGTATCTGCGCGCCGATGTGCCGGTGAAGGTTGAGGTGGCGACCCAGAAGTCGAAAATCTACCACGCCGGGGCTGCCAAGGAGCGCATTGAAAAAGGCCTGGTCACGGCGCTGGGCGTGCCTTTGTCGGCGGAGGCCGAGGTCGTGCTGAAGGTGCGCATCGACAACAATATGGTGACCCTGTCGCTGGATACCTCTGGCGAAAGCCTGCACAAACGCGGCCACAAGGCCGCGGTGGCCAAAGCCCCGATGCGGGAAAACATGGCCGCGATGTTCCTGCGCCAGATGGGGTTTGATGGCAGTCAGGCGGTGTATGATCCGATGTGCGGCTCCGGCACCTTTGTGATCGAAGCGGCAGAGATCGCGGCTGACCTGCTGCCCGGACGCTCCCGCAGCTTTGCCTTTGAACAGTTGGCCACTTTTGATTCTGAAGCCTACGAAGACCTGAAGGCGGCGCACACTGAAACGCCATCCTGCCGTTTCTTTGGCTCGGACAAAGACGCCGGCGCCATCCGCATGGCAACAGAGAACGCCACACGCGCCGGCGTGGCTGAGCTTTGCAGCTTTGAACAGAAGAGCGCCGGCGACATCACGCCGCCCGAGGGCCCGCCCGGTCTTGTGATTGTAAACCCACCCTACGGTGCGCGCATTGGCGACAAGAAGGGATTGTTTGCCCTGCACGCCAGCTTTGGCAAGGCGCTCTCCGCCCGCTTCTCCGGCTGGCAGGTGGGCATAATCACCACAGACGCCGGGCTGGCGAAAGCCACAGGCTTGCCGCTTGAGACCCCATTTGCCACGGTGGCGCATGGTGGATTGAAAGTGCGCCTCTACACCTGTGAGGTGCCCTAACACAAAAGGTGCGTGATGAGTGATGGGGTGTTTGATGCGAATGTGGCTGCAACCTACGATGCGGATCACGGCGGCACCGATCCCGTGTTGGTGGCTGCGACGGTCGACGTTTTAGCCGATCTTGCCGATGGCGGCGCCGCGTTGGAGTTTGCCGTTGGCACAGGTCGGATTGCACTGCCCTTGGCGGCCAAAGGCGTGCCTGTCAGCGGTATTGAATTGTCCGCTGCCATGGTCGCCGAGATGCGCAAAAAAACCGGCGGCGCGGATATCCCCGTTGTGATCGGCGACATGTGCGAAGTCCGCTCCGAGGGCACCTTCACGCTGGTTTTTCTGGTGTTCAACACCATCGACAACCTCACCACGCAAGAGGCCCAAGTCGCCTGTTTTCAAAACGCCGCGGCGCATCTTGAGCCGGGTGGGCGGTTTGTGATCGAGACACAGCTGCCGCCGCTGCAGCGCTTGCCGTTTGGCGAAACCCGCCTGCCGTTTGCCCATGACCCGGACCACTGGGGCGTCGATGAGTTTGACATCACCACACAGGCCTACAGCTCCCATCACCTCTGGATCAAGGACGGCAAAACCCAGCATCTTTCGGTGCCGTTTCGATATGCCTGGCCGTCCGAAATGGACCTCATGGCACGGCTTGCCGGTATGACCTTGGAGCATCGGTGGGCCGATTGGGACCGTGGGTTGTTTAGCAAGGACAGCACCAAACATGTGTCTGTCTGGCGGAAGTTGTGAGGTGGCTTCAAAGCTCTTCGAGAAACTCTTTCACGCTTTCGTTACTCACGTACCAATGGGCGGCATCTTCTAGATGATCGTCCAGATAACCAAATATCCGGTCTGGTGCAGACAGGTCGAGGTAGTAGAGGGCGAGTTCCTGTCCCTTTGAGCCGTCTTCGTACTCTAGATAAATGCGGCGTTCAAAATTGCGAGCTTCGGTTGTGACAAACATAAAGCGCTGGCCGACGTAATAACCCGCGTCATCTTGCTTGGGATAATCATCGAGTTGCTGTCTGCGGTAGTTGGCGTCACCGGCGGTTTCGGAAGGTACAAGCCAGTACATCCACAAAAAGCCGATGCCATCTTCGTCGAGATTGACGCTCGTAAACAACGCCGCAGGCGTGCGCTCTGTGATCAGAATTGAAAGTGCGTCTTTCCATTGGCGCTGATACTGTTCCAAAGAGTAATCATTGAGGTGGGTTTCGAATGTCTCGCAATAAGCCCCGATATTGATCTGGCCGTGGAAAAAGTCACTTTCGACTTTGTCTGTGAATTTGATAGAAAATGCCACGCGCTTAAAGTCTTTTGATTGTTTTGTTTAACGATACTCTGAGCACCGCCTTCGGTCAATTTGCCCGCAACATGGCCGAACAGCTGCACAACACATAGGGCGTTGCGTTAACTCAATTCCGCTGCAAAACGCACCTCCGCAAAACAGTCGTGATACCGACAAAATACCGACGTGGTTTTGAGGCCAATTTTATTCCGTTAACGCCTGGTTCGGCTCCCCCGGCGTCAGGATATGCCGCAAGAGCGCCATTGGGTGTTTGCGCAGGGTCAGACGCATCGCCACATAGTCCTCCACCACCTGCTCGCCCATCGACATTTCCGGCAAGATCGCCGCAGGCTCCAGAATACCTTCGCCGTCCATATCGCCCGCAAACAAAGGCAATGGCTTGTCCGATTTGATCGCCTTGGCCTCCCACAACGCGTCCCGCCGCTGAAGCCCCAAGGAGGCAAAGGCATCCGCCTCTGCCAGCCGCGTCAGCACGTGCGGATCAATGCCTGCCCGGCGCCAGACATCTTCGACCGTTTGATAGCCATTGCCCCGCGCCGCCGTGATCCAGCTCGCGTCCTCTTCGCGCAGCCGACGCACCTGCCGGAACCCCAGTCGGAGCGCCAAACCACCCCGTCCGTCCGGCTCCATCACATTGTCCCAAAAGCTCTCGTTGATATCCACAGGGCGGACCTCGACGCTGTGTTCCCGCGCGTCCCTAACGATTTGAGCTGGCGCATAAAATCCCATTGGTTGGCTGTTCAGGAGCGCACAGGCGAAGATGCCGGGATGGTGGCATTTGATCCAGGCCGAGGCATAAACCAAAAGCGCAAAAGAGGCCGCGTGGCTCTCTGGAAACCCATAAGAGCCAAAGCCCTCAATCTGGGAAAAACAGCGCGCGGCGAAGTCTTCCTCATAGCCGTTTTTCTTCATCCCGCGCATGAAACGCTCGCGGAATTCGCTGACATTGCCGTGCTTTTTGAAGGTCGCCAAAGAGCGCCGGAGCCGGTCCGCTTCCTCCGGCGTGAACCCGGCGCCAATGATGGCAATTTGCATCGCCTGTTCTTGAAACAGCGGCACGCCCAAGGTCTTGCCCAGCACCTCGCCCAAAGCATCAGAGGGGAAGGTCACAGTCTCCTCGCCATTGCGGCGCCGGATGTAGGGGTGCACCATATCGCCTTGGATCGGCCCCGGTCGAATGATCGCCACTTCGATCACCAGATCATAGAAATTGCGTGGCTTCATTCGGGGCAAAAAGTTCATCTGCGCCCGGCTTTCGACCTGAAACACCCCGATGCTGTCGGCTTTGCACAGCATGTCATAAACCGCTGAATCCTCTGGTGGAATCGTTGACAAGGCGAGGTCCATGCCATGGTGACGCTTGAGCATGTCAAAGCCTTTGCGGATGCAGGTCAGCATGCCAAGGCTCAGCACGTCCACCTTCAAAATTCCAAGGCTTTCAATGTCATCCTTGTCCCAGCAAATGACGGTGCGGTCTTCCATGCTGGCGTTCTCAATTGGCACCAGTTCATCCAGCCGCCCCTCGGTCATGATGAAACCACCGACGTGTTGGGACAGGTGGCGGGGAAAGCCGATGATCTCTTGCACCAGCGCCATGGTTTGCGCCAGACGCCGGTCATTGGGATCCAGGCCAATCTCGCGCATCCGCGCATCTTGCACCGCATCGGTGGAGAAGAACCCCCAAAGCTGGGAGGACAGTGCGGAGATGATATCTTCGGTCAGCCCCATGGCCCGCCCCACCTCCCGGATCGCGCGTTTTCCACGGTAGTGCACCACGGTTGCGCACAGTCCCGCACGGTGGCGTCCGTAGCGGTCATAGATGTGCTGGATCACCTCTTCGCGGCGTTCATGTTCAAAGTCGACATCAATATCAGGCGGTTCATCCCGGGCCTCACTGACAAAGCGCTCAAACACCATGGTGCCAATTTCCGGGCTGACCGACGTCACCCCAAGACAGAAACAAACCACTGAATTTGCAGCACTTCCACGTCCCTGGCAGAGGATGTCTCGGGAGCGGGCAAAATGCACCACATCGCGCACGGTCAGGAAATAGGGCTCGTATTTGAGCTTGCCGATCAGGGCGAGCTCATGCTCCAGCATGCCGCGCACTTTCTCTGGCGCGCCATGTGGGTAGCGCCAGCGCAGGCCTTCATAGGCCAGCCGATGCAGCCGGTCTGTGGGCGTTTCGCCTTGGGCCACCTCACTGGGGTATTCATAGCGCAGCTCATCCAGCGAAAAGGTGCAGCGCTGCATCAGCCAGTCTGTGCGCGCCAATGCCGCCTCATGTCCCGCAAACAGGCGGCGCATTTCCTCCGCACTGCGCAATCGTCGTTCGCCATTGGTCTGCGCCTCCGCGCCGAGGCTATCGACACGACAGCTCTGCCGGACGGCGGTCACCACATCGGCCAAGCGCCGACGTCCCCCGTGGTGCATCACCGGCAGGGTGGTGGCCACCAGCGGCAGGCCCAGCTGTGCAGCATGCTGTGCGCGGGTGGCAAAGCGGGTGGCATCCTCGCCGTCATATCCCGGCGCCAACGCTAGTTGCAGCCGCCCGGCAAAGCGGCGCGTCAACTGTGGCACCAGTTTGGCCCAGTCACACGCGCCGTGCGGCTTGCGGTGCGTGTGCGGATAGGGGTGCAGGATCAGCTGCAATCCGGTGCCAAACTCCAAAAGGTCGCCCAGATGTAGGATGCAGCTGCCTTTCTCGGCCCGCAGGCGTCCTTTGGACAGCAGGCGACACAGGCTCGCCCAGCCCTGGCGGTTTTCCGGCAGCGCCGTGATGGGTGGCGCATCGCTGAACTCCAGCCGGGCGGCAGGCATCAGGCGTGGGGTGGCATAGATCGGCGCGCTGGGCGGGGATGCAATGTGCTCGGGGCAGGGGGGACCAATTAGCCCTGTTGCATGATCAAAGTTGCGCCGTTCGCGCACATCACGGGCAATTTCACGCGCTTCGGTATGACTGCGCACAATGCCCGCCACGCTGTTCACATCGGCAATGGCAATTGCGTCCAACCCGGCCATAGCGGCACGCCGCATATATTCCTCCGGATGGGATGCTCCGGTGAGAAAAGTGAAGTTCGACGTGATGCAAAGCTCGGCAACCATGAGAATCGTTATTATATTCACGTTTTGTTCCTTTGGGGAGTCTGCAGAAAATATCCGCATGCGTGAAAAAATGTTTTGAAATTTCATGAAATTGGTGCAGCGTGAAATTCGAGGGAAAAATTTCACGACCGGGATTCGCGCCACATGCTGCATAACGTGCCACAAGATGTGCAAACGCTGGGGGCGGATCTGCGCGCCCTGCGCAAGACACGCGGCCTGACCCTGACGGAGATGGCAGAGGCGTTGGACCGCTCTGTCGGCTGGCTCAGCCAGGTGGAACGCGACAAATCCGCACCCACCATTTCCGACTTGCGCCAAATCGCCAAAGTGCTTGGCGTGCCGATGTCGATGCTCTTTGGTCAGTCCTCCGCTCCGGCCCATGAGCAGGGCTATGTTGTGCGTTCCGGCGCCCGCCGCCCCATGGGGGGCAGCGAGGAAGGATTGGTCGAAGAGTTGCTCTCCCCCGATCTGACCGACGATTTTGAAATGGTGCACTCCACCTTTGCGCCGCACTCTTCCATGCAAGAGCCGACCATGCGCCCAACGCAAGAGGTTGGCTATGTCATCTCTGGCCGGTTAGAGCTGCGCATAGGGGAACAGAGTTTCTCTGTTGGGCCGGGTGACAGCTTCCGCATTCGTGGGGAGGAATATCACTGGGCCAATCCCCATGACGAAGCTTGCGTGGCGATCTGGGTGATCGCGCCACCTGTGTACTAAGGACGATACGATGCTGAAGGGATCTTGCCTCTGTGGCGACATCACATTCGAAACCAACGCGGAACCGCAAGGCGCTTCAATGTGCCATTGCAGCCAATGTCGCAAACAATCTGGCGGAATCTGGTCTTCCGCGTATGTCGCAGAAACGGACCTCACCATCACTGGCGATGTGCTCTGGTATGAGGCCAGCGCAAACGCTAAGCGCGGCAGCTGCCCGCGCTGTGGGTCGTTCCTGTTCTGGAAGGCTCATGATGAGGATACAACCAGCTTTGCGCTGGGGGCGGTGGATGGCCCAACCGGATTGGAGCTGACCAAACACATCTTTGTTGCGCACAAAGGTGATTACTACACCATCGCCGACGACGTGCCGCAGCGAGACTGACCATGTTGGAAACTTTCGCAAATATGGACAGCGTCACGCTCTGGGCCTTCATAGCCGCGTCTCTGGTAATGTATCTCACCCCCGGCGCAGACATGATGTTCACCATCGCCAGCGGCATTTCCGGCGGCCCCAAAGCGGGGCTGGCCGCTACCGTAGGAGTCACGCTGGGGCTTGTGGCCCATATCACCCTAGCGGCGGCGGGGTTGGCGGTGCTGATCGCGGCCTCTCCCACAGCCTTGTTGGCCATCCGTTATGCGGGGGCGGCTTATCTGGTGGTGCTGGCCTATCAGGCCTGGACAGCAAAACCTGTGTCTGACGAGGTCGAAGGCCGCGCCAACATCCTGCGCGCGGTGCGCCGCGGGTTTCTCACCAACATTCTGAACCCCAAGATCATCCTCTTCATTCTGGCGTTCTTGCCACAGTTCACCACGGCAGAAGCCGGCCCGATCTGGCAGCAGATTGTGATCCTGGGCGGGATGTTTGCCACCGGTGGCTTTCTGGTGGTGTCGATGATCGGGCTGTCTGCCGGTTTCGTTGGCGCGAAGCTCAAACAAGCCACGGGCATTCTGAACAAAACCGCCGCCGTCATCTTTGGTGGCTTGGCAGCAAAACTAGTCTTTGACTGAGGGAGATGGTCATGTCTGATTTTCCAAGCAAGGCCCGTGTGGTCATCATTGGTGGCGGTGTTGTGGGCACCTCCAGCCTCTATCATTTGGCCAAGAAAGGCTGGACCGATTGTGTCTTGCTGGAAAAGAACGAACTGACCGCTGGCTCCACCTGGCATGCCGCCGGCAATGTGCCCACCTTCTCCAACAGTTGGGCGATCATGAACATGCAGCGCTACTCTACCGAGCTGTATTCTCGGCTTGGGGAAGAAGTGGACTACCCGATGAACTACCACCAGTCGGGGTCTATCCGACTGGCACACACCAAAGAGCGCGTGCAGGAATTTGAACGCGCTATGTCCATGGCCAAATACCAAGGCATTCCGATGGAGATGTGGACCCCGGAAGAGGCCAAGGAACGCTATCCTTTCCTGGAAACTCATGACCTCGAAGGTGTGCTCTATGACCCAACTGATGGGGACATCGACCCCGCGCAGCTGACGCAAGCGCTGGCCAAAGGCGCGCGCGATATGGGCCAGAAAATTCTGCGCTTCTGTCCGGCAACCGGGGTGACGCAGCAGGAAGACAAAAGCTGGATCGTCCATACGGAAAAAGGTGATATTGCCTGTGACTATGTGGTCAACGCCGCTGGATACTATGCGCAGCGTGTTGGCGAGTGGTTCAAACCCTATGGCGGGCGCTCTGTACCGATGATGGTGATGAGTCACCAGTACCTGCTGACGGAAGAAATCCCCGAAGTGGAGGACTGGTCCAAAGCCAATGGCGGCAAAAAACTGCCGCTGCTGCGCGACGTGGACGTGTCCTACTACCTGCGTCAGGAAAAGCACGGCTACAACCTCGGCCCCTATGAGCCGAACTGTAAGGCCCATTGGGACACTGATGCCGATCCAATGCCCGATGACTTCTCTTTCCAACTCTGGTCCGATGACCTTGATCGGATTGAAGACATCGTCACCGACGCCATGGAGCGCGTGCCTTTGATGCAAACTTCCGGCGTGAGCCGCGTGATCAACGGCCCAATTCCTTATGCGCCTGATGGCCTACCACTCATTGGTCCGATGCCGGGTGTGGAGAACGCCTTTGAAAACTGTGTTTTCACCTTCGGCATCGCTCAAGGCGGTGGAGCGGGCAAAGTGCTCGCCGAATGGATCGTGGATGGCCACACCGAGTGGGACATGTGGGCCGTCGATCCGCGCCGCTACACCGATTACACAGATCACGATTACTGCGTGAAGAAAGGCATGGAGGTTTACGGAAACGAATACGCCATGCACTTCCCGCATCACGAATGGCCCGCCGCCCGGGACAAGAAGCTCTCCCCCGTCCATGACCGGGTTGTCGCATCTGGCGGTGTTATGGGGGCCTATAACGGATGGGAGCGAGCGAATTGGTACGCCAAAGATGGCGATGACACGTCGCTCGCTGCCACCCACACCTGGGGCCGCTCCGGTCCTTGGGAACAACGTGTGAAAGAAGAATGTGAAGCCGTGCGCGACCATTGCGGTGTGCTCGATCTGCCGGGGTTCTCCCGCTTCGCGCTGAATGGCGAGGGGGCGGCAGAATGGCTGCGTGGTATGATCACTGGTGCCCTGCCCAAAGTCGGGCGCATCAACCTAGCTTACTTTTCTGACGATCGTGGACGCATCCTTACAGAGATGTCGGTGCTGCGCCACGCCGAAGACGGGTTTATCCTGATCACGGCTGCGACAGCGCAGTGGCATGATTTCGAACTGCTCAAGCACAACCTGCCCGAGGGGCTTGAACTGATTGATTGCACCCGCGACATGAGCACGTTGATTGTGACCGGTCCGAAGTCGCGCGACATCCTGTCGGGGCTCAGCGACGCGGATCTGTCTCTGGGGTGGTTGACGCATCAAAAAGCAACAGTGGCTGGCGCGAAGGTAATTTTGGTCCGGGTGTCCTTTGCCGGAGAATTGGGCTGGGAAGTGCATGCTCCGTTTGCGGATATGCCCGCAATCTACGACGCAATCCGCGATGCCGGGGCAACGCCTTTTGGCATGTATGCCCTGAACTCCCTGCGTTTGGAAAAAGGCTACCGCGCTTGGAAGGGGGACCTGTCCACAGATTACTCCCTGCTCGAAGGTGGATTGGAACGGTTTGTGAAACTCGACAAGCCACAGGATTTCCCGGGCAAAGCCGCGATCCAGAACGAGAAACAACAAGGCGTGCAAAAGTCCTTTGTCACCTTGAAGGTCGACGCTGGCGACGCAGACGCGCCCTATATGTCCTGTATCTACCACGGGGATCAGATCGTTGGCGAAACCACGTCCGGCGGTTGGGGCTATCGCGTGAATGCCTCCATTGCGCTGGGCATGGTCAAGGCCGAACTCGCAGTGCCGGGCACTGAGCTTTCGGTGGAAATCTACGGTGAGAAATGCCGTGCCGTGGTGCAGGAAGACCAACCGATGTGGGACCCCGCAAACGAACGGTTGCGGGCATGAGTGACATTATCCTGAAAGACGGCGGCACAGGGCAGGAGCTTTTGGCGCGCTCGTCCATGCCTCCGCATCCGCTCTGGTCGTGCAAGGTCATGATGGAAGAGCCGGAAATTGTGCAAAGCGTTCACGCGGACTACATCCGCGCTGGCGCGCGTCTGATCACGCTGAACACCTATTCGGTCACACCGGAGCGGCTGAGCCGCGAAGGCGAGCCGGACATGTTTGCGCCATTGCTGCAGCGGGCGATTGATTTGGCCAATGCGGCGCGCGAGGAGGTTGGCGTCGCTGATGTCAAACTCGCCGCATGCCTGCCGCCGTTGCACGGCTCTTATCGCCCGGACATGTCCAAGTCCCACGCGGATCTGTTGCCCCTCTATCAAGAAGTAGCCAACGCGCAGGCAGACGGTTGCGATCTGGTCGTTGCGGAAACTCTTTCGAGCGTCTCTGAGGTTACCGCAGCCGCACAAGCCGGTGTTGAAACCGGTCTGCCCACATGGGTGTTTATGACGCTCAATGATGACGACAGTGGCTCTCTGCGTTCGGGCGAGCCTTTGTCGGAGGCGCTGTCGGCGGTGGAAGGGACTGGTATCGCAGGTGTCGGGATCAACTGCTGCAAACCAGAAGTGATCATCGCCAATATCGGCACCGTTTTGGCAACCGGGATGCCCAGCGGGGCATATGCCAATGGTTTTACCGGAATTGACGCTTTGGAGATTGGCGGCACTGTTGATGGGCTCAAGGCCCGCAAAGACCTAACACCAGCGGCGCATGCAGATCTGGCGATGCCGTGGGTCGCACAGGGTCTGCACTTTATCGGCGGTTGCTGCGAAGTTGGCCCCGCCCATATTGCAGAACTGGCACAACGCCTAACGACGGCTGGTCACACAATCGTCGGCGATTGACCACGCCTTATCGACAGTATCACGGTGGCACAGCCTCCGTCACATCACCAAAGGACTTAGCTTATGGTTGATCTCCCGAACAAAGCCCGTGTGGTCATCATCGGTGGCGGGGTTGTGGGCTGCTCTGTTGCCTATCACCTCGCCAAACTGGGCTGGAAAGACGTCGTTTTGCTGGAGCGCAAACAGCTCACCTCCGGCACAACATGGCACGCGGCTGGCCTCATCGCGCAACTGCGGGCCACAGCCAATATGACCAAGCTCGCGAAGTATTCGCAAGAGCTCTACGGAAATCTCGAAGCCGAGACAGGCGTCGCCACAGGCTTCAAACGCTGCGGTTCGATCACCGTTGCCCTGACTGAAGAACGTAAGGAGGAAATCTTCCGCCAGGCCGCCATGGCCCGCGCGTTTGGGGTGGAGGTTGAGGAGATTTCTCCAACCGAAGTCAAAGCCCGTTATGAGCATCTCAACATCGACGATGTCACCGCTGGTGTGTACCTGCCGCTCGACGGTAAGGGCGATCCAGCCAACATAGCGCTGGCGCTGGCCAAAGGTGCCCGCCAGATGGGGGCAACGGTCAAGGAGCGTGTGAAAGTCACCAGTATCGCCAAGTCGGGCCGCAAGGTGACGGGCGTCGATTGGGTGTCAGACGACGGCGAAGAGCAAGGCCATATCGCTTGCGACATGATTGTGAACTGTGCAGGCATGTGGGGCCACCAGGTTGGCCGCATGGCAGGCGTGAATGTGCCCCTGCACGCTTGTGAGCACTTCTACATCGTTACTGAAAACATCCCACAGCTCACCCAAATGCCGGTCCTGCGCGTGCCGGATGAATGCGCCTACTACAAGGAAGACGCAGGGAAAATCTTGCTGGGGGCCTTTGAACCAAACGCCAAACCTTGGGCCATGAACGGCATCCCGGACAGCTTTGAGTTTGACCAACTTCCAGAGGATTTCGACCACTTTGAGCCCATTCTCGAAGCGGCGGTGAACCGCATGCCGATGTTGGCCGAAGCGGGTATTCACACCTTCTTCAATGGCCCAGAAAGCTTCACACCGGATGATGCCTACCACCTAGGCCGCGCGCCGGAGATGGACAACGTCTGGGTGGCAGCAGGCTTTAACTCCATCGGCATCCAATCGGCGGGCGGCGCCGGTATGGCGCTGGCGCAGTGGATGGACGATGGCGAAAAGCCGTTTGATCTCGGCGATGTGGACATCTCCCGGATGCAGCCGTTTCAAGGCAACAAAACCTACCTATTTGAGCGCTCCAAGGAAACTTTGGGCCTGCTTTATGCTGACCACTTCCCTTATCGCCAAAAGGCCACCGCACGCGGTGTGCGCCGCACGCCGTTCCACCATCACCTGAAAGAACAGGGTGCGGTCTTTGGCGAGCTCGCCGGGTGGGAACGCGCCAACTGGTTTGCAAATGGAGGCCAGGAACGCGAATACCAATACACGTGGAAACGTCAAAACTGGTTTGAGAACTCCGCCGCCGAGCACCGCGCCATTCGCGAAAATGTTGGCATGTACGACATGTCGTCCTTTGGCAAAATCCGGGTCGAAGGCCCAGATGCCGAAGCCTTCATGAACTATGTGGGCGGCGGCGACTACTCGGTGCCCAACGGCAAGATTGTCTACACGCAGTTCCTCAACCGCCGCGGAGGGATTGAGGCTGAAGTGACCGTGACGCGCCTGACGGAAACCGCCTATCTGGTGGTGACCCCGGCGGCGACACGTCTGGCGGATCAAACTTGGATGGAGCGTCGCAAAGGCGACTTCAACGTGGTGATCACCGATGTGACACCGGGCGAAGGTGTGTTGGCGATCATGGGGCCCAACTCCCGAAAACTGCTGGAAAAAGTTTCCCCGGCCGATTTTTCAAACGCGACCAACCCCTTTGGCACCGCACAGGACATCGAGCTGGGCATGGGTCTCGCCCGCGCGCACCGCGTGACCTATGTTGGCGAACTGGGTTGGGAGATCTACGTGTCCTCCGACATGGCAGGCCACGCCTTTGAAACCCTCTGGGAGGCCGGTCAGGACATGGGGCTGAAGCTCTGTGGCATGCACATGATGGACAGCTGCCGCATCGAAAAAGGCTTCCGCCACTTCGGCCACGACATCACCTGCGAGGATCACGTGGTGGATGCGGGGCTTGGCTTTGCAGTCAAAACTGACAAGCCAGACTTCATCGGTCGCGAGGCCGTGATTGCCCGCAAGGAAAGCGGCCCACAAAACCGGATGCTGCAGTTCAAACTGACCGATCCGGAGCCGCTGTTGTTTCACAACGAGCCCATCCTGCGGGACGGCGAATATGTCGGCTACCTGACCTCCGGCAACTACGGCCACACTTTGGGCGGCGCCATGGGCCTTGGCTACGTGCCATGTGCGGGTGAGAAAGCCGCCGAGGTGCTCGCCTCGACTTATGAGATCGACGTCATGGGCACCAAGGTGAGGGCCGAAGCCTCGCTGAAGCCGATGTACGATGCAAAATCGGAACGCGTCAAAGTCTAAGCCACCTCCGCATTGCTGAGTTCTGAAAGGGCCATCACGTTTCGTGATGGCCTTTCGCACTAAAAGTGGCGTTTCCTTCTGCCTTGCTCAGCGCTACCAAAGAGCGTCGCGGCAGGAGGAACCGATCATGGCCACACGTGCAGAACAGCCGGAAAACGTCGATACACCCCAAGGGTTGGCCTATGCGATGACCGCCTATCTCCTCTGGGGGTTCTTGCCACTGTATATGAAGCTTGTGGCCCATATGCCCGCGCTTGAAGTGGTGGCGCATCGGGTGATCTGGTCTGTGCCTATTGCGGGCCTCGTGTTGATTGTCTTGCGCCGCACGTCCGATCTTGTCGCGGCTCTGCGCAACCCGCGCACGCTGGCCATGGGCTGCCTCACTGCCGCTCTGATCACCGTGAATTGGGGTGTCTATGTCTGGTCCATTGCCAACGACCGCGCGCTGGATGCCGCGCTTGGCTATTACATCAACCCGCTATTTAGCATCGCCTTGGCCGCCATCCTTCTGGGCGAGCGCCTGACCCGTCTGCAATGGGTCGCCGTCGCTTTGGCCGCCGCTGCCGTCGTGGTGCTCTGGGTCGATGCTGGCAGCCTGCCATGGGCCGCTTTGGCGCTCACGATCTCTTGGGGCTTCTACGCCTTCTTCAAAAAATCCCTGCCCATCGGCCCCAACCAGGGCTTTTTGCTGGAGGTGATCATCCTCACCATCCCCGCCACCGGCTACCTGCTCTGGCTCACTGCACAAGGGCAGGGGCACTTCGGCGGCAGTACACGCGACACGTTCTTGCTGCTCGGCTGCGGTGTGGTCACCGCCGTGCCGCTGTTGTTTTATGCCAACGGCGCCAAACTCATGCGTCTTTCCATCATCGGCATCATGCAATACATCGCGCCAACGATGATCTTCCTGATGGCAGTCTTCGTGTTCAACGAACCCTTCGGCCAAGCCCGCATGATTGCCTTCCCGCTGATCTGGGCGGCTCTGGTGGTCTATTCCATTCCCATGATCCGTGACCTGCGCAACGCGCGGCGGTGATCCATCGGTGATCAGCCTTTGAAATGCTGACGAATATGGGCGGCAATCAACTGCCCCCACAACGCATAGGCCTCTTCTGAGGGGTGATACCCATCAGAGGCCTGAAACCGGTTTTCAAAGGGAATATCTATCGGCAGATGTGTCATCACCTGATGGGTGTCGCACAGCTCGGCCAAGGCCTGATCCAGCCGTTGCGCCTGCTGGCCCAACACCCATCGCAGCGGTTGCGGCAACTCCGGATAAGCCCCCATTGGCGGCAATCCCGAGGCCACAATCAGTTTTGCCCCAAAGCGGTTCACCAAACGTTTTGCCAGCTGTTTTTGGCGCGCCTGCCAAAACCCCCGGCTGCTGCCCCGCGTCACGTCATTCACCCCAAGGGCGGAGACCACCACATCAAACGGCGCAGGCTCCAACTGTGCCAGCCGGTCCAAGACAATGCTGGTGGTCGCACTGGTTTCGCCAACCAGTTTCCAGCTCACCGCAAAGTCTTTGGCCAAAGCCGCCACAAGCTGCCCGGAAAGGGCCGCCTCTTGTGTCCGCGCGCCGACACCCGCCGCAGAGCTGTCCCCAATGATCAGCAAGCGCAGCGCCACGCCAGATCCGGCACAGCCGTCCCGTGCCCCCGGCGGTTCCGAAAGCGTATTGGCCCGCCGTCGCACGCCAAGCCCCTGCACGACCAAAAGCGGCGCAAGCGGAATGCGTAGGATTTGATCCAGAGCGACAGGCATCCGGGCTTAGCTCATGGCGTCTTTGAATTTGAGAAACCGCACGTCCGTCATCACCCGCTTGTTCATTGCTTCGCGCAACGCGCCAATGGTCTTGTAGGGCCGCATGACCACCTCAAAATGCTGAATGTCCCCGGCCTCGTTTAAGGTGATCAGGTCGACACCGACGCAGTCCAAATCGCCCACTTTGCACTGAAATTCCAAGGCCCAGTCATTGCCATCGCCCATCACGCGGCGATAGCGGAACTCACTGAACACCTGTCCCACATGGCCCAACACGGCGGCAACCGCGTCCCGCCCGGTCCAAGTCGCCCAATAGGTTGGCGGTTGAAACGTGGCATCCTCTGCTAGCAGGCCTTTAATGTCCTCCTCGTTGCCTTTGGCAACTACCTCCTGCATGCGCACGATTGTTGGGTGCATGGGGTCCCCTCCCTCAATTCTCGTTAAAGACAGCCTGCCCATCCCCGCGCGTAACTCAAGGTTGACGTCGGGTTGCCGTGTGCCCGCCAAAGCCCTATGTCGGGCGCCATGACTGAAATTACGCCATATGACCCGCCGATGGACCCGATTGTTGTCTTGCATGAGGACAGCGACATTGTGGTGGTCGACAAACCGTCCGGCCTTTTGTCGGTGCCGGGACGTGGCGAACATCTTGCGGATTGCCTGCTGACCCGTGTGCAAGCGGCCTTTCCGACCGCGCTACAGGTGCATCGCTTGGACCGCGATACGTCGGGCGTGATGGTCTTTGGTCTCACCCCTCATGCGCAGCGCCATTTGTCCAAACAGTTCGAAGAGCGCAAAACCAAAAAGACTTACGTCGTCCGCGTCTGGGGGCAAGTGGCCGAGAAAACCGGCACTGTGGATTTGCCGCTGATCGTCGATTGGCCCAACCGTCCACGCCAAATGGTGGACCATGAAAACGGCAAACCCGCGATCACCGATTGGCGGGTATTGAAAGTCAAAGACAAGGAAACTCGGGTGCGGCTGACGCCCAAAACTGGGCGCAGCCACCAGCTACGGGTGCACATGCTCGCGCTGGGCCATGTGATCTTGGGGGACCCGCTTTATGCCGAAGGCGAGGCGCGCGACTTTGAGCGCTTGATGCTGCATTCCGAACAGCTGCGCATCAATCACCCGGAAAGCGGCAAGGGCATGTCCTTCCGCGCTAAAGCGCCGTTTTAGGCTGCGTCTTTGAAAGTCGCGGCCAAAATCGCGGCCATTTGATCCGCGTCTTCCTGCGTAAACGCATCCGGCTGATCGCTGTCGATGTCAAATACGCCCAGCGGCTCTCCAGCGCCATTCCAGACCGGCAACACCAGTTCTGAGCGGGTCGAGGAGGCACATGCAATGTGTCCGGGAAAGGCATCCACATCCGGCACCAACTGCACCTCACCCGTCCGCGCCGCCGCGCCACAGACGCCGCGCGCAAAGGGGATCACCAAACAGCCGTGACCGCCTTGATACGGCCCAATCTTAAGCAGTTCAGGCGCCACCACGCGGTAAAACCCGGTCCAATTAAAACGATCATCCGCGTGATGCACCTCGCAGGCCACGGTCGCCATGAGCGCAACCGCATCGGTTTCGCCCTCAGTCAGCGAGGCAATGGTTTTGGACAGGGTGGTGTAGTCGATGCGCATGGCAAAACCTCAAAGGAAAATCGCGCGCAAGGCAGGCCCCGCGCGCGACTGAATAGATGGGGCGCTTAAACGCCTGCGTCCACGATGGCTTTCGCCAGAACCGGCACGGTGTGGGCGTTCAGGCCCGCAATATTCATGCGGCTGTCGCCCACCATGTAGATCGCATTGTCGACACGAATTTTTTCCACCAGATCCGGCGTGGTGCCCAGACGGGAGAACATGCCCCGGTGCTGCGCCAAAAAGCCAAAACGGTCGGAGCCAGAGAGACGCTGCAATTCGCTCGCCAGTTGCTCACGCAGCGCCAGCATGCCCAGACGGGTCTCTTCCAGCTCCGCCATCCAGTCCGCCTTCAGCTCGGGATCGGTCAGGATCGTCGTCACAACGCGCGCGCCGTGATCTGGCGGGAAGGAGAAGTTCTGGCGGTTCAGGTGGTTCAGGTTACCCTGAGTCACGGCGGTGTTCTCCGCCTTCTCGCTCATCGCGATCAACAGGCCGGTGCGCTCACGATAGATACCAAAGTTCTTGGAGCAAGACGCCGCGATCAGCAACTCTGGCACAGACTTCGCCACCAATCGGGTCGCCGCCGCGTCTTCTTCGAGACCATCGCCAAAGCCCTGATAGGCAATGTCGATCATCGGCGTGCAGCCCTTTTCGTTGATCAGGTCCACAACTTCTTGCCACTGGGTCAGGTTCAGGTTGGCACCGGTTGGGTTGTGGCAGCAGCCGTGCAGCAGCACAACGTCGTCGCTGGTCACATCGGCCAGATCTTCCATCATGCCCGCGAAGTTCACGCCCCGGGTTTCGTCGTTGAAATAGCGATACTTCACCATTTCAATGCCCAGATAACCCAGAATGCTGACGTGGTTCGGCCAGGTTGGATCAGAGACAAACACGCGCGCCTTCGGGTTGGCCATTTTGATCAGCTCAAACGCCTGCCGGATCGCGCCGGTGCCACCGGGGGTGGCCACAGCGGCCAAACGATCGCGCTCAACCGCACCTGCCAGCAGCATGTCGATCATCGCGTCGGCATAAGCCGGATCACCGGCCAGGCCGGTGTAGGCCTTGGAGGTTTGCTCTTCGATGATCTTACGCTCGGCGGCCTTCACGGCACGCATCACCGGGGTCACCCCTTCGGCGTTTTTGTACACGCCCACACCCAGATCCACCTTGGTGGGACGTGGGTCGTCGCGGTACATGGCCATCAGGCCGAGAATTTTGTCTTTGGGCTGCTCTTTGAGGTTGGTGAGCATCACGCTTCTCCGGTTGCTACGGGCAGGGTGGGGAAGGCCCCCCATTCGGCCCATGATCCATCATAAAGGGAATGGTCGGTCTTGCCGAACCGCTCCATCGCAAGGCACAGGATCGCGGCGGTCACACCGGAGCCACAGGTTGTGATGGCGGGTTTGGAAAGGTCAATATCGGCGGCTTCAAACACCGCACGCAGCTCTTCGGGTGACTTCATCACCCCGTTGTCGAGCAGGGTGGCGTAGTGCACGTTTTTGCTGCCCGTGATATGCCCGGCGCGCAGACCCGCGCGCGGCTCCGGCTCCGCGCCAGCAAAGCGCGACGGCCCGCGGGCGTCGATGATCTCGTGATCGGCCAGTTTGGCCGCGTGGGACACCTGCGTCACGTCCCGCACCATGTGGTTTTGGCGGCGCACAGTCATGTGGCGGTCGCGGATCACCGGTGGCATGTCGTCGGTCGGACGCCCTTCGGCAATCCACTTCGGCAGTCCGCCATCGAGCACGGCCACGTCTTTCTGCCCCATCAGCTTGAACAGCCACCATACACGCGCCGCAGAGAAAATGCCGCTGCCGTCGTAGACCACAACTTGATGTCCATCACCCACCCCCATGGCGCGCAGGCGGGACATGAATTTCTCAATCGGCGGCACCATATGCGGCAGGTCGCTGCGCCCATCGGAAATATCATCAATGTCAAAGAAGCGCGCACCGGGAATATGCACGTCGGCAAATTCTTCGCGGCCATTGCGCCCCATGTCCGGAAGGTACCAGGAAGCATCCAAAATGCGCAAATCCGGGTCTTTGAGATGAGCGGCCAGCCACTCGGTCGAAACAAGCGTTTTGGGATCGTCGGACATGTTATCCCTCTTCTGTCACGTCTGTGTCATTGCCTACAACCGGTGTGGTCGAGAGGCAAGAGTGGCCTCGCAACACACGACAAAGTAATGAGGCTCTTTGCGCAATTTCCTTGAACTGACACGCCGCTTGGTTCGTACATAAGGAGAGCGAACAGGGAAGAATTGATGCAGGACGTGGTGGTGATTTTGGGCAGTGGTCCCAATGCAACGGAGGCGCAAAGCTGGTCTCGTGACATGTTTGATCACTTGGTGGTGCTCAATAACGCGTGGCGGGTGCGCGACGACTGGAGCCATTTCATCCATCCGGAAGACTTCCCTGAAGAGCGCCATCCGCCCAGCAAAACCGAAGATCAGGTCGAAGTCACCTATCAAAGCTACGTCCCGCAGAACAACATTTTTGGTGGGGTTTTGTTTGCCGGTGGCACAATGGCGTTCACTGCCGCCTATTGGGCGCTTGGCGCTTTTCGTCCTAAGGTCCTGGCGTTTATTGGCTGTGACATGGTTTATCCCACAGTGGGTCACACGCATTTCTATGGAACCGGCGCGGCCGATCCGTTGCGCGAAGACGTTTCCCTTCAAAGCTTGGAGGCCAAAGCCGCGCGCTTGGGTCTCATTGCGGCCTATCACGGCTGCCAATGTGTGAACCTGTCCCGCTTGGACAGTGTGCTGCCGTACGAGCGCTTTCATGTGGCTCAACTGCGCGATATCTCGGCCCCAGTGGTACGGCCAGTGTTTGCGGTGGACAAAATCCAGCGGGCCGAAGCAGCGCTGGACTATGATGCGCCAAGTGGTCGGTATTGGAAAATCGCCCACAAGATAGATCCGAACAAAATTGCCGAGATCGACCAGATGTGGCTGCAAGCTTACACGGAGATTTACTCGCCGTGACGTAGCAGGCGCTGTTTCTGGCGGCCCCAGTCACGCTTGGCATCTGCTGCACGTTTGTCGTGGTTTTTCTTACCTTTGGCGATGCCAATCTTCATTTTCACAAAGCCTTTGTGATTGAAGTACATCACAATCGGCACCAGCGTCATGCCTTTGCGCTGGGTGGCGTTCCACAGATCAGACAACTGCTTTTTGCTGACCAAAAGCTTACGCTTGCGCCGCTCTAAATGCGGGAACATCGCCCGCTCATACGGCGCAATGTAGGAGTTCACCAACCAGAGCTCGCCATCTTCCACCGCAGCATAACTCTCTGCGATGTTGCCGGATTTCTCCCGTAAAGACTTCACCTCAGACCCTGACAACACAATGCCCACCTCGATGTCGTCATCGATGGCATAGTCAAACCGTGCCCGCCGGTTTTCGGCGATCACTTTGTAATTCGGATCAGAGTTCTTTTGCTTCTTGGCCATAATGCACGTGGCATAGCGCGCCCGCGCGACAGTGTCCATGGCCGCCAACAGCGAGGGTGGCGCAGAGGACACAAGCCCAAAATTGGACGGCATTTTAGTGGACGCACCTCAGGCCTTTGGGTAACTTGGGACAAAACGGGGCGCAATGATCCCGATATTGAGGCAGTACGAATATGACTTTCCCCGAGCGGTTCTCGAACCTACCGGCTTATGCGTTTCCGCGCCTGCGGGCGCTCATTGACCATTTGGAGCCTGGCGGTCCGGTGGTGCACATGACCATTGGCGAGCCCAAACATCCGTTCCCCTCCTGGGTCACAGATGAAATTGTTGCGCATGCCGAGGGTTTTAACCGCTATCCGCCCAATGATGGGTCTCCCGAGCTGCAAGCCGCAATTGCTGGCTGGATTGATCGCCGATATGGCATGAAAGTGGACGCGTCCACGCAAGTCATGGCCCTCAACGGTACCCGCGAAGGGCTGTATAATGCCGCCATGGCGCTGTGCCCGGAACAGAAAAACGGTGAGCAACCACTGATCCTGACGCCCAATCCGTTTTATCAGGTGTATGCCGTTGCTGCGCAGTCCGTGGGCGCGGAGGCGCGCTTTGTGCCCGCAACCGACGCCAGCGGCCACCTGCCTGACATCGCGTCTTTACCAGAAGAAGACCTCAACCGCGTGGCAATCGCCTACGTCTGTTCTCCGGCCAACCCGCAGGGTGCCGTGGCAGATCGCGACTATTGGAAAGCGTTGATTGCGCTGGCTGAAAAACATGACTTCCAGATTTTCGCTGATGAGTGCTACTCGGAAATCTATCGTGAAACACCGCCTCCCGGTGCTCTTGAAGTGGCCAAGGAAGTGGGGGCTGATCCGGAACGCGTGTTGATTTTCCATTCGCTCAGCAAGCGCAGCAACCTGCCAGGCCTGCGCTCAGGTTTTGTGGCTGGTGGCCCGGAAAGCCTGCGTCGCATCAAGCAGCTGCGTGCCTATTCCGGCGCGCCGTTGCCGCTGCCGCTTCAAAAAGCGGCTGAAAAAGTCTGGAACGACGAGGCGCATGTTATCGAAAACCGCCGCCTCTATGCGGAGAAGTTTGACCTCGCCGACAAAATCTTTGCGGATGTGCCCGGCTACAAGAGCCCGGATGCAGGGTTCTTTCTCTGGATTCCGGTCGAAGACGGTGAAGAGGCGGCGATCAAGGCGTGGACAGAAACGGGTATCCGGGTGTTGCCCGGCGCGTATCTGAGTCGCGACGTAAAAGGGGAAAATCCCGGTAAAGGATATATCCGGGTTGCTCTTGTGGCCCCAAAAAACGAAGTGGCAGACGCGCTGACCAAGCTGCGTAACTGCCTCTACGGTTAAGAATAAACGAGGTGGATCATGGCATATCAAGCGCGCGGACGCGGACCCTTGTTGGATAGCGCAACCCAGGCCGCGGTGGAAAAACGCGGCAAAGAGTTGATCGGCATCGTGCTGATCGTTGTGGCGCTGTTGCTGGCAGCGACGATCCTGTCGTATTCGCCCACCGATCCCAGCTGGATTTCCGTGACCGATGCGCCGGTGGAAAACCTGCTGGGCCGTCTGGGTGCGTCTATCGCTGCACCGCTGTTCATCATTGTTGGTTGGGGCAGCTTCGGTCTGCCACTGATTCTGGGTGTTTGGGGCGTGCGTTTTGCCTTCCACTTCGGCGAAGAACGCGCCCAAAGCCGGATCATTTTTGCGCCGATCATGTTGGCCTTGGCGTCGATCTATGCGTCAACGCTCGCGCCCGGTGCCGAATGGATTCACGCGTTTGGCCTAGGCGGTCTGTTTGGCGACACCATCACTGGCGCTCTGCTGACCATCCTGCCGATCGGTGCACAGTCCGGCGTGAAGCTCATGTCCATGCTGGCTGGCGTGGTGTTTGTGCTCTCCAGTGCCTTTGTGCTTGGCTTCACCGGCAACGAGCTTGGAAACATGGCCCGTCGTTTCATGATCGGCCTTGTGCTGACCTATGACGCCATCATGCGCCTCCTGGGCCGTGGTGCCACCGGTGCCGTGCATGCCGCCAAATCCGCGCAGGCCCGCCGTGTTGAACGCCGCGAAGAGGCGCAGGCGCATTACGCGGCAGAGCAGGCTGCCTGGGAAGAAGAGAGCCTGGTCGAAGATGTGGTAGATGAGCCTTACGTGCCGGTTGAAGATGAGCGTCCCAAGCCGCGCCTGCGCATGCCCGCCCTGATTAAACGTGCTGAGCCTGCGCCGGACCCCATGCCAGAACCAGAGCTGGTCGAAAACGTCTTTGCCGATGATTGGGACGTGAAGCCCGAAGAAGAACGTATCAGCGCAAAGATCGCTGACGTGATGCGCACCCGCGCGCGCCGTGGTGCTGCGATTGCACCACCAGAACTTCATCCCGACAAACCGCTGACCAAAGGGCGCGGCCGAGGTCCCGATCCATTGTTGCTGGACGAAGGCCCGGAAGAACACCATGTGCCTCTACAAGCGGAACCTCCTCTGACCGCAGGTCCAATTCTTACCCGCGCAGAGCCGCCGCTCTCCGCACCTGTTGCCGCAGCGCCGACAATTGCACCTGCGGCCACGCCGGTTGCAGAGACTGTCGCGATGGAGCCAGCGCACATGGGGGAACCTGTGTCACAACCTGCGCCGCAGCCTGTACCACAACAGCCGCGCATTGCGCCAATTCCCACGCCAGAACCCAAAAAGGTGGTGCAGCCACGCGTCAACAAAACTGTGCAGCCTTCGACCCGCGCGAAAGCCGAGGCACAGCCATCGCTGGCCTTCGAAGAAACGCATTGCGAGTTCGAACTGCCACCACTGGGCCTGCTGGAGAACCCGTTGGAAATTCAGCGCCATCACCTCTCTGACGACGCGCTGGAAGAAAACGCTCGTATGCTGGAATCCGTGCTGGATGACTACGGCGTTAAAGGCGAGATTGTCTCGGTGCGCCCCGGTCCGGTTGTGACCATGTATGAACTGGAGCCTGCGCCCGGCCTTAAAGCAAGCCGTGTCATTGGCTTGTCCGACGACATCGCCCGCTCCATGTCGGCCCTGTCCGCTCGTGTTTCCACCGTGCCCGGTCGCTCGGTGATTGGCATCGAACTGCCCAACGAAAACCGCGAAAAAGTTGTGCTGCGCGAGATCCTCGCCGCCCGCGACTTTGGCGACAGCAACATGAAGCTGCCTCTGGCGCTGGGCAAAGACATTGGGGGCGACCCTGTGGTGGCCAACCTCGCGAAGATGCCACACCTGCTGATCGCAGGGACCACCGGCTCCGGTAAATCCGTGGCGATCAACACCATGATCTTGTCGCTGCTCTACCGTCTGACCCCAGACGAGTGCCGCCTGATCATGATCGACCCGAAAATGCTTGAACTGTCCGTTTATGACGGCATCCCGCACCTGCTCTCCCCGGTTGTGACCGACCCGAAGAAGGCGGTTGTGGCTTTGAAATGGGTCGTGGGCGAGATGGAAGAGCGCTATCGCAAGATGTCCAAAATGGGCGTGCGCAACATCGACGGTTATAACAGCCGTGTTGCGGATGCGTTGGCCAAAGGCGAAACATTCAGCCGCACCGTGCAAACCGGCTTTGACGATGACACGGGCGAACCGGTGTTTGAGACCGAAGAGATCATCCCGGAGAAAATGCCGTATATCGTCGTCATTGTGGACGAGATGGCCGACCTGATGATGGTGGCCGGCAAAGAGATCGAAGCCTGCATCCAACGTCTGGCGCAAATGGCACGGGCCTCCGGTATCCACCTGATCATGGCGACCCAGCGCCCGTCCGTGGACGTGATCACCGGCACGATCAAAGCCAACTTCCCAACCCGGATCTCCTTCCAGGTGACGTCGAAAATCGACAGCCGGACGATCCTAGGCGAAATGGGCGCGGAACAGCTCTTGGGCATGGGCGACATGCTCTACATGGCTGGCGGTGCCAAGATTACCCGCTGCCATGGCCCGTTTGTGAGCGATGAGGAAGTCGAAGAGATTGTGAACCACCTCAAAAGCTTTGGCCCGCCAGAGTACATTGGTGGCGTGATCGACGGTCCGGCCGAAGACAAAGCAGATAACATTGATGCCGTGCTGGGGCTGAACACCGGTGGCAACACCAACGGCGAGGATGCACTCTACGACTCCGCGGTGGCGATTGTCATTCAGGACCGCAAATGTTCGACCTCCTACATCCAGCGCAAGCTGGCGATTGGCTACAACAAAGCCGCGCGTCTTGTGGAGCAGATGGAAGAAGAGGGCCTTGTCAGCCCAGCCAACCATGTGGGCAAACGGGAAATCCTGGTGCCTGAGCAGTGATGCTCGGGCCCAATCACATTTTTTTGTAACGCGTATCAGGGTAAGCGGGCCAAGCGCCCCTATATTGAACCTATGACCAAACTCAAAACCTTTGCCACCGCTGCGATTCTGTCTCTGGCCACTGCCATGCCCGCCATGGCGGAAAAACTCTCGCTCAATCAGATCAGCAACTATTTCAACACCCTGAAAACCGCGAAATCGGACTTCATCCAGATTTCCGATGATGGCTCGGTGCAAACCGGCACTCTGTTTATCCAGCGCCCCGGCAAGATGCGCTTTGAATATGATCCGCCGCAAAAAGCTTTGGTTCTGGCGTCCAATAATGCCGTCGCGATCTTTGACAATCGTGCCAAAGGCGCCCCGGAGACCTACCCTTTGGGCCGCACGCCCTTGTCCATCATTCTCGCCCGCAAAGTGAACCTGCAGTCCGCCAACGCTGTAATTGGCCATACCTACGACGGTAAGCACACCATTGTGACGGCGCAGGATCCCAAGAATCCGGATATTGGCCGCGTTCAGATGAAGTTCTCTGCCTCGCCGGTCACGCTTGATGAATGGGTGATTCAGGATGCGCACGGCGGGCGCACCACAATTCGTCTGGGGGATACCGAAACCGGAATGAGCTATCCGCGCTCATTGTTCGACATTGATACGGAGCGCAGCAAGCGCCGCCGCTGATCTAAATCGCGCTTAGGCAATGATGTCCGGCGTCAGCCGGTCTTCAATCCGCGAGATAATGTCTTTCAGGCGCAATTTCTGCTTTTTCAGCCGCTGGATCGTCAACTGATCGCCGGTGCCACGATCCACCAAGGCGTTGATCGCCTCATCCAGATCGCGGTGTTCCTGTTTGAACACCTCCAACTCGACACGCAAAACGTCGTCGGTTTTCATCGCGAGATCAGTGGTGGCGTTCATCGTTGGGTCCTTAGCCTAAGCGGACTCCTAAGATAGGGCTTTCCGGGCTCGCTGAAAAGAAGGCGATTTGTCCATTTTTTGTGACCTTGTTTAGCATTCGATTGCGCGACACTTGCAGCACCGGTCAGGCTGCCCCATATTCAAAAGGCACGGAGGTTGCCAGAAAGGGATCTTTGTGCGGACTGTCGCTTTGCACAAGGACGTGTCGATGACCAAACTATCTTTGGGGTCTCACCCCCACATGCTGGGCTTTGAACAGCTCGAACGCCTGCTGGAACGGACCGCCAAGTCCTCCGAAGGCTACCCGCCCTTTAACATCGAGCAAACCGCAGACTATGCCTATCGCATCACGCTGGCTGTGGCTGGCTTTCGCGAGGAGGATCTGAGCATCACGGTTGAAGACCGCCAATTGGTGATCCGTGGCCGCTCCTCTGATGACGCCAGCGAGCGGGTGTTCCTGCACCGAGGTATCGCCTCTCGCCAATTCCAGCGCAGCTTTGTGCTCGCCGACGGCGTCGAGGTGGGCGAAGCGTCGATGGAAAACGGCCTGTTGCACATCGATCTGTCCCACGCGCGGCCAGAGACAGTTGTTCAGACGATCCAAATCAAGAAAGGATAACCCATGCATAATGATGACCTGCTGACCCATTTCACCGATGATCGCACCGTCTATGTGCGTGAGGTCATGGTGTCCGACCTGCCCGAAGAGATGCAGGAAGAGGCGGATGGGGCCGAAACCCTCTTTGCTGTCCACGCCACAGACGGCGAGCGGCTGGCATTAGTGAAGGAGCGTGGCTTGGCTTTTGTCCTGGCGCGCCAGAACAACTATTCGCCGGTCACCGTGCACTAAGCACGCTGCACATTCGGAGCAATTGGAGGGCGCCGCTTGGCGCCTTCATTCGTTTAGGGGTACGGCCACCGTCTCCTCGCCCCACCCATCCTGACTGCACTTGCTGCGCACATAGATCGTGGTGATCTCCGGGGGTATCCAAACCCGTGTGAGGCTTCGGGTGAACGGCTGCTCGTTTACATGGGGGTGCGCCAATATCCGCGTACCAAGCACTTGGCCGTTTACAGTCTCAATGCGCCAGCCATCTGCATAATGGTCCCAGCCTGTGTCCGGATGTTCAAGGGTGACATCAAGCCGCCAGCCAGCGTCGCTTTGTGTGGCTTTCACATCGGTAATCTGGGCCGGATCGGCCAGCGCCGTCTTCGCGGCAAAAACTATCGGTAAAACAAAATATCGCATGTCGGGACGGTAGCAGCCTGGTGTCTCCCTGTCGCGGTCTTAACTGGCAAAAAGAAACCCGGGCCGCGATGGCCCGGGTCAAATTTTCGTGTCTCTTGGGGCTGTTTAGCCTTTGGAGAACTCTGGGTAGGCTTCCATGCCCAGTTCTGCCATGTCCAGACCGTTGATCTCGGTCTCTTCGTCAACCCGCAGACCCATGGTGGCTTTCAGGATGAACCAGACGATTGCAGAAACAACCACGGTGAAGAGGCCAACCACAACGATGGCGTAGAGCTGGGTGCCCAGGGAGGCGTCACCGTTGGTGAACACAACCGCGATGGTGCCCCAGATGCCGGCGATCAGGTGTACCGGGATGGCACCAACCACGTCGTCGATTTTCAGCTTGTCCAGGAATGGAACCGCGAAGACCACGATCACACCGCCTACGGCACCGATCAGAGTTGCTGCGCCCAGGGACGGGGTCAGCGGCTCTGCAGTGATGGACACGAGGCCCGCCAGTGCGCCGTTCAGAACCATTGTCAGGTCAGGCTTTTTGTACATGATCTGGGTCAGGATCAGAGCTGCGATTGCGCCGCCTGCTGCCGCGGTGTTGGTGTTGGCAAAGATGCGGGACACGTCTGCAACGTCACCCACGGTGCCCATCGCCAGCTGAGAACCGCCATTGAAGCCGAACCAGCCGAGCCACAGGATGAATGTACCCAGAGTGGCGAGGGTCAGGTTGGAGCCTGGGATTGGCACTGTGCGGCCTTCTTTGTTGTACTTGCCGATACGTGGGCCAAGGATGATGGCACCGGTCAGAGCGGCCCAGCCACCTACGGAGTGCACAACGGTCGAACCTGCGAAGTCCAGGAAGCCAGCTGCATCCAAGAAGCCACCGCCCCATTTCCAGGACGCCTGCAGTGGGTAGATGATGGCGGTCAGTACGATTGTGAAGATCAGGAAAGGCCACAGCTTGATGCGCTCTGCCAGAGTACCGGACACGATGGACGCGGTGGTGGCACAGAACATCAGCTGGAAGAAGAAGTCGGAACCGGTGGAGGCGTAGGAGTAGTCATCCGCCGCATCAGAGGTCACGCCAACCGCTTCCAGAACACCAGGGCCCCAGACGCCGGACAGGATGCCGTCCACAGACCAAGTGCCCAGCGGGTACATCAGGTTGTAGCCGATCAGGTAGTAGAAGATCGCCGCGAGCGAGAACAACGAGATGTTCTTGATCAGCTGCATGGTCACGTTTTTGGAGCGGACAAGACCTGCTTCCAGCATGGCGAAGCCTGCCGCCATCCAGAAAACGAGGAAGCCACCCACAAGGAACAGCAGCGAGTTGAGAATAAAGACAGTGTCGGTGGAGGCGTTCACGCCCGGCACCGGACCTTCTTCGGCCAGGCCTAGGCTCGGCAGCGCGATCAGCGCGGCGGGCAGGGCCAGTTTTGCGAGGGTATTCATCAGTGTATTCCTTCCTTGCTGCGCCTTAGATGGCGTCTGCATCCGTTTCGCCGGTGCGCACGCGAATGGCTTGCTGCACGTCCAGCACGAAGATTTTGCCGTCGCCGATCTTGCCGGTCTGAGCGGTTTTGGTGATGGATTCGACCACCTGGTCGGCCATGTTGGCGGCAACCACGAGCTCGAGTTTGACCTTTGGTACGAAGTTCACCGCGTATTCTGCGCCGCGGTAGATTTCAGTGTGGCCGGATTGGGAGCCGAAGCCCTTAATTTCAGTGACCATCATGCCGCGCACGCCGATGTCGGTCAGCGCCTCGCGGACCTCCTCCAGCTTGAACGGTTTGATCGTTGCGATAATCAGTTTCACCTTGTTCCCCTTTTGGCGGTGCGGGGAGTGCCCCGCGAATTTGCATCTGCAGAAAAACTCGGCAGAGCGTGGAAAACGAAGACTCGAGGCTGGTTTTTGGGCAAAAATTTAGTTTGAGAGGTGAAAAAATGGGCAAAAAGGTTAATTTGCGCGGAAATTGGGCATCAAAAGAACGGTTTTGACCTCTTCGGTGGGTCTACATCGGGGGGCACACAGGTTAAAATGCCTGAAAAGAACATCCCGGGCAGTGGGCAGAGCATGAGTGATTCAAGACGTCGGAAACCACCTTTGGTGGCGGACAAGCGCTACTCGCGCAAATCCGCCAAACCCGCGCGCAAGCCGACCAAATCCAAAGCTAAGCCTGCTCCCAAGCGCCCCACCCGTCGCAAGGCGGCACCGAAGCGTCCGCGCAAACAGTCACGCAATCCCATTGTCCGGTTCTTCAGCAATATCATCCGCTGGATCCTGCGCCTGATCTGGACTGTTGTCTGGCGCACCTCCGTGGTGATCGGCATCATGGTTGGCTTGGCTGTGACCTATGTCTACGCGACTTTGCCTGAGGTGGATGAACTCCTGGACGGCCGCGCGCGTGGTTCGGTCACATTGCTGGATCGTGACGACAAAGTCTTTGCCTGGCGCGGCGATCAGTTTGGCGGCGTTGTGACCGCGGACACCGTATCCAAGCACTTAAAAAACGCGGTCATCGCCACGGAAGACAAGCGGTTTTACCGCCACTTCGGCGTTAGTCCGCGTGGCATTGCCAGCGCTGTGCGCATTAACTTGAGCGAAGGTCGGGGGCCATTGTCCGGTCACGGCGGCTCCACATTGACCCAGCAGACAGCAAAGCTCCTGTGTCTTGGCGTCGAATATGACGCCAACGCTTGGGAAAGCGAAGCGGATTACGTACGCGATTGCCGTCGCGGCTCTCTGGGCCGAAAGGTGAAAGAGGCCGTCTACGCCATGGCGATGGAAGTCCTTTACACCAAGGATGAAATCCTCTCCGTCTATCTCAACCGTGCTTATATGGGCGGCGGTGCCTACGGCGCAGAGGCCGCGTCTCAGCGTTATTTCGGCAAGCCCGCAGCAAACCTGACACCGGCGGAAGGCGCGATGATTGCGGGGCTTTTGACCGCGCCGTCCTCCCTAGCGCCCACGGCAAACCTCCAGCGCTCCCAAGACAGGGCAGCGACGGTACTGCGGCTGATGAACGAACAAGGCTACCTGTCCGACAAAGAGACCAAGTACTATCAGACCAACCCGGCGACCCTGTCCAAGGCGGCCGAAGCCAAGGCCGGTGGCTACTTTGCCGATTGGGTCATGTCCTCAGGACCAGAGTTCTTCACCCGCAACACCACCGAAGATGTGATCCTGAAAACCACCATGGATCCACGCATCCAAAAGGCTGCGGAAGATGGCTTGAAGTGGGTGTTTGAAAACAAAGTCCGTGAAGGCTCCAAAGCTCAGGCAGCCATTGTCGTCATGTCCGCCGACGGCGCGGTGCGCGCAATGGTGGGCGGTCGCAAAACCAAAGTCTCTGGTGCCTTCAACCGCGCAACACAGGCCAAGCGGCAAACCGGCAGTGCGTTTAAGCCCTTTGTCTACGCCACCGCATTGGAACTTGGCGGGCATTACGATGACAGCGTTGTGGACGAACCTTACTGTCTCAACATCGCGGGCTCCGGACAGTGGTGCCCCAAAAACTACACCGGCAAATACTACGGTGACGTTTCTCTGACCTTTGCCCTGATGAACTCGCTCAACATCCCGGCTGTGAAAGTCTCGGAAAAGGCGGGGCGTGAAAACGTCCGCACCGTGGCCAGCATGTTTGGTATTGAGAGCGATCTGGCTGCAGGTCCCGCCCTTGCGCTGGGAGCCTCTGAAAGCAGCCTGCTGGAAATGACCGGCGCCTATGCTGGCATTCTGAACGGCGGTTCCTCCGTGACGCCTTACGGCCTCGTGGAGCTGCGCCTGTTGGGAGAAGACAACGCCCTGATGGGCACCGGTGGCGGTATTGGTGAGCGGGTGATCTCAGACGCCGCCGCGCGGGAACTCATTTGGATGATGGAGAAAGTGGTCAGCGAAGGCACCGGTGGACGTGCCAAGATGGACGGCTGGCAAGTGGCAGGCAAAACCGGCACCACGCAGGCTGCGCGCGATGCCTGGTTCATTGGCTTCACCAATGAATATGTCGCTGGGGTCTGGATGGGCTATGACGACAACACGCCGCTGACTGGTGTGACAGGCGGTGGCCTGCCTGCAGAAATCTGGCGCGAGGCCATGGTGCGTGTGCATGAAGGTTTGACTCCCACGCCATTACCAGCCTTCACACCGGTGCCCCAAAAGAGACCGGCACAGACAGGTGGAAATCGTCAGCGCAAAGGACAGGGGATCGATGATGTCGTGAACGGTATCCTGCGCGACATCTTTGGCGGCGGGAACTGATCCCGCCTGCCTCGTGTCTAAAAGGGGCGCTTAGCCCGCTTTCTTGAGGTCCTGAATCAGCCCATTGATGTCGCCTTTGCGGCGATCCAGCATCGCGCCAATCTCTGCCTTCTCAGACAGGCGCAGACTGATGCCTTCGATGATCAGGTCAAAGAACTTGTTCTTGCCGGACTTGTCTGACACCAAGAAAGCCACCTGAAATGGCTTCTGGCCGCGCAGTGTTACCTTGGCGCTCACCTCGTAGAAGCTTTTGACCGCGCGAGAGCCGGTCACTTCCACTTTGCCACCAACAAACTCGTTAAAGCGTTTGCCGTATTTACGAGAGATATAGCCCTGAAACGCCTTGGTGTAGCTGTTCAGCTGGCTTTTGCTCAGGCTGCGCGCGTCCGGCCCAAGCGCGGATCGGGCAATAATACTCACATCGCCATATTTCACAAAGATCTTCTCGAAGTCCTTGATCATCCGGTCCAGCGATTTGCCGGAAGAGATCACCTTGTTGATATCAGCAACGGCTTTGTCAATCAGCGCTTTGGCCTGCGCATCGTTGAGCGCAAAGGCAGAAGCGGGCAAGGTCGCCACCGCACCAGCAGCGGCAGACAGGGCGACGAAATTGCGTCTGGTCAGCTTAGAAATCTGCATAGGGATCCTCATACGGGTCAAATTCCGGATCGACATAAGTCTCGTCGCCCTGATTTCCAAGACGGAAGCGGCGGTTTTGCAGGTAAAGAATACGTGCCTGCGCATAGCTGTCAGCGCTGTCGTAGAGGATCGAGTCGACGGTGGCGTCATACTCATAGCGCTCGCCCATCTTGTTCACGACATAGGCCACGCCGCCGATATAGCGGGTCGGTTCCCGGACCACGACAAAGAACGGGTCCAACATGATGTCGACGGCAAAGCCATAGGCATCACGGGTTGTGGACGGCCCAAAGAACGGCATCTCGGTGTAGGCCCCTTCGCCTGCGCCCCAGACATGCAATGTCTCGCCAAAGTCGGTGTCATGGCGCTCCATACCGGCCGCCGAGGCGGGGTCAAACAGACCTGCAATGCCAAAGGTGGAGTTGAACACAAAGCGGAACAAAGACGAGCCGGCTTCCGGTAGTTTGCCTTGCAGCGTGTTGTTGATCACATCATTAGGAAGGGACAAATGGTCGGCAAAGTTAGACACGCCAGTGCGCACCGGCCTCGGAATGATGGTGCCGTAGCCGTTGGACGCAGGCGATAACAGGATCGTATCGACGCGTTTGTTGAACTCATGGATGCGCCGGTTGGCGGCTTCATTTGGATCATGAATGCCGGTCGGCGGGAGGTCGGATTTCGCGCATGCCGTTAGGGTTGTGCTGACGCAAAGGGTCAGTACAATGCTTCGCAACAAATTCTTAGGAACAAGTTTCAAAAGGCTACCACACGTCTTTCAATTCGCCACAACACTCCACCATTTAGATTAATCGATTGCTTACCCCAATGTCATAGTGATGTTCGTCACATGATGTGGCAGTTTGGGAACATAAGCCTGACCGCTTAACAGGCACAAGAACGCCGGACATCACATGTTTGTGGACTAGTCCGGCATACAGGGACCGTTTGATGACCACACAAGCTAAAGAACGCGGTTTACAGGAACTTCGCTCCGTCCGGGCACAAAGCCGCGGCCTTTACTGGACCGTTGCTGTGTTCAGTTTTTTCGTAAACCTTCTGATGCTCACCGGACCGCTCTATATGCTGCAAGTGTATGATCGGGTGCTGGGAAGTGGCTCTCGGGAAACGCTTTTTGCTTTGTCGCTTCTGGTGATGTTCCTCTACGGTCTTATGGGGCTGATCGATTTTGCCCGCGGCCGGATTATGGCCCGCGTCGGGGCAAGATTTCAGGACGTCTTGGATCAGCGCGTGTTTGATGCGTCTCTGCGCCGGGCGTCGCTGGGAAAATCTACCGGCTCGGAAACGGCGCTTCAGGATCTGGAGTCGGTGCAGCGGCTGTTGACCTCACCGGTTTTGACCTCTGTCTTTGACATGCCGTGGGCACCGCTGTTCTTTTTTGGCATTGCCCTGTTCCATCCTTGGTTGGGGCTGCTGGCCATCGTTGGCGGCACAATGCTGATTCTAGCCGCTGTGTTTAACCAACTGGCCACCCGACGCCATAACGAGCGTATGTTGGCCGCGACCCATAACGCCAACCGCATGTCGGCGCAGATGCAGTCCGAGGCAGAGCTGGTCTCCGCCCTTGGCATGCGCAATGCGGCTTTTGAGCGTTGGAAGAGCGTACGCCGCCTGTCCCTTCAGGAAACCATGAATACTGCGGATGTGGGTGGCGGCTTTACCACCTCGATCAAAACGTTCCGCTTGTTCCTGCAATCCGCCATGCTGGGTCTCGGTGCTTATCTGGTGCTGGAGGGCGAAATCACCCCCGGTGCCATGATTGCCGGCTCGATCTTGTTGGGCCGTGCGCTGGCGCCAATCGAGCTGGCCGTGAACCAATGGGCTGTCGTGCAACGCGCGCGCAAAGGCTGGAACAGCCTTGCGGAGCTTCTGGGCACGATGTCGCCAGTACAGCCGCGCACCGAATTGCCCACACCGGCGGCCAAGCTGCAATTGCAGCAGGTCACCATTGTGCCCCCAGGCGAGTCGCAAGCCACATTGCGGATGATGGCCTTTGATGTGAACCCTGGCGAAGCAATTGGCGTGATCGGCTCTTCCGGAGCCGGCAAATCCACTTTGGCCAAGGCCATCACCGGCGTGTGGCGCCCCGCAGGTGGCAAAATCCGCCTCGATGGGGCCTCGCTGGAGCAATACGATCCGGCCGCACTGGGCCGCTACATTGGCTATCTGCCACAGCGCGTGGAACTGTTTGACGGCACCATTGCGGAAAACATCGCCCGTCTGGAAAAAGACGCGCCAGCTGAAAAAATCGTCGCCGCCGCCCAGAAAGCGGATGCGCATGAGATGATTTTGAAGCTACCGGACGGATATGAAACGCAGGTTGCTGCCCACGGCGGGCGACTGTCCGGTGGGCAATTGCAGCGCATTGGCCTTGCACGTGCGATGTATTCCGATCCCGTGATCCTTGTGCTGGATGAGCCGAATTCCAACCTCGATAACGAAGGGTCCATGGCGCTCAACACTGCGATCCGGAACATGAAACGTGAGGGCAAAAGCGTGCTGATCATGGCGCACCGCCCGGCGGCCATTCAGGAATGTGACAAGCTGTTGGTCGTTGAACAGGGACAAAAACGCAGTTTTGGTCCGAAAGACGAGGTGCTCAAAGAAGTGCTGCGCAACCACAATGAAGTCCGCAACTCTATCGGACCGGGAGGCGTACAATGAGCGCAGAGAAAGCATGGAGCGCGCGCAAGCCGCTGTGGATCGGCGGAATTGCGTTGGCAACTCTGGTGATTGGCTTTGGGGCCTGGGCCGTAGGAACAGAAATCGCCGGGGCCATTGTCACCTCCGGCCGTGTAGAGGTGGACCGCAACCGTCAGATCGTTCAGCACATCGATGGCGGCGTGGTCACTGACATCAAGGTAGAAGAAGGCGACCGGGTTGAACCGGGCCAGATCCTGATGCAGCTCGATGAAGCAGAGCTCACGCTGGAGCTCACCGTAACCGAAGGCCAGCTTTGGGAGCTTATGGCACGACGGGGACGGCTCGAAGCGGAGCGCGACGAAGCACAGGACATTGTCTACGATCCCGCCTTGGTGGAGATCGCGGAAACCTCGCAAGAGGCCGCAGGCCTGATGACGGGTCAAAGCCGCCTGTTTGCAGCGCGCGCCGACACGCTCAACAAAAACCTCGATCAACTGGCCAAGCGCAAGGCGCAAATTCAAAGCCAGATTGTTGGCATAGACGCTCAGAATGTCGCTCTCACGCAACAACTCGACCTGATCAAGGCTGAGTTGTCGGACCAGCAGGCTCTGCTCGACAAAGGCTTGGCCCAAGCCACCCGGGTTCTGGCCCTGCGCCGGGAAGAGGCCAACCTCGCTGGCCGTGTGGGTGAGTTACAGGCCAATCGCGCCCAGGCTGAAGGGCGCGTCACTGAAATTGAAATCGAGGCGCTGGCACTTGCCAGCTCGCGTCGCGAAGAGGCCATCACCACACTTCGGGATTTGCGGTATCGCGAATTGGAACTGTCCGAGCGTCGCCGTCACTTGATTTCCAAAATCGAAAACCTCGACATCCGTGCCCCGGTTGCTGGACTGGTTTATGGTCTGCAGGTGTTTGCCTCGCAGTCGGTCATTCAGCCAGCGGAGCCGCTGATGTACATCGTGCCTCAGGACCGCCCGCTGGTGGCGGCGGTTCAGGTGCCCACCATCCACGTGGATCAGGTCTATCCGGGCCAGTCTGTCACCCTTAAATTCTCCGCCTTTGATCAACGCACCACGCCTGATTTGGAAGGCAGTGTGGTGCATGTCTCAGCAGATGCCTTTCAGGATGACCAAACCGGTGGGTCTTTTTATAAGGCAGAAATCGAGTTGCTGGACGGCGAAGTGGAAAAACTGCCCGCCGAAGCCTCGCTTGTGCCCGGCATGCCTGTGGATGCGTTTTTCCGCACGCGGGACCGGACTCCATGGGAGTATCTCACCAAGCCTTTGACCGATTATTTCGTCAGAGCCTTCCGCGAAAGCTGAGCCTGCATTTCGCGCTTTTCAATTCCCATTTCGCGGTCTAGCGTCAGCGCAAACATCGCATATGGAGAGCACGTGATGAGCGCGATCGAAGCACGCTTGAAAGAACTGGGAATTACACTGCCGGACGTGGCCGCCCCTGCGGCCAACTACGTGCCTTACGTGGTTGTGGGCGACATGGTCTACGTCTCCGGTCAAATCTCGATGACCGAAGCAGGGTTCACCATCGGTAAAGTTGGCGCGGACCTGACCACTGAGGAAGGCGTGGCCGCCGCGCGCACTTGCGCCGTGGGCCTTTTGGCTGCCCTGAAAGCGGCCTGTGGCGGCGACATTGATCGTCTGGTGCAGGTGGTCAAGCTGGTGGGCTTCGTGAACTCCACGCCTGACTTCACCGATCAACCGAAAGTCATCAACGGCGCATCCGATTTTATGGTGGAGGCGCTGGGCGACAAAGGCCGCCATGCCCGTTCTGCGGTCTCTGCTGGCTCCTTGCCGTTTGGCGTGGCCGTGGAAATCGAAGGCATCTTCCAGATCGCCTGACATGCTCGACAAACGGTTCTTTGATGCGCCCATCGCGCATCGGGCCCTGCATGACGTCACCCAAGGCCGCCCGGAAAACAGCCGGGCGGCGATTGAGGCGGCCATCGCGCAGGGTTTTTGCATTGAAATAGACCTGCAACTGTCTGCCGATGGCGTGGCCATGGCCTTCCATGACTACCAGTTGCAGCGCTTGGCCGACGCCAAAGGCGCCATTCGCCAACACACGGCAGCGGCTTTGGGTGCGATTCCGTTGATTGGCGGGGAGGAAGGCATCCCCACCTTTGCCGAGGTGCTCGATTTGATTGCTGGCCGCGTGCCGCTGCTGGTGGAGTTCAAAGATCAAGACGGCATCATGGGGCCCAATGTCGGCAAGCTTGAAGCGTCTGCCGTTGAGACCGTGCAAGGCTACGATGGCCCCTTAGCTTTCATGTCGTTCAACCCTTACAGCGTGGCTGCCTTGCGCGACCTCGCCCCTGATGTGCCACGTGGTTTGACTACGGATCCGTTCCACGCCGAAGGCTGGCCGCTTCTGCCTGAAGCGGGCCGCACCCGCCTGCGAGCGATCCCGGATTATGACGGCGTCGGCGCTTGTTTCATCAGTCACAGCGTCGATGATCTGCAATCGGCCGAAATTGCGCGGCTCAAGGCGCGCGGTGCCAATATTCTGTGTTGGACTGTGACGTCGGCCAAGCAGGAGCAAGACGCCCGCCAAATCGTCGATAACGTCACTTTTGAAGGCTACGTGCCTGAAGGCAGCTAGAATTGGCTGCCCTAAAAGTGATTTGTCTCGCTCCCACCATCGTAGCAGGTACACTACTGACAAGGAGGCGCGCGCATGGACGGTGATCCGATTGAAATCACATTACATCAGTCGCTGGAGACCGTGTCTGCGGCCGATTGGGACGCCTGCGCCGATCCCACGCCAAATATCACCGGGCGCGCGGAAAACCCCTTTGTCACCCACCGTTTCCTGCGGGCGCTTGAGGAAAGCGGCAGTGTTGGTTCCGGCACCGGTTGGCTGCCCCGCCACCTGACCGCCAAAGCCGGCGGCGAGGTCATCGCCGTCGCGCCGATGTACATCAAGCAACACAGTCAGGGTGAATACGTCTTTGACCACAACTGGGCCCACGCCTACGAACAGGCAGGCCGGCGTTACTACCCCAAACTGCAAACCGCCGTGCCGTTTTCGCCCGTCACAGGCCGCCGCCTGATGACCCGCCCCGGTTGGGAGGCCACCGGCCAATCCGCGCTAGTGCAAGGCATGGTGCAGGTCGGCACAGACAATGGCCTCAGCGGCGCGCACATCACCTTTTGCACCGAAGAGGAGGCGCAGAACGGTCAGGAAATGGGTCTGCTCTATCGCACCGGGCAACAGTTCCACTGGCTCAACGATGGCTACGACAGCTTTGACGCCTTCCTCGAAGCGCTCTCCTCCCGCAAACGCAAAAACATCCGTAAAGAGCGCAAACAGGCGCAGAGTTTTGGCGGTACCATCACCTGCCTGACTGGCGAGGACATCAAACCGCGCCATTGGGATGCCCTGTGGCGGTTTTACCAAGACACCGGCGCGCGCAAATGGGGCACGCCCTACCTGACCCGTGCCTTCTTTGACTTCCTCCACCAAACCATGCGCGACGAAACGCTGCTGATCTTTGCGGAACGCGACGGCACCCCGGTTGCAGGCGCGATGAATATGATTGGCGGCGACACGCTGTTTGGCCGCTACTGGGGCTGCGTCGAACATCACCCGGCATTGCACTTCGAACTGTGCTACTATCAAGCGATGGATTGGGCGATTGCTCAGAGGCTTGCCTCCGTCGAGGCGGGCGCACAAGGCGAGCACAAACTGGCGCGCGGCTATCTGCCGGTGACCACCCATTCGTTGCACTGGATCCAAGATCCGGGGTTCCGTGACGCTATCGACCGCTACCTTCAAGAGGAGCGTGCGGCGGTCAGTCAGGATGTCGAAGTGCTCACCAGCTATGGCCCGTTCAAACGCGGCAATGAGGAGGACCACGAATGACCGAAAAACTCAGTCAAGCCGCCCGCGACGCGGTGATGGAGCCGCTGTTGCAGACCGGCTGGACCTATTGCGACGACCGTGATGCGATCCGCAAATCTTTTGTGTTTGAGAACTTTGTGGAGGCTTTTGGTTGGATGACCAAAGCCGCCATCTGGGCCGAGAAATGGAACCACCACCCGGAATGGTCCAACGTGTACAAAACTGTCGACGTGACCCTGACCACCCACGACGTGGGCGGGCTGTCCGCTTTGGACGCCAAACTGGCACGCAAAATGGATGTCTTGTTTGGCGAGGCCTAAGGACAAGGCCTGACACGCTCGCGCAGCACATCAGGCCTCAATTCAAAAGCTTACAGAGCGGCAACCATGGTCTCACCCGCGCTGATCTCGCAGGTGCCTGGCGCCTCTTCGACGTTCAGGATCTTGAACTCGCCGTCCTCGATCATCGCGGCATAGCGCTTGGAGCGGTTCACAAAGCCAATCGCGGGGACGCTAAACTCCAACCCCATCGCGGTGGTCAGCTCGCCGGTTGGGTCTGCCAACAGCGTCACGCCCGCGTCGGCCGCGTCGTGCGCTTTGTCCCAGGCATCCATCACAAATGGATCGTTGACCGACACACAAATCACCTCATCCACGCCTTTATCTTTCAGCGCATCAACATTGCGCATGAAGCTTGGCAAATGCGCGCTGCTGCACGTGGACGTAAACGCACCCGGCAGGCCAAACAGCACAACCTTGCGCCCTTTGGTCAGGCTTTCCACCGACACCGGCTCTGGCCCTTCTGCGCCCACCTTCATCAGCGTGCCTTCGGGGATTTTGTCTCCGATCGAAATACTCATTTGTGATACTCTCATTGCGTTTCCCTGAACCTGCGATATAGGCTCGCCAGCGGCTAAGACAATGGGTTTGAGGGAGAGTGACGTGACGCACGTTGTTGTGATCGGAGCAGGGCAGGCGGGCGCGGCCTGTGTGGCCAAATTGCGCGCCAAAGGCTTTGACGGTGAGATCACCCTGATCGGGGCCGAAATCGCTCCACCGTACCAGCGCCCGCCGCTCTCCAAAAAGTACCTGTTGGGCGAAATGGACCTCGAACGTCTCTACCTGCGGCCAGAGAGTTACTACGCGGATCAAAACATCACCCTGCGCCTTGGCACAACTGTTCAGGCCATCGACACAACGGCGCAAACGATCTCCCTGCCTGACGAAACCTTGAGCTATGATCACCTCGTTCTGACCACCGGCGCGTCCCCCATTCGCCTGCCTGCCGCCATCGGTGGCGAACTCGAAGGCGTCTACACGGTGCGCAACCTCGCCGACGTGGACGCCATGGCCCCCGAGTTTGTCAAAGACCGCCATGTCCTGATCGTTGGGGGCGGCTACATCGGCCTCGAAGCCGCCGCCGTCGCTGCCGCCAAGGGCCTTAAGGTCACGTTGGTGGAAATGTCCGACCGCATCCTGCAACGCGTCGCCGCCAAGGAAACCAGCGACTATTTCCGCGCGCTGCACACATCGCATGGCGTTGAGATCCTCGAAGGCACCGCACTGGAAGGCCTCGCGGGCGAGGGCCGCGTGACCACCGCGAAACTCTCCGGCGACCGGAACTTGGCCGTGGACTTTGTGATTGTCGGCGTTGGCATCCGCCCCGACACTACACTGGCAGAGGCCGCGGGCCTCTCGCTCGACAATGGCATCGCCACCAACGACCAAGGCCGTACCAGCGCGCCCAACGTCTGGTCCGCAGGCGACTGCGCCTCTTTCCCTTACAAAGGTACCCGCATCCGTCTGGAAAGCGTGCCCAATGCCATCGATCAGGCCGAAGTGGTCGCGGAAAACATCCTCAGTGCAGAAAAAACCTACGTTGCCAAGCCTTGGTTCTGGTCCGATCAGTATGACGTCAAACTGCAAATCGCGGGGCTGAACACCGGCTTTGACACCATCGTCACCCGCGACAGCGGTGCAGGCGCCACCTCCTTCTGGTATTACCAAGGAGATACCCTACTGGCCGTCGACGCCATGAACGCCCCGCGTGACTACATGGTGGGCAAGCGCCTGATCGAAAGCGGGAAATCTCCGGCGCGAGACATGGTCGCCGACATGAATACCGACATCAAAGACCTGATGCGTCTCTAAGGAGCCTACATGCGGATCATTGGCGGAGAGTGGCGCGGCATCGCGCTTGCGGCGGTGGGCAAAGGCGATCAGGGCAAACACCTGCGCCCGACTACAGACCGCGTGCGCGAAAGCCTGTTCAACGTGCTGCAAGGCGGCAAACTGGGCGATCCAATCTCGGATGCCCGCGTGCTGGATCTTTTCGCAGGCACCGGCGCGCTCGGTCTTGAAGCGGTCTCACGCGGGGCCACAACCGTGACCTTTGTGGACGACGGCCGCGTGGCCGGTGGTCTGATCCGTGACAACATCCGCAAAACCTGCGGGCAGAAACAGGCCAAGCTGATCAAAGCCGACGCCACTCGCCTGCCGCAAAACCCGGATGCGCCCTATGAATTGATCTTTCTCGATCCGCCCTACGGGAAGTCCATGGGGCAAAAGGCTTTGTCTCTGGCGTCTCAAAACGGGTGGATTGATCCAGATGCGTTGATCGTTTGGGAAGAGAACACGCCACAGGTGGCGCCTGAAGGATTCACGCAGCTGGACCAGCGCAAATACGGCGACACATGGATGACCTTTCTGGAGGTCTCAGCCCCTAACTGAGGGGAGCGAAACCCTCCCTCCAGAGGCTATCAACTCGACCGGACAAGCGTCGGGTGGCTTGAAGAAATTCATCTTCCCAGCGAAATTTGTGACAATCATGCTGACGTAATTGAGGCTTTTGTCTCCCTGCGTCGTATGTGTGGTGTTGGGTAATAAATAATAAAAATCAATCCACTAAATGTGGATTGGTGAAACTGACAATTAAAATTGTTGACAGAAATCATACCGGCTTAAATAGTTCGTCTAGTCACCGAACTAAAGGAAGCCCGCGTGTCTTTTTCAGGAAATGTCTCCCGACAACTGTCGATGAGCACCATTGTGCAAGCGATCACCAGCTACGCGCCGATCTCTCGGGCGTCGATCGCAAAGATGACCGGCTTGTCCAAGCAAACGGTCTCCGAGATCATGGCGCAGCTTGAAGAAGACGGGCTGGTGCAAACCGTCGGTCAGACCGAAGGCCATGTTGGACGGCGCGCGGTCGTGTATGAAATCAACCCGCGCGCGGCTCTGGTTGCCACGGTGGATCTTGGCGGCACCAAAGTACGCGTCGCCATCTGCAATCTGGTGGGCGAAGTGGTGGCCGAAACCGTTGCTCCAACGGTCAAGGACGGTGGTGTTGCGGTCACAACCCAAATTGCCGATCTGATCCGCGAGCTGGCTACAACCCACGCCATTGACCCTCAGACCATCCGCACCGTTGTGGTTGGCGTGCCTGGTGTGCCACAGCCGGACGGCACCATTGCTTTTGCCCCCAACGTACCCGGGGTGGACAAAATCCACTTTGCCGACACGCTGTCAGACGCCGTGGGCGTGGAGGTGATTGTCGAAAACGACGTGAACCTCGCGGCCCTGGGCGAGCATTGGATGACCAAGCGCGGCGACACGGACGATCTGGTTTATGTCTCTATCGGCACCGGTATCGGTGCTGGGCTGGTGATTGGCGGCAACCTCGTGCGCGGGGCGTCCGGTGCCGCGGGCGAAGTGGGCTACCTGCCGTTTGGCGCGGATCCGTTTGATCCCGAAAGCCTGCGCGTGGGCGCGCTGGAACGTGTGTCCGCTACCCAGGCACTGATTGCGCATTATCAGGAACAAACCGGCAAAGCGCTTGGCGTGCCGGAGATTTTTGACGCAGCATTGGCAGGAGACGCTGCTGCACAAGCCTGCCTTGAGCGGGCCGCCAAAAACATCGCGCTGGCAATCGGTGCCATCGCCGCAGTGGTCGACCCATCCTGCATTGTCATCGGCGGCTCCATCGGCGCCCGCAGCGAGTTGGTCGCCCTGATCGAACCCATTCTGCGCAAATGTTTCCCCGGGGCGATCCCGATTGAAAACACCATTCTGGGCAATCACGCCGCCTTGGCCGGGGCCACATCAATCGCCCTGTCACGTCTGCACGTGGCGCTGTTTACCGGCGGCCTGAAAGGCGCGGAAATCCAGGTGCCACCGCCCGCGCTGCAAACGTTTCAAGAGGCCACCACATGACCGATGATCTGGTGAACACCCTGAAGGACCTGCAGGACCGGGACGCGGACATTGCTCTGCTCAAATCCGCCCTGCGCCACGAAAGTGTGACCGGAAATGAGGCCAACTTCGTCTCATTTCTTCAGTCGCAAATGGTGGACTTGGACCTCGCGCCGCGCTCTGCCGATTTCCTGCCCGGTCGCCCCAACATCTGGGGCGTGCGCAAAGGCAGTCAAACAGAGCCGGGCCGCAACCTTATGTTCACCGGCCATACCGACACCGTGCATGTGCGCGGCTGGGCCGACCATTGGGAAGATGATCCGCGCAATGATCCTTTTGGCGGCGCCATTGTCGATGGCCACGTCTGGGGCAGGGGGGCCTGTGACCTCAAGGGGGGCATATGCGCCGCACTCGCAGCTTTGCGACTGCTGGATCGCGCTGGCATCACCCTCGCAAACGACCTCAGCTTTGCCTTCATCGGCGATGAGGAAAGCGGCGAAGTCGGCACCGGTGTCAGCGCTGGCGCCAAGGACCTGACGCACCGCATCCTGTCCGGCACCGTGCCTAAGCCCGACTTTGCCGTCTATGTCGAGCCGACCAAGCTGGACGTGTATACCGCGCAAATCGGCTTCTTCATCGCAGATGTGAAAATCACCGGCAAATCCGCCTACTTTGGCACCCCTGAAGAGGGCGTCGACGCGCTCAAGGCCACCCATAAAATCCTCTCCGCCGTCTGGGCGTACAGCGACGATCTGCGCAGCCAGCCGCATCATGATCTGGTCGGCCCGTCGGATGTGCTTGTGACCCATCTGTCCGGCGGCGGTTATATCGCCGTGCCCGGCGAGTGCAGCTTCTCCGTCATCCGCAAACTGCGCCCCGGCGAAGACCTGTCCAAAGCCGTGGTCGCCTTTGAAAGCGTGGTGCGTGGGGCCGACATTGACCCGTTTATTGAGATTTCTTTCGACTATCCAGCGGGACGCGACCACCCCAAAGGCGGCTCTCCGGTCGAGATCGACCGCAACCACCCCGCCGCCGCCATGCTGCAATCCAGCCTCAAGGACACCGGCGTCAAAGGTGGCGATATTGGCGGCGCGCCCTACTGGTCTGAATCCCCATTCTGGGTCGACCAGCTTGGCTGTCCAACCGTTTACTGCGCGCCCGGCAACATCGCCGTGGCCCATACATTTGAGGAACGCATCTCCATCGATGCCTACCTCGATGCCGTGAGGGCCTACGCCCTCTTCATGACCCGCTTCTGTGGCGTGGTCGAAACCTAGTTCTGTTTTTTGTGGGAGGAAAACATGAAATACTTCAACTTCGTAGCGGCTGCGTGCCTGTCGGTGGCTTCGGCTGCCGGCGCGGAAACCATTGGTCCAAACGGCGAAGCGGCCACCGCCTCGACCGCTGTTCAGGTCAGTGACGATCACCTCGCCGCGCTCAAATCCGGCAACCACAGCGCCGCGCTTTTGTGGCATGACCAATCCGATTTTGTGAACGCCGTCACCGCCGGTGCCAGCGACGAGTTCGCGCGCCTTGGCATCAAGGTTGTCGCGACTGCCTCTGCTGGCTTTGACGCCGCCAAACAGCGCAGCGACATTGAAACCGCCATGGCCAAAGAGCCCAGCATCATCCTGTCGCTGCCATTGGATCCCGTGACCTCCGCAGCGGCCTTTGAAGAGGCCAAGGAAAACGGCGTGGCGCTCAGCTTCCTGTCCAACGTCCCATCGGGCTATTACCATCCGGCAGATTACGCCGCGATTGTGACCGATGACCTGTTCCAGATGGGCAAGCAAGCCGCAGACGCGCTGGCCGCTTCCATGGGCGGTTCTGGCACCGTGGGCTGGATCTATCACGACGCGGACTACTACGTGACCAACCAGCGTGACAACGCGTTCAAAACCACCATCGAAAACGATTACCCGAACATCGAGATTGTGGCCGAACAAGGCATCAGCGACCCGGCCCGCGCCGAGGAAATTGCCAACGCCATGCTGCTGCGCAACCCTGATCTGGGCGGCATTTTTGTCACCTGGGCAGGTCCTGCCGAAGGCGTCTTGGCCGCCTTGCGCGCCAATGGCAACGACAGCACCAAGATTGTGACTTTGGATCTGTCCGAGCCGATCGCGCTGGACATGGTCAAAGGCGGCAACGTGGTCGCGATTGTGGCGGATGAAGCCTATGAGCTTGGCCGCGCCATGGCCGCCTCAGCCGCGCTTGATCTGCTGGGTGAAGAGGTGCCTGCCTTTGTTGTGGCCCCGGCCATCACCGTGACCGCAGACAACGTGCAAGACGGTTGGCAGAAGTCCCTGCGCGTGGACGCACCGGCCAGCCTGAGCAAGTAATCTCCTCTCTGTCGCCAGATCACATTGGATCCCGTATCACGCTGGTCTGGCGGCAGGTCTCGCCTATCTCGTGGCCCTTGCGCGCATATGCGTGCATCGGCCGCGCCCCGACGTTCTCCTCCGGCGCACACAACGGCCCTGCTTTGCTGCGGGATGCCGCAGGCGACGCGTCCGGTGTGGTAGCTTTTCTATCTGAAAGATTGACATGACCCTCGTCTCTTCTCGACTGCAAGGATTGGATTTCCAACAAGCGGTTGTCTACTTTGGCTTCCTTGCCATCTTCCTGTTTTTTGCGGTGACCCTCTATGACGATGGGTTCCTGACCCAACGCAATCTCACCAACATCGTGCTGCAAACCGCGCCTGCCACTATCATGGCTGTGGGCTTGGTCTTTGCGCTCTCCGCTGGCGAAATTGACCTCAGCTTCGGCTCCATAGTGGCCGTCTCCGCGCTCTCTTGCGCGGTCGCCTTACAAAGCTTCCCCATGCCGGTTGGGGTCTTGGTAGGCTTGGGCGTTGGCGTTGCGATTGGCGCGTTCAACGGCGTCTTGGTGGCTTACCTCAAGCTGCCCTCGTTCCTTGTGACCCTCGCCACCATGGGGCTGTTTGCAGGCATTGCCCGCTCCATGACCAACCTGCGTTCTGTGCCGGTGATGAACGACACGTTCACCGGCCTGTTTGGCTCCGGCAAGCTGTTCTCTGTGCCCTCGCTGGTGATTTGGACTTGTCTTGGTGTGGGCATCGGCCATCTGATCTATCGCCACACCCGTTTCGGCGCCCATGTGCTGGCTACCGGAGACAATCCACGCGCAGCACAGGTGTCTGGCATCAAAGTGGCCCGCGTGCGGCTGTATGTGATGATGATTTGCGGCGGCTGCGCTGGCCTGGCCGGTCTGCTCTATGCAGCGCGCCTTCAGGCCGCCAAGTACACCCTTGGCGAAAGCGACCTGATGACCGTGATCGCCGCTGTGATTGTGGGCGGCACTGCGCTCAACGGCGGCAAAGGATCAGTTGTGGGCGCGCTACTAGGATCGCTCCTGATGGGCATGCTCAACAACGGGCTGATCCTGATGAACCTCAAAGTTTCCGACCAAATGATTGTGCGTGGCCTGATCATCCTGATCGCTGTTGCCGTCTCGCTCCGCGACACGTCGCGCTAAGAAAGGACACCTCATGTTCCTGAAAACACTGATTGACCGAAACCCGCACTTCATCGAGGCCGCCATGGCCTTGCACCAAGCCGGGGAGATCCCGCCCAACTCCTATGTGATCGACCTCGACCAAGTCGAAGCCAACGCGCGGTTGTTTTCCGAAGAGGCTGCCAAATACGGCCTTAAAACCTTTGCTATGACCAAGCAGGTCTCCCGCCACTCTGGCTTCTGCGCAGCCGTGATGCGTGGCGGTATTGATCGCTCAGTTGCGGTCGACATGGACTGCGCGATTGCCTGTCACCGCGCCGGTCTGCACACCGGCCACCTCGGCCATCTGGTGCAAGTGCCTCAGCGCGACGCAGGCTATGCCGCTGCGCATTTGAAGCCTGACTACTGGACCGTCTTCACCATGGACAAAGCCCGCGAAGCCGCCAAGGCGGCGGCCGAGGCTGGCCGCGTGCAAAACATCCTCGCGCGGATCCAGACCGGAGGCGACACTTTCTATCGCGGCCACGAGGGTGGCTTCGCTGCCGAGGACATTGTGAAAATCGCCGACGAAATCGACGCGCTCGGCGGCGCGCGTTTTGCCGTTATCACCACCTTCCCGGCTCTGCTGTTTGATCTGGACAGCAACTCGGTGAAACCCACGCAAAACCTCGCCACGCTGACCAAAGCGCTGAAAGAACTGGCGGATGCGGGTCGCAGCGACATCGAAGTCAACGCGCCGGGCACCAACTCCATGGGGCTCTTGCCTGCTCTGGCCGAAGCCGGCGCCACGCAGGTGGAACCTGGCAATGCCTTGTACGGCACCACGCCCCTGCATGCTGTGAAGGACTTGCCCGAAGGTCCCGCGGTGTTGTACCTGAGCGAAGTGTCTCACCAACACAAAGACGAAGCCTACTGCTTTGGCGGCGGCCTCTACATCGACCCGGTGTTCCCGGACTACGATGTACATGCGCTGGTTTCGGGCAGTCCGACTGCTGCTCTGGAAGCTCTCTATCAAGTCGACATTCCGGAATACAAAGCCATCGATTACTACGGCATGATCAACACCAAAGACCGCCCTGTGCCCAATACCGGCGACACCGTCGTGTTTGGTTTCCGAGGCCAAAGCTTTGTCACCCGCGCCAATGCCGTCGGGGTCTCCGGCGTCGCGTCTGGCACACCCAAAGTCACCAGCATCGAAAACATCTTCGGCCAGCCCGTCGACCGCCATGAGGGGTATTCCGCATGAGTGCGCAAGAGGTTCTCTCTCTAACCAACATCCACAAAGCCTTTGGCGGCGTGGTGGCCATCGAAGACTTCTCCCTGAACCTGAAAGCCGGTGAGGTGGTCGCGCTGGTGGGCGACAACGGCGCAGGCAAATCCACGCTGATCAAGATCATCTCAGGCGTTTACACGCCCACTTCTGGTGAAATCCTGCTGGATGGCGAGGCCGCTGACATCCGCGACGCCTCCGCCGCCCGCGCCAATGGCATCGAGGTGGTCTATCAGGATCTCGCGCTGGCGGATCAGCAACCGGTATACATGAATATGTTCTTGGGGCGTGAGCTGACCAAAGGCCCGCTGAAGTTGTTGGACAAAACCCGTATGCGCCAGGAAACGCAGGATCTTGTGGATGAGCTCGACGTGCGCATCCCGTCGGCCAGCTCCACCATCAGCGACCTGTCCGGTGGCCAACGCCAAGGAATCGCCATCGCCCGCGCCACCCATTGGGCGAGCAAACTGGTTTTGTTGGATGAGCCCACAGCGGCGCTCGGGGTTGCAGAAACCGCGCGGGTGGAGGCGCTGATCGAACAGCTCAAGGCCAAAGACCTCGCCATTCTCATCATCAGCCACAGTTTGGATCAGGTGTTCCGTCTGTCTGACCGCATTTGCGTCTTGCGGCGCGGCAAGCAAATTGGCGTGCGCGACACCAAATCCACCGACAAGAACGAGATTGTCTCAATGATCACGGGCGTCGCGTAAAGCGGCAAAACCACCACTCATTTCCCAACCAAGGCGCTCCCGTGCCCTGGCACCTGTCCTCGGCCCCTATCAGGCTGAGGACTTTGTTTTTTGGCGGAAGGTTACTTCCAGGTGGGGTGGTACAGGCCCGCTTGGGACAGGGTGAAAATATCCACGCCATCTGCGGTCACACCCACGGAATGCTCAAACTGTGCCGACAGGGACTTGTCTCGCGTCACCGCGGTCCAGTCATCCGCCAGCACTTTGGTTTCCGGACGGCCCATGTTCAGCATCGGCTCAATTGTGAAGAACATGCCTTCTTCCAGCACAGGCCCGCTGCCGGCACGGCCATAGTGCAGCACGTTGGGGGGCGAGTGGAACACCCGGCCCAGACCGTGGCCGCAGAAGTCGCGCACCACCGACATGCGCTGGCGTTCCGCATAGGTCTGGATCGCGTTGCCGATGTCGCCAAAGGTGTTGCCCGGCTTGACCGCCTCAATGCCCAGCATCAACGCATCATGGGTCACCTGAATGAGCTTCTTGGCAAAGCCCTTTGGCTTGCCCGCCACATACATGCGGCTCGTGTCGCCATACCAACCATCAACCACAACAGTCACGTCGATGTTCAAAATGTCGCCGTCGCGCAGCTTGTCGTCGTCGCGCATCGGGTCTTCTTTGCGCGCGCTGGTCTCTTTGTTCCACTTGGGGATCGTGCTGCCGGGAATGCCGTGACACACAACATGGTTCACGCTGATACAGCTTGCGTGCTGATAGCCGCGATAGCCGATGGTGGCCGAGGTTGCCCCGGCGGCATGGACCTGCGCCTCAATCAGCCGGTCTAGCTCCGCAGTGGTTTGACCGGGAAATACGTGCTCTGCGATGTCGTCCAGAATCTGCGACGCCAAAGCACCGGCCTTGTGCATGCCGGCATGATCCTCTGGCGAATAGAGGTCGATGCTGTCGCGTGTTTTGCGGCGTTTGCCGATCATGTGGAGTGCTCCGTCACGTAAGGTTTGCGGCTATGTAAGCGCAATTTCCTAAAACTTCTAGGGCTTAGCGGCATCCCGCTTTGTCACACGCCTTCAAATTCAAACGGCAGGGGGCGGCCAATGCTGATGTCTTCTGGGGAAATGTCACAGCCATAGGCCAACACCTTGACGCCAGCCGCCCGCGCCCGCTGAAAAGTCTCGGCATAGGTAGGGTCAATATCCGGTGCCAATGTGACCTGCGCTGCATCCGTGCGCTGCACCAGATAGAGCATCATCGCGTCATGACCTTGCTCGATCATCGCCATAAGCTCTTCCAGATGTCTCGCCCCGCGCGCGGTCACACTGTCGGGAAACTCCGAAACACCTGTTTCGCGGCTTAGCGTCACCGACTTCACTTCCAAATAGAGGTCCTTGCGCCCTTCGCCAGACAGCAGAAAATCAATCCGGCTGTTGCTTCCGTATTTCACCTCTGGTCGCACGGTTTCATAGTCTGCCAGTTCAGGTATCTCATGCGCCAACAACGCCGCTTTCAAAGCACGGTTGGGCACCGAGGTATCGACCCCTGTGAAATGGCCGTTCTCATGCTCCACCAAGCGCCAGCCGTATTTCAGCTTTTTCTTGGGATCATCGTTGGGTTCCAGCCAGATTTTGATGCCTTCATCCTTCAACCCCATCATCGAGCCGGGATTGGCACAATGCGCGGTCACTTCGCGCCCATCTTCTAGGCGAACATCTGCAAGGAACCGCTTATAGCGGCGAAGTAGCACGGCGGGAACGAGAGGGGTTTGAAAGCGCATGGCACAGGCCTATACCTGCGGTGAGTGACTGACAAGGACATGAGACCATGGCAAACCCAACCGCAGCCATGCTGGTGATTGGCGATGAAATTCTTTCCGGCCGCACCCGCGATGCCAACATGCATTTCTTGGCTGGGGAATTGACCAAACATGGCATCGACCTGACCGAGGTGCGTGTGGTTTCTGATAATGCTCCGGCGATTGTCACAGCGGTGAAGCAACTTTCAGATGCCTATGAGCACGTCTTCACCTCCGGCGGCATTGGCCCAACCCATGATGACATCACCGCTGACTGCATTGCCGAAGCGTTTGGTAAGCATATCGACGTGCGCGCCGACGCCGCCGCGCTGCTACAGGCGCACTACGACAACGCCGGGCAGGAGTTCAACGACGCCCGCAAGCGCATGGCCCGCATCCCGGATGACGCCACACTGATCGACAACCCCGTGTCCGTCGCCCCGGGCTTCCGGCTGGAAAACGTCTACGTCATGGCGGGCGTGCCTTCGGTATTCCAGGCCATGGTCGCCAGCGTCCTGCCAACCCTGACCGGCGGCGCGCCATTGCTGAGCCAAACCCTGCGCATTGAACGTGGCGAAGGCGATATCGCAGGCCCGTTGGCAGAGCTCGCCGAAGAGTTCTCCGACCTCTCTATTGGCTCCTACCCTTATCAACGCAACGGGGCTTATGGCTCCAACATTGTCATTCGCGGCACCGACGGTGCGCGGATCGATGCGGCGATCACCAAACTCTCCGGCCTCTTCGCATGACCACAGACATCACTAGCCACACCCTTTACGACGTGATCGACGGCACTTGGCCTGCCGCCGCGACCCATAGTTGCGGGTGTTTCACCCTGCGCGACGGGCAGGGGGGCGGCAAACGTGTGTCCGCCGCCACATTGAGCGGGGATCTTGTGGTGGACGACATCGCCGCGGCCGAAGATGGCATGCGCGCCCTCAACCAACAGCCCCTCTTTCAAATCCGCGAAGGGGACACGGCGCTGGACGCAGCGCTCGACGCGCGTGGCTACGAAATTGTCGATCCCGTGACCATGTACGTCATTCCGGCCAAGGACCTCGCCACCGAGCGTCCGCCACGCACCGCCGCCATCCCGGCGTGGGAACCCTTGCAGATCATGAAGGAAATCTGGGCGCAGGGCGGCATGGACCTCGTGCGCCTGAACGTCATGGATCGTGCCCCCATGCCTAAAACCGGCTTTGTGTCCCGCTGGCAGGACAAGCCCGCAGGCGCATCTTTCCTTGGCCTGCACAATGGCATCGGCATGGTGCACGCGCTGGAAATTCTGCCCTTCCAGCGTCGCCAAGGCGTCGCCCGCTTCCTGATGCAGCGCGCCGCTTTCTGGACGCTAGAGAACGGCGGCACCCACCTGTCGGTCATTTGTGTCACTTCGAACGCAGCGGCAAATCGGCTGTACTCTTCCCTCGGTATGACCGTTGTGGGAGAGTACCACTACCGGTGCAAACCCACCGATTAAGGGAGGCCAACGTGGCAGATAACAGCAAACCAACTGCGCTTAACATTCCAATGATGGACCCGCTTCCGCCGGAGACCCAGCGCTACTTTGACATCTGCCAGGAAAAGCTTGGCATGGTGCCCAATGTGCTCAAGGCCTACGCCATCCATGCCGACAAACTCAACGCCTTCACCGCGCTCTATAACGACCTCATGCTGGGTGACAGCGGCCTCACGAAACTAGAGCGCGAGATGATCGCTGTGGCGGTCAGCGCCATCAACAAATGTTTCTACTGCCTTGTCGCCCATGGCGCCGCCGTGCGCCAGCTGTCTGGTGATCCAGCGCTGGGCGAGATGATGGTGATGAACTGGCGTGTGGCCGAGTTGGACGCCCGCCAATACGCCATGCTGGCCTTCGCCGAGAAGATGACCATTGCCTCGGCGACCATCGAAGAAAGCGACCGCCAGGGCCTGCGCGATGTTGGCTTCACCGATCAAGACATCTGGGACATCGCCAACGTCGCGGGCTTTTATAACATGTCCAACCGCGTCGCCTCCGCCACCGCCATGCAGCCCAACGCAGAGTACCACGCACTCGCAAGATGAAATCCGGCACGCTCATAACCTGGCTCCTCCTGTGCCCAGCCGCCAGCTGGGCCTTTGAGCCGCGTTTTGAAACGCCGGGGCAGCTCTTGGGCGAAGACATTCAGCCGCAAAGCGTGCTGTCTCTTGCCCTCTCGCCCGCCACGGATGGCATCGTGCCGACCATTCCCGTGGCAGGTACTTTGCGCAAACGCAGCTGGCGCTTCTCCAGCGGCTTCCCCGGCAGCGTCAACGCCGACCTCGCCGCCCAGCTTTTGGACGAAGGCTATGAGCTGATCCTATCCTGTGACGCCGCAGGCTGTGGCGGGTTCGACTTCCGCTTTGGAATTGACGTGCTCCTGCCGCCGCAGATGTTTGTCGACCTCTCCGACTATTTCTACCTCTCTGCGCGTCGGGAAACAGATGCCGGCTCCGAAGCCGTCGCCGCCCTTGTAAGCCGCACGGCCCAAGCGGGCATGGTGCAGATCTACGACATCCGCCCGGACAGCGTTCCTGCGCCGGAGCCCACAGAACCCAGCGCGCCAATCGATCCGCCCAAAGTCGAAGAGCAGACGCAGCCCGCCGTCGTGCCGGAGGTGACCACAGCCGTCACCGCTCCAGAAACCGCCATCGACATTGCCAAAACTCTGGCCCAATCGGGCCATGTGGTGCTCAGCGATCTGTCCTTTGAAACCGGCGCGTCCAGACTGGCCGACAATGACTTTGCCTCGCTCGCCGCCCTGGCCGCTTTCCTCAAAGCCGACCCCAACCGCCGCATCGCCCTTGTGGGGCACACCGACAGCAAAGGCTCACTGGCGGCCAACACCAGTCTCTCGCAAAAACGCGCCGCCGCCGTGCGCACCCGGCTGATCAACACCCACGGCGTGCCCAAAGCGCAGGTCGAAGCTCAGGGCGCAGGCTACTTGGCTCCCATCGCCACCAACCTCACCGAGGAAGGCCGCACCCGCAATCGCCGGGTCGAAGCCGTGCTGCTGTCTGGCAGCTAACAGCTGACGGGGAGTCGCCCGCCCACAAGACCATTGCACCCGATTCGCCGCTGCAATAGGCTGATCCCATGGCCATCTGCATCCTGTACAAACCTGCCAAACGCACCCGCCCCCGCTACTATCGCGTGGAAATCGCCATGAACCTGTTTGAAGAGGTCTCCGTCCTGCGCGAATGGGGCGTCGCCGGTGGCAAAGGCCGCAGCATGGTGCGCATCTTCAGCAACCTGCGCGACGCATCCTTGGCCGCGGATCAATACCGCCATGGCGCCCAAAAACGCGGCTACGCGCGGGGGTGATAGGCCACGCGTTTTGTGACCCAAGCTTTTTCCTCAATATGTGCGGATTCCGGTTTCGCTCAGGCAGGCTAGCTGCGGAATTCTATCTAAAATAAGCTGCTAAAATGTCGTATCGAACTTATATCGCTGCAAGCCGCGCAGCTTATATTGCGGGGATTGAGGCTGGCATTGCGCCCCAAGGGCTTCGGGCTCATACGGGGGTGATGGGGGAGGCCTTTGTTGCCGACTATCTGGGGGTGAAGCTGACGACCGAGAATAATCAGCGCGGTTTTGATCTGGTTGACACGGACGGCCTCAGAGTTTCGGTCAAAACAATTACAACGAGTACTGGCGCGGGTCTAAACGAGAACACCATTGATCTTGTTGATCGAGTGATTGTCGTTTGGGTCGATACTCACGAGGACGAGTTGGATCTTACGATCGTATACGACAAAAGTGTTGAGGGGTTTCTTGCCGATGCGGCCGCGCCTTACCGTGGGGTTTTGAGGCTTGGCAAGGGGGTGATGACGTTTCCGCAACGCGCCCAAACTGCCAGTAAGTTTGAAGTCGGCGAAGTCGTAGATACACTTGAAGATGGAGATGTCGTTATTCGAAAACACTCAACAGGCTCATTTACTGCTTTTCTCAAAGGGCAACCGCAACCTGCCCGGCAATACCTTTTGGAAATACGGGATCGGATGAAGCTGCCCGATAAAAGTACAAACACAACGCGTTCGCTTGGTGCGCAGGTATTCGGAAGCAAATCGCGTTCTTAGGCAAAGGTGTCCTGCCAGTGTTGATAGGAGAAAATAGCCCCATCCCAACAAGCAAAGACCGCCCCATTGGACGGCCTTCCCAATCTCTCAAATCCCTGACGACCCTTAAGCAACTTGGCCGCGGATCAATATCACCACGGCGTCCAAAAAACGCGGGGCCGCGCACGGGTAGATACGCACCTGCTTGCCTACAGCACACTTGTACACTGGATTCACTTACTCTAAGCGTTCCCACGCCTCTCGAAACTCTGGTTTGTCGAAGTGTTTTGCTTCCAGCCAATAGGCTTGGTTTTTGCCTTTGTCTCTGGAGGCTAAGCGTTTCACTTCAGACAAGGTGAGAATGTAGCAAACCGGATCATCGCTATTTGCTCCTAATGTGATGATCCACCATCGCGATCTGAGACGTTCAAGGTCTGCGCCCAGCGGCACAGCCGCCCGCTTCGAAAGCGCCTTAGATTGAATCGGGATCACGGCCTCTTCATTGTCAGCTGGTGCAGCATACAAACCGGCGCCACGTGCATTCCTAACGGTTGGCATGACGTTCCAGCCGCGCCGTGTAAGCTCCCAAGAGATGTGGAAAAGACCCGCGTTTCCAGTTAATTGATGCTTCATTGTAAAGCTCCGAAATCATTGGCGGTGACAATTTTTCTCACCGCACTTGGAAGACAATTGCCGGATCGCTCCCGAGTTGGCTCTGAACGGTGACAGGATCGCGCTTGCTGGTTGGTTAAGAGATAATAGGTGGGTGACATCGTTGTGATGTGTAAAGCCACAAAGAGAAAGAGGTCAGCGTCACCTTTTTTTCATTATTATCAAACTTTTTAACGCGGGGAATTGCATATGAAGGATGTTTAGGTTTTGCAATCTAAAGCTGATTTACTCATCGAGCATTGGCCTAAGTTTTGATTGTTGTCTGGACGCTAGCCCAACAAAAAAGACCGCCCCACCGGACGGTCTCCCCAATCTCTCAAAGCCCTGAAAGCCCTTAGGCCACCTTGTCTTTGAAATCCTCATGGATGAACTTACAATCACAATACGGGCATTCCACCCAGCCATGCTCATTGGGGATTTGCAGGTACACGCGCGGGTGGCCCATCGCCCCCTCACCGCCGTCACAAGACACTCGGTAGCTGTCCACAATCTTGGTTTCTGGGGCTTCAATCGTCATCTGCGATGTCCTTCATGGCTTCGGAGAGGTTCTCCGATGGCGGTGTTTTCTGGCGGCTGCGGTTGAGCTTCACGTCCGCTTTGGTTAGGGCAAATAATAGGCATTGCGCGGCGGGGAGCAAGAGTGGCCATGACCAACAACGCGATTGAAATCCGTGGGTTGCAAAAGACCTACAAAGGGGGGCGCGGCGCGCCTGCCAAACACGCGCTCAAAGGTGTGGACTTGACCGTGCCCGCTGGCAAGATTTTTGGTCTGCTTGGCCCCAATGGCGCCGGCAAATCGACCATGATCAACATCATGGCCGGTCTGGTGACCAAATCCTCTGGAACGGTGAAAATCTGGGGGTTTGATCAGGACGAAAACCCGCGCCAATCTCGCGCGGCCATCGGCGTGATGCCACAAGAGCTGAACCTCGATCCGTTCTTCACGCCCCGCGCCGCGCTGGAAGTGCAGGCCGGTCTTTACGGTGTGCCCAAGCATCAGCGTCAGAGCGACGAGATCCTGCGCATGGTGGGCCTGTCGGACAAAGCCGAGGCCTATGCCCGCACGCTTTCCGGCGGGATGCGCCGCCGTCTGCTGCTGGGCAAAGCGCTGGTGCACCATCCGCAGGTGCTGGTGCTGGACGAGCCCACCGCAGGCGTCGACATCGAACTGCGTCAGATGCTCTGGTCCAACATTCGCCGCCTGAATGAGGAACGCGGCCTGACCGTGATCCTGACCACGCACTACCTCGAAGAGGCCGAGGAGATGTGCGACGAGATCGCCATTATCAACCACGGTGAAGTGGTTGCGCGCGACAGCACCTCAAACCTGCTGGGGCAGGTGGACAGCAAATGTATGGTGATTGATCCGGTGGCCCCGGTGGAGACCTTGCCATCCGCGCCGGGCATCGAGGTCACCCGTCGCGGCGACGGTCGCATCGCGCTGACCTATCAGGCGCGCGAGACCTCCGCCGAGGATGTGCTTGGCGCGGTGCGCGCCGCAGGCATCGCCATCGCCGATGTGAAAACCGAGCAGGCGGATCTGGAAGACGTCTTTTTACAACTGACCAAGTCGGCCTAGGCCAAACAGGCAGGGCGGTCTTACGCCGCCCCGGCCTTAGATTTCCTCTACCGCCATCACGCCTTCAACCGACTTGAGCGCGCTTTTTATCTGCGGGTTCACCGGGAAGCCCGCACCCGCATCAATCTCCACCTCGCCGGGCAGCTCCATATTGGTGAGGCAGAACCAGATCGGCCCTTTGGGCATGTTCTTCATGGTCTCTTTGGCACCCTCAAGGATGTTGGCCACCGGCCCAACCGCGCTGGCATCATCGAGATAGATCTTCAGGCCTGAGTTGCCCGCATCCGCCACAATGGTCTCCACCGGCGTCATGCTCTGCGCCAGCAGCTTCAACTGATCGCTTTCCATCTCGGCCTTCACGGTCACCACCACCTTGGAGCCGGTCTCTAGGTGTTCGCGGCATTTCTCCAACGTGTCAGAGAAAATCGTGACCTCATAGGCCCCGGTTGGATCGCTGAGCTGCGCAAAGGCAAATCGATTGCCCCGCGCCGACTTGCGCTCTTGCCGCCCAGACACCCGCCCGGCCAGCTTGGCAATACACGGCCCGCCCCGCGCCTTGTCGGTCAACTCGTCCAGCGTCATCACGTTCTTGCGCTTCAAGGGCGCCATGAAATCCTCAAGCGGGTGGCCGGACAGGAAGAAGCCAATCGCCTTGGCCTCTTCATCCAGCCGCTCCGCCTGCAGCCAATCCCCTGCCGGTGACAAGCGCGGCTCCGGCAAATCGTCCCCCGCCTCGCCAAACAGCGACACCTGGTTAGAGCTCTTCTGCTCATGGATCGCGGCGGAGTAGTTCACCAGCCCATCCAGGCTCTCCATCACCCGCCGCCGGTTGTTGTCGAGCGGATCAAACGCCCCGGAGCGCGCCAGCATCTCCAACGGCCGCTTGCCAACCTTCTTCAAATCCACCCGCCGGGCAAAATCAAACAGCGTCGCAAACGGCTTGTCCACGCCATCGACCTTGCGCCCCTCGGTCACCAGCTTCATCGCCTCAAGACCAACGTTCTTCAACGCCCCCAGCGCATAGACCAACGCGCCATCGACCACCTTAAACGTCGCATCCGATCGGTTCACACAGGGCGGCACATAAGGCAGCTTCAGCGCCTTTTTGACCTCTTCGAAGTAGACCGCCAGCTTGTCCGTCAGATGGATGTCACAGTTCATCACCCCGGCCATAAACTCCACCGGATGGTTCGCTTTCAGCCACGCGGTTTGGTAACTCACCACCGCATAGGCCGCCGCGTGCGATTTGTTAAAGCCGTAGTTCGCAAACTTCTCCAGAAGGTCAAACACCTCACTGGCTTTCTTCGCCGGAACCCCGTTCTCGGCCGCGCCCTTCTCAAACTTCGGACGCTCCGCGTCCATCGCCTCTTTGATCTTCTTACCCATCGCCCGACGCAACAGGTCCGCGCCGCCAAGCGAATAGCCCGCCATGACCTGCGCAATCTGCATCACCTGTTCCTGATAAACGATGATGCCCTGGGTCTCTTCGAGAATGTGGTCAATCAACGGATGCACCGACTCAATCTCGCGCAGCCCGTTTTTCACCTCACAATAGACCGGGATGTTCTCCATCGGACCCGGACGATAGAGCGCCACAAGCGCAACGATATCCTCGATACAGGTCGGCTTCATACGCTTGAGCGCATCCATCATGCCGGTGGATTCCACCTGGAACACCGCCACGGTTTTGGCCGCTGAGTAGAGCTTGTAGGTCGGCTCATCATCCAGCGGGATGGCGTTGATCTGGTTCTCCGCGCCGTCGGCTGGCTTATAGAGTTCGGTCCCATCTGCGGCCACATGCAACGGCCGTCCAGAACTGTGGATCTGCTCAATCGCGTTCTGAATAACAGTCAGGGTTTTCAGACCCAAAAAGTCGAACTTCACCAACCCGGCCTGTTCCACCCATTTCATGTTGAACTGGGTCGCCGGCATGTCAGAGCGCGGATCTTGGTACAGCGGCACCAGCGCATCCAATGGTCGGTCGCCAATCACAACCCCCGCCGCGTGGGTCGAGGCGTTCCGCAACAGCCCCTCAACCTGCTGGCCATAGGTCAGCAAGCGGTCCACCACCTCTTCGTTTTTGGCCTCTTCACGCAGGCGCGGCTCTTCTTTCAAAGAGTCTGCGATGGACATTGGCTTCACGCCTTCCACCGGGATCAGCTTGGACAGCCGATCAACCTGGCCATAGGGCATCTGCAGCACCCGCCCGATGTCGCGCACCGCCGCCTTGGAGAGCAGCGCACCAAAGGTGATGATCTGTCCCACCTTGTCGCGGCCATATTTCTCCTGCACGTATTTGATCACCTCTTCGCGGCGATCCATGCAGAAGTCGATGTCGAAGTCCGGCATCGAAACCCGTTCCGGGTTCAAAAACCGTTCAAACAGCAGGGAGTAGCGCAGCGGATCGAGGTCGGTGATGGTCAGCGCGTAGGCCACCAGCGAGCCCGCACCGGAGCCCCGCCCGGGGCCCACTGGAATGTTATGGTCCTTGCCCCATTGGATAAAGTCCGCAACGATCAGGAAGTAGCCGGGGAACCCCATGCCCTCAATGATGCCCAGCTCAAAATCCAGCCGTTCCTGATATTCCTCAACGCTCACCGCATGTGGGATCACCGCAAGCCGGGCCTGCAAGCCTTCGTTGGCGATCCGGCGCAGTTCCGCAACCTCGTCATCGGCAAACTTCGGCAGAATGGGGTCGCGCAGATAGGTGGCAAAGGCGCAGCGTTTGGCAATCTCGACCGTGTTCTCAATCGCCTCCGGCAGATCCGCAAACAGCGTGATCATCTCTTCTTGCGACTTGAAATAATGCTGCGGCGTCAAACGCCGCCGCCCGTCCTGCTGGTCCACATAGGCCCCTTCGGAAATACAGATCAGCGCGTCATGCGCCTCATACATGTCCGACGTAGGGAAATAGACGTCATTGGTCGCGACCAGCGGCAGGTCCATGGCATAAGCCATCTCGATAAACCCGCGCTCGGTCAGCCGTTCCGCCTCCGGCGCACCGTTTTCGCCGGGATGGCGTTGCAGCTCCACATACAGCCGGTCGCCAAAAATCTCCTTGAGCCGCGTCATCATCGCCTTGGCGGCGTCATGCTGCCCGTCGCGCATCATGCGGCCCATCGGTCCGTCCGGCCCACCGGTCAAACAGATCAGCCCGGCAGAGCGCTCCGCCAGTTCTTCCATTGTCACCTGCGGCAGCTGCCCGTCATTGTCCACATAGAGACAAGACGACAACTTCATCAGGTTTTCATAGCCTTCCTCACGCTGCGACAGCAGCACGATGGGCGCAGGTTTTGGCGGCGCGGTGCGCCCGCTTGGGTCGTCATGCGGCATGTGCATGTCGACCTGACAGCCAACAATGGGCTGAATACCCGCGCACTGCGCCGTGACGGAGAACTCCAACGCGGCAAACAGACTGTTGGTGTCGGTGATTGCCACTGCAGGCATGCCCATATCGGCACACATGCCGGGCAGCTTTTTACAGCGCACGGCCCCTTCTAGAAGAGAGTATTCGGTGTGGGTGCGGAGGTGGATGAATCGAGGCGCGTTGGTCATCTCGACAAGCTATCTCAGCCACCGAGGGGAGGGAACTGCCCTCGGCTTCATTTGGCCAAAAATTTGCCGGGGAGAACACCGCCTGCGGAGTCAGGGGTAGCGTCCCTTTGTCCTATGGCTAAACGACCGTCTTTAGTAGTGTGGCGGCCGTTCATCGCCCATGACAACCCCGCCGCTGCCATCTTGTTCCCGAGTGGCTTCCCGCTCCATCAGCATCTGCACACGGCGGGTCAAAAGCGCAATCTCACTGTCCTGGCGGGCCACAACGTCACTCAACTCCTCGACAGAGCGGGTGAGATGGGCAATCTTTTCTTCAAGCTGTTCCATAGCTGCGGCATAGGCTGTGACCCCTTGTGGGTCAAGCGACGCCGCGTTTTTCTTGCCTGTTTCTCGTGGGGCGCAACAGTGGGCAAAGGGAGGTATGTCATGACTGTTTTGGTACAGACCAGAGGCCGGGTGCGCATCATCAGCATCAACCGTCCAGAGGTGCGCAACGCCGTGAACCCGGACACCGCCGCTGCGCTGTATGAGGCGTTCATGGCCTTTGAGACCGATGACGGTGTTGATGTTGCTATTCTGACCGGTGGGCAAACCACCTTCTGCGCTGGGTTTGATTTGAAAGCCGCGGCTGGCGATCTTGGGGCTGACTGGCAAAATACCATCGCTATTCCCGACGATTGGCAGGACGCACAGGCTCAACCCATTCCCGGCCCGATGGGGCCATCCCGCCTGATGTTGTCCAAGCCGGTGATTGCCGCGGTCGAAGGCCATGCCGTGGCCGGTGGGCTGGAGCTGGCCGCATGGTGCGACATGCGCGTGGCGTCGGAGGCGGCGGTGTTTGGTGTGTTCTGCCGCCGTTGGGGTGTGCCATTGATCGATGGCGGCACTGTGCGCTTGCCGCGCATTCTGGGGCAGGGCCGCGCCAACGATCTGATACTCACCGGGCGTCCGGTGTCTGGGCTGGAAGCCCATCAAATTGGGTTGGCGGATCGCCTCTGTCCGGAAGGTCACGCGCTCGAAGAGGCCTTGGTTTTGGCGGAAAGTCTGACGCGCTTTCCGCAAGCCTGCCTGCGCGCAGATTTTCTTTCGGCGCGTCCAAGTGGCACGAATTTGGCGCAGGCGCTGCGACGGGAATGGGCCTCGTTTGAAGCTTTTGCCACCGAAGGCCAAAAAGGCGCGGCGCGCTTTGCGGCGGGCAAAGGTCGGGGCGGCGGATTTTCTGACATCTGACATGTGCCGCAACGGCTGCGCACCTTGTGGTAAGATAGGGTCGGGACACAAGCACCCGCACCACCGCAAAACAGTCGTGATACCGACGTCGAAATGGGAGGTTAACACGCCGGAACCGACGCAACGGCAAGGCCATGTTGCGCGCCGTTTGACGCCGCGTCGGGCGTGACAAAGGCTCTACTTTACGTTTTGGTCAACTTAAATGACGAGGCACCTTGGAGGCACCTATGACCCAGTACCCGCACATGCTCGCCCCGCTTGATCTGGGCTTTACCACCTTGAAAAACCGCGTTCTTATGGGCTCGATGCACACTGGTCTGGAGGAAACCAAAGACTGGAACCGCGTGGCAGAGTTCTACGGCGAACGCGCCCGCGGCGGCGTTGGCCTTATCGTCACCGGCGGCATGGCCCCAAGCCGCGAAGGCGGCGTCTTCCCCGGCGCCGCAGGCCTGTTCACAGACGAAGACATCGCCAACCACAAGGTTGTTACAGACCGTGTCCACGAAGGTGGCGGCAAGATTGCGATGCAGATTCTGCACGCTGGTCGTTACGCCTACGGACCCGAATGTGTCTCGGCCTCTCCGGTGAAATCTCCGATCTCACCTTTCCCGCCAAAAGAACTGGATGAAGAGGGAATTGAGAAGCAAATTCAGGACTTTGTCACTGCCACGGTCCGCGCCCGCGAAGCCGGATATGACGGCGTGGAGATCATGGGCTCCGAGGGCTACTTCCTCAATCAGTTCATCGTCACCCACGTGAACAAACGCACGGATCGCTGGGGCGGCTCTTACGAAAACCGTATCCGCCTGCCCATCGAAGTGGTGCGCCGCTGCCGTGAGGCGGTGGGCGAAGACTTCATCATCATCTACCGCCTGTCGATGATTGATCTGGTGCCCAACGGCTCCACCCACGAAGAGGTGGTGCAACTCGCACAAGAGATTGAAAAAGCAGGTGCAACCATCATCAACACCGGCATCGGCTGGCACGAAGCCCGCATCCCGACCATCGCCACTTCTGTTCCGCGCCGCGCCTTTGCCTGGGTGACCAAGAAGTTGATGGGCAAGGTGAGCATCCCGGTGATCACCTCCAACCGCATCAACACGCCAGAAGTGGCTGAAGAGGTTTTGGCCGAGGGCTGTGCCGACATGGTCTCCATGGCGCGGCCGTTTTTGGCGGATGCCGATTTTGTTAACAAATCCGCTGAGGGCAAGTCCAACCAGATCGCGCCTTGCATTGGTTGTAACCAGGCTTGCTTGGATCACACCTTTGGCGGCAAGCTCACCTCTTGTTTGGTGAACCCGCGCGCCTGCCATGAAACCGAATTGGCCATTCCGACCTCTGAAACCGTAAAGAAAATTGCCGTTGTTGGGGCGGGACCAGCGGGTCTCTCTGCGGCCATGACCGCAGCACAGCGCGGCCACAAGGTCACTCTGATTGATCGTGCTGACAAACTGGGCGGGCAGCTCAACGTTGCTAAGCAAATCCCAGGCAAAGAGGAATTCTGGGGCTTGGTCGACTGGTATGAGGCAATGATCGCCGAGCTAGACATTGAGGTTCAACTCAACACCGAAGCCACAGCCAACACTTTGGCAGGCTACGACGATGTTATCATCGCAACTGGCATTGTGCCACGTGATCCCGGCATCCCGGGGCAGGATCGCCCCGAAGTGCTATCCTACCTTGATGTCCTGCGCGACAAGAAGCCCGTTGGCAAAAAAGTCGCCGTTGTTGGTGCGGGCGGCGTCGGCTTTGATGTGTCTGAATTCCTTGTGCACGAAGGTGCAAGCCTGACAGAAAACCTGCCGGAGTGGATGGTGGAGTGGGGCGTCACTGACCCTGCTGAGCACCGTGGCGGTCTCGCACCAGAAGGCCCGCAGCCGCATCCTGCGGCGCGTCAGGTTACGTTGATGCAGCGGAAGGCCAAAGCGCTGGGAAAAGGTCTGGGCAAAACCACCGGCTGGATTCACCGCGCGGCGTTAAAAATGAAAAACGTCGAGATGCTGGGCGGCGTGAACTATGAGAAAATTGACGACGACGGCCTGCACATTTCCTTTGGCGAAGCGCGGGAAAATCCACGGGTGCTGGATGTGGACAATGTGGTGATTTGCGCCGGCCAAATCAGCGACCGTTCCCTGGCAGATGCGCTGGAAGCGGAAGGCGTGACCTGTCACGTGATTGGCGGCGCGGACGTGGCGGCAGAGTTGGACGCCAAACGCGCCATCAACCAAGGCACGCGCCTCGCCGCCACGCTGTAAGCCAGACGCGATAGAAAACACGAAGGGCGCCATCGGCGCCCTTTTTCCTAGCCACAAAAAAGAAGGCCCGGACAGTTTTGCCGGGCCAAGGTGCTTTCATAGAAAGCCAGGGGAAAATTCGAAAATTACCAGTCAGTCGGGCCTTTTTCAGCAAAGGCATGCACCAGGAAGTCGATGAAGGCGCGGACCTTCGGCTGGGTGAACCGACCGGGTGGATATACGGCATAGATGCCTTGTGTCTCCACCGGCAGGTCCGGAATGGCCTCTTCCACCAGTCCTTGCTCCATCGCATCCGCGTAGAGAAAGCTTGGCAAGTAGGCGATGCCCAGGCCCGCCTGAGCCGCGTTCAGCAAAGACTGCCCATCATTCACCGACAGCCAGCCCGCGGTGCGCACTTGGCGTTTCTCACCAGACGGTGCGGTCAGCTTCCACACCGCGCCATTTGATTGGCTCGAGTAATGCAGCAGCTTATGGTGGTTCAGATCGTCAATCTTCTCCGGGCGGCCATATTTCTCAAAATAGGCCGGAGAGGCGATCATCCGCTTGGTGGTCTCGGTAAGTTTGCGAGCCCGTAGAGTACTGTCTTCCAACTCGCCAATGCGAATGGCCATGTCAAAGCCTTCGGAGATCAGCTCTACATAGCGGTTGTTCAGCACCATGTTGACGGTGATGTCCGGGAACTCGCTCAAGAAATCGCCCAACACAGGCGAGAGGTGGTTCACCCCAAAATCCGTGGCCACAGAGATGCGCAGCAAGCCCGAAGGTGCCGATTGCATCGAGGTCACAAGCGCATCCGCTTCGCCCGCGTCGTTCAACACGCGACGGGCGCGATCATAATAGGCCAGGCCAATTTCGGTTGGCGAAACACGCCGCGTCGTGCGGTTCAGCAAACGTGCGCCCAGGCGTGCCTCAAGCGAGGACACATGTTTGGAAACGGCGGATTTGGAGATGCCCATCTTTTTTGCGGCATCTGTAAATCCACCCTGATCCACCACAGTGGCGAATGCTTCCATTTCGGTCAGGCGATCCATGTTTCGATCCTCTAATGTCTTCCTTGGGGACAAGATATGCCGGTGAAATCGGGCAGGAAGAGGGCAGAGGTCGGACAATGTTGGGGTTTTGATGGGATCGTTTTTGTCTTGGAAACGGGGAAACGATGCGTTTCTCGGACACGGCGCGTCTGACTAAGGCGCGTCGTTCGGCTCAAAAAGCGCATCGCCAAGCCGTTGCGCCGACCCCTGCAGAAAGCCAACCTGAGCTATTGCTTCTGTCAGTGTCATGCGTGGCCTCGGTCCGTGATAGGCCAGCGCCGCAATAAACCGACCCCGTGCATCTTTGACCGGCACGGCAATAGCGACCATGCCGTCCATGAACTCTTCGCGGTCTAGTGCAAAACCGTCCCGCGCAATTTGTGCCAACTCCGACAAAAGACCGTCGGTCGTCACATGTGTGGCCTCTGTGCGTGGCTCCAAAGTCAAGGACGCCACCATTTTCTTTCGCACGGTTGGCCCCAGGCTCGCCAGGAAGCACTTGCCGCTGGCCGAGCAGTGAAACGGCACTTCGGTGCCCACAGGCAGTTGGATGCGAAATGCCCAATCGGTTTCCACCCGATCCAGATAGCGCATACCGGTGTCTTCCGGCACCACATAGTTCACGCTCTCGCCGACGGTCTGAGACACGGTTTTGAGGATTTGGTGGCGGAAAATGTGGTCTCGCGAATTGTGAAGCAGCCCCGCGCCCATCTCTCGCAGGCGTCTTGCGACCTGGTACTTTCTTGAGGTGCCGCGCCGCACCAGAAAGCCGTTGTCCTCCAGTGTGGCACACAGTCGGTGCACGGTCTGTTTTGGCAATTGTAAGGATTCATTGATTTCTGTGGCGGTCATTGCCTGATCACTTTTCCCGAGGATATCTAAGATCAACAGGGTGCGCAGGTTGGTCGGGATACGCTCGGAGGTTGCGATGTCTGTAAGTCCGCAAAATTTGTTTTGGAGCTGGTTTGAAAACACTGTAGCCTCATTTTTTGCAAAAACAGGATACTAAGTCTCATTTTTTGACATTTTGCGATTTTTAAAGATGCGGGGTGAGAAAATGCGGACATATCTTAAGAAGGCACTGCTGAAACCTGAAACGGAAGCGGCGGACATTCAGCAAACGGTAGCAACCATCTTGGCCGATATCGAACGCGGGGGAGATGCGGAGGCGCTGGCCTATGCGGCCAAGTTTGACCGATATCCTGGCCCAACGCGCGTGACGGATGAGATGATTGCGCAGGCCGCCGCGCAGGTGCCGCAAAAGCTAAAAGACGACATCCATTTTGCCCATGACAACGTGCGCCGTTTTGCCGAATTGCAAAAGGCCACAGTGCAGGATTTTGAGGCCGAACTCCTGCCAGGGTTTGTTACAGGCCAGAAGTCCATCCCAGTGGATGCCGCTGGCTGTTACATTCCCGGTGGCCGCTACAGCCATATTTCCAGCGCCATCATGACGGTTACCACCGCCAAAGTCGCCGGCTGTCAGCACATCACAGCGTGTTCGCCGCCACATCCGGACACCGGCGTTGCACCCGCCATCCTCTATGCGGCGCATGTGAGTGGCGCGGATCAAATCCTTGCCATGGGCGGCGTGCAGGCCATCGCGGCCATGACCTTTGGTCTGTTTGGTCTGCCCAAAGCGCACATTCTGGTCGGGCCGGGCAACCAATATGTTGCAGAGGCGAAGCGTCAGCTGTTTGGGCGGGTCGGCATTGATATGGTGGCTGGCCCAACCGACAGCTTGATCCTCGCGGATGCCACAGCGGATCCGCATATAGTGGCCACAGATCTGGTGAGCCAGGCGGAGCACGGCTACAACTCCCCGGTCTGGTTGGTCGCCAACTGCCAGGTGCTTGCCGAGGCCGTTCTGGACGCGGTCCCCAAACTGATCGCAGCCCTCCCGGAGCTCAACCGCATCAATGCCGAAGCCGCATGGCGCGACTATGCTGAGGTCATTTTGTGTGACACCCGCGAAGACATGGTGGCAACGTCAGATGAATATGCCCCAGAGCACCTCACCGTTCAGGCCGCCGATCCCGAATGGTGGCTATCCTCGTTGACGTCGTACGGCTCTCTGTTTCTGGGGGAAGAAACCACCGTTTCCTATGGGGACAAGGCCGCTGGCACCAATCATGTGCTGCCCACATCCCGCGCGGCGCATTATGCGGGCGGCCTGTCGGTGCATAAGTACATGAAGGTCGTGACGTGGCAGAGGGCCACGCGCGAGGGTTCCAAGGCGGTGGCGCAAGCCACAGCGCGCATTTCTCGTCTGGAAGGTATGGAAGGCCATGCCCGCGCGGCAGATGCGCGGCTTGCCAAGTACTTTCCTCAGGAGACTTTCGACTTAACTGCCAGCGATCGCCCGTAGTGGGGGGGAGCTTTGCGCTTAGAGCAGCGGAGAAAACAAACGTGTAATGGGAGCGCCAATCTGGATGTGCAGCGGTTGCTCACTTAGGGTTTTGTCCAGGAGGAAAGACTTGGCAAAGTCGGTCTTGAGCATGTCTTCCAGGTCGTCAGCTGCACGCGCATCAAACATAACAGCCATGGTTTCGAAATTTAGAACAAACGAGCGGTTGTCCATGTTTGTCGTTCCAACCGCCGCGAGGCTGTTATCTACCAAAACGGCTTTCTGGTGCATGAACCCATCTGTAAAGCGCCAGATTTGTGCACCGGCTTCACGCACTTCGTCAAAATAGGCAAAGGCAGCGAGCCAAACTGTTTTGTGGTCAATATTGTCTGGCACGAGAATCCGCACGTCGACGCCCTTGAGAGCCGCATGTTTGATCGCAGTCAGCACATGTACATCAGGCACAAAGTAAGGCGACGCGATCCAGACTCTTTCCTTGGCGTTTGCCAAAGCAGAGAAAAAGAACATCGCCCCGGTTTCCAGTTTGTCGCCAGGTCCGGTTGGTACAATCAGGCCCGCCATGTCCTCTTTGGCCCGACCACTCTGCCAATTCAGGTCGGTCAGTAGATTTTCCTCGGTGGCCCAATGCCAGTCCTCGGCAAAAATCAACTGGAGCTGACTGGCCACCGGCCCTTTTAGCCGCACGTGCGTGTCCCGCCAGTTGCCAAACTTCGGGTTTAACCCGAGATACTCGTCCCCAACATTAAGCCCACCGGTGAAGGCCGTGGTGCCGTCAATCACAACCGTCTTGCGGTGGTTGCGGAAGTTCAGTTGAAAGCGGTTTTTGGGAAAACGCATTTGCGACGGCTCAACAATCTGAGCGCCGACATCGCGCAGGGCTTGCCGGTATTCATGCCCGAGTTTGTGGCTCCCCACCGGATCATACAGCACACGTACAGTGACGCCGCGCTCCGCTGCCGCGATCAGGTGCCGCTGCAGGCGCTTGCCAAGTCCATCGTCATGAATGATGTAGAACTGAACAAGCACATAGGTTTGCGCGCTATCAATGGCGGCAAAGATCGCATCAAACGTCTCTTCGCCGTCAATCAAAAGCTCCATGGCGTTGCCGCGTGCGACGGGTAGATCGGAAATCGCTTCAAGTGCTTTGGTCGGGAAAGTCGGGGGGACTTCCGGCTTCAGGGCTTCACTGACTTCCTGGATGCGCTCGATGATTTCCTCGCTGTCTCGTCGACCGGTCACATAGTGCTCAAATTTGTGGTGCCCTAAAAACAGATAGGCGGGCACGGCGATGTAGGGGGCTGCGATCAGGAAAACGACCCAGCCTACCGAGCCTTGCGAGGTGCGAGAATACTTTACGGCACGCCAGGCCATCACCAGCGCGGTCAGCTCCAAAAGGACAAAACAGACAGCCAGAAATGTGGCCATAAAGGTCTCCTATATAGTAGGGCAGTCGCTGACCTGAGTGTCGTCTCCAAAAGCCTAGCGTACAGGCCTTGGTTGCGCCAACCGCGTTTTCATTTGTGTGCAGGACCAAGCAAGACAGCAAAAGGCAACTGGCCCAAAACGCAAATACTTCGGCAAAATGCTTGCCAGCCTTCCAAATGGGCTGTAAAGGGCGCGGGTTCCTTACTGGAATCTTGAGGCGGGGTGATTCCCGCCTTTTGGGTTCGATGAGGGTTTGCGATGGTCGCGGATCCTCCTCTCAACTCCAACGCCTAAAAAAGGCTGACGAAATGCAAAGTCAAAACATTCGCATTCGGCTGAAGGCTTTTGATTACCGTGTGCTGGACGCAAGCACTCAGGAAATCGTGAACACTGCAAAGCGCACAGGCGCGCAGGTTCGTGGCCCGATCCCACTTCCCAACAAGATTGAGAAGTTCACCGTTCTGCGTGGTCCACACGTAGACAAGAAATCCCGCGATCAGTTCGAGATCCGTACGCACAAGCGTCTTCTCGACATCGTAGATCCGACCCCGCAGACCGTAGACGCGCTGATGAAGCTCGATCTGGCGGCCGGCGTGGACGTACAGATCTCTGTTTAAGGAGTTTATCTGATGCGTTCCGGTATTATCGCAAAGAAAGTGGGCATGACCCGCTTGTTCATGGAAGACGGCAAGCAGATCCCTGTGACCGTTCTTTCCCTCGACGGCCTGCAGGTTGTTGCTCAGCGCACCGAAGAGAAAGACGGCTACACCGCCGTTCAGCTCGGCGCTGGCACTGCAAAAGCCAAGCGTACCTCCAAAGCCATGCGTGGCCACTTCGCAGCAGCGAAAGTGGAACCAAAGCGCAAGCTGGTTGAGTTCCGCGTTCCAGCAGACGGCCTGATCGAAGTGGGCGCGGAAATCTCCGCAGAGCACTTCCTGGAAGGTCAGAAAGTGGACGTTGCGGGCACCTCCATCGGTAAAGGTTTTGCCGGTGCGATGAAGCGCCACAACTTCGGCGGTCTGCGCGCGACACACGGTGTTTCGATCAGCCACCGTTCCCACGGCTCCACTGGTCAATGTCAGGATCCCGGTAAGGTTTTCAAAGGCAAGAAAATGGCCGGCCACATGGGTGCCGTACGTGTGACCACACAGAACCTGGAAGTTGTCAAAACTGACGCCGACCGTGGTCTTCTGTTCATCAAAGGTGCCGTACCTGGCTCCAAAGGTGGTTGGGTCTCCGTTAAGGACGCCGTGAAGAAGAAAGCTCCTGAAGGCCTGCCTTTCCCGGCAGCCGTAAAAGCAGCAGCGACCGAAGCTCCGGCTGAAGAAGCACCTGCGGAAGGTGGTGAAGCATGAAACTTGACGTGATCAAACTCGACGGTTCCAAAGCCGGTTCGGTAGACCTGTCCGAAGATCTGTTCGGTCAGGAACCACGTGCGGACATCCTGCACCGTGTGGTCCGTTGGCAGCGTAACAACGCACAGGCCGGCACCCACAAGGTGAAGACTCGTTCCGAAACTTCCTACTCCACCAAAAAGATCTATCGCCAAAAAGGCACCGGCGGCGCACGCCACGGTGACCGTAACGCGCCGATCTTCCGCGGTGGTGGCATCTACAAAGGTCCAGTTGTCCGTTCCCACGGCCACGACCTGCCAAAGAAGTTCCGTAAGCTGGGTCTGAAGCACGCGCTGTCCGCGAAAGCGAAAGCAGGCGAGCTGGTTGTGATCGAAGACGCCGCATCCGAAGGCAAGACTGCCGCTCTGGCCAAACAGGTGAAGAACCTGGGCTGGAAACGTGCTCTGGTCATCGACGGTGCCGAGGTCAACGAAGGCTTCCTGAAAGCATCGCGCAACATCGAAGGTCTGGACATCCTGCCAACGATGGGTGCGAACGTTTATGACATCCTCAAGCGTGACACCCTGGTGATCACCAAAGCGGGGATCGAAGCACTGGAGGCTCGACTGAAATGAGCGCTAAGGCAGAACACTACGATGTGATCCGCGCGCCGGTCATCACTGAGAAATCCACCATGGCGTCTGAGAACGGCGCAGTGGTTTTCGAAGTGGCGATCGACAGCAACAAACCACAGATCAAAGAAGCCGTTGAAGCTCTCTTTGGTGTGAAGGTCAAAGCGGTCAACACCACCATCACCAAGGGTAAAGTCAAACGTTTCCGCGGCCAGCTTGGCAAGCGTAAAGACGTAAAAAAGGCTTACGTGACCTTGGAAGAAGGCAACACGATCGACGTGTCCACCGGACTGTAAGATCCGCCTAAAAATTAGGGGCCGTCCGAGAAATCGGGCGGCCTCTTTCTTTTTGTGTTGAGATTTTTGCCCATCTGACTAGGTGTGGGGTAGCGTAGGTCTTATTTTAAACCTTCAGGACAATAACGTGTATTCTCACACAATTTCATTTCGCGACGACGAGACATCGCGCACAAGTAATCACCGCACCTTTCTGATCTTTGGGGTCAATCGCGGTGGCACAACTGCTACAGCCGGAGCGCTGCGCCGCCTGGGGATTTTTCTTGGTGATGACATCGGCGGCAATCTTGAAGACAGGCTGTTTCGCAAACGCCTCGGGCTGGACGCTATTCGCGCCACTGTTGCTGACCGCAACGCCAGTTATGATGTTTGGGGTTGGAAGCACCCGCATCCGCATCTGTACATTGATGAGCTTCTGCCGGACTTACGCAATCCTCGCCTGATCCTTGTAACGCGGGATTTGACTGCCAACACGGCTGGCGTGTCCTCTTGGGACCAGGAGGAGGTCAACAAGGCGCTGGCGATGTACTTGAGGCAGACCCAGAAGAACTCAGACCTGATCCGCAGGGTTAACTGTCCTGTTTTGTTGGTGAGCTATGAAAAACTCCTTGTGAAACCGGTTCCCGTGATACGCGACCTGGCGCATTTTTGTGGTCTTAAGCCTTCCTCCGCGGCCATCGCGCATGCACTGGACTTCATCAAGCCTGGGTCTTATCAGCTCGGAGAAGCGCAAGACTTGACGCTCCTGGAGAAACTGCGCCATCGCGGCAGCAGGATCAAACGGGCGATCCTGCGGCGTTAGGGTATGTCGCAATGTTCCGCAGGGATTTCTACACGCGATGATGCCCATCAGGGTCTTTGAATAATTCTCCTCCGGTTATGACCGCCGCCACATCTCTTCATTAGGCAGGCGCAGTCTGCTTCTCTATGTCTTTCGCCATGGCACATGACGAGAAAGGACAGAGAGAGGAACGCACAGGCATAGCTGTTTGAGGCGGTTCAGACCAACTTTGACGGACTGTTCTATTGCGACAAGGAAAAGCTCGATGCGGTGTTTCACCCGGCAGCGAATCTGTTTGACGTCGAAAAGGGCGAGATCTTCGCAGAACCCATTGCGAGTTTTAACGCAGACGTGGGTGCCAATGCGGCCACCTCTCCCCATGCTCTGGGTCAGCAGGTGGACGCGGAGATTTTGATGGTAGACTATCTGTCGCCCAAAAGCGCCTTGGTCAAAATCCGCTTCCGCGCGCGACGCAATGTGTATCGGGACCACCTGTCGATGCTGAAGGGCGAGAACGGCTGGCAGATTGTGGCAAAGGTCTGGATGCTGGAGAAGGTGGTGGCTGAGATTTGAGGTGAAAATCACTCCACTTCCGCGGGAAATCGCGATAGATCAGCAGGTGGTTTCCAGCAATTGATCGACAAGTATGACCAAACCAAACCCAAAGGCCTAAATGTCAAAATATCTATTTTCCGCTATAACAATGCTAGTCACCGCGTGTTCAACAGGCGTTCCCGAAAGCAGATACTCGCAGATCTATGGAGAAACAGAGGTGGCATGGAGCGATCTGTTGGAAGTTAGCGATTTGGAACGCTCCAGCTTCAATTTGACCGATGAGGAAGGCCTCTTCGTTGTTACAGCGGTTACTTCACGCGATGTCGCGGTTCCTATGGGAGGCGGAAAGACTGCTTCTACTGTGGCGCAATGCGCAGAACACTCAACTGATTACAGTGAGCGAATTACGATCAATGCAGGCACGCCGAATGAAATAAACGTTGGTTCGCCCAAGATGGACAGTGAAAAGTACATGGATTGCGAGAGGCGTTTAAAGGCCGCAAAATACAAGGGAAATAACCGGAGTTTCGAGGAACTGGTTGTGCTTGCTGAACGCGCGGTTCGTGATGATGGTCGCTGTAAATGGGGCGGTTATGACAAATCCTTCGACCAATTTGCACGAGTTCGCGGCTCGTTGGCGAGTTTGGAGAATACGCAAATTTTCTTCGCGAAGATGAAATGTGCATTGCCGTAGTCGGACAGCAGGGAGCGAGACAGTCAAAGAAGAGCGAACGACTTCGCGGCAATGCCCTGTGAAGTTTTTGTGGTGACGTCATTTTGCCGTCCCTCAGAAGGCCAAGAAAAACAGGCGCTGCTATAGACACCTCCCCCCATCCAAGCTATATCGCGCGTGTCGTGTGGCCTCAGATTCGTTCTGGGGCTGCTCGCCTTTTGAACCGGGCACCTACGGGGGCCTAAAAACTTGGCCACCTTCGGGGGGCTTTAACATCGCCGGGTCTGACCAAATTCCACAGACCGGGCTGCTATACGGAAGACAGAAAGCATGGCACTCAAGTCGTACAAGCCGACGACGCCAGGCCAGCGTGGGCTGGTGCTGATCGACCGTTCGGAACTTTGGAAAGGACGTCCCGTCAAAGCTCTCACCGAGGGTTTGACGAAATCGGGCGGCCGGAACAACACCGGACGGATCACCTCGCGTCGTCGTGGTGGTGGGGCAAAACGCCTTTACCGGATCGTTGACTTCAAACGGAACAAATTTGATGTTGCGGCAACCGTTGAGCGGATCGAATACGACCCGAACCGGACCGCGTTCATCGCACTCGTGAAATATGATGACGGCGAGCAAGCCTACATCCTCGCACCACAGCGTCTCGCCGTGGGTGACAAGGTTGTTGCGTCTGCAAAGGCCGACATCAAGCCGGGCAACGCAATGCCGTTCTCGGGCATGCCGATCGGTACCATCATTCACAACATCGAACTGAAACCAGGCAAAGGCGGCCAGATCGCCCGTGCAGCTGGTACCTACGCTCAGTTTGTTGGTCGTGACGGTGGCTACGCTCAGATCCGCCTGTCCTCTGGCGAACTGCGCCTCGTGCGTCAGGAATGCATGGCCACCGTTGGTGCCGTGTCCAACCCTGACAACTCCAACCAGAACTTCGGTAAAGCCGGCCGTATGCGCCACAAAGGCAAGCGTCCGTCCGTTCGTGGTGTGGTTATGAACCCGATCGATCACCCACACGGTGGTGGTGAAGGTCGAACCTCCGGTGGTCGTCACCCAGTGACACCATGGGGTAAGCCGACCAAAGGTGCACGTACCCGCAACAAAAACAAAGCGTCGCAAAAGCTTATTATCCGCTCGCGTCACGCCAAGAAGAAGGGGCGTTAATAGATGTCTCGCTCTGTATGGAAAGGCCCTTTTGTGGATGCTTACGTGCTTAAGAAAGCCGAAGCAGCCCGTGAATCCGGCCGCAATGAAGTGATCAAAATCTGGTCCCGTCGTTCCACCATCCTGCCCCAGTTCGTGGGTCTGACTTTTGGTGTGTACAACGGCAAGAAACACATCCCTGTCAACGTCACTGAAGACATGATCGGTCAGAAGTTTGGTGAGTACTCGCCAACTCGGACCTACTACGGTCACGCAGCTGACAAAAAAGCGAAACGGAAGTAAGTCATGGGCAAGGTAAAGAACCCCCGCCGCGTGGCTGAAAACGAAGCAATGGCGAAAACCCGCATGCTTCGCACCAGCCCGCAGAAACTGAACCTGGTTGCTGGCATGATCCGCGGCAAGAAAGTTGAGAAGGCACTGACCGACCTGACTTTCTCCAACAAGCGTATCGCAGCAGACGTGAAGAAGTGCCTTCAGTCCGCTATCGCCAACGCCGAAAACAACCACAACCTGGACGTCGACAGCCTGATCGTTGCCGAAGCCTATGTGGGCAAGAACCTGACCATGAAGCGCGGTCGTCCGCGGGCCCGTGGTCGTTTCGGCAAGATCATCAAGCCGTTCTCTGAGCTCACCATCAAGGTGCGTCAAGTTGAGGAGCAAGCCTAATGGGTAACAAAGTCAATCCGATTGGCATGCGCCTGCAGGTGAACCGCACCTGGGACAGCCGCTGGTACGCTGACACCAAGGACTATGGTGATCTTCTGCTGGAAGACATCAAAATCCGCGAGTTCATCAAGAACGAGTGTAAGCAAGCCGGTATCGCACGCGTGATCATCGAGCGCCCTCACAAGAAGTGCCGTGTGACTGTTCACACTGCGCGTCCGGGCGTGATCATCGGTAAGAAAGGCGCGGACATCGAGACTCTTCGCAAGAAGATCGCCGAGATGACCGACTCCGAGCTGCACCTCAACATTGTTGAAGTGCGCAAGCCGGAACTCGACGCAACGCTGGTTGGCGAGTCCATCGCTCAGCAGCTGGAGCGCCGTGTGTCTTTCCGTCGCGCAATGAAGCGTGCCGTTCAGAACGCCATGCGCATGGGCGCCCTGGGTATCCGGGTGAACGTTGCAGGTCGTCTGGGTGGTGCCGAGATCGCACGTACCGAATGGTATCGTGAAGGTCGCGTGCCTCTGCACACACTGCGTGCCGACATCGACTACGCACACGTGGAAGCTACCACCGCTTACGGGATCATTGGTATCAAAACCTGGATCTTCAAAGGCGAGATCATGGAGCACGATCCACAGGCGCGTGATCGCCGTGCACAAGAAGTCCAGGATGGCCCAGCACCTCGCGGTGCAGGCGGTCGTCGCTAAGGGAGACTGATCAATGCTTCAGCCAAAGCGTACTAAATTCCGCAAGATGCACAAAGGCCGCATCAAGGGTCTGGCGAAGGGTGGTTCCACCCTGAACTTCGGCTCCTTCGGCCTGAAGGCAACCACACCGGAGCGTGTGACTGCTCGCCAGATCGAGGCAGCACGTCGTGCGATGACCCGTCACATGAAACGTCAAGGTCGTGTTTGGATCCGTATCTTCCCAGACACTCCTGTGACCTCGAAGCCTACCGAAGTCCGTATGGGTAAAGGTAAAGGTTCCGTGGACTACTGGGCGTGCAAAGTGAAGCCAGGTCGCGTGATGTTCGAAATCGACGGTGTTGACGAAGACATCGCACGTGAGGCTCTGCGTCTCGCTGCGATGAAACTTCCGGTCAAAACGCGCGTCGTCGTTCGCGAAGACTGGTAAGGAAGTGAGGGGCTAACCCCTCACGCCTGACAAGATCGACCCTCTGCCGGGAGACCGGCGGAGGGTTTTTTGTATCCGCAGGGGAGGGTGCTGTTGTGGTAGTTTGTATGGGAGTGTCTTTGCGCTGCGCCATCGAAACGTTTTAGGATTGGCTGGAAAGGGCAATTCTTAGCGTAGGTCGAGAGACTACGCATGCTAAAAGGCCCCGCCAGTAGGCGAGGCCTTTTATTGTTACGCTGCTACCGATGTGAGGCTTAAGCGGCGTCCCATTCGTCGTCGAGGTCATCCTCGGCGGTGCGGGAGGACGTCTCACCTTTGAGCGTGAAGCCATCTACGGCACGGACCAGGTTCTCGGCTTCGCCACGCAGGACCTGGCCGGAGGCAGCGGTCTCTTCGAGCATGGCGGCGCTCTTCTGGCTGTCGCTGTCGAGGTTTTCGACGGCTGCGCTGACCTCTTTCAGGCCGGTGGACTGATCTACTGCGTTCTCGGCGATCTCACGGACTTTGCCCACAACCTGTTCAACAGCTTGCATAATCTCGCCAAGCGAGTTGCCGGTTTCGTCCATCAGGTCCACACCGTTAGCAACTTCGGCCTGCGAGCTGGATATCAGGGTGTTGATCTCATGCGCCGCCTCGGAGGAGCGTTGCGCCAGTGCTCGGACCTCGGAAGCCACAACTGCAAACCCACGACCTGCGTCACCTGCACGGGCGGCTTCCACGCCAGCGTTCAGAGCCAGCAGGTTGGTCTGGAAGGCCACGTCTTCGATCAGGCCGCTGATCTGGGAAATCGCGTCAGAGCTTTCTTTGATCTTCTGAATCGCTTCCACGGTCTGGTCCGCAACTTCACGGGTCGACTCGGCCTTTTTCTGGGCGTTGTTGACGTGGGTGCGGGCTTCCTGTGCGCTTTGGGCCGTATGATTGACGGTTTGCGCAACAGTTTGCAGCGAAGAGGAGGTTTCTTCCAGGGAGGCGGCAGAGATTTCGCCGCGACGGGAGGCATCGTCCACCGAGGAGGAGATCTCCTGGGAGGTGTGGTTCAGCACCTGGCTGGAGGCCGACAACTGACGCACCATACCGTCGAGGCTGTCGGTCAAGTGGGTGATGGTGTCTGAGATGTCCTTGAAGACACCTTTCTGGCCCGCGGGCATCTCATGGGTGAGATCGCCGGTTGCAAGTGTTTCTAGCGCTTCCTGAACGTCGCCCAGACCTTTTTGGGCCACTTCACCAATGGTATTCACACCTTGCCCAAGGTCTTTGAACACACCTTCGGAGCCGGCTGTGTCGATGCGACGGGAGAAGTCGCCTTCGCCACAGGCCTCGATCACCTTGGTGATTTCGCGGGTCATATGGACTTTGGTTTCTTCCTGCTTACGGAAGTCACCGACGGCTTCAGAAATGGCAGACAGCTCTCGAATGCCGGATTTTGGCATCTCTTTTGAGAAGTCTTCGTTCATCATATCTTTCAACACTGCGTCGATGCGCTTAAGCGGACGGGAAATGCCCCGTGCGAGGAAGAAGGCAAAGATTGCAAACAGGCCAGCGCCGATGATCGCAGCCCACTGGGAGCTTGTTTGGGCTTTTTCGCTTACAAGCGTGCTTTCGTGATGAATATTATCCATTGCAGCGGTCACGTCCGTCAGAATGGCGTCCATGTAAGGGGATGCATCCTTATAGCGTGCCGATACGTCATTGCGGAATCCGCGTTCTTTCAGGGTTTCGGAGACCAGAGACTCAAACGCCTTTTTGTAGCCCGCCATTACTGGCAGGATGGACTCGCGCTGCTCTGCGCTATCGTAGAAGAAGACCGGAAAGCCTTCGAATTCGGTGAGGCGAGCGTTCACTTCATCGAGCCATTTCGGGTCACTAGAGATCAAAAAGTCTTTTTCGTGCTGGCGCATGGTTAGGACGTTCACCTTCAATACTGGAATGGCGACGTCCTTGAGACTTTCGTTTACTGTCGCAGCGGCCTCCCCTAGTTGGGCGCGCAGGCCCTGAGCGTCGGTTAAACCTAGTCGCTTGTTTGCTGTTACAACGTCCTTGAAGCTGGCTTCGTAGCGGCTCGCATTATCCACCAGCGGGGCCAGGTTTTCGGTAGTCAATTCCAAACCTTCCACTTGCGGCAAGACGCGTTCCAGCGTTCCAAGGTGCTCTGTTAGGCGATCCATGGTGGCGGCATGACGGCCGACGTATTTCTCATCCAAACGGAGCAAGAAATCTTTTTCGTTTCGTCGCGCCATCAGAAATTCAATCTTCAGGCTTTCGACTGCGATGGTGGCTTCTTCGATGAGTGCGACACGTTTTTCCATGTCATCACGCATTTTATGAGAGTATAGAGAGATCCCAGCGAGACCGCTCATGACGCTAATGGCCATGACGATGATCGAGATGATCGCGAATGAGACTGTAATCTTGCGTTTCATGGTTTTCCTGCTCCTGGACAGGCGGATTTCGAGTGTGTCATTGAGAATTAGCAAGCAGGGGTTAAAAGAGTGTGGCCTTTAAAAACGGGGGGTTAGCGCAGAAAAAGAGCGATTCTTTTTGCTAACGTTTCGAGGGGATTAAGCGAATATTTCTACCTAAGAGTGTTTCGAAGAAAAAAACCAACCAAGACAGGATGACGACATGTCGACCATCGAATCTCTTTTTGTGACCCGCCTGTACCGGGCGCGCTTGTCCGAATTTGGCACGCCCGTGGATGCGGATGAACTGGAGGCGTCCTGTTTCTCGATTGCCGAGGATGATGAAGCGGGGCAGGAGTGGTGTGAGGCCAATGCCTACCCGGGCTATACGTCCTACGCTTCGCTGACAGATTTGCCTTGGCGCTTTCCGATTTTTGCGGATGTGGTGGCGTCTCTGGACCAGCACGTGGCGACATTTGCCAAGGATCTGGAGTTTGATCTAGATGGTAAGTCCTTGAAACTTGAGGATTTGTGGATCAACATTTTGCCGCAAGGGGGGATGCATGCCTCCCATATCCATCCGCATTCTGTGATCAGCGGGACAACCTATGTTTCCATGCCTGATGGAGCGAGTGCGCTGAAGCTGGAAGACCCGCGCTCTGGGCGGATGATGGCGTCGCCGGTGCGTAAGAAGGGCTCCCGGCGAGATTTGCAGCCGTTTATCTATATGAAACCGGAGGTTGGTGACGTGCTTTTGTGGGAAAGCTGGCTGCGTCATGAGGTGCCGATGAACATGTCCGAAGACGAGCGGGTGAGCGTGAGCTTCAACTATATTTGGGAATAGGTGTTGCGCCGTTAACCGGTCAAAATCCACGTCGGTATTGTGTCGGTATAACGACTGCATCGCGGAGGTGACAGATTTTGCCAACGGGCAAAGGTTACTTAACCGACCGGTGCCCGTTGCTGTCTTTCAATTTTTGGTAGTTTATCCGGCAAACTGCACACCTTAGGCGGTTATTCTTGCTGAGCATAGGTGCTTGAGCGCCGAATTCTCTCTTCAAGGTGTCGCATTTCGCGGGTTGGTCGCCTTGGGTTCGCGGAGGCTTTCCTTATGACATGGAAAGGGAGGGACCAATGTCCGAGGAGACCGACTACGAAGTGGGTCAGGATAACGTTCAGTTGTTTGGGTTGGATATTCACAACCCGGTGTTTGTTATTTCTGGGCTCACAATTCTGGCCTTTGTATTTTTCTCGTTGGTGTTTCGAGAGCAGGCAGCCGCGTTTTTTGGTTGGCTGCGTCCGGCGCTGACGAGCAAATTTGACTGGGTCTTTATGATCGCTTGCAACCTGTTTGTGGTGTTCTCGCTGTTTCTCGTGATTTCGCCGTACGGAAAAATCCGACTTGGGGGAGAGGACGCGAAGCCTGATTATAGCTACGCCGCATGGATCGCGATGTTGTTTGCTGCAGGCATGGGCATCGGCCTTGTGTTCTGGGGCGTGGCGGAGCCAATCTCGCACTATGGGTCGTCGCTTGGCGGTACTGCTATTGGTGAGAATGGGGTACGATCTGACTGGGCTCCTTTGGGAGCTGCGGAAGGTGATGTGACTGGTGCGCGTGATTTGGCTATGGCGGCCACGATTTTCCATTGGGGCCTGCACCCATGGGCGATCTACGCAATGGTTGCTCTTGCGTTGGCGTTTTTTAGTTTCAATCGCGGCCTTCCGCTGACCATGCGGAGCGTTTTCTACCCACTGTTGGGAGAGCGCACTTGGGGCCCAGCGGGACACATCATTGATATTCTGGCAGTCTTTGCCACCATCTTTGGCCTTGCGACGTCATTGGGGTTAGGAGCAAGTCAGGCTTTGGCCGGTCTGAACTATCTGTTTGGGGTGCCGGTCAGTGACGGCATGAAGGTTCTGTTGATTGTGCTGATCACCGGCTTTGCTTTGGTGTCCGTTGTGGCTGGACTTGAGAAAGGTGTGAAGCGTCTTTCAGAAGCCAACATGATCCTTGCGGCAGCACTGCTGATCCTTGTGTTGTTGGTGGGGCCGACCGTGGCGATCATCGCAGCCTTTTTCAATGGCATGGCGGACTATGTGGCCAAGCTGCCAGCGCTGTCGAATTGGGTCGGTCGTGAGGACACCAACTTTATGCAAGGTTGGACGGCATTCTATTGGGCCTGGTGGATCAGCTGGTCGCCTTTTGTGGGCATGTTCATTGCGCGGATTTCGCGTGGGCGCACCATTCGTGAGTTCATCATCTGTGTTTTGATCATTCCAACGGTTGTCGGTGCGCTTTGGATGAGTGTCTTTGGCGGCGCAGCTTTGGAGCAGGTCACTGGCGGTGCGGCACAGGCGCTTCAGGATGCGGCACTTGAGCTGAAGATGTTCAAGATGTTTGAGGCCTTTCCGATGACTGGATTGTTGTCCTTCATTGGCATCATCCTGGTGGTGGTCTTTTTTGTGACCAGTTCGGACTCCGGCTCTTTGGTGATTGATACAATCACCGCCGGAGGGAAGACCGACGCCCCAACGGCGCAACGTGTGTTTTGGTGTGTGCTCGAAGGGGCCATTGCCATTGTGCTGCTTCTCGGTGGCGGGCTTGGCGCGTTGCAAGCAGCGGCGATCGCGACGGGCTTCCCTTTTGCGATTGTGCTGATGCTGATGTGTGTGTCTGTCATGATCGGATTGATCCGGGAGCGCAAACGCACTCAGTAGTTCTAAGACGAACACGGAATGCAAAAGCCGCCTCTTTTGGGCGGCTTTTGTTTTGCAAATTTGATTTTGCGAAGTGTCCCAAATTCAAACGGGACCTTCCCAAATTCCAATGCTGCCGTTCAAGATGGCCCCCATATCCCTTTCATCAAAGGAACACAGAAAACCTCAAATGAAAGGAACCACTCCCATGTTCACCAAATTTGCTTCCGCCGCTGTTATTATTGCTCTCTCCGCGCCTCTGGCTTTGGCCTACCCGGTGACCTCCGCGCCTGGCCCCACCGAGCCGGTGATGACCCAGAGCTATGAGGTAGCTGGCACCATCGGGATGGACCGCCGTCAGGATCGTCGGGGCGATCGTCAGGACTGCCGCCAGACCGAAGGGGTTGCCGGTGCCGACAAGCGGGACTGCAAGCAGGACAACTGTAACGGCTGATCTCCCTTGTGAAACGCGGTCAAAAGCCTCTACCCGATGGGTGGGGGCTTTTGACTTGGGGGGCTATCTTGATCGGATGCGCACGTTAAGGTGGCTGCATGAAGCAGGTGCGCAGTGTGAGATTTGGATATATCAGCGAAACGCTGCAGCGTCTGTTGGGCGCGCAGGTTGCGGATCGGTTGTTGCGTAAGGTGGGGCGCTATCCCGGCGCCAGCCTGGCGGCCACGGTCAAGCAGGAGGCGGCGTTGATCCGTGCGGCTTGTTTGGAGGTGCACGATCCGACGCTGGCGGCGCAGATTGGCATTGGTTATCGCGATGCGCCGACGCTGTCGGCTTATTTGGCGGCCAGTTCGAAAACCCTGCGGGCGGCCGTAGAAAATGCCGCGAAGTTTTACAGTCTGGCAGACCTGACAACACGGTTTGAACTGCATAAGATTGCGGACGGCGAGGCGCTGGAGGTTGTGTCGTTGGACGCGGGGTTGCAGGCCAATGAACGGTTCCAGGAGTTTCTGGTGTTTGGTGTGCTGGCGCGCATTCAGAGCATCACGCGGCGGAACACGCGGCCGACGCGGGTGGTGTTCCAACATGCGGTGCTTGGCGACGTGCGGGCGTATGAACGGATCGCCGGTTGTCCTGTGCAGTTTGGTGGCGGGTTTAATGGTCTGCGGTTTGCGCAGGGCGTGCCGGATGTGCCTTTGGAGGCGCACGACCCGGATTTGGTGACACATCTGACGCGGCTGGCCGAGGCGCAGTTGCGGGATCTGGGTGCCGACGATGGGCGTCTGTGGGACAAGGTCGAGCGTATGTTGGTGCAGGCCTTGCCGGAGCGGTTTTTGACGGCGGATGAGGTGGCCGCGCAGCTGGGCATCACGCGACGCACGTTGACGCGGCGGTTGGGCGCCGAAGGCGGGAGCTATCGCGACCTGTGCAATGCGCTGCGCTACCGACTCGCCAAGGCGCATCTCCGGGATGGGCGGTCGGTCACGGAGACCACGTTTTTGCTGGCCTACAAGGATCAGGCCAGCTTCTCGACCGCGTTTAAAGGCTGGAGTGGTGAAGCGCCCAGTGCCTTTGTGGCGGGACTGGGCGCGGCTTAGAGGGCTTAGCGCTCAGCGGTGACCAGTTTCACGGCCAGGGCGATGAAGACCACGCCTGCGAGGCGGTTGAGCCAGATCTGCGCGGACGGGGAGTCTTTCAGCCAATCACCAAGCCAGCCTGCGGCCAGAGCCACGGAGCCGAAGACCAGCAGGGTGGCGACGATCATCAGGAAGCCGAGCTGGTAGAATTGCAGCACCAGCGGGCCATTCGCCGGATCGACAAACTGCGGCAGGAAGGCGAGGAAGAAGATCGTCACTTTGGGGTTGGCGATGTTCATGATCAGGCCACGGGTGTATTGCTTGGCGGCTGTTTCGGGCGCGGGGGCGTCGCCGTCCAGATTGGACTTGGCGGCGGTGAAGGCTTTGAACGCCAGATAGGCGAGGTAGGCCGCGCCGATGTATTTCAGGATGGCAAAGGCGACCTGTGAGGTCTGGAAGATCACGGCCACGCCGAGCGCCACGGCGGTGGTGTGAAAGATCAAACCGCTGGCGAGTCCCAGTGTTACGGTGAGACCTGCTACACGACCATGCAGAGCCGATTGGGTCAGCACAAAGATGTTGTCCGGCCCCGGCACCAGGGCCAGCGCAATGGCCGCGCCCATAAACAGGATCGCTACGTCGACAGGTATCATGGTCACTCCTCCCAAAGTGTGCGCTTTGGCAGGCGCCGCGCAAATCTCAGAGTGTTGTAGTGACAACGATGCCGGGAAGGAAGATGCAGACTGCAATGGGCTTTGTGATCGTATTGACAGCAGGCAGCCGGAGGTTCACTTTTAGGGAGAATTTTATTGATTGGATTCCCGTATGTTGCTTGTTCTTCTGGGCCTCATGGCCAGCGCTGGTGTCGCCTCTGTTGTCATCGATCACTATGACGACGATGAGGCAAACTCGGCAGAGACGGTGACAGGCAGCGAGAACGCGGCTGCACGGGCGGACACGTCAGGCGTTGATATGGCATCCGGTGGCGGCGTTGAGAGTGCTGGAGGCACGGAGGGGGCTTCTGGAACGGCGCAGCCTGCTGAAGAAGAGGTCACTGCGCCGGAAGATGAAGCAGACGCTGCCGAAGAGGGTGCGAGCGCAGAGGATGAGGGCACAGAGACGGCAGCCGACGAAGCGCCAGATCCGATTGTGGCGGAAAGCCCTGCTCCTGAAGTTATGTGTGGCGAGACCGTTTCTTACGAGCAACTTGTGGCCGCAGAAACTTCGGGGGAGCGGCTCACCCTCGGTGGCGGAGATGATTATGTTGATGCAACTCCTCCGGGCGGTCCGTTTTCTGACCTTCATGTCGAGGTGGAGCTTGATCTCGGTGGAGGTGATGACACGGTTGTGGGGCCGTTCTGGGGCGCTTCGATAGACGGCGGCTCTGGGGATGATGTGTTTGATGTCGACAAGACTGGTGATGAACTTCTGACCATTGATGGAGGCGAAGGCAACGACACTATCGATGTGAACGACTCATTCGACGTCGATGTTCACGGTGGTGCTGGCGACGATGTCATCCACAGTAGGGGGCGATCGTGGGTTGCCACCGAATACCAGATCAATGTGAACGGCGGCGAGGGGAATGACACCCTGCATGTGGATGGTGTTAGCGAATTTTCCGATAGGGGGCTCATTCAAGCGGGCGCCATCAACGGAGGAGACGGCACCGACCATTTTGTTGTTGCCGTAAATGATGAGGTCGATGAAATCTTCGATTTTGACACGCCACCGGAGCACCTGGAAAAGGATACAGGCACAGGCTTGCGATCCAGCGTTGTTGAATTGGGCGACTTTGACCCAGCGACGGAGACTCTGGAGCTGCACATCAGTTCGCCCAACGAAGCCTTTGAGCCAGCGTCTGTGCACATCGAGGAAGACGGTGTGGTGGTCACCTACCAAAGCGATATCTATCCAGATCTGGAGATGTTGATCTCCTGTGACACAGAAGGTTTGACAGCGGACCAGGTGACACTGGTGGGTGCGGATCCGTCACTTTTGGTCACTGAGGACTGCCCGGAGGAGGAAGACACCAGCGGCGCGGTTGTGGATTTTGAGCAGCTTGTGGCGGCCGAAATTGCGGGCGAAGGTCTCACTCTTGGCGACGGGGATGATTTTGTGGATGCCATGCCACCGGGAGGATTATGCTCAGATCTCCATGTCGAGTTGGATATTGATTTGGGCGGCGGCGACGATACGATTGTTGGCCCGTTGATTGGGTCCAACCTGTCCGGCGGGGCAGGCGATGACCTGTTTGAGGTAGAAGAGACCTATGGCGAAATTCTCGCAATTGACGGTGGCGAGGGCAACGACACGATCGATGCCCGCACATCCTCCAATGCGATCCTTGAAGGCGGGGCTGGCGATGACGTCATCCACGCTAGCGGGGCTTCGTCAACGGGGGACGGCTATGTGACCCTGGTCGACGGTGGCGCAGGCAGTGACACGCTTCATTTCCATGCGGAAACTGAGTTTGCCGGTGGCGGCTTTAATCCAGGGGGCGCCATCAACGGAGGTGACGGCATCGACCATTTTGTTGTTGCCGTAAATGATGAGGTCCATGAACTCTTCGATTTTGACGCGCCACCGGAACACCTGGAAAAGGATGTGGGCACTGACTTGCGATCCAGCGTTGTCGAGTTGGGCGATTTTGACCCGGCGGAGGAGACTCTGGAGCTGCACATCAGCTCGCCCAACGAGAACTTTGAGCCGACCTCGGTGCATATCGTGGAAGATGGCGTTGTGGTCACCTACCAAAGCGAAATCTATCCAGATCTGAAGATGCTGATCTCCTGTGACACAGAAGGTTTGACGCCGGACCAGGTGACGTTGGTTGTGGTGGATCCGTCGATCTTGGTGGGCGCACCTGCGTCGCCGGTGGTCTGCGTTTGATCTAGGTGGGGGGCTTTGTGCAGCACAGAGGTGTTGTCCGACACAAGCACCAGCGCATTGGCAGGGCCCAAGATCAGCATCATGGCGTCTGTTGGTTTCAAAGTCACTCTGCCTAAACTGTACGAATTGGCCGTGTGGCTGAACGCTGCGGTATAGAAGGTGGCGGGAAAGAATTGGGTCTTGGCGTCGCCATTCCCGCGTTGTTGAGCGCCTGCCGGATGTGAGGTCGAGAGTTTTGGAGTTACGAAGGCGGAGCTTTCAAATTGTGTGTGGGGTCCCCTTGGCTCTTTCTGCGCAAGCGGCCTATGCCATGGATCGCCCGTCTGTAGCTGTCCAGTTGTTTGAGGACGTCTGCCTGCCGATTGTTTCTGGCGTCCTACCCGCTGCAGTTTCTGCTTCGGATGGGCAAAAGCAGTTTTCCGATGGAGAGCATTCATCCACAAAATGGTTTTGGCCGCACCTACCATCCGGCTTTTCAGTCAAAGTGACCGACTTTCAGAATGGGCGTTTGGAGTGTGAGATAACAGACCAAGCGAATGAAATGTCAAAATCGGAACGTCATGCTTTCGAACAGAGGGTGTCCGAGTGGATGGCCTCTAAAATGCCAATGCTTGCGCAGGAGACACCCGAGCCGCTTGAGAGTTTTGAGTATTTCAACATATGGATGGCTCCGCGCTTTGGAAGGAATGACCCGCGGAGGTGGGGTGTACTTCATTGGCGGTTCAATGAAGCGTTTGATCACACAACATCGCTGATATTGGCCTACACCCGTGAGAGACCAATATCTTAGGTCCATCTTTCCCTTGCCATCCCCCCGACTCCCCCGTATATAGCGCCATCTCATGGATTCCGTGCAAACGGGATTCGTGTGTTTTGTATTTGTCCATCAGACAAAAGGGTCACCCCGCACATACTCGGGCGCCCTCTGATGTATGAGAAAGGAAGAGGCGCATGAACGCCAAAGAACTGCGTGAAAAAACGCCGGATCAGCTGCGTGAAGAGCTGGCCAACCTCAAGAAAGAATCGTTCAACCTGCGTTTCCAGCAAGCCACTGGCCAATTGGAAAACGCGGCTCAGATCCGTGCAGCGCGTCGCAATGCAGCACGTGTGAAGACCATCCTGAACGAAAAAGCCAAGTCGGCTGCAGAGTAATAGGAGCTAGATAGATGCCCAAACGTATCCTGACAGGCACCGTTACTTCGGACGCCAACGCCCAGACCGTAACTGTGTCCGTAGAGCGTCGCTTTACACACCCGGTTCTGAAGAAGACCATTCGTAAGTCCAAGAAATACCGGGCTCACGATGAGAACAACACCTACAAAGTAGGTGACTCTGTTCGCATTATCGAATGCGCACCGCGTTCGAAAACCAAACGCTGGGAAGTTCTGGAAGCCTAAGAGTCTCAATTCGAGACTCCTGGCGACTAGACTTTACAGTTAGTCGAAACCCTGGGGGACACAACAGGCATCGCTGCCCCATAGGTCGGGAGAAACCACATGATCCAGATGCAAACAAATCTGGATGTAGCTGACAACTCCGGCGCACGCCGAGTTCAGTGCATCAAGGTTCTGGGTGGTTCCAAGCGTAAATACGCATCCGTAGGCGACATCATTGTTGTCTCGGTTAAGGAAGCCATTCCACGTGGTCGCGTTAAAAAAGGTGACGTCCGTAAGGCCGTTGTCGTTCGCACCGCAAAAGAAGTCCGTCGTGAAGATGGCACTGCAATCCGTTTTGACCGGAACGCAGCCGTAATCCTGAACAACTCCAACGAGCCAGTAGGCACTCGTATCTTTGGCCCAGTTGTTCGTGAGCTTCGCGCAAAAGGCATGATGAAAATCGTCTCGCTCGCGCCGGAGGTGCTGTAAGATGGCTGCTAAGCTGAAAAAAGGCGACAAGGTCGTCGTTCTGGCCGGTAAGGACAAAGGCAAAGAGGGCACTATCACCTCTGTTGACCCCAAAGCCGGTAAAGCTGTTGTGGAAGGCATCAACATTGCCATCCGTCACACCAAGCAAAGCCAGACCTCTCAGGGCGGTCGCATCCCTCAGGCGATGCCGATCGAACTGTCCAACCTGGCATTCCTGGACAAAAACGGCAAAGCAACCCGCGTTGGCTTCCGCATGGAAGGTGACAAGAAGGTTCGCTTCGCAAAGACCACAGGGGACGTGATTGATGCTTGATAACGCAGACTACACCCCACGTCTGAAGTCGCTCTACAAGGATTCCATCCGCGCTGCTCTGAAAGAAGAGTTCGGCTACAAGAACGACATGCAGATTCCTGCGCTGGAAAAAATCGTGCTGAACATCGGCTGTGGCCGTGCAGCCGTTAAGGACAGCAAGAAAGCCAAGTCGGCACAGGCAGATCTGACCTCAATCGCGGGCCAGAAAGCTCTGACCACCGTGGCAAAGAACTCCATCGCTGGCTTCCGTGTACGTGAAGGCATGCCGATGGGTGCCAAGGTGACCCTGCGTGGCGACCGTATGTACGAATTCCTCGATCGTCTGATCACCGTTGCGATGCCACGCATCCGCGACTTCCGTGGTGTGAAGCCGAGCTTTGACGGTCGTGGCAACTTCGCCACCGGTCTGAAAGAGCACATCGTGTTCCCAGAAATCGACTTTGATAAAGTCGACGAAAACTGGGGCATGGATATCGTCATCGCAACCAACGCTAACACCGACGCCGAAGCGAAGAGCCTGTTGAAGCATTTCAACATGCCGTTCACTTCGTAAGGCTGAGAGGATTACGACATGGCTAAAAAAGCAATGATCGAGCGCGAGAAGAAGCGGGAGCGTCTGGTTGCGAAATACGCAGCAAAGCGCGCCGAGCTCAAAGAGATCGCAAACGATGAGTCCAAGCCAATGGAAGAGCGCTTCAAAGCGCGTCTGAAACTGGCGAAACTGCCGCGCAACAGCTCGGCTACCCGTCTTCACAACCGTTGCCAGCTCACCGGCCGCCCACACGCTTACTACCGTAAGCTGAAGGTCAGCCGTATTGCGCTGCGCGAGCTGGGTTCTGCTGGTCAGATTCCTGGCATGGTTAAGTCCAGCTGGTAAGGAGAGAACGATATGAACGATCCTATCGGTGATATGCTGACCCGTATCCGTAACGGCCAAATGCGTGGCAAGTCCGTGGTATCCACCCCGGCGTCCAAGCTGCGTGGTTGGGTTCTGGATGTGCTGGCCGACGAAGGCTACATCCGCGGTTACGAAGCGTCTGAAGAGAACGGCCACCCGGCGTTCGAAATCAGCCTGAAGTACTACGAAGGCACCCCTGTTATTCGCGAACTGAAGCGGGTCTCCAAGCCTGGTCGTCGCGTATACATGGGCGCAGATGACATCCCAACCGTCCGTCAGGGCCTGGGTGTGTCGATTGTCTCCACCTCTAAAGGTGTGATGTCGGATGCAGCGGCTCGTTCCAACAATGTTGGTGGCGAAGTCATCTGCACGGTCTTCTAAGGAGAGCTAGATGTCTCGTATTGGTAAAAAACCGGTCGAGCTGCCCAGCGGCGTAACTGCCTCTGTCTCCGGCCAGACCATCGAAATCAAAGGCCCGAAGGACACTCAGTCTTTCACCGCTACTGATGACGTGACCCTTGCAGTTGAAGAGAACGCCGTAACGGTGACTCCTCGCGGCAAGTCCAAGCGCGCCCGTCAGCAGTGGGGCATGTCCCGCACTATGGTTGCCAACATGGTGACCGGCGTGACCGCAGGCTTCAAAAAAGAACTCGAGATCAACGGTGTTGGTTATCGTGCGCAGATGCAGGGCAACACCCTGAAGCTGTCGCTCGGTCTCTCTCACGAAGTGAACTTCGAAGTGCCAGCGGGTATCACCGTGACCACACCGAAGAACACCCAGATCATCGTGGAAGGTACTGACAGCCAGCTGGTTGGCCAGGTTGCGGCAAACATCCGAGAATGGCGTAAACCAGAGCCTTATAAAGGCAAGGGTATCAAGTACGTGGACGAATATATCTTCCGTAAGGAAGGTAAGAAGAAGTAAGGACCAGACAGATGGCAAACAGCAAACGGGAACTGTTCCTCAAGCGCCGCCTGCGCGTCCGGAACAAACTTCGCAAGGTCAATGGCGATCGCAAAATGCGCCTGTCCGTGCACCGCAGCAACAAGAACATCAGCGTTCAGCTGATCGACGACCGTGCTGGCGTGACCGTGGCATCCGCATCCACCCTGGAAAAAGATCTGGGTCTGGTTGGCAAAAACAACGTCGAAGCAGCAACCAAGGTTGGTGCGGCGATTGCCGAGCGTGCGAACAAAGCTGGCGTGACCGAAGCGTATTTCGACCGCGGTGGCTTCCTCTTCCACGGCAAAGTGAAGGCTCTGGCCGACGCTGCGCGTGAAGGTGGCTTGAAAGTCTAAGACTTGAGGGGGACGTTCGCGTCCCCCCGATGATCCGGGAGGTCGCAGACATGTCTGCGGCTTCACTGGGATCGGAGATAACAGGCGCCAAGCGCCAGTAGATAAAGGAATGCCAAATGGCAGAACGTGAAAACCGCCGGGGCCGTGGTCGCAACCGCGAAGAAGAAACCCCGGAATTTGCCGATCGTCTCGTTGCGATCAACCGTGTTTCCAAGACCACCAAAGGTGGTAAGAACTTTGGCTTCGCAGCTCTGGTTGTTGTTGGTGACCAAAAAGGCCGTGTAGGCTTCGGTAAAGGTAAAGCGAAAGAGGTCCCTGAGGCCATCCGCAAAGCCACCGAGCAAGCCAAGCGCCAAATGATCCGCGTGCCGCTGCGCGAAGGTCGTACCCTGCACCACGACATGGAAGGCCGTCACGGCGCCGGTAAAGTGGTTATGCGCACCGCGCCGGAAGGTACCGGGATCATCGCAGGTGGTCCAATGCGTGCCGTTTTCGAAATGCTCGGCGTCAAAGACGTTGTTTCGAAATCCATCGGTTCTCAGAACCCCTACAACATGATCCGCGCCACCATCGACGGGCTGAATAAAGAAGCCAGCCCACGTCAGGTTGCGGCTCGCCGTGGCAAGAAAGTTGCTGACATCCTGCGCAAGGATGAAGCACCTGCCGAAGCCGCAGAGTAAGGAGTAACGACCAATGGCAAAAACCATCGTAGTTAAGCAGGTCGGTTCGCCGATCCGTCGTCCTCAAGACCAGCGCGCCACTCTGGTGGGTCTGGGTCTGAACAAGATGAACCGCACCCGTGAGCTGGAAGACACTCCGGCGATTCGTGGGATGATCCGCAAGGTTTCCCACATGGTGGAGATCATCGAAGAGCGCGACTAAGCCTTTTTGATCGACAAAATAGAAAACGCCCTCGGATTTCCGGGGGCGTTTTTGTTTGCATTGTCGGCAGTTTGTTAGGGCTTTGGTAGCGGTGTCCGCTCCGATGCGAAGGGCAGGGCTAAATCTAGGGGCGGATGGGGCAAAAGGCCCCAAATATATCATTCCAAATTTGAATGTTTAACATCGCTTCCATCGATATTCGCAAAGGGCATATCTGGGATGCTTTCTTGTGTCTACCGCGCCGAAAACTTCAGCACTAAATGGACCGCATGAACAGATAATGCGCGTCAAGCCGAAGTGGCGCATCGGCACTTGAAGGATAAACTCATGCAACATGCTCCATCTCTGCACATCGAAGCCGTAGACATCGTAGGCCGTTTCTCCCGTCTGGTTGAGAACTGGCTCCTGACCCGTAAGCGCGATGCGTCTTACGCCAAGACTGTTAAAGAGCTGAACAAGCTGACCAACCGCGAACTGGCTGACATTGGCCTGAACCGCGGTGACATCGAAGATGTGGCGCGCAAAGGCGCTCTGGCCCTGTAAGACACAGGACGACCAGGCACTCCCCAAAAGCCTCGGAGATTGCTCCGGGGCTTTTTTGCGTTTGGCAGGAATTCGCAAAACCTTGTCCTAGATGCATAGGAGATAGTCACTTGCCAATGTTGAAAGGGTGGCGGCGGAGACCTTTATCTGTGGGGTAATACAGACCCACATATGACTGACACACAACCGCGCTATCCAAAGGTGGATTGGCGCCCCAAGGAGGACTTGTCTGATGGCCTATTTGAACACCCCACACTCGCGCAGCATTGGTATGGGCGCCCGCATCTATGATGCCTGGTCCACCTATCGCGCGGAGCACCGCCAAAACGCCCTGTACCGTGAGACCTCGCGGCAGCTGGGCGGGTTGAGTGACCGGCAGCTGGACGACATTGGCGTGTCTCGCCATGACATCGAAAAGCTGGCGCGGGACCAAACGATTTCACGCTAAAGGTTCCCAGCTTTGAATACGGAAAGCCTCGGCAATTGCCGGGGCTTTTTGCTTTCTGAGAGGTAAAGAGCCATGACAAAGATGCATATCAGACAGATCAATCTGGCAATTGTTGGCGCGAACGGTCGGGGCTATGTTGAGGGCACCAGAAGGTAAAACAGAAAATCGCCGAAAAATACGTTTCGGCACAGATAGATAAGGAGCCATCATCATGGCATTTGTTCAAACCGCTCAGACCGCCCGCATCGACCTTTTTGCAACCCTGCGTACGTCCATTGAAGAGTTCAAAGCAGCCCGTGTGCTGCGTCAGAAATACAAATCCACCGTTCGGGAATTGGCCCGGATGAGTGATCGCGAGTTGGCCGACATTGGCGTCAACCGCTACGACATCAAAGGCATCGCCAAGGCACACGTGTACGGCTAAAGCGTCCTAAGACATCGATTGTAACGCCCTTGCCTGATCCGCAGGGGCGTTTTGTTTTGTCAGGAGGGGTGCTGGTGTGCGGCGTTATTCAAACGGCGGTTCGGGTGCAAAAACTGCTTCGCCGTCAGGCAAACCCTTGAGGGAGAACGAGCCCACTCGGCGAGTTCTTGAGGCCAAGTTCGCTGCGGTGTTTGACATCAGGATCGGGCAATCTGTTTTGGCACAAAGGCCTTCAATACGGGCCGCCAGGTTCACAGCTGGGCCCATGACCGTGAAGTCCAGCCGCTTTTCGCTGCCCACATTGCCGTAAAGCACCTCGCCGACGTTCAGGCCTATGCCAAACCGCAGATCGTCGGTTTGGAGTGTGGTCGCAGATTGGGCGGCACGTAGCGCGCGGGCGACCGCGTCTTGTTGGCCTGCCGAAGCGGGAAAAATGGCCAACACTGCGTCCCCCATGAACTTAAGGATCTCACCGCTCTCCGAGGTCACCGCTGCGTCCATGACCTCAAAGAAGCTGTTGGCGACGGCGACCGCCTGCTCCGGGTCGCGTTCAGCGTTGAGCTGGGTCCAGCCGCGCAGGTCACTCATCATGATGGCGGCATCAATTGTGTCGACGTGACCGCGGGTGATTTCACCGGCCAAAACCCTCTGGGCTGTGTGTTTGCCCAGATAGGCTTCGCTCACGGCGGAAGAGAGTGTGGTGAGGCGTAATACTTCGATAAAGGGCGCAAGTTGCGCGGCGATGGCGTCAAAGCCCGCGAGGTCGGTGTTGGTGAAACCGCCTTCGTGCCGGGTTGTGAGGGTCATCACGGCCGCGACACGGTCGCCAAACAGGATGGGAAGGGCGCAGTAGTCGCTGCCGCCTTGGGCGCGCAGCTCGTGCAGGACTTCGTGGTGGTCGGGTTTCAGCGTAGATAGGTTCTGGCGAAAGGGTTCGCGGGAGTGCGAGACAGTTGTCATCGGGCTGCCGGCATAGCCGCCGCGTGTTTCCAGCCCGTGGGTGCTTTCGACGACAGGTTTGGGGCCGGTGTCGTTTTCCCAGGTGGTGCCCACCGCGGCAAGCAGCGGGTGCAGAGTGCGCATGGCAAAACGTAGGCGCCAAACGGGGGCGTTTGCTTGCGCCAATTGCGCGCCGAGCTGTTGGGTCAGGTCGTCGAGGTTGTTGGCGCTGGCAGCGTATTCCAGCAGCCAGTCAGTGATGGTTTGGGGGGACCAAGACATGGCGTGAGTCTAGCAAAGACCAATGACCAACAAAACCGCGTCGGCAAGGCGCTTGGCAAAGCGCCCTGCCGCTGGCTTATCACATTTTCTTGTATTCCGCGCGCAGCGCTAACCACAGGCAATAGCACATGATGAGTACAACAACGGTGAATGGGATGCCGGTTGAGACCGCTGCGCCCTGGAGCGCAGCCAGGCCGCCTCCTAGCAGCAGCGCGATCGCGACCAACCCTTCGAGCGTACACCAGAACACCCGTTGCACCACCGGCGCATCCATTTTGCCGCCCGCTGTGATCGTGTCGATCACCAGTGATCCGCTATCGGACGATGTCACAAAGAAGATGATAATCAAAAGCAGCGATAACGGTGCGACAATGCCATAAAAGGGAAGCTCCTTGAGGAAGCCAAACAACGCGCCTTCCGGAGCGTAGCTGTCGATAACCGTTGCCCGGACACCTTCCGCGCCGCCGGCGTTAAGCATGTCGATGGCGCCTCCGCCAAAGGTTGACATCCACAAGGCGCATACTGCGGTTGGCGCCAAAAGGCAGCAAACGACGAATTCGCGAACAGTGCGGCCTTTTGAGATGCGTGCGATGAACATGCCCACGAAAGGCGACCACGCGATCCACCACGCCCAATAGAAGGTGGTCCATCCGTGGAAGAAACTCGTGTCTTCTCGCCCAAACGGATTTGAGAGCGCGGGCAACATCACAACGTAATCGACCATCACATTGAAGTAGCGTGAAATGGCTGTTCCAATCCCTGTCACAAGAATGGCAAACACAAACAGAACGACGGCCATGACCATGTTGATCTCGGACAGCCGCTTCACTCCGGCGTCCATACCCAGAAGGACCGACCCAAGTGCAATGAGGGTGATCCCAATGATCAATAGAACCACGACGGTGTTGCTTGGCGTGATACCAAAGACTTCGTTCAGGCCTGCTGCAACTTGTTGCGCTCCTAGTCCGAGAGACGTGGTCAGGCCAAAAAGGGTGGCGAAGACTGCCAAAGTGTCGATCAGATGGCCCCACCAACCCCAAACACGTTCCCCAATCAGCGGATAGAATGCCGACCGCAATGTCAAAGGAAGGTTGAGGTTGTAACAAAAAAATGGCCAGCGATAGCCCAACCGCGGCATAGACGGCCCAAGCTTCAAGGCCCCAGTGGTGTATTGTGCCGACGACACCAACATATTCATTTCCGGGGACGGTAATATCAGTGTTCAGTGGCCGGGCGCCGCCGCTTTCGGCAAAATTGTAGTAGACTGGCTCAAGCACTCCGAAGAAAAGAAGCCCAATGCCTATGCCTGCCGCGAACATCATCGCGATTCAACCAGCGTAACTGTAGTCGGGTTTGGCATCCTTGCCCCCGATACGAACTTTGCCAACGGGCAAAACAATAAGGGCCAAGCAAAACAAGGTTATGGCGTTGACAGACAGCACAAGGAACCAATCAAAGGTGCTGGTGAGCCAGGGGCGCAACCATCCAAAGAAAGCGGCACTCGCTTCTTGATTGGCCAGCGAAATCAATACAAAAGCACAGATTAAAACCGACGAAATCAAAAATACCGGGTTGTGGATGTCCAGCCCAAACGGCCGAACGTTGTCCTGCCCGAGCTCATACTCTGTCTCGAAATCCCAGACCCGCGGGTCGGGATCAAGCATCTTTTTAGTGTCTGACATTCGTGCTCCTTATCCGCCCCATTTGGGGGCCGGGTACCGAGGAGAATGCCCCAATTCGTTAAAAACTCAAAATTTAAGCAATTTTGGTAGGTGCTTGGCCCACATATTCCGGGAGGTTTCCCGCACAAAATGCACTACAGGCGGATGTCTATTGTCGACATCTTCCACATTGCAAACCCTCCCCTGAGGGTCTATACGCCCCCGGTGGCGTTCTGAGCGCCGCGAGAATCAAAATCAAGAAAAGCCGTGTTTGGCCCGATACGCTTCGTGGGTCAGTTCCGGCAAGGAGAAGCGATATGAAACTGCACGAACTGCGCGACAATCCTGGCGCAACTAAGAAACGCATGCGCGTTGGCCGTGGCCCCGGTTCCGGTAAAGGTAAAATGGGTGGCCGTGGTATCAAAGGTCAGAAATCCCGTTCGGGTGTGGCGATCAACGGCTACGAAGGTGGCCAAATGCCATTGTACCAACGTCTGCCTAAGCGCGGCTTCAACAAGCCAAACCGCAAGGCATATGCTGTTGTAAACCTGGGCCTGATCCAGAAATTCGTCGACGAGAAGAAGCTGGACGCCTCTGCCGCGATCACCGAAGAAGCCCTGGTTGCTTCCGGTCTGGTGCGCCGCGTTAAAGACGGCATCCGTGTTCTGGCAAAAGGCGAAGTTTCCGCCAAGCTGAACATCGAAGTGACCGGCGCCTCCAAAGCAGCTGTGGAAGCTGTCGAAAAAGCAGGCGGCTCTCTGACGGTCAAAACCGCGCCAGCGGCTGAATAAGAGGTTGTGAGCGGGCACAGACCCGCTTACATAATCTTCCAAGTTTTCCTAACGCCGCCAAACCGGGAAACGGTTCTGGCGGCGTTTCCAGTCTAAGAGAGATCCTAAATGGTATCTGCAGCAGAGCAAATGGCGGCCAACACCAGCTGGGCCGCGCTTGGAAAAGCCACCGATCTGCGCAATCGCATCCTGTTCACACTGGCATTGCTGATTGTGTATCGTCTTGGCACATGGATTCCGGTGCCGGGCATCGACGGCGTTGCCCTCCGTGAGTTTATGGAAGAGGCGGGCGCAGGCATTGGCGGCATCCTGTCCATGTTCACCGGCGGTGCGCTGGGACGTATGGGGATCTTTGCTCTGGGCATTATGCCATATATCTCGGCCAGCATTATTGTGCAGCTTCTGGGCTCGATGGTTCCTGCGTTGGAACAGCTCAAGAAAGAAGGCGAGCAAGGCCGCAAGAAGATGAACCAATACACCCGCTACGGCACGGTGGCATTGGCAACGCTGCAGGCCTATGGCCTCGCGGTCAGCCTGGAGGCCGGTGAGCTGGTCACTGATCCGGGCATGTTCTTCCGCTTCAGCTGTCTTGTGACGCTGGTGGGCGGCACCATGTTCCTGATGTGGCTGGGTGAGCAGATCACCGCACGCGGCATCGGCAACGGCATTTCCCTGATCATCTTTGTGGGCATCGTGGCCGAACTGCCTGCCGCTCTGGCACAGTTCTTTGTGTCCGGTCGGACCGGTGCGATCAGCGAAGCGGTGATTGTGGCTGTGATCTTCATGGTCATCGCAACCATCGCGTTTGTGGTCTTCATGGAGCGGGCGCTGCGTAAGATCCACATCCAGTATCCGCGTCGTCAGGTGGGCATGAAAGTCTATGACGGTGGCTCCTCTCACCTGCCGGTGAAAGTGAACCCAGCGGGCGTGATCCCGGCGATCTTCGCCAGCTCCCTGCTGCTGCTGCCAACCACCATTGCGACCTTCTCCGGTAGCCAAACCGGCCCAATCATGTCGACCCTGCTGGCCTACTTTGGCCCAGGACAGCCGCTGTATCTGCTGTTCTTCGTGTCCATGATTGTGTTCTTTGCTTACTTCTACACCTTCAACGTCAGCTTCAAACCTGACGATGTGGCCGACAACCTGAAGAACCAGAACGGTTTTGTTCCAGGCATCCGCCCGGGCAAACGCACCGCAGAATACCTTGAGTATGTGGTCAACCGTATCCTGGTTCTGGGTTCTGCATACCTTGCGGCAGTCTGTCTCCTTCCGGAGATCCTGCGTGGACAGTTTGCGATCCCGTTCTACTTTGGCGGCACCTCGGTTCTGATTGTGGTTTCCGTGACCATGGACACCATCCAGCAAGTTCAGAACCATCTGCTGGCGCACCAGTACGAAGGGCTTATTGAAAAGTCCCAGCTGTCTGGTAAAGGCCGGAACAAACGCAAACGCAAAGGACCTGCTCGTCGATGAATATTATTCTGCTTGGCCCGCCCGGTGCCGGTAAAGGAACCCAGGCTGGCCGTCTCGTAGAGAAGCGCGACATGATCCAGCTTTCTACGGGCGACATGCTGCGCGCCGCTAAAACCTCCGGCACGGAGATGGGCAAGAGGGTTGCCGAGGTCATGGACCGTGGTGAGCTGGTCACCGACGAGATCGTGATTGGCCTGATCCGCGAGCAGCTGGAAGGCGACAAAAAGGGCGGTTTCATCTTTGACGGCTTCCCACGCACGCTGGCCCAGGCCGATGCGCTGGCCGAGTTGCTGGAAGACTGCGGCGAGAAGCTGGACGCTGTGATAGAGATGCAGGTGAATGATGAGGTTCTGGTAGAGCGTATCATCAACCGCGCCAAGGAAGCGGTTGCCAATGGTGGCGAGGCCCGTGCGGACGACAATGCGGAAAGCCTGAAAGTGCGCTTGATGGCGTACTACAAGCAGACCGCGCCGTTGATCGGCTACTACCACGCCAAAGGCAACCTGACCTCGATTGATGGTCTGGCGTCGATGGATGAGGTGGAGGCCTCTGTGGCCGCGGTGCTTGGGTAAGCCACACCTTTGAGAATTTGAGAGCGGAGCGCCTTTGGGTGCTCCGCTTTGTTTTTGGGGGTTAGAACGACACGCGCACGCCGTAGCTGATGCGGTCGAGGTCGAGGCTGTTGGCGTTCACCCGACCGGTGCCGCCTGCGACTTCGGGCAGGCCGTTGAAATTTACGTCGGTGACTTTGGTGTAGTCGGCAAAGAGCGACACGCGGTCGTTCACCGCATAAAGCGCCCCAAGGCCAAGAGACACGCCGCCTTCGTTGAACCCTGCATCGCGCGTGGGCGGCGCGAAAGTGTAGGAGTTGTGCACGTCAAAATCCAGTTGGGTGTAGCCGACGTGGCCATAGAGGCTGAATTTTGGGGTGACATTTACCCCGCCAATCAAGCGGGCGCCGTAGCTGGAATTGAGATTGATGTCGGTGCCCAGTACGCCGACTATGTTGCGGGTGCTGGCGTTCTCGTGGTTGTAGAAGGCCTCGCCGCCCACGAAGAAATTGTTGTTGGTGAAGTTGTGGTGGTAACCGAGAGCCAAGCCGACGCTGGCATCGTCCGATTGCACGCGGGAAATGCCGGCTGAGTCCGGCACGGGCAGACCAGAGGTGGCCTCATTGCGTTCCAGTGTGTGGCCCAAAGAGGTGAGGCCGATGTTGCCACTGACATAGAAACCTTCAGCCACGGCAGGTGCCGAGACAAAGGCGGTGAGAGCGGTGGCGGCTGCCACCACGGCGGGGATGTGTTTCATAAGTGTCTCCAGAAGTGTCTGTGCGGGGACAACTTCCGCGAGGGGGCCTCAAATGGGAAATCAACTGATATCACAGCAACGCTGAGAAAAGTGTGAGTGATGACAGGTATTTGAGTTTAGGGTGAGATGTCGTGAGCGGTTATGAAAGTTGCGTATTGTTACGCAATGCCCAAAGGGCACGAGTTGCATGGGTGAATCCGAACAGTGCCATCTGGGAAATGTAAAAAATTGGCAATACAGCATACCACGATAGGGCCTCATTGTAGCCGATCTGTTCCATCGCAATGCAAAAGTAGCTGATTGGCCCGGTCGCAAATGCACCTAAGCCACAGAATGCCATGAGTATCTTGGCGGCAAAAGTTGTTTTGGGAAAGGCTTGATTACGCACAAAGGTGGACGTGAATTTTAGGCGTTCTTTGTTACTTTGCACCTGACGTGAACACCATATCCCGAAATAGATGAGCAGGAACGAAATTGAGAGCAGTAGGTAGAAACTGTAAGTTGTCCAGAGGACGAAAAACGCGGCGGTGACAAACACATTGGCCGCGAGGTTCATTTTCAACCCGAGTTCACCACGCATTCCGACGATGTACAATGGACTCTCCTTTTGTAAGCTAAATGAAATCATAAATTTTGCTATGGTGGAGTTGAAGGACCTGCAGTGTAGGAGCGCTTAAAAATGCTTCAACGCGATGCGAGCAAGGAACCTTTTCGGTTATCGTGTGCAAAAGAAGAACCGTGGCATGCGCACGGTTGAGTTTCTGTTTGATTTACGATGTGATGTGCCCCCGCACATGGTGACTTGACACCTATCCTAATCCCCCCTATTTCACCCCATCTCTTAACGGAGAATCAAATCTTTGCATGTGGGTCGCACCCATGTTGCAAGACCACCTGATCAGCTGAGGCCCGATCGCTTGCTAGCGTCGGGCTTACGTTGTGAAAAAAGGTTCCGGAGCTACGGAACCGCAACGAAAAGGAAAGTGACACGTGGCACGTATTGCCGGCGTTAACATCCCGACCCACAAACGGGTCCCGATCGCCCTGACTTACATCACTGGTATTGGACCAGCATCCGCCAAAGAAATCTGCGAAAGCGTGAAGATCGACGAAACCCGTCGTATCAACGAGCTGTCTGATGCAGAAGTTCTGGCCATCCGTGAGCACATCGATGCGACCTACACCGTTGAAGGTGACCTGCGTCGCGAAGTGCAGATGAACATCAAACGTCTGATGGACCTGGGCTGCTACCGCGGTCTGCGCCATCGTCGTAACCTCCCGGTTCGCGGTCAGCGTACCCACACCAACGCACGTACCCGTAAAGGTCCTGCGAAGCCGATCGCCGGCAAGAAGAAGTAAGGGAGGGTTTGATCAATGGCACGCGATAAGACTCGTACGAAGAAAAAAGAGCGTAAGAACATCGCCTCTGGTGTTGCGCACGTGAACTCTTCGTTCAACAACACCAAGATCCTGATCTCTGACGTTCAGGGCAACGCGATTTCCTGGTCCTCTGCTGGCACCATGGGTTTCAAGGGCTCCCGTAAGTCCACCCCATATGCTGCTCAGATGGCGGCGGAAGATGCAGGCAAGAAAGCGCAAGATCACGGCGTGAAAACGCTGGAAGTGGAAGTTCAGGGTCCGGGTTCTGGCCGTGAATCCGCACTGCGCGCTCTGGCTGCTATCGGTTTCAACATCACCTCTATCCGTGATGTAACACCAATCGCACACAACGGCTGCCGCCCACCAAAGCGCCGCCGCGTTTAAGCGACATTTCTACTGGCTGGGGCCGCGTGTTTTGCACGGCCCCAGTTCGTCATTTTGAAACCTCGGGCGTCTGGTTCTTTTGGAACATGGGAACCGGACAAGAATGGAGGGACGCATGATCCACAAGAATTGGGCAGAATTGATCAAGCCTACACAGCTAGAAGTTAAGCCAGGCAACGACCCTGCGCGCCAAGCCACTGTTGTGGCTGAGCCGCTGGAACGTGGCTTTGGTCTGACCCTGGGCAACGCGCTGCGCCGCGTTCTGATGAGCTCGCTGCAAGGTGCGGCCATCACCAGCGTTCAGATCGACAACGTGCTGCACGAGTTCTCCAGCGTTGCTGGTGTCCGTGAAGACGTGACCGACATCATCCTGAACCTGAAGGGCGTGTCCCTGCGCATGGAAGTGGAAGGCCCTAAGCGTCTTTCGATCAATGCAAAAGGTCCGGGTGCCGTGACTGCTGGCGACATCAGCGACAGCGCGGGCATTGAAGTTCTGAACAAAGATCACGTGATCTGCCACCTAGATGATGGCGCCGACCTCTATGTCGAGCTGACCGTCAACACCGGCAAAGGCTACGTGTCTGCGGACAAGAACAAGCCAGAAGATGCACCTATTGGTTTGATCCCAATCGATGCGATCTACTCTCCGGTGAAGCGCGTGTCTTATGACGTGCAGCCAACCCGTGAAGGTCAGGTTCTGGACTATGACAAGCTGACCATGAAAATCGACACCGATGGTTCTATCACGCCGGAAGACGCCGTGGCCTTTGCTGCGCGTATCCTGCAGGACCAGCTGTCGATCTTCGTGAACTTCGATGAGCCGGAATCTGCGGGCCGTCAGGAAGAGGACGATGGTCTCGAGTTCAACCCGCTTCTGCTGAAGAAAGTGGACGAGCTGGAACTGTCTGTGCGTTCTGCGAACTGCCTGAAGAACGACAACATCGTTTACATCGGCGATCTGATCCAGAAGACCGAAGCAGAGATGCTGCGCACGCCGAACTTCGGCCGCAAGTCTCTGAACGAGATCAAAGAAGTGCTGTCCGGCATGGGCCTGCACCTCGGCATGGATGTCGAGGACTGGCCACCAGACAACATCGAAGATCTGGCCAAGAAGTTCGAAGACAACTTCTAAGTCTTGCAAGATTTGAGCGGGTCGCGTAGGTGCCCCGCTCAACCAATGCCCGGACCTGCCGGGGAAAATATGGGCTTCCGCCCCAAGGTGAACCGGTGACACGCATCACTGGTCTGACAAAGCAAAACGCGAATTAGGAGAAATCAAATGCGTCATGCTCGTGGCTATCGCCGCCTGAACCGTACTCACGAACACCGTAAAGCCCTGTTTGCCAACATGGCGGGTTCCTTGATCGAACACGAACAGATCAAAACCACCCTGCCAAAGGCAAAAGAACTGCGTCCGATCGTTGAAAAACTGATCACGCTGGCCAAACGTGGTGACCTGCACGCACGTCGTCAGGCAGCGGCTCGTCTGAAAGAAGACCAGTACGTTGCAAAACTGTTTGACGTTCTGGGCCCACGCTACGCAGAGCGTAAAGGTGGTTACATCCGCATCATGAAAGCCGGCTTCCGCTATGGTGACATGGCGCCAATGGCGATCATCGAATTTGTGGATCGTGACGTTGATGCAAAAGGCGCGGCCGACAAGGCTCGCGTGGCAGCTGAAGAAGCCGCCGAAGAATAAATCTCCATCTGGATCAACCAGATGCCTGGACCCCTGCTAGAATGGCGGGGGTCTTTTTCGTTTCAGGGTATGCCTGAGACAACCCGTCACGTTTTGGATCCAATGGGTCGGCACTACCTCTATGAGGAAATCCAAAGGTGCTGCGATGACGACCTCTTCCCAAACTCCTGTTTTCTTTTGCCATGGTGTACCGGGCTGCCCGCAGGATGCGGCGCATTTAGTTACGAACGGCCACGTGGTTGTGGCGCCAAACCTGTTTGAGTGTGAGGGCTCCGCGCCGTTGGAACATTTGGCGTCTACGTTTGATGCGGCTGTGGCTCAAAATGGCGGGCAGGCGTTCCATGTGGTTGGGTTTTCGATTGGGGCCATGGCGGCGTTAGGCTTGGCGGCGGCGCGCCCAGAGCAGGTTGCGCGGGTGACGGTGGTGTCGCCAGCCGCGCCGTTGCAGTTGAGGGATTTCTTGCCGGACATGGCAGGTGCGCCGGTGTTTAAGCTGGCTATGAAGCGTCCGCGTGTGTTGCGGATGCTGACGGCCGCGCAGGGCTTACTGGCGCGCAATGTGCCCGGAGTGTTGATCAAACAGTTGTTTGCCAAATGTGGGGTGCAGGAGCGGGCTTTGTTGGCGGACCCGCAGTTTGTGACAGCTTTGACCCAGGGTATGCGCAACAGCTTTGTCACGCACCGGGCAGGGTATCTGGCGTATCTGTCGGCCTATGTTGCCGACTGGTCTGACGAGTTGCGCAATGTTCAAGCGCCGGTCGAGATTTGGCACGGGGACAAAGACACCTGGGCGCCTTTGGCTATGGCGGACGCGATCAAGGACCTAGTGCCTTCGTCTTGTGTGCTTCACGTGGTGCCAGATGGAGAGCACTATTCCACGTTGAAAGCGGTGCAGTTGGGCTAGCGTTCCGGAGGTCCGCGCGGCATGGTCGCGCTGAGGAAATTGGAGGGGCTTTGATGGGCTTTGATGTGATTGTTGTGGGTGCCGGCATGTGGGGCAGCGCCTGTGCACGGCATCTGGCCGAATTGGGCGCAAAGGTTGCACTGGTGGGGCCTGCTGAGCCGACGGATGCCGCGACGCACGAGGGCGTCTTTGGGAGTCATTATGATCAGGCGCGCATCACGCGGAGGATGGACAGTCGCATGGATTGGTCTCGGTTTTCGTCCGCGTCCATGGCGCGGTACGCGGACGTCGAAGCGCAGGGCAACCGGCGCTTTTTTCATCGCGCAGGGTCTGTGATTGCGGGGCCAGGACAGGGCGAGGGAAGCAACTATACGCGCGCCACGCAGCTTAATGGTGAGAAAGAGGGGATCGATTTTGAGGTTCTTTCCGGCGCGGAATTGAATGCAAAGTTTTCTTTCTTTGGGTTTCCGGCGGATATCCACGCGCTGTTTGAGCCTGATGGTGGCTGGATCGATCCGCGCGCGCATGTAGCTGCGCAGATTGCGGCGGGACAGGCGAATGGCGTGACCCTGTTGCGAACGGAGGTTTCTCAGGTTGATGAGACCTCAGGCGGCGTGACAGTGACCTGTCGCGATGGCAGCAGGCTTGAGAGCGACAAAGTTATCGTGGCCGCGGGTGCGTTCTCAAAATCTGAAGGCCAGTTGCCGGACACGCCAGAAATCGCGGTTTTTGCGCGCACCATTGCCTTGGTGGAAATTGATGCGGAGGAGCAGGCACGGCTGCGCGACATGCCGTCTACCATCTACATCCTTCCAGATGGGGTGCGCGACATTTATGTTTTGCCGCCTGTGGCTTACCCGGATGGCAAAACCTATATCAAGCTGGGCGGCGACCCGGACAATAAAGAGCTAAACTCTCTCTCAGAGATGAAAGACTGGTTCCGCAGCGGCGGGAATGCCGATGTCGGGGCGTATCTTTTGGAGCAGCTTTTGGCGGTGATGCCCGGGCTGCGGTATCAATCCTTGTCTCATGGTGCCTGTGCCACCAGTTTCACCCGCAGTCATCACCCACTGATTTATAGTCAAACCGAGCGGGTGTTTGCTTTGACCGGAGGCAATGGCGCTGGTGCAAAATGTGCTGATGAGATCGGGCGACTGGGGGCGCTTAAGGTGTTGGGGCAGGCGTTGGAGGGGCTGGGGTACGATACGTCGTTTCTGCCGTAGCAGAGCGTTTTAGACGTACACTAGATCATAGACGTAGGACTTTGGACCTTTGCGACTGACCCATATGCCTTCGGGCGGGGCCTCTGAAGATTGTGGCGTGAGCTGATCCCAGGGTCGGCCCATGACTTCGTCGCTGTCTAAGTCGGCGGCAACCCAGCCCAATGTGGTGTGATGTACAATCCAATACGGGCCGTCTGTTCGCAAAAAGCCTGTGCGGCCGCGTTCGTCTGTTGTGCGGTTGAAAGTGTAGACCAACCCGTCAAGCTGGCGGCGCAACTCGAAGGCGGTGATCGGTGTGGATAGGCGGTCATGCGACATGCTGGGATGGTTTCGCCCTTGGTGTGCTAAGTCAATGGTTTCGGGCGGATGTCTGCCGTCGCTTGGGGCGGAGTGGCTTGCATTATGTAGGGTCGCTGCGCATATGCGATGCATTGAACAATTGAGGATGACGCATGATCCGCGCTGTATTGATTTCCCTCACGCTAGGCCTGGCTTCCACGGTGTCAGCAGAGACCAAAGTCCCGCAATCGCAGGCCGAGATTTCTATGGGCTTTGCGCCTTTGGTGAAAGAGGCGGCACCGGCGGTGGTGAACATCTTTGCCAAGCAGATTGTGCAGGTGCGTCAGAGCCCTTTCACGGGCGATCCGTTTTTTGACCAGCTGTTCCGAGGGTTTGGCACGCCACAGCCGCGGGTGGAGAACTCGCTGGGCTCCGGTGTGATCCTGTCGGAAGACGGCATTGTGGTGTCCAACTATCACGTGGTTGGTATGTCGACCGACATTCGCGTGCAGTTGAATGACCGCAGTGAGTACACCGCCGAAGTGCTTCTGGCGGATGAAGAGAGCGATCTGGCCATTCTGAAGCTGAAGGATGCCGAAGGCCTGCCGTTTTTGCGGTTCCGTGACAGTGAAAATGTCGATGTGGGTGAGCTGGTGATGGCGATTGGCAACCCTTTTGGGGTTGGGCAGACCGTGACCAGCGGGATTGTCAGTGGATTGGCGCGGTCCGGCGTGGCGACGGGCAATGCGCGCGGTTATTTCATTCAGACCGATGCCGCGATCAATCCGGGCAACTCTGGTGGCGCGCTGATTGATATCAATGGCGATCTGATTGGCATCAACACCTCGATCCTGACGCGCTCCGGTGGGTCCAACGGGATTGGTTTCGCCATTCCGGCCAATCTGGTGGCGCAGTTTGTGGATCAGGCGCGGGAAGGCTTTGATGACTTCCAGCGTCCGTGGGCGGGCATGTTTGGCCAGCCCGTGGATGCGGATATGGCGGAAGGTTTGGGGCTCGATCGTGCGGGAGGCATTGTGGTGTCTGCCATGCATGAGGTCAGCCCGTTTTTGGCAGCAGGTGTCGAGGCGGGTGACGTGATTGTCGCGCTTGACGGGCAACCGGTGAATACGCCTGCGGAGATGATTTTCCGCATGTCGGTGGCGGGGCTTGGCAGCGAGGTTGCGGTTGAAACCTTGCGCGACGGAGAAGCTATGGTGCGCATGGTGTCGATGGATGTGGCGCCGGATGTGCCGAGTCGTGACACCATCGAGACCGGGCGGAAGTCGGCGATCCCGGGCATGGTGATGTCCAATATCAACCCGGCGGTGTTGGGTGAGTTTGGTCTTCCGCTGAGCCTGGAAGGCGTTGTGGTGGAAAATCCGGGCGAGATCGGCGCGCGGTTGGGCATTGGCCCGGGCGATGTGTTGCGCGTGATCGACGGCACAGAGATCCTCACCACAAAAGATGCGGACAAGGCTTTGCGGGATGCGCGCAAGCGGCTTACGTTAGAGGTGCAGCGCGGCACCCAGCGGGTGGTGATGCGCTTTAAACTATAAGGACTTCTGGCGCACGATGGCCGACCTTTTTGACACCACACCGGCGGACATTCCTGTCGCGGAACCGAAGGGCGAAGCGCCGCGTCCTCTGGCGGATCGGCTGCGTCCAAAATCTTTGTCCGAGGTGATTGGGCAAGAGCAGGTGCTGGGCGCAGAGGCGCCTTTGGGTGTGATGCTGTCCTCTGGGTCGTTGTCGTCGCTGATCTTCTGGGGGCCGCCCGGTGTGGGCAAGACCACCATTGCGCGGCTACTGGCGGATGAAACTGAGCTACATTTTGTGCAGATCAGCGCGATTTTCACTGGTGTGCCGGAACTGCGCAAAGTGTTTGAAGCGGCCAAGGTCCGGCGGGCCAATGGTAAAGGCACGTTGTTGTTTGTGGACGAGATCCATCGCTTCAACAAAGCCCAGCAGGATGGATTTCTGCCGTACATGGAAGACGGCACCATCCTTTTGGTAGGCGCGACCACAGAAAACCCGTCGTTTGAGCTCAACGCTGCGGTTTTGTCCCGCTCGCAGGTCTTGGTGCTGGAGCGGTTGGCGCTGGCGGATCTGGAGCGCCTGGCGCGGCGGGCTGAGAAAGATCTGGAAAAGCCCTTGCCGTTGGATGGGCCTGCACGAGAAGCGCTATTGGAAATGGCGGATGGCGACGGGCGGGCGTTGCTCAATCTGATTGAGCAGGTCATGGCCTGGAAAGTAGACAGCAAGCTCGACACCGATGCGCTGTCCACCCGCTTGATGCGGCGGGCGGCGAAATACGACAAGTCCGGCGATGAGCATTACAACCTGATTTCGGCGTTGCACAAATCGGTGCGCGGGTCTGATCCGGAAGCGGCGCTCTATTGGTATGCGCGCATGCTGGAGGGCGGCGAAGACCCGCGATTTCTGGCACGGCGGCTGACGCGTATGGCCTGTGAGGACATTGCTTTGGCTGATCCGCAGGCGCAGAGTGTGTGCCTCAGTGCCTGGGAAACCTATGAGCGGTTGGGCAGTCCCGAAGGCGAATTGGCGCTGGCGCAGGCGGTGATCTATCTGGCGCTCGCGCCTAAGACCAACGCGGGCTACGCAGCTTATAAGGCAGCGCGGGCTTTGGCGAAGAAGACCGGTTCTGAGCCACCGCCCAAACATATCCTGAATGCGCCAACCTCGTTGATGGCGGACCAACGATACGGCGATGGCTATCAGTATGACCATGACGCGGAGGATGGGTTTTCCGGGCAGAACTATTTCCCGGAAGGTATAAAACGGCCAGTGATCTACACGCCGGTTGAGCGGGGTTATGAGCGCGAGTTGAAGCGGCGCATGGAGTATTTTGCTAAGCTGCGCACCAAACGGAACGGGTAGGGGGCCAGCCCCCGTCACCATATTGGCGACTCCCCCGAGGTATTTGGGGAAGAAGAAGCTGGGTTTCTTGACTTTGTGGGGCAAAGCGCAGAGAGACGCGTGATGGTTTTGAACGTGGCATATGTGGCTTTGGGTGGCGCGGTGGGCGCAGCGTTGCGCTATCTGCTGGGCATCGGTGTGGTGCGGCTGATGGGGCAGGGCTTCTGGAATGGCTTCCCGCTGGCGATCATCACCGTGAATGTGATTGGCTCCTTTCTGATGGGAGCCTTTGTGGTGTTGGCAGCGCAACGTGGCCTGACACATCTGTCGCCATTGGTGATGACCGGGCTGCTTGGAGGCTTCACAACGTTTTCGGCGTTTTCGTTGGAAACTGTGACGTTGATGGAGCGCGGCGCCTATGGCGCGGCGGCGTTTTATGTGGCTGTTTCGGTGATTGGCGCGGTGGGCGCGTTGATGTTGGGGATGGCCGTGACAAGAGGATTGCTGGCATGAGCCGGGTACAGACAGTGACCGTTGCAGACGGTGAAGGCGATCAACGGCTGGACCGGTGGTTCAAGCGCAAGTTTCCCCATGTGGGGCAAGGGCAGATCGAGAAGATGTGCCGCAAGGGCGAGATCCGAGTGGATGGTGGCAGGGTGAAGGCCAATACCCGCGTGGAGGAGGGGCAGAGCATTCGTGTGCCGCCCCTGCCGTTGCCACATGAGGTGGCGCAGCGGGAAAAGACGCGCGCTGTGACCAAGGTCAGCAAAGCTGACGCCAAAATGATGCTGGATAGCGTGATCTACAAAGATGACGAGATCATTGCGATCAACAAACCTGCGGGATTGCCAACGCAAGGCGGCAGCAAGCAGACGCGGCATGTGGATGGTCTGTCTGTGGCGCTGCAGTTTGACTATGATGAGAAGCCACGTTTGGTGCATCGGTTGGACAAAGACACCTCTGGGGTGTTGTTGCTGGCGCGCACGCGAGCTGCGGCGAAGGCGCTGACCGAAGCGATGCGGCACAAACAAACCCGCAAGATCTACTGGGCTGTGGTGGCCGGTGTGCCGACGCCGTATCTTGGCGAGATCAAATACGGCTTGGTGAAGGCAGGCGGCCATGGGGCGCGCGGTGAAGGCGAGAAGATGATTGCGGTGCATCCGCGCGAGGTCGAGAACACGCCGGGCGCCAAACGTGCCATTACGCAATACGCGACTTTGTATCGTGTGGCCGGGCGGGCCTCCTGGGTGGCGATGGAGCCGATCACCGGCCGGACGCACCAGCTGCGCGCGCATATGGCGGAAATTGGTCATCCGATTATCGGTGATGGCAAATACGGTGGGTCCGGTCAGGAAAACCTGGGCGATGGCTGGGGCGCAAAGCTGGGTGGGATGATTTCCAACAAGCTGCACCTACACGCGCGGTCGATGACGTTTGAGCATCCGGTGACCCGCAAACAGGTGACTGTGACAGCAGAGTTGCCTGAGCATATGGCGCACACCTGGGAGACCTTTGGCTGGTCCGAGGACCTGGCGGCGGACGATCCGTTTGAGAGCCTGCGCTAGGGTTTTGTCGTCTCCCAAGAGATTTGGCGCGTAAGTGAAGTCGTGGCATGCTGAGGCATTCCGCGACTTTATTACTTTTGCACGTCATTTTGAGAGGAGAAGCCCATGCCGGCTGTGTCGTTTTCCCATATTGGCATCACCGTGCCCGATCTGGATCGAGCCGTAGAGTTTTATACCAAAGCCTTTGATCTCTACCTGTTGATGCCGCCCGCGGAGGTGTTGCAGGATAATAGTGCGATTGGCGAGATGTGTGACGATGTGTTTGGCGCGGGCTGGGGGCGGTTTCGAATTGCGCATCTGTCCACCGGCGATGGGGTGGGTATTGAGCTGTTTGAATTCCCGAAAACCGACGACAGCAAGCCGCCGTTTGACTATTGGAAGCCTGGGATTTTCCACTTTTGCCTGCAGGACAACGATCTGGAGGAGCGGGTAAAACGCATTGAGGCGCTGGGCGGGAAGCAGAGGATGCAACAGGTGCGATATTACTATCCGGATCAGAAGCCCTATCGCATGGTTTATTGCGAAGATCCGTTTGGCAATCTGGTGGAACTCTACAGTCATTCCTATGAGCTGACCTATTCTTCGGGCGCCTACGCCGACGATGCTTGACCTCTGAGCGCGTCCGTGGTGAAGCAAGCGCCACAGAACACGCGGAGGCCAAATGCGGCTCAAACTGGTGATTTTTGATGTGGATGGCACGCTGGTGGATAGCCAGGGGCTGATCATTGAGGCGATGAACCTAGCCTTTGACGGGGAAGGGCTGGCACCGCCAAGCCGGAAAGACACGCTGTCGATTGTGGGGCTTTCGCTGGACGTGGCGATGTTCAAGCTGTTGCCGGAGGCGGATGCAACGCTGCGGGCGCGTTTGGTGGACGGCTATAAGCAGGGATACATGCATCGGCGCGCAGAGACAGGTGTGGCGCAGTCATCGCCGTTCTTTGCCGGTGCGCGCGATGTTTTGGAGCGGCTGCGAGCGCAGGACGATGTGCTGCTGGGCGTGGCCACGGGGAAGTCGCGGCGCGGGCTCGACAAGTTGATTGATGGTCACGGCTTGCAGGGCATGTTTGTCACCACGCAGGTGGCCGATGACCATCCGTCCAAACCACATCCGTCGATGATCACAACAGCGCTGGCGGAAACCGGTGTGGATGCGCGCGATGCGGTGATGATTGGCGACACAAGTTACGACATGGAGATGGCCGCCGCCGCCGGTGTGGCTGGCATTGGTGTGGGCTGGGGCTATCACGCGCGGGATGCGCTGGGCGCAGCTCATCGTATCGTTGAGGATTTTGCGGCGTTGGAAAATGCGCTGACACAGATTTGGGAGGGTCAGCCATGAGCGAATGGGCCAAGAAACGATTTTGGAAAGAGACAACCTATGAGGCCACAGAAGGCGGTTACAAAGTGTTGTTGGACGGGCGCGGCGTGAAAACCCCGGCCAAGGCGCCGCTGGTTGTGCCCACCGAGGCGATGGCCAAGGCTGTTGTGGCAGAGTGGGATGCGCAGGACGAGAAAATCGATCCGAGCACCATGCCGGTTACCCGCTCGGTGAATGCGGCAATCGACAAGGTTGCGGTGCAGCACGGTGAAGTCGCCGATATGTTGGCGGAGTACGGTGGCAGCGATTTGGTCTGTTATCGCGCCACAACTCCCGAAGAGTTGATCGCCCGTCAGGCGGCGGCCTGGGACCCGCTTCTGGACTGGGCGGCAGAGACTTTTGACGCCCGATTGAAGCCGGTTGCCGGGGTGATGTTTGAAGCGCAAGACACTTACGCGCTAAGCAAGCTTAGCGAGAAAACACACGGCTTTGACAACTTCGAGTTGGCAGCGTTCCATGATCTGGTGGGCATCTCCGGATCGTTGATCATCGGATTCGCCGCAACCTGTGATTTGCACCCGATCGAAACGCTTTGGGAACTCTACCGAATCGACGAGCAATGGCAGGAAGATCAGTGGGGGCGCGACGAGGACGCCGCAGAGGAAGCGGAGAAGAAAAGGCAAGCGTTTATGCACGCTTACACCTTCTTCAAGCTGAGCAAAGACTGAGCGATTTGCAAGTAAAACAAGGTCAAGAGGCTGATAGCGCAAGCATTGATAGTATTGCGTGATGGACCTCTTGACGTTTGGCGATGAATGCGACCAAACTGAACATCGATGTGAGGGGGGTGTAATCTCTGAACATCTACTTTCGGTCTAACATGACCAAAAACCACCCGGGATAGGGTGGACAACAGGAAGAGGTAAAAATGAAAAAATCCGTAGTTTTCGGTGCACTGACAGTTGCTGGCCTGGCGGCCGGTGCAGCTGCTGCTGGCACGCTTGACGATGTTAAAGCGCGCGGCAAGCTGAACTGTGGTGTGACCACCGGTCTGGTTGGCTTTGCTGCACCTGACGCAAACGGCGAATGGATGGGGTTCGACGTTGGCGTATGCCGTGCAGTGGCAGCCGCTGTACTGGGCGACCCGAAAGCGGTTGAGTTTGTTCCGACCACCGGTAAGACCCGCTTCACCGCGCTGGCTTCCGGCGAGATCGACATGCTGGCACGTAACACCACATGGACATTCTCCCGTGACGTAGACCTGAAGTTCACCTTTGTTGGCGTGAACTACTATGACGGTCAGGGCTTCATGGTTCCAAAAGAACTGGGTGTGTCCTCCGCGAAAGAACTGGACGGCGCGACCGTTTGTATCCAGACCGGTACCACCACCGAGCTGAACCTGGCGGACTTCTTCCGTTCCAACAACATCAGCTACGAGCCGGTGCCAATCGAAACCAACGCAGAAGCTCAGCAGCAGTATCTGGCAGGCGCATGTGACGTGTACACCACCGACGCATCCGGTCTGGCGGCGACTCGTGCGACCTTCGAAGATCCATCTGCGCACGTTCTGCTGCCAGAAATCATCTCCAAAGAGCCTCTCGGCCCACTGGTTCGTCACGGCGACGACAACTGGGGTGACGTGGTTCGCTGGTCCCTGAACGCTCTGATCACTGCAGAAGAGCTGGGTGTGACCTCCGCAAACATCGGTGAGATGGCTGCAGGCACCAACAACCCAGAAATCAACCGTCTGCTCGGCACCGAAGGCAACCTGGGCGAGATGCTCGGCCTGAGCGCTGACTGGGGCAAAAACGCTGTAATGGCGGGCGGCAACTACGGTGAGCTGTTTGAAGGCAACATCGGCGAATCCACTCCGATCGGTCTGGCCCGCGGCCTGAACGCTCAGTGGACCGACGGCGGCCTGATCTACTCCCCGCCCTTCCGCTAAACACATCACGGAAAGGGCGCGGTTCATACCGCGCCCTTTTCGCATTGAAGACCCACAACAATAATCGGCCATGGCGCAACGACGCCCATAATTAACCGGCCGACGAACGGGGAAGATCCTATATGACCACTCTGACCGACCCTCCCAAGGAGTCGTTCCGGCTGTCTATGCTGATCAACGATACGCGCTATCGCTCGTTGACGTTCCAAGCAATTGCAGCCGTCGCTCTGGCGCTGGCGATTTGGTATCTGGGCAACAACCTTATCCAGAACCTTCGGGCCGCCGGCCTCAATATTTCTTACAGTTTTCTCGGCGATCCAGCTGGTTACGACATCAACCAGCGTCTTGTCGAATATGACAGCCAATCCAGCCATGCGCGCGCTGCGCTTGTCGGTGTTCTGAACACTATTCTGGTGGCGTTTCTGGCCTGTGTCACCGCGACCATCTTTGGTGTGATCGCCGGTGTTCTGCGCCTGTCCAACAACTGGATCGTGTCCAAGTTGATGGCCGTCTACGTGGAAATCTTCCGCAACATTCCGGTGCTGATCTGGATCATCATCATCTTCACCATCATGACCGCGGTCATGCCTGGACCACGCGAGTTCCGGGGCGACAACGCGACGTCGAGCATGGTGCTGGACCTATTTGCCTTCACCAACAGAGGTGTCTACATCCCGATGCCGTTCTTTGAGAACGGGCTGTTTGGCAGTGCAACGCTGAACTGGGTTCTGGTGGTGCTGGTTGCGGCTGGGTCGTGGTACGCGGTGCGGACCAACAACGCCCGGGCCGCGAATGTGCAGGCTGAGACCGGTGTGCGTCCTAAGACACTATGGATCAACCTGGCGATCTGGCTGGTGCCGTTTATTGCCTTGATGTTCATCATGGGGCTGAGCTGGGAAGTGCCGGAGCTGAAAGGCTTTAACTTCAAAGGCGGCATCAAAGTTGGCGGTCCTCTGATCGCGCTGTGGTTTGCGTTGTCGATCTACACCGGTGCCTTTATTGCGGAAAACGTGCGTGCGGGTATCCAGGCGGTGTCCAAAGGCCAGACCGAGGCGGCCTCTGCACTGGGTTTGCGCCCTCGTCGCGTGATGAACCTAGTGATCCTGCCGCAGGCGTTGCGGGTGATCATTCCGCCGTTGATTTCTCAGTACCTGAACATCACCAAGAACTCCTCGCTGGCGATTGCCGTGGGCTACGCGGATATCACAGCGACGCTGGGGGGCATCACGCTCAACCAGACGGGCCGCGCGATTGAATGCGTGCTTCTGCTGATGTTGTTCTATCTCACCGCGTCGTTGCTCATCTCTATGGCGATGAACGTCTACAACGCATCCGTTAAGTTGAAGGAGCGCTGAGATGTCTGATCAAAACAATAACTCGATCGCTTTTGTCGCCACTGAAACCATCCCGGAAAGCCCGCCCCCGGCGCGCGAGACTGGTATGGTGAAATGGATGCGGGAGAACCTGTTCTCCTCTGTGAGCAACAGCATTCTGACCGTTGTGGCTCTGCTGCTGATCTATTCGGTGCTGAAAAACACCTTGCCGTGGATTTTCAACGGCCTTTGGACCACCTCGTCTCTTGCGGAATGTCGCGAGATTTTGGACGGCACCACAGGCGCCTGTTTCTCGGTGCTGACCGAGCGTTGGAACCAGCTGATCTACGGGTTCAAATACCCGGTGGATGAATACTGGCGTCCAAACGTGGCCTTTGTGCTGATGCTGGTCGCAATTGCGCCGGTCTTGTTCTTTGACCTGCCGCGCAAGCTGTTGATCTTCACCGCGCTCTATCCGTTTGTGGCCTTTTGGCTGATCTGGGGTGGCACCATTCTCGCACCGCTGGTTGCGTTGGTTGGCTTTGTCGCTGCGGGCGCGTTTTTTCAGAAGTTCGGTCGCAATAACTTTGCCCTTGGCTTCTTTGGAGCCGTGGTCATTGCATTGATCATCTGGGCGCTTGGTGGTGCGATGATTCCTGAAGGTGCGTCAGACAACGCATTGCTGCCGGCCGTGCCGAGCCGGGACCTTGGTGGCTTTATGCTCAACATGATGCTGGGTCTGACCTGTGTGTCGTTGTCGGTGCCGCTGGGGATTGCCTTGGCGTTGGGCCGTCAGTCTGACATGCCGCTGATAAAAGGCATCTGCGTTGTCTTTATCGAATTTGTGCGGGGGGTTCCGCTGATCACGCTGTTGTTTGTGGCGTCGGTCATGCTGTCCTACTTCTTCCCGCCGGATGCGACGGTGGACCTGTTCCTGCGGGTTGTGATCATGATCACGCTGTTCTCGGCGGCCTATATTGCCGAGGTGGTGCGGGGTGGCCTCGCCGCGTTGCCAAAAGGGCAGTATGAGGCGGCTGACAGCCTTGGGCTGGACTATCCGCAGGCGATGCGCCTGATCATCCTGCCGCAAGCGTTGAAGATCTCGATCCCGGGTATCGTGAACGTGGCGGTGGGTCTGTTTAAGGACACCACACTTGTGTCGGTCATCTCGATGTTCGACCTCGTGGGCATGATCCGCGGCCCGATCCTCGCATCTACCGAATGGAACGGCGTGTACTGGGAGCTTTTCGGCTTTGCCGCCGCCCTGTTCTTCGTCGTCTGCTACGGCATCTCTCAATATTCCCAGTGGCTTGAGCGCAAGCTGCACAAAGGCCACTAAGAAGGAGTTCACAATATGTCTGAACTTATGTCTGATCGCGAAATCGACCGCTCCAAGATGCATGTGGGCAGCGAAGTCGCCATTCAAATCTCCAACATGAACAAGTGGTACGGGTCTTTCCACGTGCTGCGCGACATCAACCTGACCGTCAACGAAGGTGAGCGGATTGTGATTGCGGGGCCATCCGGCTCCGGTAAATCGACCCTGATCCGCTGCATCAATCGTCTGGAAGAGCACCAGTCGGGCGACATCATCGTGGATGGCACCGAGCTGTCTAACGACCTCAAGAATATCGACAAGATCCGGTCCGAGGTTGGCATGTGTTTTCAGCACTTCAACCTGTTCCCGCATCTGACGATCCTTGAGAACTGCACGCTGGCGCCGATCTGGGTACGTAAGACACCCAAGAAAGAAGCCGAAGAGATCGCGATGCACTTCCTTGAGAAGGTGAAGATCCCGGATCAGGCTCTGAAGTATCCGGGCCAGCTTTCCGGTGGTCAGCAGCAGCGCGTGGCGATTGCCCGTTCGCTGTGCATGAAGCCACGCATCATGTTGTTTGACGAACCAACCTCGGCGCTTGACCCGGAGATGATCAAAGAGGTGCTCGACACCATGATCGAACTGGCGGAAGAGGGTATGACCATGTTGTGCGTGACCCACGAGATGGGCTTTGCCCGTCAGGTGGCGAACCGCGTGATCTTCATGGATCAGGGCCAGATCGTGGAGCAGAACGAGCCGGAAGAGTTCTTCAACAACCCGAAGAGCGAACGGACCCAGTTGTTCCTGAGCCAGATTCTGGGTCACTGATCCCGAACACAGATCAAAAAGAAGGCCGGGCATTTGCCCGGCCTTTTGCGTTTAGCTATGACTTTCAAATACTTCCGTGTGGCCATCCGGATGGATCAGCAGGGTGTCATAGGGCTCCACCTCGCCGCCCATTTCCATACCGGGAGAACCCATGGGCATACCCGGCACAGTGATGCCGCGCGCAGTGGGGCGCTCGGCGAGAAGGCGGCGGATGTCAGATGCCGGTACGTGGCCTTCCACCAGATAGCCGTCGATCAGACCGGTGTGGCAGGAAGAGGTCTCGTCCGTCAGGCCCAGGCGGGCTTTGATGTCCCAGAGTTCCTCATCCGGAATGGCGTGGCTCTCGACAATGAACCCTTCCGCGCGCAGGTGGTCTTCCCAAGCACCACAGCAGCCGCAGGTGGGGGATTTCACAACCTTGATGGTGGGGGCGTCGGCCATAGCGGGCAGGCTGGCGAGAGGCAGGCTGGCGGTGGCCAGCAGAAAGGCGCGGCGGTGCATGAGGGGCTCCTTGAATGCTGTTGTTGGACAGATAGGCAGCAGCAAGCGGTGCTGCAATGCGCTGGATCAAGTGGCGTTTGTTTGAGTGGCGATGACCTCGCGCGGGATTGCGAAGTCCACAATGGTGCCTTGGGAGAATTGAACCTCTGCCCAGTTCGCAACGTCAAAGTGGATCACAGTTGTGGCGCAGGTTGGGTAGTCGGAGAACCGCGGGTGGGTGGCCGGTTTTTTTGACAACATTTCAGCGAAGTAGGCGATGCCCGGGTTGTGACCAAGCATCAGGATGGTGTCGGCTTGTGCGGTTTGCAGGACACGCAACATGACGTCCGCACCGGCGTGATAGAGGGCATCCTCGTAGCGGATTGTGGCCGCTGTGATGCCTAGTCGGGCATAGGTCTCGCGCGTGCGTTCTGCGGTGGAGCAGAGTAACTCCTCGGGCAAGTAGTCGTTGTCTTTGAGCCACTTGCCCATCGCGGCGGCGGAGGTGCGTCCTCGTGCGTTGAGGGGACGGGCGTGGTCGGGTTGCATGAAGTCATCCCAGCTTGATTTGGCGTGACGCATCAGGATCAGGGTACGGCTCATGGATGAAAGGACCTCATGTGTAAGGCGGATTGGGCGTCGGTGCGCCCGGCTTTGCCTGAGTGTGGACAGGCGCGGCGGGCAATGCAACCGCGGGACATGCAATCGGAGCCTTCTTGGGTGTCCAAGAAGGCGTGGCAAGCAGCGACGTTGTAGCCGGTGTCTACGCTGAGCGCGTCCACCGGGCAGGCGGTGGTGCAGGGGGCCTTACAGGTGAGGCAGGGAGAGGGCATATGCTGTTGAGGTAATGGGATTTCTGCCGGCAGGATCAGGGCGCCACGCAGGGAGATCATCAGACCCACTTCGGAGTGTACCATCATGCCGACGGGGCTTTGAAAAAACCGTCCACTGTCCAAGGACCAACGGATGAACGGCGGATAGGGTGGGCCGTCGGAGGGGAATTGGCATCTTCCGCCAAAGGCTTGGGCCAGGTCTCCAATAACGCGTTTGGACCACCGGTCGACAGGGTGCTCTTTGCCGTGCAGATATTCTGGCGACGCGCTAAATGCGGCCCAGAAAGCCGGGCCGGTGCCAAAGAGCACAATGGTTTTGCCGTCCTCATGCAGTGCCCCCGTAGCGAGCAGGCCCGCATTTGCGGCAGCAGCTTGGATGGCGTCCAAAGTCATTTTGCGCGGAACGGGAGGCGCAGGCTCCAGGAAAGCTTGGTGGGGCGGGTGTCCTGCCACTCTAGTCCGATGGTCATCTTATCATGTCCTGCACGGGGTTGCGCGATATAGGTTCCCAGCGCACGGTCCCAGATCGACAGGGCAAAGCCATAGTTGCTGTCATGCTCGTCCCGATGCACCGAATGATGCACACGATGCATGTCGGGCGTGACCAAAACAAGCCGGATCAAGCGGTCGAGTTTGGCGGGCAAGTGGATGTTGGCGTGGTTGAACAACGCGGTGCCGTTGAGCAGGATTTCAAACACCAGCACGGCCAGCGCGGCCGGGCCAAGCAGGTAGATCAAACCGATTTTTAGGCCCATCGACAGCGCAATTTCCACCGGGTGAAAGCGGATGGCTGTGGTGACATCAAAGTCTGGATCCGCGTGGTGCACCCGATGCAGGCGCCACAGGAGCGGGACTTTGTGGGTGATAAGGTGTTGCAACCAAATGGCAAAATCCAGGATCAGGATTGCCAAAATGAACTCAATTGCGACGGGGAGGTGCAAGATGTTGAACAGACCCCAGCCGTTGGATTGGGCATCAGAGGCCGCGCCGACGGCGAGCAAAGGCAAAGCGATGGCCAGCGCCCGTAGGGTTAAGGTGTTGAGGGCAGACAGCCCCCAGTTGGTCAGCCAGCGACGGGATTTGGACCAGCTCAACGGGCGGCGCGGGGCCAACGTTTCGATCCCGGCGAGTAGGAAGAAGAGGCCGAAGAAAACGCTCAGGCGGATTAGAAGCTCGTGTTGCATTGAGAGGCATCCATAGTGGTGGCCTCTCAATATATTAATTTTTCAGAATGTGAAAAGGGGCGGTGTTAGTCGGCTCGGATCATTGAACCTGCACCATGTTCGGTGAAGAGTTCCAGGAGGCAGGCATTGGGGGCGCGGCCGTCCAGAATGACCACAGCGCGCACGCCTTTTTCGATGGCGGCGAGGGCTGTTTCGGTCTTGGGGATCATGCCGCCGGCAATCACGCCTTCGTCGGTAAGGTCTCGAATTTGTTGCGCTTTTAGCTCTGTTAGAACTTCACCTTCGCCGTTCTTCACACCGGCTACATCAGTCAGCAGCAGAAGGCGATCCGCTTCCAGAGCGCCGGCAATGGCACCGGCGGCGGTGTCGCCGTTGATATTGTAGGTTTCGCCGTTGCGGCCCGCGCCCAAAGGCGCGATCACCGGAATGGTGTCATTGGCAAAGAGCTCGTGCAGAATCGCCGGGTTCATGTCGGCAGGGGTGCCGACAAAGCCGAGGTCCGGGTTGGTTTGGTCACAGACAATCAGGTTGGCGTCTTTGCCGGACAGGCCAACCGCTTTGCCGCCCTGACGATTGATCGCCTGCACAATGCGTTTGTTGACCACACCAGACAAAACCATCTCCACCACTTCGACGGTGGCGGCGTCGGTGACGCGTTTGCCGTTCACAAAATCAGATTTGATTTCAAGGCGTTCCAACATCGCGTTGATCATCGGGCCACCGCCATGCACGATCACCGGGTTGATACCGACCTGTCGCATCAGAACCACGTCGCGGGCAAAATCATCCATGGCTTCGTCGCTGCCCATGGCGTGTCCGCCAAGCTTAATAACCACGGTCGCCCCGGTATAGCGCTGCAGATAGGGCAGGGCTTGGGACAGGGTGCGGGCGGTGGCGATCCAATCGCGGTTCATATCTTGTGTCTTCATCTTACAGGCCTCTTTGTCAGAGCGTGTTAACCGCTCTTATCAGGAGTGCCAAGACGTACCGGAGGGTTGAAGTGCCGATTTGGTAAAAATGGGTCAAATTAACCCGATTTGGCACATCGGTATTGCGTCGGTATCACGACTGTTTTGCGGAGGTGGGGCTGTTTGTTAATGGCAAAGTCTTAACGCGCGTGCACGGAAGGCATGGCGGAGGGGACAAAATGCGGTGTCAGCTCTTTGATCACCAGATCGGTGACCCCGTTCTCAAACAGGTCCTGAAAGTCATGCAAGGCGTCACTGTTCAGGAAGAGTTGCCAGTCGCGGCGGCTTTCCCAACGGTGGAAAAGAATGAACTGTCCCGGATCGCCGGTGCCGGTGTGGACGTCAAAACGCAGGCAGTTTTGCTCGTTCAGTACCCGTTGGGCGAGGCGCAGAAGACCTTCGCGCACGTGGTCGCGGTTGGGCGAGTCGAGATAAAAGGACGCCATAATGGTGACGGTCATCTGAAAGCCTTTGCCGATTCTTTGCAGACAGCGGTAATGTCCCAAGCCTGCGTCGGAAAAGTTTACTTAACAGTGAAAGAAAATGGCGCCTTCGCCTTAAAGGTGAGATAATTTTAGTGATGTCGGTTATTGAGTGTTTAACTTGCCAACGCGAAGCAGGTGGGGCGACGTGGGCGCAAGGGGGCCTGTTTGGCCACGGTGAGGTCTGACAGCAGGCCGTACACCTCCGTTTGAAACGCAAAATGCGCCTCGGAGTTGAGGTAGGCTTGCCAGGCCGCGGCATTGTCCCACTTTTGTTGGATGTGGAATTCGGACGGGGAATCCGCAAGGGTTGTGGCGATATAGCTGATGCAGCCCGGCATATTGCAGGCGCGGGCGGCCAGCGTTTTTAAGGCGCTGGCCACGTGATCTGCGTCACGCTCATCCATTGAGAAGGAGACCACCACTGTCTCTCTCATTGATCCACTCCATACCGGTTTCAAACGGTTTCCCCCCGAAACACATTCGACTGGATGGATATATGAGCAGGGGGTAAACGGTAAAGGCACAGAGTGTCTTAGATTTTAGACAATCTGTTTGCAGCCGTGCGAACATGTAGGGCCTTCAGAGGGTTACTTACGCGGGGTATGCAATTTGCGCAGGGCCCACTTCAGATCACCTTGCAGGGTTTTGAAGTCGCGACTGTCGGTTTCGTCTTTGCGGCCGATCAGAACATAATCCCAGCCAGCCTTGCCGTGGGTTGGGAGAATCGCGCGGGCGACTTCGCGCATCCGGCGTTTGGCGCGGTTGCGGGCGACGGCGTTGCCAACTTTCTTGGAGCAGGTGAAGCCAACGCGGATGGCCGAAGGGTCGATGTCTTCGTTGTCGCGGCGTTTGCGGGCCTGGATCATCATCGCCTTGGTGCCCTGCTTGCGCGCGCGGGCAGCGGCGAGAAACTCACTGCGTTTTTTTAAGACGGGCAGGGCGGGCTGTGGGCAAATGAAAACCGCCGGAGACGTTGTCCCGTTGGAGGCTGTGCCTTCCTGTGGGGTCTCCGGCGGTGTCATCTTTTTCTAAACGGCCTGTTCAGGCAGTCGTGCGCTTATGCGCTCAGCGACTTACGACCGCGTGCGCGGCGTGCGTTCAGGATCTTGCGGCCAGCTTTGGTGGCCATGCGCGCACGGAAGCCGTGGCGGCGTTTACGAACCAGGTTCGAAGGTTGGTAGGTGCGTTTCATCGCTCCGTCTCCGTCATGTTGTTTCAGTGGGCCCCGGCGCGAGATTCGCGGTGCCTGTCTATTCGAAGCCCGGTCAATAGACGGGGCTGGCGGATAAGTCAAACGGCAGATGGCGGTTTTTTGGCAAAAAGGCAAGCGGCATTGAGTTTTGGCGCAGAAAGGTCGGGCGTTTCGCCCGGCCAGCGCCCGACCCTCCCCACGGGAGGGCGCTTATGCAACGTGATTCCAGTCGGAAACGTGGCGATTGCTGAAACAATTTCGCTATCTGACCCCTTTGTTGTTGCGCCCACCCAGGGTCGGGCGCCGGCCTTTGTTACGGTTAACCAAGAATCCCTCACGAAACCCGTGATTGTGATCAAGCGCGCGTGAGGTGGCTGTTGTTTTACCCGCACGTAACGCATTTTGGAGACAAGAGATAAAAAACGGATCAGAGATGTCAGACGTGACCGACACATCGCAAGACAGCAAATCGAAATGGGCGCGCATGGTGCCCTTGGCGGCTCTTATCATGGGGGCTGTGCTGGGCGCCTATGCCTTAGGTGATTACCTCAGCTTTGAAGCCTTACGCGACAACCGCCAGATGCTGATTGCTTACCGTGATGCGCATTACGCGCTCGCTGTGGTGGTGTTCATGGCGATCTATGTGGTGATCGCGGGGTTCTCTTTGCCGGGGGCCACCATTGCGACGCTGACCGGCGGCTTTCTGTTTGGCACTTTTCCGGGGGTGTTGTTCAACGTGGGCGCGGCGACGATTGGCGCCACGGTGGTGTTTTTGGCCGCGCGATGGGGGCTGGGTGACCGGTTGGCGGCGAAGATGGATGCTGGCGAAGGTAAGATCAAAGCGATCAAAGACGGAATTGATGACAACCAGTGGTCGATGCTGTTCATCATCCGGCTGGTGCCTTTGGTGCCGTTCTTTGTGGCCAACCTGATCCCAGCCCTCGTGGGCGTGCCGCTGTGGCGTTATGTGGTGTCCACTTTCATTGGCATCATTCCCGGTGGGCTGGTGTACACGTCAGTGGGGGCCGGATTGGGCGAAGTGTTTGCCCGTGGCGAGACGCCGGATCTGGGTATTATCTTTGAGCCACATGTGTTGTTGCCGATCCTTGGCCTGGCGGCGCTGGCGTTCTTGCCGGTTGTGCTTAAACTCATTCGCGGCAAAGAGGCGCTGTAAATCATGGAACAGATCAAGACGGACGTGCTGGTCATCGGGGCTGGCTCTGGTGGGTTGTCTGTGGCGGCTGGGGCAAGCCAGATGGGTGCCAGCGTTGTGCTGCTGGAAGGCCACAAGATGGGCGGCGATTGCCTGAACTTTGGTTGCGTGCCGAGCAAGGCCCTGCTGGCGAGTGCCAAGATGGCGCATCTGCAAACCAAGGGCGGTGCCTTTGGCGTGTCCGATCAGGTGCCGCAGGTGGATTATGCGGCGGCCAAGGCGCATGTGGCGGGTGTGATATCGCAGATCGAGCCAATGGACAGCGTGGAGCGGTTTGAAGGCTTTGGCGTGCGGGTTATACAGGAATACGGGCATTTCATAAGCCCGACGGTGGTGCAGGCCGGGGACCATCAGATTACGGCACGGCGCGTGGTGATTGCCACGGGCTCCAGTCCGCTAGTGCCGCCGATCCCCGGTTTGGATCAGGTGGATTATCTGACCAATGAAACCCTGTTTGAGATGACCGAGACGCCGGAGCATCTGATGATCATTGGCGGCGGGCCGATTGGGATGGAGATGGCGCAGGCGCATGTGCGGTTGGGCATCAAGGTCACGGTGATCGAAGGCGCCAAGGCGCTGGGGAGGGATGACCCGGAGATGGCGGCGATAGTGCTGGAGCGGCTGCGCGGCGAAGGCGTGGAAATTGCAGAGGACGCCATGGCAAAGGCAGTGACCCAGGAAGATGGCGTGGTCACGGTTGAGGCGCAGGATGGGCGCAGCTTTAGCGGATCACATCTGTTGGTGGCCGTGGGGCGCAAGGCCAATATGGAACGCCTCAACCTCGCGGCGGCAGGGATTGAGACCCATAAGACCGGGATTTCGGTCGATGTCTCGCTGAAAACCAGCAACAAGAAGGTTTATGCGATTGGCGATGTCGCCGGCGGGGCGCAGTTCACCCATGTGGCGGGCTATCAGGCGGGGGTGATCATCCGCTCCATGCTGTTTGGACTGCCGGCCAAGGCGCGCACGGATCACATTCCTTATGCGACCTATACCGATCCGGAACTGGCGCAGGTGGGGCTGACGGAAGCCGAAGCGCGGGCGCAGTATGGCGACAAGCTGACCGTGACGCGGTTTGAAAGCCATCACAACGACCGGCTGATTGCAGAGCGCAATGCCTATGGGCTGATCAAGGCGATGGTGGTGAAAGGCCGCCCGGTGGGCGTGTCAATTGTCGGGCCGCAGGCGGGGGAGTTGGTGAATCTGTGGTCGCTGGTGATTGCCAATAAACTGAAGATGAGCGCTGTAGCGGGCATGGTGTCGCCCTATCCCACGGTGGGCGAAATCAACAAGCGGGTTGCGGGGGCCTATTTCTCGCCGCAACTGTTTGATAATCCTAAGGTGAAACGGGTGGTTGGCTTGGTGCAACGCTGGCTGCCGTAACCAGAACGGTCGCGAAACATGCTCAACACGCTTTCAGGTCGGTTCCTGATTCTGACGGTCATCTTTGTGATGCTGGCGGAAATCCTGATCTTTGTGCCGTCGATTGCGCGCTATCGGGAAGATTACCTGCTGCTGCGGTTGGAGCGGGCGCAGATTGCCTCGCTTGCGCTTCTGGCGGATGACATGATTGATGTGGAGCTGGAGCAGGAGCTGTTAAAAAACGCAGGCGTGTATAACGTGGTGCTGCGGCGCGACGAGATGCGGCAGCTGATCCTGAGCTCTCCCATTCCGGAACCGATCAGCGCGACATATGACATGCGCAGCGCCACGGCGGGCGTGTTGATCAAAGATGCGATGATGCAGTTGTTTGAGACCCGCAACCGCGTGGTGCGGGTGATTGGCGCGCCGGTGCAGGACGCGGGGCTGCTGATCGAGGTGACGATGGACACCGAAGATCTGCGCATGTCGATGATTGACTACGGCGTGCGCATTTTGGCGCTGTCGGCGGTGATCTCTGTGGTCACAGCGTTTTTGCTGTTCCTGGCAGTGCGGGCCATTCTGGTGCGGCCGATCAAAGGCGTGGTTGGCTATATGCAGACCTACGCCGCGGCCCCGGAGGATGCGCGCAGTCTGATTAAGCCGCAAGCCGGTGTGACGGAATTGCGGGAGGCGGAAGAGGCTTTGTTGGCGTTGCAGACGGAGCTGACCGCCTCGCTCAAGCAGAGGGAGCGGTTGGCGCAACTAGGCGGCGCGGTGGCCAAGGTGAGCCATGATCTACGCAATATCCTGACCTCGGCGCAGCTGTTCACCGACCGCATTGAAAGCAGTGAAGACCCGCTGGTGCGGCGGTTGGCGCCCAAATTGGTGAACTCGATCACCCGGGCGGTGCATCTGTGTGAAAGCACGTTGGCATTTGGCAAGGCAGAGGAGCCTGCGCCGACGCTGACGCGGTTTGCATTGAGCGAGACCGTGGGCGATGTGATCGCCTCAGAACGGCTGGCGGTGGAAGACTACGACTTGAGCTTTGGGGAGGACATTCCGGCGGGCATGATGGTGCGCGCCGATCCGGAGCAGATGTTCCGGGTGGTGAGCAATCTGGTGCGCAACGCGCGGCAGGCGATTGTGGCGAGCGGACAGCCGGGTGAGATCGCTGTGAGTGCCACGGAAAATGACGACTCATGGCTGATCACGGTGAAAGACACCGGGCCGGGGTTGCCGCCCAAAGCACAGGAACACCTCTATCAACCGTTCCAGGGCGGGATTCGCAAAGGTGGGTCCGGTTTGGGGCTGGCAATTTCCTCAGAATTGGTGCGCGGACACGGTGGAATGCTCACGCTTTCAGAAACCGGCGCGGGTGGAACCACCTTTGAAATATGCCTCCCGAAAGGGGAAGTGGCGATAAAATGATTTTTCTTCGTTTTAGCCCTTGCGCCCCCTGAGAGTTCACTTTAAACCGCCCCTCACACCGCGCTCTGGTAGCTCAGCTGGATAGAGTACTTGACTACGAATCAAGGGGTCGGGGGTTCGAATCCTCCCCAGAGCGCCACTATACTCCCCTCAGAATAGTGACATATCCAGCTTCCATACATTGACGTTTTACGCCCTGTTTTGCAGGCGGTTTTGCGCGTGGTTTGCCTTTGTGTTGATGTCTAGGGCAGGTCTACTTCGGGAATCATCTGCTTCAAACGCTCGCCTGCAAAACCCAGGAAGGCGCGGACTTTGGGGGCGACCAGTTTGCTTGGCGGGTAGACCAAATGCACTGCCCAAGGCGGCGGCAGGAAAGGTTGCAGAAGCGGCACCAACTCGCCGCGCTTAAGTTGTTCATCAACCGTATAAGACAATGCCATAGTGATGCCTTCTCCGTCGATGGCGGCGGCAAGAGCTGTGGGGGCATCGTTGACCTCAAAGCGCGGGGTGAGCTGCACATGTCCACGGGTGCCACCGGAGTTGTAGTGCCAGTCGTGGCTGGGCAATATTCCGGTGAATCCAATCATCGTGTGCCGTTTCAGGTCGGGAGGCACTTTGGGGGTGCCATGTCGGGCGAGATACGCCGGGCTGGCGACAAACAGGCGGCGCACGTGGCCAAGGCGCTTTGCCATCAAGTTTGAGTCCGGCAGGTTGCCGATGCGGATGGCCACATCAATGCCTTCCTCCACAAGATTGGTGACCCGATCCACGGCGATCAGCGACACGGACATGCGCGGGTGCGCCTCCAGAAAGGCGCGCACCACAGGGCCTGCGATCAGGCGGCTGAAGGTCATAGAGCAGGATACGGTCAGATGGCCCTGGGCGATGCCCATCTGGCCCACAGCCTGCTTTTCCGCGTCATCAATTTCAGAGAGCAGGCGGCGGGTGGCCTCCAGAAAGCTGCTGCCCGCATCGGTCAGGGAGAGTTGCCGGGTGGAGCGGGTCAGCAGTTGCACGCCCAAGCGGGCCTCCAGCGCGTTCATGGTGCGGGTTACGGCAGGCGGGGACATGCGCAGCTTGTTGGCAGCCTGCACGAAGCTGCCGGTGTCATTGATGGCCGCGAAGACCTCCATCTGTAGCATGCGATCCATTTATTCCACTTTCTGCAATAGTGACTTTCAGGATCAGCGTATTCTTCCGAAATAGCAAGGGCGCTATCTGTCCTCTTGTCAAAAGCGACACCGCCATCAACTGGCGCAGCGTTCATAACGAGGGACACAGATATGAAACGGAATGATCTTAAACAGAGTTTGCTCACCGGCTTGGTCACGCTTGGCCTCGGGGCGCAGCTGACGTCTTTTTCAACATTGGCGCAGGCCGGGCAGTTGCCGCAAGCTGAGGCTGCGGTCACCTACAACACGGTCACCATCGAGGGACAGGAGATTTTCTATCGCGAAGCCGGGCAGGCAGACGCACCGGTTGTGCTGTTGCTGCATGGGTTTCCAACCTCGTCTCAGCAGTACCGCAACCTGATCCCGGAACTGGCAGAAGACTATCGGGTGATTGCGCCGGACTATCCGGGATTTGGCGCCAGTGCGATGCCGGATCGGGCAGAGTTTGACTACAGCTTTGCCACCTATGCCACGCTGATCGACGGGTTCACCGATGCCTTGGCGTTGGACAGCTACAGTCTCTACGTGATGGATTACGGCGCGCCGGTGGGCTACCGGCTGGCGTTGAAGGAGCCAGAGGCGGTTGAGGCGCTGATCATTCAGAACGGCAATGCCTATGACGAGGGCTTGTTGGAGTTTTGGGACGTGTTCCGCACCTATTGGGCGGACGGCGGAGCCGAGACCCGCGAACCGTTGCGGGACTTTCTGAATGTGACGGCCACGGAATGGCAATATACCCATGGGGTGCCTGAGAGCCATGCGCATCGTGTGAGCCCGGATGCCTGGATGCTGGATCAGGCCTATCTGGACCGGCCGGGCAATCAGGAGATCCAGCTGGATCTGTTTTACGATTACCGCACCAACGTTGATCTTTATCCGGAGTTCCAGGCTTACTTCCGTGCGCATCAGCCGCCGACGCTGATTGTCTGGGGGGAGAATGACTACATCTTCCCGGCGGAAGGGGCTGCGCCCTATTTGCGCGACCTGCCGGATGCCGAGCTGCACATGATTGATGCGGGGCATTTCATTCTGGAATCGCACGGGCCGGAAGTGGCGGGGCTGATCCGCGCGTTTCTGGATCGAGAAATCAAAGACTAACTCAAAGCGGCGCGAGGGGAGCCTCTCGCGTCGTGCTTCTCTTCCGCTCGCAAAGGGACTGATACAATGACACCCCGCCCTCATTTCCGCCGTTTACCGGCAAACCGGAGAAAGTCCGGCTGGCCTACAGGCCGGACGATCATCCCGATCTGTTCGATCTTGGCCTGTAACCTGTCACTGTCAGAGAAAGGTCCAAGATATGGGACATAAGTTTGCAGAGATTGCCTTTACCGATGCGGTGAAGTTGCAGCAGGAGGAGGCCGGGACGCGTGCATCCTATGCGCGGATGGAGGCGCGGGAGGATTACAACAATAGGTTGGGCCCGCATGAGGCACAGTTTATTGCGGCGCGGGACAGTTTTTATATGGCGACGGTCAGCGAGACAGGCTGGCCTTATATGCAGCATCGCGGCGGGCCGGTGGGGTTCCTGAAGGTGTTGGATGAGCGACGGCTGGCGTTTGCCGATTACCGTGGCAACCGGCAGTACGTGAGCCTTGGCAACCTCAGTCAAAACGAGCGTGTGTCCCTGTTTTTTATGGACTACCCCAATCGGACGCGGCTGAAGCTGTTGGGGCGGGTGCGGGTGATTGCACCGGAGGAGGAGGCGTTGTTGACGCGTCTGTCGCCGGATGCGGGGTATCGCGCCCGGGTGGAGCGTGGGTTTGAGATCACGGTGGTTGGGTTCGACTGGAACTGTCCGCAACACATAACACCACGTTATTCCCAAGCCGAAGTGGAAGGCGAGTTTCAGCGGCTTCAGAACCGGATTCGCGAACTGGAAGAACAACTGGCGGGATCTTAAAGTTTGCGATGGGGGTTGGTGGCGAGAGTCACCGGCCTTTTTTATCCGCGTTTCACCTCTTTGGCGGAGGCCACATAGGGTTGCAGGCTTTCGATAAAGGCGTCGATAAAATCCAGTACAACAGGCGAGGTGGGGCCGGAGGCGGGTTGCAGGATTGAGAGGCGGTGGAACAGTTGCGGTTTGAAGGGGCGGATCACGATGCCGGTGGCGCGGTAGGCTTCGGCGTCCAGGGCGCTGACCACCGAGGCGCCCATGCCCTGGGCCACCATGGTGCAGGCGGTGGTGAACTGGCGCACTTCGATCAGGCTGTTGAGTTCCACGCCGTCTTCTGAGAAGGCGCGGGAGAGGTGTTGGTAAAACCGGCTGTCCCGACGCGTGTGGATCAGGCGCTCTTGGGCAAGGTCGCGTGGGGTGATGTGATCCTGATCCGCCAGCGGGTGGCCTGCTGGCAGGATGCAGGCGGATTTGATGTGTAGATCCTGGCTGCGGGTGGCGGGGTGACCTAGGAAACCATCGTTGATGCCGCAGTCATATTGCTCGCCGATGATCCATTCCAGAATGCGCTCCGGGCGGTCCGGTTCCAGGGTCACGGTGACGTTTGGGCGCTCCTTGAGGAAGTTGACCAAAACGCCGGGCAGGTGGCTGGTGGCAAAGCCGGGCAGGCAAGCGATGCGGACGTGTCCGCCGGTGCGCTCAATCAGGTCGCGGCGTAGATCGTCGAGGTGCTCCAGCCCGTCCAGAATACGCTGCACCTCGGCCAAAAGGTAGCGCGAGTCACTAGTAGGTTCGAGCACGCCCCGGTGGCGGGTGAAGAGTTCAATGCCGGCAGATTGGGAGAAATCAGAGAGCAAACGACTTACTGCTGGTTGTGAAACACCCATGCGTTTGGCGGCTTTGGTCATATTGCCGGTTTCGGCCACGGCGCGGAAAGCTTCGAGCTGTCTTAGTTGGAATTTCAATGGCTTATCTCACGTTCGCCGCGATGCGGCATGTTTGCTGTTTGGTTAAACTATAACATTTTGTTATCCAATTTGTTATAAATTCTTCACTTGCATTATGGCTTTAACTTTTAAATGATCCCGCCAGCACAGCAGATGGAGGAATTTCCTGTGACTCAATTTAAGACAGTTTTGTTTGGTGCTTTGGCCGCTGGCATGACCGCTGGCATGGCTTCCGCACAAACCGAGATCAACTGGTGGCACGCCATGGGCGGCACCAATGGCGAGCGCGTGGACAAGATTGCGGCGGATTTCAACGCCAGCCAGTCCGAGTACAAAATCGTACCGTCCTACAAAGGCAACTACACCGAAACCATGACCGCTGCTGTGGCGGCGTTCCGTGCCAAAGAGCACCCGCATCTGGTGCAGGTGTTTGAAGTGGGCACCGCAACCATGATGGCCGCAAAAGGCGCGATCTATCCGGTTGAGAAGATGATGGCGGACGCCGGTGAGCCGTTTGACAAAGGCGACTACCTGCCAGCGGTGATTTCCTACTACCAGACCCCAGAGGGCGAACTGCTGTCCATGCCGTTCAACAGCTCCACCCCGGTTCTGTGGTACAACGCGGACGCGCTGAAGGCGGCTGGTGTTGACGCGCCAAAGACCTGGGATGATGTGAAATCCGTTTCCCAAGCGCTGGTCGACAATGGCATGGATTGTGGTGTGAGCTTCGGCTGGCAGTCCTGGGTGATGCTGGAGAACTACTCCTCCTGGCACAACATGGAAATGGGCACCAAAGAGAACGGTTTTGCCGGTTTCGATACCGAGTTCACCTTCAGCAAAAACGACAAGCTGGCCGCGCGTCTGGATGACGTGGCAGCGATGTCTGAAGGCAACCTGTTCAAATATGGCGGTCGTCGCGGTGACTCCCTGCCGATGTTCACCAACGGTGAGTGCGGCATGTGGATGAACTCTTCCGCATACTATGGCTCCATCAAATCTCAGGCTGAGTTTGAATTTGGTCAGACCATGCTGCCGCTGGACACCGCAGCTGCGGATGCGCCACAGAACTCCATCATTGGTGGTGCAACCCTGTGGGCACTGGCCGGTCACGAATCTGAGGAATACAAAGGTCTGGCGAAGTTCATGACCTACCTGTCTTCCCCAGAAGTGCAGGCGTGGTGGCACCAGGAAACGGGTTATGTACCAATTACCACTGCGGCTTGGGAACTGTCCAAGGATCAGGGTTTCTATGACAGCAACCCAGGCACCGACACAGCGATCAAACAGCTGAGCCTGAACACCCCAACCGCCAACTCTCGCGGCATCCGCTTTGGTAACTTCGTGCAGGTGCGCGACGTGATCAACGAAGAGATGGAAGCGCTTTGGGCCGGTGACAAATCCGCTCAGGAAGCACTGGACGCCGCCGCCGAGCGTGGCAACGCCCTGCTGCGCAAGTTTGAGCGTTCCGCCAAATAAGTGAACCTCCCCTGCGCCCGGCGGACCATTGGTGTTTGCCGGGCGTGTTTCTGTCTAAACGACCCACCCTGACTTGAGGGCCGCATGCTCAAACGCGTCCACTTTCCCACATCTGTCTTGCCCTACCTGCTGGTGGCGCCACAGATTATCATCACGCTGATCTTCTTTATCTGGCCTGCGAGCCAGGCAGTGTATCAGTCTTTCCTGATCGAAGACGCCTTTGGTCTGTCCACCGAGTTTGTGTGGTTTGAAAACTTCCAGATCCTGTTTGAAGACGAGCTCTATTTAGAGACCTTCTGGCGCACGATTGTGTTTTCGGCCGCTGTGGCGGTGCTGTCGATGGGGTCGGCCCTGATCCTGGCAGCCTTTGCCGACCGCGTGGTGCGCGGGGCAACCACCTATCGCACGCTGATGATCTGGCCCTATGCCGTGGCGCCGGTGCTGGCCGGTGCGCTTTGGGTGTTTATGTTCAACCCGACGTTGGGCATCTTCCCCTATATCCTTGAGTTCATTGGCATCGACTGGAACCATTACCTGAATGGCACTCATGCGATGCTGCTGGTGATCTTTGCCGCCGCGTGGAAGCAGATTGCCTATAATTTCCTGTTCTATCTCGCCGCCATGCAGTCGATCCCGCGCTCTCTGATTGAGGCGGCGGCCATCGATGGGGCAGGGCCGGTGCGCCGGTTCTGGGACCACATCTTCCCGCTGATCTCGCCCACCACCTTCTTCCTGTTGGTGATCAACGCGGTTTACGCCTTCTTTGACACCTTCGGCATCATCCACGCGGTGACGCAAGGCGGTCCGGCGAACAGCACCACAATCCTTGTCTACAAGGTGTTTAATGACGGCTTTGTTGGGCTCGACCTTGGCGGGTCGGCGGCGCAGTCGGTGATCCTGATGATCCTCGTGATCGCAATGACGGTGGTTCAGTTCCGCTATGTCGAAAGAAAGGTGGAATACTGATGGTTGAAAATCGTCGTATCCTTGGGATCATTTCCCACATCGTGCTGATCCTCGGTGTGATCATGGTAGCTTTGCCGATCTGGATCACGTTTGTGGCCAGCACCCATGACGCCGTACGGATGACGCAGGCGCCTATTCCGATGCTGCCAGGCTCGCATTTCATTGAGAACTTCAAACAGACGCTGTTTGGCGCTGGGCTTTCTGGGTCAGAAGGCGCGCCGGTGTGGCGGATGTTGCTGAACTCGCTGGCGATGGCCTTGATGATTGCCTTTGGCAAGATCGCGATTTCGCTGCTGTCGGCCTTTGCGATTGTCTACTTCAAGTTCCCGTTCCGCATGGGGTTCTTCTGGATGATCTTCATCACCCTGATGTTGCCGGTGGAAGTGCGGATTTTGCCAACCTTTGAGGTGGTGGCGAACCTAGGCATGCTCAACAGCTATTGGGGCTTGTCGATCCCGCTGATCGCCTCGGCCACGGCCACATTTATGTTCCGGCAAGTATTCCTGACCATTCCGGACGAGATGCTGGAAAGCGCGCGCATTGATGGGGCGGGGCCGCTGCGGTTCTTCTGGGACATCCTGATCCCGCTCAGCCGGACCAATATTGCCGCGCTGTTTGTGATCCTCTTCATCTATGGCTGGAACCAGTACCTCTGGCCGCTGTTGATCACCACCGACACCGACATGACCACTATTGTGATGAGCATCAAACAGATGCTGGAAGCGGCAGAGCAATCGCCGCAGTGGAACATCATCATGATGACCGCGCTTTTGGCGATGATCCCGCCGGTGTTTGTGGTTGTTGGCATGCAAAGGCTCTTTGTGCAGGGCCTCACTGAAACTGATAAATAACGGGGATCCTGAGAATGGCATCCATTACACTCAAAGACCTTGTCAAAACCTATGGCGATGTCGAAGTCCTGCACCATGTCGAAGGCGAGATCCAGGATGGCGAGTTGATCGTCATCGTCGGCCCGTCAGGCTGTGGTAAGTCCACGCTCTTGCGCATGGTCGCGGGGCTGGAGACCGTGACCTCTGGCGAGATCAGCATTGGCGACACGGTGGTCAACAAGCTGGAGCCAGCCGATCGCGACATCGCGATGGTGTTCCAGAACTACGCGCTTTATCCGCATATGTCGGTGCGTGAGAACATGGCCTATGGACTGCAGATCCGCAAAATCTCCAAAGAGGAAATTGAACGCCGTGTGCAAGAGGCGGCGGAGATTTTGGAGATTGGCCAGTACCTTGACCGAAAGCCGCGCCAGCTGTCCGGTGGTCAGCGTCAGCGTGTGGCCATGGGGCGTGCGATTGTGCGTAACCCGCAGGTGTTCCTGTTTGATGAGCCGCTGTCCAACCTTGACGCCAAGCTGCGGGTGCAGATGCGTCTGGAAATCCGCAAGCTGCAACAGCGTTTGGGCGTGACTTCCATTTACGTGACCCACGATCAGGTTGAGGCGATGACGCTGGGCGACCGGTTGATGGTGCTCAATGGCGGCTATGTGGAGCAATTTGGCACGCCAATTGAGCTCTATGACCGTCCGGCCACCGTATTTGTTGCGGGGTTCATTGGCAGTCCGTCGATGAATTTCCTGCCGGCGGATGCGCAGAACGGCACCCTTGCGCTGGGCAACGGTGCAACATTGGCAGGCGGTGCGCAGGCCGGTGGCAAGGTCACGCTGGGCGTGCGGCCAGAGCATCTGGTGCAGGATGATGCAGGGGCGATCCGCATTGTTGTCCAGATGGTGGAGCAATTGGGTGCCAATACGTTGGTGCACGGGGTTCTGGAAGGCTCAGAGATCGACGTTGTGGCGAGTGTTCCGGGGCATGTCACGAGTGATGGGGGCACGGTGATGAGCTTCTCCGCCGCAGCCGAAGACCTGCACCTGTTTGACGCAACCACAGGCAAGCGGATCGACGCATGACGCAGTTTCCCCAGTTAAACGGTTTTCGCGGTGCGCCCGGATTGGTTCGGCTGGTCGGGCATCGGGGCGCGCGGGGCGTGATGCCGGAGAACACACTTGAGGGGTTTGAGTTCACGGTGAAGTCCGGCGTTGTGGCGCTGGAGTTCGACGTGGTGCTGACGCAGGACGCGGTGCCGGTGGTAACGCACAATCATCACCTGTTAAACGCGGCCACGCGTGGGGCGGATGGCAAGTGGTTGCAGGGCGCGGAGCTCAAGGTGTCCGAGCTGCCGCTGGCGCAGTTGCAGAGCTATGACGTTGGTGGCCTTGATGGGCGTACGGTCTATGGTCAGCGCTTTCCGGATCAGGTGTTTATGTCCAACGTGCGCGTGCCAACCTTGGGCGATTTGCTGGACATGGCGCTGAAACCGCAGGGTGCAGATATGCTGTTCTTGCTGGAGATGAAGTCTGATCCGGAGACAGCACACACTCCAGAAGTGACCGAGAGACTGGTGTCTGAGGTGGTGAAAGCCGTGCGGGCGCGTGGGTTGGAGCAGCGCACGGTACTGCACAGTTTTGACTGGAACCTGCTTGAGGTGTGCGGGCGTATTGCGCCGGATATGCCGCGCTCTTTTTTGACCATCATGCCGAAGAATGCCGATGATCCGGGGGAGGATTCCTCAAAGTCGGTGGCACCGGATTTTGCCAAGCTGGGTATGCCCGTGCCGCAGGCGGTTGTCGAAGCCGGTGGGCAGATGTGGTGCCCGCATTATTTGGATGTGACGCCGGAGGTGGTGGCGCAGGCGCATGCGCTGGGCCTGTTGGTGTCGACCTGGACCGTGAACGAGGTCGACGACCTGCATCGTATGATTGATGCCGGGGTCGACGGGATTGTTACGGATTACCCGGGCCGGGCGCAGCGGGTGCTCTTGGAACGTGGGCTGGTTTGGAACGAAGACGTTACCCGGATGGTGGCGGAGTAATTCGCCGCTATTTGCTGGTGCGGGCCGGTCTTGGCCGGTAAGGTGCCGGTTTGTGACCGCCCGTGATCCCGCAATGCGGGCATTTTGTTGGACAATGCTCACATTGGAATTGGCGACGGGGACCTCGACGCTCGGTCTTGCGAGGGGTGGACGTGGTGTAAACGGCCCAAGAATAAGAAGTGGACTAAGACACATAACATGCTCCTTTTCCTGATTAATATTGCAGGCGCAGCGGCGCTTTTGATTTGGGCGGTGCGTTTGGTGCGCACGGGAATGGAGCGGGCGTTCGCAGTGCAGCTCAGGCTGTGGTTGCGGCGGTCTGCCAAGAACCGCGGGCTGGCGGCCAGCGCGGGGCTGGCGGTGTCGATGCTGCTGCAAAGCTCGACTGCGGTGGCGATGTTGGTGTCCAATTTCGCCGCCAATGGCGCGGTATCGGTGTCCGTTGGGCTGGCGATTATTCTTGGCGCAGATGTAGGCTCCGCGCTGGTGGCGCAGGTGCTTCTGGTGCGCCAGACTTGGTTGATCCCCTTATTACTGGTGATTGGCACCGGGTTGTTTTTGCGCGGGCAGCAGCGACGGGTGCGGCAGACCGGGCGTATCCTGATTGGTCTGGCGCTGATCTTTGTGTCGCTGGACATGCTACGGGCGGCGACGGCACCGGTGATGGAAAGCGAAGCGGCGTTGCGGATGTTGTCCTATCTGGGGGCAGATTTGTTTGCGGCCTTTGTGATTGGCGCGGTGTTTGCCTGGATGGTGCATTCCAGCGTGGCGGCGGTGTTGTTGTTTGTCACGTTGGTGGCGCAGGGCGCGTTGCCAACGGAAGCGGCCATGGCGATGGTTTTGGGTGCCAATCTGGGCGGGGCGATGATTGCCTATGTGCTGACATTGGCGGCGGAGCCCGAAGCACGACGGATTGTGGTGGCCAACCTTGGTCTGCGGGGCGGTGGCGCGGTGCTTGTGCTGTTGGGGTTGCGGTTTGTGGATGTGGATTTGGCGTGGCTGGGAAGTTCGGCCGCGACACAAACCATCAACCTGCATCTGGTGTTTAATGCGTTTCTCTGTGTGCTGGCGCTGCCGTTTGTGGATCTGTTTGCCAAAATCGCAGGCCGGTTTGTGGCCGCGCCGGTGGCGGATGAAGCGGCGATTGCCTCCGCTCTGGACCCAAGTGCGCTGGATACGCCGACCCGGGCACTGGCCAATGCCTCTCGTGAGATGATGCGCATGGGCGAGCGGGTAGAAACCATGCTGATCGCCGGGCAACGGCTGTTTGACACGTGGAGTGATGCCAGTGCCGAGGCGATCCGGGCCAATGATGCGGCGGTGCGCAATACCCATCAGGAGATCAAGCTCTACCTGGCGGAGTTGAACCGGCATGAGTTGGACAAGGCGACTGTAAAGGGCGCGATGGAGATGTCTTTGCTGGCCTCCAACCTTGAAGCAGCATCAGATGTACTGGCGCGCAATTTGGTGGAATTGGCGCGGCGGATGGATCTGGAAGGGTTGAAATTCTCCAGCGCGGGGCGGCAGGAGATCTGTGATTTCCATGACCGTGTGCTGGCCAACGTGCAATTGGCGTTGAGCGTGATGATGGCGGGGCAGCCGGATGATGCGCGGGAGCTGGTGGCGCAGAAGGAAAAGGTGCGTGGCGTGGAGCAGAAGCTGCAACGCAAGCATCTAAAGCGCCTGCATGAGGGGCTTTCCGAAAGCATCGAGACCAGCAATATCCATCAGGAGACATTGCGGGTGCTGAAGCAGGTGAACACGTCTTTTGCCATGGTGGGATATCCGATCCTGGCGGAGACCGGCGATTTGCTGTCCAGCCGGCTGTCGCCTGCGGAGAGTTGAGCGTACTTGGGCTGGACACAGGCGGCGCTGCTTTTTAAGCAGGGGCATGGAGTTTTGGTTTTTAAAAACGGTGGGCATTAGCAGCCCGGTCTGATGTGTCGGGCCGGGCGTATATGTCGGTTTCCAAATCCATTCTGACTGGGGAGGTCCCATGTCTCTACACATTTCGAAATTTCACCTTGTTTGCGGCTATGCCGCCTCCGGTAAATCCACTTTGGCGCAACAGCTGGCGCGGGATCATGGCGCGATTGTGCTGTCTGAGGACCAATGGCTGTCGGCATTGTTTGCCGACGAGTTGCAGACTTTGGCTGATTATGTGCGGTGTACTGTGCGGTTGCGGCAGGCTTTGGGACCGCATGTGGTGGCCCTGTTGCAGGCCAATCAGGCTGTGGTGATGGATTTTGCCGCCAATACAATTGAGGCGCGTTCTTGGTTGGTGGGGCTGGCACGAGAGGCGGGCGTGACACCTGCGTTGCATTTTCTGGATGTGCCGCAGGAGGTCTGTTGGCGGCGGGCACAGGCGCGCAATCAGGCGGGCAGCCATGAGTTTCAGCTGTCCAAAGACCAATTTGATATACTGGCTTCCCATTTTGAGCGACCAGATGAGGCCGAAGGGTTTGATCTGGTCTTGCTCCAATCCGACCAAGTTTAGCCGATTGACCGCGACGTTACGGCTTTTTGTAACTGTTGCGAGATGCAAAATGCTGGGCCATAGTCCGCGCGACGACGCCTAGAATGGGCGAAACAAGAGTCGCATCTGTGGTTTTTTGGCTGCGTTTTGAACATCTTCAAGGCGCAATTCTCCTGTGTCTTTGAGAGATGTTGGGGTGAGTCGCCAAGATTCTGCCAACAAGAAAAAGACGGAACAGAGGAGAGGTTAGGGGCAGATTGTCTCCGGTCGCAAGGCGGCCAGATTGGTTGCATACCTGATATTACCGGGAGTTGTGCCTTGCTTGCAAGGTACGCCCCAAGGTGGCGAGATGCGCGAATCTACGACTTAGGTAGAAAAACGCAGCCTCAGCGAATGTTAACCTTTTGGAGGCTTTACTTTCCGCGAAAGCGGAGCCGTAGGCTGAACACCCAAATGAAAGACACTTCCACCGTATTCAGCCCGATCGCGAGGCCTTCAGCGCAGGAGACTGACCTGCGTACGCGGCGTAAGCTCTTGCTGTCGTATGCGGATGAACGTGTCAGCCGGCTGTCGGTGCGATTGGTGCTCTACACGCTGGGTTGTTCGATTGGCTATTATGCTGTCGAGTTTGTTCCTGCCTTATTGAGCTACATTATTCTCCTGACGGGCGATGCGATTGATTGCTTTGTCTTGCGCACAGTTGTGCGGCGGGAAGCGCTGGTCGGCAGTTTGAAGCGCGGGCAGAGATGGGCCACGAGCACCAGTGCCATGCAAGGTATCACAGTGGTGGCCGGGGTGTCGGTTTATTATTTCAAACTTGGGGACACCGCCAATATTCTGTTTGTGATTGGTGCTTTGGGACTAGGGGCGGTCAATGCAGCCATTGTCTTGCCCAAGAATCCTGCGGCGGCGTTCACGCGACTGACTTTCTATATCATGGCCCCCTTTTTATATGTGGGGCTTCAGGCGCTCTGGTCGAATAGCTGGACGCCTTTTGTCATGATGGATGTGGCAGGCACCATGCTGGTGTTCTGCATGTTGTATATGTTCCTCGCTTTTACCAAATCGGGATTGAGCAACTTCCGAACTACGCAGGATTTGGAACGTCAAAAGGCCGAGATGAAGGCTATGTATGCCCGCATGGACAGAGACCGGACAGAGTTGCAACAGCTGTCTCTGGTGGCGCGTCATGCCGATGACAGTGTGATCATTACGGATTGTGAAAGGCGGATTGTCTGGGTCAACGACGCCTTCACACGGGTGACAGGATTTTCCTTTGCAGAGGCCAAGGGTACCATCATTGCCGACTTGTTGACCGGTGCGGATCAGGCGCTCAAGGCGATCAACACCATTGATCTGGCGGTGGAGGCCGGGCAGCCGTTTCGCGGCGAAGTGCAGAATGTGACCCGTGACGGACGCAAGATCTGGCTGGATGTGAACCTGTTCCCGATCCAAGGCGCGGATGGCGAGCCGGAGTTTTTCGTGTCCATTGAGCGGGACGTCACAGAGAGCCGCAAACTGGCCGTCCAGATGGGGCAGGCACGTCAGGCGGCAGAAGAGGGCGCACGAGCCAAAGCAGAATTCCTCGCCAATATGAGCCATGAAATCCGTACGCCGCTGACCGGTGTGATTGGCATGGCGGACCTGTTGTCAGAGACCAATCTGGACGAGGAACAGGGACGCTACACGGATACGATCCGCGGGTCTTCGCAAGCGTTGATGGCGATCATCAATGACATTCTGGACCTGTCCAAACTGGACGCGGGCCGGATGGAGCTGCATCCGGTGAGCTTTGCGCCGCGGGCCTGTGTGCAGGAAACATTGGACCTGTTGACCCCAGCCGCGCGCAGCAAGGGGCTGGAGCTCTGCTTTGAAATGGAAGGCAATGCGCCGGAGTTTGTCAAAGCTGACGACGGGCGCCTTCGGCAAGTGATTACAAACATTGTAGGCAATGCGATTAAGTTCACCGAAGAGGGCGGCGTGTATCTGAAATTGAGTCATGAGGCCGATTCTCAGGGCAGCCGACTGGTGTGTGAAGTGGCTGACACCGGGATAGGTATCTCTGAGGAAAATCAGGCCCACATTTTTGACCACTTCACACAAGCTGAGGCAGCCACAACTCGTAAATTTGGCGGGACGGGGCTGGGGTTGTCGATTTCCAAACACATTCTGGATGTGATGGGCGGATCGATTTCCGTGGTGTCTAAAGAGGGCGCTGGTGCCACATTCCGCATGGCGTTTCCTTATGAAGAGGCGGAGCGCCCGGCGGAACTGCCGGGAGGCGGAGACGAGGCACCTAAGACGCTTGCGGCGGGGCTACGGGTGCTGGTAGCGGAGGACAACAAGACCAACCGGTTCCTGTTGAAGAAATATCTGGCGGACCAACCCATTGAGCTGGCCTTTGCCAAGGACGGCGTTGAAGCGGTGGAGCAGGTGCAGAGTTTTGCGCCTGATCTGGTGTTTATGGACATGTCGATGCCGCGCATGAGCGGGATTGAGGCAACCCAGGCCATTCGTGAGCTGAACATTGTGCAGCCGTCCATTGTGGCTCTCACTGCGCACGCCTTTGACGAGGAAATGCAGGCCTGTCTTGATGCGGGGATGGACGATTTCCTGACCAAACCAATTCGCAAGGCGGCGCTGCTTGAGTGGATGCTGCAGTTTCAGGCACAACTTTTGGGTGAAGCTGCTGACAAGGCAATTGTGCCTCCGATTAAAGGGGCCGCGTAGGGCTCTGGCGACTTAAAAATAAGGGTTTCAACCCTAGGTCGGCACAATCAAAAATCTTACAAAAATTGACTCTGTTTTGTGGCGGCTTTGTCGAAAACCGCCTTTGAAATCTTGCCGGTGACTTAAAGTGTTGCCGCTAGATCGGGCCCCCAATGTGATTCTGGAGCCATGGTCATGGCCACAACCTTTGATGTTTTTTACCTCGGAACCTTCGCGGAGCTTGACCCGGTTGAAGGCAACAACACGTCCGAAAATGCGTACGATCTGGTGGGGCAAACACTGGGCAGTGCGGCTGATCCGTTGTCCGGAAAGGTGGTGACAATGAAGCAGTACGGGGTCAACAGCGGGTACTACTACACCAACAACTATGCTGGAAATCACCAGTTCCAGATTGAAGGTGGCGCGGCGCTGACGTTTGACGGGTTGGTCGATTACAATGCGACGATCACTTACACTGATGGCACAACGGCCAATATCACAGCGGTGGTGTTTCAAGCCACCGACGGTCAGACGTTCCTTGCGCCGGAATACACCAACAACTCGGACCAGAGTGCGCTTGAAGCCAAAGCGATCCAGTCGCTGACTTTGAACAGTGTTTATACAGCGGGAGACAACCTGACCGCCAGCCGGGTGGACGGGGATTACGTTGTGACGGACGGGGAGGTCGACGGCTCCGAGGCCGGCGAAGACATGCGCACGGGCTATACGGATGCGGAAGACGATCAGGTCACGGATGATGGCAATGTGATCGATGCTGCGGGTGGGAATGATACGATCCATGCCGGTGAAGGCAGCGATACACTTGAGGCTGGCGAGGGAGATGACTTTCTTGTCGCCGGTGGCGGTGATGATGTTGTCGACATGGGCGCGGGGGCGGACGTGGCCTCGGGTGGCATGGGCGATGACAGCCTGTCTGGCGCTGCGGGCAATGACACGTTGCAGGGCGAAAGCGGATCGGACACGGTGCTTGGCGGCGCTGGTAATGACTGGATCACGGCCTCGGACGGGTTTGACGTGGTGTCTGGTGGGGCTGGTGACGACATCATCTATGCCGGGTCGGATGCCGATACCGTGTCCGGCGGTGATGGGCGGGACACCATTTATGCAGAATCCGGGGACGACTCTGTAGAAGGCGGCGGTGGCCGCGACTTCATTTCTGCTGGTATCGGCAATGACACGATTTACGGGGATGCCGACAGCAACACCGAGTGGCAGATCCATGCGAGCTGGAATGCCTATTACCTCGGCACAGCGGGCGACATGGATGGGGATGAAAGCGCTGGCTACACCAATAATGCGGCGAGCATTCTTGGCAGCTATGGCGCGGCTGCCGATCCTTTGTCGGGTCACATTGTGCGTGTGGATATCAACGACCTCGATGGGGACGGTGGCGTTGATGAAAATGACGAGATGGCCGTTGGTGCCACTTCGGAGATGTCGATTGATGGCGTTCAGCAAGTCATGGACTCAAACGCGGGCTATAATGCCACTGTGACGTTTGAGGATGGGTCAACAGGCTCGTTTACGGCCGTTGTGTTTCAAACCGTTGACGGCAAGTTCTTCCTCGCGCCGGAATACACCAACAATGCCGATATGGAGTTGTTGTCCAGCAAGCCGATCCAGGCGATCTCGTTGGATAGTGTATATTCGGACAACAACTATCTGGTAGCTGAACGCTGGGACGAAATTGATCCGGAAGCGGGCGGGGACGACACCATTTATGCCGACAACGGCGATGACGTGGTCTATGGCGAAGCGGGCAATGACACGATCTTTGGCGGCGGGGGCAGCGACTCGCTGGATGGCGGGGTTGGCGACGACAAGCTGCTGGGGGGCAGTGGTGATGATGTGTTTGTGGTCAGCGGTGGCAATGACACCATTGGCGATTTCAACACTGGTAACACCGGCGCGCTCAACGATGGCGACAGCAGCAACAACGATTTTGTCGACCTGAGCGGTCATTACGACCATGTGCATGAAATGCATGCTGATATGGCGGATGATGGTGTGCTCAACCAGTCCAATACGCTGGATGCCAAAGGCAATGCGGTGGACTATTCCGACAACACGCAGTTTGGCGATGGCAGTCTGAGCTTTTCCGGCAATGTGGAACTGACGTCGGACAACACGGGGCTGGTGTGCTTCACCACCGGCACGATGATCCGGACGCCGCAGGGTGAGTGCCCGATCGAGAGCCTGAAGCCGGGCGATATGGTCACCACGATGGACAATGGGCCGCAACCGATTGTGTGGATTGGCAGCACATCCCTGTCGGGCCATCAGTTGCGCGCGCAGCCGAAGCTGCGACCAATCCATATCAACGCCGGCGTGCTGGGGGGGGATCGCCCGCTGCTGGTGTCGCCGCAGCATGGCGTGCTCTTGCCGGGCAGCGATATTCTTGTGCGGGCGACCCATTTGCATCGCTTTGTCAGTGGCACACGGGTGGCGCTGGGCAAGCAGGAGGTGACTTACTTCCACTTGATGTTTGAGCGCCATCAGATTGTGTTTTCCAACGGCAGCCCCAGCGAAAGCCTGTATCCGGGGCCGATGGCGTTGCAGGCCATGAACGCGGAAGCGCGGGCGGAGATCGACGCGCTTTTCCCCGGGGTGTTGGGCATGTCTGTTCGGGACAAGGTGGCGCATCTATACGGCGACACGGCCCGAGAAGTGGCGCGCAAGCCCGGCCAGGACGTGGCGTGAATTGACGCAGATGCAAAACGGGCGGCCTTGGGCAAAGGCCGCCCGTTTTGGTGTCGTGCCCAGGAATCCTTCAGTGAATGATGCCGTCGTCGGCGAAATCATTAAAAGTGGTGTTCTTGATTAGCAGGGTGTCGCCGTTATCGGCTGTGAGCAAAAGGTCGTTGCCAATATGTCGCCAAAGCGCAATGTATCCGTCCCCGTTAGTGTCACTGAACCCAACAAACCAGACCGTGTCTATATCATTCTCAAAATCTGTGATGGTGTCATTGCCATCTCCGTGGTTAAAAATGAAATGATCTGCTCCGGTGCCGCCATCAAGGCGGTCATTTCCGGCACCACCAATGAGTACGTCACTGCCATTTTCGCCCATAAGCGAGTCGTTGCCCGTGCCGCCCTCCAACCAGTCATCACCGGAACGCCCGTTAAGCCTGTCGTTGCCGCTGCTTCCTTCAAGTTGGTCATTGTTTGACCCGCCGTCGAGGATGTCGTTACCACTGCCTCCGTGGAGAAAGTCGTTGGAAGTGCCGCCATACAGGCTGTCGTTGCCCGAGCCACCGTAAAGTGTGTCGTTGCTGCTGCCGCCGTCAAGGCGGTCGTGGCCAGAGCCGCCATTGAGTTTATCGTTTCCGCCGCGGCCGTAGAGCCGGTCGTTGCCACCAAAACTATTCAGCGTGTTGGCCCCGTCAGTGCCATACATTCTGTCAGACCCGGTGCGTGACCCAGAGGCGCCTTCAAAGTTACGGATTGTGTCGTTTTCGCCTAAGGAACCAGAGACGGTGTTGGCTCTCAGATCGATGACAATGCCGTTTTTGCCATCGATGTAGCTGATGTAATCCCATCCCGAGCCGCCATCGAAGCTCTCCTTGCCGCCTGCGGCTTTCACAAAATCGTTTCCAGAGCCAAGATCAACAGTGTCGTCGCCTTTGCCCGCGTAGACTTTGTCATTGCCGCCGCCGGAATAGATCTTGTCATTGCCGCCGTAGGTTTTGATCTTATTGGCACCTGAGGTGCCGTAGATTGTGTCATGCCCAGTTTTGGAACCGGAGACGTTTTCAAAGCCACTGATTACGTCGTTGTTGGCCCAGGAGCCAGACACGTCATTGGTGGAGAGATTTACCGTCACACCGCCGGTGCTGTCGTAGTAGCTGAGATAGTCGTTGCCGTTGCCGCCGTAGAACTCTTCTTTGCCGCCCCCCGCTTTTACGTAATCGTTGCCATCGCCGAGATAGACTTTGTCCGAGCCTTTGCCGGCGTAGACTTTGTCATTGCCGCCATAGGTCTTGATGGTGTTGGCGCCAGAGGTGCCGTGAATGCGGTCATGCCCGGTGCGGGAGCCGGACACGCTTTCAAAGCCACTGATGGTGTCGTTGCTGGCCCAAGAACCAGACGCCTCGTTGGTGGCGAGGTTGATCGTCACCCCGTTTTTACTGTCATAGTAGCTGATGTAATCCTTGCCAGCACCGCCGTGGAATTCTTCACGACCGCCACCACCCACGCGGACGTAGTCATTGCCGTCTCCCAGGTACACGACGTCGTTGCCCTTGCGGGCGTATACCCTGTCGTTGCCATCCGCGGCATGGATCGTGTCGTCGCGGCTGGTGCCAGTTATGATTTCATCGGTGTTGTCGCCTAAGATTTCACCTGCGGCGGTAACCTTCGCGGTGTAAGAGCCTAGATGGGTCAGATTCAATTCGTCTTCACCATATCCCCACCGATGTTCCACAGACACGTAGTAGGTTGCGGTCTCGGAGATGGTGAGTTCAATCCTGCTCAATGAAGAGGCGCTGGTGCGGGCAATGACATTGCCGTCGGCGTCCAGAATCGACAGGGGGATGTAGTCCAGGCCGTCGCGGTCTCCACCAGGTGTCACATCGATAGAGTAAGTCTCGCCGGCGGTCAGGGTCACGGCAAACATGTCGACATCATAGCGATAGTCGATGCTGCCGGAGAACTCGGTGCCCACCTCAGCGGCGGTTGCCTCGGCAATTGTCCCACCAAAGTCGTCAAAGATCTCATTCACAGTGAAGGTGTAGTCTACCGGCTCGTTGATTGACCAAGAAAAGTGATCCGCGCGGATGTAATATGTGTCGGTCACATCTGCCAGCAGCGGAACATTTGCCCCTTCTGTCTCATACCACTCTTCTTGGGTATAGGTGTCGGTGTCCGCATTATAGCTGTAACGGTACAGGTCGATCTGTGAAGTGGTCCCACCTTTTCGGACAGTTTTGCAGCTTTTCTAAGGTGTATCAGGTTTAGGTTTCATGCTGCTTTTTGCTCTTCCAATCCGGTCCAATATGCCTCGTCCGGTGTTCGCCG